>ENA-OSEO01000328-OSEO01000328.1-sediment-metagenome-genome-assembly--contig:-NODE-328-length-129295-cov-6.128604_pt1 | contig 129295 bp, 127 predicted proteins | sample MGYA00237883_ERZ534232 | MGnify/ENA metagenome assembly ERZ534232
AAGGGGGGGCAGCATACCCGTGTGTTCAGCGAGTTGCCCGGCGTGCGCCTCGTCGCGCTGTCTGATGTGGACCCCAAACGATTGGGGGATTGCGCAGGACGGTTCGAGGGTGTGTTCTCCGCCACGGACCCGCGCAAGCTCCTGGAGAGGCATGACATAGACGCGGTGGTTATCGCGACGCCTGACCACTGGCATGCGCTGCTGGCAATCTGGGCGTGCCAGGCCGGCAAGGATGTGTACGTGGAGAAACCGGTTTCCCACAACATCTGGGAGGGCGGCAAGATCATGGAAGCCGCCTCGAAATACGGCCGGGTCGTGCAGGCGGGCACGCAGTATCGGTCCGACGAGGGGCTCAAAGAGGCTGCCGCGTACATCCATCAGGGCAACCTCGGTAAGGTGCTCTGGGGGCACGTCCTGTGGTATGAGCAACGCGGCAGCATCGGGAAGATCGCTCCCTGGACGCCGGACGGCCTTGATTACGATCTCTACTGCGGTCCGGCCCCGGTCGAGCCTTTGACGCGCGACAGGCTGCACTACGATTGGCACTGGGTCTGGCCCACCGGCACGGGCGATCTCGGCAACAGTGGGATTCATGCGCTTGACGTGTGCCGCTGGTTTGCCGGTTGCGATGCCCTGCCTGCCCGCGTGCTTTGCGCCGGCGGCCGATTCGGGGTCGATGACGCCGGCCAGACGCCCAACACGCAATTCACAGTCCTGGACTACCCGTCGGCCCCGATTTTCATCGAGAACCGCAATCTGCCGGCCCGCTCGGGTACGAAGGAGATGGATCAACTCCTGGGCATCCGCGAGGGGTTCATCCTGCAATGCGAAGGAGGCTACTTCGCCGGTCTTCGCGGCGGCGGTTGGGCGTACGACAACAACGGCAGAAAGATCCGCCAGTTCAAAGGCGACGGCGGCGCGCGGCATGCGGCCAATTTCGTTCAGGCGGTCCGAGATCGAAGAGCAGAGCAGTTGAACGCTCCCATCCGCCAGGGACACATTTCTTCCGCCGTCTGTCATCTGGGGAATTTATCCTATCGTCTGGGCTCGCTCGCCACGTGGGAGGATATCGAGCAGGCCGCCGACGCTTTCCCCAGGGCTCATCAGACCGTCGTGCGGCTGAAGCAGCATGTGACTGCCAACGGAGTCAGTCTTCAGAGGGATCGTCTTCTGCTGGGACCCTGGCTGGCCATCGACCCGGAGACCGAGCGGATAACCGGATTGAAGGCGGCCGGGCGAACCGTAGATGTGAAGGAAGCCGAGCGACTCGCTCATGGTTCCTACCGCGTGCCTTTCGTTGTGCCGGAGAATGTATAGAGGAACGTCGATTCAGTGGCAGGGTGATCACCTATGCGAAGAAGATTCAATCCAGTAGAGGCGGCCTTGCTGTCTCTCGCGATAACCATCACTGTGGTGGCAGCAGAGCACCGCATTGCATTCGAGTTGGGGGAGGACCGCGTGTTGATTCGCGCGGACGACCAACCACTGGCAACATATGTCTACCGCGACTCACAGATCTTCCGCCCCTACTTCAAGGATCTCCACGCGCCGGGCGGCTTCCATGAAGCGCCGCCCGTTTTTCACGCTTTCAATATACAGCATGACGGTTCCCGTGAGGGTGTCCCCCTCGAAGGCGTTCAGGAAGTCCTCCACGGTGGTCATGGCCTCGTTTCCGGATCCGCAGAAGGCCCGGATGCCGATCCCTTGTTGCTCCGCAAAGACCATCAGCTGGGTGCCCATGTTTCCGGACTGGGAGACCACCGCCGTGGCGCCGGGCAACGGCCGGACATGGCTTCCGGTGCAATACAGTTGAATGTGGGGGTTGCAGATGCCCATGGTATTGGGGCCGATCATGACGATGCCCGCATCCCGGGCCGCTTCCACGAGCCGTTCTTCCAGGGCCTTTCCCTCCGGTCCGGTTTCCGCGAATCCGGAGGTGATCAGCAGCACGTTCCGGATTTTTTTTTGCGCGAAGGGCTCAATGAGGGATAAGACATGCCGCGCCGGTACCGTCACCACGGCCAGATCCACCGGATCGGGGATTTCCTCCACGGAGCGATAGACCGGGCGTCCGGCGATGGTGCCGCCTCTGGCGTTGACCAGAAAGATATCGCCTTTATAGCCGCCGCTGGCGGTCAGGGTGAAGAGCATGTGCCCCCATTTGCCGATTTGGGAGGAAACCCCCACGAATGCGATGGATCTGGGATGAAAGAATTTCCCCAAAAGCGCCGGATCCACGGGGGGGGGCAGCGGTTCATTCTCCGCCTCGGGGCGCTTGACGACCAGGGCGTCCACGGCGCAAAGGGCGCCTTCCGAATCCGCGATCAGGGGATTGATGTCGATTTCAAAGATTTCCGGACGCTCCATTCCGATTTTCGACAACGCGACCAGAATATCGGTGAGCCGGTCCACTTGGATCCCTTGTTCCCCCCGAAAGGGTCCCAAAAGCGCCTGGGCGCGGATCTCCCGTATCATTTCGAGGGCCTCCTCCCGATCAACGGGGGCCACCCGGAAGGCCACATCCGAAAAGACTTCGGCAAAGACACCGCCGACACCGCACATCACCACGGGCCCGAAATGGGGGTCCCGGAAAAGTCCGGCCGCCAGCTCCCGTTTTCCCGCCATCTGGGGCTGGAGCAGAAACCCTTCCAGGTCTTTTCCGGCGTTTGCCGCAATCCCTTTGACGGCGGATAAGACGCCTTTTGCGTCCTGAAGGTGCAGATAGACCAGCCCTTGATCGGTTTTGTGGGTCAAGGCCGTCCCCAATCCCTTGACGACGACGGGGTAACCGATGGAGGCTGCAGCGGCGAGGGCTTGGGCCTCGTCGGCGGCCGTCGTTTCCCGGGGGATCGGGATGCCGTATGCATTGAGGAATCTCTTGGATTCGAATTCGTTCAACACTTCAGTGTGTTCGGTCCCAAAGGATACCATGGTGTTTGCGTTCTCCGGGCGGATTTGTGTTTAAACGGTTCCCTCTTTCATGCGGACAAGGGTTCTTCCTTTGAGTTTTCCCTCAAGGATCCGGTCGATATGAGAATCGAGTTGATCCATGGGGATTTCCTGGGCGATCCGGGACAAAGCGTCCGGTTTCCACGGTCCGGCCAGTTTTTCCCAGATGGATTTTCGGGGTTCCATGGGGCAGTTGGCCGAGTCCACGCCGTACAGGGTGATGCCTCGGAGAATGAAGGGGTATACGGTTAAGGAGAGGGAAGCCGAGGCCACGTTCCCGCAACAGGTGACCGCCCCCCGGTGCGCGGTGGTCTTGAGGGCGGCGGCGAGATATTCTCCCCCCACCGTGTCCACGACGGCCGCCCAGCGTTCCTTGAGGAGGGCTTTTGAGGGCGCGTCCCGGACCTCTTCCCGGGAAAGGATTTCCGCTGCCCCGTGGTCTTTTAGAAAATCCGCTTCTTCAACCTTTCCGGTGGCCGCCGCGACAGTGTGTCCCAAGCGGGAAAGAATGGCCACCGCCAGGCTCCCGACGCCACCGGAGGCGCCGGTCACCAGGATTTTCCCCTGTCCCGGAAAAATGCCGTGGGAGACGATCTTGTCAACGGAAAGCCCCGCGGTGAATCCCGCCGTTCCCAGAATCATGCTTTCCTCCATGGAGAGTCCCGCGGGGAGGCGGACCACCCATGAGGCGGGGACCCGGATATATTGCCCGAATCCTCCGGCCGTGTTCATGCCCAGATCGTATCCGGTGACGAGTACCGGATCCCCGGTCGAAAAATCGGCTCCTTTCCCTTCCACCACCACACCGGCGGCGTCGATGCCGGGGGTATGGGGGTACGTCCGGGTGACCCCCTTGTTCCCGACGGCGGAAAGGGCGTCCTTGTAATTGAGCGAGGAAAAATGGACCTGGATCAAGACATCCCCCGGCGGGAGATCGGCAGGGGTTTTCCGGACGATTCGCCGGGTGAAGGTACCCGGTGGATTTTCCGTGACTTCCAGGGCGTTAAAGGATGCAGTCATGTCTTTTTCCTTTCGGTTGAGGGTTTTCCGGATGCAGACCCGAATTGGTTAGCATAAACACCCGCATCTGTCCATGAAGTGCACTGGAATTTAAAAAAAGTCCGCCCGGGGCGCTGCGCTGCGCGCTTGGCGGTTGGGCGCGAGAAAAATGGGCCTTTTTGCGATTTCATCAATTCTTGACAGGGGCGGGGACGTTCTTTATGATGCCGCATCTGCGGTTTCGACGAAAACCCCCGCTGCCCCTCCCGCGCAGGGGATCTCGGCGCTGCTCCGATTCGCAGCGGGTAAACCGTGCGCTGTTGCGGTTCCTGGTCATCGGAAAGAAAGCACTGTCCCGAATGAATCGCCGAACCTTCCTCAAGACCGCCGCCATGGGGAGCATTGCCTTTGCCGCCGGGTGTTCGCCCCAACCCGACAAGACCCTTTTTTCATTGGTGCAGGCGCCCGAGGACATGGTGACGGGCCGGAGCACCTGGTACGCCTCCACATGCCGGGAGTGCCCGGCCGGGTGCGGGATCCTGGCCCGGAACCGGGAAGGCCGTGCGGTCAAGCTCGAGGGGAATCCCTTGCATCCCGTCAACCGAGGGAAGCTTTGCATGCGGGGACAGGCCGCCCTCCAGGGAGTCTACAACCCGGATCGGCTCTCAACGCCCCTCGTCCGTGAAAACGGCCGATTTGTGCCCATCTCCTTTGAAAAGGCGCTCTCGCTTATCCGGAAAAAAGGCGCCCGGGCGGCGGGGAAGGGACCGGACCGAACAGCGGTCTTCACGGAGATGGCCGGGCCCGCCCTTCTCTCCCTTTTCGAGACCCTACTGGAGCAGTGGCGGTCCCCAAAGCCCGTGATTTATGAACCCGTTGCCTATGAATCGTGGAAACAGGCCCACGCCCAGGTATTCGGAATCAAAGGGCTCCCGGCCTATCGGATGGAGGGCGCCGATCTTCTGGTTTCTTTCGGCGCCGATTTTCTGGAGACCTGGCTGTCTCCCGTGGAATACGCCTGCCGGTTCAAGCAGATGCACGCCTCCGGTTCCGGGGAAAAAGGGATTTACCTTCATGTGGGGCCGTATGCCGGGTTAACGGCCGCCAACGCCGATCGTTTCCTGGCCACCCGATGCGGGGGGGAGGCCTTCGTGGCCCTGGGACTCCTCCGGGAGATCACGGAACAACAGTCCCGCTTTCCGATCCCTCCGGAAGCGGCGGAACCGCTGAAACGGGTTCTGATGCCATATGACCGGGAATCCGTGATCAAACGGTCCGGAATCGCGCCCGCCCATTATGCGCTTTTGACCCAGCGCCTTTTTTCGGCCCGAAAACCTCTCTTCCTCGGCACCCGGGGGGCGTGCGCCGGGGAAAACAGCTCGGCTGCCGACGCGGCGATTTGCCTGATGAATGCATTCCTGGATCCCGGTGTTTCCCTCATCGATTTCACCCGGCGCCACGCCGTGGAACGTGCGGCAACACGCGCCGCCGTCCTGGATCGCTTCAAAGGCCTGGTCCAGGGCCGGGCCGACCTGGTCCTTTTGAATCATACGGATCCGGTCTTTTCCATGCCGGAGAGCGTCGGGATCCGGGAGATCCTTGAAGGAGAGGCGCTTTTCGTGGTGTGCTTCTCCTCTTTTATGACCGACACCGCCATGCTCTCGGATTTGATCGTCCCGACGGCCCATTTTCTCGAAAGCGGGGATGTCTATGAAACCCAGACCGGCCTGTGGTCCCTCCAACAACCGGTGATGGAAAATGGGGCCGGTGTTCCGACTTTGGGGAATCTCCTTTTGGATCTTATTTTCGAGGATGCCGCCGCACCCCGGGATTATCGGGTGTATGTCATGGAGGATCTCATCCGGCGGGGCGTCATCGAAGACGAACACGACTGGATCAAAGCCCTTCAAAGGGGGGGCGTTTTCGACGCTTCTCCTGTGGAAACCGCCGCCGCGCCGTCTGTCCAGCCTTCCTGGTCCTGGGCCGGGGCCCTGGCATCGGCCGTGGATCCGGGTGCATCCGGGATGGTCCTTGCCGCGGTTCCTTCCATCCGCTTGTTCGACGGTCGTGGCGCCAACAAGCCGTGGCTCAACGAGGTGCCGGAGCCCATGATCCAGGTGGCATGGCAGACCCCGGTCCTCATGGATGCGAAAACCGCCGCCGAAAAGGGGATCCAGCAGGGTGATATCCTTAAAATCGTTTCCGCCTGGGGGGCGCTGGAAGCACCGGTATATTTGAGCCGATTCCAGCACCCGGATTTTTTGGTCATGGCCCTCGGGCAGGGGCATGCGGCCTACGGCCGCTATGCCAAGGCATTCGGGGCCGATGTCACCGCGGTGCTTTCCCCCAATACCCATCCCATTTGCGGGGGACCGTTGTATCGGGTGGGGCCGGTCTCCTTTGCCCCCACCGGCCGCCGGCAAAAACTGGCTGCCGTCGATGGGAGCCGGACCCAGCACCGCCGCAAGATCGCGCTCACCGTCCCCTTGGCCGCCCTTAACGAACATCCGGAAAAAGGGCACCATGGCCTGGGGATGTGGGCGTTTCCCCTGACCCTTCCCCTCCCGGAGGGCTACGATCCCAAGAGGGATTTCTATCCACCCCATGATCACGACGGCTACCGGTGGGCCATGGTCATCGACCTGGACCGGTGCGTCGGATGCGGTGCCTGCGCCGTGGCCTGTTATGCGGAAAACAACATCGGCGTGACAGGGGAAAAGGGGATCCTGGAAGGCCGGGAAATGGCATGGCTCAGGATCGAACGCTACCACGACGAGACCGACCCCACCCGGATCGTTTTTTTGCCCATGCTCTGCCAACATTGCGACAACGCCCCGTGCGAAGCGGTATGTCCGGTGTACGCCCCCCACCATTCCAGGGAAGGCCTCAACAACCAGATCTACAACCGGTGCATCGGGACCCGGTTTTGCTCCCAGAACTGTCCCTACAAGGTGCGCCGGTTCAACTGGTTCGACTGGGAATGGCCGGCGCCGCTGAATCTCCAGCTCAACCCGGATGTCACGGTCCGCAGCAAGGGGGTCATGGAGAAATGTTCCTTTTGCATCCAACGGATCAAGGCCGCCCACGGCAGGGCCAAGGATGAGAACCGGATGATCCGGGACGGCGAGGTGGTCCCGGCCTGCGCCCAGACCTGCCCCACCGATGCGTTTGTTTTTGGAAACCTCATGGACAAGACCAGCCGGGTATGGAAACGCGTTTCCAGTCCCCGGGCCTACCAGGTGATGGGATACTTGAACACCAAGCCCGCGGTGATCTATCTCAAGAAGGTGATCCGGGATGTCTGAAGACCCTCAACACCACACCTTCGATACCATCGACGACAGCGTGCTCGCGACACTGGCGCCGGCGTCCCCCTCCTATTGGATGACGGTGGGGCTTCTGGCCTGCGGCATCCTCATCGGCGCCGGGTGCTGGGCGTATCAGATCGCCGAGGGGATCGGGGTGGCCGGCATGAACAACCCCGTGGCGTGGGGGACGTATTTGATCAATTTCGTCTTCTGGGTGGGGATCGCCCATTCCGGAACCCTGATCTCGGCCATTTTGCACCTGATGCGGGCCTCCTGGCGGAATCCCATCGCCCGGGCCGCCGAAACCATGACGGTCTTTGCCGTGTGCGTGGCGGGCCTGTTTCCCTTCATCCACCTCGGCCGGGTGTGGATGGTATATTATATGCTCCCCGTCCCGAATCAGAGGAACCTGTGGCAGAACTTCCAGTCCCCCCTCATGTTCGACGTGGTGGCCATCAGTACGTACCTTATCGTGAGCAGCCTTTTCTGGTACACGGGCATGCTCCCGGACCTGGCCGTGGTCCGCGACCGTTCCAACGGGCGGAAAAAGAAAATTTTCACCTGGCTTTCCCTGGGGTGGACAGGGGCCCATGAACAGTGGCGGCATTACACCCGGGCGTATCTTTTCTTCGCCGCCCTGGCCACGCCCCTGGTGATCTCGGTGCACAGCGTGGTTTCATGGGATTTTGCCCTGGGGGTGGTTCCCGGGTGGCACACCACCATCTTCGCCCCCTATTTCGTGGCCGGCGCCATCCACAGCGGCCTGGCCATGGTCCTGACCCTCATGATTCCTTTGCGTAAAATCTTTTGCTATGAGCGGATCATCACCATCGGTGTTTTGGAAAACGTGGCCAAAACCATCATCTTCACCGGACTCATCGTGGCCTTTGCTTACGGTACAGAGTTTTTCATCGCCTGGTACAGCCAAAACCCCGTGGAAATGGAGGTGTTCCGGTATCGTCCCACGGGGCACTACGCGGCGGGATTCTGGATCATGGTGGTGTGCAACACCCTCGTCCCCCTGGTTTTTTTCTTCCAAAGGGCCCGGCGCTCCCTTCCGATCCTTTTTTCGGTCTCCATCCTGGTCAACGTCGGCATGTGGTTCGAGCGGTTCGTGATCATCGTCACCAGCGTCAGCCGGGATTTCATCCCCCACGCCTGGGGACGTTACGCCCCCACCTGGGTGGAATTCGGAATCATGCTGGGGAGCTTTTCGTTGTTTTTCTTTCTCTTCGTGCTCTTCGTAAAACACCTGCCCTCGGTTTCCATGACGGAAATGAAGGAAATGCTGGGTCAAGGGGGCGGCCATGGCCAATGACCGTACCATCCTGGGGATCTTTTCCGATGAATCGAAAGCGGTTTCGGCGCTTTCCGCGCTTCAAAAGACCCCGTGGTCCGTCCGATCGGTGCACAGCCCGGTCCCCAGCCGCCGCATTGCCGGCGCCCTTTCCGGCAAGCCCAGCCGGGTGGGGTATTTTACCCTGGCCGGCGGGATCATCGGCTTTTTCACGGGGTTTGCCCTGGCCGCCTACACTGCGGTGCAATGGCATCTGGTGGTGGGCGGAAAGCCGGTGGTGGCCCTGATCCCCTTTTTCATCGTGGGTTTCGAGTTCACCATCCTGTTTGCCGTGTTCGGAAATGTGGCGGGGTTGATCCATCAGATGAAACTCCCCGATTACAAGGCCCTTGCCCATCACGACGGTCGCTGCTCGGGATCCGCCTTCGGGGTGACGGTGGTTTGCCCCGCGGCGGATGAAGCCTTGCTGCTCCGATTTTTTCAAGAAAAGGGCGCTGAAACGCGGATTCTGTCATGAACGAGACCGCTCAACACACCGCCGGACCCGTTTTTTTCACCCGGACCCTTGCGGGCGGGGCGATGGGGCTCGTGGGTATGGGCCTGGTCTTTTTTTTCATCGCTCTTTCGGGAACCCAATCGGATCGGGCGTGGCAGGCGTATCTGATCAGCTTTCTCTTCTGGTCCTCGGTGGCCCAGGGGGGGCTTTTGTTTTCGGCGGTGATGCACATCACCCGGGCCCGCTGGGGGCGGTCCCTGGCCGGTGCGGCGGAGGCCCTGGCCGGTTTTTTCCCGGTCTCCTTCGTCCTGTTTTTCATTCTTTTTTTGGGCCATCACCATCTTTTCCCCTGGGCGCACATGGAACTGGGTGAAAAGGCGGGATGGTTGAATACGAAAAGCGTATTCATCCGGGATACGGCGGGGCTTTTCATCCTGTACGGGCTCGGAACCGGCTATCTTTTTCATTCATGGGCGTTTCGGCTGAACCGACATGCCGAAAGGGGGAGGTTGAAAACCCTTTTCAACCGGTTATGGTCCGGCCGGCCCGTGGATCCGGATCGATTCCGGGGGCGCACCACCCTTTTCGCGGTGCTGTACGTCATCGCCTATGCCCTTGTCCTTTCCCTCATCGCCTATGACCTGGTCATGGCCCTGGATCCCCACTGGTACTCCACCCTCTTCGGGGCGTACCATTTTGTAAAGGCCTTTTATATGGCGCTGGGCGTCCTCATCATCCTTGCCTCTCTCCTTCATATGAATCCGGCGGTCCCCTTTGCCCTGCGCCCTTCCCAGTTTCACGACCTGGGCAAACTCTTTTTCGCCTTTTGCCTGGTCTGGGCCGACTTTTTTTACTGCCAACTGGTCGTGATCTGGTACGGGAACATTTCCGAAGAGACGGCCTATGTCATCCAAAGGACTCTGGCGGCACCGTGGCGCCCCCTGGCCTGGTTCGTCTTCACGGTGGCCTTTGTGATTCCGTTTTTAATTCTGCTGAACCGGAGGATCAAGTCCAGCCCCAAATGGATGAGCCTGTTGAGCGCCTTTGTCCTGTTGGGTCTGTGGTTGGAGCATACCCTCCTCATCGGCCCGGCGCTGAATCCTCATGCCCGATCGTTGCCTCTGGGGATTCTGGACGGTTTTATCTTCATCGGATTCATGGGGCTGATGATTCTGGCAACGGCATCGGTGTTCCACGTATTTCCGGAACTGGCCGAAACCCGGATCCCGGAGGGGCCGTGATGCCGGTCCTTTTCATCACCCTAACGGCCGCTGCGTTTTTGATCACGGCGGTGATTATCGCCACGGGCGGGAAACCCCTGGCCGTTCTGACGTCGCCGTTACAGGCAAAGACCGTGTTTTTAAAAAACAAGGGGGCCCTGGCCGGGTTTGGCGCGGCGGTCTTTCTGGTCGCTGCCTTTTTATTCTGGTTTTACGGCGCCTCCGGCGCCGGAATGGGTCCGGCGCAACCGATTCCCTTCAGCCACCGGGTGCATGCCGCTGTGAAGGCCATTTCCTGTGAATTCTGCCATCCGTACGTGCGGCGGTCCCTTCATCCCGGATTGCCGCCGGTGGAAAAATGCCTGTACTGTCACAACCACATCATCCCCGAGCATCCATGGATCCAAAAAGAACATGAATATTTCAACACCCGTACCCCCACGCCCTGGAAAAAGGTTTTTTACGTTCCGGAGCATGTGGTGTTCAACCATGAACGCCATCTCAAAAAGGATATCGACTGCGCCCAGTGTCACGGTCCCGTGGAAACCCTGGACCGGCTTCCGAGAAAACGATTCAAGATGGGGTTTTGCATCGCGTGTCACCAAGAACAAAACGCCAACCTGGGATGCTGGCTGGCCTGCCACAACTGAACCCGAGGGTGCGGGGAGTGGGAGAAAAAATGTATAGGGCACCATCGAAGAGGACAAGATCGGAAAAGGCTTTTGTGAGCGCCGTTCAAGCCTTTTCGGAAAAAGAGAGACAAAGGGTTGAGCGTAAAAAATCTCAAGCTGTTTGAGGTCCCGCCGAAGGCGGGATGCCGAGTTCTTGAGATTTAGCGAAACCCTTTGGATCTCCCGAAAAGGGTTGCGGCGCGAACAAAATTGGCCTTTTGCGATTTCATCAAAGAGGATAAGATCGGAAAAAGGAAACGCCCGACGTGACCGAGCCGAACGCCCATCAACCGTACGCCACCGCCAAAGGCTTTTGCCTGACGTCGGCCTTCTGGATGGTGATCGCCACCTTCATGGGACTTTTGGGCGCCACCGAGCTGATCGCCCCGGATCTCCCTGGAACCCTTGCGTGGCTCACCTTCGGCCGGGTCCGGCCGGTCCACATCAACCTGGTCCTGTTCGGGTTCGTGACCCCCGGGCTGTTGGCGGCGGCCTTTTACTATGTCCCCCGCCTGTTGAAAACCCCGCTGTTTTCGGAAACGCTGGGACGGATCACGGTGGTCGCGTGGAACCTCGTCCTGGTCGCCATCCTGGTCTCCCTGTGCATGGGATACACCCAGGGCCGGGAATACGCCGAGCCGGTGTGGATCATCGATGTCCTCGTCGTCGGGGCGTTTGTTCTGATTTTTTTCAACCTGGCGGTCACGGTGAAGCGCCGGGAGGAGCCGCTCCTGTATGTCTCCATCTGGTACGTGCTCGCCGCCGTGATCCTGACGGCCCTGACCTACTGTCTGGGAAACGTTATCTGGCGGCCCGATACCGGGGCTTTGACCGGGATTCCAGACGCGATCCTGTTGTGGTTCTACGGGCACAACATCTTCGGGCTTCTCCTCACCCCCCTTTCCGCCGGGGTGGCGTATTACGTGATTCCCCGGGCCTGCCGGGCCCCCCTGTACAGCCACACCCTGTCTCTTCTGGGGTTCTGGTCGCTGATCGTCATCTACACGCACATCGGGACCCATCATCTCCTCCAGGTCCCGGTCCCCACCTGGCTCAAGGTCATCGCCATCACGGACAGCGTGGCCATGGTGATCCCGGTCATGGCCTTCCTCATCAACATCTGGTACACGGCCAGAGGACGGCTGGGGGAGATCCATGCGGATATCGGCGCCAAGTTCGTCTTCACCGGCACCATCATGTATTTTTTCGTGAGCATCCAGGGATCCATGATGTCGCTGCCCCAGGTGCAGCGGGTGACCCACTTCAACAACTGGGTGGTGGGGCATGCCCACGTGGGGGTCCTGGGATTCGCGGGGATGATTGCCATCGGGGGCTTATACGCCATCCTGCCCCGGATCAGCGGAAGACCCCTGTACAGCCGCTTCCTGGCCGATCTCCAGTACTGGTTGATTCTCATCGGCGTCTCGGGGTTCACCATCATCCTCACCATCGCGGGACTGATCCAGGGAAACGCCTGGCTCAACGGCGAGACGGTGTACCGGGTCCTTCCCCAGATTCATCTGTACTACATCATCCGGGCGGGCCTGGGCCTGATGATCTTTACGGCGGCCGTGATCGGTCTTTATAACATGGGCAAAACCCTTTTTGCGAAAGAGGAGGGGCGCCCGTGAAAATGACCCCCAAAACCGTGGTCATGGGGAGCGTGGCCCTCCTTACGGCGGTGGTCCTGGTGGTGGTGCTGCTGCCCTACGCGAACACGCACCAAACCCCTCCGTCGGAGATCTTCCGCATGCGTACGGCCGAGGAGGCGGAAGGCCGGCGCCTGTACATCGCCAACGGGTGTGTGTACTGCCACAGCCAGTCCATCCGATCCTTTGACTGGGGCATGGGGGCCCAGCGCATCGCCCGGGCCGGGGATTACATCCAGGACCATCCGATCCTGCTGGGTTCGGCCCGGACCGGACCCGACCTTTCCCAGGAAGGCGGGGAGCACCCCGATGACTGGCACGTGGCCCATTTTGTCAATCCCCGCTTCACGCGGCCGTTGTCCATCATGCCGCCGTTTGCCTTTCTGGAAAAAGAAAAGATCGAAAAACTGATCCGGCACGTCCAGGGCCTGGGGATGCAGGCCGCGGACCGGCGAATGCGGCGCCAGCGGGAGTGGAAGGTGGCGGCGATTCAGGCTTACGAGGCCGGGGTGGAGGAAAACGTGGACTGGCTCCACCGCCACGTTCCCGAAGGGTGGAGAAACCTGCCCAATCCCTATCCCACCTCGGAGGCCGGACTGGCCCGGGGCCATAAGATTTACCAGGATTTCTGCATGGGATGCCACGGCCCCATCGGAGACGGCATGGGGCCGGCCCAGCCGCACCTCTATCCTCCGCCGCTCAATTTCACCATCCTCAGGGACCGGGGGGTTTCGGGCGGGATTTTATATTATCAGATCATGAACGGCATCACGGGCACCGCCATGCCCTATTTCAAGAAGGACCTGGAATCCGAAAAAATCTGGGAGGTGGGGGATTACGTGGCCGTGAATTTCATCGGCCAAAGCGATGCAGACGCCGAACCCAAAGGGATCGACGCGGCGTACGAATAACGCAGGGGAGTGTTTTAAAGCGGCGGGATGATGTATTATCCTTACTTCATCACCTACATCCTCACCGGCCTGACCTTGAGCCTGGCCGTGTTTTGGTGGGCCCTGAAAAACGGGCAGTTCAGGGACCAGGAGCGGGCGCGATACCTGCCCCTGGAAGACCAGGCAAGCGCACCCGCCGAGGGGCTTTCCGGCGCGGGGCGTCTCGAAGTCTTGGCATTGGCGGGGCTGGTGGCGGCCGGGCTGGGCCTGAGCGCGGCCGTGCTGATCGTTTCCCTGGTCCGGACCGGGCCGTTGCCGTAAGGAGGCGCTATGCGGTTTTTTCACTCGATGAACCTGGAACATACGGCCTTGTATTTTTTTCCGGCGCTGCTGTTCATCCTCGTTTTCGCTCTTGCGTTGGCCTATTTTCCCCTGCGCGGGCCGGACCACGAGAAACGGGCGTCCAAGGCGATCTACCGGTACCCGGAGGGCATCGAGGATCGAAACGCACCGTTTCCCCTGGCCATGACGCTCATCATCGCCGGCACCGTGATTTGGGTTTTGGGATACATCCTGGGCGTGGGATTCTTAAAGGTGCGGATCTGATATGGAAAATCCAGCCCGTAAAAACGATGTTTTCAGGACCTGGTTTCTCATCATCGCCATGGTGATGTTGATTTTGGGAAAAGGGTTTTTGGCGTTTCGCGTCGTCGGGGATTTGGGGATGCCCGCGTGGGATTTCCGGCCCGTTAAAGACGTCCCCGGCGAATCCCCCTACGCCGTTTACGCGGTTCAGCCGTATCCCCAGCACATCCGGGGAGCCCGGGGAGAATAGATGAAACGCCTTGTTGTCCTGGGGACGTTCGTCGGTGTCCTCCTTTTGGCCGCATACGGCGGGATCACCCTCTACGACGAATATTTGTCCTTTGGCCGGATGTGGGAAACCCCTGCGGTGAAGCCCCATGAAATGCCGATTCAGGGGATGCTCCAGGGGAGCGTTCCCACAACCGGGGGGGAGGCGGCATGGCGCACCCGCGGCGCCGGGGAACTGGAGAACCCGAATCCGGACCGGTCGGCGAAGCGCGTCTTCGAGGGCAGGACCGCCTACGCCCGGTATTGTATCCACTGTCACGGAAAGGCCCTGGACGGGCAAGGGACGGTGGGGCAAAGCTTTTCACCGCTTCCCCAGGATCTGAGAAGTCCGCAGATCCAGGACCAAAGCGACGGGGCGCTTTTTTTCACCATCAGCTACGGGAAAAACCGAATGCCCGCCCTGGCCACCACGCTGTCGGTCCCTGAACGCTGGGATGTCATTGTGTATTTGCGAACGACGCCGGAAAACAACACGGCAACCCCATAGCCACGTACTTTTCTTTTTCTTTTACCCCATGGATCCGATGGTTCATTCCAAAAAGGCATCCGATGCATCGGCGCATTTTTCGGTGCAAGGGCCTGCCGCGCACAAGGACTGTTTTCTTTGCGGACTCTTCCTTCCCGCAAAGACCGTTTTTTTGGATACTCCCGCCGGCCGCCGTTTCTTTTGCTGCAAGGGATGCCTCCAGGTCTTTGTCATGCTTTCCGAATCCGAAGAAGCAAAATCGGGAAAACCCTTTCACGAAACCGCCCTTTTTCAAAAATGCCGGGAGATGGGGATCATTCCCCGAGGCCCCGAGGATCTCCAGCGCCCTAAAACGGAAAAGGCAAAAAAACGGCGCCCGGTTTCGGGATCCCAAGGGGGATCTCCGCCGATCCCTTCGGAGGCCGCTGCCCCGGAAGGCCTTTTTTTCGATGCCCGGATCTCGGGAATGTGGTGCCCTGCATGTGCGTGGCTCATCGAAGAAGCCGCCCGCAAAGCACCCGGCGTAAAAACCGCCTCTTGTCATTTTTCCACGGATCGGTTCCGCTGCTGCTACGATCCGGTGAAAACGTCCCCCGGGCGCATCATCGGCCGCATCGAACGTTTGGGTTACAAGGCGGTTTTTGCGGATGCGCCGGGGGAGGAGGGCCCCGTCCAGGGCGAGTGGGTCCGGATGATTGTCTCGGCGTTTCTCACCATGAACATCATGATGTTCTCCTTTGCCCTGTACATCGGCTTTTTGGACCCCTTTTCAAAAGAGACCGTCTTCAAGCTGTCCTTGCCGGTTTTTCTCATGGCCGCTGGTGTTTTGTTCTACGGCGGAAAGGAGATCTTCACCCAGGCGGCGGCCGGGATTCGAAATGCGGCCTTCGGCATGGAGACCCTCATCGCCGCGGGCGCGCTGACCGCCTTTGTTTACAGTACGGTCAATCTGACCAGGGGGAGCCTGCACCTGTATTATGACACCGCCGCCATGCTGGTCACTCTGGTCCTCATCGGAAAACGCATGGAAAGCAAGGCCAAAAGCCGGGTCCAATCCGATCTGGATCATTTTTTTTCCCTGGTTCCCAACAAGGTGCGCTTGATCACCGATGCGTATCCCGAGGGGAGGTACGGAAGCGTCCGCGCCCTGAACCCCGGGGATCGGTTCAGGGTGGAACCCGGAGAGATCACGGCGGCGGACGGCATTATCCTGGACGGTACCGGCCTTGTGGATGAATCGGCCCTGACCGGCGAGCCCCGGCCGGTGGGCAAAACGCGCTCGGACCCCTTAAGGAGCGGAAGCAAAATCATCCAGGGGGTTTTTACGGTCCGCGCCGAAGCCGTGGGAAAGGCGTCGGTCTTTGGCCAGATGCTCACCCTCATGGAGGATGCCCTCGCGCAAAAGGGACATTACGAAGCGCGCGCCGAAACGCTTTTGAGACGGCTTGTCCCTGGAATCTTTATGCTCGCCACGGGCATCGTCTTTTTGCTCTTGCTTTCCGGTCATACTCCGGAAACAGCCGTCATTCGGGGAATCACCGTGATCGTCATCACGTGTCCCTGCGCGCTGGGCGTGGCCATCCCTCTGGCCCGCACGGCGGGGGCTTCCCTGCTTCTCAAACAGGGAATCCTCCTCAGGGATTTTTCCGCCCTGGGGCAGGTCCGGCGCATCAAAACAGTGGTTTTCGATAAAACCGGCACATTGACCCGGGGCCGGTGGCGGCTCCAGAAAATCGTCACCGAAGACGGGTTCGATCCGGATGCCGCCCTGGGTCTTGCCGCGGCCCTGGAATCCGATGTCCCCCATTTCATCGCTTCCGAAATCCTGGAGCATGCGCAACAAAAAAGGGTCGCACCGGCTGCCGTGAAAAAAATCCATTGTTTTCAAAACGGTATTTCCGGAAAATACCGGGGCCGGGAAATCAAAATCGGATCCATGGAATTCGTCGGGGCTCAAAAAGGAAATCCGGAATCTCAAGGAGGAAAACCGGTCGGTCTCGAAAGTGCTCCACGGACGGACGCGTTCGATTCAAAGGTGTTTTTGGCGGTTGAGGGGAAAATCGCCGCGGTCTTTATTTTTTCCGATCCCGTAAGATCAAAAGCGGCGGAAACGGTGTCCCGCCTCAAAGCGGCTGGGTATCGGGTGGTGCTGGTCTCCGGGGACAATCCCGCCGCCACCCGTGCGGTGGCAAAAGCGCTCGACATTCCGGAAGCCTTCGGGGGACTCCTTCCGGCGATCAAGGCCGAGTGGGTCAAACGCCTTCAGAAGGAAACCGGACCCGCGGCCATGGTGGGCGACGGTATTAACGACGCACCGGCCATGGTTCAGGCCGATTTGGCCGTGGCCATGTACTCGGGAAGTCCCTTGGGAAAAGAGGCCTCCCATGTCACGTTGATGCGAAGCGATCCGATGCAGTTTCTGGATTTTATCGAAACAGGGAAAAGAATCTTAAAAAAGATGCACCAGAACCTAGGCTGGGCGTTCATCTACAACGTATTGGCCGTTCCCGTGGCCGCCGCCGGATTGCTGACCCCGGTCATCGCCGTCTGCGCCATGCTGGCAAGCTCCCTGAGTGTCATCGGGAACACGCTGTTGCTTATGAAAAATCCGACCGGGTCGAAATACACGGACTTGACCGAAGCAGGAAAGAGGTGATGCAGAATGCATGTCAAAACGCTTGAAACCTGGCGGCACCGCCACGATTTCGCCGTGATTCACGATCAAGGCGAGCGGCGCACCTTTCAGGTGCTGCTGTTGACGGCGACAACCATGGTCATTGAAATTACCGCCGGGGCCGTTTTCGGTTCCATGGCCCTGCTGGCCGACGGCTGGCACATGGGTACCCATGTGGCGGCATTCATGATCTCCTTGTTTGCCTACCGGTTTGCACGGAAACACGAACAGGATCCGGCGTTTACGTTCGGCACGGGAAAAGTCGGTGTTTTAGGCGGGTTTGCCAGCGCCGTGGCGCTCTTGGTGGTGGCGTTGGTTATGTCCGTAGAATCCATACAACGTTTCTTCAAGCCCCAGGAAATTCATTTCAACGAGGCCATCGGGGTGGCGGTGATGGGACTGGGGGTGAACCTGATATCCGCGTTGTTATTGCAGGACTCCCGGCATCCGGATCATGTCCATGGACATCCGCATCCGGATCACAACCTGAAGGCGGCCTATTTCCACGTGTTGGCCGACGCGCTGACCTCGGTGTTGGCCATTGTCGCCTTGGTTTGCGGCAAATTTTTCGGTTGGAAATGGCTGGATCCGACCATGGGGATCATCGGAGCGCTGGTCATCACCCGCTGGTCGTATGGCCTGGTGAAAGAAACAGGACCCATCTTGTTGGATGAAAATCCAGAGGAAGAAAAGAAAGCCGCGATCAAGATCCTCGTGGAGTCGGATGCGGACAACCGGATTTCCGATTTGCACCTGTGGAAAGTGGGGCCCGGCGATTATGCATTGATTGTTTCCCTCGTGACCCATTTCCCGAAACCGGCGGAACACTACAAGGCTCTCCTGGAAAACATTTCCGGGTTGGCACACATCACCATCGAAGTAAACCCGTGCATGGGAGAACCCTGCATCATCCCCGAACCGGGGCGCGCATAATCCCGGCGCGCATAATCCCCATATGACCCGGTGAAATTTCCGGTTCGAAGCGGCCCGGATCGTGTCCGTGCATTGACATCGTTCCCATGATCGAGGATAATACTGATCGGAGCGCTCCCCGCACGCTACGCCTTTGAAGGCGGGGTCCACGGTTTCCGTCCGGGGCGGGCAGGGCAACGCGAAAAAAATGCGCCTTTTTAAGATCGTACCAATATTTTAAAAGAGATGAAATTGTCAATAATCTATTTTTAGAAAGCTTCCCTCGTCCCCGCCTTTTAAGGCGGGGCTTGCGTGAAGCATTCCGGTCAGCGCTTTGATACCCCATAGCGTTCCCGCGTATCTTTTTACCGTCTTTTTTTTGTGCGGCCTGCTTGCGCCGAAGGCCGGTTTTTCTTCCACGCCGGTATCCGCGACCCCTTTCTCACCCGGAGAAAGACTCATATTTCAACTCAAATGGGGCTTTATCCCGGTGGGGGAGGCAGTACTGGAAGTCAATCCCGTAACGACCTTCAATGGCTTGCCGGCGTATCACTTTTCCGTCAACGCTAAAAGCAATGCCGTCGTGGACGTCTTCTATAAGGTGCGGGATCAGATCGATGCGTTTGCGGATCTCGGGATGACCCGCTCCCTGCACTACCGTCAAAAACAGCGGGAAGGATCCACCCGGCGGAACATCACCGTCTATTTCGACTGGGAAAAAAACCAAGCCCGGCACGTCAACTATGGAGAAAAGCGCCCGCCCGTCCCGATCCCCCCGGGCACCTTCGACCCCCTTTCTGTCTTTTATTTCGCCCGGCTCAAGAAGATGGCACCGGGTCAGGTGATCGAGAGGTGGGTCACCGACGGGAAACGATGTGTCATTGGGAAAGGGAAAGTGGTTCGGCGGGACGCAATCCAATTGGGGGAACGGTCCATCCCCACGCTCTTGTTTGAACCCGAATGCAAAGAAGTGCGGGGCGTGTTCGAGCAGAGTCCGGATGCCAGAATCGAGGTCTGGCTCACCGATGATCCTCACCGGATTCCCGTTCGGATCAAAAGCAAGGTCATCGTGGGAAGTTTTGTGGGCGAACTCGTGGCCGTCGAAGGGGTGGAGGGGTTCGACTTCAAATGACACCGGCTTTTGATAAAATCATGTGTGCAGTGGATTTCTCCGGGTTTTCGGAAGAGGTCCTTCACGCCGGAAAAGAAATGGCCCGGCGATTCGGTTCCACCCTTTGGGTATTTCATTCCGTTTGTTTTCCACGGGAACGGTTCAGTGATGTTTTCGATGAACAAAAGACAAAGGGGGAAAAGGAGTCCGTCCAAAAGGCTCAAAGGAAGATCGAAAGCCTCATGAAAGCCTCTGAAGTGCCGTGGAAGCCGCTCGTAATGGTCGGGGACCCGGTGGAAAACGCCGCCGTGGCGGCGCGAACCGAAGGCATCCATATGATCATGGCGGCGAGTTACGGCATGTCCGGCTTCAAGCGGCTTTTTTTAGGGACGGTGGTGGAGCGTCTTGCCGGCTTGCAAAACACACCACTGATGGTGCTTCGCCCGCGGCATCGTGTAGAACCGGAGTCAAGGGGACACGCTTTCAAACTCGGGCGCATCGCGGTCTGCTGCTTTCTTGAGCCGCCCCCCGCGACCCTTGTGGAATACGGCGTTGCCCTGGCAAAAGGCTGGGAAGCCGACTTGATCCTGGTGCATTCCCTGGAAGCCCCGCCCGTGGAAAACGGAATGGAACCGGATCTTTGCTCCTATGAAGACGCCCAGGAAAAGATGCTGAATCGCGTTCGCACGCGACTGGAGACGCTTGTTCCCCGTGAGCAACGGCAGGGGATCCATGTCCGATTCGAGGTATTGTTGGGTGTTCCGGGCGAACAGATTCAGGATTTCATTGAAGCATCTGCCGTGGATCTCGTGATCGTGGGCGGTCCGCAGCACAGCCCCTTGGGATCTTTCATCATCGGTTCCACCACCCAATTCCTGATCCGGCATGCCCCCTGTGCCGTGCTGAGGGTGGCTTCCGGATGAAAGGAGGGGAGGCCATGCGACGACACACCGGAATTGTGATGGATCCACGGTACCTGGAGCATCGGACCATCGAGGGGCATCCGGAAAGCCCCCGGCGGTTGGAGGCCGTGTATTCTTTATTCGATGAACCGGAGATGAAGGCCCGTTTCCATTTCGTTCCTTCCACAGCCGCCGGCAAGGATGCCCTCACGCGGGTTCACTCCCCGGAGCACATTCGGCGAATGGCACGGACCGCCGACTGCGAACTTTCCATGCTCACCCCCGACACGTCGGCTTCCGCCGACTCTTACAGGGCCGCCCTCCTGGCCGTGGGCGGGTTCGTGGAGACCGTGTCCCGGGTGGCCTCCGGCATCCTGGACAATGCCATGGCCCTGGTCCGCCCCCCGGGCCACCACGCCGAGCGGAACCGGGCCATGGGATTTTGCCTGTTCAACACCATTGCCGTCGGGGCCGCCTTCGCGCGCATGGAGTTGGGCATGGAGCGGATCCTCATCGTGGACTGGGATGTCCATCACGGGAACGGCACCCAGCACGCCTTCGAGGCGGATCCCGCCTATCTTTATTTTTCCATCCACCAATACCCCCTTTTTCCGGGAACCGGACTTTTCCAGGAAACAGGCGTCGGAAAAGGGGAGGGGTTTACCATGAATCTGCCCCTTCCCAGCGGTTACGGTGACGGGGATTACGCGGTGATCTTCGATAAACTCCTTCGGCCCGTGGCCCTGGAATTTCAACCCCAAATGATTCTCGTCTCCGCGGGATTCGACACCCACTTTGCCGATCCTTTGGGAGGGATGCGCATGACCTCCGCAGGGTACGCCGCGCTGACCCGCATCCTCATGGAGATTGCGGACACCTGTTGCAACGGCCGAATCGCCATGGTCCTGGAGGGCGGATACCATCTGGGGGCCCTGAAGGAATCGGTACGGGCGGTTTTGCGGGAATTAAACGAAGAAACCGCAAGCGATCCGGTCTCCATGGCCCAAGAAGCGGATTCCAAGAGATCGGGGTATGCCTTTTCACGATGTATCCACGCCCACCGGCCTTTCTGGAAATGTCTCGAGGCCCTGTAGGGGGAATCATGGACAAGATCAAGATCATGGAAGCCTCCGTGGCCAAGTGGCAGCGGATCATCGACGGGAACAGCACCGACGGCGGCGTTCTGGACTGTCCCCCCTGCCGCATTTTTTACGTGCTGATTTGTTTCGGGTGTCCCATCGCGGACTACACCGGGAAAAAATTTTGCAAAGGAAGCCCCTACGGTGCATGGTACTGGCACCAGATCGAAGCCCACGGATACATGAGAAAAAAAATTTATTGTCCCGAATGCCTCCACCTTGCCAAGGATATGCAGGATTTCATGATTGAAATCGTGGAACACCTTAAAAAAAAGGACGCGGAAGAAGACTAAACGAACCGCCGGGAGGCATCTGTGCCAGAGGCGTTCTTAAAATGACCTTTACCCTTACCGGGGGACCCCGCCTTCAGGGCGGGGGGGGCTCCACAGTGGAATTGACGGAAAACATCCATGGGAGGGCATGAATCCGCAGCAGCGGCGCTGGCCGGTGCCGGTGAAATAGGCGTTTTTTGGGTGGCGGCGGTTGTGCTGTTCCGCCGGGCCGGGCTGACCCTTGCCGAGTCGGGCGCCTATGCCGTGATCGGTGTCTTTATGGCCTTTTCTTTTTTGTTTCAAAGCGTTTTTTTGATTCGCTTTCCCCTTGTTTCCCTGGCGGTCGAATCCGTTGGGTTGGGGTGGGCCGTGCGGGTGATCGCAAAAAACAAAAAGGTTCTGTCAGAATTCCGGCAAAGTCTTCGGGAAAACCTTCGGCGCCGGCCGTTCGCATTTTGGGTTTTCGGCGCCGCCTTCGTCTATCTGGCGGCAAAGGCCTTTTTGGGGGGGACGGAGACGTTTTTCTGGCCGCGTCCGTTCCACGGGTTTCAGGGAACGGATCCGGTCATCGGGAAAATGATGCCGGGGGCGCCGGAACCGCCTTGGGATCCGGGCGCCGTCAATGTTCAGGCGCTCCCTTATTTATTTTTTCGGTGGCGGACCGGTCTGGGAGCGGGTTGGATCGGTTTATGGGCCTATGCAGGGATCGGATTTTCCACATACGCCTTGGCCCGACGATACGCGTGGTCGGATACCGCCGCCTGCGTCACCCTTATGGTGCTCAGTTTCCCGAGATTCGTCCATCATGCGGTTTCCCCTGGAACGGAAATTGTTCCCGCCGCCTTTGCGGCATTCAGTGTCCTGGCCATGTATCGATTGGTGGAGCAACTCAAGACGCACGACTTGGTGTTGCTGGCGTGGGCGGTCTTTTTTCAAGTGTCCTCATCGCCGATGGGACTCGTCTTCCCCTTTGTCCTGGCGGCCCTGGCGTTTAAAGTGAGTTATCACCGCCACGGCATGTTTTCCTGGCGGGTCCTTTTGTTCCGGAACCGGAAAGCGGCCGCATTGAGCGTGATCCCGGTGATCCTCTTTTCTCAAGCCTGGCGTCTCATCGCCGGGGGGGGTGCGGGGAACCCGTGGATCGGAAGCCACGGCGGAGGGTACAATACAGAGGGGATTTACGGGGCCGGGGTCAACCTTCTCCGGTACCTCCTCCACGCCTTACAAGTCCCTGAATCTCTCGATCGTTTCCTGGCGGGTGTAACGGGTACCGGATGGAACGATCTTTTGGCGCGCATCATCACCGCAGCCATTGAAACCCTTCAGGGCGGGTCGATGCCGACCGGTGCGTTACTCCTTTCTTCGCCGGACGCCCGTTTTATTCCCGGATTCGGACCCTTCGGCGTGTTGTTTTTGTGGCCCGCCCTTTTATGGGCCCTTTTCCGGGGCCCTCGGCGTCTCAAAGCCGTTTCCGTGGCCCTTTTGGTCTATGTCTATGCCGTGATCCTGATTCTGGCCTGGCGGCCTGAAAATATCTCCTATTTCAACGTCTTCTATGCCACCGGCGGTTTTTGCATGGCCTTCCTGCTCCCCCCCTGGAGATTGACCGCCACGGGAAGACGAACCCTCCAGGCCGTCAGCACCCTTATCCTGGCGGCTGCCTGTTATTGGCTGTAGTCGTTACCGGTCCCGGGCGTCGGGTTCCCGTTTCGGATGGCCGTGGGCTGGACCCACCGGTCGGCCTCTCCGTCGTAGAACCATTTGTCCGGAAATCCGCGGCGGTTCATGAATGTGGGGTGTTCCGACCATTTGACAAGATCCATGTAGGCCTGATGAATCTTTCTGAAAAGGGCGGCGAAGCCGCCGCTGTCGGGGTGGTGTTTTTTCGCCTGCCGGCGGTAGGCGGCCTTGATTTTTTGTTTCAAATCCGGATCGTTCAGGTCGGATGGATCCAGCTTGAGATACGTGATGGATTTGTTGATGTGGGTGGGGTGCCGGGTGGTCAGAGGCTTCACCGATTCGCAGGAAACATGATTTTTCCGGGCGCACTCCAGCAAATGCCGCGAGGCGAGATACCGTTTTTGGGTGCGCCGTTTTTCCGCCCACCAGGCATTCCCGAGGAGATTGGCCATGTGGGAAAACTCGTCGGCCGGCGTGGCGTTCCCGGTGCGGGGATAGAAAAAGCTGAACAGCGTCTCGGAGTGATGGGTCAGCACATCCAGAACCAGCGTGGAATCGGTGAAATAGAAGGTGGCATACCGGGTGTTCAGGGCCCGGAGGAGGCCGGTCCGCATGGTGAGGATCCGCTTGAGCCGCTGCCGGCATTCCGGGGAACAATACTTTCGGCGCCCCATGTTTTGGCTCGTTCCGCAGGAAAGGCACCGGTTCTTGGGCTTTTCCGATTTCGATAAAGACGTTATCGCAAACTGCATCATTAAAACTTCTTTGCCGCTTCTTCCAGCAAACCACGGACATGGGGGCTGAACCACAAGTCCAGGAGCTGCTCTGTTTTTTCCTTGCCGCGCTTTTCAAAACGCGCCCGCAGGGGCGCCACGCGATTCTCCTTAATGGCGGCAAAGGCTTCCTTTGGGAAATGGGACAGTTGGGCGATTTTTTCCACGGCCACCCGTTCCGTGTCGCCTTCCGGAAATACGCTGTCGATCATGCCCATGGACCGGGCGGATTCCGATTCCACAAGCTCTCCGAAATACAGGAGTCTCGTGGCATCCCGGTCTCCCACCGCCTGCCTGAGCATGAGATCGGCGAGGTAAGGGACCGGAAGCCCCAACCGGATTTCGTTGAGCCCCAGCAGTTTTCTTCCGGACGCGGCGAAGCGAAAGTCACAGGCCAGTGCCAGGATGGTGCCCCCTGCCACGGCGTGCCCGCAGATGGCGCATGCCGTGGGCATGGGAAGACAAAAAAGTTTTAACACCACGCGATCAAATGCATTCCAAAAATCCCGCATCCGGGATCGATCCAGGCAAAGCAGGCTCGGAATGTCCAGGCCGATGGAGAAAAACTTGTTTCCCCCGGCCAACACCGCCCCCCCATACGACGCACGGACCCGATCCAGGGAATCGGAGAGCGATTCCAGCAGTTCCAAGCCGATGGGGTTGGTGACGCCGTTGGAAAGGCGCAACACCGCCACAGGATCCTGATTTTCCATGCGTACGGTTTGTTTTTCCAAAGGCCGATCCTTTCCATGGCAAGGCTTCAATCCGATGAACGGGTAGAAAAATCCGTTTCATCCTTTTTTAAAGGAATAAAATTAAATACGACGGGGCCGGCATGTGTCAAGCAAAAAGGCGGCACGTTTCTTCCCGAAACCGTTTCCGGTCCGATCGCTGCAGGCATCGCGGAACCGAAATCCCGCCAAAGGGTTGCGGACGACGACCGGGACGATTATAATAAAGGATTTAAAGGAGAACTGAACGCATGCATTACGAGGGCAACATCATCCGGCCTCCCAGTGAAGGCAACAGCATCCTCCTCCAGGTGACCGTGGGATGCTCCCGAAATAAATGCACCTTCTGCGGGACATACCGGGGAGAACGGTTCAGAATCAAAGACGATGCGGTGATCCTGGCGGACATCGCGTTCGCCGCCCGGTACTGCCGGCGGCAGCGCCGGCTTTTTTTATGCGACGGAGACGCCTTGATCATCCCCCAAAAGCGTTTGATGCGCATCCTGCAGGAGATCCGCCGGCAACTCCCCTGGGTGACCCGGGTGGGGGCCTATGCCAATGCCAAGAGCATCGCCATGAAAACGCCGGAGGAACTCGACGCGCTTCGCGACGCGGGCTTGGGGATCGTCTATATGGGTCTGGAGACCGGCGATGCCGTGACCCTGAAAAATATCAACAAAGGGGCCACGCCCGAACGGATGATCGAGATGGGGAAAAAGATCAAGGCTGCCGGGATCAAGCTTTCCGTCACGGTGATCCTCGGGATCGCCGGAAAAAAACGCTCCGCCGTCCACGCAAAGGCCACCGGCAGGGTCCTGTCCGCCATGGAGCCGGATTATGTGGGGGCCTTGAGCCTCATGCTGATCCCGGGGACCCCCTTGTTTGAAGACTACGCCGCAGGCCGGTTCGAGCTGTTGTCCTCCCGGGAAATGCTTGAAGAACTCCGGGTGCTTTTGGAGCATACGGATCTCTCCCGGGGACTGTTTCACGCCAATCACGCTTCCAATTATCTTCCCATCAAGGCACGACTTCCAAGGGACAAGGCGGCGACGCTGGCGCTCATCGACCATGCATTGGGCGGGGATGTCCCCCTGAAACCGGAATGGCTGCGGGCCCTATAATCTCCTGAGACATCCATGGATAGGAGGCGTGAATGGATTTCAAACTGATGCTCACCACCTTCAGCATGATCTTTCTTGCGGAACTCGGAGACAAGACCCAGGTGGCCACCTTTTGTCTTTCCGCCGATTGTGAATCGTCGAGGATATCGGTCTTCATCGGATCCGCCGTGGCCCTGGTGATCAGCGCCTTCATCGCCACCGTCCTGGGGGAGGCGGTGAGCCGTTTTGTCCCGCAAACCTATATCAAGCTGGCCGCCGGCGCCTTTTTCATCCTCTTCGGGGTGTGGATGTCTTATGCGGCGATTCGATCCATCTTCTTTTCTTGATGGCTTCCGAAAAAGGCGACCCGCGGTGTTGCGCGGCATCCTTTTTCTTGACGCAGGCCGGTCAGTCCAGGAGCTCCAGTATGGCTTTGGAGGTGTACTCGGCGGTGTCGGCCAGCGCATCGATGGGTGCAAACCATAAGGCGTTGTTGGAAAAGAGGCAGGTGGCCGACGCCGGAAAATCCGCGTCGGCAAGGTAAAAAATATAACACAAAGCGATTTTGGGAAACGGGTACAGGACAAAGGAGAAGTCCCCTCCCACCGATGGGGGGCCGGGAGTTCCGCCCAAATGCCCGAGGATGGTCCCCCGGGCCTTTTGAATCGCTTCTACGCGGGGGATCAGCACCTGCTGGGTCCGGGCGGCGAACGCCCCTGCGTACGGCGCGCTGTGGGGGAGATCCTTGAATGCATGAAACGGTTCTAAAACCATGTCCTCTTTTCCGGCATGGAGGGCGTAAAGGGAGATGAGAATCCCCAACACATCTTCTTCTTTTTTTCCATCCAGTAATATCCCTTCCGGACGGATGACACAGGGCTTTCCGAAGGCTTGAAATTCCAGCCGCCGGGTTGGCGTTTTTTCGAAAAGGCGCCGGACATTTTCCCGCACGATGTTCTTATACGCCGAATCCATCAAGATGCCTTTGGGTTGCCGAGCATCCCGTGGATCCGGGTCCGGCAGTCCTGTTCTCCGGCTTGCTCCAAAAGGTCTCGAATGGATTCCAGACACGCCCGGAGCACCGCGGTCTTGGGTTTCGGGGAAGACAGTTGGGCGTCGATACTTTTGATGTCGGCCATGAGTTCGCCCAATGCTTCAAAGGAAAGGCCCAAATCCGGCGTGCGGTTTCTAAGGGCGCCCATAAGGGTTTCCAATGCTTCAAGGGCCGGTGCATCCGGAACCCGCTTCTCCCCCAAGGGGATGGTACCGGGTGGGACAAGGGCATTCGGATCCTTAGCGGATTGAACGGCATCGACGCCGTCGGGCGTGATACCGATGGCACCGGCAAGGGTTCGGATTTCCACAAAGCCGAACCCGATGAGGGATTCGGCGGTATGCTTGGCGGCATCCCGGTCCAGATCCAGTTGCTCGCCGATGGCGTACATGGACACATTGACGGCGGGATCCCCGCCGGTTTGTTCCAGGATCTGTTCCAGGAAACGGCGTTGGGATTCCCGGAGCGCTTCAACAAAAGGCATTTCTTTTGATCCTTTCCTGTTTCGTTTCACCCGTTTTCCCATCCCGGAGGATCGCATCTGGGTTAGACCTCGCATTTTTACGACAAGCGCCAAGGGATTGCAAGGCGCTTGCTCGTCAGCCGGCCTCTTTTTTGGATATGGAAGGCATGGGTGTGCGGATGAGGATTGACATCCCGGCACCATCCCCGATAGGAGTAAGATCCAAAAGGCCCTTTTTCGTCTTCCCCGGATAAAACGGGAAGTTCTCTAAAAACAGACCGTTTCCTTACCGGGGAGTTCCGCTTTTCAGAGGGGGCGCCACATTTCAGCAGGAGGAAGAGGCATGCAAGACGTCGTGATTGTCAGTGGATGCCGGACAGCCATCGGCACCTTCGGCGGAAGCCTGAAGGAGGTTCCCGCAGTGGACCTGGGCGCGTTGGTGATTCGGGAGGTATTGAAACGGGTGGGGCTCAAGCCGGGCCATGACGACCGGACGGCGGACTGGGCCCCCCGGCAGTTGAAACAAGACCGGCTCACGGAATTGGAAAAAACGTATGCCGGGTGGGGAGACGACTTAAGGTCCGTCGTCGTGGATGAAGTGATCATGGGCAACGTCCTCCAGGCAGGTATGGGGCAGAATCCGGCCCGCCAGGCCATGATCCGGGCCGGTCTGATGAAGGAAACCCCGGCCGTCACCGTGAACAAGGTCTGCGGGAGCGGACTCAAGGCCATCGCGTTAGGGGCCGCGGCCGTCCAGACCGGTCAGGCCGACGTGGTGATCGCCGGAGGCCTGGAAAACATGAGTGCGGTTCCCATGGCCCTTCCCAAGGCCCGATGGGGGCACCGCATGGAGTTGACCGGAAAGGGTGAGGTCCTCGACCTGATGGTCTTCGACGGCCTTTACGAAATTTTTTACGGCTATCACATGGGCATGACCGCCGAAAACATCGCGAGAGCATACGGCATCACCCGGGCGGAACAGGACGCCCTGGGGGTACTCAGCCACCAGCGGGCCATTCGGGCCATTCAGGAAGGGCTTTTCGCCCGGGAGATCGTGGCGGTGGCCGTCAAAACCCGCAAAACGGAAACGATTTTTGACACCGACGAACGCCCCATGGAAACGGACATGGAAAAAATGGCCAAACTCCGACCGGCGTTTCTCAAAGACGGGACCGTCACCGCCGGAAACGCCTCCGGGATCAACGATGCGGCGGCCGCCGTGCTCCTCATGAGCCAGGAAAAGGCCGAGTCCCTTGAACTGGAACCCCTGGTCCGGATCCGGTCCTTTGCCGCCGCCGGTGTGGATCCGGCATACATGGGGCTGGGACCGGTCCCGGCGGTGAAAAAAGCCTTGAAGGCGGCCGGCATGGTCCTTGCCGACGTGGACCTTATCGAGCTCAACGAAGCCTTTGCGGCCCAGGCCATCGGATGCATGCGGGAATTGGACATGGAGATCGAAAAACCCAACGAACTGGGGAGCGGTATCTCTTTGGGGCATCCCATCGGCGCCACGGGCGGCCGACAGGTGGTCACCGGCATGCACCAGATGGTCCGTAAAGGGTATACCACGGGCCTGGTGACCATGTGTATCGGCGGCGGCATGGGCATGGCCATGGTCCTCGAGCGTTGAACCGCCGTTTCCGCTTCCAAACGTTTTTCCTTTGCCATATGGCCTCCGATTTGATAAAATATCTAGTTAACTGAAACCGGGTGCACCTCACGGCAGGCACGGGGCAGCCTTTTGCGTCGATTCAAGGAAGGTATGTCCCCTTGCCGGCAGGGAAAAATTTTCAAACGGAAACGGAAAAACCGTCGCTCGTCTTAAATACAGGAGATACAAGCCAATGAATGCAAGCCGAAAACTGGGAATCGTGGTTTTTTGTGCCGTTCCCGCCATCATCGGCGGGGGCATCGTCTATGGAATTTTTCACAGCTATCCGGCGGTGCTGGCGTATGAAATTCTTCTCCTGTTGACCGCCGGCGCTTTTCTCAGTCGATAGCGACGGCCCTGGCGGTCTGAAGCGAACCCCTTCCTTGAACCGTCCCGGAATTCCCTTGGCCCCTTGCATGGGGAAGAAAGAAGGGCTGCCGTGACGTCCAATTCCGCTCCCTGCAGGTGAAGAGGTCCGGGATGCCGGAATCTCGTGAAAATTCAAATACCGATCCGCACCGCACCCGGGAAAGCGAAACGGGTTTTTCCGTTTCGCCCAAAAAAGGAGCGGGGAATTCGGAGAAAAGCATTAAAGAGACAGGGGGTTGGGTGGAAGACTTTAAACCCAAGAACATGATCCTGTGGTTTTTCCTGGCGCTCTTTTTAGCCTCCATTTTCATGCTCGGATGGCTCATCTGGCCGTTTATCTCCATCATCATCATGGCGGCCGTTCTCACGGGGATCTTCAGCCCGGTCTATTCCCTTTTTCTGAAAAAGGGGATGAAGGCACCGGTGGCTTCCGTCTTCACGTGCTTTTTGGTGTTTGTCATCCTCTTCATCCCCATCGTTTTATTTGTGGGAATCCTTTCCAAAGAGGCCTATGATCTGTATCTCATGGCAAGGGACGCGGTCCTGAAAGAAGAAATCCGGGCACTCTTTGAAAAGAGCCGCGTTCTGGATCAGGTGAACCTTTTACTTGCCCGTTTCGATTTCACCTTATCGGGGGATGAATTAAATCAGGCGATCTCCGAGATCGGAAAATCCGTGGGGCTTTTTCTTTACATGCAGGCCAGTGCCATCGCTTCCAATATCTTCAAGTTTGTTTTGAATTTCTTTTTCATGCTGCTCATCATGTATTTTCTATTGATCGACGGGGACCGGATCGTTTCCTTCATCATGGATTTGTCCCCGCTTCCGGCGGAACAGGACCAGAAGATCATTCAGAAGTTCAAGGACATGGCAGGGGCGATCCTGGTGGTTAACAGTTTAAGCGGGATTGCCCAGGGAATCTTCGGCGGCATTATTTTTGCCCTCTTCGGGCTGAAATCCCCCTTCATGTGGGGGTTGATCATGGCGATCTTGGCCTTTTTACCCATTTTGGGGATCGGGGTGATCTTCATCCCCACCGCCGTTTACCTGGCCTTGTCCGGCCGGATCGAGGCCGCCGTTTTTTTCATCGTGACGTATATTATCGTGACCATCGGCATCGAAAACCTGGTGAAACCCAAACTGGTGGGACACCGGGTCAAGATGCACGTCCTTTTGGTTTTTCTCTCCATTATGGGCGGCCTGAAGCTTTTCGGCATCCTGGGCATCGTTTACGGCCCTTTGGTGGTCACCGCATTTATCACGCTGACCGACATCTACCACTCCAGTTACCAGAAACTGGTGGAGCCTACGGAAGGATAACCCCACGCTTCACCCTCCCGGATCCCTCGGGCGGGATGAAACGCTGGAAAGGAAAAAGGAACATCCATGGATCTGCTTCAAAAGGAAAGATCACTCGAAGTCAGCATCGAGAGCGAGATGAAAAAGTCGTATCTCGATTATGCCATGAGCGTGATCATCGGAAGGGCGCTGCCGGACGTGCGGGACGGACTGAAACCCGTCCACCGGCGGATTCTTTTCGCCATGAACGAACTGGGAAACGACTGGAACAAGCCTTATAAGAAGTCCGCCCGGATCGTGGGGGACGTCATTGGTAAATATCATCCCCACGGCGATGTGGCTGTCTACGACACCATCGTCCGCATGGCGCAGGATTTTTCCATGCGGTACCCTCTGGTCGACGGGCAGGGAAACTTCGGTTCCATCGACGGGGATCCGCCCGCCGCCATGCGGTATACGGAGATCCGGATGGCCCGCCTGGCGCACCAGATGCTGGCCGATCTGGACAAGGAAACGGTGGAATTCGTCCCCAACTACGATGAATCCCTGACAGAACCGACGGTGCTGCCCGCCGCCATCCCCTCCCTGCTCATCAACGGGTCATCGGGTATCGCCGTGGGGATGGCCACCAACATTCCCCCCCACAACCTGACGGAAGTCATCGATGCCCTGTGCGCCGTCATCGATCGGCCCGATATCGGAATCGAGGAGATTATCGAAATCCTCCCGGGACCCGATTTTCCCACGGCCGGGATCATCTATGGCACCTCCGGGATCCGGGAAGCCTACCGCACCGGGCGGGGCATCATCCGCACCCGGGCCCGGGCAATCGTTGAAAAGGACAAGCGGACCGGAAGCGAAACCATCGTCATCACCGAACTCCCCTATCAGGTCAACAAGTCCAGGCTCATCGAAAAAATCGCCCAGATGATGAAGAACAAGCAGCTGGAGGGGATCCGGTACATCCGGGATGAGTCGGATCGGGAGGGGATGCGCATCGCCATCGGTCTCAAGAAGGAACAGATCTCCGATGTGGTGGTGAACCAGCTTTACAAGCAGACCCAGATGGAGACGAGTTTCGGGATCATCTTTCTGGCCATCGTCGACAATCAGCCCGAGTTGTTGAATTTAAAGGCGCTCCTGGAACATTTCATCCGCCACCGGAAAACGGTGATCCTCCGCCGCACCCGTTACGACCTGGCCAAGGCCGAAGAAAAGGCCCATATCCTGGAAGGGCTCAAGATCGCCCTGGACAACCTGGATGCCGTGGTGGCACTCATTCGGAAATCCACGTCCCCGAAAGAGGCCAAGGAAGGGCTCATGGACCGCTTCGCCCTGACGGCGATCCAGGCCCAGGCCATTCTGGACATGCGCCTCCAGCGCTTGACCGGGCTCGAACGGGAAAAGATCCTCGAAGACTATGTGGCCACCATCAAAGATATCGCCCGGTTCAAGGAAATCCTGGCGAGCGACCGGATTGTTTTGGGGCTGATCAAGGAAGAACTTTACAACATCCGGAAAGAATTCGGAGATGCGCGCCGGACGCATATCGTGGAGGAAACCAAGGAGATCACCCTCGAAGACATGATCGTGGAAGAGGATATGGTGGTGACCGTTTCGAACAGCGGTTACATCAAGCGGAATCCGGTCTCCCTTTATACCAGCCAGCACCGGGGCGGCAAGGGAAAGACCGCCATGGGGACCAAGGAAGAGGATTTCGTCTCTTTGCTCTTCGTGGCCTCCACCCATCATACCTTCCTCTTTTTCACAAACCTGGGGAAGGCCTACTGGCTCAAGGTCTATGAAATTCCCCAGGCCGGCCGGATGAGTCGGGGAAAAGCCATCGTCAATTTGTTGAATCTGGAAAAAGAAGAGCGGGTGAGCACGATTCTTTCGGTGCCGTCCTTCGAACCAGGGACCTACGTGATCATGGCCACCGAAAAAGGGATCATCAAGAAGACCGATTTGATGGCCTTCAGCCGGCCCCGCTCCGGGGGCATCATCGCCATGTCCCTGGCCGAAGGGGATTCCCACATCTGCGCCCGGATCACCGACGGCACCTACAATGTCTTTTTAGGCTCGGCCAAGGGGAAATCCATCCGCTTCCATGAATCGGATGTGCGCCCCACCGGCCGCACCTCCATGGGGGTGCGCGGCATGGATCTTGACCCCGACGATCGACTGGTGGGGATGGAAGTGTTGAGCCACGGGCAAACGCTCTTTACGGCCACGGAGCACGGCTTTGGAAAACGCACCTCCATCGACGAATACCCTGTCCAGCGGCGGGGAGGCAAAGGCGTGATCACCATCAAGACCACCGCCCGGAACGGGAAGGTCGTCTCCATTCTGTTGGTGGAGGATTCGGATGAAGTCATGCTCATCACCAACACGGGAAAGTTGATCCGGATCCCCATCAGCGGTGTATCGGTCATCAGTCGGAACACCCAGGGCGTCAAGTTGATGGGGATGGAGCCGGGGGAACGGGTGACCGGGGCGGTCCGGATTTCCGAGACCCTGGAGGCGTGATCCGGAGGCGGGCATGCATCTTCCGATTGCGGATATCAAAGTGGGTGTCGTCGGTGGCGGGAGCTGGGGAAGCGCCGTGGCCCACCTTTTGGCGCTCAAGGGATTCCGGGTCGACTGGTGGATCTGGGAGGCCGAAGTGCGGGAGCAGATCCATGAATCCCGGGAAAACCGGATTTTTCTCCCCGGCGTTCTCTTGTCCCGAAACGCCGTGCCCACGGATGACTTTGGAAAGGCGGTAAAGGGAAAGGACGTGGTGATGGTGGTCGTCCCTTCCCATTTTTTCAGGGACGTGGCACGCCAATTGGCTGATTTTGTGGAGGAAAAGACGCTTTTGGTATCGGCGTCCAAGGGGATCGAAAACAAGACCCATCTCACCATGTCCGCCCTTTTGCAGTCGTCGGTGCCCACCCTAACACCGGATCGGATCGCGGTTCTGTCCGGTCCCACCTTTGCCGTGGAGGTGGCGCGGCAGGTTCCTTCGGTGGCCACCGTCGCTTCCCTGGAGCCCAAAACCGCCTTTTTCGTCCAGCACGTTCTGGCCACGCCCTTTTTCCGGGTCTACACCTCCGATGACGTGATCGGGGTGGAACTTTGCGGTGCCTTGAAAAATATCATCGCCATCGCCAGCGGCATCGTGGATGGATTGAACCTCGGGTTGAACACCCGTGCCGCCCTCATCACCCGGGGGCTTGCCGAAATGCGGCGGCTGGGGCGCGCCCTGGGAGCGGATCCGGACACCTTCACCGGGCTTGCGGGGATGGGAGACCTGGTCCTGACCTGCACGGGGGACCTGAGCCGGAATCACACCGTGGGGAAAAAGATCGGGGAAGGCACGCCCCTGTCCGAGATCCTTTCCGGGATGCGCATGGTGGCCGAAGGGGTGAAGACCGCCAAATCCGTTTATGCCCTCTCCCGCCGGTTCGATGTGGAAATGCCCATCTGTAACGAAGTCTACCGCATTCTTTACGAGGATGCGTCACCGGCCGAGGCGCTGCACCGCCTCATGACCCGGGAACTGAAACAGGAAAAGGATGAAGCATAATCGGGTCGCCAAAGCGAACGCCCCGCCCGACTCGAAAGAAGGGCACCGGAAAAGGCTGCGGGAGAAGTTTCTGGCATCCGGACTCTCCGGGTTCCACGATTACGAAGTCATCGAACTCTTGTTGACCCTGGGAACACCCCGGAAAGATTGCAAGGACGCGGCCAAGGCGGCGTTGAAGCACTTCAAGTCCCTTCAGGGGGTCCTGGAGGCCCATCCCTCGGAATTATGCAACGTTCCGGGAATCGGTCCCAAAAACCTCTTCGGAATAAAACTGATCAAGGCGGTGGCGGATCGGTACCTCGAAAAGGCCGTTCTCCACAAGGATCCCGTTTGTAATTCGAAAACCCTGTTTGAATATCTCTACCACACCCTGCGGGACAAGCGCCGGGAATCCTTCATGGTCCTTTTTCTGGATGCCAAAAACAGAATCACCGCCGTGCAGACCCTCTTCGAAGGAACACTGACGGCAAGCCAGGTCTACCCCCGGGAAGTGGTGGAATCGGCGTTGCACCACCGGGCGGCGGCGGTGATCTTCGTCCACAACCACCCTTCCGGGGATCCGGCGCCCTCTCCGGAGGACTTCGCCGTGACCCGGCAACTCGTGTTCGCCTGTAAGGTGATGGGCATCCACGTCCATGATCATCTGGTCATCGGCGACAACCGGTATTTCAGCTTCGCGGATGAAGGACACATGGCAAAAATAAGACAAGAATACGAACAGCAGGCAAAAACCCCTTCACCGGTGATCAGACCGAAGGATCCCCTGCCATGAATCCCCGAAAAGGGGCCAAACCCTTTTGTTTCGGCAAGCTTGAACGCGTTTTTCCGATGGGCGAACAGGGGCTCCGGGAGACCCCCGAGTCCTGTTTCCCGTGTATCTTCCGGGTCGAGTGTTTACGGTCCGCCATGGAACAAGCGGAGGGATTGACGGTCCGGGAGGAAACCGTGGACCGGGCCTATGCCGCCGGGGTGATCGGTTTCTGGGCGCGCTGGTCCAAAAAAAAGACGCTTCGACAGGAGATGGAAAAACGCCAAAAAGAGAAACGATCCCAATCCAGACAAGGAGGCGAATCATGAAATCCATTGATCAGATCGATGCGGACGGAAAAAAAGTCCTGGTCCGGGTGGATTTCAATGTCCCCCTGGACGCGCAAAGACAGGTGCGGGATGACCTGCGGATCCGCACCGCATTGCCGACCCTGAAGCATCTGACGGGCCAAAAGGCCAGGGTGATTCTGGCCTCCCACCTGGGAAGGCCCAAGGGGAAAAAGGTCCCCGAACTCTCCCTGCAACCCGTGGCCGACCATTTGAGCCGGATCCTGGGCCAGGACGTGGTGATGGCGCCGGACTGCATCGGTTCGGAAGTGGAAGCCATGGTCTCTCGACTGAATCCGGGGCAGGTGCTCCTTTTGGAAAATCTTCGCTTTCACCAAGGAGAAGAAACGGATGATGACGCCTTCGGATCGGCCCTGGCCGCTTTGTGCGATGTCTTTGTCAACGATGCCTTTGCGGTGTGCCACCGGGCCAATGCTTCGGTTTCCGCCGTCACCCGCCATGCACCGGTGTCCGTGGCGGGGTTCCTTTTGAAACAGGAACTCGGTTATGCCGACCAGGCGCTGCAAAATCCCCGGCGGCCTTTTGCGGCCGTGGTGGGAGGGGCCAAGGTGTCCACCAAGCTCGGGGCCCTGGAAAACATCCTGGAACGGGTGGATAAGATCATCCTCGGCGGGGCCATGGCCAACACTTTTCTGGCGGCGGCCGGAACCGACGTGGGGGGATCCAAAGTGGAAACGGATATGATGGCGGCGGCCGCCGGGATCATGACCCGGGCGGCAAAGAAGGGGATTCCCGTCTATCTCCCCGTGGATGGGGTCGCGGCCGAGGGACCCGATACCGACGCGCCGGTCCGGAGGGTGCCGGTGCAGGAGGTGCCCTCCCAATGGATGATCCTGGATATCGGCCCGGCGTCCCTTACCCTTTTCTCCCAGGCCCTTTACGACGCCAAAACCATTGTTTGGAACGGTCCCCTGGGGGTTTTCGAGAAGGATGCCTTCAGCCGGGGAACCCTCGGCATGGCCCACTGCCTGGCCGAATGCCATGCACTCACCGTGGTCGGCGGCGGGGAAACCGCGGAAGCCGTCCAGAAGAGCGGTCTTGCCGATCGGATCTCTTATATCTCCACCGGAGGCGGTGCCTTTCTGGCGTTGATGGAAGGCAAGGAACTCCCGGCCGTCGCCGCCCTCAAAGAGGCGGGGGGTCCGGGATCGATTTAATGTACCGTGCGGCTCTTTCCCGGATGCAGGAAAAAAACGTCCTTTGAAACGGCACGGATTTGTCATCCTTTTGATCACCGTTCTGGCATGGGTCGGTTATGCCCACCGGGTGTTTTTGTGGGAACAGTTGACGCATCTGTACCGTATTTTCGCGGATCGGGAGGAAATCAAGCGCGTGGTGACCGGTTTCGGCCCCTTGGGGCCGGTGGTCTTTATCCTGATTCAGTTTTTGCAGGTCCTCTTCGCACCGATTCCGGGGGAAGCCACCGGATTCATCGGGGGATTTCTCTTCGGTTCTTTCAAGGGATTTGTCTTTTCCACCATCGGGCTGACGGCGGGGTCGTACCTGAATTTTCTCATCGGCAGGCTTTTGGGGAAACGATACGTCCGCAGGGCGATCCCCCAGCCCCAACTGGACCGCTTTGACGCCTTTTTCAGGCACCGGGGCCTCGTCGTTGTATTGATCTGTTTTTTGATTCCGGGTTTTCCCAAGGACCTCCTGAGCCTCTTTCTCGGGATCACCCCCATCCCTGTCAAGGCCTTCGTTCTGATGGCGTTTGTGGGGCGCATGCCCGGCACCTTGATGCTGAGTATTCAGGGCGCCTTTTTATATGAAAAGCGATACGGTTTTCTCCTGGGGGTCCTTTTCCTCGGAGGCCTTCTGCTTCTCGGTGTTTATCTCTACCGGGAAAGACTTTATCGGTGGATTGAACGAATGAACAACAGACGGTGAAGATTCAGTATTGACGGAACGCTCAGTTGCGCGTATAGTATGTAAGAGTTTCAACGACACAGACGTTCCGCGGAAATGCACCCAGGGAGGCGATTTTGACGCATTGGCTCTATCGGGAAGAACTCAGCAAGGCCGAACGGTTAAGGCGTTCCTACTACGAACTGCTCCGGGATGATCTCGATGGATACACGCTCCGGTATGCGCTGATGGATTCCTACCGCAATTTTGCCTCCAAAAAGATCCCTTACCCTTTTGTGGAAAAGCGCGAACTCAAGCCCAGAGGCCGGATTCCGGACGTGGAATGGGACTGCCAGAACGCTTTTTTGCTGATCTTTTTGGAAAACAGTCTTCCCGGTGCCCACAAGAAATACATCCGGTTCTTCGAAGACAACAAGACCACCAAATCCAACCTGCTGCGTTCCGCCGCCCTGACGCTGTCCGAAAAATATGATCGAACCGAAAAATATCTGGAGTCGGTCCATTTCGCCGATTTTTTAAAAGAGCTGCTTCCCGTGGACTACGCGCTTCTGATTCAGCGGGATTCTTCCCGTAAGGCGCGGAACCAGTACGTCCTTTCCCATTTTCATGTCAAGATCGACTGGCCCATTGTGGAAGCCGCCGAAGACCTGGCCCGCGGGTTGCGCTACATCTCCAAGGATATCTATGAAAAGGGCGACAAATACGCCGAGGATATCCAGAAAAAATTTTTTGAATATTACGCCCTTCCCGTCATGGTGGGGGGGCGGCGCACCGCCGCCATTGTGGCGGCCCAGTATCTCCGGCGGATTCCCTGTATCACGACGATTTATGCGGGGAGTTGCGAATCCCGGGCCTTGTACCGGATCTCCGAAAGGGGGGTGTCAAAGGCTGTCCTGATCAAGCTTTCCGAAAAAGAAGTGGAGCAGATCTGTCAGGAAAAAGGGATACCGGTCCGGCGGTTCCGCCAGACGTACGGGGTGGCCTCGGAAAAGGACGGAGACGTTTGCATTTTTCAAACCACTTACGCCCACACCAGCCATGCGCGTCCCTCCGATGACGGAAAACTGCGGGAAGTCAAACCGGATTTGAACTGGATTCGGGTGGATGCGCAGCACCTGCTTCCCAAGCCCGGTGTGTGGAAGCACGCCCCCATTCCTCTCAACGTGATCTATTCCAAGATCTTGGGGCCCATCGAAGAAGACGGGGGCGTGTAAGTCAGGGAAGCGTGCGGGGCGCTTCATTCACCTGATGGAGCATGGCGATTTCGTCACAGTCCGGGAATTTCACGCACATCATGCAGTCGGCCCAGATCTTGTAGGGCAGTTCCGACCGGTCGATTTGCACGAAACCGAAGCGTGCAAAAAACCCCGGCCGGTAGGTCAGGGTGAAAATTTTTTTTACGTTGTAAGTGTTCGCCTCTTCAATGGCCACACGGGCCAACCGGCTCCCGATCCCCTTGCGTGTGAATTCCGGATGGACCGCCAAGGAGCGGATTTCCGCCAGGTCTTCCCAGCAGAACTGGAGGGCGCAGCACCCCAGGACCCGACCGGTCCTTTCCTCCTCGGCCACGAAAAAATCCCGGATATGGTCATAAAGCTTGCTCAAGGGCCGGGGCAGCAGTTCCCCCTTCCGGCTGTAGTCCTGCAAGAGGCGATGGATGGCCGGAATATCGGCAAGCCTTGCTTTGCGAATATGGGGTGCCGGGAGGTTCTTTTCGTTTCGAGTCGTTATCAATTCCATTTCCTCGGGCCAAAGGGGATGCCGCCTGAAACGGCATCACAGCGTTTCCGAAACCTTTCTTTTATCGTGATCTGATTCGGCAAGATCGTAAAAAGGCCGATTTGAAGGGCTCTTATATCACGTCCCCGCACCAGTGCAAGCCCTCTTCTTTACCTCAATGTTGTATAAAAAACATGGCCAAAAATGTTTAAAATTCTTAATTTATTACAAAAAAGTCTTTTCTGCATTGGGGTTTATTCCGGGAGGATCTCAGCGCTTTTCGGAAAAAGCGCCTTGACGGCGCCGTCGAAGGGTCCTTCGGAAAGACGCCCGGTGTCCGGATCCAGAAACAGGAAGACGCCGTCGTCGGGAACATCGAAATGCGCGTAGCCGGAATCGGCCAAGGCCGTTTCCATGAAATCGATCCAAATGGGAAGCGCGGCTTTTGCGCCGGTCTCCCCTTTTCCGAGGCTCCGGGGGAGGTCCTGCCCCACCCAGACGCCGGTCAAAAGAAATGGCGTGTAGCCGATGAACAAGGCGTCCCGGCAATCATCGGTGGTCCCGGTCTTCCCGGCCACGGGGCGGCCCAGCGCCCGTGCCCGCTTCCCGGTCCCCTCTTCAATGACGGCCCGAAGCATGTCTGTGATGATGGCGGCCCCCATGGGGCGCATCACGGCCCGTTTTTGTGGATTCGGCGCCCATAGGATGCGCCCGCCGGCGCTTTGGACTTCGGTCACGCATTCGGGTTGGACCCATTCCCCTTTGTTGGCGAAAACGCCGTAGGCGGCCGTCAGTTCGAGGAGCGTGACTTCGGAAGTCCCGAGGGCCAGGGAAAGGTTCGGATCAAGGGGGGATTGAATCCCCGCCGCCCTGGCGAAACGGGCCACACATGCCGGTCCCACCCGTTCAATGAGGCGGATGGTCGGAATGTTCTCCGATACGGCCAGGGCTTTTCGCATCGTCATCTCCCCCTGAAAGGTCCGGGAAAAATTCTTGGGCCGCCATTCTCCGCCGCCATGACCGCCCCGGAAAACAAGGGGGGTATCGAGCAGCATCTGATTCTGGAGAAAACCGTTTCCCACGGCGCAGGCATAGACAAAAGGCTTGAACGCGGAGCCGGGTTGCCGTTTCGCCGATGTCGCACGATTGTATGGGCTTTCCGTGAAATCCTTTCCCCCCACCATGGCCAGGATGGCGCCGGACGAAACATCGATGGCGACGAGGGCACCCTGGGGATCCGGGTTTTCGATCCGGGCGCGGATCATGCGGTCTTCGAGGGCGGAGAGGCCGTTTTCAACGGCGCTTTCGGCGGCCGCCTGCAGGGGCATGGACAGGGGGGTCTTGATGGTCAGTCCGCCCTTGTACAACAGGTCGGCACCGAGTTGCCGTTCAAGGTGTTTTTGGACGTACTCCACGAAATAGGGGGCGCGCCGGATTTCATGAACAGCATTTTTACAAACGATCGGTGCTTGTAAGGCGTGCCGAAAATCCGTTTCCGTGATGATGCCCAAATCCCGCATCTGCTTGAGAACCACGTTGCGTCGCTTTTCGGCCGATTCCGGATGGACCCGTGGTGAAAACCGGGACGGCGCCTTTGGAAGCCCCGCAATGAGGGCGCACTCGGCAAGGTTGAGGGATTCAACCGGTTTGCCGAAATAGATACGGGCCGCCGCTTCCACCCCGTAGGCGCCGCTGCCCAGGTATACCTGATTCAGATACAGTTCCAGGATCTCGTCTTTTGAAAATCGGCGCTCGATCTGGACGGCCAAAACCGCTTCTTTGATTTTCCGTGAAAGGCTTTTTTCCGGGGTAAGGAAAAGGGTTTTGGCCAATTGTTGGGTGAGGGTGGAAGCGCCCTCCACAAACTCACCTGCGACGATGTTTTTCACCGCGGCCCGGAGAATGCCCTTCAGGTCCACGCCGATATGGTCGTAAAACTGCCGGTCCTCTGTGGCAAGGATCGCCGATTTCAATGTCTCCGGGATACGGCGCAACGGCACCGGATTTCTTTTCTCATGGAACAACTCGGTCAACAAGACGCCTTCCGTGGAAAACATGCGGGTGACCGCCGGCGGTTTGTATTCCTGAAGGGCACGGATTTGAGGGAGATCCCGTGTGATCGCGAAAAAGGCGCCGGCCGTCGCCCCGAACAAACACGCCCCGACAAAAAAGAGTGCCATGGAAAACACGTGCCTTGATTTTTTGGTTTGGTTCTTTCCCATAGTGCTTGACGAAAATCCAGGGTTGGTCTAAAACCAAAGAAAAAGGAGGTCGACCATGGACCATGAGCACACCCATGCACATCATACGCCAAATGCGCTGTCATTTGAAGAGAAACTCATCCGTCTCGTGGAGCATTGGGTCAAACATAATGAAGACCATGTGAAAACCTACCGGGATTGGATCGCCCAGGCCCGCAAGCAGGGATTGACAGCGGCGGCGGACCGACTCGAAGAGGCGGTTTCCATGACCGAAGCCACCACCGATAAATTCACTCAAGCCCTTTCCATGCTCCACCGCCGATAGACAAGCACCGGGGTGCAGCAGCGACATCCATAATGTCCACTCCCGGGAATCCAGTCCCCAAATTTTTCCATCTTCTTGACATTTCAAGAAAAACAGGATAACTAAACGCAGGGTCTCAAAAAAGGCCGGCTGAAACACCGACCCGAAAATCCGCGCAGCAACCCTTTCGCCCAGGCGGCCGAAACGCTTGCGTCGGGTGCCGTCATTTTGTTCTGTTTGCCGGATCTCTCATTTCTCTGATCACGTCCTGAACCCGCCCTGACGCGGCCCAAAGCGAAACCCGGATAGAACCGTTTCGCCCCTGCGGGGTGGAAGCCGTCTTCCGCCACAGAGCCCGGGAGGGACTGCAACATGGGAGCGTATCCCGATGCATGCGTTTTTGGTGCGGATTTGCGGGCATACGAGGAAGGAGGGAAAAATGAAGAATCTTCGGTTGAATTATGATACGCTGGTCAAAATTTCCCGCTCTTTGTCAAGATCCAAGGATCCCGAAAAGATCATCAAGATGACGGTGGAAAGCATCCGATCCGCCCTGGATATCAAAGGATGCGCGCTCTTTTTGATCCATCCGAAAACCAAGGCACTGGAACTTGCCGCCTCGGTGGGACTCAGCGAGGAGTATCTGACGAAAGGCCCCGTGAGCGCCCTGCGCTCCATTTCCGATTCCTTGAAGGATGGACCGGTGGGCATTTATGATGTCCGGGACGATCCCCGGATCCAATATCCCGAAGAAGCCGTAAAAGAAGGGATTGCCTCCATCCTCGCCGTGCCCATCATGATGGGGGATGCCGCCATCGGCGCCATCCGCGTGTATACGGCGGAAAAATGGGAATTCACCCTGGACGACGTCAATTTCGTCCAGGCACTGGCCCAGATCGTGGGCATCCTCATCGAAATGACACGGCTCTACCAGGGCCAGAAGGAATACATCGAGGTGCTGTCGTCTTTTACGGAATCGCCCCAACTCTAGTTCATGTTCCGTGTCTTTAACGCCCGGCAATCCAGGGAGCCGTCCGTGAAGTCAAGAAATCCGGAGTGGAAATCCCGGCTGGTACCCCCCGACGCCGTGATTCAAAAGATCAGACCCGGTATGGCGATCTTCTTGAGCACCGGCGTGGCTGAACCCCGGACCATGGTCAGGCATTTAATGAAGTCCAAGTCCGCGAACCTGGAAGACCTGGAACTGATTCAGCTGGTCAGCTTCGGGGACGCCATCTCCCTGGAAGCCCTGCAATCGAAAAATTTCCGGTTAAAGACCTTCTTTTCGGGATGGGTGTCCGATCGTGCCATTCGACAGGGGCAGGTCGATTTGATTCCGAGCCGGTTTTCGCGGATCGCCCGGTTCATTTCGGACCAGCGGATTCCCCTCGATGCCGCCATCGTGCAGGTGTCCCCGCCCAACGATGCCGGTTACTGCAGCCTGGGCATCTCCGTGGATGTGGCCTGGGAAGCCCTGGAACGCGCCGCCATCAAGGTGGGGGAAATCAATCCCCAAATCCCCATCACTTTCGGAGACACCTTTGTCCCCGTCTTTGAATTCGATGACCTGATTCTTTCCGAAGATCCCCCCATTTACTTTGAGCGCTGGCCGGTGGATCCGGTGATGGATCAGGTGGGGCAAAACGTGGCCGCCCTCATTGAAGACGGCGCTTGCCTGGCCTTTTCCATCGGGCCCCTGTATGAAGCCCTGGCAACGCATTTAAAGTCCAAGCGGCATTTGGGGATCCATTCTCCTTTCTTCACGGATCCTTTGATGGAACTGATGGAAAGCGGCGCCGTCACCAACCGCCGGAAGGAAAGCTACCGGGGGAAATCCCTTACGTCCTATGCCTTTGGGACGCCCGAACTCATGGCCTGGCTCGACGGGAATCCCCTGGTGGAATTCCAGCGCATTGCCAAGGTCTTCGATCCGTTGATCATCGGTCGGAATCCCAAATTCGTCACGGTCATATCCGCCAAAAAGGTCGATCTTTACGGCCGGGTCGCCCTCAAAACCGGGAAGGGGAATGTGGCCACGGGTCCCGCGGAAGTCATGGATTTTTTCCACGGCGCCGAGCTTTCCGAGAACGGGCGCACCATTTTCGCACTGGCCAGCCGGGAGGGTTCGGGGAATGCCAATATCGTCCTGACCGTCAGGGAGATGCCCAATGCCTTTGACATGTTCGAATCCGTGACCACGGTGGTGACGGAGTTCGGCACCGCCCATCTGGAGGGACGCACCTTGCGGGAACGTGCCCAGGCCCTCATCGAAATCGCCCACCCGGATGATCGGGCCGATCTCGTGGAACAGGCCAAAGCCGCACGGATTCTGTATGCAGATCAAATATTTTTAAAAGAAAGCGGCCGGCTGTATCCCAAAGACATCCTCGTGGAACAGGCCTTCAAAGACATCACGGTTCGGTTCCGGCCCATCAAGCCGTCGGATGAAGAAGGGATGCGGCGTCTCTTCTACCGTTTTTCCGATGAAACGAATTATTCCCGCTATTTTCATTCCCTCAGGAGTATGCCCCATTCGCGGATGCAGGAATACGTGAATGTGGACTGGAGCAAAGACATGTCCATCGTGGGGCTGACAGGGGAAGAAGGGAAGGGCCGTATCATCGCCGAAGGGCGGTATCTCAGAATCCCCGGCAGCGGGGATGCGGAATTGGCCTTTATCGTGGATGAAGCCTACCAGGGATACGGGATCGGCACCTTTTTATACCGCCTTCTCATCCGGTTGGCCAAAGAACGGGGGATCGAAGGATTCGTCGCGGATGTCCTGTTTACCAACCTGGGAATGATGAAGGTGTTCCAGAAAGGCGATACTCCCGTCCACGCCCAGCTGGAGGGGGGGGTCTATCATCTCAGGATTCCCTTCGACCCCCGATGATCGATTCTCCCGCCAATTCTTGGTGGAATCGTAAAAAGGCCGACGTGAAAGGGGGCCGGGCATATTCATCGGATCAGCATGCCCACGACGGCGCCGGTCATACAGGTGGCAAGGGTTCCGGCCAAGATGGAACGGATGCCCAAGGAGACGATCTCGTCTCTTTTGGACGGGACCATGGTCCCCATTCCGCCGATCATGATGCCCAGGCTTCCGGGGTTGGCAAACCCGCACATGGCATAGGTCAGCATGATGCGGCTGCGGGGGGAGAGGGCTTCACCAGGAAGTTCCCCCAGACTCAGGTACGCCAAAAGTTCGTTGAGTATGGCTTTGATTCCCATGAGTTTTCCCGCCGTCGTGGCTTCTTCCCATGGAATCCCCATGATCCAGACCACCGGTGCCATGACGTAGCCCATCAGTCGTTCCAGGGTGACGGGTTCCCCTTTGAGGCTCGGCAAAAATCCCAACACCAGGTTTCCCAAATGCACCAGCGCCACCAGGACGATGAGCATGGCCACGATGTTGATGAGGAGTTGCACTCCCCGGATCGTTCCCTTGGTGACAGCGTCCATGGCGCTGGACGCCTCCTCCGGAGGGCGGATGGCTCCCACCGTCAGGGTTCCGGTTTCCGGGACCATGGTCTTTGCCACGGTGACGGCTGCCGGGGCGCTGATTATGGAAGCGGTAAGGATGTGCCCCATGGCATCCGGGATGACGCGGGCAAGGAGGCTGGAGTATAATACCATCACCGTACCGGCGATGGTGGCCATGCCGCAGGTCATCAGAGAAAAGATCTCGCTTTTTGTCATGTCTTTCAGATACGGGCGGATGAACAACGGCGATTCCACCATCCCCACAAAGATATTGGCCGAAACCCCCAACCCTTCCGCCCCGCCGATCTTCATGGTCTTTTGAAGCGACCAGGAAAAGGCCCTGACCACGGCGGGGAGTATTTTCCAATAAAACAATAAGGCGGACAGGGCGCTCGTCACCAGGATCAGGGGCAGCGCCTGGAACGCCAGGATAAATGTGGCGTTGGGGAACGTGGTTTCAAAGGGAAGTTGTCCGCCCCCCAGGTACCCGAAGACAAAGGCGGTGCCGGCGGTGGTGGATTCTTGAAGGGCAAGAATCATACGGTTCAGGGCCAGAAAGACCTGTCGAAAAAACGGCAGCTTCAGGACCAATGCGCCTGCAGCGACCTGAAGCCCGATGCCCGTCAGGAGGGTTCGGATCGATACGCGGCGCCGGTCTTCGCTGAGAAGTACCGCGATGGCGGCAAAGACCGCCAGTCCCAGGATGCCCCTGACAATCACGCGGTCATCCCCTCATCTTTTTCGGTTTCATCCATTGTCATGCAGGTATCAAATTGTCCGGAATGCGGCAAGGGCCATGGCCAAGACGGTCCACAGGGCCGCGGACAAGAGCATGAGATCACAGGCCCGGCGGATATGAAACGGCCCGGCCCTCCCCAGGCCGATGCCGATGACGGGTTTTTCCACCCGGACGCCCTGATAGCAGCCGGGTCCGCCCAGGGTAATCCCCAACACCCCTGCAAAAGCGGCTTCGGGATACCCTGCGTTGGGGCTGGCGTGCCGGTTTCCTTCCCGCATGGCGGTTTTCAAGGCGGTTTTCCCGCTTTGGACAAGGAAGCGGGCGGCCAGGGCGATGACGAAAACGGAAACCCGGGCGGGAATGAAATTGGCGGCATCGTCGATTTTGGCGGCGGCCTTGCCGAATAACCCGTACGTTTCGTTTTTGTATCCGATCATGGAGTCGAGGGTGTTCACCATTTTAAAGGCCATGGCCAAGGGCCCTCCGCCCAGGACGGCGTAAAACAAGGGGGAGATGACGCCGTCCACCAGGTTCTCGGCAACGGATTCGACGGTCGCCTGGGAAATCTTTTCCGTATCCAGCGCGTCGACGTCCCGGCCGACGATCATCCCCGTTTTTTCCCGCGCCTCCGCCAACCGGTTTTTTTGCAGAGCCTGAAAAACGGCCCCGCCTGCATCGGCCAGGGACCGGGCGGAAATGCTGTAATAGATCAAAAGCGTTTCCACACCATCGGCCAAAACAGGATGAAGCCCCTCGGCCAAGACCAGAAGCCCCCGGCAAACACCCCATGTCCCTCCGATCAGGAAGACCGCCAAGAGGGCGCCGGAGAGCACCCGGTTCAAAGAAAGATTCCGGAAAGACCCCTCCAGGGCCTCGATGCTTTTTCCCATCCATCGGATCGGATGGGGAAGCCATCGCGGGTCCCCGAATACAAAATCCAGGACAAATGCGGCGGCGATCATTTCCCAAAGCGCCATCGGCTCTTTTGCCCCTTTTTCAAATGGGAATTTCTAAAAAAAGACACTTTAAATGTCTTGTCATTGGGCATCAATCGTTTTAAGGATGCCTATCAGACCCCGCACATGGGATCAAGCACCCGGTTGTCTTCTCGTTTCAAATCGGGATAACGCTTTTCGTTTAAAGCGTTGCAGGTACCGGATACGGAATGTACCCATTCATCGGGTCAGGTCATTGATGCATCCCTATGGACTTCTCATGGTCTTTACCGGGGACGGTAAAGGAAAAACCACCGCCGCCATCGGGCTGGCGATCCGGGCGGCGGGCCATAGGCTTCCCGTCTTATTTCTGCAGTTCATGAAGGGGCAGAGGAACATCGGGGAGATCCTGGGCGCCGAAAATATCGGGCTTCCCATACATTTTCGTCAATGCGGCCGACCAGGCTTCGTCCAGAGCCGAGCGTGTGAGCCCTTGGACATTTACCTGGCCCATCAGGCGATGGAGCTGTGCCGCGCCGAAATGATCACCGGTCGTTATCGAATGATCGTCCTCGACGAGATCAACGTGGCCGTGGATTTCGGACTCCTTCGGGTTCCTGAAGTCCTCTCGGTCTTAAAGCGTCGTCCGCCGAACGTGCATTTGGTTTTGACCGGCAGAAACGCGCCATTGGAATTTATCGATCTTGCCGATCTGGTGACCGAGATGAAGGAGATCAAGCATCCGTATCAAAAAAACATTCGAGCGCAAAAAGGGATCGAGTTTTAAAGCCCCCGTTTTTCGAAAAAAAGATAACGGACGTGTGCAAACGCCTTTTTACGGATGTTTCCGGAGAAAATCCCGGAATTGACCGAATGATGCTTTCATATGCGCCGTGAAAGCGTTTGCATTCCGAGTGGATTTATGCGTATAAAAGGGCCGAAAAGGTAAGCGCTTCAATGCAAGGAAAGGCAAAGGACCAAGATTCATGGCACGCATCCTCGTGATCGATGACGACGCACAGTTTCGTTCCATGCTCCGCACGCTCCTGGAACGGCAGGGGTACCTCGTGTCGGAAGCCCCGGACGGCGAAGTGGGGATCAAACTTTTCGAGGGGCAGGGAGCGGATCTCGTCATCACGGATATCGTGATGCCCAATAAAGAGGGTCTGGAAACCATCATGGAACTGAGGCGCAAGGTACCCCGCCCCAAAATCATCGCTGTGTCCGGGGGCGGCCGGATCGGTCCTGAATCCTATCTTCAGCTGGCGGAAAAATTCGGCGCCGTGAAGGTGTTCAGCAAACCCTTCGATCTGAAAGCATTTTTACAAGCCGTACAGGAAGCGTTTGCCGATTGACGCCTCATTCGTTGAAGACTTCACCGCCTTAATATCCAACCCGCGATGGAAACGCGCGGGTTTTTCTCTTGAAACCGGGCGGTCCACACGCCTCGATGGGAAAAACGCGAAAAAAAGGATCCATGAAGATGGAATCGATAAAACGCCGAATGGGGACGGAAAAATAGCTCCAGATGAAAGGTGCACCGATTCTGAGGAATAAGGCGGAGTTGTTACAGGTACCCCGCAATTTTCTGTCTGCGTGCAACGCAAAGCGAGGCGAAGGATGCAACGCCTGGCGCCCGTTTTCTATTTAATGACCGCGCCGTTGTGTTGGGCCGGGAATGTCGTGTTGGCCCGGGGAATCCATGAACAGATTCCGCCCGTGGCCTTTGCCTTCTGGCGATGGACGACGGCGTTCTGCCTGTTGTTGCCTTTTGGATATCGATTCCTCCGGCGGGACTGGCACGCCGCCGGCAGGCACTGGAAAATCCTGATCTTTTTGTCCGTAACCGGTATTGCCGGTTTCAATACCCTCCTTTACAAAGCCGTCCATACCACGACGGCCGTCAACAGCGCCTTGATTCAAACCGCCATGCCTGGGGTGATCATTCTCATCTCCCTGGTCGTTTTCAGGGAAAGCGTAACGGTGGTCCAGATTGCGGGCGCAATTCTCTGCATGATCGGCGCGACCTGGGTCGTGGTGCGGGGGGAGTGGTTTCAAATATTTTCCATCGAATGGGTCCAGGGGGATGTCCTGATGATGGTGGCGGTGGTCCTGTATGCGTTTTATTCGACGTTTTTAAGGAACCGGCCCACGATCCATCCCGTCAGTTTCATGCTGTTGACCTTTTTTCTCGGGCTTTCCGGGCTTTTCCCCCTTTATCTGTGGGAGCGTTTCGTCACCGGACCGTTTCCGGTCGATATGGGCATCCTCGCGAGCATCCTGTATGTGGCTGTTTTTCCGTCCATCGTGGCCTATTTCTGCTGGAACCGCGGGATCGAGCTCATCGGCGCCAATCGCGGGGGGCTTTTCATCAACCTTATTCCGGTCTTTGCGTCGATCCTGGCCGTCTTCTGGCTGGGAGAAAAACTTCAAGCCTATCACGCCATGGGCATGGTCTTGATCTTTTCCGGCATGCTCCTTTTCAATCGAAAACCAAAAAGACAATAAGGCCGGGGCGAAAAATCATCTTCTTTCTAAAAAGCGGTGTCATGGGACGGATAAAAAAATCATCTCATCTTTTCACGGAAATCGTCTTTTAGACGATTTTCAGTCCCCTTTTCCATCCTTTACAAATAAACGGTAACAAGATCGGTCTCTTTACGACTTCATCAATGGTTCGACCGGCACATCGCCATTGGCGGGGATTTATCATAAAGAAACACGTTGAGGTTGCTTGAAAGGAAAAAAGGGTCCGGGGGTTCAAGGTTACAAGAACATTAGAAGGACAGGGTTTATCGAAATCGCTATCGCTATCGGTATCGAAATCGGTATCGGCATCGAAAACAACACGTTGAAGTGACTTGGAAGAAGTGTCGAAAAACGGAAAATGCCGGATTGTGGAAGAAACCTCCCGCCGATACGTCTTTTGCACCCAAGGGGTCTGTTGCCCGGAGATCCATTTCCGGTTGTCCGGAAAACGCCTCCATGACGTCCGGTTCATGGGCGGCGGATGCCCGGGAAACGCACTTCTGGCGGCCCGTTTGATGGAAGGCAGACCCGCAAGGGAGGTGATGGCCCTTGCCCGGGGCGTCCCGTGTCGAAACGGAACATCCTGTCCGGACCAGTTGGCCATGGGGATGGCCGCCGCCATCGCCGGAGAGTTGGCGCCGGCGGTTTCCTTTAAAATCGATGAGGATCCGCAGCCTCGAAGCTGCATCGGGCTGATCGGCGCACCCAAGGGGCGGGTGGATCTGTTGCAGCGTGTCCTCGGGTCCATGGAAAGGCACGGGGTGGAAAGCATCTATTGTTTGGGAAACCTCATCGGGGATCCATGGGATGACGCCGTCGTCGAGGTGCTGAAACACAATAAGATCGTTGCCGTGGCCGGCGAACAGGAATGGACCCTTGCCCGGGACAAGGGGCCGGATGCGGCGTCTGTGTCGGACCCGAAAAGGGCCTGGCTGAGCGCCCTTCCCCAGGCCGTGTCCTTTCAGATGGCCGGAAAAACAGGTTTTGCCTTTTACGGCCGATACCTGCAGACGCTCGAAGGATACTCGGATTTCGAACCCTTCGCCCTGGAAATCAACATGATCTGTGATCTGGTCGATTTCATGGAAAATGCAGAGGCGCTTGAGGCGTTGAAAGCCATGATCCCCCAATTCAGCGCGCGGATCCTTGTGTTCGGTCAAACGGGCCGGTGGGGATTCTGGGAGATCGGTGATGCCTGTTTCATCAGCGTGGGACCAATGCGGGAAGAAAGCGGCCTGTCTTGGGGATTGTTGGAAGCCCGCGGATCGGATGCGGCATTCCGGGTGATCCGGGAAGCGTGATCAAGGGAGTCGGAAGTGGATAAAAAGGTGGTGGTGGATGTTCTCTTGACCGATTTCCGACAGTGACTGGCCTGCGTCTATATGGCGGAATCGGTAAAGGTTTTACCGGAAGAGATTCAATTCCTGATTCACGTTCATGAATGGGACATGCGCACCCGGGAAGGCATCCAGCGCTTCCGGGAGTTGAAGGCCAGATCCCTTCCCAGTGTCGCCTTGGACGGGGAACTGGTTTACGAAGCCATCATTCCCGGCCAGGAAGTCCTTTCCGAAGAAATCCGGCGGCGATACGCGGCAAAGAATGAAGACAACGGAGGACCGCATGGGTGAAAAGCCGGGATTTTTCCTGGAAGAAATTTGCATTGAAGGCTTCAAATCCTTTTCAGAAAAAACCGAAATGGGATTTCAGCCCGGCATCGGGGTGATCATCGGGAATAACGGTGTGGGGAAATCGAACATCCTGGATGCCATCGTCTGGGTCTTCGGGGAAGACGATCTGTCCCAACTGCGCTGCCGGACCCATGAAGAGCTTTTCTTTGCGGGCTCAAAGGACAGCCCCCCCGCGGAAAAGATCCGCGTGGAATTGGTTTTCCGAAAAGGCGAAGGGGAAAAGGCCCCGAAAACCGTCCTTTCCCGACAGATGCACCGGAACGGGGAAGGAGCGTTTTTTATCAACGGCGACCCGGTCCCTCGAAACGACTTTGGAGTACAACTGGCGAAACTGAAGTTTACCCATGCACCGAAGGCGATCATCCGGCAGGAACAGATCAATGATCTGCTTTTTCTGGAACCGGATGGACGCTATCAGTGGGTGCAACATCATTTGGGCGCCGACGGCGCGGCGCCTTCCCATCCCCGATGGGAAGAGACCCTCCCCCCTCTTTTTCAAAGGTACCTGGACTACCTGATCCCCGACGGGAACGGCGACGTCCGCTTTTTCAAACACAACGGAAAAAAGGGGATGGAGGTGGAGGTCACCCTTCCCGGGAATCGCCGCCGCCGGGCCCACCAGCTTTCCGGGGGCGAAAAATCGGTCACCAGCCTTGCATTGAAGCTCGCTGTTTTTTCCAATCTGGAAAGTCCCTTCATCCTCCTGGACGAAGTGGAACCCTCGCTGGATTATACCCACCATAAATCCATGCAGGCGTTGTTGAAAAGCGTGGCTTCCGGGAGACAATTGATCATGATCACCCACCTGAGGAGTACGGTGGAACTCGCCAATACGGTCCACGGCGTCCGCACCCGGTGGGACGGCTCGTCTTTCATGAAGTTTTATTTCGTCATGGATGAGCGGCTGCTCCGGTTGTATAAATGCTGTTGACCGGAAATGCTTCCCGCAAGTCCCGTCTTTTAAGGGGGGGTTAAGAAACGCTGTCTTGGAACAGGCGTCTTCCTTACCGGGGCACACCCCTTCCGGGCGCAGGGCGAAACAACCCGGGGTGCGACCGGACCGGATACGGATACCGGCGTGCAGCGGATCGATGAAAGGAAATATTCCATGTTTCGAACCGACACGATCCGTTCGGCCGTTTCAAAAGCAAAACCCCATTTCCCTGAAATCCAAGCCCTCTATCAGCGCCTTCCGGAAACCCGGTGCGGGTGCTCCCGGCCGGGTGTATGCTGCGTGTATCTTCCCGAAATGACGTTTACGGAAGCCATGCAATGGATGGATATCCTCCTGGACATGGAACCGTCCCGGAGGATTGAAAAGATAAAAAAAATCGTCGAATTCTATCTGGTGACACCCCTGCGTTCAGTGGGGTGCCCGTTTTTGGAAAACGGGGCATGCACCATCTATCAATTTCGTCCCTTTGCGTGCCGGGCATACGGCTTGTGGAGCCAAGAGCGGGGAGCCCGGCGCACACGGCAAAGCATCGAGGATCGAAAGAGTCTTGTGAAACAGTGGGAAAGATTCGGGATCCGTTTTCCAAAGCAATGGACCGGAGGGGAGATCGACTACTGCCGGCAGGTGACATGGACGTCGCCGGCGGTTTCAGATACCGATTTGATGCAACTCCTCGATGCGATCTACCGAACGGACGATCCGTTTTTCGAACTCAAGGCCGAATTCGAAAACGCCCTGCATTCGGATTTCAGTTTCCTGATCGCCACCCTGGTCCTGGGGTATCAAAAGGCGGTCCTGGCCAAATATGCGGTGATCAAAGAAATGGTTCGGGAAAAAAAGGAAGACCGCCTGAAATCATATTTGAAAAAAATTTCCCTTTAATTTTCGATGACGCACTGCTTCAGTTTTTCGATCATTTTGGCGCCGTCAATGCCCCATCCGATGAACGCCAGGCGGGTTTCGGGTTCCCCGCCCCAAGACGCCCATTCGGCCTTTTTCCCCACAAAATTCAGCATTTCAAGTCGGTCCGGAAACCGAACCGGGCCTTTAACGCGGAAGACTTCCCAGGGGAGTTCATCCAGAAATCGCCTGAAACAGGATTCATCCAGCGGTTTGAATGCCCGAAAGGAAAACGTCACGAAACGAAAAGCGGGAACCGGGGCATCATCAGGATGGGCGTCATGCCCGGCGTTGCCGGTTACCGAATCCTGAATCGGAGCGCCTGCCGCGGCAAAAGATTCAAAAGCCGCCGTCCGGAAAAAATGAATGGGAGGAATCCCCACGGCTTTGGGGCGGGATTCGGCAAAAAGGGCTTCCGGATCGATTCCGCAATGGAGGGTGGGGATTACCTGGCACCCGTCGAAGTGTTCGTGAATCTCTTTTAAAAAACCGGGGACTTTTTCAGGGTCGATCAAATCGATTTTATTGAGTAAAATCAGATCCGCGGACTCCAGTTGATGATAGAACAAGGGGCCGAAGGCGTCCCGTGCCGCCCAAAAATCCGCGTCCAACACCGTGACGGTCTTTTTGAGTTCCAATTTGTCTTTAAAGGCGGGTTCGTGAAGAAGCGGTATCAGGGTTTTCGGATCGGCGATGCCGGACGTTTCGATGAGAAGCCGACGGGGGTGAAATTGTGTCCATATCCGGTTCAATGATTGTCGCAAGTCCGCGCTGAGGGTGCAGCAGATGCACCCGCTGGTCAACTCCACGACATCCGACCCCGCATCTTTGAGCAAGAGGCCGTCAATACCGATCTCCCCGAATTCATTCACTAGAACAACCGTATGCGACAGATCGGCCTCCCAGGAGAGAACCCGTTTCAAAAGCGTGGTTTTCCCCGCACCCAAAAATCCGGTCAACAAGAGGACTTCTGTCTTTGAGGAAAGGTCAAAAGGCTCAGGCATGACGGCCTTCTAAAGAAATGACACCCCAAAAGAGATTAAACTCGCTTTCCGTGCTCTGTGTGGGGTCCGATACGGTATTGGAGGACGCTTGCAAAGCGCCCGATTATTATTTCTTTTTTTCAATAAGTTATGTCTTTCAATCCAGATTCTTCCGGGTTTTTAAGTCCTCGTTTATCTTTATTCGACAGCGATGGTGGCAACCTGGTAGCACCGAAGACAGCGTTCCGCTTCCGCCACCGCTTCTTTGGCCGAAAACGCGTGTTCCACCTCATCGAAGCCAGCCTTCCGCTTTTCCAAGGGAAGTGTTGGGGGGTTCAATCGTGGGCGAGTTTCGACTTTGACGATCTGTTCACTCAGATCAAAAACCGCAACCGATCTGAAAAACCGGTCGAAATGGTCCTCGTCGCTGCATTTGAGGGGCTGTTGACGAATCCAGCGGTCAATGCTCAGGGCGGCTTTTCGGCCTCCTGCACAGGCCCTTACAAGGGAATCCGGTCCGGTTTCGCAGTCTCCGGCAAAAAACAATTTGGCGCGGGGACTCTGCTTGGTGCATTCATTGACCCGGATGGTCTTTTGCGGCGTGGTCTGAACTTCCCCGATGTCTTCGAGGAGAGCGGTGTCGATTTGCTGTCCGATGGCGGAAATGAGCGTATCACATTCAAATAGGAATTCAGAGCCCTCGATGGGGACGGGACGGGGCCGTCCGCTTTTATCCGGCGCCCCGAGGGACATTTGGATGCACTCGACGCCGATCAATTTTCCATCCGTTGAAAGGATGCGAACCGGAGCGGTTAAAAAGTGGAATCTTGCCCCTTCCTCATGTGCCTCCTCGATTTCAACGAAATCTGCAGGCATTTCATCACGCATTCTTCGGTACATCAAATGGACTTCCTCTTTGTTTAGTCGCAGGGAGGAGCGGACACAGTCGATGGCCACGTTGCCGCCGCCGATGACGACGACTTTTTTCCCTTCCGGATAAGGATCCCGGCCTTCGTTGACCGTCTTGAGATAATGCAAACCCGAAAAAAAACCCGAAAACGAGTCTTTTTCCCCTTCGATCCCTATGGCGGCGCTCTCTTGCGCACCGATGGCGACGAATACTGCGTCGAATTTTTCTTCGAGCTGTGTCAATGTAATGTCCTTGCCGATGGTTTGGTTGAAATGAAACGTGACACCGAGTTTTATCAGGGGGCCCACTTCATTCTGGAGTATCGAAGGCGGAAGGCGATAATCGGGGATGCCGACGAGGGCCATGCCCCCGGGATGGCCCAATTTTTCATATACACTGACCTGATGCCCCTTCTTGGCCAGGAAAAAGGCGCAGGTGATCCCCGCGGGTCCTGCACCCACGATGGCCACACTGCCCGTCTTTTCAGATAAATCGACGGGACCGGGAGATGATGTCTCTTGTTCCGGTGTGTTTTCGGCCACAAAACGCTTGAGTGCTTTTATCGCGATGGCTTCATCCACAAGGGCCCGCCGGCAATGGCTTTCGCAAGGACGGAAGCATGCTCGTCCGAGCGTGCCGGGCAGAGGGAGACGTTCCTGGATGACCGCCAAGGATTCCGAGAATTTGGCCTCTTTGATGTTTTCAATGTATTTTGGAACATCAAGATGGATTGGACAGGCATCCATACACGGCGCGGTTAACTTTGAGCGGTAGGTTCCCCGATTCACCGTCCGTTCCCCCTTTGCGGCTTTTGCATATTCTTCCGCGAAATACCGCAAGCTTTCAAGAAACGGATGGGGCCCGATTTTCCCGATGCTGCATTTCGCATTACTCACGATGGCTTCGGCGGCCGATTGCATAAACTCGAGGTCTTCTTCCGTGGCCTCTCCTTTAGCGATATCATCGAGAACTTCGAGCATTTCCTCCCATCCGGTTTTACAATAATTGCACTTACCGCAATCCTTGGAATGGTTCAATACGGCCGTCAGATATTCCCGGCTCAAATCGATTATGTCCACTTCCGGAGAACGGATGACGATTCCGCCCCATCCCATAAGCCCCTTGATGGCTTGATTGTCCGCAAAATATTCCGGCAAATCGATCGCGGTAACGCTTTCAAAATCCTGAGGTGCCTTCCCGCGATTGTCAACCAACTGCCCCTTCCAGGAACTGAAAAGGATATCCTGCATCATAAAACGTCCCCCTCGCTTTGATTGTTCTGCTTTTTGGATTCCAAAGGCGTCCGCTTTGAAAGACCCTGGAATGCCTCCCTCGGGAGGCCGGCGGCAATCTAACAGATCGATGGATCAGATCGATGGATCGAATTTGTGGCACAGGGGCCCGAATGTGTCAACGGATTCCCCTGCAAGGCACGTAAAATCATCTGTCCGTTTTGAAAAAATCGTCCTTTAGACGATAGGCATGAAGACCGATTTTTACTAAAAATTGCTTGATATTGGATAGTATAAAAATCGATCCGATGGGGCATGAAGACCCATTCACGAAATATCGGCGGCAGGCGCAGACGGTCCAGCGTGACGGAGCATCCGCCCCACGGAGGGATATCGAATATGGTTGTGTTTTTCATCGGTCATTTAATAGAAAGGAGGAAATATGGAACGGTTTTCGAAAGACCCCATGGTTTGTGAGATCGGCGGTGTGAAGTTTGCCGGTCAACCGGGAGATTATCCCACGGTTTGCTGTTTTTCCATTTTTCAGGAGAGCGACAAGCTGTTCGACAAGGGGAGCCGGAGGAAAGGGTTCAATGAAGAACGGGCGAAAGAACTCCTCGAGACGGCGGATCGGTTCAGCAGAGAAACGGGAGTGCCCGTGATGGCGGACATTGTGGCGAGTCCGGGAGAAAAATTCAATAAATACGTAGATTTTGTCACATCGGTGTCCGATATGCCGTTTTGCATCGACGCCATCATGATGAAAACAAAACTTGATGGTGCGGCGTACTGCTCGGAAAAGGGACTCCTTGACCGGATGTTCTATAACAGCATTACCGTGTGGGAACAAGATTTGACAACAGAGGTCAAGGAGATGGCGCAAATCGGCGTGAAACACGCCCTTTTGGTCGCATTTGACCAAAACGATCAAACCCCCAAAGGAAGAATTGCGGGAACCCAAAAGCTTTTGGATGCCATTGAAGCTGCAGGATTACGACTTGAAAGCATTATCGTAGATACGACGACGTTGAATGCACCTGCCAATGCACTGTGCGGCATTGCGAACCGATTGATCAAGGAGAAGTGGGGTTTCGCAACCGGCAGTGCCCCGAGCAATGGATCTTACATGGAACTGAAGCGCTTTAAGGATACATTCGGGTTCAAAGGATGGGCGGGATTCGACGCCGCCGTGGAAGCGCTTTCCGCCTTTTACTATAACGATCTGATTTTCACCGGTCCGATGGCGGGCGCCCCCCGGGTGATTCCGTCGGTGGCGCTGGCCGATGCGTTCTTAGCCACGGCCGTTTTCGACAAGACGCAGTCTTTGCCAAAAGATCCGAACCATCCTCTCCTTAAATTGTTTTCCGGTTTTGCGGATCAGCTGAAAGTGGCCTGGGACAAACCCAGCGATCTGAAACAGCTCTAAAAGCCGATCTTCTTTTAAAAATACGATAAGCTGCCGAAACGGGGCGGCGGAAACCACTCTCATGCGCGTCGCCCCGTTTCCCCTCCATGCTGAATCTTGAGACCTTTTGGCAACCTCTTCCTTAGAATGGGCCGTCTGCCGCGCTCATAACGCAGAGGGGATCGTTTTCCCTTCACCATGCCGTGCATTCGCCTTCCGGCCGTAAAAAAAGGTTACAATTTCAGAAAGAGATGTTAGAATAAATTTTACGCAGTATTCGAGCGTCTTGCGAAGGACTCCCTTCTGAATTGAATTCCGGGCACCGAAGGGGAGACAGAACCGTGTTTGACTGGAAAAATGAACTCAACCGCAAAGGGCACCGCATTGCCATCTCGGGGCAACCCATCGCCATGCACTGCCACCATTACAACATTAATCTGCAGAAGACACTGGAAGACACCATGGGAAAAGACGGTGTGGTCCTGTTGTACCGCTCGGTCGAAGAAACCATTTATTTGGGGCTTTCCAACCTGTTCAAACAGTATCCTAAAATCAAGACACTCAACTCAAAATTAGAAATGATTTCTTTACTTTATCAAAACTGCGGGCTGGGAATTCTGCATTTTCAAAGCGTTCGGCCCGGCAAATCGACGATTACAAGCCCGTCAAGCCACCATGTGACCGGATGGCTTGCCAAGCATGGGAAGCGGGAGACCCCCGGATGCCATTTTGCCCGGGGATGGATCGCCGGGGCCCTGGAAGCGGTTTATCAGCACCCCATCGGGTATTTCACCGTCGTGGAGAACCGATGCAAGATGACGCGGGATCTGGAATGTCATTTTTCAGTGACAAGCACGAAAGAGTGATTATTTCCATCAGAATTTCGGTGGCTTGCGTTCCCGCCACGGCCCTGTTTCCCTAGGAATCAGGCGCATGAAGAACTGAAAAAACGGCGTTTCCATCAAGAAGGACGACGCAATGGCCATCGACGGCAGTAAAATCATTCACGCGGTTATGGAAGGGAGTAAAATCCGGGAGTCCAAGGGCATTATTCCCATTTTCGGAGTCTATCTTTCCCTTTTTTCGGTTGAATATTACAATCAATTAAGTTTCTCCTTTATGCGAAAAATGGGCGCACCCCAAAAGAAAACAGCCGAAAAGCTCCTGATTGAAGCAGCCCAGGAATGCGGTTACGCCACTTTTCAGGGCATCCGCAATTCGTGGGAATGGGAGCAAATCGTTGTCCCGATGATTGAAAACAGGGAAGATCAGATTTTAGGATTTACAGCGGTCGCGGTAGCCTTCGGATGGGGGGACCTTGAAGTAACGAAAATTATCCCCGGAGAGAAGATGATTCTCCGCGCGAACGATTCCTACGAGGCGACAGGCTATCTGGAACAATATGGATACGCCGATTCCGGCAAATGTTATATGCTCAGGGGTGTGTCGGGGGCGTTCATGGATTTGATCTACGGAAGAGACTATCCGGAAGGCCTGTTCAGCTTTACGGCCCAAGAACCTCTGTGTCGGGCCAAGGGAGACACCTACTGTGAGTTCCTTGTTACAAAATCACCGACTGTTTATCCAGTTTAGAAAAGGCCGCACGGTCCAGGAACAGTCCTGTTGGCAAGCCCTATCTTGTTCCAAGATCCTTTGCCCGGCTCACGGGAAGGAGCGCATCGAATGCTGGCTCATACCCAAGACCCACTGCACGAATTACATTCAGGAGGATTTTTATCAAAAACTGTCATCCTGCCTTGAATGTGCCTACTTCAAGGAAATCGGAGAAGTCCATCCTAGCGGGTGGAGCCACTTTTTTTCGGACCAAATTCATAAATACAATATTAAAGCGCTGGAACATCTCTACCAGAAAGAAGAAAGCTTCATTGAAATCTTGGACCGCATTCCCGATGGACTTTTTACCACGGATCACGAGTGGCGCATCACCTATTTCAACCCTGCCGCTGAAAAGATAACCGGTTTTTCGGCTTATGATGCCGTCGGAATGTACTGCAAGGATGTCTTTAAAAACTCCATCTGCGAATCCGATTGCGCGTTGAAAAGGGCGGTCAGCCAGGGACAGGATGTGCACAATCGCGAATATGAGATTACCAATATCGACGGCCAACAGATTCCCATCATCTGCTCCACCTCCGTCTTTCGGGATCCTTCCGGGAATATCATGGGTGGCCTGGAAATATTCAAAGATATTACCGAACATAAAAAACTCCGGGAAGAAATCGTCACGCGGGAAAGGAAATACCGGAGAATCTTCGAGGGAAGTCATGACATGATTTACACGACCAATCTGCCGGGAGAAATTTTGGATGTCAATCCCGCGGGGGTCGATATGTTGGGTTACCGTTCACGGGAAGAGCTCATCCGCATCGGGACCGCCGAACGGCTTTACGCGTATCCCAAAGACAGGAAACGGTTTCTCAGCCAGATTCTCCGAAAAGGGTTCGTGAAGGACTATGAAGTTGATTTCAGGAAAAAAGACGGCACACCGATTCACGTCCTCATCTCGAGCCGGAAATATGAAAGCCCCACCACTGGAGACGTTGAGTTTGAAGGCATCATAAAGGATATCACCCACCGAAAACGAACCGAAGAAGATTTGCGACAGCGCAACCGGGAACTTTCTATTCTCAACAGTATCGCGATGGCCCTGAACCATAATATTCCGTTGAACCAAATCCTTTTAAAAACGCTCAAGAATGTTCTCAAGGTGTTGAATCTTGACAGAGGAGTCATCGCCCTGGTGGACCGGACACAGAAAAGCGTCCAGGTGCGCGTTCGAAAAGGTCTTCCGCCGGCGGCAGAAAACAGGACCGACACGATGATCTTCAAGGATGCGCTGTTGAAGGTATCCCTTTTGGAGGGGCGGATGGTTCTCGATCCCGAACCGTCCTTTCCGGCCTTTAAGGCCCGCTATCATATGCGGCGGCGTGGGTTAAGCCCCTGGTTGACCTGTTTTCTCATTACCTTCAAGGGGTTCGGTGTAGGGTTTTTCGGACTGGATATTCCTTTGTCGCGGCGCCTCAGCAACCAGGAACTCCACTTGATGGGTTCACTGGGTAATTTTTTAGGAGGTGCGGTCGAAAACACCCAGCTGATGGATATGATCCGCCGTCATCGCCAGGAATTGCGACAACTTACCGAAAAGCTGTTTCAATCTCAGGAAGAAGAAAGAAGACGAATTGCAAGAGAACTCCACGATGAATCCGGTCAATCCTTGACGGCGGTGAAGCTGGCACTGGAGCGTTTGAAGCAAAACATTTTCTCAGAAGAAATCGATCTTGAAAAGGAGCTCAGCGATGTGAACAAGATGATCATGCGGACGGCTTCAGAGATCCGGCGTCTGTCTTATCATCTGCATCCGACTCTATTGAGTGACTTGGGGCTCGAACCGGCATTGAAGCTGTATTTCAAAGAGATCAGTGCACACTCGGGACTCCAAATTGAATTCAGCATGGTCGGATTTGACAAACGATTGAAGGCGGATTTGGAAACCGTCTTTTATCGCTTCAGCCAGGAAGCGCTGACCAATGTGCTGAAGCATTCCCGCGCGAAGAATTTTCGATTGTCCATCATCCGAAGTTTTCCAAGAATTATTTTTGTCGCCGAGGACGACGGTGTCGGCTTTGATTCATCCATCATCGGGAAAGATAAACAGAGCTTGGGACTCCTCGGAATGCGTGAGCGGACATTCCTTCTCGGAGGAGATTTTTACCTGCTCAGCCGCGTCGGAAAAGGGACACGTATTCGAATTGAAATCCCCATGGAAGAGGCACTGGACCATGCATAATACCGTTCGAATCCTCATCGCGGACGATCATACCATTGTCCGGCAGGGGTTGGCACGGATGCTCAACGATCAGCCCGATATGAAGGTCGTCGGTGAAGCCGTGAACGGTCGTACTGCCGTGGATAAGGCACTGGCGCTCAAACCGGATATCGTCATCATGGATATCGCCATGCCCCAGATGAACGGCATCGAGGCCGCGAAGCGGATCCGAAAGGATCTGCCCAAAACGAAAATTGTGATTTTGTCCATGTACTCTCATGAACATTACATTCACAACCTCTTGGAAGCCGGCATTTCGGGCTATCTCCTGAAAGATTCGAGTGGAAGCGATATCGTTCAAGCCATTCATGCCGCCATGAATGATGAAACTTTTTTAAGTCCGTCCATTTCTAAAGTTCTTGTCAACACTTATCGCTCTCCCCGTAAAGTATCCTCTCTGGCTCAAAGATACCAACAGCTTTCGAATCGAGAGCGGGAAGTATTTCAGTTGATCGCGGAAGGTCGCTCCACCCGACAAATTTCGAATATGCTCTTCGTCAGCATCAGTACGGTGAAATCGCACCGATCGAAAATAATGGAAAAACTGGGGGCGGAAAGTTCCGTCCAGCTCGTTCGTTTCGCGATACAGCTTGGGATTATTGACCCGGATCTCTGATCGCTCCATCCAGCATACATCGTCGAATCTCGTGAAAAAAATCGGCATCATCACCCTTACCCGCCAGAACAGCCTGGCCTATTCGGCCTTGAAAAAAATTGTATTAGAATCAGGCTATGAGCCAATTTGCGGAAAATCCATCGGATCTGAAGCCCTCTTCATGTCGATGGAGGAGATTCATCTCGTGGGATATGATTTTTTGGGCACCTTCTTTGAAAAAGCCGGATTTTCAGATGCTGATTGCATCTTGATATCGGCACCTTATACGTCAAGCTGGTTTTCGCTGCCCAAGGTCATTCGATCGTTGCGAGCCGTCAGCCCGGCGCCTGTGATCCTGGGGGGGAATGAGGTGTCAAACAACTACCGAAATTTCATGGAATACCGTTTTATTCCCTTCGTGCAAAACGTCGAGGATGTGGCGCCGGATTTTATCATACGGGGCGCGGCGGAGTGGGCGCTGAAACCCTTGCTGCACTTATTGGACAAAGAAACGATGAGTCGCCCATGGACGGCAGATTTCGTGAAAAAACTTCTCGACATTCCGAATCTGGTGTTTTGGCTTCCCGAAAGAAAGGCGCTTGTGGCTACTCAGCAGGCGTATTTAGCGCTGACGGAACAAGAGATATTTACGGTGGTGAAATATGGTGAACGCTCAGCGGCCGTGACCTTTCAGCGTGCATGCGCCTGGGCGAAAAAATCGTGCGGCGGATGTTTGTTTTGTGCCATTGCCTCCCAGTTCGGGGCACATTTCCATAGTGCCGTGGAGACGGATTTTTTTGTAAACTCCCTGCTCGGATTTTTACAAGAAAATGATACGATCCGGAATGTGGATATCTGGGATGATACGTTCAATACGAACGTTCACTGGATAACGCGTATCTGCGGATTTCTGCAGGATGTCAACCGCCGTTTGGGAAGAAAGCTTGCCTATACCTGTTTCCTGCGGCCAAAGGGGATCACACCCGATCTGCTGAACCGGTTGAGGGCGGCCAATATCCAGGCGGCCTTTGTCGGTGCCGACGCGGTGACCGAAACGCTGACGCGGCGGTTAAAACGGGGGAATACGGTTGAAGAATTCCACCGGTCGCTGAACACCCTTGCCGCATGTAGAATGAAATACAATCTGAGTGTTCAGCTTTTTTCTCCGGAATCCACCCTGGAGGATGTTGAAAAAACAGCCGCAATCGCTCTGCAACACATCACAGAAGGCAGAGCGGCGGTGCATGTTCACCTTTATACCTTTCCGCTTTTCGGCTCCGCCATACATACGCTCCTGAAGGCTCGGAACAACCTGAAATCAATCCCAGCGCCTCTGATGAGAGTCACGAAGGACTCGGGTTTTGAGGCAATGCCCGTGGCCTATGATTACCGGCACTATGATCCCGATGTGGAAATCATCAAACAAAGGACGTGCCGCCGCCTGGGTATTGAGGCATCTTTTTTTGTCAGGACCTATCCGGGGGGCGCCATAGATGCCGCTCGTCTCAAAGACATGCTGGAACAGATCCGCGCTTGGTGCATCGAAGCGCAGGCGCTTCATCCCGTCAAATCCTCCTGGTATCTTTTTCTGCTTTTCCTGGAAGGAAATAATAAGGGCCTGACCCGGGATCGGCTTATCGAACTGATATCACGTAATGAACCGGCCACCGAAATTCCGGAGGTTCTGAGACACTCCCATGGCGATTTCGGATACCGCTTCACCCTTTCCAGAAGCATCGATGAGGTAATCGCAACGCTTTCAGAAAAACAAATGGTCCGAAAAACGGGTGATTCAAGATATATGCTGACCGAGCAGGGTAAGTCCCAGTTATTTTCCATGGCCAGAGATCAGCGCACCCAGTTCATTTTAATAGGGGCGTACGCCAAGATCGATAGGGCAAGCTTCCTGAGCAGGCTCAAGAAAGAAATTATGCCGCATTAGACGCTCACGGCAAATGGCCTTTGCCGCTCCCGGCCCACTTTCTCAAGATTTCCGGAAACGAAACGAAAATCATCTCGTGTTTTTATAAAAATCGTCTTTTAGACGATTTTCCTGGGAACCGAAAATAATATATGTGTACATATCTTGCGAACATTAGGTTTCCGCCCTCGGGCCATATCAGAAGATATCCGCATAGCAAAACCAATCAAAGAAAGGAGCGTATGACATGGCTGAAATGACTCCAATCGAAAGGGTGCAGCGCTTTTTTAACCGAGAACCGGTGGATAAAATGCCCTTTTTTACGGGAATGGGAATGGTTCTCAGGCCCGCAATTCAAAAACTTGGGTATAAATTCCCGTCGATTCACCGGGATGCCGAAAAACTGGCCTATGCCGGGATTGAATCGGCACGGATGTTTAACCTGGATTCCGTCGTGATTCCCTTTGATATGTGTTGGGAATCGGAAGCGCTTGGAAACGAAATCAGCCTCTATGAAGATTCGGAGGACACCCTTTATCCAACGATTCCTTACAAGAATTGGGCAGAATTAGACCAAGTGGAAATCACCCAGGATGACATTGATAACATCATGGATAAATATCCGATGAACCTGATTCCGGAGGCGATAAAAATTGTAAAAAAAGAAGCACCGGAATTGGCACTCGGTGCTTGGCAACTGGGTCCTTTTACCCAATGCGGTCAGACCATCGAGTTGGATAAGGTTCTCAAAGCGGTCTTTAAAGAGAAACAACGGGTTGAGGACATTCTTGATAAGTTTTCGGACATGATCATCAATATCGGAAACGCCCTGTTGGATGCCGGGGCCGATTTCATCACCTTGCGCGAACCCGGCGTTGCGGCGGACCTTCTCAGCCCGCGAACATTCAAGGAATTGATCGCACCCAGGTTAACCCGCATTTTGAAGGCTTGGCGATCCCCCAAAGTGTTGCATATCTGTGGATCCACCGACCCATTGGTGGAGATGATGTGGCAAGTGGTTCAGGATTCCGGAGCGCAGGCGATCAGTTTCGATATTAAAAACAACCTTCTTGAAAGTCGGAAAAAGCTGGGTAACGATGCTATCATTGTCGGCAATTATGATGTTTTTAAGCTTCCTTGTGCCGAGGAAACGACCGTGGAGGAGGCCATTGAAGGAATCAAAACGAATATCGACGGACTCGTGGATGCAGTATGGCCGGGTTGTGACCTCTGGCCCGACATCAAGCCGGAAAATTTCAAGGCCATGGAAAAAACCGCCAGGGAATATAAGCCCGGGCCAACTCCGGCCGTAGGAAGACTGTAATACCGTTTCAATACTAAAAGGAAAAAAGATCTCATCTGGAAAGGAGAATGGAGTTATGGCCACAAAAGAGGAATTGTTGGAGGCGTTGAAGGACGGGGTGATCAACTACAAAGAAGACCAAGTCAAAGAGGCTGCCCAAGCAGCGATCGACGATGGATATCCGGCCTTGGAGATGATTATGGACGGACTTGCGGCCGGAATGGAGGTGGTGGGGGAGCTTTATGAGCGACATGAATATTTCGTTCCCGAAGTGCTCATGTGTGCGGATGCGCTTTACGGAGGACTGGCTATTTTGCGGCCCCATGTTCCCAAACAGGACGGCGGCACAGTGGCCCAGGTCGTCATCGGCAGCATCCAGGGTGATGTTCATGACATCGGCAAAAACCTGGTGAAGATGATGTTTGATGTGGCGGGTTGGGAAGTTTACGATCTTGGCCGGGACGTACCCTTGGAAAAATTCGTGGAAGAACAGATGCGGACGGATGCTGAAGTGGTGGCGATGTCGGCCATGATGACCACAACCATGCTGGGCATGAAAAAGGTCATCAAGATGATCAAGGAGAAAAATCCGAATGTAGCCATCATGCTGGGTGGGGCACCAGTGACTCAGGATGTGGCGAAACTGTTCGGTGCCGACGGATATGCTGAATCGGCAGGTAACGCAGTGGCCGAGGGCATCAAGATGATTTCCCGTTTGAGGGAATTTGAGAAACAGAAGAAATAAGAAATGCCATACCGAACAGGATTCTGAAGCTTACGAGATTAACAGTTTTGCCGGACGGTTCCTGTTTGAAAAATCTAATGGGTTTTGTTGCGCACCTCACTAACGGATAGAGGGCTGTGGTTAAAACAGGTAGTGAAGGAGGATTTTTGCGAATGGACGACGACAAGGCAATGGTGATCTTTCAACCTTCGGGACGGAGAGGTGAAGTTCCCAAGGGTATCAATGTGTTAGAAGCATCCCGGCTGCTGGGTGTGGATATAGAAGCGTTGTGCGGTGAGAAGAAGGTATGCGGCAAATGCAAGGTTCGAATCGAAGAAGGATGGTTTGAAAAGTACGGCATCGAATCGAAAAAGACCAACGTCAGCGCATGGAAGGAAGAAGAAGATAAGTTTGTCAACCCTCGAGAAAAGGAAAACGGATATCGTCTTTCCTGTGTCGCAGATATCAAGGGAGATCTTTTGGTTTTTGTGCCGGAGGAATCCCGGGCCGGAAAGCAGATTGTGAGCAAGGCCGCCCGAGATATCCAGATCGATCACAATCCGACCGTGAGACTCTATTATGCCGAAGTGGATCCTCCGCACTTTGAAGAGCCCACGGCAGATTTTGAGAGAGTCTGTCGGGTTCTGGAACGAGATTACGGATTGAAAGATCTCAACGTGGATATCTTTGCCCTGCGGCAGCTTCCGACCGCACTCCGGGATGGGAACTGGAGCGTCACCGTCAGTGTCTGGAACGACAAGGAGATCATCCGTTTTCGACCTGGCAAGGCCGAACGAGTCTACGGTTTGGCCATCGACGTGGGTACCACAACCGTGGCTGCCTATTTCTGCGATCTGACCACGATGGAAGTCGTCGATACGGTTTCCATGATGAACCCCCAGTGCAAATACGGGGAGGATGTCATGGCGCGGATCACCTATCACATGACAAGCGCCGATGGACTGAAACGAATGAGTGACGACATCATCGAAGGACTGAACAACTTGATCGATCAGGCCATCGCAAATACGTATCCTCCGAAAAAGAAAAAAAAGAAGGCAAAAGGCGACAAGGGACCGGATGAATATGTGGAAGCACCAGAGAAAGGTAAGACCTACCTGCGTCTCACCCGCGAGGACGTAGAGGATCTGACCATCGGCGGAAACACTGCCATGCACCATATATTCCTGCAGTTGAACCCCGAGTTCGTCGGACTTGCCCCGTTTCCTCCGGTGATCCACCATAGCCTTGACATTAAGGCTAGGGATCTCGGACTTCAGATAAACCCGTCGGCTTACATTTTCGTGCTTCCCAACGAAGCCGGATTCGTGGGTGCCGATAATGTGGGGGTTCTCGTCGCAGAAGAGCCGTACAAAAAAGAAGAGGTTCAACTCATCATCGATATCGGCACCAACGGCGAGTTGGTATTGGGAAATCGGCACAAATTGATTTCTTCTTCCTGTGCTACCGGTCCTGCGTTGGAAGGCGCGCAGCTTTCTTATGGTATGCGGGCGGCACCCGGAGCCATAGAGCGGATTGCCATCGATCCGGAAACCAAGGAGGTGGATTACAAGGTGATCGGCCGGGATGCCTGGCGGAAGTATTCAGAACCCAAAGAGATGAAGGCCAAGGGAATCTGCGGATCCGGTATTCTGGACCTGCTAGCCGAACTTTACACCTCAGGCGTCATCACCAAAAGCGGTGTGTTTAATAAACAGGAACTGGAAGGACATCCCCGTTTTCGAGTCAATCCGGACACCAAGCAACCTGAATTTGTTCTGGCCTGGGCAGAGGAATCGAGCATCGATAAAGATATCGTGGTGACGCAAAAAGACATCCGCCAGATCCAGCTGGCCAAAGGAGCGCTCTATGCCGGATGCAAGCTCATGATGCGTCGGATGAACATGGAAAAAGTGGACAAAATCAAGATCGCCGGCGCATTTGGTACACATGTGGACCGTACCAAGGCACTCATCATGGGCCTTTTCCCGGACTGTGAAATCGAGATGATCGAAAGTGTTGGAAATGCTGCCGGTGACGGGTGCCGGGCGGCTCTTTTAAATAAAAGGAAACGGACGGAAGCCAACTGGGTGTCGAGGAATGTGGAATACATCGAACTGACAGTGGAAACCGATTTCCAGAAACAATTCATGGAGGCCATGCAGATTCCGCATATGAAAGACGCATTTCCCCACTTGGAAGGAATTGTCCCCGAAAAGATTCTGAAACAATAAGGGAAAAACGAACGGTTCATGGGAGAACCCCAAGTGCCATCAGAGGCTTTTATCTTGGAACATCCAGCAGTTGAGGTCTGCGTGGAGGTGGATCCGGGAATTTGCGGGTTTCCTTGTGTCATACACGTGTTTCGATCGGAGCAAAGAAGGGTAGAAATTGAAATCCGTGGATCCGAATGCCAGCAGATTCAACTTTTGTCGGCACGAATGGGGCGCTTCTCGTTGAGGGATCTGTTTAAACCTATGACAAGAAACCCGGTTTTCATTGCCGCCGAGGCTTCTAGATGCCACACCACATGCATCGTTCCCTCGGCGATATTAAAAGCGGTGGAAGCGGCTCTGGAAATGGCTTTGCCCAAGGCCGTGCATATCCGCTTTTTGAAGACCGGAAAGAAAGTTACAAATGAGTGAGCAAAGAGTCGTGCCTTTCAAAACCAATGCGGGAGTATCCCATGCATTGACGGAACGGTTGCTTCAAAAAGGGCGCGTGTACGGACTGTCGGCGATCTTTCCGTTCGACATCGAGAAGATCGTCGTGGCCGAGTGGGTTCATTTGAAATGTCGGTATGGGTGTAACCGGTATAACACCAACTGGTGCTGTCCCCCAGCAACACCGAATCCGGACAAGGTCCGCGCCATCCTTTCAGAATACGCTACGGCATTGCTGCTGGTTGGAAGCAAAAGTTGCGCGGATTTTTATCTTGATAACGGTCATAAACGAATTGCACAGGTTCGATGCTGGAAAGGAACGATTCTGCTGGAAAGGATGCTGTTTTTAAGAGGATACTACAAGGCATTCAGCTTAGTGGGGGAATGCTGTGCGTTGTGCAAGACATGCGCCTACCCCGAGGATTGTCGGTTTCCCCAAGAGAAGCGCCCTTCGGTGGAGTCGTTTTCCATCGATGTCATCGGTACCCTAAAGAATCTGGGAACGACGGCAACAGTTGCGACACAGACTTGCGAGGCATTCAGCTATTATGGACTGATTCTTCTGGAATGAGTCGAGAGGGGAGCGATTGACGATCATTCTTGATAAAATTGATCAAGAATGATAAAATTTCATAGAATATCTCAGGCGGGAGAAATTTTTAAAAACGAGAGTCCTATCTTTCTGATTTTGAGAATTTGACTTTCAGTTGAACCGTCTAAGATACGCCGAAAGGAGGTGATACAGGAAAGACGCACCGCTGACTGGCTGAAAAATGTAATCCGCACCGAACAAAGAAAAGGAGAGAAGACATGGCCAAACAAAAACTCATTGATGCGTACAGGGGAAAAAGGACAGAAAATGCGCCTTGGGTCCCCTATGCAGGCGTTCACTGTGCCTTTCTTATCAATGAACCCGCAGACAAGATGCTCAAGGATCCCGACCTATTGGCAAAAGGTGTGGTAAATGCAGCCAAAAGATATCATGCGGACGGTATCCCTCTGGTTTTCGATCTTTCCGTGGAAGCCAATTCCGTCGGTTGTGAGCTGAAATGGTGGTCTGACAATGTCCCTTCGGTAACGACGCATCCATGCTCGAACCAGACACCGGAACAGGCCGGATTGAAGTTGCCGACCAAGGATTCCGGACGGTGGCCGGTTCTTTATGAGGCAGCCAAGATCGCCAAGCCCCAGCTTGACGAGTTGGACTGCGTCCTTATGGGTCTGTTCTGTGGTCCGCTCACCCTGGCCTCGCATCTGGCCGGCGTCCGCATTTTCACGGATGTATACAAGAATCCGGCATTCGCCCATGAAGTCCTCAAGTTTGCCGGGGAAGTCGGCGCCTTGGCCGCCGGATTTTACGCGGATATGGGGTGCGAAATCATCGCTATCGTGGATCCTGTGGCTTCCCAGATTAAATCCGCCACCTTCAAGGAATTTGTCACCCCAAATTCCCAACCGGCAATCAAGGTGATCCACGACAGAGGCCTGACCTCATCCTTTTTTATCTGTGGTGACTGCACTAAGGTTATGGAAGATGTCTGTCAGATCGGCACTCATGGGTTTGCCATCGATGAACAGCTCAACATGATTTTTGTCCGGGATATGGCCAGAAAGTACAATGTAGGCTTCGGCGGCAACCTGAAACTGACCCTGGCCTTGAGCCTCGGCCTGCTTTCTCCGAGAGAAGATGCCATCGTAAGCCTTGCCGCAGGAGGGAACATCGGCTACACCTTCGCACCTGGGTGAGATATGCCCTACGATGTTCCGGTGGAACACATGGATCAAGCTTACGAGGCCAAGGCATGGTACGAACAATATTATGCCAAGTATCCGGAGTCTTGGTAGAAACAAAAAAAGGAGGATACGCTCATGGCAGACAAGATACACATCGACGTACTGACCTTGGATAGTGTTCAGTGCGCCGCGTGCGGATATATGATGGAATCCATCGCGGCGTTGCCGAAAGACGTTCAGGAGATGATCGAGTACACTGAATGGTCTATCAAGCACAAAGAGGGAATCGGGAAATTCCTTGAACTCCAGGGAAGGGTGCTCCCCACCATTTGCATCGAAAGAGACCTTGTTTTCGAGAGTATTATTCCTCAGTACGAGGAGCTTATCGACGAGATGGCCAAACGTGCACCAACGCCGGAGATGAAGGAACGCATTCTTTCGCTTCGGGAAGTCGGGTTCGAGTTTGACAAGATCCAGGAAAACCTGGCGAAAGCCGGTTCCGGGATGCGCACTCGAGTCGACTCCTGAAAGATACGGTGCTCGAGACTGGGAAATGGGGCGTTAAAAAAGCCCCGTTTCCCTTCACGATCCATACACACGGCCCGGAGTCTGTTTTCCCGGTGATGTCCAAGCATCAACGAAGTCAACCGATTATATTGATCACGGGGTCCAATCATGGAACACCACACACCCGCCGAAGTCATGAAACGTCTTGTGATGGACCATGAGTTGCCTCGACGGGAAAAGACCCTTTTCGGGGTGATGTGCCCGTACTGCGGAAAGTCGGATCGAATACGGGTATTGGAACCTCCCCAAGATCTGGAAGAGGAGATCCCCGAAAACAGCCGGAACGTTTATGCGGCCGCATGGGCCGATTTGGCGGGTCCCGGTGAATTCCTGGGTATCTGTCGATTCTGCGTCAATATCCTCAAGCTTTCCGGGAACAATTCCACTGCCGTTCCTTTGGATGTCTGATGGAGGGTGCCATGAAGGTTGAAGTCCTGGGTCCGGGTTGCAAACGATGTGACCAGCTTTATGACAACGTGAAAACGGCGGTCGCGAGTCTGGATACATCCACGGGTATCGAAGTAAAAAAGATTTCGGATGTTCATTATTTCACCAAGATGGGTGTATTCATGACGCCGGGGCTGGTCATCAACGGAAAGACGGTTTCGGCCGGCAAGGTGCTTTCCGTGGAAGAAATCAAGGAAAAGCTGAAGGAGAACCTCTAAGGCATGGGAGATATTACCCGCGTTTACCTGATTACGGGCTTCTTGGGGAGCGGGAAGACCACATTTTTAAACCGGATTATCCAACAATTTCCAAAAGACCGGAAATTGACGCTGCTCATCAATGAATTCGGCGAAATCGGTGTGGATGGTACCCTGGTGGAGGGGGAAGACATCGACACCATGGAGATCAGTAAAGGGTCCATATTTTGCGTGTGCGTCAAAACCGACTTCATTAAAGGCCTTTACGCCCTCAACACCACCATTCAACCGGATGTACTGCTCATTGAATCCACGGGGGTGGCCAATCCCACGGATTTGAAGAAGGACCTGGCACTGCCCATTTTCAGTGGCCGTTTCCAGTTTTGTGAGCAGTTTTGCATCATCGACGGGGCTCATTTTCTGGATGCCTATGAGGCTTATGCTTCCGTGGAAAAGCAGATCGCTTCCTCCACGGTATTCATCATCAACAAGATCGACATCACACCCCCAGAATCTATCGAGCAGATCAAAGCCCTGGTTCGACGCCATCACCCGAAACCGGTTTTTTATGAGACGACGTTCGCAAATATCCCCTTGGAGCGATTCGGATTTGCAATGACCGAAGGGGCCACAACCGAGATACCGGCTTCTGTTACGGAAAGTATTTCAGGGCCCCTTTCAGAAGAAGCCCTGGAACGGTTCATCGACGACCTGTTGGACAGTCCGGAGCTGGAAATCACACCCCCGGACCCCCTGGTTTCCGCGGCGTACCGGTGGTCGGGTTCGGACATTCATGAAGTCAAAGAAATGGCCGCCAAGTTGCCGCCTTCCCTTGTCCGGGCAAAGGGCTTTGTGGAAGACGGAAAAAAGACAAAGCTTTTCAGCTATGTCATGGGAGACTGGACCATTGAAGATGTCCGGATTCCCCAAGATCGTATCCAATACAAGAATATCGTGGTGTTCATCGGCCCGCCGGATGCCATGAGTGATGTGGAGGCGGCGACCCGGGGCGGGGCATGGACCGGGATGGGCGTGCTGCAGCCTTATTCGCCGGACCGGGGATGAGGGATTGAGCGATGCGCGGCGTTTTCCTGGGGAGGTGAACAGCCCCATGAATGAAACGGTGTATGACTTGATGATCGTGGGTACCGGCCCGGCGGGCCTGGCTGCAGCACTCTACGGGCAGCGGTGGGGACTTTCCACGGTGGTTGCCGGAGACACCCCGGGGGGGAGTACCTACATGATCGAGAACCTCGTGAACTATCCCGGATTCCTGGGCGGTATTTCGGGAACCGAATTCGGCGTCAAAGCCTTTCAACAGGCCCAACAAGAAGGCGCCCTGTTCACGTATTCCCGTCTGGATCGCCTGGAAATTCTCGACAGCCGGTTCACGGGGGTCGACCTCAACGGCCAGGTGATCCATGCCGACAGCGCATTGGTGGCTACCGGCCAGGTTCCCAAACGGCTTTCCGTTCCCAATGCGCAGGTTAAAGGGGTTCATTTCTGCGCCATATGTGACGGTCCCCTTTACCGGGGAAAAGATGCGGTTCTGGCGGTGATCGGGAGTGACAATGCCGCCGGCCAGCATGCCATGGCCCTGGCGAGGATTGCGAAAAGAGTCTATCTCATTTACCGGAGTCCCGCCTTGAAAATGGACGCGGTGCATCGGAAACGCATCGACGCCCAACCCAACATCCAGATCCTCTCACAAAGAGAAGTCCGGAGTTTTGAGGGACTCGATCTTATCGAAGGGCTGGTCATTGCCGACGATAAAGGCAATGAGATCCGTCTCGCCGTGAACGGTATCTTTCTGGCCATCGGTTGGCGCCCCAATACGGAGATGTTGAAGTTACCGGTGGAGACCACGGCGGAAGGATATCTCAAAACCGATGAAACGCTCATGACATCCTTTCCCGGGCTCTTTGCGGCTGGCGATGTCCGGGATACGGACCTGCGGCAGGTGCTCACCGCCTGTGCGGACGGTGCCCGGGCGGCAAAGCATGCCGCCGGGTATCTCGAGCAAATGAAATCGACACGGAAATGATCTGCACGAATCTCCCTGGCGCCCGAGGATTCCCCGGACGAATCGAGTGGCGCCCCCTTTTTTTAACAGACTATTATACATTGTATAACAATATCCCAGGGTGAATAAGATGACCGTGCTTCCCCCCGAGTGCCCCTGCAAGGGCAAGGCCATGCGGAATATGGCCGCCCCGTGGATTTTACTGATCCTGTTCCGGGAGCAGCCGATCCATGCCTATGAAATCGGCAAGATCCTTGAAACCGAATTTTTCGGTGTGGATATCGGATTGAACCTCACGGGACTTTACCGGCATCTAAAACAGCTTGAAAAGCGCGGCATGGTGATGTCCCGATGGGAACACGATGAGAAAGGACCCCCGCGGCGCAGATATGAACTTACCGACGCCGGGCGGGAATGTTTGTGGCGCTGGATGAGCACGCTGACCCATCAAATGCGGATGCTGGAACGCTTTTTTCACAGGGCGGCAAAAACGTTTCCAGGGACGGTGTTGCCCGGCATCCAACACAAAACGCAATGAGGTGCACCCATGAAACCGAAACCCTTATCCGTTTCCAAACCCGTCCGTTTGATTTTTGTGGGCGGATTTCTGGGCTCCGGAAAAACCACGGCCCTGGCCGCCATCGCCCGGCGGCTCATCGATCAGGGATACCGGGTGGGGATCATCACCAATGATCAGACGGAAAACCTGGTGGATACCCTCATCATCCGCCGAATGCTCTCCGAATTGGGCGTTCCGGTGGAAGAGGTGGTGAAGGGTTGCTTTTGCTGCAAGTTCGACGATCTCATCGATCACATGGAAAAGATCCTCGCCCATGAACCGGATTTTCTGCTGGGGGAGCCGGTGGGGAGTTGTACCGATTTCGTCGCCGCCGTGGCCAACCCCATCAAGATTCACTACCGGGATGCATTTCGATTTGCCCCTTTTTCCACCCTGGTGGATCCGGACCGGGCCAAAGGCATCCTTTTTTCCGAAGACAACACCGGCTTTCCGGAAGAGGTGACGTATCTTTTTTCAAAACAGCTCGAAGAAGCCGACGTGATCGTTCTGAACAAGGCGGATCTCAACGAAGCCGGGGAAAGGATTCCGTTGCTCAAGGGACTGGAGCGTCGTTTCGGAAAGAAAACCTATCTGTCCGTGAGTGCCAAGGAAGGGCAAGGAATGGATCGTTGGGTGGATGTGCTGCTTTCGCATCGTCCTTCCACCGGGACCGTGCTGGCCGAGATCGACTATGACCGCTATGCGCGGGCCGAGGCGGTGCTGGGATGGCTCAACGGGGCCGTCCACCTGGAAGCCCCGGTGCCGTTTGACGGCGTTCGGTTCCTCATGGCGCTGCTCGAGGATCTTCAACGGGATCTTAAAGAACGCCACACGGAGATCGGCCATCTCAAGTGCGTTCTCACCAGCGGGGGGAAAGCGGCCTGGGCGAACCTTACGCGGCTGGCCGGTACACCCACGGTGGGCGGAGACAACGGCGTCGCGGAACTGAAACAGGCCTCTTTGATTATCAACGCCCGTGTGCGGATGGAACCGGATGCTTTGGCGTCCGCGGTCAAGGCGGCATTGGAAAAGGTTTCCAAAGATCAAGGCATCGGCTTCCGGGTCGATGACCTGCAATGCTTCAGCCCGGCCTATCCCGAACCCCCCTATTTGATTCGGGAACCGGTGGATTAACGAAGGGGGTGCCGGATGATGCACATTGAAGTCATCGGTTTGGAACCGCCCTGCGGCAAATGCAGCGAACTGCTCGAAAACGTCCGAAAAGCCGTGGAACACCTCCAAATCGACGCCCGCGTGGAAAAGAAATGGACCCTTTCCAAAGAAATTCGAGACACCTACGGCCTTTTGCTCAGTCCGGCCCTGGCCGTCAACGGCGTTGTCGTGGCCCAGGGAAAAGTCTATCGGACGGACCGCATTATCCGCCTGTTGAAAGGGGAATAAAACGCGATTCTCTGAAACGGTTTTTTCGGGTTCTATCACGGAAGACGATGATGGTATGAAAACCATCGTTATCCGCCGGGATATCGGGCCGAATGGATCATGCAGGCGGGACACGCGATGCCGAAAAGAGATCAAACAATCCTCCGGCCGGTTATAAAAATGGTGGTAGCGGTATCTCCATTAATCCTCGTCCTTCTCGCATGGCAGGGTGTAGCGACGATCGTGACGATCTGGCGGAGCGTTCCCTTTCCGACGCCCTTTGAAACCGCGGCCCGTTTCGGTAAGGCAATCGGCGGCGCGATCCTTGTGGATCATACCCTGTACCGCCATACCCTTGACAGCCTGACCCGATGGGTACTTTCTTTTTTGACCGCTTCCCTCATCGGGGTAAGCTTCGGGTTGACGGCGGGCTGGTGGCCCGTATTGGAAAAGAAAACCATGCCCATTGTCCATATCCTGCAGTTCGTGCCCGGTCTCGCCTGGATACCGGTGGCGATTCTATTGTTCGGTGTGGGGGAAAAGGCCACCTTTTTTATGATCGCGGTCACCGCGTTTGCACCGGTTGCCATCAATGTCGTTTCGGGAGTCAAGCGGGTGGATGTCGTCTACCTGCGCGCCGCCAGAATGCTGGGTGCTGACCAAAAAACCATTTTTTTGAAAGTGCTGCTTCCCGGAGCCTTGCCGCAGATCCTGTCCGGATTGAGAATCGGTCTTGGTAACGGATGGCGGGTTCTTGTGGCGGCGGAAATGGTGGTGGGTACGGGAACCGGATTGGGATATGCCATTGTTCAATCCCGTTGGACCCTGGATTATACATCGGCCTTTGTCTGCATTGTCGTGATTTGTCTGGTGGGCCTGGCGGCGGAACGTCTGGTGTTCTTTCCACTCGAAAGAAAGACAGTCGAACGCTGGGGGCTGTCCCGCGGAGAAATGTAATGCTGGAGATTCATGGCGTATCGAAATACTACGAAGACGCCGATTCCAGAAGGAGAATCCCGGCACTGAGCAATCTGAACCTTCGGGTGAATGAAGGAGAATTTGTGTGTCTTCTGGGGACGAGCGGCTGTGGAAAATCCACGTTGCTCAACCTGATCGCCGGTTTCATCAAACCCTCCCTGGGGCGCTTGTTTTTCCAAAACCGTCCCATCACCGGCCCAGGACAGGAGCGGGGGGTGGTTTTTCAGGAATCGACGCTTTTTCCTTGGCTTACCGTCCTCCAGAATGTGGAATTCGGTCTTAAAAACAAGGGTGTATCCAAGAATGCGCGTCGATTGAAGGCACTCCAGAGTTTGGAGCAAGTGGGACTGAAAGCTTACAGGGATGCCCGACCGCATTCCCTCTCCGGCGGCATGAGGCAACGCGTGGCTCTGGCAAGAGTATGGGTGCTGGAGCCCCCGTTGTTGCTGATGGATGAACCCTTCAGCGCCTTGGATGAAAACATACGGGAGCGCCTGCAGGACGAACTGATTCGACTCTGGCAAGCGGAAACCAAGACGATCGTTTTCGTCACCCACAATGTTAATGAAGCCGCGTACTTGGCCGACCGCGTGGTGATTCTGAAAGCGCCGCCCCAGAGCCTGGTGGCCCAGGTCACCATCTCTCTCTCCCGTCCACGGTCCCGGTCGTGCGGCGGAAATTATTGCGGGTGTCACCGGATCGTCTCCGGCCTTCGAACGAAAGGTGATGCAGGCGTTGGACTGGAGAATCCGTCTTGATACGATTGTTTAGGACAGCCTCCAGCAAACGGCGGACTTCGTGTATGAAATGAATAAAATTCCCAAAAAAATGAATATCGGTGCTTTCTTAGACCCGCGCTTTGTGGAGCCGCCTGCCATAAACAACAGAGCTCCTTGATAAGGATTTCGATGATGACCTCCCGGGAAAGATTCATGATCGCTCTGGCCGGCAGTCAACCCGATCGAGTCCCTGTTTTTTTAAGGGATCTGACACTGGGTATGGATTTGGCCGGCTTTACCACTTCCGAAGTATGTGCCGGAGGCCCCAAAGGCGGATACCATGCGGAAAAATCCGCCGGTGCGGTCATTGCCGCTTGGGAAAAGTTCAGACCCGACGCCGTCGTCGGAAGTGTTCATGACTTGGGTGCCGATGTGGAGGCTCTGGGGGGGAGGACCGATTTCCCCGAATACGGTATTCCGCGCATCGTCCGGCCGCCTTTTGCCGATAAGTCGAAACTGGCCGCGGCACGGGTGCCGGCGATGGATCGGGACGGGCGCTTGCCGGGAATGCTTGAGGCGTATATGCTGGTTAAAAAACGGATCGGCCACCAGGTGGCGATCTGTGCCAATGTTGAAGGCCCTGTCACCAAAGCGGCCAATCTGAGGGGGACGGATAAGCTCTTGCAGGATTTCTTCCGTGATCCGGGATTTGCTGAGGAAATGGTGGCCTTTGCCACCGATGTGTCGATCAGTCATATCCGCTTTCTGGCGGGGGTCGGGGCCGATTTTGTCTTTGTGGCCGCCGCCACGGATGGTCCGGTAGTGGTTTCTCCGGCAATTTACATGACGTATACGATTCCCAACTTGAAACGCATGGTTGCAGCCGCACACGCATCGGGGCTTCCCCTCATATTTCACCCCCACGGCCGATTCACGGATGCAAAATTCCGCTCCTTGGTGGACAGTGCCCTGGCCGCGGGAATCGACGGGTTCCAGTTTCCGGAAAGATGTGATCTGAAAGTGGCAAAAAGACTCTGGGGTTCAAGAACGGCCATTTTAGGAGGAATAGATATTCCAACAGTGCTGTTTCCCGGCCCTGAAGAGAAAATTAGAAGTCGCGTCCGCACATGTATCGCCGCAGCCGGCAACGGCGGAGGCTATATATTCATGCCTTCTTGTTCGATTCACAGGGGGTTCCCCCTGTCAAATATTGTTGACATGCGGCAATCCGTACGGGATTATGGGGCATATCCTCTTGCATTGCATGCTTGATGGAAAGGATTCCGTATGTTTTCTGAAAAGAATATCCAACCTTAACGCTTGTCGAAAAAATCGCTTAAATTGATGACATTGTCCCCCGATTTCAGTTGCGCCTTCACATTTTCCCAGGATCCTTTGACTTTTTCTTTCCGGAGCGTGTCGATGAGATGCTGCAGCTTCGGATTCTCGTCGATGAGTTTCTGGATGTTTTTGGACAGCCGTTCCCAGTCCACCTCCAGCTCCCCCGTGTCCAACTGGAATCCCACGAATTCCGCCAAGATACGACCCAAATGGGCGATCAAGCCCGTGTGGACGGTGTTCTGGAGATAATAGGGGCAGTGGCACCACAGGCTCACGCTGTTGACGGCGTGCTTGGGGGCTTCGGTATGGATGAGGGAATGGATGGCGCTGGGGCCCGAATAGTGAATGGGCGACACTTTCAGTGCCTTCAACCGGTCCCGGTCCGCATCGCGCGTGGTGATTCCGGAAACGGTTCGATCGGTGTGCAGCACGGCGTCGAACATGCTCCCCAATGTCACGACGGTGTGAATTCCCAGATCTTGGCATAACGCGTACAAGCCCTTCACGAAGCCAAACCACCCCATGTGCGGTTCCCGGGCTTTCAGGATCACCAGGTCGTTTTCCCCGAAATCGTTTTTGGCGGCGAAAAAAACCCCTTCCACAGTCGTCAGGGTTTTCAGACGCCCGTCTTCGATGACCACTTCAGGGCGGGCCTCGTCGAACCGATAAAAGGCGTCCGGGTTTACGGAGGCAAATCGCCGGGCCTTGAGTTTCCGGATGAGATAGACCGCCATGCCGTTGGACACATCCAGGGCGTTTCCCCATCCCTCGAACCCGGCGATGAGAACGCCTGGATTCAATTGGGGATTTTCTTCCAAGCGGATACTGTTTTCCATATCTGTAAACCCAACGTTGCAAAAGTCGGAAGGCTCCACTAAAATGTTTTATTTTTTAAAAAATCAAACATTTTAAACACGCTTCGCCATGTTTTTTATGCAACTTAGGGATAAATTGACATTTGCAATGCCGGATGTCAAGCTGTCGTCCGGTGTCGGGATATGTTCTACAAGATGCCCCGGACTCGATTTCGGAGTTTGTCCATGTCCATCCGTCTTATTGCAAAGGATCTCTACCGCTGCATGCGGGAAGTGGAATCGTTGGAAAACGAGGTTCAAAACGCACCGCCGGAAGAGCGATCCGCATTGATGGACCGGTTGCGGAAACTTAAGGCGGAGAGAGAAGAATTGCGCCGCATCCTGGAAGGGAGCAAGGACACCGATTTTCCGAAAAAATACCGGTGATCGGTGTCGCGGGGAAAATCGGCTCTTGGAATCTCAGCCGTCCTGAGACGGCGTGGCCGTCTCTTTGGATTTGCCGTACGTTTCCGCCATCTGACCGGAGCGCTTCCCGCAAGCCCCGCCTTTTAAGGCGGGGTCGAGGGAAGCGATCTCAAAATAGGTACTTACCTTACCGGGGAGCCCCGCCCTTCAGGGCGGGGGGCTCCACAGGCTTTTTTATACCCCAGCCGGCAGGCGGTTTGGGCGTCCTTGAGGGCCATCTCCGAATTCCCCGTCTTTGCGTGCAAAAAGCCCCGGTTGTAGTAGGCCCAGGCATTGTCCGGATTGACTTCGATGGATCGATTCAGGGCGGCAAGGCCCTGGCCGTATTCTCCCCGGCGCAGATGCAGCCATCCCACGTTGTCGAGGGCTTCCCAGTAATCGGGACGCAAGGCCAGAGCTTTTTTGAAGGCCTCCATGGCCGGTTCCTCTTTACCCATTTTCAACAGGGTGCGGCCCTTCCAATAGTGGGCTTCCGGGTTTTTCGGATCCAATCGGATGGCCTCCTCAAAGGTCGCAAGGGCCGGATCCAGGCGCGCTTTCGAATACAATGCATAGCCTTTTCGAACCAGGCGGCGGTCCGGGAGCCTTTCCCTGCCGGCAGGCACGGAAGGCCTTTTCCCGGTGACCTCGCGGAGAATCCGGGGAATGGAAAAAGCGTCCTTGAAATCGACAAGGGTTCGAAAGGCCGCCGTAAACGGCCGCGTTTCCAAACGGGTCAATGCATAGTATCCCGCACCGATCCCCAGCAACAGCATCAAGGCCAGAAAAATCCCGGCGACAACATCTTTTTCCTTTTTCGCCCCTTTGGACATGGAAAGGACCGATGGAAAATCCCTGCGGAACGTTTTGTTTTCACGGGGAAAGGGGTCCTTCCGGACCCTTTTGTTTTCCGCGTCGATGATCAAGCCGACGCCGCAAACGTTGCATTTCGTGCGGACACCCCCCGCCGAAGCGGCTTCCCGGAGTCTTTCATCCGGGACATGATAAGGGGTTTGGCAGTCCGGGCAGGAAAATCGCATGACGGTTATTCCGAATCTTCCTCAAGGGGCTCAAGGATTATCTCAAGGCGGCGGCGATTTTTTCCCCTGTTTTTTGAATTGCCGCCGTGTCTCCGGGAATAAGGTCCCACTTGGTCAGGGCAATTTCGGGGCTTTCCGCCGTTCTCGGAATCAGGTGGAGATGGTAATGCATCACCAGCTGATTGACGCCCCGCCCGTTGAGCTGCAACGCGGCCACGCCGAGAGGGTCCAGAGCGTTCCGCATGGCGTGGGCGATTTTCTTGGAGGCCACATGGATCGCGGCAAGGTCGGCCTCCGGGATCTCCCAGATGTTTTCCGCGTGGGTTTTTGGAATAATCAGGGTGTGGCCGGTGGAGATGGGATTGATGTCCATGAACGCAAAGACGCGATCATCTTCATAAACCTTCACGGACGGGATTTCCCCCTGGATGATCTTACAGAAAATGCAATCCGACATGACAGACCTCCTTTCCTGTTGCCCATTGGATAAACACGTAAAGAGGCTTTTGCAAACGCCACCTTTTCAGGGGCTTAACCCGTTGCCTGTTTTTTCGTGATCCGCTCCTTGAGGCGCTGCCCCCAGGGCTTTTTGATTTTGACTCTCAACAGGACGTCCCCGGGATCCCCACCGTGTTTCCCCTTTTTTCCCAGCTTGGCCAGGCGGATCAACTGGCCGTCTTTAACCCCTTTCGGGATTTTGACGACGAGCTTTTTCTTTTTCTGCCTGAGATAATAGGCGTAAGGTCCTCCCTGTTGCGCGTGTCCGGGGTTTAACGCAATGACATCATGGATGTCGGCGCCTTTTTCGGGTATCCCGCCGGGCAGAAGTTTTTTCAGCAGATATTTTCCGAAACGCCCCAGGGATCCGGGCATGCCTTTTGGATCCGTTCCGTGCCCCTCCGTTCCCGGGGGCCCGAAAAAGACGAAGCCCTTGGCGAAAAATCCCGGGCGATGGACCTTGAATGTGCGGAATCCCGGACCGTAGGCGTCTTTGAAAATCTCCTCGAATCCCCTGAGACCGAAGGTTTTGGCCATTTCCTCGAATACGGCATGAATATCGGACCCGGAAAAGATATCCTGATCCGTGTGGTTTTCCCGGAAGTGCCGGCGGGCGCGTTGACCGAAACGGTTCCGATACCCATCGTATTCCCGCCGCTTGGCGACGTTGGACAACACCGCATACGCTTCATTGAGCCGTTTCATCTTTTCAGCGGTATCCGGATCGCTGATATTGCGGTCCGGATGGTACTGAAAGGCCAAACGTCGATACGCTTCCTTGATTTCGGCCGGGGACGCCGTCGGGGAAACGTTCAAGATTTGATAATAGTCCTGGGTGGTCATTTCGAAATTCGGCCCTTAGACGGTGGCGCCTGTCAGGGGTAAAGTCCGTTTCAGGTGTATCCCCTACCCATTTAAATGTCCCTACCGAAAAATGTCAATGGAATATGAGGATCCTCCGGAAAGGAACCGTGGCCCGCGGTTGCGTTTTTTCCCTTCCGGGCGTATATTGCGGGCGGTGCAGGGCATTTCAATGCGTTAAAAACCGTCCAAACCGTACACGGGGTGAAGGGCCGTGGGAAAGCGTTATGATGCGGTCATCGTGGGCGCCGGGCCGGCGGGCCTCTTTGCCGCTTATTTTCTGGCCGAACATTCGGATGCAAAGGTCCTGGTGCTCGAAAAGGGAAAACCGGCGTCTCAAAGACGGTGCCCCGCCGGTGAAGCAGGGGTGTGCGCCGGTTGTACCCCCTGCGACATTCTTTCCGGCATCGGGGGCGCCGGGCTTTTTTCCGACGGTAAACTCAACTTCATTCCCAAGCTCGGAAAAACGGATCTGACGCAGTTCATGGATCCGGAAGCCGCCCAGGACCTCATCGACGAAGCCGAGTCCATATTCAGCCGGTTCGGCATGGACGGGCCTCCCTTTCCCACGGATATGGAAGCGGCGCGGCGGTTTCGAAAGCAGGCCAAGATCCATGGTGTGGACCTGTTGATCATCCGGCAGAAACACCTTGGAAGCGACTGCCTCCCCTTACGGATTCAAAGACTGAGTGAACATCTCCAATCCAAGGGGGTTTTGATTCATACATCGGAAGAGGTCACGGGGGTGCGCGTGGAAGGGCGCCGGGTGACCGGTGTGGAAACCCAGCGCGATCTTTATGAGACCCCGCACGTGATTTTGGCTCCGGGGCGCGTGGGGGCGAGATGGATCAGCGCCCTTGCGGTAAAGCACGGTATTGGATTGACGCACCGGGGGATCGAGGTGGGCGTCCGGGTGGAGGTGCCCAACGAAATCCTCCAGGATCTGTGTCAAGTCATTTACGATCCGGTGCTGTTCATCCAGACCGAAAAGTACGATGACCAGACCCGCACCTTTTGCACCAATTACGGGGGGTTCGTCTCCCAGGAAAATTACAGCGATTTCGTGTGTGTCAACGGCCATGCCTTGCGGCACACCAAGTCCGAAAACACCAATTTTGCATTTCTGTCAAAAGTGGTGCTCACCGAACCGGTCACCGACAACCAGGCCTACGGCGAATCCATCGGGAGCCTGGCCACCCTCATCGGCGGTGGAAAACCCATCCTCCAGAGGTTCGGGGATCTTAAGCGGGGCCGGCGGAGCACCTGGCAACGGATCCGCAACAGCAGCATCCGGCCGACCTTTACGGACGTGGTGTGCGGAGACATCGCCATGGCGCTTCCGGAGCGGATTCTGACCAATATCCTGGAAGGACTCGAGACCCTCAATCACGTGATCCCCGGTGTCACCAACGCGGAAACCCTTTTGTACGCACCTGAGATCAAGTTCTTCGCCACACAGGTGGAGACAAACGCCCGCCTGGAGACGCCCGTCCGGGGCATGTATGTGGCCGGAGACGGTCCCGGCGTGGCCGGGAATATCGTGTCTTCCGCCGCCACGGGCATCATGGCGGCAAAAGCCATCCTCACGCGGACCCCACATGAAGCAATGGACAGGAAAAAGGAGAAACGGACAATGGAAAAGAAAGTGCTCAATGCCATGAAAAAAGCCGGAAAACCCGTCCGGCCGGGGGATATCGCCAAGATGATCGGAGAAGACAGCAAGGCGGTCTCCGAAGTGATCGCCCAGTTGAAAAAGAAAGGGAAAGTCATTTCCCCCAAACGGTGCTATTACAGCCTTGAAGAATAGTGTCGTAACGGTTCAGTCGGTCTTGAGTTTTCGAACCGCCGAAACGACCGCCTCCGCGGCGTGATCGATCTCTTCGGCCGTGGTGGTCTTCCCCGTGGAAAACCGAAGGGTTCCCCTGGCGAACGCCTCGGGGACGCCCATGGCCTCCAGGACATGGGAGACAGCGACGCCTTCCGAGTGACACGCCGCGCCCGCGGAGGCCGCCACATCGAGGCTGATTTCTTCGAGCACACGGCCGGCGTCGACGCCCCTGAATGAAAGATTCACCGTGTTGGGAAGGCGGGCCTCCGGATGCCCGTTCAAACGAACCCCCTCCAATCGATTCGTCACGGCCGCGGTAAACCGGTCCCGCATGGCCTGCATACGGGACCGGTTTTTTTCCAGATCCCGCCGGGCGATTTCGCAGGCCTTGCCGAGTCCGACGATTCCCAGGACGTTTTCCGTCCCGGGCCGCCTCCCGTTTTCCTGCCCCGCCCCGCGCATGAACGGCTCCAGGGAAACGCCCTCCCGGATATAAAGGGCGCCGATTCCTTTGGGGGCATAGACTTTATGTCCGGCCACCGAGAGGAGATCGACCCCCAGTTCCCGGACGTCCACGGGAACCTTCCCCAGGGTTTGGGCGGCGTCGGTGTGTATGAGGACGCCGTGTTCCCTGGCCAGCCCCGCGATCTCCCGGATGGGCTGCAGGGTCCCCACCTCGTTGTTGGCATGCATCACGCTGATCAGCACGGTTTCCGGCCGCATGGCCCGTTGAACGGATTCCATCGAGACGCGAGCCGAAGCATCCACCGGGAGATAGGTGGCGGTGAAACCCTTTTCTTCGAGATAGGAAAAAACAGACATGACCGCCGGGTGTTCGATTTGGGTGGTGATGATGTGGCGCCCCTTGCGGATTGGATTCATGACGGCGCACCGGAGGGCATGATTGTTGGATTCGGTCCCCCCGCTGGTGAAAAAGATCTCCCGGGGGTGGGCATTCAAGGTATGGGCCACCTGTTCCCGGGCGTGCATGACCGCTTTTTTGGGGGCGATGCCGTAATAATGGGTGCTGGAGGGATTCCCGAAAGCCTCCTTCAAAAAGGGGAGCACGGCCTCAATGACTTCGAGGTCATGGGGGGTGGTGGCGTTGTGGTCGAGGTAGACGGGTTTTTTCATGAGGGTGTCATCCATTCATCAAAAGGGAGGCCAAAACGTCGGGTTTTCCGGACAAAGGCGGCGAAATGGGCGCCCACGGTGTCCAGATGCCGCTGGGCGTAACGCCCGGAAAGGATCGAAAGAAAGGAAAGAAAAATGAGGCGAAGCCCCGATTCCGGTCCCGACCAGGGGGCTCTCCCGATCCGGCGGGCGCACGCACGGTAATACCGCTCCGTGAAAAGAAGCATTAAAATCATGGATCCGCGGCACAGACTCAACCGGGGAAAGTGCATGCGTTCGGCCATCCGGATGTAGGCCGGGGCCAGGGAAAGGGCCCGGACCAAAAGGACTTCCCGGACAGTGTCGATGCGACGGGAAAGTTCCGGATCCCGAATATCCCGGCGGCCGAGATCATTTTGAAGGAGGGGATGGTAAGCGATTTTCCGTTTTAAGTCGCTTTCGATATCCCGGGTGACGTTGGCCAGTTGAATGAATTCACCGGCCTTAAGGGCGTCCAGGTAAAGGCCCCGGGGGAGATGGGCGCTCTTGTGGTGAAACAGGTTCATGAGCCGGGCGGCGAAGACCGTGGGATTCCCTAAAACGTTTCGGCAATACCGGGATAACTGGTCAGGGGTGCCCAACACCCCTTTCTGATTTTCAAAGATACGGGAAGACCAGATCATGCCGCCGGCCATTTTCCGGACAAGGTCCACGATGATGCGCTGAAACGGCACCTTGAGTTTGGAAAAGACCGCGTCGATGAGGCGGCACCGGTTGACCAGGAGCGTATAGATGCGGTCCGTGGTGTTTCGTGCAAAGCCGTCATCGATGGGGGGCGCTGGATCCATGGAATAGCCTTTGGGGTGAAGATGGAATCGCTGGATGAAAGCGGCCAGCATGGCTTCCCGCCGGGTAGGGTCCGGAACGAGATCCTCGTAAGTGTCGAGGATCCGGCAGTAAAGATAGGCAATGGCCGCACTGACGGCCAGCTGGGAAGGCAAAAAGAGGATGCAGGCGGAAAACGTGCGGGCCGCATGGGACAGAATCTTCCATACAAAGGATTCCGGAGAGCGGATCTTTTCCAGCCGGGACAGATCCGGATCCGATCGATCCAGGACGAAATCTTGGAAAAGGCGATGCGGTCTGAGTAAGAAAAAAGCGATATTCATGACGGTGACGGCGGAAGGACCCGGCGCTTGGATTGCATAGGATTTTATATAATGAAAATTAAAGGAAAAGTCAATGCTCAGGCGTCGTCCCCGGTGGGGATCCCCCGTTTTTTCTCAATTTCCCCCTGAAAAAAGAGAAAAAGATGCCCGCCGTACACAATGCGGAAAAGAGCGAAAAACACACCCGGACCGCTTTCAGGAAGCGCGGGTAGTGTTCCGGCGTAATTGCTTCTTTGCCGATAAAAAGGGAAAAGACCACGATCACCGCGGCCATGCTGGCCATTTGGCCCAGCAGGCGCATGGTGGCCACCGCGCCGGAGGCGATGCCGAACAGCCGCTTTTCCACGGCTCCCATGATGGCGCTCATGTTGGGCGATGAGAACAGCGCAAACCCGAACCCGATGCCGGCCAGTGTACCGACGATGAAAATCGTCTCCGTCTCGGGATGAAGGAAGGCGAAAAGGAAGAGACCGGCGGCGGTGAGGGCCATGCCGATGGACGCCAGGATGCGCGGTTCCACCCGATCGGATTGTCTTCCGGCAACAGGGGAAAAAATCGCCATGACCACAGGTTGGGCCACCAGGAGTGTCCCCGCGGCTTGGGGGGTCATTCCTTTGATATACTGCAGATAGAGACTGAGCAGGAAAGTGATGCCGAATGTGGCGGAGTAGTGGATCAGTGCCGCCAGACTGGAAAAGGCGAATACTTTGTTTTGAACGAATAAACGCACCTCGAAGACCGGATAGGGCGTATGAAGTTCATGCCGGACGAAAAAAAAGAGGAGGATCAACCCGATGCACAAAAGACCAATGGCCCAAATCGCGGGCAGGGTGGTGGCGCCGTAAACCAGGGCGAGAATGGAAAACCCGTAGAGGATGCACCCGATAAGATCCAGTTTTTCCCCCCGGGCGTCGGCCCATTCCCCCTTCAGCAGCGCCAGGGTGACAACCACCGAGGCACCACCGAAGGGAACCACGGCGATGAAAAGACTTCTCCATCCCAGATGTTGGGTTAACAGCCCCCCGGTAAAAGGGCCCATGGAAAGGCCGGCATAAACCGCCGCCACGTAGATTCCGATGGCTCTGCCGCGTCTTTGGGGCGGAAAGATGGACGTCAGAATGGCCATCCCGGTGGTGACGAACAAAGCGGTGCCCAATCCCTGAAAGATACGAAAGAGAATCAGCATTCCCACCGAAGTGGAAAACGCGGCGAAAAAGGAGGACAGGGTGTAAAGGACCAACCCCGTCGTGAAGATTTTTTTCCTGCCGTGGATATCGGCGATTTTTCCCGCCGGAACCAGTGTCACGGCCACCGCCAGGAGGAATGCATTGGCGATCCATCCCAGAACAACGGCGCTTGCGTCAAAATCCTTCTGGATCGCAGGGAGGGCCACGTTCACCGCAGAGATCATAAAGGGGCCCATGAACGAAGAAACCGTGGCCACGTAAAGGGCGGCGCGTTCCTGGGACGCCGGTTTCCGGCGCCGGGTTTCCGGATTCGGATTCATCCGACGTTTCGGGCGAGCCTGGGCAGGACGTCTTTGAGTTTTTCGATGTGGGCGTTTTCTTCGTCGATGATGCGCTTCAGTGTTTCGGCGGCTTGATTTCCGGACAAAAACGGGGAGAGCATCTCGTAGAATAAAATACTGTCCTTTTCAAACCCGACGGCGATTTCGATGAGCGCATCCAGGCTGCTGATTTTTGAAAAATCGACGTCTTTTAAAGAAAAGGTCTGGTTTCCGAAAAAATCCTCCGCCAAAGACCGGCTCATCTCCTTGAGGATGTGGCGGTCTTCGCTGTTTTCCAGGGTATTTTTCAGGTCATGGAACCATTGGGCATGTTCTCTTTCCTCGTCGGCCAGAAACTCCAGGAATTCCTTGACGGCGGAATCATCGGCGTTTTCAGCGGCGTTCCGGTAAACCCTTTCGCCGTTTTCCTCAAGTTGGATGGCCAAGGCGATGATATCATGAATGGAAAACATGGGAATCCTTTTGAAACGATCACCGGGGGATGTCTCATGCCCTGGTGAATCGTTTTGGGTTCAGGCGGTATCGATGGATCATTTCCCTTCGTTCATCGTCCGGAAGCGACTTCACGTATGTACGCCACCCCGGACACCACCCGGCGTGCCACCGCCATAAACGCCCCAAAATCGATTTCGGGTTGGCGTCGTATTTGGCTCTGAATGTACACATCTCGCATTTGGGACTCGGCATTTCAACATACCTCCTTCATTACCATAAACCGTTTTTTCGATTCATTCAACCCGTGCCGCCATGTTAAATCCGGCGCCGTCACGGCGGCAAGGAAACGTCTAATTTGGATCCCTTCCCTCGACCCCGCCATAAAAACCCATTCTTGAGGCGCGACTGCGGGGAAGGATCCGGTTGGGGCCGTTCCTTTATTGAGAACCGACGTCTTTCAGGGAACCGGTACAGTGACCACGGGAACCGGGGAGCATCTCAGGACCCGTTCCGCCACGCTTCCGAAGTCGAATCTTCCCGCGCCGCCTTTGGCGGTGAGGACGACCATGTCGATGCCCTGGGCATCGATGAGTCTGAGGATCTCTTCGGCCGCATCCCCCACCGCGATATGCTTGACGTAAAGGATGCATTGATCCAGGTACTTGGAACAGATCTCGTCGAGCCGTTTTTCCGCTGTCTGTCTTTCCCAGCGCCGCATTTTTTCATAATCCGCGGGATCGTATTCTCCGTAGGCGGCACCCCATTCCCCGTAGGACTTGAGGACATGGAGAACATGGATCTCGGCCTGATATTTTTCGGAAAGGGAGGTGAGGTGGGGAAGGGCTGCCGCCGCATTTTCCGAAAGATCGGTGGGATAAAGGATCTTTTGAATCTGCATCCGTTTTTCCTCCTTAATAAAACCGTTGTCATTTGCCTGATTTTGAAAAGTCGATTCCGTCATTTGTGATGGAATCGTAAAAAAGCCGATTTTGTTCGCGCCGCAACCCTTTGCCTCTCTTTTTCCGAAAAGGCTTGAATGGCGCTCACAAAAGCCTTTTTACGATCTTGTCATTTGTGTGTGGCCACGTAAACGCCGTCCCAGTGATCCGGCGGCGGGTTATCCAGATAGAGACGGCACCGGTTGAACATGACGATGCAGGAGGGATCCTCCCTGAGGATTCGGGTGCCTTTTTCAAAAAGGGACATGGCGTCTTTCCAGCGCCGGCCCCGGTAGGCGTCCAGGGCCTCGGCGTAGATTTCAAGAAAAAGCCGTTGATCCTGGTCGACGGGGTCTTCCAGGCTCGCCACCAGCTGGAAAATCTTAACGGCCTGTTGTTTCCCCATCACCCGCACGGCGTCGATTTCCCTCAACAGGAAGCGGTCCTGCACCATGGCGGCGGTATTCTCCCCGATGAGAATGTCGGTGCCGTAAAGCTTGTTGAGGCCTTCCAGCCGGGACGCCAGATTCACGGGATCCCCCAAGACACCGTATGTGAACCGCTGGTCGGATCCCAGATTTCCCACCAGCATGGGGCCGGTGTTGATGCCGATGCGGGCGCTGAGCATGGGGCGATCCATGGCGGACCATTCCAATTGAAGAATAAAGAGCCGTTTGCGCATGGCCAGCGCGGCCCGGCATGCCTGTTCGGCATGGGCGGGACTTTCCACCGGGGCGCCGAAGACCGCCATGAGGGCATCTCCGATGTACATGAGGAGCGTCCCGTGATGATTAAAGACTTCTTCGGTCATTTTCGTGAAATAACTGCTCAGAATACGCACCAGTTCTTCAGGAGCGTAGATTTCGGAATAGGAAGTAAACCCTCTCAAGTCGGAGAACAGGACGGTAAGCGGTTTGACTTCCCCTCCCAGTTTGAGCTGCGCGGGGTCCTCCAGCATTTCGTCGATGACATCGGAGGCCACATATTGGCTGAAGGCTTTCTTGACCTGCCGCCGTTTCCGCTCTTCGGTGAAATAACTCAAGACCGTGACGCCCACGTAGGTCAGCAGCAATCCCAGGAGCGGATAGACCATGTTGAGCAGGATACCGGATCGGGCAAAAAGCTGCTGCGTAAAAATGATGTATCCCCCGAAAAGAAAAAGCGCAAAAAACATTCCTTTCAAGGGGCTCAGGCGGGAAAGGCCAAAACCCGTCAGGAGGCACAAAATGAAAATGGCCAAAATATCAAAGACCCGAATCCAGGGGGGCTGGGTCAAAAACCGCCGGGTCAGGATATTATCGGATACCATCACATGCAGGGCCAGGCCGGGCATGGAGGCGCTGAAAGGGGTGATGATATAATCCGCAATTCCCATGGCGGCGCCGCCGACGAAAACGATTTTTCCACCAAAGGCGTCTTTCGGTGCGTGACCGTTTAGAATATCCGTAATGGAATACTGGGGGATCACGGCCGGCGGGCCGAGATGATTTACCGCCATCCGGCCCCAGTCATCCGTGGGAATGAATATTTTCCCCATTTGGATCCCTCGGACACCATAGGAGGAGACCGCCACCTCCAGTTCCGGCCGGCCGAGAAAATGCCAAACCGCCTGGATGGCCAGGGAAGAATAGAGCCGGTCCCCGCAGCGGATGACCAGCGGTGCCCATCGCACCACGCCGTCCACATCCGGGGTTTTGTTGAAGAAACCGGAGGCGCCGGCGGATCGGGCAAGAATTTCCAGGTTCCCCTGGGGGGCAAAGGCGGTGATCAGGGGCGGCAGGTCCGTGGCGCTGTCCAGAAATTCTATTTCAGGATAGCGGGAGTCGGCGATGCCTTCCAGGCGCCGTTCGATTTCGGAAGGAAGGATATCATAGTTGAGGTCTGACTTGCGCATATGGAAAAAATGCCCCAAGACCACGGCCGATCGGGAACGCTGGATGGCCTGGGCCAGGCGGCGGTCATTGTCCGCATTTTCCCGGAAGGTTCGCATGAAATCCACGAACCCTTCATCATGGATGTCCAGGTCGTCGGCTTTTTCTGAAACGGCGTCGATGACTTTCAGCGCCACGTTTTCATCCGGATCCAGGAAACCGATATCAAACCCGATGACCCTTGCCCCGCTTTGGGAAAGGGCATCCACGAGGCGGGCCATCTTGGATCGGGGCCAGGGCCATCGACCTTCGGCTTCCAGGCTTTTTTCGTCGATAATGGCCATTACCGCGTCGCCGGAAGCCGGAATCGGCCCCCGGGAGACAAAGCGTAGGTCCACGGTTTTCAGCTCCATCAACTCCAGGAAGGAAATTCCCGTGATGAAGGCCGTCCCCGTCAACACAAGGCTCAAAATCGTAATGGACAGCGGACGGAGCAAGAAGGCTTTTGACGTTTCTTTCATAAAACCATCCGGTTTCTCTTTCCCGGGTTTCCCGGCATTGCCTGAAATCACCGACGCGATCAACCGGCGAGGAAATGCCCCCGTTTATCGAAAACTATGTAACAGAGACGGAGGTCCAACACAATGAAAAGGCGAAAACACTTGACTCGAAAAGCGGCATTTTCTAAATTAAAACATTTTCTTACCGGGGAGCCCCGCCTTTCAGGGCGAGCGGGCTCCACACCTTCCAAGGGAGAAAGACCGCCAAGATGAAAAAATCCTTTTATACCAGATGGAGTTGGGTATGTGGCGCCTTCTTCGTGTTGTTGTCGGCCTGTGCCGCGCCCCCTTCCGCGCCCCCGACGGCCTCCCTGGCGCTGAAATCCCTCGATGCGCGAATTCGGTTTATTACGGATATCCCGGTACCCGGAATCGAATCTTTTGTGGTGGATTCTAAAGACCGGCTTGTTGTGCTGAAACAAGACGGCGGCATGGAAGTGATCGATCCGGAAAAGAAGGAAAGGCGCCCCTTCCCTGCAACGGGGGCAGAGGCCGTTCCCCCGCTGAAAGATCCGTCCGGGGCGGCAGCGGCACCGGGGAAGATATACGTGGCGGATGCCGGAAATCATCGGGTGGTGCTCTTTGACTCCGAGGGGACACGAATCGACGGTTTCGGGATCCGGGGAAGCGGGCCCAAGGCCTTCAACCAACCCCTGGGGATGGCCTTTTTCGAGGATCGTCTCTATGTGGCCGATTCCGGTAACCGGCGGATCCAGATATTCGGTCCCAGCGGGGAATATATCGCTTCCGTGGGGCCTGTTCTGCCTGTCAAAGATGAAAAATCCAAAAAGATCCTCCTGGGAAAACCCGAACCCAGAGATTTAAAAAAAGAAGAACTCGAAAAAATCCGGCTCATTTTACAAAAAAAGGCGGCCGACGATGAGAAGGCAAAAACCGTATCCCTGGTGAATCCCGTTCAGGTGGCCGTGGATGCCCGGGGGTTGATCTACATTGTAGATACGGGGGATGATACCGTAAAAGTCTGCGATGCTTCCGGTGCGTTTATCGCTACCTTGCCCCACGTGAACAAGCCCTATGCCGTTGTCGCCGCAAAAGACGGTACCTATGTGGCGGATCGGGAAACCCTTGTCATCCGGAAATACGGGTATGACCTGCAGCTGCTCTATGCTTTTGGAAGCCGGGGCACCGGCCCGGGGCAATTCGGCGCCGTGGATGCATTGGCCGTGGATGCGGGGGGACGCCTTTTGGTGGCGGATGGAATGCGGGAACAGATTCACGAATTTTTACCGGACCCGGAACCGTCCACCCGGTTTTGGACCAAGTCCCCTCCGCCGGCGTCCGTGAGATGGATAAAAGACCTGGCCCTGAACGCCGTCCGGTTGGCCTGGGATGGAAAAGGCAGCCTCTATGCCGTGGATGATCAATCCGGCGTCTATCGGATTCAAGACGGGGAAACCAAACGGATTCCGGTATCAAAAGCGATGGCACCGATCTGTGTCGCTCCGGATCCGTCGGGATTCCTCTGGGTATTGGACGGGGCGGAAAAACAGGCGGTGAAAATCGACGCCCACGGTGCTGTTCAGGCACGGGCTTTTGAACTTACCGATAAAAGCTTGAAACGCCTTGCGGATGTTCGGGATATCGCCGTGGGCCGAAACGGGGTGATTTCCATGGTCGATGCCGGGAATCGCTGGATATGGTTGCAGGCCTTCAAGTCAGGGGGTGTCGTCCTTTCCACCGTCATCCGTCGGGATCCGTCGGGGAGCCCTTTGGAAAGGCCTGTCGCCCTTGCCCTGGATGCTTCCGACCATCTTTACGTACTCGATGACAAAGCCCTTCGGGTGCACATCTATAATCCTTCCGGGGAACCCGTGGGCTCCTTTTCCCTGCAGGGTCGATCCGATTCTCCTGCGGATTTATGCGTGAAGTACGGGGAAATCTATGTCACGGATACGGATGCCGATCGAATCCGGGTCTTCGACACCCAGGGCGGCTTTTTACGGAGCATCGGCATTGAAGGAAGGGGGAAAGGGGATTTTATGGATCCAGCGGGCATCGCGGTCAGCGAGGACCTTGTGCTTTTCGTGGCCGAGACAGGAAATTCAAGGATCCAGGTGTTGCAACAAGTCCTCACCCCTGGGCGACCGGGGGAGGTCACCGTGACGCCGGGCCCCCACCGCGTTGAACTGGCCTGGGGGAAAAGTCCGGAATCTTTTCCCATGACCTACGAAGTGTATCGCAGTGATTCTCTGAACGCCCCCTTCCTCCGGATCGGCGACACCCGGGAAAGCCGATTTGTGGATACGCAGGTCGCCGGAGGCCGGGATTATTTCTACCGGGTCTCGGCCCTGGCAAGAAATGGAAACGAAAGCCTCCCCACCCAAGTGGTGGCGGTCCAGCCGGAGGTTTATACCCCCCAGCCGCCCACAAACCTCAAGGCGTTGGGCATGGAATGGTCCGTCACCCTTTCCTGGGACTCCGAGGACCGATCCCTGGTCAAAGAGTACGTTGTTTACCGGCAGGCGGGAAACCAACGCTTTGAAATCGGGAGGACCGGAGAACGCACCTTCAAAGATCAATCCCTTTCACCCGATACGACCTACACCTACCTCGTTACCGCGGTGAGCATCGACGGCCGGGAAGGACCGCCGGGGACGATCACCGCCAAGACCCGCGTGGCCACCAAAGATCCCATCGAAATCATGGTGGTGGAAATGCAGGACATTTTTTCCAATGCCTACAAGATCTACGAGGAGGAGGGGGTCGGACGCATCCGGGTGATGAACAATTCCGGGGATCTGATTTCAAACCTCAAAATATCTTTTATGATTAAGGAATTCATGGACTTTCCCGCGCAAACGGTGATTCGGGATCTGGAGCCGGGCAAGAGCCGGGACGTCCTCCTCAAGGCGGTCTTCAACAACAAGATTTTAGACGTCACGGAAGACACGCCGGTTCAAACCGAAGTTCGGGCGTCTTATTTTTATAACGATCTGCCCCGGGAATTCACCCGCACATTCGCCCTCAATATCTATGAACCCCACCGGGTGATGTGGAACATTCCCGAGCGATTCGCCGTCTTCGTGACGCCGAAAGATCCGGTGATCATCGATTTCGTTCGGGCGGCCGTCACGCCCTTCGGAAAGATCGAAAGCACCCTCCAGCGGGCTGCTCTCGTGTTCCACGCGCTGGCCGCCATGGGGGTCACCTACCTCCCGGATCCGAACAACCCCTACCAGATCACCTCGGAAAAAATCGACTACGTGGACTACCTTCAGTTTCCCAGGGAAACGCTGAAGCGGAAATCCGGAGACTGTGATGATCTCGTGGCCCTTTTCTCCACCTGTCTGGAAAGCATGGGCATCAACACCCAGGCCGTGGAAATTCCGGGACACATGCTGATGATGTTTTCCACCGATATCGAATCGGGAAACAACCCCGATACCTTGAACGGTCTCCTTGTCATCCACCAGGGGAAGCTCTGGGTTCCCGTGGAAACCACCCTTGTGGGATCTTCCTTCATGAAAGCATGGGAAAAAGGAAGCGCTTCATATTATCAGTGGCACAAAAACGGCCTGGAAACCATCGATATGCGCGCCTCCTGGCGACAATTCAAACCCGCAAGCCTCCCGGAAATGGGATGGCGGGTGCCCGCCGTTTCCCGACAGACCCTTAAGGAACGGGTCGGCTCGGAACTGGCCACGCTGAAAAACATGGAATTGAAGTTGAAATCCAAAAAATACTATGATATTCTTGCCTCGAAACCAAATGATGTATATGCTTTAATGCAGATCGGGATCATTTACGGAAAAGGAGGGGCTCCGGGGGAAGCCATCCGGGCATTCAATAGGGTTCTTGAGATCGAACCGGAGAATGCCGCCGCCGTCAACAACAAGGCCAATGCGCTTTTTCTGGAAGAAAAATACGAAGAAGCGGCACGCATTTATGAAAAAGCCGCTCTTTTGGAACCCAATGATCCCTTGATCCGGGTGAACCAGGCCCGTTGTTATCAGGAGATGAAAGACCTTGCGGCTGCCAAAAAGGCTTTCCAGAAGGCTTTCGATCTCGACCGCAGTGTTGCCCAGAGATACCGGATGATGGCCATCGAGCTTTTAAGCGGTTTTTAAGACCTTCAACGATTGGGGGAAAACAATGAAAAAGATCGCTTTAATAACCGCCGTTCTGTTTTTGACGGGTGTTTCGGTGTATGCCGGCGATTCACCCAAGGCCGAGGGGAACTTCTGGGAGAAGATGCTCACCAAAGTCAACCAGATCATCCCCAAAAAAAAGGTGGACGCGGAGACCTCCATTGCCGGTATCCGGGGGAAGGGCCAAGAGGAAGGAGAATCCCTTTACTGGAAGGGGGAAGACACCGTCGTTTCGGTCACCGAGGAAGAGCTGGAAGCCTTTAAAGCCGCCGTACGGAAGGCGTTGGAAGGAGAGACGGATCAGGCCATTGAGCTGTTCGAGCAATTCAATGAGCAGTTCCCGAAAAGCGCTTTGCGAATCGACGCCCAAAAAGCCATCAGCGAATTAAAGGCAAAAGCGTCCAAGACCTGATGCGTTGTTCCGGTTGAACCCCGAGGTCACGCCGTTTCCGGCGGTTGCCCGTTCAGGCAGCCGAGAATTTCGGATGCGGCCGCCGTGGGAGAAAGCGTACCTGCTTGGACGTTTCGGATAAGGACCGGAAGACGGGTCTTGATTTCCGGATGATGGTGGAGCCGGTCCTTTAATCCTTCCTCCACCAACGCCCACATCCAATCCAGGGCTTGACGCCGGCGCTTTTCCGCCAGTTCACCGGTGGCGGTCATTTTTTCTCGATGATCCAACACCACCCGCCAGATTTCATCGAGCCCCGTGCGTTCTTTTGCACTGCATGTGAGCACCGGCGGCCTCCAGGTGGGGGAGACGGGCGCAAGGAGTCCTAGGGCGGTCTCATATTCCTTTTGCGCGCGCTTGGCGTTTTCGATGTTATCCTGGTCGGCTTTATTAATAGCGAGGGCATCGGCGATCTCAAGGACCCCTTTTTTAATGCCCTGAATTTCGTCTCCGGCGCCGGCCAACATCAAGACCAGGAAGAAATCGACCATGGAGGCCACAGAGATTTCACTTTGCCCGACACCCACGGTCTCCACGAGGATCACGTCGAATCCCGCCGCTTCGCAGATCAACATGGTTTCCCGGGTTTTCCGAGCGACGCCCCCCAGGCTTCCCCCGGAAGGAGAAGGGCGAATGAAGGCAAAGGGATGTGTGGAGAGCTTTTCCATTCGGGTCTTGTCGGCCATCACGCTTCCGCCGCTCCGCCGGCTGCTCGGATCCACGGCCAGCACGGCCAGGCGGTGCCCTTTTTCGACAAGGGTCATGCCGAAACTCTCGATGAAGGTACTCTTCCCCACGCCGGGGACCCCTGTGATCCCGAGACGGACCGCATTCCCGGTGTAAGGAATAATGCCGTCGACGATTTCCCGGGCAAGGGCCTGATGGGAAGCCAGCCGGCTTTCCACCAGGGTGATGGCTTTGGAAAGTATCCTGCGGTCTTTATCGATGATGCCCTGAATAAAATATTGGAGGTCTTCGCGCGTCATGCCTGTGTTCTTTCAATCCATAACCGTGTTGAAACCGTAAAGCGTGGCGTTCTCCCGCCAAACCCGACAGGATCGGCCTTTTTAGGATTCCATTGACGTTGGCCGGCGTGGCGGGTCCACCATATAAAGGCACCGGGGCGCTGTCAACCGGCGTTCTCATGCGCTTGCAGCCGGTTCCGGGGATTCGGGTGCCGCAAACCGTAAAGCGACGATGCAAAAAGGACACGGGATTGCAATTGACAATCCGTGCTGAAATCGAATAAAAGAACGTGGAAAAAGCCTGATCCGGAATGGAGACTTCTCGTGGATTTTAAAAAGCATCTCGAGACCGCCTGGGCAACGACCCTGAAATACATTGTCCCCTTGGTGATTTCGACCCTCGTCATGTTCGTCGCGTCCATTGTCACCCTCGGAATTCTCGCCCCGGTGACCCTGGCCGGCTATACCCAATCCCTGCTTCTGCTGATGCGAACCGGCAGGGAACCGAAGGTCCAGGACCTTTTTTCCCAGATGCGCCTGTTTTTGCCGCTGCTCTTTTTCGGAATCGTGGTGTTCATCGCCTCGGTTATCGGATTTATTCTCCTGGTCCTCCCGGGATTTCTGGTGATTCTGGGGGTGCTTTTTTCCTGTTTCTACATGATCCCGCTCATGACGGATCAAGGGCTGGGCCTCATGGATGCCGTCAAGACCAGCTATGCCATGGCCATGTCCGGGAGCAAGCAGGACCACGCGGTGGCGGTGCTCATCTTCATCGCCATCACCGCGGTGGGAGGCTCCGTGGCCGTGGGATCGTTGTTTACCCAGCCTCTGGCAACGCTGTTCTTTTTATCCGTTTACGAAGAAAAATCGGCCGAATTCGGTAAACAAAACCCTGCTGCCCCATGGCGTCCCGGTTCAACGATAAAATCCTGATCGAGGTCATCTACAAGGCCGACTACTGCCTCCCCTGCCACTTCATGGATGAAGCGGTGCGGGAAGTGCTCCCCCGATACGCCGGGCGGGTGGAATACCGGCGGGTGGAGTTTCTGAAAGGCAACGGCCGGAAACGCTTCTTTGAGCTTTCATGCGCCCTGTTCGGGGAGGAAGCGGTGCGCACCCACTGCCGCCTGGCGCCTGTTCCTTCCCTGTTCATCGACGGAGAACTCGTGGCGGAAAGTATTCCCCCGCGGTTCGAGCTGGAAGAAGCCATTGAAGACGCCTTGTCCCAGAAACGGCGTCAAGGAGAATAGCGCCATGGAACACAAAAAAGAGACGCCACGCCTCCGTCTGGAAGTCCTTTCCGAAGGGAAACACTGAATCCCCTGTGAATATATGGCCCGGGTGGTCGAATCGGTGCTCCCGGATTACGGGGACGCGGTGCATTATGAAAAGGTGGAGACCAAAAAGATGACGGGGGCCCTGCGCTACGGAGAACTGTCGAAACGGCTGGGGCGTCCGGTACCGGTACCGTCCATTTTCGTAAACGATGAACTGGTTTTCGAGACCACGCCTTCCGGCGAAGCGCTCCGGGAGTGGCTGGATCATTGCCTGGCTTCGAATACGCATGATGACTGATGCCCCGGGTTCGAATCGGAGACACGCCCGACGATGAATACATGGATTATCGGTTGCGGAAAATTCGGATCCCGGGCCGCCGCGCTTCTTTTGCGATCAAAACCGGATGCCCGTATCACCATTGTGGATCCGGATCCCGAGCGAATCGCGCCCTGGCGGGACCGGGTCGAAGTCGTTGAGGCGAACGGGATTGCGTTCATGGCGCGGCATCTAAAGACGGCGCCGGCTCCGGATTGGATCATCCCTGCGGCGCCGGTACATGTGGCCTGTCATTGGATCATGGAAAAGGCCGACGCTGTTTTTTTGGAAACCGTTCCGGTGCCGGAAGAATACGTTGCCGCGCTCCCGAACCCTTTTCGCGGAGAAGACCAGGCGGTTTATGTCAGCTTCGCCGATTTTCAATGTCCCGAGGATTGCCCTGAGCCAAAGGATCGCTGCACGGTGACCGGTCATCCCCGAAAGGAAGATATGGTCACCCTTTTTGAAAAACTCCACCGAACCGATTTCCCTTCCCTTGTCGTTCACAGCCGCCTCCTTTATCCCGGGGTCGGAGGATACCGGCCGAAGGCCTTGTGGGAGATGAAAACGCGCATCGAAAAGATGGACGGCCCCTTTCTTTTGGGAACCGCCTGCCGGTGCCACGGCGTCCTTCATGCACTCAAAGCAAGCCCCGTGGAGCGTTTTGGTTGAACCGCAATATGTCTCGGGAAATCATTCGCGTTGAAGACCTCTGGTTTTCCTACAACGGGCATCCGGTCCTGCGGGAAGTGGACCTGGTGGTCCGGGAAAAGGCGTTTTTGGCGCTCATCGGCCCGAACGGCGGCGGGAAAACCACCTTGCTGAAACTGATGCTGGGGCTCTTGAAGCCGGATCGGGGAAGGATCCGTATCTTTGATGCCCCGCCTGCGGCGGCGGCCCACCGGGTCGGATACGTTCCCCAAGGGGTCCACATCGAAAAAGGGCTTCCCGTGACGGCCCTGGACGTGGTGCTCATGGGACGCCGGATGCCGGGTGCCAAGGGGGGGGGTCACGGAAGCCGCGACAAGATTGTGGCCCGACACGTCATGGAGCAGTTGGGGATCTGGGATTTGCGAGACCGTCCGGTGGGGGTCCTTTCCGGGGGGCAGCGACAGCGTCTTCTCATTGCCCGGGCCCTGGCGGCCGAACCCGAGATGCTCTTTTTGGACGAGCCCACCGCCAACGTGGATGCCAAGGGGCAGGGGGAACTTTATGAATTGCTGAGCGCCCTCAATACCCGGATGACCATTCTCCTGGTGAGCCATGACCTGATGGTGGTATCGAGTTACTGCCATGCGGTGGCCTGCGTCAACGAACGGCTGCACTATCACGATGAAGCCGAAATTACCGATGAGATGATGGGCGCCTTCCAGTGCCCGGTGGATTTGATCGCCCACGGACACCCCCATCGGGTCTTGAGATCCCACGAGGACTGACGGATGCTCGAGATCCTCCAGTTCGATTTTTTCAGACACGCTTTGATCGTGGGGTTTCTGGCCAGCATCCTCTGCGGCGTCATCGGCACCCTGGTGGTGATCAACCGTCTGGTTTTTCTTTCCGGCGGCATCGCCCATACCGCTTACGGCGGCATCGGGCTTTCCATCTTTTTCGGAATCCCCTTTCTTGCAGGTACCCTGGGGTTTACCCTGGCCACGGCCCTGGTCATGGCGGCCATCACGTTCCATGCGAAACACCGCTCCGATACGGTGATCGGCGTGATCTGGGCGGTGGGGATGGCCCTGGGGATCCTGTTTGTGGACCTGACCCCCGGGTATCACGTGGATCTGATGAGTTATCTTTTCGGGAGTATTCTCACCGTCACCCGTATCGATCTTTTTGTCCTGGCCGGAACGAGCCTTTTCGTGATCCTTTCCGTGGGGTATTTCTACCATGACCTGTCCTCCATGGCCTTTGACGAAGAGTTCGCCCGGCTTCGCGGGGTGCCGGTGAGAGGGCTCTACGTTTTTCTGGTTTGCATGATCGCCGTGGCCGTGGTCCTGATTATCCGGGTGGTGGGATTGATTCTGGTCATGGCCTTGATGACGATTCCCCCTTTCATTGCGGAAGGCTATGCCGCTTCCCTGCGGTCCATGATGGTTCTGGCGGTGGCCTTGAGCGCCCTTTTTACGGGAGCGGGGCTTTTCCTTTCTTTTGCCTTCAACTTGACGTCCGGGGCGGCCATTATCCTGGCGGCGGCGGCCGGATTCTTTCTGTCCCTCGCCTTGAAGCGCCTTTCCCTTCGATGGAAAAAAAATACGCCATGAGCAAAAGACCGATTCCGGCAGATTATCTCATGCGTTGCATCGCGGGTTTTTGTCTGGTTTTTACGGCGTGTTCCGCAACGGGGATTTCAAGACGCACGGCTGAGGATCCCCTGTCGATGATGATCCGTTTTTACGAAGGTCCTTTGGATCATTTGTCCGCCGTGCGGGCGGGGGAATGCCCCATGTTTCCTTCCTGTTCGGCCTATGCCAAGGCCGCCGTTCAGGAATACGGATTGTTTACGGGATGGATGATGGCCTCGGATCGGCTCATGCGGTGCGGCCGGGATGAAATCCGCCTTTCCCCCCTGATTTTCATTGACGGAAAATGGAAGACATACGATCCCCTCGAAAGGAACGCGCTTATCTTACCCGGCGGCGGAGCGGGCGCCGCTGAAGGGGGAGGGAAAATCCTTCAGCCGGATGGATTGCCGGCATCGTATTGATGGCGGCAGGCGTCGAGACAGGACAGGCAATCGTTTCGATCGTTGGTGTCGGTGGCGCAATAATTCAAAAACGCCTGGATCCAATCATTTCCCGTTCGGGGACAATTGTCGATAAATTCAATGAATTTCAGTAACTTATCGATTGTTTTGGCATCCATGGCGTGTTCCATGCGACACGCCGCCGCCTCCGATGTCTCCGCGTCCACCTGGAGGACCCGAAAAAGAAAATCCTTCAAAATGTCGTGGCGACGGGTGATTTCCCGGGCGATTCGGGTCCCTTTTTCGGTCAGGGTGATGAATCGGTAGGGGGCATAATGGACAAGCCCTTTTTCCATAAGGCTCTTTAAGGCGCCGGTGACGGCCGCCGAGTGGACCCCCATCCGTTCGGCGATGTCCTTGGCCCGGGCCACTTTGTGGGTTTTCTCCAAGTCGAAGATGGTTTCCAGATAATCCTCGAGACTTTCCGAAAGTGGTATTTTCCTGGATTTCATGCCATTGCCCCTTTCATTTCCATGATTAGAATAATATATTCATTTTTAAAGTCAAATAATTTTTTTATTTTGACTTAAAAATTTCTTGACATCTTAAAAAAGTTAAGCATACTGAAAAAGTATTGTTACGGCGGACGCATTTAACGGTCGATCCCAAATAACGCAAGTATCGGAGGAAACGCCATGCAGCGCATCCTGATGCGGCAGATGAAAGACAACCAGAGCGGCACCATCGCAGCGATCAAGGCCAACGGAGAATTGGGCCGGCGGATTCGCGACATGGGCCTGGTTCCGGGAACCCCCATTAAAATTCAGGGACGGGCGCCGCTTTACGATCCGGTGGCCTTACGGGTCATGAATTTCACCTTGACCCTGAGAAACAAGGAGGCCGACTTCATCGAAGTCGATGTGGAATGAAAACGGAAGCCGTCATCGCCCTGTCCGGAAACCCCAATTCCGGAAAAACCACCCTCTTCAATGCCCTGACCGGGGCACGGCAACATGTGGGGAATTATCCGGGGGTCACCGTAGAAAAAAAGGTGGGGGTATATACCGCCGGCAACGCCCGGATTCGGATCGTGGACCTTCCCGGCACCTATTCCTTGACGGCCTATTCCCTGGAAGAGGTGGTGACGCGGGATTTTCTCGTCAACGAAAAACCCGATTTGGTCATCGATATCGTGGATGCCTCCAACCTGGAACGAAACCTTTATCTCGCCGTGCAATTTCTCGAATTGGGGGTCCCCCTGTGCATCGCGTTGAACATGATGGATGTGGCCAAGAGCAGGGGCATTGAAATCAATGTGGAAAGGCTTCGCACGCTTTTGGGGGTTCCCGTGGTGCCCACTGTGGCGCGGACGGGTCGCGGAAAGCGGGAATTGATGGAAACGGCCGAAAAGGCCGCCGCCGCTTCAGGGCCGACGCCGCTGCGCATCTCCTACGGGGACGACTTGGATCGCGCCCTCATGGAGATGGAAAAGGAAATCCAGGCGCATTGCTTTTTGACGGCCACCTATCCCGCCCATTGGGTGGCGTTGAAGTACATGGAAAACGATGAACAGATTCTTGCAAAGGGGCGGGCGGCGGATCCTCAGCTTTCAAAACGTCTGGAACAGGCGATCCGGAAGGTCTCCGACCATCTGATGGCCACCACGGGGAATTATCCCGAAGCCCTCATCGCCGACCAGCGTTACGGGTATATTTATTCCATTTTAAAACAGGGTGTCCTTTCCCGAAGAACGGATCAACACCGCCTCTACCATTCCGATAAAATCGACAAAGTGCTTACCCACCGCGTGATGGGACCCGTTGTCATGTTACTGATCATCCTCGGCCTGTACCATTTCACCTTCACCTACAGCGAAATTCCGGTGGCCTGGGTGGAGGGGCTCTTCGAATGGCTTGGTGCGTTGACTGTCGCCACGATTCCCGAAGGAATGGTCCGGTCACTCATCGTTTCCGGTATTATCGACGGTGTGGGCGGGGTCTTGAGTTTTGTTCCGCTGATCATGATGATGTTTTTCGGCATCGCCGTTTTGGAGGATTCCGGGTATCTGGCGCGCATGGCGTTCATGCTGGACCGTGTTTTCAGCCTCTTCGGGCTCCATGGAAGCTCGGTCATGGCCTATATCGTCTCCGGAGGGATCGCCGGCGGTTGCGCCGTCCCCGGGGTCATGGCCACCCGCACCCTCCGGTCCCCGAAAGAGCGGCTGGCCACGCTGCTGACGGCGCCTTTCATGAATTGCGGGGCCAAGCTCCCGGTCTTTGCCCTTCTCATTGCCGCGTTTTTCAAGGAAAACGAGGCGCTTTTCATGTTCGCCATCACCCTTGTTTCCTGGACCGGGGCGCTGGCCGTGGCCAAACTCCTGCGCGTCACCGTGATCCGGGGGGAGCCCACCCCTTTCGTGATGGAACTTCCCCCTTACCGATTCCCCGTCCTGAAGGGGTTGTTGATCCACACCTGGGAGCGCACATGGCAATACATCAAAAAAGCCGGAACAGTGATTTTGGCGATTTCCATTCTCCTGTGGGCGCTGATGAGTTTTCCGCGGCTTCCGGCTTCTGAACGGGCGGCGGTTCTGGCCCAACTTAAAACCTCGGCTGCCGCCGATACATCGGCCTTTGAAAATGCTTCGGAAGGGGAAAAATTGCGGAATGCAAACGCCGCATTAGGGGAGGCGGCCTTGCGGTATTCGGTGGCCGGCCGTATCGGTGTCGCCCTGGAAAGGATCAGCCGGTTGGCCGGATTCGACTGGCGGGTGAATATCGCCCTGATCGGCGGATTTGCGGCAAAGGAGGTGGTGGTCTCCACCCTGGGCACCGCCTATTCATTGGGGGAAATCGATGTGGAAGAAAGCCTCCCCTTGTCCGAAAAGTTGGCCGCCTCGCCCGGCTGGCGGCCGTTGACGGCATTGAGCCTGTTGCTTTTTACCGTGTTTTATACACCCTGCTTCATCACCGTGATCTGTATTTCCCGGGAAGCCGGATCATGGAAATGGGGGATCTTTTCCATGATCTTCAATACCCTTTTGGCCTTTGTCCTCGCCATCACCCTGTTCCAGGCAGGGAGATTCCTGGGATATTAAAGGAGGATTGGATGGAACTTTTCATCGTTGCCGTTATCGTGGGACTGGCGGCGTTTTTTGTTGCCAGGCGGTTTTATCATATGTTTAAAAAGACAAAGACCGAGGGATGCGGTTGTGGATGTACCTCCTGTCCGGTTCAAGAAGACACCTGCGCGAGCAGCGACGTGGCCCAAAAACCCTTTGACGTCGAAAAACCTTAAAAACGCCGGAAAGGAAAGGGGTGCCCCATGGACATTTCGGAAAAGACCAAAATCGACGACTTGCTTTCCAATTATCCGTTTTTGGAAGATCTGCTGGTGGAAAAATCACCGAAATTCAAGAACTTGAAAAATCCCATCATGCGAAAGACCATCGGGAAGGTGGCCACCTTGAAGCAGGTGGCGGGTATCGGAAACATTCCCTTGCCGGAACTGATCGCCTTCATTAAAAAGGCCGTAGAAACCCACGCGGGCGGGACACGGGAGGCGGTCCGCGATGCCGCGGAAAAACAAGAGACGTTAAAAGGGATCATCCGGGACCTCCACGCCGGAGAAGACATGGAGGTCCTCAAGCAGCGCTTCCGGGAACTGGTGAAAGAGGTTTCCCCCTCCGAGATCGCCGCCATGGAACAGCAACTCATCGAAGAAGGCCTCCCCGAGACGGAAGTCAAACGATTGTGCGACGTCCATGTTCAGGTCTTTAAGGAATCCCTGGAACGCCACGAGATCCCCGGCGCGCCGCCGGGACACCCGGTGCACACCTTCATGAAGGAAAACCGGACCGCGGAAAAGATCATGGCCGATATGGACGCCTTGATTTCATCAAAGGCGGACGCAGGGGAACTGGAAGGCCTCATCGAGAGGCTTTCCCGGATCCATATCCATTATCTGCGGAAGGAAAACCAGTTGTTCCCCCTCCTGGAAGCCCATGGGATTTCCGGCCCGTCCTCGGTGATGTGGGCCATTCACGACGATATCCGCGCCCTGTTCAAAAAACTTGCGCAAGAAACAAAGGCCCCGGGAAAAACCGCGGGAACAAAGACGCTGGAAGAACTCCTGACCGCCGTCAAGGACATGATCTACAAGGAGGAACACATCCTTTTTCCCATGGCCCTGGAGACCCTTTCGGACGGTGAATGGGCAAAAGTCCGGCAGGGCGAGGAAGAGATCGGGTATGCTTGGATCACGCCGGATGAAGGTTGGACACCGAAACCGGATACGGCCCCGCCCCAACCCGCCGTGGCCCAAAAGATTCCCTTGAGCACGGGGGCGTTGACCCCGGAGCAGGTGGATGCGGTCCTGACGCACCTTCCCGTGGACCTGACGTTCGTGGATGAAAAGGACCGGGTGGCCTATTATTCGGCCGGAAAGGACCGCATCTTCCCCCGGAGCCCCGGGGTGATCGGTCGCGAGGTGAGCCGGTGTCATCCCCCCAAGAGCATCGACGTCGTTGAAAAAATATTGAAGGCGTTTCGCTCCGGTGAAAAGGACAGCGCCGCGTTCTGGATCCGGTTCAAGGGGCGCATGATCTTTATCCAGTATTTTGCCGTACGCGCATCGGACGGCACGTACAAGGGGTGCCTCGAAGCGAGTCAGGACATCACCGAAATCCAACAACTGGAAGGGGAACGCCGTCTCCTGAACTGGGACTAAGCCCGGGCCCGTTTTTATCGTAACCGCCCCGGTTACGCGGCGCCGGATCAGGTCGGCGCATCACACCCGCATTTTTTTTCGGAAAATACGCCCCCTCCGGAGGCGTTTTCGGGAGGACGCGGCGGGGTATCGGGGAGTGTTCCTTCCTGTTCGTCTTCTCTTTTCAGGCGCCTTTTCCGGATCACAGAAAGGATGGAAAGCCCTCCCAGGAAAAAAGCCCCCAGGTGTTCGAGCCATTCGGGGATGATCTCTTTGGGGCTTTGGGCCAGGGCCTTAACGGTCCAGCCGAAATATCCGACCATCCAATCCAGCATCAAGCCGCAGGCGACGGAAAAGACGGCGATGGCGGAAAGATAGATGGCCGTGGAGCGTTTTCCCAAGGTGGCGGCGAGGACCGTCAAAGAAGTGATGTTGGTGGCGGGTCCGGCAAGGAGGAAGACCAGAGCGGCCCCCGGGCTGACCCCTTTCAGAATCAGTGCGGCGGCGATGGGCGTGGAGGCGGTGGCACAGATATACAGGGGGGTCCCCACAAGGAGCATCACGAGCATGGCCGTCAATCCGCCTCCCAGGTACCGGCTCATCCATTCGGTGGGGATGAAGCCGGTGATGAGTCCCGCCAGAATCAGCCCCAGGAAAAACCACCCGGCCATATCGTCCCAGAGATCCATGAACGCAAATCCGAGTCCCGCCTTTGTTTTTTCAAAAAGACTGTGGTGCCTGCGGTGTTTTTCAGGGGCGCAGTCCACGCCGTCGCAACAGCTGTCCACGGGGCAGGAAAGATTCGGGACAAGCGGCGCGGAACTTCTCCTCCGGGCGGTCAGGTTTTCGGCAAGTCCGGCCGCAGTGGCCGTGATGAAGGCCGACGCCGGACGCGCCACGGTCATGACCGGGTCCATGAGGGCGTAGGTCACCGCGATGGAGTCGACCCCCGACTCGGGGGTGGAGATCAAAAAGGCGCTCACCGCCCCTTTGTTCGCACCTTGTTTCCGCAGCGACACGGCTGCGGGCAATACCCCGCACGATCAGAGGGGGATCGGGATCCCCAGCAATGCCGCCTTGAAGACGGAGCGAATTTTTCCTTCCCCCAAATGATGGGCAATGACGTCGGGGTTTAGAAAAACCCGGAGGAGTCCGCTGACCATCAATCCAAAAACCACGTATACGGAAGCCTCCAGAAGCAGCTTCCAGGCTTCTAAAAACGGAATGAACAAAATGTCCATGATGACCCCTTTATGGTCTTACGCGAAAAAGAGAAGCCGGCGCTGCCGACCTCTTTTGCGTTTAATGAAGTCCTCAGTTGGGTGTAAATCAAGGGCCGTAAAATCATTCTCGAACATGCTCCAGGCCGATGCGCAAAAAATCGAATACATGATCATCGTCCAGGGCATAATAAAGGATCTGACCGTCCCTTCGGTTTTTCACCAGGTTCAGGTCCCGGAGAAGCCGCAACTGATGGGACACCGCCGACTCGCTCAATTTCAGGTAGGCGGCAAGGTCACATACGCACATCTCCCCTTCGGCAAGGGCGAACGCGATTTTCAGCCGGGTTCCATCCCCCAGGGCCTTATAGATCCGGACGAGCCGATTCAGATCCCTTTCCGGAAGCGCATTTTTTTCGGCTGTTTCAATGCGGTCCCTGTGGATCCGGCGGATAAAGCACCGCTCGGTGTTTTCATTCTCTGTAAAGGTCCGGGGCATACAGGTCAGTACGGTCAGTGAATATTTTAATAATTGCTCATATATCTAAATACACATGAAATTGTTTCTTGTCAACGGATTTTTCATCTGTAAAGATAGCTTCAATATGGAAAAATACGTTATCGAAATTGAAACGGGCGTATCCGCGGTCAAAAAGGCGCTGGGAGTATGCCGCCGCGTTCAAGAGGATCCTGCGCACGCACAAGCGTTTGAAAAGGCGGACCGTTCCCCCGTGACCCTTGCCGATCTCGCCGCCCAGGCGGTCATCACGGCGACCCTGTTGAACACATTCCCGGCGGACCGGGTGGTGGGCGAAGAAGACGCCGGTCTTCTCCGAAGGGAGGCAAAGATTTGCCGGGCGGTCCTATCCGTCGCCGGGGAAAAATGGCCCGAGTTGACGGAGAAGACATTGTCCGATCTCATCGATTATGGACGGCGCCCGTTTGATACCCGGGGGCGATTCTGGACGGTGGATCCCATCGACGGAACCAAAGGATTTTTGTCCCGGCGAGGGTACGCCGTCGCCTTGGCATTGATCGACAACGGGACCGTAGAAGCGGGGATCCTGGGATGCCCCGGCCTGGGAAGGGGACCGGCGGCCGGAGACAACGCCGGATGCATTCTTTTTGCGGTGCGGGGGGCCGGGGTCCGTGTCCTGGGCGTCGACGGCGGAGATGCAAAACGAATCCACCGGAGTGCATCCGTTTCCCCGGATCAGGCCCGACTGTGCGAGTCGGTGGAGCCTTCCCATGCCGCCCATGAGATCCATGCCGCCATCCAGCGCCGCCTGGGATCCCATGTCCCGCCCGTGCGCATGGACAGCCAGGCCAAATACGGTGCACTCGCCCTCGATATCGCCGATATCTACCTGAGGATTCCGCGAAAAAAAGACTATGTGGAAAAGATCTGGGACCATGCCGCCGGCACCCGCATCATCGAAGAGGCGGGGGGACGGGTGACGGATATTGCGGGGAATCCCCTGGATTTTTCCCGGGGAGAAACCCTGAATCAAAACCAGGGGGTGGTGGCCACCGTGGGCGGTATCCACGATCGTGTCCTTTCGGCCGTGAAAGGGGTGATCCGGGAATGCTGACGCATACGTTTGTCCATATTCCGGGAATCGGAATCAAGACCGAAAGGCGGTTGTGGCAGGCAGGCGTCCGGACCTGGGATGATTGGGCCTTGGGCCTTTCAAGGGGACTTCTGCCGGGAAAACAAGGGGAAATCGACGGGCTCATCGAGGCCTCCCGGGAGGGGTTGCGCCGAAGAGCCCCCCGGTTTTTCGGGGATCGCCTCCCGGCTCATTTGCAGTGGCGCCTGTTTCCCGAGTTTAGGGGCGAAACAGCATACCTGGACATCGAAACCACCGGGTTGAGCGACTGGGAAAACGAGATCACCACCATCGCCCTGTATGACGGCGAAAACATTTTTTATTATGTCAACGGGGAGAATCTGAACCGTTTCCCGGAGGACATTCTCCGATATGCGGTGGTGGTCACCTACAACGGAAAATCCTTTGATATTCCCTTTATCGAACGCTACTTCGGGATCCGGGTGGATTGCGCCCACATCGATCTGCGATACGTCCTGCACAGCCTCGGCTTGAAAGGCGGGCTGAAAGGGTGTGAACGGACGCTGGGCATTCATCGAGGGGACCTGGAAGGCGTGGACGGCTACTTCGCCGTGCTGTTCTGGCAGGAATACATTCGGAGACGAAACCCAAGGGCCCTGGAAACCCTTTTGTCCTATAACATCGCCGACGTCCTGTCCCTGGAGACCCTCATGGTGGCGGCCTATAACCTCAAGCTCAAAGAGACCCCCTTTTTCAACCAATTGCATATCGAAACGCCCCGATTGCCGGAAAATCCCTTTCTTCCCGACCGGGACACCATCGACAGGATTCGCTCCCGTTTTGCCCGGGGATGGATGCCGCGGTTTTAGGTTGACAGGGAATCGGATTCTTAATAAAAAATAGTAACCGTTCTCATTAATGAGAAAACCGATCCGGTATTTAAGGAAAATGTCTGTTTTAACAATGCGTTCTGCGGACCGTTCTTAAAAACGGGGCTTTTGGAAAGTATTCCGGTCAAAACCATCCATCAACAGGAGGAAAACCCACATGAGTCAAGTCGAAAAAAATCTGAAGGACGCCTTTGCAGGTGAGTCCCAGGCCAATCGCAAGTACCTGGCGTTCGCCAAGCAGGCCGAAAAGGACGGATACCCCCAGGTGGCAAAACTTTTCCGGGCCGCCGCCGAGGCCGAAACCATCCATGCCCATTCCCACCTGAAAGCCCTCAAGGGGATTCATGGCACGGCGGAAAACCTCAAAGAGGCCATTGCCGGGGAGACCCATGAATTTAACAGCATGTACCCGGCCATGATCGAAGACGCCAAGGCCGCCGGCGACAAGATCGCCGAACGCAGCTTCACCTATGCCAACGAAGTGGAGAAGGTTCATGCGGCCCTGTATCAGAAGGCGCTCGACAACCTCGAAAACCCGGAGGAGGCGGACTATTACGTGTGTTCGGTGTGCGGCTATACCTGTGAAAACGAACCCCCGGATACCTGCCCGGTCTGCAATGCCAAGGCCAAGGCCTTTTACAAGGTGGAATAGGGCGCTCCAAGCGTTCCTTGCGTCATGGGCCGGCGGCGCGCACCATGGATCGGGGGGCTTTTGGCGTAAGTCGGTTTGAGGATATGAGAAAGATCATGAGGACCAGCCCGAGGAAAGTCACTCCGGCGGCCAGTACAAAGGCAATGCGATAAGAAAGCACCTCGGGGATTCCCCGGATCATGAGCAGATCCGCCGCCGGTCCCACGATGAGGGTCCCGGCCAAACCCCAGCTCAAAAAGAAGGTGGCGTTGAAAATGCCGAAAAACCGCCCCCGGGTTTTGGCTGCGATAAGAGAGGAGGCCACGGCATAGGCCGACGCCATGATGATCACATCCGACGCGCCTTTCAAAAAGTTGCTCAGGTAGATGAGTTTCAGGTCCATGGTGGCGGAAAGGAGGACCAGGGAGACAACGGCCAGGAGCGTTCCCGTGATCAGGGCATGGCGGTCCCCGATACGCCGGCCGAGCCATCCGGCGGAAAAGCCTGTTACGATGATGGCCGCCGATTGCATGTTGACGATATAAGAGAGTTCCCGGCTCGAAACCCCGAAGGCGGCCTCCATCACCAGATACTGGGTTTGGATGACCATGATGGAATTGCGGCCGAAGTTGATGAAGACCATGGCGGCGATGAAAATGAAAAAAACCACCGCATCCGAAGGGTCCGGGTCCCTTTCGACCGGATCCGCGTGCGAAGATCGCTTTCCGACGCCCCCTTCGGGGACCCACCGCAGGGGGAGTATGGAAAGGAGCATCACCGTCGAGGCCACAAAAAAGAGCCAGCCTTCGTGGAAACCCCAGCCGTTGTACCGAAAGCCCATTCCGTCGTAGAGAACCCCACCGATCCAGATCCCGATCATCCGGCCCAGACCCCCGAGGCTGGCCAGTCTTCCCTGGACCGCGTTCCGTTCCTTCAGGGGATAGATGTCCGAGATGAGGGCGCTCCATCCCACGTTGGACATGGACCAGAAAATTTCCACCAGCGTCAGCCCGAAAATGACGGCATATCCGGCGCTCGCGGGGGCGTCCGGGAACCGATGGGCGACCCAGACCAAAACCGTCCCGAAGGCCGCCAGGAATTCCCCCCATACGATGAGGGTTCGGCGAAGTTGAAATCGATCCGAGAACGGCCCCCACAAAAAAGTCTGGCACAAGACATTGGCGATCATGGGGAGGGTGGCGAACAGGGTCGTTTCCGTCACCGAAAGGCCCAAAAAGTGGCGAAGGTAAATCGAAAGATACGCATAGAACAGCCCCCGCCGGAACATGGCCAGCATCTCGAAAGAAGAAATCCCATAAAACGTTTTTTTACCGGCGATCACAAGACCCCTCCCGAAGATCCGCCCGCGGAGCCCCCGGCCCCGCATCAAGACATAATCTCATACCTTGACGCAAAAAGAAAAAATTTATAATATGTTAAATCATGCGACAGGAAAAGGATTTCGGTTTGTCTCATGCAAAAAATCCTGATGCTCATCGGCGCCGTGGTCTTCGTCGCGGGGCTCTTGTGGCCGGTTCTGGAAAAAATCCCCTTCGGCCGCTTTCCGGGGGATATCCTCATCAGCCGCCCCGGCGTGAAGATCTATATCCCCATCGGCACGATGATTTTGGTCAGCGTCATCGTTTCCGTGATCCTGTGGCTGTTGCGGAAATAAGGTTTCATTGAAAAGACCGTCGCATCGTGGTGCACCTCAAGATGGATTATCGAAAAGGGGCATCGGGGCGCATCACCCAAAAGGTGCGATCCGTGCAGGAGAAGCTGAACCGCTGAAAGGAGGAACGCATGACCGTAAAAGAATTCGCCGAAAAAATCGTTTGGCTGGGGCACGACGCTTTCCGCATCGATGCCGAAAAGACCCTTTATATCGATCCCTATCAAATCGAAGCCGGTCCCAAGGCCGACCTGATCCTTGTCACTCACGATCATTTTGACCACTGCAGCCCGGAAGATGTGGAAAAGATCCAAAAAGACGACACCGTCATCGTAACGGAAAAGGATTCGGCCAAAAAACTGAAGGGCCGGGTAAAGGTGGTCCATCCCGGTGACACGACCACGGTTCAGGGCATCCGGGTGGAAGCGGTGCCCGCCTACAATACCGACAAGCAATTCCATCCGAAGGCCAACGGCTGGCTCGGTTTTATCGTGGAAACGGAGGGGATCCGGCTGTATCATGCCGGGGATACGGACGTGATCCCGGAGATGCAGGATTTGAAGGCGGATATCGCCCTCCTTCCGGTCTCGGGGACGTACGTCATGACAGCCGATGAAGCCGTTCAGGCGGCCCTGGCCATCAAACCCGCCCTGGCGATCCCCATGCATTACGGGGCCATCGTCGGCGGCCCCTCCGACGCCGAGCGATTCAAAGAGGCCTTGGCCGGAAAAGTCGATGTGATGATCTTGTGAGCCCGGGGATTCCCTGTCTCCGGATCCTGCCGGTATATGGGGCTATTTTAACTCAAAACGGATGGGCACCCGCACCCACATGTCCACCGGACGATCCCCGATGGTGCCCGGCTCGAAAATCCAGGAACGCACGGCGGAAAGCGCCGCCCGGTCCAGAACGCCATGACCGCTTGATTCCAGGAGTTTGATTTTTTCCGGTTTTCCTTGGGCGCTGACAAAGACTTCCAGCAGTACCGTCCCTTCCATACCCCTGCGCCGGGCGGATCTGGGATACGGCGGCGGGGGATTTTTCTTGTATGCCGGCCGGACTTCCTTGACCGGCTCCGGCACAGGGGGCGGTGGGGCGACCGGTTCGATTGCCGGAGATTCCTTTGAAACGGCCAAAGGCGGATCCGATGCCTTTTCCTCAAAGGGCGACGGCGTGTCGGAAACCGGTGTCCTCGGTTCCGGTGCTATGCGTTCGGGTTCCGGCGCCGGCGGCAGGATTTTCCGAGCCGGTTTCGGACGTTGGGGTTTCGGTTGGACAGGGAGGGGTTTCGCCTTCTTTGGGGGATCCGGTTTCGGGACCGGCGGTGGGGGTTCGGGTCTTCGCAGCGCCGGTGCAGGAGGGACGGGTTCGGGTTCGGGCGGTGCGGGCGGCAGCCGGTACGACAGATCGATTGTCAAGTGCCGGGGAAGACGGATTTCCGGCTTCAACGGGGCCGCAAGGTTTGGATCAGCGTAAAAAAGGAGTGCATGCAGGGCCAAGGAGAACCCCAGCGCCGCCAGGAAGCGTTTCACGGTCTTTTTTCCGCTTCCGCCTGCAGGGAAATCCTTTCGATCCCCGCCATCCGGATCCGGTCCATTACGGAAAAAAGGGTTTGGTAGGCCAGCGTATTTTCGGCGAACAAAAGCACCCCCGGACTCGGACTTGATGCCGTTTTTTCTTTGAGTTTTTCCGTCAGGGCTTCAAGAGGGACCGGTTCTTCATCCACGAACACGGTGCCGTCCGATCGGACGGTCACCGCGATGAGCATTTTCTGTTCGATCCGGGACGTGGAGGAAACCGGAAGGACCACGGGAACCCCACGGTGGACCGCCATGGAGAGCATGGCATAAATGAAAAAGACCAAAACCAAAAAGACGATATCGATGAGGGGGAGCATTTCGATCCGCGGCTTTTTAACGGGATGCACCGGCAGCTTCATGGATTTGCGTCCTTGCCGCCGCCGGGTTTTTGGAAAAGCTTTTCATAGACGATCTCAAGGCTGGTGGCGTATTTTTCGATACTGATGGCTGCGTGTTCCACCCGGGAATTGAAGTAGTTGTAAGGGAAGACGGAGAGGATGGCGATGCCCAGTCCGGCGGCGGTGGTGATCAAGGCCTGGGCGATTCCTGCGGTGACCATCCGGGGATGCTCGATGCCGCTCACGCCGAGGACGTCGAAGGACTGGATGATGCCGATCACCGTGCCAAAAATACCCAGCAGTGGGGCCACGGTGATGAGGGTGTCCAAAATGTTCATGAAGCGCCGCATCTGTTTCAGCTCATCGGCCGCGGTGGCTTCCATGGCCTTGCTCATGGAGAATTCCCGGTGCAGAATCCCGCTGACCAGGATGCGGATGATGTAATCCCTGGAACCCGCCACTTTTTCTTTGACGCCTTCCCAGTTTCCCACCCGGCATAACTCCAACACTTCATCCACAAGGGCCTGATCCCGGCGGATGTCCAGTTGAATCCAGTAGATCAGACGCTCGATTACGACCGTGAGCATGACCAGCGAACAGGCCAAAAGGGGGTACATGACCGGCCCTCCGCTTTGAAACAGGGCAATCATCGATTGGCTCTCCCTCTTTTTTATATTTGATGAAATCGTAAAAAGACCGATGCGGTCCGCACCACACGCTGTTTTACGATCTTATCCGATTCCACCAGGATCCGATTGCAGCCTATCCTTTGAAAAAGACGCGAAAAAACCGCCGGTTGTGTTTCGATCCATACCGGATTTTCCCGCTTCCTTCAAGTCATCGCCGCGCCCGTGCATTCATTCCAAACACGGAATGCCGGGGAAGTCTCCCCGGCATTGCCGCCGCAGGCGTCTCCGCCCTTAGAATGCGTAACTGAGTTTTGCAAAAACGGCGCGTCCGGCCCCCGGAAATCCTTCCAGCGTCGACTCCTCGGTGGCATAGTCGTAAAAGGGGCTCAGGTAGGTATCGTATGCCTCGTCCAAAAGATTGTTGGCGGAAACAGATGCCGTCCAATGGTCGGAAAGACGCTGGGTGAACCGCACGTCCACCGTCCAGTACGCATCCAGGGTGCCCACCGGTTCGGTGAGGGTTTTGTCACTGCCGTAGTAAAGGCGTTCCCCCACGTACCGCACCGTCAGATGCGAGATTAAACCGAAGCTCGCCCAATGGGTGAAGCTCCCTTTCCACTGATGTTCCGGGGTGTACGTGGCCCGCCGGGTCACGAATTCGTTTTGTTCTTCGGCGTCCGTGTACGTGTAAGTCAAAGAGACGGTGACATCCCGATAGGGGCCGATATTCAGTCCGGTTTCGATGCCGTTGCCTTCGAAACGATCCAGGTTAACGGGCCGATAATGCCAGTTTTCGTCGGGTTGCCACTGGATCTTGTCGTTGACGTCCCACTGGAAGTAGGTCAAAAAGGCAAAAACCCGGTTTTTCCAGAATCGATGTTCGATGGTGGCATCCGAGTGCCAGCCGGTTTCGGGCTTCAGGTCGGGGTTTCCTTCAAAGGAGTAAAATCCGAAATCCTGATTGGGCCAGAACAGATCGTTGGGCGTGGGGGCCAGGAAGTGTCTCCCATGGCTGATCTTTAACGCGGTGTTTTCCCCGGCGTTGATCACCGCGCCCAACAGGGGGAGATTCTCGGTGCCGAAAGTGGAATGTCTTTCCTGCCGGATTCCGGCCAGGGCCTTAAAATAATCGCAGGGCCGGTATTGGGCCTCCAAGTACATACCGGTGGTGTGCACCGATGCATCAAAGGCGCTTTGGGATCCCGGCACGTCGCCGCCCCCGGCGGCTTTATCCACGCTTTCGTTTTCCCAATCGTAGTTTTTATGATCCACCCCCGCCAAAAGGCTTGCCCCTTCGAAAGGCCGGATATCGACATTGAGTTCCGTACCGCGTACCGTATTGGTCACCGTGAGCGCGGTCCCGGTGAGATCCCCTTCTTCACCCACATACCAGTCCGTATCCTCATTTTCCAGCCGGGTGTAATCCCCCCGCGCGCTCAACGCAAGCCAGTGCCAGGGCCGGCTTTTAACCTGCAGGACCACGTGCCGGTCTTGATCCTTGGCCCCGGCCAGAAGATTGGCGGCATCGGCGTTATAAAAACGGATCCCGTCCACGAAAAAATCCTGGGTCCCCTCCGGAGGCTCCACCCCGGGGCGGCCGTATTCCCGGTCGATATAATCTCCGTAGAGGCTGGCATTGAAAAGCGCCCCTTTATCCCACACCAGTTTCAAAGAGACATCATTGTGGGTTAAATCGCTGTTGTCCCGGAAGCCGTCGGTTTCCCTGCGGCCTGCGGTCAGATAATATCCGACGTCATCGAGGAAAAACATGCCGGACTCGGCGGTCAGTTCATACGTGTTTTGGGTGCCGTATCCGGCCGCGGCTTGCAGGTCCACCCGGTCCCGCCGGGGGCTTTTCGTGATGATGTTGACGGTGCCGCCCATGGCGCCGGACCCGTAAAGGAGGGACCCCGAGCCCTTCACCACCTCCACCCGTTCGATGCTGTTGAGGGGGATCTTACTCACGTCGGCGGTTCCCAGGGATGGGGAGGCGATGTTGACGCCGTTGACGAGGACCTGGGTCCCGTTGGCGGGCATTCCCCGGATCTGAAGGGTTTCGGAAGCCCCGCCGTAGTCCCCGTACGTCCTCCAGTCGACCCCCGGTTCATTGGCCAAGAGTTCCCCGATGCTTTTCGCCGGGCGTTCTTCGATGTCCAGGGCGTCCAGTACGATCACGGCATTGGGAACGTCTTTTCTCTTTTCTTCGGTTTTCGTCGCGCTGACCACCACTTCCTCCAGTACATCGGGCGCCGAATCCATCTTCGGCGCCGTGGGCTCCGATGCATGGACCCCCGAGATCATGAAAATGAAGACGATTGCCGGCAACCATGGGTTTTTCATCCTTTCCTCCTTTCGAGACAAAACCATTTTCACCGGGTCCGGAATAAAAAAATCCCCGGACCGACATTTCCTCGATCCGGGGATTTTCCCTTTTTGAATCCTTAGATCGTACAGTGCTTTTTTGTCCGCGAAAAGCACACGGCATTCAGGCAGGTCTTCTGACTTTCGGATCGTCCTACTTGCCGCGCCTTCCCATTCCCCTTCAACGGGTCACAGTGGCATCCTGCGGTGTTCGTCCCCGATTACAGCGGCGGGCCCGTCCCCTATTCTCAAAGGGTTCCCTTTTCAGCTCCAACGAGCGCCTGAATCGTATCGTTTTTAAAAAAGAACAGGGAACAAGTCAATGCTTTTTATTGTTTCCTTCAGCGTCCATCAGAAAGGCGCTGCGCTGGGAAACACGGTTTTGGCCGGTATGCATCCGCCGTCTCTCCGGCCGTCGGCAGCAAAGGCTTCCGGCATTCCAGGAGACGGCGGATCCGAAAATGGGCCGGCGCCGTTTCTTATCGAAGGGTCAACAGGTGGGTCCTTAAATTGCCCCCCCGTTTTTTCAAGCCCAATTTCCGTCGAATATGATTCCGATGGGCATCGATGGTGCGCTTGGACAACTCGAAAATTTCGGCGATTTCTTTGGTGCTTTTTCCCTGTTTGATCAAATTGGCGATCTGCACTTCCTTGGGGGTCAGGTTCACATATTTGGTGGAAAGCGTGTGGGCAAACGGAGAAATGATCTCCTTGAGGGACATATCAATAATATCCACGTAGGTTTGCTGGCTGGAATCGAGTGTGGTGGTTTTCAGCTTTTCCAGATACGGCAGAATCATCCGTTTGACATTGAGCAGCACCTTTTCCTCAAGCTCGTTTTTATCCTCTTCGCGCTTTTTCAAAATGGTCTTGAGGGCGGCGTTGGTGTCTTCCAGGTTCATCGTCTTGATACTGAGTTCCTCGGTGCGCTCCTGAATCATTTCCTCCAGCCGATTCCGTTCCGTTTTTAAGGCGCTCTCGCTTTCTTTCAAGCGCCGCTCCAGTTCAATGCGCGTCAGGGCGATTTCCACCGTGGCCTTGACCTGGTAATCGTTAAAGGGCTTGAGGATATAGCCCAGGGTCTGCAGGGATTTGGCCTGCTCCAGCCACTTTTCATCCTCATGGGCCGTGATGAAAATCACAGGGATGTCCGATTTGGCCTGGATCTTCTTGGTTGCTTGAATGCCGTTCATTCCACCGGGCATGACAATGTCCATCAGGATCAAATCCGGCTTGTGCTTCTTGGCCAGGGAAACGGCTTCTTTTCCGGACATGGCCCGTCCCACCACTTCAAAACCCATCGACTCCAGGGTTTCCTCCAGCTGGAGCCCCGTAATGGCTTCGTCTTCGACAATCAACAATTTGCTCACAGTTCTGTCCTCTCTTTTTTAAGTCTTTTTTCAATCTTCATACGGGATAAACCTGCGTTTCCACGGCATGTACACCCGCATGAATACATTTCCCTTAACATCGAATTTTTGCCATTACAACCTTTTTCTAAAAAATGTCAATAGTCCATAGAACTATTTCTTTGTTTTTTTGTGGTTTCACCCGCTTTTCGCCTATTTTTCTTCTCCACGAAGGAAATGAAACAATATACAGCTTGTCATAGGCATTTTAAGGTGAACCTGGATGGGTTTGCAAAATAATGAAGAAACCTGCAATCCAGGGTTAGATGCGCCAAGAAATCATTTTTCTTTTTCACGGGGGAAACGTTCCGCCCGGCCGCCCGAAATTCCAGGGGGCATCAAGGGTCTCCGGGCCGAAGGGGATCCCCGGCCATGGCCATGGGGGGGCGTTTCTTTTTTTCTTGACACATAGTTATATTGTGGCTAAAATGTAATCACAAATTTTGAAACAGCAAGGGCCGAAGCGTTCCGGGTCGCCTGCAGATCAAGGCGTTACCGACCTTCTTTGTTTAGGGTGCCTTTTGAACGCAAAAATACCAGGATAAAAAGATCGTCAGCCGCTTTATGCTCCCTTTTTCCGTTTATGGCTCCTCATTATGGAAATTCCCTGGGGTGAACGGCGTTGAAAGCAATGAAAAGGGGATACGGAGACGGCTATGGCACAAATCGGGTGCAAGGGGTAAAAAATGAGATATGCAGAGACGGGGTATAATTTGGAAATTGATCTGTCCCGGGGCGGCATTGAACGGGTGCCGACGGATCCTAAGGACACCGCACTCTATTTGGGGGGTCTGGGGACCAACGCCAAGCTGCTGTGGGACCGGGTTCCGCCGGAGGCGGAGCCCTTTTCTCCAGATAACCTGTTGATTTTCAGCACCGGGCTTCTGGGAGGGACCCCCGCCACCGGCGCGAACCGAACCATTGTGTCGACTTTTTCTCCACAGACATTGCTGATGGCCTATTCCATGATGGGCGGCTTTTTCGCCCCGGAATTGAAATATGCCGGTTATGACAAGGTCATCATCCGGGGTAACTCCCCCGAACTGGTTTATTTATGGATCAACGATGACAAGGTGGAGATCCGGGATGCCTCCCATTTACAAGGAAAAGGCGCGCTTGAAGCCGCCGAAATGATCCGGCGCGAGTTGAAGGAGCCCAAGGCCCAGGTGTGCGCCATCGGCCTTGCCGGTGAAAACCGGGTTTATTATGCCTCCATCGAGCATTCCCGCTCCAGCGCCAGCCGGGGCGGAATCGGCGCGGTGATGGGCGCCAAAAAGCTCAAGGCCGTCGCCGTACGCGGCAAAAAAGACATCAACGTCGCCCGGCCGGAAGAATTCATGACCCTTTGCAACGAGGTCTTGAATTATATCCAGCACCGGGCGAAAAATCCGATTAAAGGCGTTCCCCCTATTCTGGCCGGAATCGGATCTCCGCAGGAGATGGCCATACACGATGAGGAATGGCACACCACCAGTTTTGCCTGGGGAAACGCCCGCCACCGGCGGAAGGGTTTCTGGACAAAGGAAACCGCGGAAGTGTGGAAGAAGACGCAGGAAAAGGCGGTGGAGCGGCTCATCAGCTGCTATAACTGCCCCATGAAGTGCGGCGCCGTCGTTTCCTACCCGGCGTTGGGGATTTCGAAATACATGATGAAATGTTATTCGAAGCTCACCTATGTCATGGGCGCCATGGCGGACGATCTGGATTTCGGTTTTCGGATCGCGGGCCTCGCCCAGGAATACGGGGTGGACGGATATACCACGCCCCAGGTCATGGCCTTTGCGGTGGAGCTTTATGAAGACGGCATTTTAACCGATCAGGATCTCCCGGGGTTTCCATCCGGGAATGAAGAGCGGTTTTTTTGGCTCCTGGAAAAGATCGTCAGGAGAGAAGGAATCGGGGATATTCTGGCCAAAGGCACCTACTGGGCGGCCCGGCAGATCGGAAAAGGCGCGGAGGCGTACGACCGGAACACCATCAAGAAACATGAACAGATTCCCATCAAACTGGGGATGCTGAACCCCATCTATTTTCTCATGTATTCCACGGGTGAAAAGATGAACATCACCCAAATCGAGGGCCAGATGCCTCAGGTGCCTTTTGCCACCCGGGAGGAACGGGAAGAGTTTGTAAAGGACTGGATCCAGGTTCCCGATGAAAAATTCAAGGAATTCTTCTTGAACTGGGAACTGCGGGGAGAAAACGCGTTTCCCCATTACCCTCCGCCTGAAACGACCTGTGATCTCGTGGAATGGCAGGAGACCATGCACTACATCGACGATATTCTCGGAATATGCGCGGGTTTGTCTTCTTTTCCGATAAAACCGCCGTATCATATCCACAATCTTCCCAAATTCATTTCGGCGGCGACGGGAATGGATTTCGATAAAGACAGGCTCTGGAATACCGCCAAAAGGATCCGGAATTTGGTCCGGGCCGTGAATGTCCGGAGAGGGTTGAGAAGAAGCGACGAGAAACCGCCCGAGGATCACTGGAAGAAACGGTTTCCGGACTTGGAAAAAAAACTTCTGGATACCTACTATCGGTTCAAGGGGTGGAACAGCGAAGGGATTCCCACCAAAGAAACGTTGGACGGATTGGACTTGGCTTATGTCGCCGATGACTTTTTGAAACGGGGGATACTGAACGAAGGTGAAACAACCGCCGCCGAAGAGGCCGCCGAAGAAGCAAAGCAAAACTAAATGAAAAAGGAACACCGGTCATGGGTGAAAAGAAGAAGAAAATCATCAAAACGATAAAAATCGATGCGGATAAATGCAACGGCTGCCGGGCGTGTGAAGTGGCCTGTTCCGCCTTTCATGCGGCACCGAAATACAGCAGCAACAACCCGGCGAGATCCCGCATCCGGGTGATTCACGAGCCGTTAAAAGACATGTTCGTCCCGGTCTACGCCGGGGAATACACGGCGGCCGAATGCATGGGAAGAGACAAATACGTCCTTGACGGGAAGGAGTACGACGAGTGTGCTTTGTGCAGGGCGTCTTGTCCCTCCAGGGATCTTTTCAAGGAGCCCGATTCAGGTCTTCCCCTCAAGTGTGATATGTGTGAAAGCGATCCGACACTTACGGAACCCCTGTGCGTTCAGTGGTGCATCACCGATGCCCTGGTTTACGAAGAAAGGGAAGAAGAAGTCAAAGAAGAAGAGGAACAGGAGGAGTTGGAGATCGGCCTGGAAGCATTGGCCGACAAGTACGGCATGGAAAAGCTCATCGAAACCGTTGCCCGGTTGTCCGTGGCCAAGAAGGAATAAGCGCATGTTCACTTCCCGGAATGTCGCAAACCCCGATAAAAGATGAAAAACCACCCGGATATTCGAAGCAGTCCCAAGAAAAGGATGAAGATCGAAAGTGGAGAACCTGTCCGATTATAAAGAAATCGTGGATGTGATCAAGGCCAGCGGCGGAGAAGCCTTTAAGCGATGCTTCCAATGCGGGCTGTGCGATGTGGTCTGCCCGTGGAACAAAGTGAGATCGTTCAGCATGCGAAGAATCGTCCGGGAAGCCGGTTTCGGTTTAACGGAAATCGAAAGTGAAGATATATGGCTTTGTACCACCTGTGGAAAGTGCCCCCAGCAATGTCCCAGGGACGTCAAGCAGATCGAATCGGGAGTGGCCCTGAGGAGGATCGCCACGGAATACGGGGTGTTCCCCAAATCGGTCACTTCGATCCGTACGGTGAGCGGAAGCCTCATCGGAGAGGGAAATCCTCTCGGGGAAGAACGGGCCAAACGGGCCGCCTGGACGGAGGGGCTTCAGGTACCCTCCTTCGAGGAAGGGATGGATGTTTTATATTTCCCCGGCTGTTATCTGAGTTATGATCCGAGGCTGAAAAAAGTGGCTCAGGCCACCGCCCGCATCCTCAACCAGGCAGGGGTGGCGTTCGGCATCCTGGGAACCAAGGAGAACTGCTGCGGCGAAAGCATCCGAAAAACCGGCGACGAAGCGTTGTTCCGGCGGTTGGCCAAAGAGAACATCAAAACATTCATCGATCAGGGGGTCAAAAAAATTCTGGTCTCCTCCCCCCATTGCTATCATACCTTTAAAAACGAGTATCCCGAATTTATGGTGCATTTTGAGGTGGTCCATATCTCCCAGTATCTCCTTGAATTGATCCGGGACAAAAAACTGATTCTCAAAAACGGATACGAGAGGAACGTGACCTATCATGACCCCTGCTATTTGGGACGGCACAACGGGATTTACGACGAACCCCGGGAGATGCTGAATCAGGTTTCCGGATGTCATTTTAAAGAAATGCCGGAAACGCGGGCCGAAAGTCTTTGCTGCGGCGGAGGCGGGGGAAGGATTTGGATGGAAACCCCCAAGGGTGAAAGATTCTCCGACTTAAGGTTGAAGCAGGCCATGACAATGGGCGCCGATGTTCTGGTGACCGCTTGCCCGTATTGCATCGCCAATTTTGAAGACAGCCGGTTAACGATGAATGCGGCGGACCAAATCGAAATCAAAGACATCACGGAGATCATACAGGAATCCATTTAAAAGGCCAAAAACGATAGGAATAAGGAAAAGTGGAAAAAGAACAACTGGAACAGTTTTGCAAAAGTTTCGGCCAGGCCGATTTCGGGGATGTCATGGTGGTCGGCGGCGGCATCAGCGGTATCCAGGCGGCTCTGGATCTTGCGGCCGGCGGGTTCAAGGTGTACCTTGTGGAGAAATCCCCCGCCATCGGCGGCCACATGGCGCAGCTGGATAAAACCTACCCCACCAATGACTGCTCCATGTGAATTCTTGCGCCCAAACTGGTCGAGGTCGACCGGCACCCCAACATCGAAGTCCTGACCTATACGGAAGTGGACAGGGTCCATGGGAAATCAGGAGATTTCAAGGTCACCCTGACAAAAAGGCCCCGGTACGTTATCGAGGATAAGTGCACGGGCTGCACCACCTGCGTGGAGTATTGCCCCGTCATGGTCCCGGACCCCTATAACCAGGACATGTCATCCAACAAGGCCATTCATATATACTTTTCCCAGGCCGTTCCCCTGATTACCTATATCGATGAAAACTGCCTTTATTTGAAAGACAAAAAATGCCGCATTTGCGAGGCGGTATGTAAAAACTACGCCATCGATTTTCATCAGACGGCCGAAACGTTTGAAATACAAGTCGGGGCCGTCATTCTGGCGCCGGGATATGACGTGTTTGACCCGAAGATAAAAGGGGACTACGGATACGGCAGGTTCGACAACGTGGTCACCAGCCTTGATTTTGAACGGCTGTTGTGCGCCACCGGGCCCCACGAAGGCGAAATCCTGCGTCCTTCGGATCAAGCGCATCCCCATAAGATCGCCTGGATTCAATGTGTCGGGTCCCGGCGGGTCACCCCCGGAGACAACACCTACTGTTCCGCCGTATGCTGCACCTACACCCAGAAACAGGTCATTCTGACAAAAGACCATGATGCCGACGCCGAGTGTACGATCTTCCATAACGATATCCGGTCGTATGGAAAGGATTTCGAACCCTACTTTCAAAGGACGGAAAGACTTCCCGGGGTACGGTTCATCCGAAGTTATGTTTCTGTGGAAAGAGAAGTCCCCGAGACAAAAAACCTGATCGTCAAATACACCACGCCCGAAGAGGGGGTCAAAGAAGAAGAATTCGATATGGTGGTCTTGTCCGTGGGGCTCAATCCCCCGGCGAATTACAAAGACCTGGCGGACAAATTCGGCATCGAGCTGAATGCATACGGATTCTGCAAGACCGACAGTGTGAATCCCATCGCCACTTCACGTCCGGGTGTTTTCGTCAGCGGGGCGTTCCAGGGTCCCCTGGATATTCCCGAGTCGGTCTTCACCGCCAGCGGCGCCGGTTCCCAGTGCGGTGAACTCTTAAAATACCGGCGCGGCAGGCTGGCCAGAGAAAAATCGTATTCCCCGGAAAGGGATGTCTCCAAAGAGGAACCGCGGATCGGGGTCTTCGTGTGCCATTGCGGTGCGAATATCGGAAGGGTGGTGGATGTGCCCTCCGTCGTGGAATACGCCTTGACCTTGCCCCATGTGGTCCACGCCCAGGAACAGCTCTTTTCTTGCGCCACCAACTCCGCTCAAGAAATAACGGACATGATCAAGGAAAAGGGGCTCAACCGTGTGGTGGTGGCTGCCTGCTCCCCCAGAACCCTTGAAACACTCTTTCGGGACACCCTTCGGGAAGCCGGGATCAACCAATATTTTTTTGATATGGCTAACATCCGGGAACACAACTCCTGGGTCCATTCCAAGCAGAAAGAAGAAGCCACCCAGAAGGCAAAAGATATCACCCGGATGTCTGTGGCGCGGGCCTGTCACCTGGAGCCCCTGCAGGAGATCGATCTCCCCGTCAACAAGGCCGCCCTGGTGGTGGGGGGAGGGATCGCCGGCATGACGTGTGCCCTTTCCATCGCCAATCAGGGGCATGAGGTTTATCTGGTGGAACAGGATACGGACCTGGGGGGGATGGCGAAGCGGATCCACTATACCTTGGACGGGATGGATGTTCAGGCCTATCTCCAGGATCTGGCAAACAAGGTCTACCGCCATCCCTTGATCCATCTCCATACAGACGCGGTCATTACGGAGGCCACCGGTTATGTGGGGAATTTCGTCACCAAGATCACCTCTGAAAATCGTCCCTTTGAAATCCGGCACGGCGCGGCCGTCATCGCCACCGGCGCCGATGTGTACAAGCCCGCCGAATACCTCTACGGCGAAGATGACCGAGTATTGACCAATCTGGAACTGGAAGAAGCGATCGCAACGGGCGATGAAAAGATCCTCAGCGCGAACACCCTCGTGATGATCCAGTGCGTGGGCTGCAGAAACGAAGATCGAAATTATTGTTCCCGGATATGTTGCAGCCAGTCCATAAAGAACGCCCTGAAACTCAAAGAGATCCACCCGGAGATGGAGATCACCATTCTTTTTCGGGATATGCGGACATATGGATTCAGCGAAGACTTTTACCGGGAAGCGTCCGAAAAGGACGTACGCTTCATCCGGTATACGCCCGAGGACAAGCCCCATGTGGAACCGGCCGAGGCGGAAGGCGGATCCGTCTTGAGGGTGGCGGTGACGGATCCCGTCCTGGGGAAAAAGCTCGCCATCGACGCGGATTTTATTTCACTGGCCGCCGCCGTGATCCCTCCGGCGGGAAACCGGGAAGTATCTCAATTCTTCAAGGTCACCCTGGGAGCGGATGATTTCTTCAAAGAAGCCCATGTAAAATTAAGACCGGTCGATTTTGCAACGGACGGCGTTTTTCTCTGCGGCACGGCCCACTACCCCAAGCATATCCCGGAAACGATCAACCAGGCCTTCGGGGCCGCAGGGCGGACCTTGACCCTTCTTGCCCATGATATCGTCACCGTTTCCGGGGCCGTCTGTGATGTGGCGGAAAAACAGTGCATGGGATGCGGGGCGTGCATCTCTGCCTGCACCTATGGCGCCATCGAGTTTCGAGAGACGCGGCAGGGAAAAAAGGCGGTCGTCAATCCGGTTCTGTGTAAAGGGGACGGGCTTTGCAACGCCAAGTGTCCGACAGGGGCCATCCGGCTCAGACACTTCACCGATGAAGAGATCGAAAGCCAGATTGATGCAGCAATCGAATGCGTATAGGAGATAAAACAAAAAGGGGATTACGGATGCGTGAAGGAATTCAATTCAACCCCAAAATCCTGGGGTTTGTGTGTCATTGGTGAGCGTACGGCGCGGCTGACCTGGCTGGAGTTTCCAGACTGCAATATACGACGGATGTCAGATTGATTCGCGTCATGTGTTCCGGCAGAGTCGACCCGGAATTCGTGTTCAGGGCCTTTGCCAACGGCATGGACGGGGTGTTTATCGGCGGGTGCCGCCTGAACGAATGCAATTACGTGACCCATGGAAATTATCATGCCCTGAACATGGTCCTTTTGTGCAAAAGGATCATGGAGCACCTCGGCTTGAATCCCGAGCGGCTGCGGATCGAATTCATGTCCTCCGGTGAAGGCATCCTCTTCGCCGAGGTGGTCAATGATTTCTGCAAGAAGATCGAAGCACTGGGCCCCCTCGCCGAAGGCGAAAAAATCGATAAAAATGAAGTGATGTCCAAAATACAGGAAGTCAGAAAGCTCATCCCCTACATCAAGATCGTCAAACGGGAGAAGCTGGACTCCCGCCTGGAAAGCGAGAGCCGGTATGAAACCCTTTTTACGTTGGATGAGATAGAAACGCTGTTTAAAGATGTCGTCTCATATTACATCGATCCGGATAAATGCCAGGCCTGTATGATCTGTTACCGAAGGTGCCCCGTGGAGGCCATTGAGGGCGGAAAGAACCGGATCCATGTCATCGACCAGGAAAAATGCATCAAATGCGGCACCTGTTTCGAGGTTTGCCCCCCCCGCTTCGGGGCGGTGGATAAAATATCGGGCGCGACCGTTCCGCCGCCGGTCCCGGAGGAAGAAAGAACCATCGTCAGGAAAGCAAAAGAGAACGTATGATGTTTTTAATTGCTTGATTCGGCCAGGCGCCCAAAACCGCAATACACGTGAATCTCCGTTTCCTTGGCTGACGCCAGGGTCATGTTCAGGGAATCGGCCAGTTCGACGGCCAGCGCCGTGGGGCGGGAAGCGGCCATGATGAAAGGGATATTCGCCCGGGCCGCTTTTTGAACCATTTCATAGCTGATCCGGGAAGAAAGGATCAAGACGTTCGCCCGGTTCAGAATGCCTTTCAGAAAGAGTTTTCCGACGGCCTTATCCAATGCATTGTGGCGGCCCACATCTTCGGCCATGGATAACAGGTCAAAGCCAACGGTGTAAAGGGCCGCGGCGTGGGTGGACCGGGTCTGTCGATAGAGGCGCTGATGGGTCTCCAATCCTTTCAGGCAGTCATGGGCCTTTGCCAGGTCAACGGGCGGCCCGTCGGGCAGCATCATCACTTTTTGTAAAAGGTCGTCCACCATTTCCTTTCCGCAGATACCGCAACTGGTTTGACTGATAAAACCCCGGCGTTCCAGAATACCGGTGATGGCGGCCACCCGCTCGGGAGTGACGGTGAGGGTGACCGCGTTTGTGGATTCCGCCTCGCAAAAGGTGATGGCGCCGACCTGTTCCAGACGATCCACGACCCCTTCGGCCAGGCAAAAGCCGGCCACATGGGCCACTTCCTCCCCCGGAGTCCGCATGACCACCGCATAGGGCTGTCCTTGAACCCGGATGGACAGCGGTTCCTCAAGGATCAGTTCCTGCCGGGTCGAACGCCGTGTTTTTCCTTCCTGGCATAATACCTTTAAAGGGCGCGTATGATCACTCACGGGGAAATCCTTTTTGACCCTGCGCCGGGCCGGCGGATATGCGCATCCATGTATAGAATATAACACGTTGTGCGGTTTTCAACTTTGCTGAAAACCCATAAGAATCCAAGGTTTATTTTTTCACATGCCCCATAAAAATCATCCCGATTGACAAATACCACAAATAAAAGCGGGGTCGATGGGTTCTGAACCCACCGGCCCCCGCTATTTTTCCTCGCGATAACCCATATTTTATTTAGAAATCGGAAATAAGGGCATATCCTCTATGATGATAGCCTATTGCCGATATCCACCCATTCGGTACTTGTTTGATTTCCGGTAATATTGAATCCGGATTTCCACCCGTAAGATGAACAGCGGCCACACAGATCTCCAGCTTCACCCCGTCTTTCGCCATATTTGAAAGAGTGCCGGCAATCGCATCCAACTGTTTCTGATCTTCGGGAGAGAATCCCTTCCTGTCTTTGGAAACCAGTTTCACGGCAGGGCCCATGAAGATAACCACCATCTCGGGCGTTTTGGATCGGATCATCAGATTTTGGTCTTTATATGTCTTATGGATCAAATCCAGATGCACAGCAGCCACCTTCGGGTTGCCCACCCTGAAATCAAATACCGCTTTTACCGCTTCAACGCCTTTCATAGATTCGTATTCCGCCCCAAGTAAAACCGGGGAGCTCGAAAATATGAAGGCAATTGAGACAAATAGAATCAGGATTGAAGTTTTATATTTGCGGTTCATTTTAAGATCCTCCCTGTGCAGTCAATTAAGGACATCACGCATCCCGATTTTATCAAGATGCGAATGTAACAAGAATATTCATTGAATCAATATGTGCAAGCCAGCCATGATATTTTTCTTGGCCGGGATGCTTTTTCCCTAGGCGGTCACAAGAAGCCGTCGAGACCCTTCTCAAAATCATCAAAGACACCCTCGCCTCCGGGGAGGAGGTGCTCATTTCCGGATGCGGGAAGTTTCATTTTATTGGGTTGATTCCCTTTTTTTTCGGCTGTGATTTTGGCCATAATGGTGGATGTGCCATTTTCAAGGTAATTCTGTTCGATGTCTTTTCGGGTGTGACCGAAGCAGTAACAAACCAGTTCGTCGGGACGAAATTCGGCTTTTTCACCCACAAAAGGTTTGAAAATATCCCGGTTCATGTTTCTATCCAAAATAACGGTATCGCGATTTCGATGAGAAAACAAGATCATGGTGGGTTCAGGGGTCTGTTTGAATCCACAGCGATTCATTCAGGAGAAGAGATGTCCGGAGACAGGAGGTGGACCAAGACTCCAGCATTATTCCTTTGCATGAACCCCTGCATATGATAAAAAAGATCGGATCAACCCCAAGTTGCAACCAATCAAAATCTGGAGGTGAATGATGGCCAATTTTTTATTTACGCTTGGAAAAGGGGATGTGGAGTCGGCCACGCGCTGGTTTCAATTGGCAAAAGTCGCCCATTCCAAAGGGCACGCGGTAAACATTTTCCTTCATGAAGACGGTGTACCCCAAAGTTGCATAAAAAACATGGCGAAGAGTGTTTAATATGCTTGATTTTTTAAAAAATGAAACATTTTATGCGA
>ENA-OSEO01000329-OSEO01000329.1-sediment-metagenome-genome-assembly--contig:-NODE-329-length-129198-cov-6.867845_pt1 | contig 129198 bp, 104 predicted proteins | sample MGYA00237883_ERZ534232 | MGnify/ENA metagenome assembly ERZ534232
GCGGCTGGACACCGCAACCGAGATGTATGTTATCTTCACCCAAGAAGAACCTCCTCACCCCCTCGAGTCAGGCCCCTAAACCGCCGGTGTCAGGTGTGTATAATGACCAGCCTCAGGGGGGAGGGAATGCCGAAGGACCGGGGCCACCTCCAGTCCGGAAGGGTAAAGGTGCTCACAGGCTGGCCGAAACCATGGCCAAGGCCGAGAAGGGTTTTTGGGACAGGCGCCAAGGCGGGAGGGCGTGACGCATCCCGCCACCAGGATAGGCGGGGATAACGGTCAGCCCTCACGCACCTGGTGTCTTCGGTTTCCAGTCAGGGGCAAAGACGGCAGGTCCTTCGGCCGTCACCCCTGGTGTGGGGCCGCCGCACAGGAGGATAGGGCGCTGCTTCGGGACCTTGACGGCAACGCGTTTGCAGATCGGGTCGAAGCCGCCTTTCTGCCCGTTGCCGGGCCGCGTTCTGCCTTCAGGGGGAACACGTTTTCGGCAGGCTGCTGTCTGTCGCTGGAAGTCACGGCACACCCCAGCATCTGTTCGTAAACGTCCACGTAGGCCCTTGTCATGACCCCGTGATGGAACTTGACGGCCCCTTCCCTCATGATCCGGGCAATCTGGGCCTGTCGCGTCCTGGGAGGAAGGCTGTAAAAGCCCATGGCCTGCTCCATGGCCCACATCAGTCCGTTCGGATCGGCGTGTTCGAAGACGAATCCGCTGCCCGTGTTCTTCTGGGGGTTCAGGTGGCGGACCGTATCGTGCAGGCCCCCCGTGTCACGGACCACGGGAAGGGACCCGTAGATCTGGCCTATCATCTGGGGCAGCCCGCACGGCTCATAAAAGGACGGCATGAGGACGAAGTCCGACGCAGCGTATGCCTGGCGCTCCAGAGCCTCGTTGAAAGGGTGCACCGCCACGCGTCCGGTCAGATGGTGCAGGCCGGCCACGAACCGGAAATGCTCCTGGAAGTCCCCGTCGGCAACGAAAACGATCTGCAAGCCATGCTCCCGGTAGCGTTCGGCCACCGCGCCGAGAATCTCGGCGAGCAACTGGCACCCCTTCTGGGTGCGATCCAGCCGGGAGGGCCAGAAGAAGAGGGGCGCCCGGACATCTTTGACAAGCCCCAGTTGCTTTTGGAGCTGCAGCTTGTTTTCCTGCTTGGCCGCCGCATGATCCCTGGCGCCGTATCGGCGCCTGATCGCTCCATCCAGGGACGGATGGAAGGAGGGATCGGGGGCGTTGAGGATTCCCGTAGCAAAGCCCGTCACCCACTTGTCGGCAAGAAGTCGTTGGAGGGGGCGTGGCACGAACCAGTGTCGGCCGTCGATCACTTCCTCCATGAAGGTGGGGCTCACAGTATTGACCATGCGCGCGGCAAACACAGCGCTTGCAAGAAGATCCACAGGGTTCGTTTCCCGGCTCTCCTCGTAAGACAAGGGCATACGCTCGAAGAAGAGGTTTTGCCAAAAAGCGGCTCCATCTATGCCCCTGTCTTCGATATGGGACAGGGTGCACTTCACCGTATGAAGGTTGTGGAAGGTGAAAAGACAGGGAATTCCCCACCTTCTCGCTGCTGCGGGGATGAGCCCGGTCATCCAGTCGTGGCAGTGGACAAGGTCCGGCCGAACCATGGGGATGATGTTGTTCACAACCTCCCGCTGAAAGGCGAGGGCAAGCTCACTGTTCTTTCCCCCGTCGCAGGAGTAGACGCAGCTCCTGTGGAAGAAAGCCCTGTCCTGAGCCAGATGGATCCTCCCTACCGGCGGGAGGGCATCCGGGTCCTGCGCAACGGATGGATGCCCCGTCGGGACAGCCTGACGGAAGATACGGCGGTAGTTGGGAAGGGCCACGTGAACATCGGCTCCCTGGTGAAAAAGGGCGCTGGTGAGGGCGCCCGAAACATCCGCCAGTCCGCCTGCCTTTGCCACTGGCGTGTTGGCGGTGTTGCCCATCGCTTCGGGCAGAGAGCTGACTTCCGGAGTCACGATGAGGATGCGGGGGTTCTTGAAGGGCTCTGTCATGGTCAATGGCTCCTTCCGGAGGCGTTGCGCCTCCCGCAACTTCGGTCAACAGGCTTGTTTGACGGATACCTGTGGATTCCTGCGTTTTCAACAGGAGGCTTGCAGCGTGGGTTCCAACTGCTCCATGTTCCTCCCTTCAAAAACCAGAGACCCGGGCCGGCACCTGAGGGTGTGAAGGTTTTTGCGAAACATTTCACGGCCGAACGGATAGACGATGCGCAGGCCGTCCGTGGCGATCAGGATTCTCTTTCCTTTCGCGGCGTCCTGTTTGAGGGCATTGAGAAGTTCGTGGGCGGAAGTGGCGTCGAAATCTCCCAGAAGATTCAGGTGCAACGTTTTACCCTTTTTGCAGCGCAGGATGCGGAAGTTGGAAGCCATGGAGCGTCACTCCTTTCGGCGTCTGGAAGGGGGTCGCGCCCCCGTGGGCAAGACGACCCATACCGCCGACGTGGCAGCGGGTATCTTTACTTTTCTCTCAGGATTAGCATCGCCGGCCATTGTGTCCATAGGAGCCGGCATTCATTTTCCGGGGGGGATTTTCCCCTTGTATGGGAGGCGATCCCGTCCCGAATCGCGCCGGGATGCCCGCTCGCCGTCAAAACAACAATGCTTCGACCCTGCTCCTGCACATGCCGTGCCGGGCACCGCCGCCTCCGGATGGGGTTTTTCCTTTTGCCTGCCCATCGTGGCATGGCATGATCATTGCTTTTTATGCGACAGAGTTGGGAGATTTCAGTTCGGGAAGGGGTTGTACTGTCCATATCCGTGGACAGTGTATACCCTATCATACAGAAGCGGGACGGGGAGCTCTCGAGTGGACGATGGCGATGGCACATCCGGCGGCGCAGGCCGGAACCTGACGAACAGTCCGGTTCGGGTGTCACGGAGAGTCACCTGGGATCCCAGGGACTGGAACGCCCTCCCATAGGGGTTTTTCCTACAAAAATGAAGGACCGACCCTATAGACAAAGGCACGGAGAAGAAAGATAGATGTACATAGGACCAGCCGGCACACAGTTACCTTTTTACGTCGGGCGCCTCGGGAGGGAGGATTTGCGTGAGGGCGGTTCGATGCTGTGGCCAAACGCCGCATAGAATAAAGGCGGTGGGGTGGCTCCAGAAGCACGTGGCCAAGGTATGGTCCTGAAACCACGGCGCGATAAGAAGAGGATCGGTCATGAGGAAGATCGTTTTCGTCTCGAACAACATCCAAAATCAGGACCAGATGATCCCACTCATCAAGATCATGTTCCCGGAATGTGAAATCCACATTGTGTCTGCCGCCGCGCAAGGAAGCGCCCGGCGTGGGCGCGCCTCGATGGGCAAGGCCAGGGCCGGGAACGATGTGCCTGGCCACGCGGGAACGCAATGACCTGTACCGGATGGGTACGGCCTCCGGATGTTATTCCAGGGCAAAGAGGTGCCGATCAGGGGCCGGAGGCGCACGCAATACCGCGACACCGCCGATCAGTTTTCAGGACCGGACGAACCCGGCTTCAAGGAATGGGCATATGCAATTCAACCAGATCAGGAAGATGGCGGCGGCCATGGGTATCAACACGTACAGGATGGACAAGACCCGCATGATTCGAATGATTCAAAGACAGGAAGGCAATCTCGACTGCTACGGCACGAAAAGGGTGGGCGAGTGCAACGAGCCCACATGCTTGTGGCGGGAGGCTTGCCTGGCAAGGGGCGGGCGGGAGGATGGGGGCGTGTAGCAGACTCACTTTCAGGAGGGGCGCTTGCCGGATTGGCGCAGTGCTGCGCCGAGCTGGGGGCAGGTGCCGGGTCGCTTAGCGGGCGAGGGCGTGGAGCGGAGAAGGGGGTGATCGTGATGGCAAGTGCATCGAACTTGGAGATACGCGGAAGCAGCCATGTCATCCACCTGAGGTTGAGGGGTTGTTTTGACAATCATTTGGCCTGTGAGCTTGTGGACGTTCTCAAGGCGAGCATGCCCAATGCTTACAGGGTCGTGATTTACACAGGTGAACTCGACATTATCGATCCCCTGGCCTGTGTGAAGCTGCGGGACGATTTCTCGGATTTGCGGCCCCACAGATCGCGCATCGTCTTCACAGGCGCCAATGCGGAACAGATTGCCCCCCAAGGGAGCCTTCTTTTCCTGTGAACGGTTTGATGGCGAGGACTTGATCACAACTTCGGCCACGGAGTGGGTCCTGTCTTCGGCCAGCCGGTCGGAACCTCTTCCCGCACCTGACAACCCTGCGGATGAAAATACCGTCATTGCGGGATCGACCCGGAATCCAGTTTTTCCGGGGGTCACGCGCCCCCCATATGCCCTTGGCGCGTGGCCGAACAGGCGATCAAGCCCCATGGCGATGCCCGGCGTCGTACGAAGATGCGCGCCGCATGTCGAAGCAGCCCACCGGCAGGGCTCCGGGCACGTGATTTCGGCGTTACCCGGCGTCAGGCCGGCTCAGGCCACTTTCGGAAGGGGCCGCCAAAAGCGACCACGACTAGTCGATCCCCCAGCCAACGGGGCCCCACACCCTGATGACGAGCGGATACACGCCCGTCTGCCGACCAGGTTCCTGCCCCAGTCCGCCCACGGCTTCCGCGGTGCCCATCACGCCGGCAAGGGGATAGCCGTACACCCTCCCGGCCTCCACATCCACAAGGCTCAAATAATCCTCGTGAACGCGGGCCAGGACCGCAGGCCTCACCCCTTGTTCACGCCCGTGCTCGATTCCGACGGTCCGGCCCTCATACTTCTTGAGGAGCATACCGAGACGCGGCGCCGGCTCCAGCGCGGAAAGGATCATCTGCAACCGTTCGGAGCGGGCGTTGTTCTCCACGTCTTCTTCCTGCCTCTTGAGAGCGTCTTCTCGCTCCTGTTCTTCCTGACGCTTTCTCAGTGCCCGGGCCCTCTCGGCCGTCTCCCGTTGTTGCCGCAAGGCTTCGTCCTTCTCCTTTTCCGCGGCTTGCCTGCTCGCCGCCTCGATCCTGGCAAGCCTGGCCTGTTCTTTGCTCAGGGCCTCATTTTTCTCCGCCTCCGTCTTCTCTTTCAAAAGGAGCAGTCTTGTTCTGTATTCTTCTGTCTGCCGTTTCAGGAGTTCCGCCTTATCCTGCTCCGCTTTTTCCTTGGCAAGGGCCAGTCGCTTCTCATACTCTTCCTTCTGCGTCTTCAGGGCCTGGGCCTTTTCCTGTTCGATCCTTTTGCCTTGGAGCTCCTCGGCCTTCTCCATGGCGGCCCGCTGCTTCCTCGCTTCCTCGGCCTTACGCTGCTCCGCGAGCTGTCTCTGTCTTGCCGCGGCCTTTTCCTGCTCCTCTTTCTGCTTTCTCAGGGCCACGGCCTCCACGTTCCGCTCCATCTGGGTCCGCAGCGCTGCCAACCGTTCCGGCTCGTCTGCAAGCTCGTGCTCCTTGAGTGCAAAGTACTTTGAGAAGACCACCCCGCACTTGATGCACTCTTCCGTGTCCCATTCGTTGGAATGTCCACAGTTGGGGCACTCGAAACGACCCGGGACGGTGCTTTGCCCCTCGGAGGGCTCCGGGCCGGCCGTGATTTCGGCCTGCGCTTCCATCGCGGTTGGCTCCTGCGAGGGTCCTTTTTCCTCGAGAACGAGGGAGAAGGTTATCCCGCACTTGGCACATTCGGCGGCATCCTCTTCGTTGGTGTAACCGCACTTCGGGCACGTCAGCGCTTTTTCATCCATTGTGGTCTCCTCGGGTTTGCAGGCAAGGTGGTCGCACGTTTCGCTCCTATCGACGGATTACCCGCAATACATAGGCTGTCACCGCTTGACCCAATGTAACCTTTGACCCTTCAAACCGTCAAGCACGGTGAGGATGCGATTCTCGGACACACCTTTAGAAACTGCGGGGTTTGCACAGTGTCTCGCGTATCCTCATGTCGAAGAAATCGGACTGGTTCACCGGTTTGAGGACCAGCGCCGTGTCCGCACCCCGACCCGTGCCGCCCACGGCGATGATGTCGCTTCCGCTGAGCACCCCAGCGTCCGCGGCCATGATGGACACCTCCACCGCCACCTTGGTTCCCTGTCCGAAGAGGCGCAAGGTCTCGGCAACGAGAAGGACAGGGTAGTTGCCCGAGAACTTCTTGCCAATGGATCGCTCCACTCCGGAAAGGGCGTGGGTTGCCGCCACCACGGTGATCCCTTTGGCCTCCAGATCGCGGCGCACCTCCTTGTCCATGACGTTCTGGAATGGCTCCCGGAAACCGCAATGATAGGTCACGGCAGTTATCCGGAACCCTTGGAGAACCTTCAATGCCTCGTAGGCGGTCTTTCCCGTGCTCGACGCAAGGACCACCTCTTCGATACCCAGCGCCTGGCCCCTTTCCATGGCGCATTGGAGTGTTTTCAAGGTGTTTTGCTCTCCTGGCGCGTCAAAATACATGCTGCACCTCTTTTCTTTGTCTCCGGGACATTGTGCGGCAGCAACCCCTTCCGTTCGATCTCGGGTGTGCGTTCCTTGTTGCATCGCCGATTTCTTGGACAAATATATGCCTTGCGCGGCCACAAACTGCGCTTTTTATACCCTCACCCGAGCCCTCTCCCAGAGGGATAGGGGGATGTAGGAAATCGGAATTTGTGACCGCGCGCAGTATAGATAATTTTCGATGCCCAGGTCAATCAGCGTGGCTACGGTAGGTTGGTGGTTATATGCGCCAGGGAAGGTGGAGCTCTTGTGTACGGGAGGCACACCTGTGTTCCCTTGACACCTCCGTGTCCTTCTGTCATCTTCGGCTGCGAAGAAACCGCGGCCTCGACCATCGTGTTCCCCCCGCGTTGTTTGCCCTTCACCCCGACCCTCTCCCACGACGGGAGAGGGAGCATGAGGAACCGGCCGAAACGATGAGAGAGGCCGAAACCGCTTCACCCATGGACCGCCCACCGGCCTGCCGAAGAGGGGGGCCGGCCATGATCCACCGCAAGGAACCAGGCTATGGAAATCGGGGTCGAGGAAATACTCGCACTTTTTGAGCAGATCAATAAGATGCCACGCTGCTCCAAGGCGGAGGGGGCTGTCTCCGCGTGGCTGCAAAGCTGGGGGTTACGCAGGGGGTTTGCGACCCGGACAGACCATGTGGGAAACGTGGTGATAAGCGTTCCTGCTTCGCAGGGCTTTGAAGGGGCTCCCCTACTCGTCTTGCAGGCGCACATGGACATGGTGTGTCAGAAAAGACCCGGCTCCCGGCACGATTTCAGCAAGGACCCCATCGAGCATGTCCGGGACGGAGACTGGCTCAGGGCCAACGGAACCACCTTGGGTGCAGACAACGGCATCGGTGTGGCCCTGGCCTTGGCCCTGGCCTTGGCCCTGGCCGAAACGCACGGGTCCGGGCACCCGCCCTTCGAGCTCTTGTTCACCGTGGATGAGGAAACGGGGCTCACCGGGGCCTGCGCCTTGGAGGCGGGATTCATCGAGGCGAAAACGTTGCTGAACCTGGATTCGGAGGAAGAGGGCGTTTTCACCGTGGGCTGCGCCGGCGGCAGGGACACCAGGATCGAGCTTCCCGTTCAATTCGATCCGGCAGCGGGGCACTGGGACAGATGGATACTGAGCGCCACCGGCATGAGGGGAGGACACTCCGGTATAGACATTCAGAAGAACAGGGCCAATGCCCTGCGCATCCTTGCCCGCAGCCTGGACACACTGCGACGGGTGGTGGACCTGCGGTTGGTGGCGGTCGAGGGCGGAACGGCCCACAACGCCATCGCCCGCGAGGCGGAAGCGGTCCTGGCCTGCGCGCCTGAGAGGCGGTCGCTCGTGCAGCAGACCGTGGGGGCCTTCAGGAAAACGGTGCGGGAAGAATACGACGCGGTGGAGCCCAGCATGGATGTCCGCATCGCACGGGCGCAAAAGGGGGCCCATGTTGCCCCCATGACCGGGCCCAGCACGGAAACCGTCATCAATTTTCTGCTCGCCATGCCCCACGGAGTGGCCGGGATGTGCACGGGCATCCCCAGCCTCGTGGAAACCTCCAACAACCTGGCTGTGGTGCGCACAACCGACGCCTCCCTTGTGGTCGTGTCGAGCCAGCGGAGCTCGGTGGCCTCCAGGCTTTCGGAGATAACGGCCGGCATCGAAGCCCTTGCCGCCCTTGCCGGTGCACACACATCCACGGGCGTCGGGTATCCCGGGTGGCGACCGAACCTGGAGTCGCCCCTTCTGGCAAGGTGCAAGGGGGTCTACCAGGCCCTTTTCGGCCAAGAGCCTCACGTACAGGCCGTGCACGCCGGTCTCGAGTGCGGGGTGATCGGCTCCAAGTATCCCGGCATGGACATGATCTCACTGGGCCCCACCATAGAAAACGCCCACTCGCCCGACGAAAGGCTCCACATTGCGTCGGTGTCAAGGACCTGGGATTTCCTGTTGCAGCTCCTGAAGTCCTTTGGGGCCCATTAGGCGTGCGCATGAGGGAAAGAGGAGGATGGGCATGTCTTACCGGTTTCTCACCTTTGAAAAGAACGAGGCAGTGGCCCTTGTCACGCTGAATCGGCCCGAGAAGCGCAACGCCCTTTCCATCGCCATGCGCGAGGAAATCATGGACTGTCTCGACCGGTGCGAGGAGGACGAGGCGGTGAAAGTCCTCATCCTTACCGGTGCAGGGGCCTCCTTTTGCGCCGGGTTCGACATCGGCGAATTCTCCCAGGGCAATGTGCAGGAGCTCTTCGCCCGCTCGGAGGTTTACCATCGCAGGGTGCACACTTTCGCCAAACCCCTGCTCGCCGCAATCAACGGACCCGCCTTGGCGGGAGGCATGGACCTGGCGGCCATGTGCGACATGCGCATCGCCTCCCAAACCGCCGTCTTCGGGCAGCCCCAGGTCAAGATGGGGTTGCCCGCGGCCTATGGGCTTCTGTGTTCGGTCATCGTCCAGCAGGCCGTTGTGCGGGACCTTTGTCTGACCGGCAGAAGAATGGACGTCGGGGAAGCACTGAGGATCGGGTTCGTGGGCAGGGTGGTCTCCCAGGATGCCCTGATGGAAGACGTGCTGGTTACGGCAAAGGAAGTGGCCGCTGCCAACGCAGGAGCAGCCGCCAAGGCGCAATTCCTAAAAGCCCAGCCCGAGGTCTTCGGCAAGGGCGGCGGCACCGCCTGAATTTCCAGACGCGCTCTCACATCGCTATTTCAAGCGGTGCCACAGGTAAGTGTACCTTTTCTGCTGCTTGTCGTTTTTCACGGCCAGGGCCAGGGCCTTCTTGGTCCCCACCAGCACCACGAGCTTCTTTCCGCGGGTCACCGCGGTGTAAAGCAGGTTGCGCTGCAAGAGCACGTAGTGTTGGGTGACCACGGGAACGATGACGGCCGGGTATTCGGAGCCCTGGGACTTGTGGACCGACACCGCGTAGGCCAGGGTGATCTCGTCCAGGTCGGGATAATCGTAGGCCACATCACGCCCCTCGAAGGAAAGGATGACTTCCTGGTTTTCCCTGTCGATGCTGGAGATTGTCCCGATATCCCCGTTGAAGATTTCCTTGTCGTAGTTGTTCTTGATCTGCATCACCCTGTCGCGGACCCGGTAGGTATGGTTGCCCCTCGTGAACCCCCCGTCGCCGGGGTTGAGGGCCTCCTGGAGTCGCAGGTTGAGGTTCGCCGCACCCGCGGCCGCTCGGTGCATGGGAGTGAGGACCTGGATGTCGCGAAAGGGGTCGAACCCGAAACGTCTGGGGATGCGTTCCTTGGCAAGGTGCACGATGGTATTGACGACGGTTTCGGGGTCCTCCTGCTCGATGAAGTAAAAGTCCTCGTCCGGCCCGTTGGATTTCAGGGACGGCAGGCAGCCGTTGTTTATCTTGTGGGCGTTGACGATGATGGCGCTCTGGCTCGCCTGGCGAAAGATCTCGGTGAGCCTTACCACCGGCACCAGCCCCGACACGATGACATCCCTCAGAACGTTGCCCGGTCCCACCGAGGGAAGCTGGTTCACGTCGCCCACCAAAATCAAGGTGGCCCTCAAGGGAACGGCCTTGAGCAGGTGGTGCATCAGCACCGTGTCGATCATGGAGGCTTCGTCCACGATGAGAAGGTCGCAGTCCAGGGGTCTTGTCTCGTTTCTCTGGAATCCGCCTTTCTGGATGCTGTATTCGAGCATGCGGTGGATGGTCCTCGCCTCGTGGCCCGTTGTCTCGGCCATCCGTTTTGCGGCCCGCCCCGTGGGAGCGGCGAGCAAGATCTCCACGCCCAGTCTCGAAACGATCTTGAGCAGGGCCTTAATAATGGTGGTCTTGCCGGTGCCGGGCCCCCCCGTGATGACCATGGCCTTGCTTTCCAGGGCACACCGCAGGGCCTCGGTCTGTTGCGGGGCCAGGCGGATGTCCAGCCCCCCCTGAACCCATTCCAGGGCCCTTTGAGAATCCACCGTACGGACGGCCTTGGGGACCTGCAACAGGTGCCTCATCCTGGCGGCGATGCCCGTCTCGCATGCGTAGAACGGGGCAAGGTAGACGGCCTTGTGGTTTTCGCGGAAATCCTCCAACCCCTCGTTCATGTCTTCGATTACGATCCTTTTCTCCGAGGCGATGGCGCCGAGGGCCTTGACCACCATCTCCCGATCCACTCTCAGGACCTCACGGCACTCATCCACCAGCCCCTCGTAAGGGTAGTAGGCATGCCCCTGTTCCGCGAGCTGGTTCAGCACGTAAAGGATGCCCGCCTGTACCCTTAACAGCGAGTCTTTGGCAAACCCGAGGTTTTGCGCGATCCTGTCCGCGGTGACAAACCCGATGCCGAATATGTCGGTGGCGAGCCGGTAGGGGTTTTGGCTCACCACCTCGATGGAGCGGTTGCCATAGTGTTTGAATATCTTGGTCGCATAGCCCGAGCCCACCCCGTGACCCTGCAAGAAGAGCATCACCCCCCGGATCTCCTTTTGCTCCTGCCAGGCCTTGCGGATCATCTCCACACGCTTTTCGCCGATCCCTTCCACCTCGGCGAGCCTTGCGATGCTGCCTTCGATGATGTCGAGGGTCTGTTCACCGAAAACGCCCACGATGCGCTTGGCCATGACCGGGCCGATCCCCTTGATCAGCCCCGAGCCCAGGTACTTGCGGATACCGTACACGGAGGCGGGAACCGACGTGTGGTACCGAGCCACCTTGAACTGTTCCCCGAATTTGGGGTGCGTCACCCACTGCCCCTCCATGGTCAGGATCGCTCCGGCGAAAGGCGCCGCCAGGTTCCCCACCACCGTCACCAGGTCCCGCTGCTGGTGGACCTTCACCCGGGCAATGGTGAACCCCGTTTCTTCGTTGGAGTAGGTGATTCTTTCGATCTGACCCTGCAATTCGGTGAGCATGGGAGGGTCCTGCCGCGCTACGTCGACGGGTCCAGGGGCTTTTCCTCTCTCGATTTTCGGCATGGCCTGCCGGATCTTCATCCCCACGCTCTTTCCTTGGCGCCTGTCCCAAGGCCATCGTCTGCTACGGAGCCTTTATAGCCCATGGGATTGAAATTACATGAAGCCCGGTCCACGGGCAAGGGAGAAAGTCGAGGGGTTGCTTTTTGCCCGGGGCCAACGCGTGCGAAGCGGGCCCGTTGCGTGTGCGCCTTTGCGGTGGTACAGTCGCCTTGCCGGTCAAGGCGCTTCCCAGGCCCTTTGCAGTCGCAGTCTTCACGGTGAACAAGGCATCGCGCAGAGAAGAGGACCACAGGCATTGATCATCGTTTTCGGCCAGGGTGCATTGCTGTCGGGTTTGGCCGACGGGCGAAAGGTGGCCACGGTTCTGTTGGCTTTGCCGGGAGTACGGGCATCCTGCCCGCACCCTCGGTGCGGGGCGGGGGAAAAGGACCCGGCCGCAACGATGATCAAGGCCGAACCACAGTCATCGACAAAACCAGGGGGGGGGGAAATGAAACCAAATGTTTATGGGTGGTGCGGCAAGACGCTGAAGGTGGATCTGAGCAATGGAAGGATCACCGAACTGGAAACCCTCGACTATGCGGATCGTTTCCTCGGGGGGCGGGGGGTCGCCACCCGGATCTACTGGGACGAAGTGGGTCCTGGAGTGGGCGCTCTGGATCCAGAAAACTGCCTGGTCCTGATGAGCGGTCCCCTCGCGGCCACAGGGGCCCAGGGGGCCTCCCGATTCGAGGCGCTGGGCAAGTCTCCCATGAGGTTTCCCGATGGATTCTGCTACGGGAACCTGGGTGGGTTCTTCGGCCCTTACCTGAAACGGGCGGGCTATGACGGCGTGGTGCTCACCGGACGGGCGGAAAGGCCCAGCTACGTCTGGATACACGACGGGAAGGCCCAGATCCTGGACGCCTCGGAGCTGTGGGGAAAGGGTGTCAAGCGGGTCCGGGATCTCTTGCGGCAGAAACACGGGCCGAAGACCCGCTTCGTGAGCACCGGGGTGGCAGGGGAGAACCTGTGCCGCGCCGCCACCCTCATGACCGACCACGAGGGGGCGGCTACCGGCGGGTTCGGGGCCGTCATGGGCTCGAAGAACCTCAAGGCCGTTGCCGTGCTGGGCACGGGGAACCCCACGGTCGCCCGGCCCGAAGAGCTCAAAGAACTCAACCGCTACACCATCAACCTCAGCCAGAGGGGCACCTTGCGCATGCCGGTGCCCAAGCAGCAGATCCGTTATGTTAAAACGGCGTCGTGCTATCAGTGCGGGCTGGACTGTTTCCGTGGGCTCTATCGCACGGCCTCGGGAAGGGAGGCGGTACGAAAGTGTCACTCCCTGGTCTTCTACATGCCGTATGTGGGATTGAAGGAAGGGGAGACCATGGACACCGCCGTTGAGGCCACGGAGCTGATAAACGAGTATTCCCTGTGCAGCATGGAGATCGGCAACATCATCATGTGGCTCGATGCCTGCTACCGGAGCGGATACCTCAGTTCCAGGGAAACGGGCCTGGACATGTCGCAGCTCGGCACGCGGCACTTCGCCGAAAAACTGGTGACCATGATCGCCCGCAGGGAAGGTTTCGGAGACGTCCTGGCCGAGGGCCTTCTCAGGGCCGGGGAGAAGCTTGGGGACAAGGCAAAGGCCCATTTCACCGAAAACGTGGGAGCAGTGGGAGGAGGAAGCGGTTACACACCACGCGAGTACGTGGCCACGGCCCTTCTCTGGGCGCTGGAGCCGCGCCAGCCCATTGCACAGCTCCACGAAGTGAGCTACCCCATAGCACGCTGGCTGCTCCATCTCATGAAACCCGATCTCTCCCCCACGACCGCTGCGGTCTTCAGGGCCCAGGCGACCAGGTTCTGGGGCAGTGAACGGGCATGGGACTTGACCTCCTACGAGGGAAAGGCCCAGGCTGCGGCGAGAATCCAGGACCGAGTCCTTGTCAAAGACAGCCTGCTGTTGTGCGAGGCGGCCTGGCCCATCATGGATTCGTTCCACACGCCCGACCATGTGGGCGATCCCACCCTGGAAAGCAAGATCTTCTCGGCCGTGACCGGAGTGGAAACCGACGAGGCGGGCCTGTATTTGTACGGCGAACGGATCTTCAACCTCCAGAGAGCCATCCTGCTGCGCGAAGGGTGGAAGGCCAAGGACGACGACGTGCCCCCTGAGTACAACTTCACGGATCCCGTGGAGATGTCGGCCATCAATCCGCGCATGATCGTCCCCGGCCCCACGGAAGAACCGGTCTCCTTCAGGGGAAACGTGCTGGACAGGAAGAAATACGAAACCATGCGGGAGGAGTATTACACGTTAAGGGGCTGGGATGAGGCCACGGGCCTCCAGAAGGCGGAAACCCTCCGTCGTCTCGGCCTTTCCGATCTGGTCGACCCTTTGAAGAAGAACGGACAGATAGCCGGTTGAAAGGGCGGGCAAGCCGCGTCTGCTCCCGACGTCGCCGCGGCTTCGCCCCTTCAGGGCGCGGGCTGAAAACGCAGCAGCGATTCAGAAGCAGGAGGAGGGAAGGGATGCATGTTCCGGATTCGTCGTGTTTTCGATGACTTCCTGCCTGTGGATCGACAGGCCATCGCATGGGTACAGGAAACCCTCCGGGCGCAATTTCCCCTGATTTCCGAGGCGGAGGTGAGAAAGCTCCCCTCCATGTTGAAGAACCCCTTGCGCTCCCGCTTCCGGACGATCCTCTTTGTGGGGAGCAAAGGGTACCGCCATCAGGGTTTTGCCACCCTGCTCCACTTCTCGGACCTGGACTTCTGCTACCTGGACTATATCTCCGTCGCGCCCCGCCTCAGCGGCCGGGGCATCGGCGGGGTCCTCTACGAGAGGGTGCGTGAAGAGGCAAGGACCTTGAAGGCCGAAGGGCTTTTTTTCGAATGCCTTCCCGACGACCCGAAGTTGTGTCCCGGCGACGCGGCATTGCTTGCCGAAAACCGCGCAAGGCTGCGTTTCTACGAGCGATACGACGCCCGGCCCATCGTGGGAACTGCCTATGAAACCCCCCTGAACGAAGACAGCCCCTGCCCTCCTTACCTGGTGCTTGATCCCCTGGGCAGGGAGCGCAGGCTCGAGGGCAAGAGGGCTGGGGCCATGGTCAGGGCCGTATTGGAGCGCAAGTACGGTGACCGCTGCCCTCCCGGTTACATCCACATGGTGGCCGGCTCGTTCGAAAAGGGTCCGGTCCGCCTGCGCAGCCCTCGTTATCGGTCGGGAAAACAGGAACTTTTCGTGCCCACGCGTATCTCGGAGGACCGCAAGATCCTCCTGGTGGTCAACGACCGTCACGAGATCCACCACGTGAGCGAAAGGGGGTACGTTGAATCGCCGGTCCGGATTTCGGCGATCCTCAAGGAACTGCTCCCCACGCTTCTTTTTCGTCAGGTACCGGCGCACCGGTTCTCTGATGATCGCATCAAGGACGTACACGCCGTGGGGTACGTCAATTACCTCAAACGGGTCTGTGCCCGGGTGGACCCCGGCCATTCGGTGTATCCTTACGTCTTTCCGATCCGAAACGTCGCCCGGCCGCCCAAGGAGCTGCCCGTTCGGGCCGGCTACTACTGCATCGACACCTTCACGCCCCTCAACGAGAACGCCTTTCGCGCGGCCAGTCAGGCCGTGGACTGCGCCCTGACCGGAGCCGACCACCTGATTTCCGGCGGCCGCCTTGCCTATGCGCTGGTCCGGCCGCCGGGACACCATGCGGAGCGCAAGGCCTTCGGTGGCTTCTGCTATTTCAACTCCGCCGCCGTCGCCGCCCACAGGTTGAGTCGATTCGGCACCGTGGCCGTCCTGGACGTGGACTATCACCACGGAAACGGCACCCAGGACATCTTTTACGCACGCAGGGACGTGCTCACCGTGTCGATCCACGGACATCCGAACTTCGCCTATCCGTATTTCAGCGGGTTCAGAGACGAAATGGGCGAAGGGGAAGGAACCGGCTTCAACCGCAACTTCCCTCTGCCGGAACAGGTGGACGGCGCAGAATACGGGAAGGTTCTGGAATCGGCGCTGCATCGCATCGCACGACACAGGCCCGCCTTTCTGGTGGTCTGCCTCGGCCTGGACCCGGCCAAGGGTGACCCTACGGGCACATGGTCTCTCACTGCCGGGGACTTCGAGCACAACGGCAGACAAATCGGCGCCATGGGGGTCCCCATACTCGTCGTTCAGGAGGGAGGTTACCGCATCCGAACTTTGGGCGTCAACGCAAGGCACTTCTTCGTGGGGCTGTGGTCCGGGGCCATGGAAAGACCCCGAACCAGGACGGTCTGATACGCCGGGCGGCGGCTGGAATTGGCGCCCTTGACAACCAAGGGCTTCTCCGGTAAAGCACTGCCGTGCCACCGCAAGCCCTTGGGGGCACAAGCGGGGGCTTTGCCCGAGGAACCATGCACAAGGCAGCCCGCAGCAGGACGGGGCGGAATCTGCGTGAAGGGGATACCAGACAGATGAGCGAGAAAAGCAAACGCATAGGGGCTCTTGCCATAACGGCGGTTCTGTTTGTGCTGGGAGTTGTCTGTTACGCGGCCTTCCCGGTGAACCCCCCGGAGGAGCCGCTTCGCGTCCTCTTTCCGGCAACCGCCGGGAGGGTGATATTCGACCACAAGACCCATGTTTCAGACTACGGGCTCCAATGCGCCGACTGCCACCACGCCGAAGGAGTGGATCCCAAGGCCCTGGCAGCCGATTGTGGGGACTGTCACGATACCGGCGACGAGACTTACGCCCGCGAGCATTTCGGGCACAAGTCCCACATCAATGATTTCGGTCTTGCATGCACCGACTGCCACGAGGCGTCCGAAGATGCCAAGACCAAGGCATGCGGCGTCTGTCACCTGCAGGAAGACGAAGACTACGCACTCAAACGGATGGATGCCTTCCATGAGCAGTGCAGCGGCTGCCACGAAAACTCAGGTGCCGGGCCTACCGAGTGCTCCATGTGCCACGTTCTCTGATTGTGTCGGAAACCCCATAACAAAGAAACAGAGAGCTGGCGGAGCCAAGGCAGCCTGCTGCTGCGGCCTCACCACCCCAGCGTCAGGTACTTGTGCATGGAGTCGGCCGCGGTTCTCCCCGCTCCCATGGCCATGATCACGGTGGCCATGCCGGTGACGATGTCCCCCCCTGCCCAGACACCGCGCATCGTGGTTTTGCCCGTATCCGACTCTGCAACGATGTAGCCCCCTTTCTTGAGGGCCAGTGCGGGTGTGACCGAGGTGAGGAGGGGGTTGGCCCCCGCACCCACCGCGATGACGGCCAGGTCGCACGTGGTCTCGAAATTTGAGCCCTCCACGGGAACCGGACTCCGTCTCCCCGAGGCGTCCGGCGTGCCAAGCTCCATCCGGATGCATTCCATACCGGTCAATCTGCCCTTGTCGTCGCCCATGAAACGTACCGGGTTGGTGAGAAGGTGCATTTCCACCCCTTCTTCCTCGGCATGATGGATCTCTTCGATCCTGGCGGGCATCTCGTCCCGGGAGCGCCGGTATACGATGCGGACCCTGTCGGCGCCCAGGCGAAGGGCCGTTCGCGCCGAGTCCATGGCCACGTTTCCCGCGCCCACCACGACCACGTCCTTACCGATGACGATGGGGGTGTCGTACTCGGGGAATAGGTAGGCCTTCATGAGATTGGACCGCGTGAGGTACTCGTTGGCCGAATAGACCCCTATGAGGTTTTCTCCCGGAACACCCAGAAAGCGTGGCAGCCCGGCACCCACCCCGACGAACACCGCGTCATAACCCTGCTGGAAGAGCTCCTCCACCGAGGCGATCTTGCCCATCACCATGTTGCACTTGAACGTGACGCCCAGGCGTTCCATATAATCGATCTCCGAAAAGAGTATCTCCTTCGGGAGGCGAAACTCGGGGATTCCATAGAGCAGAACGCCTCCAGGCTTGTGAAAGGCCTCGAAGACCGTGACGTCGTGCCCCTTGAGGATCAGGTCTCCCGCCACGGTGAGTCCGGCCGGCCCGGACCCGATCACCGCCACGCGCTTGCCCGTAGGCTGCGCTTTTTCGGGCAGCTCCACCTTTCCCGCGTCCCGTTCCCAGTCGGCCAGAAAACGCTCCAGCCGACCGATGGCGACCGGCTGCCCCTTTTTCCCCAGCACACACTGGGCCTCGCACTGCCCTTCCTGGGGGCACACCCTCCCGCAGACGGCCGGAAGGGCATTTCTCTCCTTGATCTTCGCGATGCCTCCCGCAAAGTCCTTCTCCCTCACCCGGTTTATGAAGGCGGGAATGTCTATCCCCACGGGGCAGCCGGTCACGCAGCCCGGGTTCTTGCACTGGATACAGCGTCCGGCCTCGAGGACAGCCGTATCCGCCGCGTATCCCAAGGGTACTTCCTTGAAGTTCTTTGCCCTTTGTTTCGGGTCCTGTTCCGGCATCGGTTGCCGTGGTGTCTTCTCTTTCTTAGGCTCCGTCATTTTCCGTCTTCCTCCGCTGGTCTTCCAAGCCTCGGTCTTGCGAGCAAGTGACTCCTCTTAACTGGTTTCGAGTCCGCACTGGCCCTGAAAACGCCTCATCGCAGTCTGCTCCTGCGGCACGTAGCCCTGGAGCCTGAGCATCAGTTCATCGAAATCCACCTGATGACCGTCGAATTCGGGACCATCCACGCAGGCGAAGCGCGTCCTGCCTCCCACGGATACCCTGCAGCAGCCGCACATCCCCGTACCGTCCACCATGATGGCGTTGAGACTCACCAGGGTCTTGACCCCGTATTGCTTGGTGACCTTGGAAAGCACCCTCATCATGGGCACGGGTCCGATCCCCACCACAAGGTCCACCTTCTCTTTTTCCAGGATGTCCTTCATCACGTCCGTTCCGAAACCGTGGTAACCGCAGGACCCGTCGTCGGTACACTGGTAAAAATCGTGGGAAGCGGCCTCCATCTTGTCTTGGAGGATGATCAGGTCCTCACAGCGCGCCCCGCAAATGGCAATGACCCGGTTGCCCGCATCCTTGAAGGCCCTGGTGATGGGATGCAGAACCGCTATGCCCGTCCCCCCCCCGACGCACACCACCGTTCCCAGTTTCTCTATGTGGGTAGGCTGGCCGAGGGGACCTGCGATGTCCTGGATGGCATCGCCCACTTCGAGGGTCTTGAGAAGGGCGGTGGTCTTGCCCACCACCTGGTAGACCAGGGTGATGGTTCCACCCTTGGCATCCGTGTCCGCCATGGTGAGAGGGATTCTCTCGCCCGTTTCGTTCACACGCAGGATGACAAATTGACCGGGTTTGGCCTTTTGGGCGATGTCGGGGGCCGATATGACATTCTCCACCACCGTTCCCTGGGCCATGACTCGTTTTTCCAGTATCTTGAACATGGTTTCCGCACCTCCCGTGCTTCGTGGCTAGCTTCAGGAGCCACCATTCGATCATTTGCTCATAACGCGACCCATACCACAACCCGCACATCCCCTTCAACCCTTTTGAGATGCAAGGGGCCCTTCCATGGGGATGCGTCAGGAAAGATCGATCCTTCCGGATGATTCGGGCAGGCGCTGAGTGCCTGGGGCTGCCTCATCGAAAGCGCGAGGTTGACAGGGGCCGCCGGTGGCTTTAGAAAGCACAGACCCGTCGGGGTGGCCGGGACCGGGTGCGGGAGGAAGGCGCGGGGTTTGGACGGAGGGCTTTTTCAATCGACGGGACCAAGAGGAGAATTAGGATGGACATCTCTGAAGTGAAGACCATCGGAACGGGGATATCGAGACCCGAGGGGGTCATGGTCCTGGACGACGGGACCATCCTGGCCGCGGACGCAAACGGACGCTGTTCGACAACCAGCCGGGACGGGCGCACCGAGTACTTCGGAAACGTCGGGGGAACGCCCAATGGCATCTGCGTGGATGGGAGGGGCAACTGCATCATCGCCAACATCGGCAACGGTCAGGTACAGTCCCTTTCGATGGACGGCCGGCACGAGGTGCTTTTCACCGAGGCGGACGGCAAGAGGCTGCCCAGCCCCAATTTCCCCCTGGTGGATTTCCGGCAGCGGTTGTGGGTCTCCAATTCCTCTTACCGGGAAGACCTGGACGAGGCCATGCACAAGCCCGCTCCCGACGGCTGCATCGTCCTCTACGAGAAGGGGCGCCCCCGAATCGTGGCCGAGGACATCTATTTCGCCAACGGGCTGGCGGTCGATAAGGACGAAACCCATCTCTACGTGGCGGAGACTTTCATGCGGCGGGTGCTGCGCTTCACCATCGCGGAAGACGGCTCCCTGGTTCAAAGAAGGGTCTACGGCCCCGAAACCCTTGGCAAGCGAGGATTTCCGGACGGCGTGGCCTTCGACGAAGCGGGGAACCTCTGGGTGACGTTTCCCATGGGAAACGCGATCGGCTACATCACCCCGTCCGAGGAGCTGGTCCTCGTGCTGGAAGACAAAGAGGGCAGGGTCCTCAGGAATCCCTCCAACATATGTTTCGGCTGGGAGGGAAGGAAGACCGGCTTCGTGGGGAGCATAGGCGGCACGAGCATTCCCTATTTCAAGGTTCCACACCCCGGTCTGAGACTGGTGCATCAGCGTTGAGCTTTTTCCGGTGCGACCCAGCGGCTCACTCCATGAGCTCCACGCGCACCAGGGTGTCGCTCACCATTTGAGACCGGGCACGTGCTCGCCCCTTTTTCTCTGCTTCGCATCCCCCATTTGCCGAAACGCGGGCGGGCAGATCCATCCTGACCTGCAGCAGAAAGGCAAGGGTCCCGGAGACGAAGCGGCGCTCCACCACATCGAAATAGAACACGGAATCGCCCGTGGCCGTGCAGCGCCATTCGTCTTCCCCTTTGGATGAAAGATCCGGTTCCCAAAATTCGATGCTGCAGTCGAGCTGGGCGCACGTGCGTTTGTCGATACGAACGTACTGCGTGAGTTTTACCTTGCGCCGCCCTGTCAGGGTCGGCGGGGAACCGGGAATGTTGAGGGGCATTTGCTCTGCCGTCTCCAAAGTTTCCCCCACACGGATTTTTCCCCGGGGCAGCGGGAAGAGCAGCCTGAGCATTATCTCCCGGGACAAACCGCCCGGCGGCAGGCGTCCATCCTCCTCGAGCCCTTCTATGACCAGGGGGGGCAGCATTCTTTCCATGGCGTCCCCTTCCCTGCCCGGGAGATCGGCTTGCCTCCGCATGCCGAAGCCTTCCAGAACGAGGTTTGCCCTGCCCGCTCCGCGGCTCGCCACCACGAGACGGCCCTTGCCCTCCAGGGCTTGCTCCGGACTGCCCCCCGTGTCGGTGAAACCGCGCATCAGGGTCTTGATGCGCCCCCTCTGTGCGTAAGAATAGGTGTGGGTCTGCGCTTGTGAGAAATCCCACTTGAGAACCGCCTCGCGCGCAGGCGGGCGGGTGGCGGTGTAGCTCCTTGGCAACTCACCCACGAAAGACGATACCGGTGCCTCCTTGCCGGGTTCGGCCCAAAGACCGGGCACCCCTGTGCACCAGAGGACCGCGACCGCTGCCATCACCACGGAGAATCGAGCCCCAGGGCCCATGCACACCCACCCTCTGTCGGTCCTTCCGGCTTTTCCAAGGTGGCACCGGGGACTCCCGGACACCCTCGAGATCGTGGAACCGGCCCGTCACCTTGCCACAGGGGCCTTTCGCGGGCGGTAGAACAGGGCAGGCCCCCTGTTCATGGTCTCCAGGAAGCCCCCTTGCACGAGCGCCTCGAGCTGTTTTATCGCTTCGTTTGCGGGCACCCCGAGGCCGGAGCAGATGTCTTCCAAGGTGCAGGGACGCCTCGCCAGAATGCTGAGGATATCCTGGGCCAGATCGTCTTTCCCGCGACCCTGCCCCGAGCCCCGGAAAGGCACGATCACCTCGGCCCTGGGACCCAGGATCTCGCAGAAGCGATCCAAAACCTGGCCGGACACCTGCCGGACCCATGACTCCGCTGCAGGACGCACCGCCGTGTTCAGATGCACCTTGTCCGGATTCATCGCATCGACCCATTTGCGGAAACCCGCGGCGTCTTCCTCCGAGTCGTTCATCGTGGGCACGAGGAATATCTCGAGCCAGATCTTTCCCGTGTATTCTTTTCGAAAGGCGATCAATCCACCGGTCATGGCCTCGAAGGTGATGGCCCCATGGGGACGGTTGATTGCCTGGAACCCTTTTGGGTCGTGGGCGTCCAGGGACGGCAGGACCACATCGGCATGCAGCAACGACGCACGCACCTGCCCATCCGCCAGGAGCGAGCCGTTGGTCAGCACGGCGACCGGCACCTGGGTGCGGCGCTTGATGGCGGCGATCACAGAGCCTATATGGCTGTTCAGTGTGGGCTCCCCGGATCCGGCGAGGGTGATGTAGTCGGCCCGCACGTCTTGGAGCAGCTTGGCCTCGATCTGGTCCAGCAAGGTGCTCTCGTCAACGTAAGGTTTGCGCTCCACGGTGGTGCCGCGAGTGGGCCCGAGCTGGCAGTAAACGCAATCATAGGTACATACCTTGTAAGGCACCAGATCCACACCGAGGGAGCGTCCGAGTCTTCGGGAAGGCACGGGCCCGTATACCAACTTTGCCATTTGTCATTCTCCACGCCGGGCCTGCTCCTGAACACCACCATCACGGCAGGTCCGGCGCAAGGAAAGCTTCCCACACGGCCGGGTCGGCGGCCGAAGCGTTTCGACCTGCACAGTTGTCCGTGAGGCGGGGTGCCCGACCGACGTTGCCCATGGGTCACCCTGCAAGAGGGGGTGCATCGGCCCGGTCGATCATTTCGAGCCGCACGGTGTCCAAGATGCCATTGATAAAGGACCCCGAATCCTCGCTGCCGAATTTCTTTCCTATCTCGATGGCCTCGTTGATGGAGACCTTGGGCGGGATGTCGTCGCAGAAAAGAATCTCGAACACGGCTATACGCATCACGTTCCTGTCCACCGTGGACATGCGGTACATCTTCCAGTTCTCGGAAAAGCGCTCGATGAGAGCGTCGATCTGCCCTCTCTTTTCCTGGACGCCTTGGACCAGCCTCATAAAGAAAGACCGGGTCTTTTCCGACGGTCCGAAATGCCGGCAAAAAAGGCCCAGCGACTCCTCGGGGGGATCCCGGCTCATGTCCATGTAAAAGAGAGCCTGAAGGGCAAGCTCCCGTGCTCGACGCCGTTGCCCCATGTTCAGGCTTTGTCCATCACCTCGAGCAGGTTGGCCATTTCGACGGCCGCAACGGCCGCATGCCATCCCTTGTTGCCCGCCTTGGTCCCGGCCCGCTCGATGGCCTGTTCGATGGTGTCCGTGGTCAGCACACCGAAAATAACGGGGACCCCGGATTCCAGGCTCACCTGGGCGATGCCTTTGGAAACCTCGGCGCTGACGTAATCGAAGTGGGGCGTGGACCCACGGATGACGGCTCCCAGGCAGATGACGGCATCGTATGTGCCTTTTTGGGTCATCTTCTTGGCCACAAGGGGGATCTCAAAGGCCCCCGGCACCTTGGCGATGTGGATGTCCTTTTCCAGGGTCCCGAAACGGTTGAGGGCGTCCAACGCACCGCCCAGGAGCCGGTCACAGATGAAATCGTTGAAACGGCCCACGACAATCCCAAATCGCTTGCCTTGTGCGGAGAGCTTGCCCTCCATCACCTCCGGCATGACTCACCTCCTCCAAGAAGCGGACCCCGCCTCCCGGCCCCGCTGAAAGGTATTTTCAGACACGTTACCAGACCCTCATCGGTGGCTTTCCACGTGCAGCAGGTGCCCCATTTTCTTCTGTTTGCAGGCGAGATACTTCTGGTTGTACTGGTTGGGGGGGATCTCGATGGGCACCTGCCCCAACACGCTCAGGCCGTAACCCTGCAACCCCACCATCTTCTTCGGGTTGTTCGTGATGAGGCGCATCTTGCGCACCCCCAAATCCACGAGGATCTGTGCCCCGATGCCGTAATTGCGCACGTCGGGGGCAAACCCCAATGATTCGTTGGCCTCCACCGTGTCCTGTCCCTGGTCCTGAAGGGCGTAGGCCTTGATCTTGTTCACCAGTCCGATGCCTCGCCCTTCCTGACGGATATAGAGGATGACCCCGGCCCCCTCGTCCTCCACCATTTGCATGGCGCGATGCAGTTGGTCTCCGCAATCGCATCTGAGGGAGCCGAACACGTCTCCCGTGAGACACTCGGAGTGCACCCGCACCAGCACGGGCACATCGGGATGGATGTCGCCCTTGACCAGGGCGATGTGCAGGAAATCGTCCACATCGTTTGTGTACACGATCGCCCTGAATTCCCCCCCGTGCAGGGTAGGGATCACGGTCTCAGCGGCCCGGTGCACGAAGGACTCGTTGCGCAGGCGGTATTCTATGAGGTCAGCGATGGTGACGATGCCGATGCCGTGCTTCCTGCTGAATTCATCGAGGGCGGGCATGCGGGCCATGGTCCCGTCTTCGTTCATTATCTCGCAGATCACCCCCGCGGGGGTCAAACCCGCCAAGCGTGCCAGATCCACCGAACCCTCGGTCTGGCCGGCCCGCACGATCACCCCTCCCGCCCGGGCACGGAGCGGGAAAATATGACCCGGCCGGACCAGATCCTTGGGCTTGGCATCCGGTGCCACGGCCGTTAGGATGGTGGTGGCGCGGTCGGCAGCGGAAATGCCGGTGCTGACCCCGCACCGGGCTTCTATGGAGACGGTGAATCCCGTCTGGTAAGGGGATTCGTTGTTCCCCACCATGGGGGGCAAATCCAGCGCATCGCATTTTTCCGCGGTCATGGAAAGACAGATGAGTCCTCGCCCGTACCTTGCCATGAAATTGACGGCCTCCGGGGTCACCTTCTCCGCGGCGATGGCCAGGTCCCCTTCGTTCTCCCGGTCTTCGTCATCCACCAGAACGACCATGTGCCCGGCCTTGAATTCCTCGATTGCCTGTTCCACTGTCAAGAGAGGCATTTGCTTGCTGTGTCACTCCTTTTTCCTGCGTTCAGGGTTTGCCGGGCATGCCGCGGTGCCCGTCCCTTGCGGAGCGGGTCGCCGGACGCACCCCCGTAGCCAACCAGCCCCCACATTCCCAGGAGCCCATGCTGCGCGCCGTCACACGTTGCGATTTCCTGCATCCTCCTCGCCCTCTGGAAGGGCCGGGGTGAAGGTATAAAAAGCGCCCTTTGTGGACACACACGGTAAAATGCGAGGCACGCTCTCATACAAAGCCGCTGCGTGCGAGAGATTCCAGCGTGAGGGTTCCCTCGCTGCCTTTGGCACTCACCTTTCCGCCCTGGTTGCGAGATACGAAATGCTCGACGTACTTGGCAATGATGTCCGTTTCGATATTGACGGGCTCTCCGGCTTCTTTCAAATTGATCGTGGTGAGCTTCGCCGTGTGCGGAATGATGCTGACCTCGAAGGCTTCCTCTGTGCAGCCGTTGACGGTGAGGCTGATCCCGTCCACGGCAACGGACCCCTTTTCCACCAGGTACGGGGACAGCTCCCGGGGTATCTTGATCTCCACGATCATCGCATTGCCGCTGGGACGCCGGGAATACAGTACGCCTTTTCCGTCCACGTGCCCAGTGACCAAGTGTCCGTCCAGCCTGCCCGAGAAACGCAAGGCCCTTTCCAGGTTGACCCGCTCACCCACCCGGGCTCGCCCCAGGGTCGACCTGCTCAGGCTCTCGGGAGAAACGTCCGCCTCGAACCGGGCGGCATCTATGGCGACCACGGTGAGGCATACCCCGCTTACGGCAATGCTGTCACCGATTCGGGTGTCGAGCAGGGGAACATCACTGTGCAGGGTCAGACGCATCCCCTGAGCCGCCCGCCGGACCTGCCTTATGGTGCCCATGGCCTCGATGATGCCGGTGAACATGCTCGCCCCCCTCGTCTTGGCGGGCAGCCGCTTTTCAGTGCGTCAGGCGCCCCTCTATAAGCACGTCGTCACCGAAGCGCTGCACCCTCACCTCGGTGAGCCCCCAACACGCGTCCATGGCCGTACACCCGGGGCCCCTGAAAACGGGGACGCCATCGTCGCCCCCCAGTATCTTGGGGGCAAAGAAAAGGCTGACCTTGTCCACGATTCCGGCTTTCAGAGCAGAGGCGTGAACGCGGCTTCCCCCCTCGATGAGCAGGCTGAGGATACCCATTTGCCCCAGGCGGGTCACCACCGCTTCCACATCCACCCGACCCTCCCTGGCCGGAAGCTCCCATACGGTCGCTCCCAGACGCTCCAGGCAAGTGCGCCTTTGCGCGGGGGCCGGGCCCACGGCAGCAATAACAGTACCACAATCGGACTCAGAATCAAGGTGCAACAGGCGTGCGGCCTCGGAAATGGAGAGGTGGCTGTCGAGAACCACCCGCAGGGGATCCCTTCCCCTGCGGTTCCCGAGGCGGGTCGTCAGCCGGGGATCGTCCCTGTGAACCGTTCCGACTCCGACCATGACGGCGTCCACCGCGTGTCGCAATTCGTGCACGTAGCCTCTGGACAGTTCGTTGGTTATCCACTTTGAATCCCCCGTGCTGGTGGCAATTCTTCCGTCCAGTGTCGTCGCGCACTTGAGGATCACAAAAGGACGGCCCGTGGTGACATGCTTGACAAAGAAAGCGTTGAGCTCGCGCGCATCGGCCTCGCGCACCCCGCAAGTGACGGCCACTGCCCGCTGTTCCAGATACCTTCTGCCTCCACCGGTCACACGGGGGTTGGGATCCTCCATGGCCATCACCACCCTGCCGACGCAGGATTCCAGGATGCGGTGCGTGCAGGGAGGTGTTCTGCCGAAGTGATTGCACGGTTCCAGAGTCACATAGAGGGTCGCCCCCCGGGCATGGGGACCCGCCGCGTCGAGGGCCGCCGCTTCGGCATGGGGCCCGCCCGCCTTCTCGTGGTAGCCCTTGCCCACCACCCTGCCGTCCTTCACAACAACGGCGCCCACCATGGGATTGGGAGAGGTAGTGCCCATCCCGAGCCTGGCAAGCTCCAAGGCCATATCCATGAAGGTTTCGTCTTCGCTTTTCCCCATACGCAAAACCCCCTGTCTCGGAGCATGTGACGACAGGCCCACTTGCAGAACGAGCACGGAGCAAACGCGCCCAGAAGGCTACCTCGTACGCCTGGATCTTGGGTTGGGCGGCGGTCTTGGGCGAGGGGGCCTGGCCTGCGGTTCCTTTTTTCAGCCGGCACGGTGGTCGAGAAGATGTTTCAGTTCGGTGACAAAGTCGTTCACGTCTTTGAACTCACGGTACACCGAGGCGAATCGGACATAGGCCACGTCGTCCAACTCGTGGAGTTTCGCCATCACCCTTTCTCCGACGATGCGGGAGGGGATTTCTTTTTCCTGGGTGTCTCTCAGATCCCTTTCGAGCTGCTCAATGAACTCTTCTATGACGTGAACGCTCACTCCGCGCTTCTCACAGGCCCTTTTCATCCCGGCGCGGACCTTCTCCTTGCTGAAGACCTCTCTGCGCCCGTCCTTCTTCACGATGACAAGAGGAATCTGCTCTATGTATTCGTAAGTGGTGAAACGCCTCACGCAACTCAGGCATTCCCTTCTCCGGCGGATGGTATCCCCCTCCTTGCCCAGTCGCGAATCGATGACCTTGTTGTCCATTTCGCCGCAAAATGGGCACTTCATTACATCCCCTCCCAATGCCCTTTGGACCCGATGGTCCGCCCGCCGCCCTGCCCACAAGCCGCCGCTTTATGCCTTGCGTGGCCACAGAGTGCGCCTTTTATACCCTCAGCCCGACCATCTCCCAGACGGAGATGGAGATGCAGGAAATCGCAATGTGTGACCGCGTGCGGTATAACAAGCCCCGATGCCCTCATAAAGAATCTCCGGACAAGCTCACGGGCCCGGAGCCGTCGAGTTTGACCATTACCACCCCGGCTTCTTCAAGCATCGATCTGGAAATCCGGTCCTCGTAGCCGGATTGATAATAAATCTGCCCGATACCCGCGTTGATGAGCATCCGCGCACAGATGCCACAGGGAAAGGTGGTGCAGTAAAGGGTTGCCCCCCGTATGGACACGCCGTGGAGGGCCGCCTGGATGATGGCATTCTGCTCCGCGTGCAGCCCACGGCACAGTTCGTGTCTCTCGCCGGAAGGCACCGCCATCTGCTCGCGCAGGCAACCCTTTTCCAGGCAATGGGCGAGACCGGAAGGGGCCCCGTTGTACCCTGTGGTCAGGATTCTCCTGTCCTTGACCAGAACGGCCCCCACCGCGCGCCGCAGGCACGTGGACCGTCGGGAAACGAGCAGGGCGATCTCCATGAAGTAGGATTCCCAAGACGGCCTCAGGTCCTTAGGGGGCGGGCCCCCTCCGGCACTTCTCGTGGGCTCCATCGTTGACCGGTCCGTTTCGGTGGCTTTGGGGAAGCCGCCTTTCACGCAGCGGCAACCCCCGGGCTCACCACCCCGAAGTGCCTTCCGAGTAAACAGGAAAGGCACGGCACATGTCCCGCACCTGCTGCCTCACCTCTTGCAGAACGACCGCGTCCCGGTGGCTTTCCAAGACCCGTGCGATGAGGCCCGCTATGATTTCCATTTCGCGCTCTTTGAACCCGCGCGTGGTGACGGCGGGGGTTCCGAGCCTTATGCCGCTGGTGACCGAAGGCTTGCGCGTGTCGCCGGGCACCGTGTTCTTGTTCACGGTGACGCCTGCCTTCTCCAGAGCTTTTTCGGCGTCATGGCCCGTGATCTGCCTGGCCCTGAGGTCCACCAGCAACAAATGATTGTCGGTCCCGTTGGAAACAAGGTCCACTCCACGGTCCATGAGGCTTCGGGCCAGCACCGCGGCGTTTTGCACCACCTGCCGCTGGTAAATCCGGAATTCCTCGGTGAGCGCCTCCTGGAAAGCCACCGCCTTCGCCGCGATCACGTGCATGAAGGGGCCCCCCTGTATTCCGGGGAAAACCTGTCCGCCCAGGCTTTGCCGGTGTTCGTTGCGGGCCAGGAGAAGCCCGCCTCTAGGCCCCCGCAGGGTCTTGTGGGTGGTGGAAGTGACCACCGCCGCGTGTGGAACGGGAGACGGATGAAGCCCTGCAGCCACCAGGCCCGCTATGTGGGCCATGTCCACCATGAGCAAGGCGCCCACCTGTGCAGCGATCCGGCCGAACGCCTCGAAATCTATGATCCGAGGGTAGGCGCTGGCACCGGCCACGATCATCTTGGGTCGGTGACGACGGGCCAACCGCTCCACCTCTTCGTAGTCAAGGGTTCCGGTCTCCTCATCCACCCCATAGTGCTCGAAATGGAAAAACCGGCCGGAAAAAGACACGGGACTTCCGTGGGTCAGATGCCCCCCGTGGGAAAGGTTCATCCCGAGTATGGTGTCCCCCGGGGTCAACAGCCCGAAATAGACCGCCATGTTCGCCTGGGAGCCCGAATGGGGCTGCACGTTGGCGTAATCGGCACCAAACAGCCGAATGGCACGGTCACAGGCCAGTTCTTCCACTGCGTCCACGTATTCGCACCCGGCGTAATACCTCTTGCTCGGGTAGCCTTCGGCATATTTGTTGGTAAGGACGCTGCCCTGTGCAGCCATGACGGCACGGCTGGCAAGGTTTTCCGAGGCTATGAGCTCCAGCGTCCCGTTCTGGCGCTCCAGCTCCAGAGAAATGGCCCGGGCCACCTCCGGGTCCGTCCTCTCTATCCAGTCCAGGCCCGACACGCTTTGCTCCCGTCCGGCCCATGGGGACGGATCCGTTGGAAAAGCTCTGCCCACCGGGCCGTCAGATTGAAACGTCATTTTCCTTCCCCGATAAGGACCCGGTGGCGTGCAGGCAGCCACACCTGCCTCCCGTCATGGCCAAGGTCCTTTCCTCTGAAAAGTCCTATTATCCCTGGTACTTCTTGAAGATCAACGTGGCGTTTGTCCCCCCGAAGCCGAAGGAGTTTGTCATGACCACGTCCACGCTTTGCTCCCTCGCTCTGTGCGGCACATAATCCAGGTCGCATTCCGGATCGGGATTCTCCAGGTTTATGGTGGGGGGGATGATTCCGTCCCTGATGGAGAGCACCGAGAACACCGTTTCCACCCCCCCCGCACCGCCAAGAAGATGCCCGGTCATGGACTTTGTCGAGCTGACGGGCACCTTGTACGCGCTTTCCCCGAACGCCTTCTTGATGGCTCTTGTCTCGTACAGGTCGTTGAGAGCCGTGGAAGTCCCGTGTGCGTTTATGTACTGGATCTGTTCCGGGGCCATGCCGGCGTCGTCAAGGGCCGCCTGCATGCACCGGGCAGCCCCTTCGCCGTCCGGGGCCGGGGCCGTCATGTGATAGGCGTCGCCCCTCATGCCGTAGCCCACCAGTTCCGCATAGACGTGGGCGCCCCGCTCCAGAGCGGTCTCCAGGGGCTCGAGTATCACAATACCCGCCCCCTCTCCCACCACAAAACCGTCCCGATCCTTGTCAAAAGGACGCGACGCCTTCTGGGGATCGTCGTTGCGGGTGGAAAGAGCCTTCATGGCGTTGAATCCGGCGATGCACATGGGAGTGATCACCGATTCCACCCCGCCGGTTATCATGACGTCGGCGGTTCCCATCTGCAAGATCCTGTAAGATTCGCCCACCGCATGGGCGCCGGCCGCGCAGGCCGTAGCAACCGAACAATTCGGTCCCTTGGCCCCGAGGTGCATGGAAATGATGCCGGGGGCCATGTTGCCGATCATGAGAGGAATGAAAAAGGGGCTTACCCGACCGGGCCCCTTGTTCAGGAGCGTCTTCACGTTGTCTTCGAGGATGTAAAGCCCCCCGAGCCCGCATCCGGTGAAGACCCCCACCCGGTCCGCATCGCAGCGATCCAGTGAAAGCCCGGCGTCTTCCACCGCCATCCTCGCCGCGGCCACGGAATAGGCGATAAAAGGCGCGGTCCGTTTGGCCTCCTTCTTGCTCATGAAATCCTCGGCCCGGAACCCCTTGACCTCGGCAGCAATCTTGGTTTCAAAGTCGGACGTGTCGAAACGGGTGATTTCCGCCACCCCGGACTGTCCGGCACACAACGCAGACCAGCTTTCCTCCACCCCGATCCCCAGGGGCGTGACCAGACCCAACCCCGTCACCACCACTCGGCGGTTCACGGTGCATCCTTTCCTGTTGCCGTTGCCGTTTCCCATATTCAGTACTCTTGGAGGTCGGACTTCCCGTCGTCTCGTCCGGTTTTGGGGATGGGTGCCTGCGACCCGCCGGTGGGACGTGCCTGCCTGCAACGCTGTCCCCCGACTTGACTCATTCGGAACCCCGGTCAACGCGAATGCGTCCTGCCGAATCCCCGTCAGTCTCTCACGGGCGCTTGTCCCGTATTCCCGAACAGGCCCCGACGCTTCGGGCTCGCTCAAGAATAACTTCCCATTCTGATGCGCCGATCCATCACGCATGGCAGCGCGGCTCGTCGGTTAAATGGCCCGCCATTCGCCCCCCTCGCGCCTTGCCATGCGTGGGCCTCGACACCTGAAAACGGGAACTTATTCTCACGCGAGCCCTTAGTCGCTTAGTCGCTTAGCGCCGAGGTCCTGTCCACTTTTGGCAAAAGTCCTTGAGGCGGCGTCAACCCCTTTTTTGTTCCGGCTCGTCCGGGTTAGGTATGTGCCTTGATGTAATCGAGAGCGTCTTGGACCGTTCTCAGTTTTTCGGCGTCGTCGTCCGATATTTCGATATCGAACAGCTCTTCCATGGCCATGACCAGTTCCACCAGGTCAAGGGAATCCGCTCCCATATCATCGACGAAGGAGGCTTCGGGCACCACTTCATCCGGTTCCACTCCGAGTTTCTCCACGATTACCTTTTTCATCTTCTCTTCTATTGACATCTTCGCACCCTCCTGTAACCTGTTGCTACCCTCCTGTAATGTGACGCATGGACCCCTTCGGGCCGCATGCTTCATTCCAAGAGCCTCGTCGCGATGCCCGGGCCCTGCCCCCACATCGCGCTCCTATTCGGCCAAGGTTCTTCACATGTGCATTCCCCCGTTTATGTGCAGAACCTGCCCCGTTATGTAAGCCGCCTCTTCAGATGCCAGAAAGGCCACCGCCGCGGCCACGTCTTCGGGCATTCCCATCCTCCTGAGCGGGACCTGCTCCAGCAGGGCCGCCTTGACTTTGTCGGATAGAACCTGTGTCATTTCCGTATCGATAAAACCCGGGGCCACGGCATTTACCGTGATACCCCGAGGGGCAAGCTCTCTGGCTGCGGTTTTTGTCAGGCCGATCACCCCGGCCTTGGATGCCACATAATTGGCCTGCCCGGCGTTGCCCATCACGGCCACCACCGACGACACATTGATGATGCGCCCGCTTCGCTGTTTTATCATCACCTTGGCCGCTTCCTGGATGCAGAGGAAGACCCCTTTGAGATTGACGTCGAGCACCGCGTCCCAGTCCGTCTCTTTGATGCGCATCAGCAGGGCGTCCCGTGTTATGCCTGCGTTGTTGACCAATACATCTATGCGCCCTTCCCCCCCGGCCACTGTCTTGAAGAAGGCCTGCACCTCTTGGGCCGCCCCCACATTGGTGCGATAGCCCTTGGCAAACCCGCCCGACGCGGCCACCAGTCGCTCCGTTTCCACAGCGTCCTTTTCATCCGGATCATAATGGTTGAAGTAAATCCGGATCCCTTCTCCGGCAAAACGCAGGCAAACGGCCCTTCCAATTCCCTTGGAACCTCCGGTGACCACCACCGTTTTCGTTTCATGCCCCACTGTCTTCGTACCCCCTGTCACTGCGTCCCTTTTCCGGGCCGTTGGATCGACGATTCACTCGCTGCCCCGAAGCAGTCATGGGCCTGGCAAAGCCCTTTCTTCAATCGGCGAAAAGGATCGACGCCACCAGGTCCATATCGCCGATCACGCCCCTTTGCCCCACTGTGAGCGCCCCATGGCCGATGCGCTCCAGGAAGCGCACCTCCTCTTCGGGGCTCATCTGCCCGGTCCCCATGGCGATGCGGGCCGCCAGGTTCGCAGCCACCAAGCTGGTTTCCGCGGCAAAGACCCGAGACATGGCACACGTCTTGACGGCATCGGGATGCCCCGCCTCCTTGAGGCCCCCGGCCTTGGCCGCGAAATGGCACCCCACCTCCAGGTGGGTGATCATATCGGCAAGGCAGAACATCACGAATTGCTGGCGTGTGTAACGCTTCTCATGGGCCAGCAAAATACTCTCGTTGACGGCTCTGGCAGCCTGGGCAAAGAGGTGTGCGCCCGTGTCGGGGGCCCTTGCGGCCAGCTCCTCCATCTCGACAGCAAGGTCCGTGTAAAAGCGCCCTTTGCTTCTCCATGTCTTCTTCCATCGCAGCATGCTGATGATGTTCTGCTGGATTTCGCTGGTGCCCTCGTAGATGCAGGTGATCTTGAGATCCCGTTTGATCTTCTCCACTTCATACTCGGCTATGTATCCATAGCCCCCGAGGGCCTGCATCGCATCATCGGCCGCTTTGTTTGCGGCCTCGGTGGTGAAGTACTTGGCAATGGAACCTTCCACCTCCAGGTCCGGTTCCCCTGCGTCGAACCGACGGGCCAGTTCGTCGATATAGGCTGCTGCCGCCTCGAGGCGCACCGCATGGGGCACCACCAGTTTGTGCGCGTATCCCTGCTTTTCCGAGAGGGGGGTTCCAAACTGGACACGGGTCTTCGCGTAGGGGATGACGATTCTCAGCGCCGCCTGGGCCGCACCCAGGGCCATGGAGCCCACCATGAGCCGAGTGTACCCGAAGACTTCGTTGGCCTGTTTGAGGCCCCTTCCCGGAACGCCGCCCACCAGGCGGTCCACCGGTACGAAAACATCGGTGAAAGAAAGTGGGGAGGTATTGGAGGCGCGGATGCCGTGTTTTTCCTCGCCCTTGCCCTGAACGAAGCCCGGATCGCCCTTCTCCACTATAAAAAAGGTAGCCCCCTCGGGGGCGTTTGCCAGGACTGTCACGAAGTCGGCGTAACCGCCTGTGGAGATGAACTGCTTCGTGCCGTTGAGTGTGTACCCTGTGATTGTCCCATTCTCGTCAAGGACCGGGTCCGCTTTGGTCTTGAGCGCGGCAAGGTTGCTGCCGGCCCCGGGCTCGGTGACCGCATAGGCCACCAACGATTCCCCCCTGGCCAGTTTGCCCAGCCATTCCTCCTTCTGAGGCTCGGTACCCGCCACCAGTATGGGATCCGCACCGAGCTGCAGGGCGAAAAAAGCGGTTCCAATCCCGAGACAGATGCCTGCCATCGCCTGGGTCACTGCGCAGCAGTCCCTCGCCCCTCCCCCCATGCCGCCGTACGCTTCGGGCAAAAAGAGAAGCTGCAAGGCGATTTCGGGTCCAATCATCTTGCGGATGAGCTGTTCGGGGAAGGTTCCGAGCCTGTCGAGCTCCAGAACCTTTTCTTTGGGCAGGAGCTGCTTCCTGATCTGATCCACCGTATCCAGTACCAGTTGCAGAGACTCGGCATCCAGACCGTTGGTCCTCCTCTTGCTGTCTGCGTCACGTGACATGGCATTCCTCGTGTCGATCGTCCCGCTGACCGGGACACATGTGCTCCCACCAGGCCCGTCCACGGATCCGCGGCATACCGCCTGGCGCCCCCGGTCCCAAACCTCGGCGTACTGCGTTATGGGGCTCTGTTCTGCCCCTGGCTTATTCTGTCTCTATGTAGCTGCGCTTCCTGTAGGTTCCGCACTTGGGGCATATGCGGTGGGGCATTTTCATTTCATCGCACTGCGAGCATCTTACCAGGTTCGGGCCGGTCAATTTGTAATGGGTCCGGCGCTTGTCACGCCTCGACTTGGATAGCTTGTGTTTCGGTAAGGCCATGAGTAATCTCCTAACAATCTGTTTTCACATTTTATTCATTATTCTTGCGCTCGGAAAGAGACGTACGTTAGATATATTAACCCTGTCAGACTGTCAAGGGTTTTCATTTCGTGGTGCCCGGTGCCCGCTCCGTTCGGAGAGCGGCACGTCCCGGTACGGGGAGGGTCCTGCTGGAGGGATGGTGATACCAGTGCTATACAACTATCCGATATGATGTACTTTTTTCATACACCTCGCGGGCAGGAGCGCCGCGCTGCGTGCCGGGGGGGCACTTCCACAAACCGGTTTCTCGGAAAAAATCGGCACCGGTCCGAGTGCCTCCCCTACCGGTTGGTACGACGGCATGGGCCGAAAGGCCCAATGTCCTAGCCTTTTCTATCATCCTTTTGACTATCCAAGACAGGCGGTGCCCCCGAAGGGCCGGCACCGGGACTATCCTGTCTCATCATAACCCATTGAAAAATAGTAAGTTAGATTTCTCAACTCCTAAATGCCTTGAAGGCGGCCCAGGGCCGGACCCCATTTTTCTACCGAAGACTAGTAAATTGGAGATGCATACGACGGGCCTTCCCGCCCCGGAATCCCTCCGAGGCTCCCGGTGCCGCAGCCTTGTTTTGCCCTTGACTTTTGGCGCGGTGCCCTTTAAAGTAGCCGCTCACTGAGGGATCGTCTAGCGGCAGGACGACGGGTTCTGGCCCCGTTGACCCAGGTTCGAATCCTGGTCCCTCAGCCAGACCAAAGGGTCGAGGTTGCGGCTTATTGTGCCGCAGCCTTTTTTTTGCCCCAGGGGCTCCTTCTCGGCCACGGCCCACGGAGTCCATCTCCCGGCCTGGCCGGAGACGCATGTCTTGTTCTTTGTGACCCGTATGCCAAGAGGGCCTCAGCGAGGATCGAAGGTCCTCGTGATTCGCTTCCCTCTTGCCTCGCCCCCCCCCGTTTCCTGTGTTGGGACAGTGCTCGAAGCAGGAGAACTCCATGTCGGACACGCCACAAGCAAACGGAAAATACAGCAGCCACCCCCGCATAGACAATCTGTTGGGCAACATCGTCCATGAGCTGCGTCGGTTCACCGAGGAACAGGCCCGCCATATCACCGAGCTCACGGCAATTGGCCGGGCTTTGAGCGCCCAGCGGGACCCCGCGGTCATCCTCGAGATGATCCTGGCCCAGGCGCGCCGCTTCACCTTTGCCGACGGGGGAACCCTGTACCTGCTCAGCGAGGATCGCCGCGAACTGGTTTTTCACGTGGTGCACAACGACACGCTCAAAACCCATATGGGAGGGACGTCAGGCAATCCCGTGACCCTGCCGAGCGTACCCCTGTTCACCCCGGACGGCCGGCTCAACCACGCGAACGTTTCGGCCCACGTGGCCAACACCTCGGAAGTGGTCAACATCGCCGACGTTTATGTGGCCGAAGGGTTCAACTTCGAGGGGACCAAGAAATTCGACGCGGCCCTCAAGTACCGTAGCCGGTCGATGCTTGTGGTGCCCATGCGTGACCACGAGGACGAAATCATCGGCGTCTTGCAGCTCATCAACGCCAAGAACCCCGTGACCGATGAAACCATACGTTTTGCCATCGACACGGTGGACATGACCATGGCTTTGGCCAGCCAGGCCGCAGTGGTCATAACCCAGCACCGGCTGATCCGGGAGCTGCGGGAGCTTTTCGAGTCTTTCATCCGTGCCATCGCCACGGCCATCGACGAGAAGTCGAAATACACGGGGGGCCACATATCGCGTGTGGCGGCTCTGACCATGATGATCGCAGAACGGATCAACCAGGTGGACAGCGGACCTTTTGCCGATGTTCATTTCACCCCCGACGAGATGGACAACCTCAGAATCGCCGCCTGGATGCACGACACGGGCAAGATCACGACCCCCGAATTCGTGGTCAACAAATCCAAGAAGCTGGAAACGGTATTCGACCGGCTGGAACTGGTGAAGGCGCGCTGGCAGGCCATGCGCCTTGCCTGCCGACTCGAAGCGGCGGAGGCGAAGCTGGCCACGGTGCGGTATGCCGCGGATTCCCGCAAAATGGCCCAGATCGATGGGCAGTGCCGCCGACGCATCGACGAGATGAACGACGACCTCGCCTTTGTGGCACGCGTCAATGAGGGGGGCGAATATCTGGCCGACGAAGACCTGCATCGGCTCCGTCGCGTAGCGCAACGGTCCTACGGGGAGGACGGAACGCGCCATCTCCTGCTCAACGAGGACGAGATCCATAATCTGAGCATACGCAAGGGCACCCTGACCGACCGAGAACGGGATATCATAAACAACCATGCGCTGATGACCATCAAGATACTCGAACAGCTCCCGTGGCCGAGAAAGATGGTGAAGGTTCCACGGATCGCCGGCGCGCACCACGAAAAGCTGGACGGGACCGGCTATCCCCACAGGCTCGCGGGTGACCAGGTGGATCTGCCCTCCAGGATCATGGCCGTCGCGGACATATTCGAGGCCCTATCGGCCAAGGACCGGCCGTACAAGAAACCCATGACCCTGAGCCAGTCCATGAACATACTTGGCTTCATGGTCAAAGAGCGGCACATCGACAAGGACTTGGTCGAACTGTTCGTCAATGAGAAGCTCTACCTCGATTACGCGAGGCAATTCCTCAATCCTTCCCAGATCGACATGGAACTGCCCCCGCCGCCGGTCCCTTCCGGGTGACGGCTCTTCCCCTTCCGGCCTCGGGTGGCGCAACGATCGGGTTTGCGCGAGGGTCCTTTCTTGGAAGGCAGCAGCTCGCTCTCAGAAGACAACGCCCGTGTACCCCACGAAGCTCGTCCCGGGACTCTTGTCATAGCTGGTGGAGTAGTAGAGCATTTCCGCCTCCACGGCCCCCAGCCGCTTCGTCGCAGCAATGGCCGTTGCCGCCGCTCCGCTGCAGCAGGCGTTGTGGTGGGCCAGGGCCTCCTCCATGAGGCCCCCCGGGTCGAGGGCCAGCATCCTATCGATGACGCGGCGATCGTTTTCCCCCTCGACCCATTTGACGGCTCCCGGGCCGGTGCCCTTGGGCACATACCCGTAGTTGGGTCCATAGTGGGTGAGATCCGTGGAGCCCAGCACCTTGACGGTAAGACCACGACGAAGGGCCATGTCCGCCACCGCCTCCCCGATGGCCAGGGATTCCGTTACCGGAGGAACACCCACCGCGACAAGCCGCGCCTCGGGGAAAAGGTATTTGATGAACGGAAGCTGCAATTCGATGGTGTTGTCGGGGCTGTGGCGTAGGGCCGTTTCCACCCGGAGAGAAAAGTCACTGATGAGCACCGAGCAGATCTCCCTGTCGATTTCGATGGGACCCAACGGTGTTTCCCACGCCCGTTCGGCCATCACGCAAGGGGGGCTTTCGGGTCCAAGATGCATCCCGAAAACCACGACCACGTCGGGAGGCCGCTGCGTGCGCAGTTGGGCGATGACGTTGCACGCTATGCTGCCCGAGAAATACCAGCCTGCATGCGGCACCACGCCGCCCAGCCTCTTCACATTCGGGGAAGCGACCGCCACCCCCTCTTGGAGAAAGCCTTCGATTTCCCGTCTGCACTCTGCCGGATCGGCAGGATACCAGGAACCGGCAAAGGCCGCCTTCCGCGTGTCGGTTTTCATGTGGGCTTATCCTTTCGCTGATTCCGTTCTACGGACCGCCCCCGCAGTGGCGTGCGGTACCCCGCTTGGCAAAGTGTGTGCCTTCCTCCGGGGGATTTACCCTGTGCAAACAGTGTAACACTGTCGCAAGAGAATGCAAACCGCGTCCGTTGCGGAGGATGGGCAAGGGCCCCTTCATTGAAGCTTGGGTCTGTGGGAAAAATATGGTAAGTTTACAAAATGGAATCCGTCGTGGTCATAGTGGGCAGGGCCAATGTGGGCAAGTCCACGCTCTTCAACCGTATCACCAAGAGCCGTAAGGCACTGGTGGACGACCTGCCCGGGCTCACCAGGGACAGGAACTACGCCAGGGCCGAATGGGACGACGTGGGGTTCACGCTGGTGGACACGGGGGGCTTCACCGAAAAGGACCCGGACACCTTCGTAGGGCACATCCACTTCCAGGTTCGGCAGGCCATCGAGGAAGCCGACGTGCTGTGCGTTCTTTTCGACGGAAAGGCCGGCCTCTCTCCCTACGATGCGGACCTGCTCGCCACTGTGCGCGGGTACCGAAAGCCCGTCTTCTACCTTGTCAACAAGGTCGACGGTCCGGAACAGGAGGAAAGGGTAAACGAATTCTTCGCCTTTGGGATAGAGCGTCTGTATCCTGTTTCTGCGGAGCACGGATACGGGATGCATGACTTTCTCGACGACCTTGTCAAGGTCCTTCCCCAGGAGCCCGCCGCAACGGACACCGGCCTGATAAAGGTGGCGGTGGTCGGAAGGCCCAACGTGGGCAAGTCGTCTCTCATCAACCGCGTCTTGGGTTACGAGAGGCTGGTGGTGAGCGAGGCGCCGGGAACGACCCGCGACGCGGTGGACACCCTTTTGCGCCTCAAGGCAAGGACGTATCTTTTGATCGACACGGCCGGAATCCGGCGCAAGGGCAAGGTCGCAGAGAAGATAGAGAAATTCTCCGTGATCAAGGCGCTGAAAACCCTCGACGAGTGCGACGTGGCGTGCATCCTTCTCGATGCCCAGGCCGGGGTCACCGAGCAGGACTTGCGCATCGCCGGCTATGCTTATGAAAGGGGGTGCGGGTGCATCTTTCTGGCCAACAAGTGGGACCTTGTGGAAAAGGGCGGGACCTCGACGGCGGCTTTCACGGACCTCTTGCGAGACAAGGCCAAGTTCCTCGGTTTCGCCCCGGTCCTCAGCATCTCGGCACTGACCGGGAAAAGGGTTTCCCGAATCCTCCCCCTGATCGACGAGGTCTTCAGGCAGTATACGGAAAGGATCGGCACAGGTCCCCTGAACAGGATCCTCGAAAGGGCCGTGTCGCATCATGAGCCCCCCCTGGTCCGGGGCAAACGCCTCAAGTTCTATTACGCCACCCAGGCAGCCGTCAGGCCCCCCACCTTCATCTGTTTCGTGAACCACCCCGATGCCGTCCACTTCTCGTACCAGCGCTACCTTGTGAACCGCCTGCGCGATGAGACGGGCCTCCGCCAGACCCCCTTGCGGGTTCTGTTTCGGCCGAGGCAGCGAAAGGGCCAGGACCCGTCGCAGGGTCCTCGTTCCAGGTGAGCCCACCGGCAGCCGTCCGCAGCGGGCTCCCCTGCAACAGGGACCACACCGCCACCCAAAAAGCGCAGCAAGGCGCCTGCGACGTGCGGGCTGTCCTCCGCAGAAACTGCTCCTCTTGCTCTGCCGGACCGACAAGACTCAAATGGGCAAGCCACGCAATGATCAGGAAAAGCTCGGCTATGTTTGGTTGGACTTGGTTCCTCCTGCTAATCAACGGCAATGCACCCCGGCCAAAGCAACGATCGAGGCCAAGAATTCATTGACGGGCATTGGGGCTCATTGGGCCTCCGTGCGTGGTTGGCCTCACTGCCCCTTGTACACAGGCCCTCTCTTTTCCCTGAAGGAAGCCAGGCCTTCGAGCCGGTCCTTGGTGGGTATGGTCAGCCAAGTAGGCATTGGACTCGATGGCAAGTCCCGTCTGCAGGCCGCAGTTGATGGCCTATTTGGCCTGCTCGATCAATTCCTTCCTCAACTGGGTCCTCAACAACGCACCCACATCCTGGATGCCGCTGCGGTCTCCGCCTATCATGGCCTTATGGAATTCCCCGTGGTCCGGGTACTGGTAGCCGACGACGCGCCTCAGTTCAAAATCATCACCGAGCAACTGTCGCTGTGCTGGATCCCTGACGGCAGGCACTACAAAAAGCAGGGGGGAAGGACTCACTTGCCCCTGTTGCACTGTGGGGCGGGAGGGATGTCACTGGTGGATGCTAGAAATTCCTCCAAACTGACTTCGAATAACGGCCTGAGGCAAGGATTCTTTCGCAATCCTCCCATCTCCAATCAACACGCCCTACACCCAGGAACCGGTTCACCCACCCCTATGCCCCGATATATTGAGCTGATGCTGGGACCCGTTCCCTCTATCCCGTATGCTCCGAGAGCCACTCTGAGGGCGGGCCGTGTCGATTTGTTGACAAAAAGCATCCGATCCCACACCAAGAGCTTTCCCCATTCTTTTCGGCCTTGATCCTCGTTGCGGCCATATTGGAAGCGTCCCGGTGGAAGTGCCCGTTTGTACCGACCGGCCCGAATAGGGTGTTGACCTTCGGCACCGGGGTATGGCAGATATCCCAAAGCCGCTTACAGGCGACGTAGAAGGACATCTGCCTCGCAAGGGAGCTTTCCGTCCACGACATGGGCTCCCTCGCATGCAGACGCGGAGGCGGCCCTTGGGAACGCGCCTGTTGATCGGGGAGCGCCCAAAGCCATATGGAGTCCGTTGCGGCCGAAGGACTCTGTGGGCCTGCCGGCGTTTATTGGCTGTTCGATCCGTCCTTTTCAGTGGCCCGCTCCGGGGCAGGATCTGCCGCACCCGCTCACGCATTCGCGGTGGAGGAGTCCCCAACACCATTGCAAGCCCAGCGCGGGTGAGATTTCACCCCATGCGCTTTTGTCCGGAAACAGTCCGACCACGCAGAAACCAACCAGGAGAGGGAGGGTGAAATGGGACTACTTGCACGGATTCTCGGTATCAGCAAGACCAAACGTCCGGCCGACCCGGGTTGCTGGAATTACTCCAATGCAAAGGTGGAAGTGGAATTGAAACGCGCCCCCGAACTTTCCGCCTTCGGAGGAGCCATTCGACTGGAGGGAAAGGGGCTTCCCGAAAGAGTTCTCCTGCTGCGCGGGGTTGACGGAGCCTTTTACGCCTTGAAAAACAGGTGCACACACTTCGGGAGGCGCCTGGATCCGGTCGATGGAACAATGGCCCTTTGCTGCTGCAGCGTGTCCAAGTCGACGTTTTTCTACTCGGGAAACCCGCTTTTCGGTCCTGGGAAGGAGCCGGTGAAGTCCTTCCAGGTGCGGCAAGACGGGGGCAAGCTGATCGTCTCCCTCCCCTGAGCGGGGCTGCACGGGAGCCCCGAGCGGCCCGCCGCTTGCTTACCACCCCCGCATATTCGGGAACCTTGTAGGCAGGACCCCTTCGGTGACAGAAGGGGGGCGTGGCGACTCACTCGCTGAGGAACTTTTCGATGTGCCCGTGGTCTGCGAAGCTGTAGTAAAGATTGTCCCCGATGATGAGGTGTTCCAACACCCGGATGCCCATCACGCGGCACGCATGGACCAGATCGCGGGTGATGTCCATGTCGGACCTCGAGGGACGGGGCTGGCCCGAAGGATGATTGTGGGCAAGGACCATCCCTGCTGCGTGGTGCCTGAGGGCCGCCTGAATCACTTCCCTTGGATAGACGCTGCTTGCCGTAAGGGTGCCTTCAAAGAGAGTCTCCACTGCAAGCACCTGATTCTGAGCGTCCAGGAACACGACGGAAAAACACTCCTTGGGCTTATCCCGGAACCGGTGATAAAGGTAATCGAATAGTTCCCTGGAAGAGCGAATGGGGTGCTTGCCCACGAGTTTCTTTTCCAGGAAGCGCCGTGCCACTGCGTGAATGAGCTTTATGCCGATCAGGTTTTTGGGTCCGATGCCGGGCACCTGGCAGAGTTCTTCCTGGGAAGCCTCCATCACACCTTGCAGGTTCTTGAACCTTTTCAGAGCTTCTTTGGCCGCCTGCTTGCAGTCTCTTCTCGGGGTGCCCAACGTCAGGAGGAGCTCGATCACCTCATAGTCGAGAAACCCTTCCAGCCCAGACACGAGGAAGCGCTCCCGCAACCTGTGGCGGTGTCCCTCCCCCTTGTGTGGTTCCTTGCTCACCATGACCGCCCCGTGATGGGTTGTTCGCCCTTGCACAAGCCCTAAGGGCTCGTGCAAAAATAACTTCCCATTTTGATGCGCCGATCCATCACGCCTGGCGGCGTTGCTCGTCGGTTAAATGGCCAGCCATTCGCCCTCCTCGCGCCTTGCCATGCGCGCGCCTCGACGCCTGAAAAGGGGAACTTATTTTTGCACAAGCCCTAAGTCTCATCCATTTCGTGCTTCAGCACGCGGGTCATCAGCTCATGGAGGGCCTTGCGGGGGTCCAGATCTTCGTGCAGGATCCTGTAAACCTGATGCGCGATGGGCATCTCGACACCCAGCTCCCGCGAGAGGTTGTAGACCGATCGGGCCGTATTCACCCCCTCGGCAACCATGCGCATGTGTGACAGGATCTGCTGGAGCTTCATTCCCTGACCGATCTTCCTGCCCACCGTGTGGTTGCGACTCTGTTCGTCGGTGCAGGTGAGCACAAGATCGCCCATGCCCGCAAGTCCTGTGAAGGTGCGAGGATCGGCTCCCAGGCGCAGCCCCAGACGACGGATTTCCACAAGACCCCTGGTCACCAGGGCCGCCCGCGTGTTGGATCCGAGCAGCAGGCCGTCGGAAATACCTGCGGCAATGGCCATGACGTTTTTCACGGCCCCCGCGAGCTCCACACCGATGGGATCGTGGTTCGTGTATACACGGAAGTAGGATGTGGCAAAGACACCCTGTACGGTTGCCGCGGTCTCGAGGCTGGGGCAGGCCACCGTCACCAGAGTGGGCACCTGATTGGCCACTTCCCTGGCGAAGCTGGGACCCGATAGGGCACAGATTCTCTGCTCAGGAACCTGGGGAATCACTTCACGCAAAATGGCCGTCATGGTCATGTGCGTCTTTGCTTCGATCCCCTTGGTGGCGGTGACGACAACGGTCTCCGAACCCACATCCGGGGCCGCCTGCTGCACGGTGCTTCGAAAGACATGGGAGGGGACCACCACCACCAGCAAGTCTTTCCCGACCACGACCCTGTCGAATTCGTTGCACGCCGTGATCCGTTCCGAGAGACGGAAGCCGGGCAGAAACGCGCTGTTCTCTCTGCGGCGCTCGATTTCCTCCTTCACCTCGGCCTCGAAACACCACAGGTCCACATCATGTCCCTTGGCAGCCAAAAGCTGGGCCAGGGCCGTTCCCCAGCTTCCGGCACCGAGAACCCCGATTCTTCTTTTCCCCAATCCGTTTGCAGGCATTCGCATCATCGCTTCCGCACCATGCTTTCAGATGTCCTGCCCCGAGCGTCCCTCACTCGCGCTCGGCAAGCCGGGCAGCGCTGACGAGCCGTTCCTCCGGCTCCATCCCTATGAGGCGCACGCCCTGGGTGTTGCGTCCTATGGTCGAAACGTCCGAAAAAGGCATGCGGATGATCTTTCCCCGATTCGTTATGAGCATCAAGTCCTCGTCCTCGTTCACGAGCAGTATGGAGACGACCCTGCCGTTGCGCTCGCTGGTCTTGATGGTTATGACGCCCTGTCCTCCTCGTCTGTGGAGAGGGTATTCGTCGATGGAGGTTTGCTTACCGTACCCGTTCTCGGTGCAGGTGAAAAGAGTTTTGCCATGGGTGAGCACTTCCATGCCCACGATACTGTCGCCGGAAGACAGCCGAATCCCCAGAACACCTCGGGAAACCCTGCCGGTCAAACGAACATCGCTTTCGTGAAAACGAATCGATTTTCCCAGCGACGATCCCAGGAAGATGTTGCGTGTCCCATCGCTGATCCGGGCGGCGATCAACTCGTCACCCGGCATCAAATCCAGCCCGATGATACCGGTGGTCCTCTGGTTGCTGTAGGCCATCAAATCGGTTCTCTTTACCAGTCCCTGGCGGGTGGCCATGACGATGTTCTGACCCGGATCGAAGGAGGCAACCGGCAGAACCGTAGTGAGTTTTTCTTCCGGTCCCAGCTCGAGAAGATTCACGATGGCCTTACCCCGCGCGACCCGCGCTGCCTGGGGTATTTCATACACCTTCCTCCAGTAGACGCGTCCCTTGTTGGTGAAAAAGAGAAACGTGTGGTGGGTCGAAGCCACGAAAAGAAGGGAGACGAAGTCCTCCTCTCCAGTGCCCATCCCAAGCTTTCCCTTTCCCCCCCTTTTCTGATTCTGGTACAGGGTGATGGGATTGCGTTTGATGTACCCGCGATGGGAAACGGTGACCACCATGTCTTCTTCCACGATGAGATCTTCGATGGTGATCTCCTTTGTGTCCTCGGCTATTTCAGTGCGACGGGCATCCCCGTATTCTTTGCGGATTTCGATCAGTTCGTCCTTGATGATGTTGAGCACCAGGCGCTCGCTGCCCAGTATCTCCCTGTACCGGGCGATGTCCTGAATGAGTGCCTTGTATTCTTCGATGATCTTATCACGCTCCAGGCCGGTCAGTCTTTGGAGCCGCATGTCCAAGATGGCCTGGGCCTGGATCGGGGAGAGCCCGAAACGGTCCATCAGCCGCTCCTTGGCATCGGCCGGGGTGGGGGAACTGCGGATGAGCTGCACCACTTCGTCCAGATTTTCCAGCGCCACCCGAAGCCCCTCCAGGATGTGTGCGCGCTCTTCCGCCTTTTTCAGCTCGAACTCGGTCCTGCGAACGACCACCTGCTTGCGGTGGGAGAGGAAGTACTGCAGGATCTCCTTGAGCTTCAGAAACTGGGGACGACCGTTCACGATGGCGAGAAGGATGACTCCAAAGGTGCTCTCGATCTGGGTGTGCTTGTAAAGCTGGTTGATGACCACGGCCGAGACATGGTCCTTTTTGAGCCCCATGGCGATGCGCATGCCTCGTCTGTCCGATTCGTCCCGCACGTAGGCCAAGCCTTCCACATGCCTGTCTTTCATCAACTGGGCGATTTTCTCTATCACCCTGGCCTTGTTGACCTGATAGGGCAGTTCCGTCACCACGAGGGTCTCGCGCCCGGTCCTCTTGTCCTTCTCCACCACGATCCGGGACCGTATCTTGATGCTTCCCCGCCCTGTTCGATAGGCGCTCTCGATACCCTGCTTCCCATAAATGATCCCGGCCGTGGGAAAGTCCGGACCCGGAATCAGCGTCATGAGCTCCGTCGTGGAGAGCTGTGGATTGTCCACCAGGGCGCACAGGGCATCCACCACCTCGGACAGGTTGTGGGGAGGGATGTTGGTGGCCATACCGACGGCGATCCCCCCGCTGCCGTTTACCAACAGGTTCGGCACCTTTGCGGGGAGAATGGAAGGTTCGGTCAAGGAGTCGTCGTAGTTGGGCACGAAATCGACAGTTTCCTTCTCCAGGTCTTCCAGCATCTCGTGCGCCAACCGCTGCATCCGGATTTCCGTGTATCGCATGGCAGCCGGGGGATCTCCGTCCACCGAGCCGAAATTGCCCTGTCCGTCCACCAGCGGATAGCGCATGGAAAAGCTCTGGGCCATGCGCACAATGGTATCGTAGACGGCGCTGTCCCCGTGGGGATGGTATTTGCCGATGACATCGCCCACCACGCGGGCCGATTTCTTGTAGGGCTTGTTGTAGTCGTTTTTCAGTTCGTGCATGGCGTAGAGGACTCTACGGTGCACCGGTTTGAGACCGTCACGCACATCGGGGAGGGCCCGTCCGATGATCACGCTCATGGCGTAGTCAAGGTACGATTTCTTCATTTCGCTCTCGATGCTGATCTCGAGCAGATTCTCACGTGCAATCATTGTCAGACCTCTTCTGCCACGGGAAGGAAAAAGGCAGGGACACGCAACCCGTCAACATGGCTTTTCTGTCGGGAAAGGGCCTCACCCGTCCGCCAAAAGAGAAAGGGGCGGCACGCCGGAGCGGTCCGCTTCACACGCCCGTCCCACGGCCTCTCGGTCATTCGGCCCAAAAATAAGAAATTATAGTGATTTTGACTGCTTGAGTCAAGGTCTTTGGAGACTCATTCGTCTTTCACGCCGCAGTCGGGGCGGGTGTGATGGTCGTGCCACTTGACGGAGAGAACGAGGGCGATGCAGGCCAAGCTCGTCAGTGCCGGCGCCAGGAGAACGGACAGTACTGCCATGCGGCTCTGGAAAAAGACATAGATGGGCACAAAAAGCAGAACCCAGCTTGCCACGTGCCAGGGTTCCAGATATCGTGCCACCTTACGTCCCACCAGCACCTCCCACGCCTTGTTCACCCCCAGCCTCTGCCTGCGACGAACGGCCTCTTCCATTTCACGATCCGTAAGAAGGGTGTAGTGCATTTGCTCTTCACGCGCGGGATCGTAGGTTTCCTGCCGGAGGACGGCTCCGGTCTCCCGGTCCCAGATCGTCCATTTTCCGCTTTTTCTGCCGTGGAACCACTCGCTGCTCTGGGAGGGCTTACCTTCGGGGAAAAAGTCCATCCACCGGCCGTGCATCCTCCCCTCGGAAAAGTGTCCTTCGCTGGCGGTGTTTCCGTTTTCCCACCATTTGGTCCAAGGCCCCTCCTTCTTGCCTGCCCGGTAGCTTCCCGCCATCTGCCTTTTACCCGAGGCGTACCAAAACACCCAGGGACCATGCCGCAGGCCGTCCACCATCGGGCCCCTGGCAAAGGGCCTACCCGTCTCCCATATCCGGACCCCCAATGGCCGGTATATGGTCTTTTCCCGTGTCTCTTGCGTCATTGCCGCAACGTCCGTACCTACGCCTGTAAGAATGGAGCGGATTGTTGGAGTACGAGCCCCACGCGGGCATCAATCGAAGCGAACCACGATCTCTTCGAAGGTCTTCCTCCACTTGGGCGGCAGGAGGGTCTTGGATGCATCGAAATATCCCACTGCCAGGAGAAGCGGGATCCAGTATCGTTCAGGGACCGCAAAGGCCTCGCGTACCCCCTCGTGGTCGAACCCGTCCATGGGGTGAGTATCCAGACCCAGGCTTTTTGCGGCGAGCATCAGATTCATGGCAAAGAGGCCGGCATTCTTACACGCGAAGGCCTGCTGTCTCTCCGCACTGGACCCGTAAAGGTTGCGGCACGCATTGATGAACCACACATATCTGTCCTCGGGCATTCCCTCCTTGACCATCTCCTTGAAGTCCCTCTGGACGAAAGGATGGTCCTCTTTCCAGGCCTCTCGGTCGGCAAGGACTATAAGCACCACCGGCGCCTCCGAGACCTTGGGCTGGTCCCAAGCCAGTTTGCGTAACCGCAGTTTTTCCTGATCATCCTCCACGATTATAAGGCTCCAGGGCTGCAAGTTGAAGCTCGAGGGGGCTCTGGCGGCAAGCTCCACCGTTTCCTTGAGAAGCAGGCGGGGAACGGGCTTCTTCGGATCGAAGAAATTCACCGCCCTTCTGGCGTGGACGACTTCTTTGAATTCCATGGCTCCTCCTTGGTGACGGGTTGGTGCACGATGTGAGAATCGTGTACATTTTAACTATCCTTCCGCAGAAGTCAAAAGCCGAGAGACCTGCCCCCCGCGAAATGACCGGCAGCCGCTGGTATCCTGTGGCGCGGGGTGCGACTCCAAGGCCAGCCTCCCATGGGAAAAGCTTGCAATGAACAGGGTCTCCCCTTATAGTGGACTCGTTGTTTTTTTCTCACCGAGACGCAAGGAGGCTCCCATGCACGACAAGAAGGAACTGTGTGAAAAGATCAAGTCCGTTTTCCCCGACATCGGCCAGTGCGGAATCGATGTGCAGGTGGATTTTGACCAAAGCAAGAAGGCCTGGGTGGTGGACCTGGAAAAGGACAAGCACAGGCTCAAGACCTACCTGGAGCCCGAAGACGCCGATCTTTGCATGGACGGCAAACAATGTGTCGGACTGGGACTGCAGATCGCCCAACTGCGGGCCAACATCGAAAAGGTGTGACGGCAGCCGGCCCGATAAGATCTGGGCGAGGAGGCTTCATGCGGTGGAAACAGTACATCACTGCCACGGAATCGGTGGATACCGCGCAGGCCGACTCTTACATGGCTCAGCATCCGGAAGGGTCCTACACCCTTCTGGATGTGCGTCAACCCCATGAGTACGAGGCGGACAGGATTCCCGGAGCCAAGCTCATCCCCCTGCCCCAGATCATGGACCATTTGGGAGAAATCGACGCCGAAAAGCCGGTCCTTGTCTATTGCGCCGTGGGCGGACGGAGTCGCGTGGCGGCCCAGCTCCTTTCCGGGCAGGGCTTCGAGAAGGTCTTCAACATACGGGGCGGTATCAAAGCATGGCGTGGTCAAAAGGCCCACGGACCTGCACACCAAGCAATGGCCCTGCTGCGGGGGGACGAGACCGCCGAAGAGGTCGTCGTTTTGGCGTACGGGATGGAGGAAGGCCTGGCGGCCTTTTACCGTGCCATGGCTTCTCGGACCCAGGATAAAGAAGTTGGCACCACCTTCGAAAAGTTGGCCCGGGTGGAGGAAGCGCACAAGGATCGGCTCTTCTCCGCCTACTGTCGGATCAGCGGCTCGGCCCCTCGCAGGGAGGAATTTGAGGGTCGAATCGTTACCAGGGCCATGGAAGGCGGGCTAACCCCGGACGAATTTCTGGCGGCCAACAAGCCTTCTCTCGACACCACTGCCCAGGTTCTGGAGACGGCCATGATGCTGGAAACCCAAGCGTTGGATCTATACCTGCGCTACGTCCGCAAAGTAAACGATCAGGCCGGGGCAAAGATCCTGCTCGAGCTGGCCGATGAAGAGAAGGCACACATGGCCTGCCTCGGCCGTTTGATGAACCTCCAGGCTTGAGGGCTGCACCCCCGCGCCACGGCCATTGCACAGGCATGATTGGCCCGTCTTTCAAGGCATTCACCGTCAGGTCCCCCCTTGTGCCCACGTCCTTGCGGTCCGATCGGCTCATTGTTTTCGGCCGTTACCCCAGGCCCGGGAATGTGAAGACCCGCCTCATCCCTACCCTGGGAACCGTCGGGGCCGCGGACTTCCAGCGCCGCCTCACGGAAAGGACCCTGGACACGGCGCGCAAGCTGGTTTCTCGGTGCAGGGTGTGCGTGGAGTTTCGATTCGAGGGGGGGACCAGGAAGCAAGTGGGTCTGTGGCTGGGACCCGACGTTCTCGCAAGGCCACAAGGCGCGGGGGGGCTCGGAAAACGAATGCACGACTGCATGGCCGAGGCTTTCCGAGAAGGGAGCCCACGCGTCGTCCTGCTCGGAACCGACATCCCCGAGGTAACGACAGGTCTGCTGGAAGAGGCATTCCAGGCCCTCACGGAAAACGATGTGGTGCTCGGACCCAGCGAGGACGGCGGCTACTGGCTTGTGGGGTCTACACGCCCGACCCCTCTCTTCGAGGGCATCCCGTGGAGCACCGGCGGTGTTTTCCGATGCACCGTTGCCCTTGCCCGAACCCTGGGGCTTAAGATGCACACCCTCAGGACCCTACGAGACATGGACGGGCCTGAAGACCTGGCCTCGTGCCCCCGCCATGAATTGCTTCAAAGCCCGTATCTTTCCGTCATCATCCCGACCCTCAACGAGGCCCGGTGCATTGAAGAGACCATAGGCAGGGCAAAAAACGGGGAGTCCCAGATCATCGTGGTGGATGGGGGCAGCACCGACCATACGGTGGAAGTGGCACGACTCGCCGGCGCCGCGGTGGTGTCCAGCCCACCGGGCCGGGCCGTCCAGCAGAACCGAGGGGTGCTCCTGGCGAACGGCCGTGTGCTCTTGTTCCTGCACGCCGACACCCATCTTCCCGCCGGTTTTGTGGGCTCTGTCTTCGAAACACTCATGGACTCCAGGGCTGCGGGAGGCGCCTTTTCCTTCAAGACCGACTGGGATCACCCGGTGATGAAATCCTTGGAATTCTTGACAAACGTCCGGGCTCGTCTTTTCCGGCTTCCCTACGGCGACCAGGCGATCTTCCTGAGAAAATCTCTTTTCGAACGACTCGGCGGCTTCCCGCAGATTCCCGTGGCAGAGGATTTGTTCTTCGTGCGCCGTCTCGCCAAACTGGGCCGCCTGGGCATCGTGCCCAACCCGGCCGTGACGTCCGCCCGCAGATGGCGCAGCGTGGGGGTGGTGCGCAACACGATCATCAACCAAATCATCGTGGCAGGTTGCCTGTTGGGTGTTTCCCCCAAAAAGCTCGCCTGCCTCCACCAACGAGGCGTGCCTCAGCGTGCAATACCCAGCAGGTTGTCCTGATCTGGCCTGGGCAGGGGGCTTCCGGGCAGCATCTTCACCGCACCCAACGCTGGAAATGGTCCGTCGGGGGAGGGCACTGTCCAAACCTGACCGGATGGACAGGTCACGCTCGTTTCACGCCACGGGAGCTGACCGGCTTGGCAGGGTTGTGGGCGACCGGAAAAGGCGGCTGGATGATAACGCCTCCCTGTCTTGACAAAAGTCAGTCACATAGTTACTGTTCCTGGTAATCATTCCTGAGTTGATAGCCCACTGTGCAATACTTTGTAGTCCGTCTGATTTTCCTTCGGGGCCTGCAAGAAAAGGAGGCTTTCATGGAGAGGTTTGAATACAAAGCCACCACACATCCCGCAAAGGAGTTCCTGAACCTGGTAGTGTTTTGTTCGGAGAAAGGCGAGTGTCGCATTGATGAAGTCTCCTCATCTCAGACACGCGCCTTGGAACAGGTCCTCAACAGGCAAGGAAAGGAAGGCTGGGAACTGGTGCAGATCGCCTTCGGCAAGGACGGGGTCATGGCTTTGTGGAAAAGGCGGCTGGGCTGAACCCATAACCTTGAACGGCAACAACGAAAAAAGTGACGCACTTTATAGAAAGGGAGGAGCATATGGAAAAACCGAAGAAGGTCGACTCCAAGAAAGAGGTCGATCTGAGGGAATTCACCGCCTGTGAGGCCACGCTCCAGATGCTGGAAAAGGCTCAGAGGGACGGTGTGGAGACGGCCTTTGACCGGGCGACTTCCATGAAGGCATGCCCTATAGGGGCCGACTCGGCTTGCTGCAAGCACTGCTCCATGGGACCGTGCCGGCTCAATTCCAAGGACCCCTACGGGAAGGTGGGTGTTTGCGGGGCCACCATAGACACCATAATGGCGCGGAATTTCGCGCGCATGGTGGCAAGTGGAGCCGCGGCCCACACAGACCACGGCATGAGCATGCTCGATCTATTCCGGGAGGTGGTCAACGGCAACATCCAGGACTACCAGATCAAGGATACGCTCAAGCTTGAGGAGGTCGCCCGATCCATCGGCATCGAGACCGAAGGAAAGAGCACCAAAGAGATCTCCACAAAGCTCTACGAGGAGCTGGAGCGTACCTACACGCAGGTGGATGGCGAGATTCCCTTTGTCGCCAGGGTTCCTGAAAAGACACTGGAAACGTGGCGCAAGCTGGGTATCGTGCCCAGAGGGGCCATGCGGGAAATCATGGAACTGATGCACCGAACCCACATGGGCGTGGACCAACACTACGAGAACATCACCAAGCAGTGCAGCCGCACGGCTCTTGCCGACGGGTGGGGCGGCTCCATGGTGGCCACCGAGATTTCGGACATCCTTTTTGGAACGCCCACTCCGGTACGGGCCGATGTGAACATGGGGGTCCTCAAGGAAAAGGAGGTCAATGTCATCGTCCACGGACACGAGCCCAACCTTTTCGAATCAATGCTCGCATCGGTGAACGACCCCACGCTCATACAGGCCGCCAAGGAAGCCGGGGCGGAAGGAATCAACCTGGTGGGGATGTGCTGTTCGGGGGCGGAAATGCTCTCCCGGCACGGGGTGCCCCATGCGGGCAACTTCATGTCCACCGAGGCGATCCTGGTAACAGGGGCCGTGGACGCCATGTGCGTGGACGTGCAGTGCATCAAGCAGGGGCTCGCGAAGGTGGCGGAATGCTACCACACACATCTCTTCACCACCAACCCCCGGTGCAAGATCGAAGGCGCCACCCACGTGGAATTTCACGAGCACGACCCCAGAGCCTGCACCGATGAAATGGTCATCAAGGCCATCTCCCGGTTCAAGAACAGGGGCGTGGAGGTGCAAATCCCCAAGATCGTGAACCCAGGGATCCACGGATTCTCCCACGAATACATCAACTACATGCTGGGGGGCAGCTTCCGTGCCTCCTACACCCCCCTGAACGACAACATCATCAACGGAAGGATCCGCGGGGTCGCCGGCGTAGTGGGCTGCACCAATCCCAGGGTCAAGCAGGACTGGGTTCACGTGGAACTGGTCAAGGAGCTTATCAAGAACGACGTGTTGGTGATCCAGACGGGTTGTTCCCAAATTGCTCTTGCAAAAGCCGGCCTCATGACCCCCGAGGCGGCCCATCTCGCGGGACCGGGTCTGCAGGAAGTCTGCGAGACCGTGGGCATGCCGCCGGTTCTCGGAATGGGCTCGTGCGTCGACAACAGTCGGATCCTGATCGCCGCCGCGGAAATGGTGCGCGACGGAGGCCTGGGAAACAGCATTGCCGACCTGCCCGCAGCAGGGGCCGCACCGGAGTGGATGAGCGAAAAGGCCATCTCGATCGGCCACTATTTCGTGGCCTCGGGAGTGTACACCGTCTTCGGTGTGACCTTCCCCATCGTGGAGAACACCAAGTTCCGTGAACTGTTGTTCGACGGGCTCGAAAAGCAAGGCGTCGGCAAGTGGGATTTCGCAGTGGATCCGTACGAAATGGCCCGCAAGATGATCGCCCACATCGACAAGAAGAGAAAGGCCCTGGGAATCGACAAGGCCAGGGAACGTGTCCTCATGGACATGGCATCCCGCAGGGAGATGGAGGCTGCATAGAAAGTATCGCCAGGGGGCGGGGAGGAAGGGTTTTCTCCCCGTTCCCATGGTTCTGTCCTGTGCAGTTCCCTTGACCTGCCGGCTCCGCCCCTCGCGCATTCCGAACCGAATCAAAACATCCTCAACTTGCCCACAAACCACTGTGAGAGCCTGTCTGAGACTCCGAGGTTGCCTTGAGGCCGCCTCTGTGCCAGACTTAGGCCACCGTCAAATGGGATATACCTTGCGGGGCCACAAACTGCGCTTTTTATACCCTCACCCAGGCCCTCTCCCAGACAGCGAAGGGGGGGGTAGACAATCGCAATTTGTGACCGCGCGCAGTATATGTACCCGGCGAGATGAACCCTCAAGCTGCGACCCGCGTCAGTGCGGCGCAGGAAGGTGCCTGAAAGGAGAAGAAGACCCATGTCGTCAGACGTAAAGATTTACACCCTGACCACTTGCAGTCATTGCAAGAATACCAAGAAGCTCCTCGAAGAGTGCAAGATCGACTACAGTTCCGTGGACGTGGACCTTTTGAAAGGGGACGAGCGCAAGGCCATACTCGATGAGGTGAGAAAGGTGAACCCCAAGTGCTCCTTTCCAACGATCCTCATCGGGAACAAGGTCATTGTAGGTTACAAAGAAGACGAAATACGGGAGGCGCTGGGATTATGAACGAGGTGGAAAAGCTTTACGAGATGCTCCGAAAGAGCCAGGAACCCAGAGGGTACTTCTTCAACAAGGACAAAGAAAGGGTCTTCGAGCTCCTCGAAGCGCTCCTGCTCAACAAGGAGCGGTACGGCTACATGTGCTGCCCTTGCAGGCTGGCCTCGGGCGACAGAAAGGCAGACGCCGATATCATCTGCCCCTGCAAGTACCGCGAACCTGACGTCAAGCAGTACGGCAGTTGCTACTGTAATCTCTATGTATCCGACGCGTGGAACCAGGGGGCCGTCGCCCACCAATACGTACCGGAAAGGCGGCCCTTCGTGCCCGACCCATGACGCCGGTCAACCCTATTGGAGTTCACAACGGCTTGGCGGCCCTTTCCCCAAGCCGTTGTGAATTTCCTCGGGTTGCCCATCACGCTGCCTGCCGCCCCTCACAAGCACCCCAACCTTAGGGGACAAACAAGCTCTTGGCCTCTTCGAGGCTCAGATCGAAGGTCATTCCGTAGAGGGTGACGGTCACGACGGGGTTTTCGCACGTGGTGTTGCTGAAGTCGAGCGTGACCCCGTTGACGACGCACACCCCGGAGGTCGGGATTCCGCAGGCCGCATCCACCATCATGCCGGTGAACTGGCAGTTGTACGTCTGCTCTCCGTAGACCACCATGGCCACCCCGCTCATTCCCTCGGCAGGACTGTAAGTGATATCGGCCATCACCATCACCGGAAAGCCCTCGACCATGTAAACGCTCTGGGACTGCCAGTTCAAACTGACCAGGTCCCGTGTGACGGCATCGAAAACCACCGTGAGGGTCCCGAAGAGGATCTGCCCGCACAAGGACATGTTGTCGAAGCTGTGGGTGGTGGTGACCTTCCCGCTCTCCATGGAAAGCAGGACCGTGGCCGTTCCGCTGATGATGCATCCGTTCACGCTCACGTTGCCGTACTGCACCGTGTAACCCAGCGCCCTTTCCGCCAGGAAGGGAGTAACGGTCACCGTACCGGTGATGCCTCCGCACTCGGGCTGCCCGGTGAACGTGAAGACCACCCCTCCCCCAAGCCCGTCTTCCCGGGACACCTCCCCGCACGGAAAATTCCGCTGCAACAAGGCGTCGATGGCGGTCTGGATGTCCGTTGCGCCTGCCAGCTCGGCAAGACCCACGTGCTGGACGACCGTAGCCATCCCTTCATATCCCTCCATCTCGACCTGGCCGTCGGCCAGGGCCGCGGAGAAGAAATTGGCGACCCCTTCCAGACTCCTTTTCTCTGCCTCGAGATATCCGCTTGTCAGTCCCGCGGCAAACCGCAAGATGTGCAGCACCTCCTCCTGGCCCAAGCGGCCGTCGCCGTTCACGTCGGCATCCTTTTCCAGTGCTCCCGGGTGCCCTCCGGCCAGCACCTGCAAGACCATCAACGCATCGGCAAGATCCACACGGCCGTCCAGGTTGACGTCACCGCCAAGGACCGGTGGCAGTGTGGTGAAAGACACCTCCGGCCCGTATCCCACGCCGGCCTCATTGATCGCGTAGGCCCTCACATAGTACGTGGTGCCCGCCGTCAAATCGGTAAGGGTGCAGGAAAACACCCCCATGCCGCTTCCCGAGGGGACCTTGTGGAGATCGACCGTGGGGCCCGGTAATCTCGAATAGACGATGCCCCGCTCCATGACCGGGGAACCGCCCTCCCCTATCACCTCGCCCCCGCCGGTGCCCCCTTTCCGCGAAATGTCCGTCACCGGGTCGGTGTTCAATAGGGGGACTTCACCGGCGACCACACCCGTTCCGTTCAGGGGCACCCCCAGGACGGGGGTGTCCGGATCGTTGGACCCAAAGGAAAGAATGGCGTACTTCTGTCCGGCCGATGCGGGTGCGAACACCACCTCCACCGTGCGGCTTGCCTGCGGCGCCAGGGTCTGCCCCGAACAGGTGTCGTTCTGGAGCCCATACTGCGCCCCATCCGCTCCTGCGAGCCAAACCGTGCCCAGGATGAGATCCTCGGTACCCGTGTTCGTCACGGTGAAGGTCTGGGGTTGGGACTCCTGCCCCGACTCCACCGAACCGAAGTCGTGGGAATCGGGGGAAGCCGTTGCGTTGGGCGCCGACACGAGCGTGGTGAAGCTCACCCCCACCCCATAGGCCGTGCCTTGGGCGTTGGTGGCATAGGCCCGGGCATAGTAGCGAACACCCGGGGAAAGCCCGGCAAGCTCCCCTTCAAAGGGACCGAGCCCGCCCTCCACCACCACCTTGCTCCCCTCGGCAGTCGGCTCCGGGGTTGTGGAATAGGCGATGCCCCGTTCGGTTACGGCCGTGCCCCCGTCCGAGGAAACCTGCCCGGAGATCCTGGCGCCGTCTTGCCAAACACCCAGGACCGCTCCGGTGCTCACCTCGGGAACCGCTGCGCCTCCCAGGACCTGGATGTCGATATACTCGAAATCGGTCCAGGTGCCGTCGGTCACCTCAAAGGAGATCCCCGTGTGCAGCCCCTCCTGGCCGGAGGTGGGGGTCCACGTGAAGGTCCGGGTTTCGGGATCGAAAGAGGCCCCCGGGGGCAGATTGCCGGTCGTGTAGGCAAGCGTATCTCCGGCGTCCGGATCCGTCGCCGTCACCTGGAAGGCAAGCTGGCTCCCGACCGCCGCGGTCCTGTTGCCGATGGGTGCCAGCACGGGGGCCCGGCTCACGCGCCGCACCGTGATGGTGATGTCCTCGCTGTCCGAGTAGACCCCGTCGCTGACCTGGAAATGGACCCCGGGATAAACCTCCGCCTGGCCGTAGGCAGGCTGCCACCGGAAGGTCCGGGTTGCCGGATCGAAGCTCGCCCCGGGCGGCAGGCCCGATGCGGAGAAAACTAGATCCTGGGGATTGTCCGGGTCGGTGGCGAAGACCGTGAAGGCGTACTCCACCCCCTCGTCGATGACCCGGTCGCCGATGGCCTCCAGCAGAGGAGCCGTGGAGAAATCGGCCCCGTTCACCCGCAGGGCGTAGGCCGTTGCGGAGTAGCTGTTCATCCCCTCGTCATGGAACCTGACGAAGTAGAAGCCCGGTGCGGGCACCTGGTACTCGATCAGATCCGCACCGACCTGCCCGTCGTTGGTGGCGAGCCAGTAACCCACCTGGTTCTTGTTGGCATCGAAAAGGGTGAGATAGGGCCGCACCTCGGGCGCCATGGCGTCCACGGACACCGAGAGGAGCCCCGGCGTACGGACATACACCCGATACCAATCCTCGTCGCTATCCGGGAAGACATATCCCTGCACCGACTCCTGGCCCATGGGGGTGGCGTACCCATAGTTGCCGTTGGGCTCATGGGTGTCCACCACCGGTGTGTGGGTCACAAGCAGGCTGTACTCCCCGCTCGCCGCATTCGCCCTGTCGTTATCCGCAAGCCGGACCCGGTAGACGCCCGGCTCGGTCACGGGCATGGTGAGGACGTTCTCCTCGCCCGGATTGGTGGTCCTCCGGTAGCCTATCTGGGAAAAAGCGGCGTTGTACACCCACATCTCGGAAGTCACGTCTTCCGGCACGCCCGTGTGGGCGATCTCCAAGATGCCCGGCGCGTTGAGGTAGAACCGGAACCAGTCCTCCTCGTTGGCGGGATTGAACACACCGGCCACGGTCTGCCCCACCGCGATGGGATTGGCCTGGGCGAACCATCCATTGGGCTCCACCTCCGTGGTGACGGTCTCCAGGGTCGGGTCGAATCCGGGCTGTCCGCCGGTGACCGTCAGCGTGTAGGGGGAAAGGTGGGCCCTGTGGTTCGCATCATACACCTGGAGATAATAGAAGCCTGTCGCTCCTCCGGGGACGGCGAAACTCATATGGAGGTTGTCTCCGTCGTTGTTGGCCGACTGGTATACGTAAAGGTACTCCAGGTCCCTTCCGTAAAGCACGAGGTTGCCCCTCATATCCGCAGGGGTGCCGGTCAACGAGAAGAATAGAACGGACCCCGCCTCGGCATGGATCCTGTACCAGTCCTCGTCACCTGCCGGGAAGATGGTTCCCTGCACCGTTTCGGTCGGAAGAAGGGCGGCATGCCCCGCGTCCTGATTGTCCTCGAAGGGATCGGGAACCGGGGTGAACCTGCTGGTCAGCGTGTACGGCTCCGTGTGGGCCCGGCCGTTGTTGTCATGGATCCTGACGTAATAGGTGCCGGGCTGCGGCACATCGTAGGTCAGGAAGACATCATCGCCGTCGTTGTACGCGTAGCCGTAAACATACACGTACTCCACGTTGGGATTGTATATGGTGATGTACCCCCTCATCTCCTGGGGACTGCCCGTGACGCCCAGCTCGAGCCGCCCCCTTTCCGGAATCTGCATCCGGTACCAGTCCTCGTCTCCCTCCCGGCAAATGCGGGCGTCGTCAAGGGTGGTATCGGCCGGTATGAGGGTGGCTTCCTTCACCGAGTCGTTGGGTTCGTACCGGTCCGGGGAAGGTGTGAAGCCGAAGAACAGCCCATAGGTATCCTGGCGGTCGTTCCCTGCGTTGTCCCTCACCTTGACGTAGTACCAGCCGGGCGCGGCGAAAAAGCCGTAGGAAACCCACTCTCCTTCAAAGTTGGCATAGGCGTACCGATACGTCCAGTTGCCGTCCGCGTCATAGAATTCCACCTGTGGCCTCATGTTGGCGGGCACGGGGTCCACCAAGGCGCTGAGCAATCCCTCCTGATCCAGGTATATCCTGTAGAAATCCTCGTCGTAGACAGGATGGATCGCGCCCCGGATCCAGGTATTGAGAGGCACCGCGTTGGCATGTGCCGTGCTGTTGTTGTATTCCCACTCGTCCACGATGGTGTCGGTCACGTATACGTTCCGGTAGACCCTTCCTGACCAATTTCCCTCGTTGTCCTGTACCCGCAGGGACACGCGGTGGGTACCCGCGGACAGATGGCTCACGCTCACGACAGCCCCGCCGGGAAAGGGCCCGTCGCGGTCCGACGCCCACTCGTAAGCGGCCACACTGCCGTCCGGGTCGGTTGCCGCCCCGGTGAACGTGACCGCCTGCCCCGTGAGGGACGGGTTGGGCCGCACGTCCTCGATGATCGCCGTGGGATGGTACGTATCGAAGGCCCCCCCCTCGATGGTCAGCACATAGGGCTGGAGGGAATGGTTGACGTTGTCCCTGTCCCGCACAAGGAGATAGTACGTATCGGGCCGGTCCACCTCATGGGTGAGGAGCGCGCCGTCTCCCTGGTTGGTGCGATATACGCGGGTAAGGTAGTGCTTGCTGCCGGTGTAAAGCTCAAGATACGGCGCGATCCCTTCGGTCTGGGTCATCTGGATCCGGACCGTACCTGGTTGCGATACGGTGAACCGGTACCAGTCCGCATCGCCGTTGGGATAGATCAGCCCGACGGCCTGGTTGGTCTGCGCCAGAGGGGTCGCCTCGCTGAAACGGTCGTTGGGCTCTGTGGGATCCACCATGGGCGTGAACAGGGCCGTCAAGGTGTAGGGGGACAAGGAGTAGGCGGCGTCGTACTGGTCATACACCTGCACGTAATAGGTCCCGGGGCCAGGGGCGAGATAGGTTTCCTGGACAGGGTCGCCTCCGTTCCTGGCATTCCTGTAAAAGACCTGCTGGTAGTTGGCATTGTAAAGCAGCATGGCCGCCTGGATGTTTGAGGGAACGGCGGTGAGCTCCAGGCGAATCAACCCCGCCTCCTCCACGTTGAGCGCGAACCAGTCCCGGTCTGCACTGGGAAAGAGCATCGCCTGGACCGGCTGCCCGAAGGAAAGGGGCGCCGCACCGGCGAAGTCCGGGTTCGGCTCGAACGGATCCGTTACCCGGTCCAGCGTCAGATCCAGGGAGTAGGGGGTTTGGGACGACGCCCCGTCCTGGTCGTATACCTCGAGATACCATGTCCCCGCAGTGTCGATGGCAAAGACAAACGCGGAGGCGTCGCCCTTGTTCTCCGCGTACCGCGAGGCCTTCTGGGCGTAATTCCCGTCATAGAGAACAACGGCCGTGCGCAGAGAAGGGGCAACGGCGAGGGAGACGGTGAGCCTGGAAGGCCCTTCCACCACGAACCGGTACCAGTCCCGATCTCCTGAAACGCCCAGGGCACCTTGTACGGGCTCGGTCCCGATGAGGGTGGCGTGTTTACCCTCGTTGTTGGGTTCCGTCTCCACGACCGCGGGCTGGGTGCCGGGCACATGGGTCAGGTCGGCCCCGGTCACCGTCAGCCGGTAGGGCTGGGTGGAAAAGTCGTTGTCCCGGTCATAGACCTGCAAGTAGTAGTAGCCCGTCTCGGGCACCTGATAGTTCAGGGTGACCCAGCCTCCCTCCGTGTCCGTGTACGCGTAAGCATACAGATACCCTGCGTTTCCGTTGTAAAGCGTCAGATGCATGCGCAGATTCGCCGGACCGTTGTCCACCTGCATCTGCACGTTGGCTCCGCTTTGGGCATAGAAGCGGTACCAGTCCTGGTCCCCTGCCGGGAAGATCATGGCGTTCACAGGGCTCTGGGACAGCGGCGTGCTGCGCCAGAAATCGTTGTTCGTCTCGAACGGATCCACAGCCTCCTGGAGGGCCGTGGCAAACGTGTAGGTGGCCCCCGCATGCCCCTGCCCGTCCGCATCGTGAACCCGCACGAAATAGGTGCCGGCAATCGCGATGTTGTAAGAGAGGAACACGGAGTCTCCGTCGTTGTCGGCGTAAGCGTAATGGTAAGTATAGCCGGCGTTGCGATCATAGACCGTGACGTATCCCCTCATTTCGGCAGGCACGCTCGTGAGGGAAAGGTCGAGCCTGCCCGGTTTGTCGACGGTCACAGCGTACCAATCCTCGTCACCGCTCGGGAAAACATAACCCTGGACCGTGTCGCCGGGGGTCAGCGCCGAGGCATCGGCCGCGTTGCCGTTGGGTTCGTAGGGGTCCGCGGCGGTCTGGAGAGTGGCGGTAATGGTGTACCGGCTCCCCGCAACCCCTGCGGCGTCGTGGACACTGAGAAAGTAGTTGCCGGGCTGTGAAAGGTCCCAGGCAAGCATCACGGGATCCCCCGGATTGGAGGCCCCGGTGTTCACATACGCATAATCCGCGTCCGGGGTGTACATGGTCAGGTAGGTTCTCATGGCGCTGCCCGTGGGATTGGTGGCGTGGATCACGAGCCTTCCTGCCTGGGGAACATGGATGCGGTAGTAATCCTGGTCGTATCCCGGTTCGATGGTGCCCGAGTATTGCACGTCAAAAGGCAGAGGGTTGGCCTCGCCTATGGCGTTGTTGGGCTCCTCCTCGCCCGGCGCCTCCATACCCACATAGAGGATGGTGGAGGTCTCAGGAGACCAGTTCTGGTCGTTGTCTTTCACCTTGAAAAGGAGGGTGTGCGTGCCCTTGCTCAAGGTATCCAGGGCCGCAAGCCTGGAGTTGGACAGATCCCCGTCCAGCGACGAACGCCATGCGTAGCCGATGATTTCGCCGTCCGCATCCTCACCGTGGCCCTCGAGGGTCACCACGGCCCCCTGCAAGACAGGATTGGGGCTCACCGAATCGATGAAGGCCATCGGGGTGTAAGACGCGAACCGGGCCCCGTTTATGATGAGGGTGTAAGGATCCGTGGAAAAGGCACCGTAAAGGTCCCTTATGCGGATGAAGATATCGGAGCCTGCTGCCACCGTGTAGCTGAGAGACAGTTCCTGGCCGGGGTTGGTGGCCCCCCTGGACGCCAGCCACTGCCCGTGAATGTCGTAAAACTCGATGGCGGGCCTGATGGCTTGGGGAACGTCTGCCACGGTAACCTGCAAGACACTTCCCCCGTCGCAGGTAACGCGGTACCAGTCCTCATCGTACTGGTCGAAGATAAGGGCCTGTATCCGGTTCGAGCCGCCCCCCAGCACCGTAGCATCGCCGAAACGTCCGTTGGGTTCGAACGCGTCCGCAGCACCCGTCATGGTAAGGGTCAACTGATACGGCTGCTCCGAGTAGGAGTACCCGTCCAGGCTGTCCACCAACGCGAAATAGGTCCCCGGCCGGGTCACCCTCGCATCCAGCGTCAGGTCGTCTCCGGGATTGGTGGCCTGGCGGTAGGCTATCTGGCCGCCGTCGTCCTGGAACAGGCGGACCCTTCCCCGGATATGGGAGGCGACGTTCTGCACATGGGCGTGTATCACGCCCGCGGAGGGCATGCGGAATCGGTACCAGTCCACATCGCCCGCGTCTCCGATGGTTCCGGTAACCGGCGCTCCGAAGGCCGCGGGATTTGCGTCGGCGATCCTGTCGTTGTCCTCCTGTTCCTGGGCGACCGGAGATTCGGGCGGAACATAGCCCGGATTGGCCCCGGTGACCGTCATCTGGTAGCTATGGGTCCAGTTGGTCTGGCCGTCCGCATCGTAGACCTGAATATAAACAAAGCCGGCCTCGGCGAAGATGTGGCTCACCTGTACCGGGTCCCCGTCGTTCTGGGCCGTGGCGTAAACGTACAGATAACTGCGGTTGCGGTCATAGAGGGTCATGGAGGGGCGCAGGTCGGCCGGCGTGCCGGTGATATCCACGGTCAGGGTGCTTCCTGCATCCACCCACACGCGGTACCAATCCTGATCGCCGTTGGGGAAGATGTATCCTTCCACGCTCCCTGTCTGCATCGTGTGAGCGTCGAGCATGGAGTCGTTCGGTTCCTGCGGGTCCGCCGCCGCATGCAGCGTTGCGGTCAAAACGTAGGTGTAGTCGGCGTTCCAGGCCCCGTGGCTGTCGTAAGCTTTCAGGTAATAGAAACCCGGCTCGGTGACATGGTAAGCCACCGACACATTTTCCCCGTCGGCACTGGCGCAGGCGTATGCGTAGAGATACCCCAGGTGCCGGTCGTAGAGGATCCCGCACAGGCTCAGGTTGTTGGGAACATTGGTCAGTGTGAAGACAAGGCGACCCGGACGGTCCACATAGATACGGAAGTGGTCTTCGTCACCCGCCACGTTGACCTTGGCGTTCACCGGTCGGCCCAGGGCGATTTCGTTGGCCAGGCCGATGGGGGCGTTGGGCTCCACCTCGTCGGACACGCTGCTTCCCACATACACCACCTCCCGGACCTCGGTGGACCAGATGCCTTCATCGTCCTGGACCTTGAAATAGATCGTGTGGGTCCCCTGGGAGAGGGCGCTGGTGGTGAAGGCGGCCTGATCACCCAGGAATCCGTCGATGCTCGATCGCCACGCGTACCCGGTGATGGTCCCGTCGGAATCAAACCCCGAGCCAGAAAACTCGATCAGGTCACCCACCACCACGGAACCCGGCTCGATGAGGTCGATGTGGGCGGTAGGGGCGTAAGCGCCAAAGTCGGCCCCGAACACGCTCATGGTGTAAGGATTCGTCGATTCGTCGTTGTTCCCGCCGTCCGTTATGAGAAGGTAATACGTACCGGCCGCCTGCACCTGATAGACCAGTTCCGTATCGATACCGGGGTTGCCGCTCTTTCCGGCAAGATGGACCTTGGACAGATTGTAGAGGTTGATCTGGCCGCTGATGTTTTCGGGAAGATCGCTCAGGATAACGCGCAGATCAGCGGGCTGGGTCACCTGGATCGTGTACCAGTCCTGGTCCCCGGTGGGAAAAAGAAAGGCGCTGATCCTGTTCTGCTGGTCAACGGCCTTGGCATCGCCGTACCCGTTGTTCGGCTCGTAAGGATCGGCCACAGGAACCAACGATACCTCAAACGTATAGGTCTGTGCGGAAAACACCTGGGAATCCCGATCGTTCACCTGCAAGTAGTACGTGCCCGGTCCGGGGGCGTCGAGGGTCAGGGAGAAAAGGGCCCCAGGATCCGTGGCCTGTCCGAAAAGGACCTGGCCTCCCGAGCTGTTGTACAGGCGCATCTGCAAGGCAATATTTGTCGGCACCTGCTGGAGGGCCACGGTGAGCTGTCCGCTCTGGGTCAGCTCCAGGCGAAACCAGTCCGCATCTCCCGCATGCCCGATGGTCCCGGACACCATTGTGTCCGCCTCGATGAGGTTGGCGGCTCCGAGCCTGCCGTTGACCTCCACCTCCGCAGTCACCGGATTCTGGGGCGGGACAAACCCCGGGTTGCCTCCCCCGATGGTCAGCGTGTAAGGATCCGTGTGGGACAGCCCGCGCACGTCGGCCACGCGGATGTAGTAGAAGCCCGCCTCGGTCACCGCATAGTTCAGATGCACCGTGTCGCCGGGATTGACCGCCTGGGCATACTGGTACATGTAGCCGAAGTCCGCATTGTAAAGGGTCAGGGAAGGCTGCATTTCCTGGGAGGGTTCCACCGTGAGGTAAAGGGTGTCGCCGCTGTTCACGTAGATCTTGAACCAGTCTTCGTCTGCGCCACTGAATATGTTGCCGGACAAGGTTCCCGAGGTCAGCAGGGAGGATTCCCCTATCCGGTTGTTGGGTTCCTGAGGATCTTGCACGGGCGTGAAGGCGGTGGTCAGTGTGTAGTTCTGTGGGGAGAAATCGTTGTCGCTGTCGTTGAGTCTGATAAAATAGGTGCCCGGTTCCACCATGTCGTGGGTCAGGTGGACGTCGTCCCCGTCGTTGACGGCATAGGCGTAGACATACATGTAATCGGCGTGCCTGTTGTACAGCGTGATATAAGGGCGGACGTTGTAAGGAACATCGGTGACCGAAATCCGGAGGCGACCTGGAGACGCAAGGGTTATGCGGTACCAGTCCACATCCCCCATGACGTTCAAGGACCCTGTCACCGTTTCCCCGGAAGCGATGACGTTGGAGCTTCCCAGGGTGTTGTTGGGCTCCACCTCGGAAGCGCCGAGGGCGCAGGGAGGGACGATTCCAGCACACAGGGTCCACAAAACGAATACAAAAAAGGCAATCCAATGCACAGGCTTTTTCAAGCCGCCATTACCGCTCCAGCACCTGCTTACCGATTGTCGCGCAAACATGCGCACGTCTCCTTTCCTGGCCTTGTGTCCATCCTTTTTGCAGAAGGCTTATCCACGGTGCTCGGCGCGGTCGGCTTTTCTACCGCAGGAAAACCCCTCACGGCACCGACTTTCTTTTCGGAGTGAAGAATCGGAACCTTTAGCCCAGCTGCCGGATAGGATTCCGGTCGCCGTGCAGCGGCCCCTGGTCTCAGACGCGTAACTTCCTAAAATCGTTTCTTATATAGTCCCCGCGCAAGGCGAGGTCAATACTCGTTTTCACATCGAAACTGTGAGGCTTTTCACATCCACACCCCCGGACGCAGACCGACCGCTGTTTGCGGGTCAGCGCGGTGAACCGGTATGGAAAAGGTCCATCGCCGGCCCGGATGTCAATCCTGCACCAGCCTCTGCCCTGCGCAGTAGACGTACAGCCCTGAATTCTCTCCTGCGCAGGCAATGGTCATGTTCAGTTGCCCGGCCAGTTCCACGGCGAGCGCCGTGGGCCTGGAAACGCTCACGAGAATGGGAAGGCGGGCCCGTGCCGCCTTTTGAACCAGTTCGTAGCTTACTCGGGAGGAGAGAACCGCCATCCGCACCCTGTCCAGTTGCCGTGCCAGGAGCAGTTTGCCGATGGCCTTGTCCAGGGCGTTGTGGCGCCCCACGTCCTCCGCCACCACGAGCAGGTTCCTCTGCCCGTCGAACAGGGCGACCCCGTGGGAAGCCTTGGTCTGCTTCCTCAGGACCTGGTGGCCGGCGATCTCGCCCAGGCACCTCTCGGCCTGCCCCACGGTGAATCGGGACCGGTCCGTCAGGGGTTCCAGGGACTGGCACAGCTCGGTCACCATCTCCTTGCCGCATATCCCGCAGCTCGTCTGGCTCACGAACCCTCTTCTTTCGAGAAGAGGTGCCACCTTCTTTCGCCGCGCTTCGGTCAGGTTGACAATGACCACGTTGGCGTCCGCGTCCTCGCAGTACCCGATACCGGCAAAATCCTGACGCCCGTCCACGATTCCCTCCCCGAGACAGAACCCTGCCACGTGCGCTATTTCTTCTCCGGGAGTGCGCATGACCACCGAATAGGGCCTCCCCTGCACCTCGATGGCAAGGGGTTCTTCCCCCAGGAGTCTCTGCTCCATACACCTGGACGCCGCCGCGTCGTAAAAGAGGACCCCATGGACTCTTGTGTCTTCCACTTGCACCCACCTCCTCCCTGCGCCGGGAGCCTGCTCTGCCCCCAAGCCGCCCGATCAGGCCGCTGTCGAGCCCCTCGTCCCCCCGGCGGGCAGGGCTACCGCTGCCGCTGCGATGACAAAGGCCTGAACGAAGGCGGTAGTCCAAGGCGTGTCGCCAAGTCTCCTCTTCCAATAAGTCACGCGCAGCCTTCACGCCAAGTGGCCGCCTGGTTCCAAGCAACGACGCGGCCTCACAGGCCGCGTCTCTTGCGTCCAATATACGGCCGCCCTTGATGATGTCAAACCTCGGTGAGCCTGCGCTAAGGCGCCCCCTGTGTACTGGAGACTCGCCGGAGAGAACCAACATGTGAGGTGCAAACACCCTTCCACACCATATTTCCAGGCCGGGCGGTTGTAGAGTCGTGCCGACTCGGGGTTGGGCGCTCCGTGAGAGGCAATCCCCCTGCGTCCAAGGGCTTCTGCCGGCCCCTTTTCCGGCCGCACGGGGCCGTTCATGCCCGAGCCGTCACAATCACTTCGGGCGCTGCATGGACAAGCTCCCGGATGTCCTCCCCTGCGCACCGTCAGGGATTCCCCGCTCGGGTTTCGTTTGAGGGTGACCATGCGGGGTTTGTCTTACACGGGGCGCGGACAAATAAGGAAAGCTTGACCTGTCGGTGGGTTGTGCCCTATGGAGTACTCCAGGCAGGGGTGAGGCCGCAAGGCGTTCACCGGAGGGGTTGGTTCTATGTGCAGCGGTCGGGAAAAGGGCATGCCCTCCTGTTGAGCCCCAAGTCGGCCTCAAGGGCGTAAGGTTCATTTAGTGGAGGCGTTCATGAGCAAGATAGCGCTCGCAGCGCTCTTGGTTCTGTGGGGGGCCGCCGGGGCCCCTGGCGCGGAAATCGGTGGCGTATCGCTTCCGGAAAGCATCGAGCAGGAAGGACAGAGGCTGGTTCTCAACGGGGCCGGGGTGCGCAAGAAGTTCTTCGTAAAAGTGTACGCGGCAGGCTTGTATCTGCAGGAAAAGGGCGTCTCCGACCCGCAAGAAATAATGGACGCAGACCGGCCCATGGCCGTTCGCATGCACACCATCCTGGACGCTGTGTCGGCCGATCAGCTCAAAGGAGCCTGGAACGACGGGTTCAAGAAGGCCACACGGGGGGACCTGGCACCCCTGCAAAGCCGGATCGACCGGTTCAACGCGCTGTTCAGCAAGGACTCCCGCGAGGGCGATGTCCATGATGTCTTCTACCGCCCCGGGCAAGGAATCGTGGTGTCCTTCAACGGAACGAAGCACCCGCCCATCGAAGGGTTGGACTTCAAGAAGGCGGTGTTCGGCATCTGGCTCTGTGACGATCCCGTGGACAAGGCATTGAAAAAAGCCTTGCTCGGCCAATAGGTTCCCATGAAGGAGGGCACGGCCATAGAGGGCATCGTTGCGCTGAAAAACCCCATCCGGGAGTATACCTGGGGGTCCACAACCGCCCTGCCGGAGCTTCTGGGGCAAAGGCCCTCGCAAACCCCCATGGCGGAGCTGTGGATGGGGGCCCACCCCTCGGCGCCCTCGGGGGTGCTCGTGGGCCGAGAGGTGGTTCCCCTGGACGCGTGGATAGCACGAGACCCGGAGTCCATCCTGGGAAAATCCGTTTCCAGGAGATTCGGCGGCCGGCTTCCCTTTCTTTTCAAGGTCCTCGCCGCTGCCGAACCCTTATCCATTCAGGCCCACCCGGGCCCCCGTCAGGCACGCGCGGGGTTTAACCGTGAAGAACGCCTCGGTATCCGGCCGGACTCTCCCGAGCGCAACTACAAGGACCCCCACCACAAACCCGAGCTTCTCTGTGCCTACGCTCCCTTCACGGCCCTGTGCGGATTTCGCCCCATTTCCCACATACTCCGGCGCCTGGGGGTCCTGCCGAGTTCGACCCTGCACCAGGAGCTCGGGCACCTTGTCCGCAATCCGGACCCGGCTGGTCTCAAGCGTTTTTTCGGACGATGGATGGGCATGCCCCACTTCACACGGCTCCCGATCATCGAGACGGCTCTGGAGTACGCCGCCAAACACGCCTCGCAGGAGAGCGAATGGCAGTGGGTCCTTCGCCTGCACGCGGCCTACCCGGGCGATCCGGGCGTTCTGTCGCCGCTTTTTCTCCACCTTGTGCACCTCGAGCCCGGGCAAGCCCTCTACCTTGCCGGCGGCATACCCCACGCCTACCTGGAAGGCACGGGTATGGAACTGATGGCAAACTCGGACAACGTGGTGCGCGGCGGGCTCACCGCCAAGCACGTGGATGTGCCCGAGCTTCTGCGCATCCTTGCCTTTGAACCCGGACCGGTTCCCCGGGTGGATCCCGTCCCCGGGGCCCGGGGCGAACGGGTCTATACCTGCCCGGCTCGGGAATTCGCCCTGTCCCGGGTCCGGGTGAGCCGGCAATGCTGCTACGAAAAGGCCGGAGCAAGAAGTGCGGAAATCCTCATCTGCGTGGAAGGATCGGCAAGCCTGGTGGATGGGGGAAAACAAAGGACTCATCCCGCTCCCAGGGGCACCTGTTTTTTCATACCCTCCTGCGTGCCCTCTTACCGGCTGCTCGGTGAGGGGACCTTTTTCAAGGCATGGGTCCCGCTCTGACCTTTGACAAGAACCTTTCGACGGGGACGCAGCCGGTTTGCAGCGGAGCCCCCACGGCAGCCCAGGCCCTCAAAACGTCCCGAGCACCGAGTTGTCGAGGCGGATGCATCGAAACCTGCCCTGACGCAATTCCCTTACCAGATCGTCCATGTTGCGCACGGGATTATCGAACTGTGTGGCCGCATTGAGAAACCAATGCCGGTTTGCATAATGGGCATCGCTCCCGCCGATGCCCCTCAGGCCGTTCGCATCGACCAGGGCCTTTGCCTCCTGGTTTTCTTCCGGAGAATTCGCGCCGTTGAGCGCTTCGACGACCTTTATGCCTTTCAGGGACCCCTGCCCTTCCCTCAGCGCGGCCCCCCATTTGGATGCCCGGAACGGGTGAGCGGGTATGGCAATGCCGCCGCATTCGGATATGGCCTGGACCACCTCTTCCGTGTCGAGGTTCATTCGGGCAATGTCGATCCTCCTTAAAAAGAGGTCCGTGACACCATAGAGAAGCAGGTGTCCCAGGGTCGTGTCCGCCTCGATCCCTGTCAGCACCAGGACACCGTATTGCTCGGCGATTTCCCGAAAAGTCCCGTCCGGTTGATATACCTGGTGCTCGGTGAGCACGATCCCCTCAAAGGGATGGTATCGGCGATACCTGCATATGGCCCTGCAATACTGCTCCACCGTGGCCGAAGAATCGCCCGATACCCTCGTGTGCACATGCATGTCGATGATCATCTGCCAACCCCTGTGCTGTTTGGCTCATTGAGGATCAGGGTGGCGGTCTCGGAAAAGTCGTCCATCCTGATGGCGGGCCTGACCGGCATCCCAGGGCCTGTCCCGCACCCCGATCCAGGGTTGCTCGGGACTCACCGGACCCCGGCCGGTGCGCCGGTGCGCGACGCATGGTTCTCCATGGGTCGCGGCGTGACGATGGGAAATCGCCGCGTGAACCGATCGAACAGGTTCATAAAATTCCCCGAGCACCGCCAGGTCTCCCTCCAGTGCCAGCGCCCCGTGGGCCATCAGATCGGCTGCACCGGCGACGCCGATCATCATGCGTTTGAGATCGAGGATCGAAAGGTGCCGTGTCGCGGTGGGGTCCGGTGCCCTTCGGTCGCGAAAGGCACAGACCCGGCCACAACGTACAGCACCGCAGCAGGGGGGTCTCGGGACGATTACTTACCAGGAAATCGAGAAATTGCATATAGGGACGTGACCACGGGTGTGACCCAAGCCCCCGGGATGCGCGTCCCTTATGCAAAACGCGCAAGACGGGCCTCTATCTGCTGTTTGGGAAGGGCCCCCACCAGGCGGTCCACCTCTTTGCCTTGCCTGAAAACAAGCATGGTCGGAATGCTCTGTATTCCGAAACGTGAGGCCGTGCGTGGGTTCTCGTCCACGTTGAGCTTGGCGATCTTCACCCTCCCGGCGTGGGAAGCGGCCAGCTCGTCCAGAATGGGCGCGACCATCTTGCACGGGCCGCACCATGGGGCCCAACAGTCCATCAAGACGGCCCCCGGATGGGAGAGGACCTCCCTTTCGAACGTGGCGTCGGTGACCTCCACCGGCACGCATGTGTATTCCCCGACGGGCAGCAGCGCCTTGCACTTTCCGCACACGGGTCTTCTCCCTCTACCGTGGGCTCCTATACGATTCTTGGTGCCGCAAGCAGGGCAGACCACCAAGTTGTCTTGGCTTTGCATGGTTCCTCCTCGACGTTTTCAGTTTGATGAGAAAGCGAAGTATGTTTCAAAATTAATCACCGTGCACCCAGTGGCAAGCGCTTCACCCTCCGGCAGTCCTCCCACTTGTCCTTCAGGCCGCGCCCAGCCCCCCCTACCCCTTTTCCATCGTAAACGCCTGCATGATGTGGTATGGGGACACTGCCTGTAAGCGGTCCGACCCCACCTGCCCCGAACGCCGTCGGCCGGCACCATGGCAAGGAAGCGCGCTCCGTGGAGGCGATGACCATCGGAGACTTGTGTGGGAATCCAAGAAGGGGAGGATCTTCTTGTGGCGGCAAGGCAACCCCACGGCGCCTTCACGGTCTATTCGGGAAACCGTCTGGAAACCCTTGCCCGCCGGCTGGCCGAGCTGCTGGACGCACCGCCGGCCGATCCCATGGCCCAGGAAGTGGTCCTCGTACAGCACAGCGGCATGGCCCGATGGCTGTCCCTGGAACTTGCCGCGGCAACGGGCGTGTGCGCCCATATCCGTTTCGTCTATCCCAACGCCTATCTTCACGAGCTTTTCGGAACCACCCTCACCCAGGTGGCCGAGCAGTCCCCTTTCGAAAAGGAAAACATGGTCTGGCGGGTCGCCGCGCTGCTTGGCCGCTGCATGGAACTTGCCCCGTTTGCCCCCATCCGCGATTACCTGCACGGGGACGGGGAGGGCAGAAAACGGTTCCAGGTGGCATCGCACATCGCGGCGGTCTTTGACCGCTACCTGCTCTTCCGGCCGGAGATGATCGCCAACTGGTGTGAGGGAAGGGCGGACCATTGGCAGGCAACCCTGTGGCGAGAGCTGGCATCCGATTTGCCACCGGTGCACCGACCCGCCCTGCACGGTGCCTTCTTCCGGGCCCTGGAGTCGGACTCCCTCGAAACGGCCCACCTTCCCGAACGGCTGAGCGTCTTCGGGGTGACGGCCCTGCCTCCCTTTCACATGAGCGTTTTGCAGGGCCTTTCCCGCCTCCTACCGGTGACCCTGTTCCATCTCAACCCGTGCCGGCACTACTGGGCGGACATCGTGACGGATCGGGAAATGGGCAGGATCCTTCGGCGCCACCCGAAGGCCCGTGAAGAAGACCTGCACCTGGACAGGGGAAACGCGCTGCTCGCCTCCATGGGCGCCGTGGGCCGCGACTTTTTCTCCCTCCTCCAGGACAGCGACTGCCGGACCGAAGAGGTCTTCGAGAGGCCGGAGACCCACCGGCTCCTGGGGCGCATCCAGGCCGACATGCTCGACCTGGAGGTGGTGCGGAAAGGAGAAACGGGCGGACCGGCCCCCCAACAGGGCCCCTGCACGGACGGGTCCCTGGGGATCCACGCCTGCCACAGTGCCTTGCGGGAAGTGGAAGTGCTCTACGATCTGCTCCTGTCCTTTCTCGACGAAGACCCCGACCTGGAACCGCAACAAATCCTGGTCATGACTCCGGACATGAAGACTTACGGGCCTTTGATCGAGGCCGTTTTCAATGCGCCGGAAAGCGAGGAGCTGCGAATCCCCTTCACGGTGGCCGAGACACCCACCCGCAGGAAAGGGGGGCATGTGGACGCCTTCTTCCGGCTGCTCGATCTGTGCCGGGGTAGGTTCGAGGCCCAAAGCCTGTGCGACTTCATACACCTGCCGCCGGTTTGCCGACGGTTCTCGTTTTCCGAAGCGGAACTGGAAACGATTTCCCATTGGATTCGCGACACACGCATCCGCTGGGCCACCGAGGCCGCAGACCGCGAGAAAAGGGGGCTTCCCGCCTTCGAGGAGAACACGTGGAAGGCGGGTCTCGCACGACTGCTCCTCGGGTATGCCCTTCCCGGAGGAAACGAAAAGACCTTCTGCAATGTCCTTCCCTACGATCTTGTGGAAGCGCAGGACGCCTCCACCCTGGGCAGGCTGGTCACCCTGTGCGAGGACCTGTTTTGCCTTGCTGCTGACCTTGCCCGGGAACGGACCCTCCTGGAGTGGGCACAGTTTCTGGGCGATGCCGCCGGTCGTTTCCTCGCAGCCGACCCTTCGGAGCAAGGGGCAGTCGCCCCTTTGACCCATGCACTCCTGGATCTTGGCCGCGGGCAGGAGATCTGGCGCTTCGAAGAAAAGGTGGGGCTTGGCCTGGTGCTTTCCTACCTCGGTATGCGTCTGGAACAAGGCTGGATGGAACACGCCTCCATGAAGCGCGGCGTCACCTTTTGCAGCGTGGATGCCATGAGAGGCGTTCCGTTCCGGGTGATCGTCCTTCTGGGCATGAACGGGGACCTTTTTCCCAGGAAGACGTTTTCTCCCGGTTTCGATCTCATGGCGCGCTTTCCTCGCCCCGGCGACCGTTCCAGGACCTCTGACGACCGGTATCTGTTTCTGGAAACCCTCTTGTCGGCACGCAAGAAGCTGCACATCACCTATGTGGGCCAGGGGATCCAGGACAACCGGGCCATTCCGCCTTCTCCCCTCGTGGGCGAACTGATCGATTACCTCGAGCGGCGGGGGGAGGGGCCCACGACGTCCGGCTCCCATCCCTTGGTCACCAGGCACCGTCTCCAGGCCTTCCACGGGGACTACTTCCGCGATAAAGGGGCCCCAGGGGGCACGTTCAGTTACTCCCGCTCCAATGTGATCGCCGCCCGAAAGCTCCTGGAAAAACCCCGGAAACCCGTCTTCTTTGACGGGGGCCCCCTGCCGGCGCCCGACGCCCCCTGGAAAGAGGTCGCCTTGCACCGGCTGCGTCGTTTCTACACCCTGCCGGCGCGTTTCCTGCTCGAGGAGCGCCTCGGCCTCGTCCTGGAATCTCCCGAGGCCGCCATGGAGGCCGCAGAAAGCTTCGAGCTGATCGGTCTCGAACGGTACGAAGCCGCGACCATACTGCTGGAAGGAGGTCTCAAGGGGGAGGACTTGGACGGTCTTTTCCCCCTGGTCAACGCACGGGGGCTCCTTCCCCACGGAAAGGTGGGAAGGTGGGCCTACCAGAACCTGCGCGACGAGATGGAGCCCTTCGTGGAAAGGGTGCGCGGCTATCTGCAAGAGGAGAGACGCTCCGTCGAGCTCGACCTGCGGGTGGGCGATTTCCGTATCACCGGTCTTCTCCGTGACTGTGGCGGCAGCGACCAGATACTGTACCGACCCGCCCTGGTAAAGCCCAAAGACCTTCTGGCCGCCTGGCTGAGCCACCTTGTGCGGGAGCTGGAAGATTGCGGTGGCACCGTCCGCCGTACCATTCTCATCGGCAGAGACGACATCTTTGAGTGGGATGAGACTCCCGGGGCCCGGTCCTTCCTGGAAAAGCTCCTGGCTCTTTACTGGGAGGGGCTCACCAGGCCCCTTCCCTTTTTCCCCGAATCGTCCTGGGCCTATGCAGAGGCGCTGGTGGAGAAAGGCCAGGAGGAGCAAACAGCCCTGGAAAAGGCCCGCCGCGCGTGGCAATCGACCCCGTTCTCCAAACGCGGGGAAGACCGCGATCCTTACACGCGCCTGTGCTTCGGGCACTGCGATCCGCTGGACGAAGAGTTCCGCCACATCGCCCTGGGGGTGTTCGAGCCCCTCATGGCCCACAGGAAACGGATCGGGACATAGTCCTAAGATGCACTATCGCCCCTTCGACATTCTCAACACGCCCCTTAAGGGAGTCAACGTGATCGAGGCCGGTGCAGGCACGGGGAAGACTTACAACCTCGTGGGCCTCTTCCTGAGGCTGCTGCTCGAAAAGGATGTTCCCCTCGATCGGATCCTTGTGGTCACCTTCACCCGGGCCGCCACGGAGGAGCTGAAAGATCGCCTCCGATCCCGGCTGCGCCAGGCCCTGGATGTGTTCCTATCGGGCGCCTCCCCGGACCCCCTCCTCCAGAGCCTGCTGGAAAGAGCGGGGAAACGGGGAGCGGGCCGCCTGGAGGAGGCCCTGCGCCATTTCGACGAGGCCGCGGTATTCACCATTCATGGTTTCTGCGAAAGGGCCCTGCGGGAAAACGCCTTTGAAAGCGGCAGCCCTTTCGACACCGAGCTCGTAACGGAGGTGGACGATTTCTGGCAGGAGCTGGCGGAGGATTTCTGGCGCCTCCACTTGTACACGGCGCCCCTGGAGCTGGTGGCCCACGCCGGTTTGCGGCGTTTGTCTCCTGCCACCTTTCGCAGCCTGCTCCTTTACGCCGCGCGTTACCCCGGGATTCGTGTCGTGCCGCAGGTGTCCGATCCTCCCCGCCTGAGCGTGGAAGCCTTGCGGTCCTCCTACCGGCAAATCCGGCAGGCCTGGCCAGGGGCCCGCTCCGGGGTGGAGAAGGTCTTCATGGACCCCGGTCTCAAGGCCAATGTATACGGCAGCCTCTCCGGGCAGGTGTCGGCGCGTGCGCTCAAGGCAGCGGCCTGGCTCGAATCCATGGACCGCTACGCAGGCTCCGGGGGGCCCGGGTATCCCCTTTTCGAAGGCGCCGACAAATTCACTGCCGCCAAGCTTTCCACCTCCACCAAGAAAGGAGCGGCTCCCCCGGCACACCCCTTCTGCGACCTTTTCGAGATCCACGCCCAAAACGCCGCACGCCTTGAAAAGGAATGCGACCGCTATTTCCTTTATTTGGAAAACGCCCTCTTTGACTTTGCACGAAAGGAGGCACCCGCGCGGAAGGCGGCCGCAAACGTGCAGTTCTTCGAGGACCTGATCCTGAACCTTCACGGGGCCTTGCAAGGGCGAAAAGGGGAAACGCTCCTCCGCACCCTGCGACGCAAATACCGGGCCGCGCTCATCGACGAGTTCCAGGACACCGACCCGGTCCAGTACAGCATTTTCAGGACCCTTTTTTCGGGCCCCGAGCAGGTCCTCTTCCTCATCGGAGATCCCAAACAGGCCATTTACGGCTTCCGAGGTGCCGATATCTTCGCCTACATGGAGGCCGCGGCAAGGGCCTCGGCCATCCACGGTCTCACGGAGAACTGGCGCTCCAGTCCGGGCCTCATCCAGGCCGTCAACACCCTCTTCACCCGGCCTGCCCATCCTTTCGTGTTCGAGGCCATCGCGTACCACCCCGCGGCGTCCGCGCGGGGAACGCCGGACCCTCCCCTTTCCGGCCCCTGTCCGGAGGCGCCGCTTCAGATCTGGCTCCTGCCGCCTCCCCATCGGGGTGACCAGAAACCCCTGCCCGTCGAGGAGGCGAGGGGACTTGCCGCCCAGGCCGTGGCGGGACACATCGGAAAGCTGATGGAAATGGCCCGGGCGGGGAAGGAGTGCCTGGAGGGCAGGCCCCTGCGCTCGGGGGACGTGGCAGTCATCGTGCGCACGAACGACGAGGCGCGCAGGGTGCAGCAGAGTCTGCGAATCATGGGGATTTCGGCGGTCCTTCACAGCACGGGGAGTCTTTTCGACACTCTGGAGGCCGAGGAGATGTACCGGATCGCCTCTGCGGTGGCCGAACCCGGGGCACTGACTTCTCTTGCTGCCGCCCTTTCGACCAATATCCTGGGCCGCACCGCTGAAACGCTCCGGGGGCTGCTCCGCGACGAAGCCGCGACAGAAAGCCTGTTCGGGCTTTTCAGACAGTACCACACCCTCTGGATGCAAGAGGGTTTTCTGCAGATGTTCCGCAGGATGCTGGGGGAGCAGGAGGTGCGCCAGCGGCTTCTCGGGCTGGTAGACGGGGAGCGCAGGCTCACCAACGCCTTGCACCTTGCCGAGGTCCTCCACCGGCAGGAGAGGGACAGGCACCTGGGCATGGCCGGCCTTTTGGCGTGGTTTGCCAGGCAGTTGGACCCGGAGAGCCCTCGGCTGGAGGAACACCAACTGCGGCTGGAAAGCGACGCCGAGGCCGTTCAACTCGTGACCGTTCACAGGAGCAAGGGGTTGGAGTATCCGGTGGTTTACTGCCCGTTTCTGTGGCATGGGTCCAAGGTGGGAAAGGCACCGTTCACCTTTCATGACCCCTCGGAAGGTCTCCGGATGACCCTCGATGTGGGCTCCGAAGAGGAGCTGTACAAACGCCACGCCGAAAGGGAGCTTCTGGCCGAGAACCTGCGGCTCCTTTACGTGGCGCTCACACGGGCACAGCATCGCTGCCACATGGTTTGGGGGCCTGTCAAGGGAGCCGAGACTTCCGCGCTGGCCTATCTGCTCCAGGGAACCGGCCCTGAGCACGAAGAGGGGGACGCCGGGGCACACACCCGCCACACCCAAGCCACGGAAGGCCAGGAAATGCCGGAAGAGCTTGCCGATTGCGAGAGGCGGGGGCAAGGGTCCATACGGGTCACGGCACTGCCCCGGCTGGAGGCACTCCCCGAGCGGACCCCGGAACAGAGGGGAAAGGACCTGGCGTGCCGGACCTTTTCGGGAGCCATCGACTCTGCCTGGTCCGTCACGAGCTTCTCCGCCCTGGCGGCTCCATCCATGGTCTCGGCCGGTGAAAGGCCGTGGGATGAAACCGCCCCCAGGGCCGAAGCGTTGCAGGGCGTGAAGGAAACGGCACAGAACGCGGCGGGACAAGACACGGCAGCCCTTACCCTTTTCGATTTTCCCGCGGGAGTCCAGGCGGGGACCATGCTCCACGCGCTTCTTGAAACCCTTGATTTCACCACCACAGAGTATCCCGCCCTTATGGACCATGCCCAGGCGACCCTTTCCGCGCACGGATTCGACCTCAAGTGGGCCCGTGTCCTTTGCCACATGGTGGCAAACCTGGTGCAAACCCCCCTTGATCCGTCGGTCCCGGGCTTGACCCTGTCCAAGATCCCGATGCACGATCGCCTGAACGAAATGGAATTCACCTTTCCCCTTTCGCGGGTCAGCGCCGGGGCCGTGCAGCGCATCTTGGAGGAAGACGCCGGGAAATCCATGGGAAGGCAAATCCGAAACCACATGGGAGCCCTCCGGTTCTCTACGGTAAAAGGGTTCATGAACGGTTTCATCGACCTCGTGTTCCGATACAACGGGGCGTACTACCTGGTGGACTGGAAATCCAATCACCTTGGAAACAGGGTGGAAGACTATGCCGAGGCGGTCCTTGCCGTGGAGATGGCGCGGGACTTGTACGTCCTGCAGTACCACATATACGTGACGGCCCTACACCTGTATTTGAAACAGCGGGTGAGAGGATACCGCTACGAGCGCCATTTCGGAGGCGTTTACTATGTCTTTTTAAGGGGAGTGGACACGGCCCATGGATCCGGCTACGGGATATACAGGGACCGCCCCGATCCGAACACGATCCGCAAGTTGTGCGCGTGCCTGCTGCCCTGAGCCCCGGCGCCCATCCTCCCGGAGGCGCCATGACGGAAGCCCCGGTGCCGAAGGCACGCAGCGCCATGAACGCGCCTGAGGCTCCCTGACACAAACCCATTTTGCCATAGATGGGAGGTGACAGATGGTACATGCCCACATCGATCCCGGGATATGCGGGTTCAATGCCCTGGTGCGGGCAAGCATGAACAACGGCCGCTGTGTTGTCTCGATCCAGAGCCAGTGCGAATCCATCCAGCGCCTCGCGGCGGTGCTCCCGTCCCTGGATCCTTTTCAGGAGATCAGCCACCGATCCGGAGGTTCCCAGGTCATGGAGCTGGCGGTCCGTCACTGCGCCCATGCCGCCTGTCCGGTGCCAGTTGGCATCATCAAGGCCGTGGAAGTGGAAGCGGGTCTGGCCGCGGCGGCCGACGTGTCCATTCGCTTTACCAAGGTTGCCTAGAAGGAAAGGAAATCACCATGGAAAACAAGGATGCGGTGAGGCTCACCATCGAGGATTCCGTTGCCACGGTCCTGCTCAACAGACCGGAGGCCATGAACGCCCTGAACCAGGACATGTGGGAGGGTTTGCTCCATGCGGCCCGGAGCATCAAAGAAAACCCCCAGGCAAGGGTCGTGATCGTGACCGGGGCCGGCAGCAAGGCGTTCACAGCAGGTATGGATCTCAAGATGATCGCACAGGGCGGTGGGGGGAGCCGGATCATGTTTCCCAAGTACAGGGAGGGATTCGACACCCTTTACAACTTCAAGATGATCCTGACCCGTTACGAGGATCTGGCCGTTCCCGTCATAGGCGCCATAAACGGGTACTGTCTGGGCGGAGGGCTGGAAATGATCCTTTGTTTCGACATGCGACTGGCTTCGGACAACGCCGTTTTCGGGCTCCCCGAAATGCAGTTCGGAGTCATCCCCGACCTGGGGAGCACCCAGAGGCTCCCCAGAATCGTCGGCCCGGGGATCGCCAAGGAGCTTATCATCACCGGCAGGCGGATCGACGCCGCAGAGGCATTGCGGGTGGGTCTGGTGGACCATGTGTACCCACAGGAGCGCCTTTTGTCCGAGGCACGGAAGCTCGCAGAAGAAATAGCCAAGCTCAACCCACGCCTCGTGGAAGGGGCCAAGCGGGCGGTCAACCTCAGCGTGTCCACGGCGCTCGACACGGGCCTGCGTCTCGAAACGGACATTTGCCTGGGTGCGGGAAGCGGCACCTCCTTCAGCGAGCAGGCGCAGCGGTTCGCGAAAAAGGAGCAGTAGCGTGGCGGCGGAAAGGGCCTTCACCGGGCAGGTGAAAACCTTTCCGCCTCTTGGCCTATGGGGTTTCCCGTGATGTTCTTGGTCGCGCCGCGATCAGGACCGGGAGCACGAGCGTGCAGGGGGATATTGAAGGCCGCATCATCACGGAACGAGCCAGACGGCGCAATTGGGCGCATTGGCCAGGACGTGCCTGGAAACACTGCCGAGGAAAAAGGACTTGTTGGCCCCGCGCCTTCCCACGACCACGGTGCCGTAAGACCCTTTCTGGACCTCCTCCAAGATGGTCTTGCTCACGTTCACGTTGGTCTTGACTTCCTTGATGGTGATCCGCTTGTCGTCTATCCCCGCGTCCTGGAATTTCTTGCGGGCATGGACATAGAAACCGTCCACACACCGTTTGTCCCCCTGGGCGATGGCATCCTCGGCCATATCGCCCTTGTCGTCGAACTCGATGGTGCAGTAATCCCTGAGCCGTGGCGTCACGTGGAGCAAGGTTATTCTTGCCTCCGGGTTGGGGCCCACCATCGTTGCGGCATACTCCACGGCGCTCAGGGCGCTTTCCGATCCGTCGATGGCGAGCATGATCTCGAATGAGGTGACCTCACCGCCCACGGCCCAAACCGGCACTACGCCGGAATGCTCCAACACGCTGTTTGTCACGCTGCCCATGAAGATCTCTTCCAGGCGCCCCACGCCTCTTCTCCCCAGGACGATGGCATCGCACAGATGCTGCTCTGCGTAATGGAGGATGTCCTTGGCCGTCCCCATCATGTTGGCCTGGGTGACCGTCTCTATACGGTCTTCCTCCACGCCCAGACGGACCATGTGCGATTTGTGCTCTTCCAGGATCTGCTTGGAGTTTTCCTGATTCCTGCCCATGACATCTTTCAATGCGGATCGTGCCTTGGCGTCTGTCTTCGCATCCTCCAAGAGAAATTCCGAGATCTTCGGCTGCACATTGAGAAGCGCATAGCTCAGCCCCTTCACAACGGAACCCATTTTCAACGCATATTCCAATGCGAGTTTCGAATGAATGGACCCATCGATGGCGATCAGGATTCGTTTTTCCAAGAGACGTCCTCCTTTGCTCTACAATGCCCCTACCACGATCCCCTGCCGTCACCAGACGGCAGGGGATCGACAAGGAGTCAATACCTTCAAATTCTGCTCTGTGTTTCCTGCGGGGCCCCTATGGGCTGCTCGTCTTATCCACCCGCCGATCCATAAACGAATAACACACCCCGGCATGTCTGTAAAGCCGTCTGCCATTGCCCTCACCCCGGCCGGAGCGCCCCTTCCGAGATGGGAGATCTTCAATCCAATTTCTCAGGCAGTGCGCCCGTCTTTCACTTCGTAAGTGCCCCGGACCCGGTCCTGCAGATACACCCGATCGAAGCGGCCGGGCGGTGCCGCATCGAACCAGCGCCGGGCCAGTCGCGTGCAATCGGAGCAGGCGTTTCTGGGGATGTGGACGGCCAGGACACGTGCTCCCCTGGAGGAGGAAGACTCGATGGAAAGGGCCCCCGCGCAGTCCGCACACCTTCGCACCCTTTCGTTCTGCGCCTCCTCGATACCTTCGGTATCGTAGTAGATCTGGCGGGTCCTCTCTACGATTTGCCCAGGGCGGTGCCTAGCGACGGGCGGGTGGGGGGAGAGAAACTCCCCCTCGAGCTTCATTACCAGGTTCTCGATGTACTCGGTGATATTCGCAGGTTGAGGGGTGTATCTCTTGTCGTATTCGGGCTCTTTCACGCAGCGTGTGTCCATCCCGGCCATGGCCATGATGATCCCCACATTGATATAGGGAAGGGCCTTCTCGATGGAATACCCTCCCTCGAGAACGGCAATGTGGGGCCGCAGACGTGCGGTGAGCTTGGCGTAGCCCCCGGCCGAGAAGTTCATCTGGGTGATCGGGTCATCGAAATGGTTGTCCTGCCCGGCCGAGTTGACGACAAGTTCGGGCTGGAAGCGTTCCAGCAAGGGCATGATGAGCCTCTCGAGAACCAGGAGAAAGCCGCTCTCACCGGTCATGGGAGGAAGGGGTATGTTCACGGTGGTCCCGAGTGCGTTGGGCCCTCCCCTCTCCCCCGGGAAGCCGGAGCCGGGGTAAAGGGTCCTGCCATCCTGGTGCACGGAGATGAACAGGGTGTCCGGGTCGTGCCAGTAGATGTCCTGGGTGCCGTCTCCGTGGTGGCAGTCCGTGTCCACGACGGCGATGCGCCGCACGCCGTACGTGTCGCGCAGGTACTCCAGCATGACGGCTTCGATGTTTACATTGCAGAAGCCCCTGTTGCCGTGGACAACGCGCATGGCATGGTGACCCGGGGGACGGACCACCGCAAAAGCGCTTTCCACTTCTGCCTTCATCACCGCATCGGCTGCCACCAGGCATCCCCCCACCGAAATGAGGTGGCTCTCGGTGGTGACGGCCTTTTCGTCGGGCACACAGAAATGGACCCGGCGGATGTCCTCGTAAGTGGCGGGCCGCACCCGGTATTCCACTATTCCGGGCACGTCCAGAAGCCCCTCCTCCATGACCTGGTCCTGCGTGTAGAGGAGCCTCTCCTGTCTTTCAGGGTGCATGGGGCTGATGGCCCAGTCGTAGGCCGGAAAAAAGACCACGCCTGTCCTGCGCGCCGCTTTCAGCATGTTTCCTGCTTCCCGTCCATCCATTCGGCGATGAGGCCGGGCACCACGGAGAGACGGAGACGGATGTTCTTTCCCGTTCGCGACATCCCTCGGATCATGTGGAACACCTCGTTCTCCGTGACGTTGAAGAAAAACTCCTCGGGGCGGCCCCCTTCGGCAAGGGCGCGGCGGCGAAGGCAGGTTTCGGCTATCCCCAAGGCTTCTTCCAGATCGAAATCCCGTTCCACAGCCTGTTCAAGCCCCATTTCCGGAACCACCAGTCGTCCTTGTTCCGTGTCCGCCTGCAGGGTCACTTCGCTGGTCACCCTTGCCGCGGCCGCCCCCACCGCATTGGCCACCTCATGGTATTCAGGGACCCGGCAAGGCAGGTCCAGGGCCCGGGACACATAGGGCGCCAGCCACTTGGCAGGACCGCCCAGCAGCACCGCGCAATCGGGACGAACGATCTCCCCGGTGAGGACTTCATAGATGGTGTACGCAGGCCGCGCGTTCACGGCGTGCACGAACGCCCTGGCGCTCAAGGCTATTGTCTCCGCCATCTTCTTCAGTACCCTGTCGGCGGTCTGCTCGCAGGTCCAGCCCACGGGCCCGCCCACAAGGTCCATGGCGTTCTCGGCGCGCGCCCGGTCTCCCGTGGGCATGAGCCCCAGGACGACCATCGCGTCCGTGGCGGTGGGACTGGGCCCGCCCATGGCCATGGGAAGGCCCCGTCGCAGGGGGCCCACCCTCAACTTCTGCCTGGAGCTTGTACGCACCTCGCTGTCCCCCCCGACGCCGATGGAGCGTGTGAGAAGGGAACGGATGCTCGTGCGGAAGGGTCCCAGGGTGATGCCCCGGGGCACCAGGAGGGGTATGCCGTCCAGAACCAGGGCCATATCCGTCGTGGTTCCGCCGATGTCCAGGACCAGGCAGGTCCCCTTGCACCCGTCCAAGGCAAGCGCCCCCATCACACTGGCGGCCGGTCCCGATTGGGCCGTCCGGGCCGGAAGACGGTCGCTCTCGGAAAGGAGAATGGTCCCGCCGTCCGGTTTCAACAGATAGCTCGGGGCATCGAGCCTCCTTTGCCGCAGCGTCTGTTCCAGGGCGCCCACAAACCTCCTGTGCAAGGGATAAAGGGCGGCGTTCAGATAGGTGGTATCGATGCGCCGGGGAAAACTCAGCCTGCCCGACGCCCGGTGACCCAGGGCCACGTGGGCGAACCGGCCCCTGAGCCACTTTGCGATCTGGAGTTCATGAAGGGGGTTGCGCACCGAGAATTTCCCCACGATCCCCACGGCCCCGATGTCCAAGGCCTCCATGCAATGGGCGGCGTGCAGGACGCTCGACTCGTCCAGGGCAAGCAGCTCCGTACCCCTGTGATCGATGCACCCCGGAACCACGTGATAGGCGGGTCCGGTAGCGAACCACGAGGGGTCCATTCCGGGCCCTGCCGAGACGATCATGCCCGCATCGTCCAGTGCGTCCTGCACGATGGCGTTGGTGGCAAGGGTGGTGGAAAAGACCATCCGCTCTATGCGGCGGTTATCCAGACCCGAGAGGGTCTTTTCCAGAGCCACGGAGAGGGTTTCCAGAAGGTCGGAGCCAGTGGCGGTCTTGCCGTGGGAGATGAGCCGGTTTCCGTCCAGCACGACCCCATCGGTCTGTGTTCCCCCAACGTCGAGTCCCAGTATCATCATCCGTCCCGAATCCATTGCTCCCGGTTAGAGACCCGGCGTGCGGACCGGCAGCGCTCTATGAACCGTACCATCATAAGGGGTCGTCCCGGCAATGTAAAGAAAGACTCAAGGGGTGGGGGCCGGGCCCCTCGGGCACCCGGTGTCAGGAGGGATGATGAAACAATGTGGGCGGGAGTCGGCCCCTTCCCTTCACTTGCCCAGATAGGCCATTGTGACGTGTTCGTTGTCTGCCAGCTCGGATGCGGTCCCTTCCACGCTGATGCGCCCTGTCTCCAAGACATAGGCCCGGTGGGCGAGACCAAGGGCCATCCGGGCGTTTTGCTCCACAAGAAGGACCGTCTGTCCCTCCCGGTTGATTTCTCCGATAATCCTGGCAAGCTCCTTGACCATCAGGGGGCTCAATCCCAAGGACGGTTCATCGAGCAAGTAGAGCTTGGGCCGCGCCATCAACCCGCGACCCATGGCGAGCATCTGCCGTTCGCCGCCGCTCAGGGTACCGGCCATCTGTTCCTGTCTGCGGGCAAGGACCGGAAAACGGCGGCACACCTTCTCCAGGTCCATCTGCACCGCCTCCCTGTCCTTTCGTGTGCAGGCGCCCAGTTCCAGGTTCTCCGCAACCGTCATGTCCGGGAATATGCCCCCCCCCTCGGGCACGTGGGATATGCCCATCCGCACGATCACCTCCGGGGCGGTCCGTTCTATGGACCGGCCGAGAAACCGGATGACGCCCTCCGTACGCACCAGGCCGGAAATGGACCGCAGGGTGGTCGTCTTCCCCGCCCCGTTGGCTCCTATGAGGGCGACGATCTCCCCCTCACCCACCTGCAGCGATATGCGTTTGAGCACCTCAACCTTGCCGTAAAAGGCTCGCAGATCCGTGACCTTCAGCATGTTCAATCCTTACCCAGATAGGCCTCGATCACCTTCTCGTTGGCGGCCACTTCCTCGGGGGGGCCCTCGGTTATCTTCTCCCCGCTCTCGATGGCGACGATCCGGTCGCACACCCCCATGGCCACCTTCATGTTGTGCTCGATCAGCAGCACCGACACCCCTCCGGTGCGGATTTTCCCCACCAGATCCACCACCTCGGCCGTCTCTTCGGCACTCATGCCGGAGGTCGGTTCGTCAAGAAGCAGCAGGGTTGGCCGTGTTGCCAGGGCGATGGCCATCATCATGCGCCGTTGCTGGGCCGAGGAAAGAAGCTCCGCCGGCGTATCGCGCACATCCGACAGGTGCATGAATTCGAGAAGCTCCAGGGCACTCTCCCGGCTGGCCTTTTCCTCGGCCCGCGTGCGTCGGCTCCTGAACAGGCCCCCCCACACCCCCGCGTGGGTGCGGCAATGCAGCCCCATGATCACGTTGTTCAATCCGGTCTGGCGGCCGAACAGCTTGGTCACCTGGAAGGTCCTGGCGATCCCCCTGCGCACGATCTCGTGGGGCCGACGGCCGGTTATTCGTTCCCCCCGGAACAGGATCTGCCCCCCATCGGACTTGTGCACGCCGGTTATCAGATTGAAAAGGGTCGTCTTGCCGGAACCGTTGGGCCCGATGACCCCCAATATCTCTTTTTCCCGTATTTCGAAGTTGAGCTGGGAAATGGCGCACAGCCCGCCGAAGAACTTCGTCACGTCTTTGACTTCCAGTAGCATGGGGCGAACCTCACGGGATCCATTCGGCAATTCTGGGATGAATGGCCCTTACCTTGCCCATGATCCCCCTGGGCATGAAAATGATGATGACGAGCAGTATCAATCCGAAAATGAGCGGCTTGTATTCCTCCGCGGCCTGGAGCACCTCGGGCAGCATCCACAGCAGGATGGTTCCCACCACCGCCCCCGAGATGGTCCCTGCGCCTCCCACCAGGACCATCACCAGGAGATTGAAGGACATTCCCACCGAGGCGATTTCCGGGTCTATGGCCCCCATGTACCCGGAATAGAGCCCGCCGGCCAGGGCGGCAATGAGGGCCCCCATGCTGAAAGAGAGCACCTTGTACCTCATGGGGTTGACCCCGATGGCCTCGGCCAGTTCCTCTTCCTCGCGGATGGCCATGAACGCCCGCCCCACCCTGGAATGGACGATCCTATGCACGGCAAGGATCGTGAAAATGGCCACAATCAGTACAAGATAGTAGTAGACCTTGTTGGAGTAAAAATCGATCTTCACCCCGGCGATGGTCGGCTGACCCGGGCCGGGAATGCCCCCCAGGCTCGTCCCCCCTGTCAGGCCCTGCCAGTTCAGAAGGACAAGGGCCGTGATGATGCTCAGGCACATGGTGCCGATGGCAAAATAAGGGCCCCGGGCCCGGAGCATGGGCAGCCCCACCAGGGCTCCGAGGACCCCTGTGAAGATCACCGCCACCAGAAGGGCAGGCCAGAAGGTGAGTACGTCGCGCACCTGCAGGATGCTGCACGTGTAAGCCCCGATCCCGTAAAACGCCCCATGGGCCAGGGAGATCTGTCCCGTGTAGCCTATGACCAGGTTGAGGCTGGTGACCAGGATCACGTAGATCCCCACCATGATGGCGAGGTAGATGTAGTAGTTGCCCTTCAAAGTCCACGGAAGCGCTGCGAGAACAGCCAGCAAACCCATGTAGGCCCAGAACTTGCCCGAGGTGAATCGTGTCGCCATCGTGACTCCCTATCTGCGAAAGAGGCCCGTGGGCTTGAAGACGAGAACGATGATGAGGATGCCGAAGGCAAAGGCGTCCTTGTACATGGAGGTGACAAACGCCGCTCCCAGGCTTTCCACCATGCCCAGGGCAAATCCCCCGATGATCGCGCCCCGCACGCTTCCCATCCCGCCCAGGATGATCACCACGAAGGCCTTGGTCACCGGCTCGAGCCCCATGGCCGGCCCCACCATGAACGTGGGGGCTATCATGGCGCCCGCGGCCGCAGCCAGCCCCGAACCGAGCCCGAAGGTGTAGAGGCTCATCCGGCTCACGCTGATACCCACAAGCGACGCCGCATCGTGGTTCTGGGAAGTGGCCCGTATCATCTTGCCGGTCAGGGTCTTCATGATGAACACGTACACGCACACGGCCAGGAGCACACAGACCACGAAGATAAGGAGCCTTTGCAGGGTGACGATGACGGGCCCGAAATTGAGGATGACATCGTTGTAGGGCGAAGCGATCTCTCTCCAGTCGTGGCCGAACAGAACGCAGCTTCCTCCCTCCAGGATCATGTAAAGGCCCAGGGCCACGATGAAGCCCGTGGCATGGGGTGCACTGCGCACCAGACGGAACGCGTATCTCTCCGTCAAAGCCCCCACGCAGGCCATGACGACCATGACAAGGGGCAGGCCCAGAAGGTAGGACCCGCCCCCGACCCATCGGACGAAGTAGTACATGAGAAAGGCGCCGATCATGTATATGGCGCCCAGGGCAAAATTCGCCACGTGCATGATGCCGTATATCAGGGCCAGTCCCAGCGCCATCAAGGCATAGGCGCTGCCCGTTATGAGCCCGTTCATCAGTTGCTGGGCAATCTGCTCCATCGTCGCCTTCCGTCGTGGTCTCTCACGTCCAAGTTGAACCCTCGCTCCCGCTCCCGCTTCACCCCATTTTTCGCCACTCTCATTCCGGGGGCGATGGGAGATTTCCGCTGCGGTCCACCAACTCGCCGTTCTTGTAGAAGCCCACATCGCGCCACAGGACGCCGTCCCCGTTTTCCGTCCATTTCTGGAGCCATGCGGTTCGGTGCTCCTTTTCAACGGGAACGGCGGCCATCATCCCCTCCTTTATCTTGTGGGCGTCCGAAACGCTCCCGGATTTCTCCATGCCGCGGGCGATGGCGTAAACGAGTTCGTAGTTGTTTTCCCCGTACGACGCAGATTTCTGGTTGTACTTCTTTTCGAAATTGGACCTGTAATTGGTGATGGCTTCGGGCAGGGGCGAGAAATTGGCGGGTCCGATGATGTTGATGCACCCCTCGATGTTCTCGGCCCCGGCGATTTCCACTCCCCTTGTCTGGAATCCGGTCGTCATGACAAGGGGCACGGTGATCCCCATCTCGCGGCATTGCTTCACGATCTGACCCGAGGCCTCGTCATAGGCCACGATCTTCACGGTGTCGGGGTTCAGTGCCTTGATCTTGGTGATCTGGACCCTGAAATCGCTGTCCTTGCGCATGTCGAACCACTCGGTCCCCAGAAGCTTGACACCCCTTTCCTCCATGGCTTTTGCAAAATTCTCCTGGAGGCCCCGCCCCCAGTCTCCCGTGTCGCACAAAATGGCGTAGGTCTTTGCCTTGAGCAATTCGACCGCACCCATGGCCGCAAGGTCCGTATCGGTCTTGACGGTCCCCTCGTAACGCAGAGCGAGCTTGTTTCCCCTCTGGGTGATCATGGGATGCCTGGCAAACCCGCACCACAGTATGCCAAGCCTCTCATTGATCTCCGTCAGGGCCATGGAAGACCCGCTCACGTCGGCGATGACCACCGGAATGTCGAAACGGTCCTTGAGTTTTCTCAAACCCGCCACGGCCTTTGCAGGGGTGGCCTCGTCATCGTACTGCTCCACACTGAGAGTGTATTTCTTCCCTCCAACCGTGATGCCGCCGGCTTCGTTGATTTCATCGACGGCCAGCTTGACCCCTTTGAGCGCGTCCACACCGAGAAAGGCCGCCCCGCCCGTCAGCGGCCCCACGAAACCGATGTGCACCGTGTCCGCAGCAAGGGCAGGAGAACCACCCCCGTACAGCAGGAGCAAAGCGCCGACGATGCCCATCGCTGCAAAACGAACCCTTTTCATGAAACACCTCCTTAAGTTTTTCAACTCACCCGGACATCCATGCCGCCTTGCCGCTGACGCCCTCCCCCCCCTCCACGGCGCAGCGGACAAGCGCGGGGGACCATAATGGGAGGGAATTCGATTGTAAAGAAAAAAGCGGAGCCGAATTCTCCTGGCCGCTCCCATCCTGAATCAACCTCACTCGTCATTTTGGAGCGACGGGAGGGTTCCCTGTGCTGTCCACAAGCCTTCCGTTCTTGTAGTAACCCACCACAGCCCAGGCGATCCCGTCCCCGTTCTCCGTCCACCCCAGCAACCCGGCCGTTCGGTGTTCTTTCTCGATCGGCAGGGAGGCTTTCATACCCGAAACGCCGCCCCTCCAGTCAGTGGCCCCACAAAGCCGATGTACACTGCGTTCTCCGCGGCCCGAACCTGCCCACCTGCGCCAAACAGCAGTACGAGAGCGCTGGCCATGCCCATGACAACAAAACCGACCTTTTTCATGAAGCACCTCCTTTGTCCCAATCGCCTGGCTGTCCATCCCACCGGCCTGCCTGCGCGTGCAGCCCACCTGCCCGCCAGGGCATTACCGCCCATGGGGGGACGATAGAGAGAGGGCGCGCCATCTGTACGGCCGTCGCAGCGGACCTGGGTTCAGGTGTGGGTGGGCAGGAGGTGTGATCTTGCACCAAGGATCGCAGAAGGGAAAGTAGGCAGTAGGCAACCCCCTGAGACCCATTCTCACCATTTCGGGGCGCGCCCAATCCCAATACCCGTGAATGAAACCACTTTAGGGCTCGCGTGAGAATAAGTTCCCGTTTTCAGGCGTCGAGGCGCGTGCATGGCAAGGCCCGAGGGGGGCGAATGGCGGGCCATTTAACCGACGAGCAACGCTGCCCGGCGTGATGGATAGGCGCATCTCGACTCAATTCCCCCCCTCAAGGGGGGAATGTCGACGCCAAACTCGACCGAGGAATGAAATGAGGATCTTATACCCCAAACAGATTCATTCACGGGTATTGCTTCTAATCCATGCCGCAAAGGTGGTACGCACAAGCCTTTGCAGCGTCCAGATCCGCCAGCCGAGTGATCATGATCTTCTGGGCCTGGGGAGACCCGGCGCCGTGGATCGACTCGGTCAGGTACGAGACCGCCCCCGTTCCCAGGGTGATGTTCTCGATGAGCCGCATGAGCGCCATGCGCTTGGCGCTGTCGACGCCGGACTTGCCGATGAGATACTTCTTCACGTACGGGCCGATTTCCGGATGGTCCTGGTCCTTGAGGGACGGCATGGTCACCATGATGCCCCCCGCGATGTCCTGGGCCAGGCGGGAGATCTCGAACGGAAAGCGCGTGATGTTGAGCTTGCACACATTGGCCAGGAGCCGGTCCACGGCGTAAGAGCCCGCAGGGGTCCTGTAGTTTTTCACGGCGCTTGCCAGGGCCCCGGCGTGCAGGGTCTCGTTGAGATGGATCATCTCGGCCAGCTTGTCTTTAAGGTGCGAGGCGTTTTCCGCTCCCTGGGCTTCGGCAGCCGCGGCCGCGGCCCCGATGAGGACATCGCCCACCCCGACCTTACACCCTCCGTAGCTCGCCCTGTGGTTCGCGGCAAAAAGCTCCACCAGTGGACTTGCGAACGGATACTCGCCTTTCATGAATATGCGCTCTTCGGGGACGAACACGTCGTCGAAGACCACCAGGGCCTCACACCCCCCGTAGTAGAGGTTGCCCATGTCCGCGGCATCCGCCTCCAGGCGCCGGGAGTCCGACGGCTGGCGGCCGTAAATGAAGGTGATGCCCTTGGTGTCCGCGGGAACGGCAAAGGCCACGGCAAATTCCTTCTCGTTTTCCAGGAGCCTGCGGGTGGGCATCACCACCAGTTCGTGGGAATTGACCCCGCCCGTGATGTGCATCTTGGCCCCGCGCACCACCACCCCGTCCTTTTTCTCCTCCACGATGTGCAGGTGCTGGTCCTTGTCTTCCTGCTGGCCCGGCGTGCGGCTGCGGTCTCCCTTGCTGTCGGTCATACACGCCGCGGGAACCAGGTCGTTGGTCTGGATGTATTTCAGAAAGTCCCTGAAACGCTCATGGTAGGGGGTGCCGTACTCCTTGTCGATGTCGTAAGTGGTGGCATACACGGCGTTGATGCAGTCCATGCCGGCGCACCGCTGGAAGCAGCAGGCGGTCCTTCTTCCCATTTCCCGCAGCATGAGGATCTTCTTGAAGAGGTCATCGGGGCTCTGCTGGATGTGGGCGAAGCGGTTGATGGTCTCTCCCGTCAGATGGGAGGTAGCCGTGAAAAGGTCCTTGAACGATGGGTCCAGGGCCAGTCGAAACGTCTCGGCCAGGGCCATGGCAGGGGGCCTGGAGATGGGATGATCGGGCACACTGGCGACCCGCTCGCCGCTGATAAACACCCGGTGATCGAGGGAGGCGATGCTGGACAGGTATTGTTCTTTGGTCTTCAAGGGCATGGTTTCCTCCTTATATTGTAGACGTGACACCAATGGAGCTTCATGGCCGGCGCTCTCCCGATCCCTCACCTGAAACGCCGCTCCTTCCACCAGGGGTAGAAGTCGGGCATCTGGGTGCTCGGACGCATGCTGAACCTGGGGGGGCGTTTTTCCAGGAAGGCGGCCACTCCCTCCCGGCTGTCCGCGGACTCGGATGTGTAGAAGACGCACTTGGACTCGATCTTGTGGGCCTCCATGGGGTGATCCGCACCGAGCATGCGCCAGAAAAGCTGCCGGGAAAGGGCCACCGAAACAGGGGCTGTGTTTTCGGCGATTTCCCGGGCGAGCTCCATGGTCGTGGGCAAGAGTTGCTCGGCCGGCACCACCCGGCTCACCAGCCCCCCTTGCAGGGCCTCGGACGCTGGGAAGATCCTGCCGGTCAGGACCCATTCCATGGTCCGGCTGATGCCGACGATCTTGCTGAGAAACCAGGAACTGCATCCGTCCGGTGTGATGCCCCGCCGGTTGAATACAAAACCCATTTTCGCCTTTTCCGAGGCGATGCGGATGTCCATGGCAAGGGTCATGGTGGCCCCGAAGCCGACCGCGGCCCCGTTTATGGCCGCGATGATCGGTTTCTTCAATTCAAATATCCGCAGGACCACGATGCCTCCCCCGTCCCGGTGCTCGTCCATGCTCGTGGAACCGTGGAGAAAGCCCTCCCCCTCCCCTGAGCTGAGCTCCTGGCCCGCGCAAAATCCTCTGCCGGCCCCGGTGACCACCACGACCCGGACAGCGTCGTCCGCGTCCACCAGTTCGCACGCCTTGATGATCTCGCTTTCCATGAGCCCCGTGGAAGCATTGAGCTTTTCGGGCCGGTTCAGGGTAATGGTGGCCACGCCCCGCTCGACCTCGTAAGTGATCTGCTCGAAATGCATCTGTCCTCCTTACCTTCCCCTCAACTCCTCCTGAGGATCATATACGTGGCAAGCCCCTTGGCCACGAGGGCGCCGTCGGCGTCGCGCACCTCCACATCACCCAGGGCCGTGGTGGTGCCCTTGTGTACGATACGGGCTTCTGCCGTGATCTCTCCCGAGGCAAAAGGCTTGAGGTAGTTTATCTTCATCTCCACCGTGGTGGTCGCTTCTGCGGGGTCGAGAAGGCGGGCCAGGGCCATGGCCACGGCAGAGTCCGCAGGGGAAAACACGGCCCCGCCGTGGGCGATTCCCATGGGCTGGCCCAATTTATCCGCAAAAGGCACCCGAATCTTGGCCCAGCCCTTCTTCACGTCCACGAGCTCCATGCCGAGAAGCTGCCAGAAGGGCGCGTCGGTGTTCATCTTGTGCAGGAGCGCCCGTTTGTAAGAGGGATCGATGTCTTCGTAGTCGCTCATGGGGTACGTGCCGTCTCCCTGCACGGCCATCAGTTGTCTTTCTCGAGGGCGACCCGCCTGATCACCACCGCGGCGGCGGGGACATCCCGGTAGGCGCCCTTGACCGTGGTGGGGACCCCTTCTATGGCCTCCACCACCTCCATCCCCTCCACCACCTTTCCGAACACGCAGTATCCCCAATCTTTTTGGGTCTTGTCCCGGTGGTCCAGGAACCCGTTGTCCACCGTGTTGATGAAAAACTGAGAGCTCGCGCTGTGGGGATCGGGGGTGCGGGCCATGGCCACCGTGCCCCGTAAGTTCTTCAGCCCGTTGTCCGCCTCGTTGGGGATGGGGTCATGGGTCGTCTTGCGCTGCATGTCCGCGGTGAGCCCGCCCCCCTGGATCATGAACCCCTTTATCACCCTGTGGAACACGGTGTCGTCGAAAAACCCCTCGCTCGCATAGTCGATGAAATTCTTGACCGTCTTGGGCGCCTTGTCGGCGAAGAGCTCCACAACGATCACCCCTTGGCTCGTTTCCAGCCGTACCCGCGGGTTCTGGGTCTGGGCCCACGCGCCCAGGGCGCAACAGAAAAGCACGAGCACGAGTGCTGCGACTGCAAGAAAATGCACCAAAAGCCTCCTTTCATGAAACCCGGCCATTCTTCCCATTCCTTTACGGTTGCCCTTCAAGGGCATGTTGTGGTCTTATCGAGACCGTTAAACTTGATCATCGTTCCGGCCACACCGCTCACGTGCCCGAACATCGCGTCTTGCGGGCACGGCAAGCGACTATACCAGATCCGCGACGAAAATGAAAAGGATCGGCAAATACGAAATACGGGGGCTCCTCGGAAAGGGGGGTATGGGGACCGTTTACAAGGCCGCCATGCCCCACACGGGAAAGATCGTGGCCCTCAAGGTGTGCGAGCCCCGGCAGTTTCTGGCGGACCTCTTGGGCATGGACGCCATCAGGCAGAGCTTTGTCAGGGAGGCCGTTACCATGGCGAAGATCCGGCACCCGAACATCGCCCAGGTGTGGGACTGCGAGGCCCGCGGGGAGAGGCCGTTTTTCGTCATGGAGTATTACTGCAACAACGTGGGCGCCATCATCAACGAGACTTACGAGGTGGAGCGCCCCTCACGCCCCCTTTCGGTGGACGCCGCCCTGCGTTACACGCGACAGACTCTGTCCGCCCTCGCCCGGCTGCACCACGTGGGCATCATCCATATGGACGTAAAACCGTTCAACCTCATGGTGACCGATGAAGACGTGGTAAAGCTCATCGACTTCGGCCTTTCCAAGCTGCGGGGCGAAAGGCTGGGCGGGCCGGAAACCGTGAAAAGGGCCACGCCGTTCTACGGGGCCCCCGAGCAGGAAGAAGACCCGAACACCGCGGACGAAAGGGCCGACCTGTACTCCGCGGGGGTGACGTTCTTTCGCATGCTCACGGGAAGGCTCCCCCTGCAAGGCCTGAAACTCGCTGCCCCGGCTGCGGACCTGGACGAAGCCTGGAATGCCTTTGTGAACCGAGCCTGCCACCGGGAGCCCGAAAAGCGCTTCCCAAACGCCGTCGCCATGCTCGACGCCCTGGAAGCCCTCAGCCGCCGCTGGGAGGAAACCAAGGAAAAGACCTGCGCCCTGGTGGAGGAGCCGGAAGGCGGCGCGCCCCCGCTCCGGGACGCCCCCCGCACCCTCCGATCGGAACCCCTGAAGGTGGCTGTACGCCGGGCCAGGGAGATCTTCGGCACGGATGCGCTGTGGAGGCCGAGGACTTACGCGCCCGATGCCTTTGAGGGGCGGCCCGGGGGCACTATTCACGACGCGTCCACGGGCCTGCTGTGGGAACGATCCGGCTCACCCTACCCCGTCACATGGGACGAGGCCCACGCCTACGTGCACGGCCTCAACACGGGTGGGTTCGCCGGCCGCAGCGACTGGCGCCTTCCCACGGTGCAGGAAGTCATGTCCCTTTTTCGACCCAACACCCTTCCGGGCGACTTCTGCTTCGACCCCCTTTTCGACTCGACCAAGCCACGGATCTGGACCGCAGACAGGAAATCCTACACCGCCGCCTGGTACGCGGACGCGGCCCTCGGCTTTGTCTGGTGGCAGGACTTCACGTGCTTTTTCTATGCCCGGGCGGTAGCCGCTGCTGAAGGAATGAACGTCGCACACCGAACCTCCAGGGTTGAACATCGAACCCGATGACGATGAGGACACCGATTCCACAAGCGGCGCGCCATGTTGTTGGAGGAAGGTCTTGCAACGGTGGGAATCTCTCGCCGAACGGAGGCGACCGTGCTGCTGACGGCGGGATGCGCGAAAGGGTTGATCAGCCAACAGCAACGGGGCAAGTTTCCACAAGACATCTGGGCCGTGACAGAAGACGGGGTTCCTTTGGAGGCCCAACTTGAGAACTCAGAGCAGGGTGTCTATCACGGCTGCCCCATGCCTGACTCCGATCCGTTTGGCGAGATAGTGCTCGATTACTGGAACAAGCAATGAACCGATTTTCGATCGATTTTCAGTGGCTGCAACGGGATAACGGAGATACCGTTGCACGTGCGACTTTTGCAGAAATAGTCATCAGCGCTTGCGGCCACATCGCAACGCAGGTCGAGGACCTGGTGGCGAAGACGGTTCGTTGCGGTATGCGTGTCTCCGCTTTTGCACTGGCCCGGTGGTTCGCCGCCAATTGGTGGAGGTTGTGCTGGGAGCCGGAAAGAAGAGCGTCGGCGGGCTGGAAAATGAGCCACAAAATCGGTGCCGCGGGTGAAGGTTATCTCTGACCTGATCTTTCCTTTAGTCATCTATTAGTGAAGGAGTATCAGGGCCGATGGATGCCGGTTTTCGCAACGGCCTTGTGGATACATTTGGCGTTTTTCTAAGAAGCGCCTATCCTGTAAACAGGCGTTTTACATTGCTGCGGCTTGTGGGCGACCACCTCACAGCCCCCGAAGAAGACCGGCTGCTTCCTGCTGCGCCAAGGGTCCGCGCGTACCGGCAGAAGTTCCAAAGGGCATCCGCGCAGGAGGTCTTGTGCCCGTATGCGGAGTTGGTAGATTACCTGGACTCTCAGGAATCTGAGGTAGACTCCTTGGAGCCGACGGATGAGCTTATAGGAGATGCAGCCCGTCATTTCGATGTATCCTCGCTCATGGTTAAAACAGTGCTGGTAAACAAGGTTCTGCAGGAGGAGTACGGTCGCAGATTTATGTCGCTCTTGATCTTGGATACATCGGGAAGGAGGCATTCGATCACCTGAATGCAGACTTGATTTCGATATCCAGGCAGATATCCGGCTTTGTTCAATACCTGCAATCGTCATCATGGAAAGGGGCGAAGCGGTGAAAAAGAACGAGGTTCAAGATTCAAAATTCAAGGTTCAAAATTGTTCGGATAACAAGATGCAGTTTGATTCAGATGGTCAGGGAATTTTGAATCTGATAATCTTGAATCCAAGAATTCGCCCGTAACATGTCTCGGAATGCAATTCCCCAATGACGGTGCCAGGCGTTCTTACTTTCTCGACAGGCTCCGCGAATTCTTGGCTGACCCCTAGTTCCGCAAGATTGATGGATTTCCCATCGGCTCGGATGAGGAGATCCTGGCGCTGTCCGATCCGCCGTACTACACAGCCTGCCCGAATCCGTTCATTGGGGACTTCATCAAGCATTATGGGAGGCCCTACGATCCGACAGGACAATATTCGGAGAAACCCTATGGGGGAGAACTGGCCGCCACGCGGAATATCTGAAAACCTATAGATCCGGCGACACGCACCGCGATGCCCCAGTCTCCATACCCATTGTAGACTCTGCGTTTGACGCGTGTTGACACTCCAAGCCACTGTGATGTATCGAAGTGATGTGAAGAGGAGCTCGAACATGAGCACTTTGACCATAAGAGTGGACGATGAGGCATTGAAGAGGGCAAGATTGAGGGCTCTTCAAGAGGGAATTTCTGTAAACGCCGTTGTCAGGGGGTGTCCGTCCACAAATTGTAGATTGTGGTTCAGGCCAAGGCCGCAGGATCTTCGAAACCGCAGGCGTAGCGGCGCTACGTCGAGGACTTTGAAGATCCGAATACGGCGGCATGGGCCGCAAGAGCCCTATAGGCAATGGAGGTCGATTTCATGACAAGAGAGAGTATCGAAGCCATATATGAGCACGGAACTTTTCGGCTTATTACGCCAGTGGATTTGAAGCTGATAGAGGGCCACAAAGTAAGACTCGTTGTGGAAGCGATCGAAAAACCTGGCGACGTACTTGACCCTGCGACTCGCGTTTATGATGGGCTCACCGATGACCAAATCGATTCTATTGAGCAAGTCATTCGGCGTCGAGAGGACTTTTTTGGTGAGAGGACGTCTGTGTGAACTTACAACAACAGGCTTTGCTCGACACAGATGTATTGTCGGCCATCATGCGAAGAAATCCGCAAGCCACGGAACGGGCAAGCCTTTATTTTCACAACGTGATGTTGGCATTGCCTGAGATGAGCCTGGTCCATCGCTATCGCTTCGGAATTGCGGACTGATGGTGACGAAGTGGATGGATCGAGCAAGGGGGCAGACCATGTACCATACGGAAAGGAAGATCACCATCCGGTTCAGCGGGAGAACCGCCGAGGCACACAAGGTTCCCGCCTCCGTTCTGAACCAGGTGTTGTCCGGTCTGCAACGGGCCATACATCTGCTAGCCATGCAGCACCAGGAAATCGAGGTTCGCGAAAAAGATCGGGTCTCGAGGGAAGTGGAGGACAAGTACATCTTGCTTTGCGAACCGCCTCAACAGGGCAGCGTTGTAATGTTGGCATCTTTGGGCGATCCGGGAAGTGACCTCTTCGCCGCTTCCGACATCGAGGCAGTCGCCAACAACCTGGAAGCCTTTTGCAGGGGCGCCCAGGTAAAGGATGAGGCCACTGTCCGCCGCATCATGCCCGACAGGGGGCGACGCAAACGCCTGATGGACGCCCTTGGCAAGACGGTCCCCAAGGGCGGAACGGGAATCCGTGTTGAGGTGGGACGGGGTGGTGCGCCTTTCCTGATTTCGCAAGTTATGCAACCGGCCTTGCGCGAACTGGCTTCATCCAGCTCTGCAGGCGAGGAGGTGCAGACCGTGACCGGTCGGTTGGTGCGCATCGATTTCGAGGAGCGCAAGGTAACCCTCCAATACAGTCCAGCAGGAAGAGAACTCGAGTGCTTTTATGAGGAGTCGGTGGAGGAAATGCTTCTCGATCGCCCAAGGGAACTCATACAGGTTACCGGTGTGATACGTCTGGATGAAAGCGGATTGCCGAAGAAGATCGTGGACGTGGAGGAAATCCGCGAACTGGATTTGTCCCGGTTTTACCGCGAAATGGTGAAAGCGCCCGGCTTCGTCCTGATGTTCCATCCACCACTCACGCTTGAGCCGGCATTGGTGGAGGAGGACCAATTAATAATGCTCAAAGACGATTTGTTGGGCATCGATGTTGTAGCGCCTACCGGTGAAGAACTCGCGGAGAGTCTGGATGAGGAAATACTCATGTTGTGGAGAAACTACGCAATGGCGCACGATTCGGATCTTTCGCCGAAGGCCCTCGCCCTGAAACGGAACTTGCGAAACAGGATAACGGAGGCGAGGGAAAATGGATAAACGCGCCGTGGAAGCCGCTCTGCTCAACAAGGGCTTTCAAAAGGATGAGCGGGACCATCACTATTTCATCTACTACACACTGGATGGCAAGAAGACGCCAGTTAAGACAAGAACCAGCCATGGCAGTACGAAGTACAAAACCCTGGGACCACACTTATTGTCACAAATGGCCAGGCAGTGCGGTCTCAAAAAGCAGGATTTCTCGGAACTAGTGGAGTGTCCTATGAGTCGAGAAACCTATGAGTCTCGATTAGGTGTGGATGGCCACTTGTAGGTGGAGGCCCGGACCTATCCCCAAAGATACCGGCTTCCTTTGACGATGCCGAGTGTCACATGATTTGATACCAGTGGTGAAATGTTCTCCATCCTTTTGTCAATACGCGTCCCACCCATACACTGTCAGCCCGATTGCCCTTTACATCGTGGTTTCCCGAGAATATAGATTCTTCGAAGTTCGCGATGAACGGATGTGACAATGCAACGGGTGGCGGCCGAAGTGGTCTTGAGCAACCATCGTTTCTTGCGCAAACCAGCGCTCGGGAAAGTGGCTACGCGAGGTGCAGGGACGTTTTTTCAATGCTGCAAAAGGAAGGGATCCGACGGCTGTTTAAACCGAACAAAGCAACATTGAAATAACGTCCCGCTCGTCACATCGGCTCAGATGAGGAGATCCTGGCGCTGTGCGCTCCGCCGTACTACACAGCCTGCCCGAATCCGTTCATTGGGGACTTCATCAAGCATTATGGGAGGCCCTACGATCCGACAGGACAATATTCGGAGAAACCCTATGGGGGAGAACTGGCCGCCACGCGGAATACCTGAAAACCTATAGATCCGGCGACATGCACCGCGATGCCCCAGACTCCATACCCATTGTAGACTCTGCGTTTGACGTGTGAAAAAACATCTGGGTCACGTCTTGAATTGTGAGTTAATGCTGTAATTCACAATTCAAGATGTGACCCCGGCAGCCCAAGGGCCTAACCACCTCACTGGGGAAGGAAGGGTGAAGGTGAAAGCTCGAAGCTGAAAGGGCGGAGGAACTCCGGGTTCAGTGCCAACAAGACCCTGTTTCCGTACCGGAAAAGAATCTTCTTGAAGGATGCATAAAATCGATGCATATTGTATGCACGGATTGCCTATGCACCCCAGGCGGTCTGAGGTGGAAGGCGGCAGCGCTGGGTTTACAGTGAAACAGGAGGTTTGTATGGCAAGACTAACGGTCCAATTCCCGGAGAAGACCAGCAAGATCTTGGAGGAGCTTTCAGAGGACAACCAGGTGTCCAAGACGGAGGTGCTGCGCAGGGCCCTGGCCCTTTACAAGTACCTCGACGACGAGGTCCGGAAGGGAAAAGGCAAGAAACTGGCCATTGCGGACGATGACGACAAGATCCTGAAGGAAATCGCTTTGACTGAATAGACCAATGGAGGATGCAGCCATGGGCAGCCAGGAAGGCGGCGGGCCGACGAGGCAGAGGATCGGGTTGGGCGAACTGGTACGGCAAAGCCCAGTGGAGGGGGGCCGGGAAATCCCGCTCACACAGATCGGCTATCGTCTGGCCCTTCTCCTGTTCGGTTATCTCTTTCTGGTGTCCATCGGGCTCCTTGTGGACTATTTCTTGAACTCACCACCCTTACCGGCGCCGGGTGCGCTCGATGCAGCCAAGATCCAAGAATACCAGCAGCTTTCCCAGATCAGCCTGGACCGGACCCTGAAGCTTCTGGACTCCCTGGTGTTAAAGGGATTCCTGCCCGTGTTCACGGCGGTTCTGGGGTACATCTTTGGCACGAGGGGCTCGGAAAGGACCGGATCATGAGTGACACGCAAGCCCTGCGCATCCTGCTCGCCTGTGCATCGCCCATGGCGGCCAGGATCCTTCGTCTGGCCGTAACCCCGACATCCGACAAAGCGGCCGAGATCGATGCCATCTTCAAGCGTTTGATTTCCCGCCTGCACGGGGACCTGAAACTCACCTTGGCCCGTATCGATCTGGACGGCGGCCGCATCCTGTTTGACCTCTCCGCACCCCTTCCGGACCTGGAATACCTTCTGTCCGAGTCCCGCAAGGTGGAGGGCGTGGAGGAGGTCTCCTCCGAGCCCGTGCCTGTGGTCATTGATGTGCAAAGGCCCGGAGAAGAGCTGGATGCGGTGCTCAATGGCGTCAGAGTGCTGGAGCGGGCCGTGGAGATCCACCTGCTCCCCCACGCCGGGCTGGAGGCCCTGCGGGAGCATCTGGAGGACGGCCCCGGGTACGACGTGCTTCACATGATTGCCCACGGCAACCCCTTTGGTGCACTTCTGCTGGAAGAGGGGCGGGGCTGGGCCCGTTATGTGGGCGCAGAGGAGCTGGCCGAAGCTGTGGAAAACCATGCCCGGGTCCTGGTGCTCGGGGCCTGCCACGGGGAAAGGATCTTGGCCGCGCTTTCCGGCGCCGAATCAGGCCACCGACCGGATGTCATGGTGTTTGCCCAGGGGGAGTATCCCATCCCTGCACGGGCGGTGCATCTCTTTTCCGAGCGGTTCTATCGCCTGATTGCCCGTGGGGAATCCTCGTCCAAGGCATTCCAAAAGGGTATAGAAAAGGTGCGGAGGGACGACCTGGTGGGCGAGGTGGCCTGGCCGGATGGCACCTCGGACGACAAAGGCCCATCTCCCTTCAGGAGGTTCAGAATCATGGAGATCGAGGCCGTGTCTCTTGCAGCCCTCTCGACCGGAAACGTGGAAGTCAAGGAACTCGTACCGGCAAAACCCTTCCATTGCCGCACGGTCCCGTCGGGCAACCTGGTGCTGGGCCGCGAAACGGCGACCGCCAGGCTCATGGAGGAGTTGCTGCCCCCCAGGGTCGGCATCAGGGAACCCAGGAGCCCCCTCATAAATCTGCACGGCGAGGGCGGGATCGGCAAGACGCGCCTTGCCCAGGCCGTTTGCGACACCCTGGAGGACTACCGCTTCTTTCGGGGCGGCATTTACGAGATCGACGCCGAACCTGAGCGGGATACGGTGGGTCTCACCCTGGCCGTGCTTAAGGCCCTGGGGATTGAAGGCGCCGAGGCAGGCGCTGACCCGGTGGCTGCACTTCCGAAAATTCTGCGGCAGGTGTCGGATGCCCGGGGGCTCTTGCTCCTCATGCTGGATAACGTGGACCCCCTTTTCCCCGGTTCGAACGATGAAGCCGCGTCAGCGCCCGGCCTGCTCCTCAAGTCCGTGCTGGCCGAATGCCCCTCGGTGCGCATCCTGACCACCTGCCGGACCCGGCTGCTTCTGGGAGGGTACGAGGCTGACTTCCTGGTGGACCCCATGGAGCCGGGATCCGCCATGCTTCTCTTCATGCAGGCCATCCCGGATGCCGATGTGAGGGACCAGGTCTTCGCCCTGCATCGTGAGGAAAAGGGCCTCCTGGGAAACCTGGTTTCGGCCCTGGAAGGCCATCCCCTCAGCATCTTCCTGGCCGCCCATCGCATCGGGGCCGGGCCTGACCCGGTGGCCGTCCAGCTCGCCCATGCGCACCGGGACATCGTGGCCCTAGTGGAAAACCCGAAGCTCGTCGGGCTCCCTGCCAGACAGCGGTCCTTGCGGGCATCGCTGGATCTCTCCATTGCCCGGCTTTCCGAGGAGACCAGGGCCTTTCTGCCCAGGGCCGGCCTGTTTCCAGGCGGGCTTTACCGGCATGTCTCCACCCTGGACGAGCTTCTGGGGGTGAACTGGCACAAGGCCGCTGAGGAGGCGGAGGGTCTCGGGCTCCTGCGGTTCGAGCGGGAGGAACAGCGGTACTACATGCTGAATCCGGTGAGGGAGTATGCGGAGGAACTGCTGGGGAAACCGGGGGTGGAGTTCCGAAAAAAAGTGGCGCAGCGCTGGGCACGATTTGCCGTTTATCAGGACGTGATGCTGAATCCGGCCCAGAGCCCGGAATTTATGGCAAGCATGAATCTGCCCGAGGATGGTAGTGAACTGCGCGAACGCATAAGCGAATTGCATGAGCAGGCATGCGCCGCATTTCAGGCCGAAGAGGCCAACATCCTGTTTGCCTTCCAGTGGGCGGTGGAGCACGATTTCGAGTCCGCAGAAACAATGGCAACAGGTCTGATGGACTACCTGAAAACTTATGACAAGCGCCAGGTCAACGCCTGGGTGGCCCAAAAGACCAAAGAACGGGCACCGGACCCAGAGACCAGGGCCAAGTGGTTGAACAACCTGGGGAACAGGCTGTCGGAGTTGGGGGACCGGCAGGGGGCGAAGGAAAAGGCGGAGGAGGCGGTGGCGATCTACGGGGAGCTTGCGAAGAAGCACCCGGAGGCGTTCCTGCCGGATCTGGCCATGAGCCTGAACAACCTGGGGACCATGCTGTCGGAGTTGGGGGACCGGCAGGGGGCGGTCAAATGCCTCGAGTCCCTCCTCGGGGTTGGCGCGGCCTATGCCGCGGTGAGCGGCAACCAGGCACTCTTGGTGCAGGCCCACAGAAGGCTTGCAGGCTTCCTGAACGAGATGGATCGGAAGGAAGATGCCCTGGTGCAACTAAAAAAGGCAAAGGGTGTCCTGGAACGTATTGCCGCGCGGCACCCTGGCGCGCTTCAGGACCTGATTGCCGTGAACGAGGAGCGGCTGGGGGTCAGCAAGGCCCTGAATCAGCCGGATTGCGAGCGGCTGGAGCAGGAGATCGCGGAACAGAAGGACAGGCTCGCGCAGATGCAGACCCAGGCCCGGCATGGCTGAGGGATAAGGAGTTGCCTTCCATTGCTGCGGCCATGACAGGAACGAAATTGTATATCAAGACGAAATTTGAGACTAAATACACTTGTGGCAAGATGGTGTCATTATGGCCCAAGATAGATTATGTAACGTGAATTCCGTATCATTCCTCGAGATTTAGTCGAGGGTACAGGGGTATTGATATCTTGATTGATAAGGATCGAGTCTTCAGGATTTCCGGAGGAGCGCGCCCACAAACGTGAGAAGGCTTGGCATTTCATGGAATGACCGCAATGGGGAAATCAGGACTGGTCTCCTACCCGCGAGTCGGGACGGAAGGGTCCTCAAAGAAAGGAAAGCAGAACTGACGATATGATCTATATCAATAAGCGAATACCCGTCCCCTGTCCCAGCCCGAAAAGTCGAAACTCCGTGGAAAATTCGCGACGCATGAATGTGAGGGTAAGTGAATCACCGCTTTCGTGAATCAAGGGCGGTTCCTTGCCTTCGATCAGGAGCGCTTCGAACATCCTCCCGATGCCGAGATTGCTTCGATTTACGAGCCGCAGCTTCGCCAGGGCGTCCACCAACAGAGGGTTTCGGGCAGCAGGCTGGTGATGAAGGATATTCTCCGCCGTGATCCCGGCAATGAATCCCCCAGGGTTGCTGATTTCCAGCGCGGCCCGACAACTACGCACAGCGGGGCGGTCGCACTGGGCGGCGTTCCCGGGTCGGCATCGTACTCGGTTACGCCCGCAGTACCCCCCACGACGGGTACTTTTTCGATAAACCCGTGGAAATGATCGCGGGCGAAATGCCTCAACTTATACATTTCGGCCCAAAGCCGCAATGGGTAAGCACCTGATCATCTGGCGCGGTCCTCTCTGCCCACCCGCTCATAGAGGCCTTGATCGTCGCTCGGGTCGGGCGGGTTCAGTCTTCCTCCCCCCAGGTGCTTGGCAATGCCGACCTCGTGTGCCCCAAAGGAAAGGGTCAGGTCTGCCCCCTTTCCTGTCAGCCCGACGGCCCTTTACATCCTGCTTTCCTGAGAATATAGGTTCTGCGAGGATCGTGGAAAAAGAACGTGATGACCTGAGAGGTGCGAGCGAAGTGGTCATCACGGTTGACGGTTTCTTCAGGTCGGTAGTGCCAGCGAAACGGGAGACTCGCCAGGAAAAGGGGTCGTCGCAAGCGTGCCCGTCCTAACAATATGGAGAGGCGCAGCAGACACCGCGTCCACACGAATGCGCTTGGTGAGGTCTTCACGCTGTTCTCCGGCTGAGTCGGGAGCCGCGATAACCGCATCATCCGCTGTAAAAACCCGGTTCACGGGCCGGGTCCGTTAAGTATTCAGCAGCGCCACGTATTCAGATCCGCAATGGGGCGACTTGACGAAGGAAGGATAACAAGACGGAGGCGGCGGCGATGACCATGTTGCTCCCTGGAACCCAGGTGGAGGCCCGGGGGCTTCCTTGGGAGGTGGTCCATGTGGAACCGGCGGGCGGGCAGCAACGCTATCGGCTCCGCTGTCTGCAAAGGGGCCTGCATGGGATGGAGGTGGACATCCTTCACCCCTTCGACCCCATTCGACCCGTCGCAACCGACCTGGAGCCCAAACGGGCCGGCCGGCTTCGGCAGTGGCGTCTTTACCACGACGGGTTTCTGCTCGAACAGGAACTGGGCCCTTCGGCGCTCCTCGTGGCGGAACCCGGCCGCCTCGACCTGGCGCCTTACCAGCTTGTGCCGGTGATGCGCGCCCTGCACATGAGTCGGCCCCGCTTGCTCCTTGCAGACGGGGTGGGATGAAATTGGGGACATGATTGGAAGCATGGAGTCTTCTGGCTTTCCGGATGCCCCTACTCCTGACTCATCTCCTGCTCGGTCAAGAGTCAAGAGCAGACCTGACCATTCCCATTTTGTTCCGTATCATTATGGCCCCTGCGCCATGGTGCTTTACGACGACTTGATGGCCCCGGCCGCCGATGGTTTGATCGTGGTGGAGAACGACACCCACGAGGACAAAACCCGCATCAAGCTGCGCCCCCGAGATCGGCCCGCCGCGATCCTCAATGCTTACGGCGGCGTGGATTACAATGCTTTGATCGAGCACGTTTACGAAAAATATCCAGAGCATGCCAAAAAGAGTCGTATTCGACGGAAGGTAAAAGGATGAGCCCCGCCAAAATGGAACCACTTTCGAGAATAGCCAACTGCGGATTGCTTGAGATTACGGACAGGCGATTCGGAACGCTGCCGAGGTTGGCGATAACTGGATTGTTGAACGATTTTCAATACGCCTGGTTAATAAGATTCGAAATCCCCTACAAATTCCGGATGCTGGATATCGCCAGAAGCCTGTGCAACGGAGAAAACAAAGTAGTATTCAAGGCTACAGGATGCAAGAGCATTGAGGAAATAAGGCATAGATTCTCAGAGTATATAGAAATATGGCATTACGATGATGACAGAGTGATACTGGCATTGCATTTTGACGGGAAAAGCATAAATGCAAAGTGGCTCGAAATGAAAGATTATTTGAAATCATGTCGGGCACAGTGAGGCGGCAGGCTTAAGGTTTTCAGCCATCTCGCAACGTAGTCTTGGAAGAGCATCTCGCCCTTGCCAGCAATGCCCACGTGTTTTACCCCTTCAGCCACCGCAGCTACCCGAAAGCACCTGCACTGTGCCTCGCGGCCTTCGACGAGCTGAAGGCGGAAGGTCTCGATGCGTTCACGAAGAGGCACGATCCTTACTCGGATATCCCTATCAACGAAAACCTGCCAAAGCCAGTCATCCAACTGCGGATCCCAGATGAAGTCAAAGTCCCTACGCCAGAGCCTGGTGCGCTGTTCGCATGGGCCGAAGAAAATGCGGACGGCACGTCTCCTGAGGCCTCGGGTGTGCTGGCCATCGGTGCCCAGCGCGGGGGAAACGGTCCATACGAGGCGCTAATGCATCTTCTCGCCGAACGCGAGACCATCACTTCCCGGGATGCCCAGGAAGCCACGGGACTCGATGGGGCCATGGTGCGCCCGTATCTCAAGCGTCTCGTGGAGGAGGGTTTGGCGACTGCCGAAGGGCGACGGCGGGAAACGACGTATCGGAGGGTGAGGGATGCATGATTACTCCTGGGGGGGGTATTTCTGTCCCCGGTCCCGACCTCGGCCACAGGAGAAGGGTATGTGAGCCGAGGCAACGCTGTGTGGACAAACCACTCGTGTCCATTCGAGGAAGCTCAGGTATGACAACGGCCAAAGGACCCAGGAGTATTCGATCCTTTCGCCGTGTAGTTTCGAAACTGGGGGCTCTTCCAAAACGGGAAGGGCAGGCGCGGTGGCCTGCCACTACAGCTCACTTCCACCCCATGGTCACAAAACACTGTAGGGGCAATCCTACCGCGGTTGCCCCGGATAAACCCGAGGGCAATTTGATACAGGGCGAATGACGCGGCCCCGCGCATCCAAGGAAGGTGAAAGAGAGGCAGAACATCGGGGTACGCGGTACACCCCTCGTCCTTCATGGGCACCATGGGCATATGGCGCGCAAAACAGCGGTCCATAATGCACGGATATGGATCATTGGCGACGTTTCAGACTTTGTTTTCGGCCGGTTACGCCTGCGCAATGCGACATAAGTTTTGACTCGGGAGCGCACCATGACTCTGAACCCGATCACCGTGGTCGATCAAGTCCTCGAAGAGTACAAGAGCTATCTTTTCACCGAATTCCAGGCTCGGGATCTTAAGCTGCGTGCCGCTCTCGAAACGGCTCTCGAGGAAGCCGGCTTTCTCGCACAGGAGCCCTTCTTCCAGGCCCACCGTCCCTTCAAGAGTGGAAAAGCGTGGCGCGCCCTGGGGCTCGATGCGGCCCTTGCAAAGGCCATGGAAAAGCGCAGCAGGTCGCAGAACACTTACCTGCACCAGAGCGAGGCCATCGAGCACCTGCTCGGGACCGAGGCGGGGTCTCTCGTGGTGACCACCGGCACCGGTTCGGGGAAGACGGAGTGCTTCCTGCTGCCGGTCATTCAGAATGCCATCGAGGATTCGGTGCGCTTTCGGCAGCCCGGACTCACCGCCCTGCTCGTTTATCCCATGAACGCGCTGGCAAACGACCAGGAGGAGCGCACGCGGGCACTGCTCCAGGAGTCTGGCCATACGCATGTGAAGGTGGAGCGGTACGACCGATCCACCAAGGAGACGGAGCGCCGGCAACTGCGGGAGCACCCTCCCCATATCCTGCTCACCAATTACATGATGCTCGAGTACCTGCTGGTGCGCCCGGCAGACCGCGAGGCCCTGTTTGCCAACCACCGCTGCCGCTTCGTGGTCCTTGACGAGGTCCATACCTACAGGGGAAGTCTCGGGTCGAACATAGCCCTTCTTTTCCGACGACTGCTCGCCCACCTGCGCCATGCCCGCCAGGACTGGTTTGCCGATAGCCGGGGGGACAGGAAACGCTTTCCCGAACCCGTCACTGTGGCCACATCGGCCACCATCAAGAGCATCTACGAAACCGATCGGACCTCCGAAGAGGTGCGCAGGCTTCGCGAGGAGGCGGTGCGCGCGTTTCTCGGCAAGCTGACGGGGCAGCAAGGATCCCGCTTCAAGGTTCTGGGCGAGGAACTGCGCGAGCTGGAAATCCCGCCCCAGGCCGGGTGGCCCGAGGTCCCCGCAGCCCCGGTGAGCCCGAATGTGCGTGACGAAGCCGGACTTCGTGCGGCCCTTGCCCGCCTCGCGGGGACGGAAGAGGCGGGCTCGATCGAGGAGATCGTGCGGAAAGCCGGCATATTGTGGACCCTCAACGACCTTCTGGCCCGCTGCCCCATGTCGGTGTCGCAGATGGTCCAACGAATTCGCGAGACGGTCCCCGAGCGTAGGCACGTCGACCCTGAAGCGGTTCGCAGGGAGGTGACATTCGCCCTGGCGCTTGGGGCCGCATTGCCCGATGACACGCCGGGGGCCTTGCGCCTTCGGGTGCACCGGCTCGTGCGCGGGGGCTGGCGGTTCACGCGGTGCGTGGACCCGGCCTGCGGGCGCCTTTATCCCATGGGCGAGGAGAGGTGCTAATGCGGCCGCAGTGCGGCCCCTCTTTATCTATGCCGCTCTTGCGGGGCGGACACCCTGCGTTTCGGACAGGGAGAGGCCGGCGTCGAGAACGAGCCACTACGACCGAATCCGGGGCGCGAAGATGAAGGCGAGTGGATGCTCTATGACAGGCAGCGCTTTGAGGCCGGCGAAGACGAGGGCCTTGTGGGGATCGAAAAGCAGATGCGCGGGCGCCTTGTCAAAGTGGGGAGCTTCGATCCTGCCACCTGCTCCTTTTCCTCGGACGAGGGGACCTATGCCTTGCGGGTGGCCTTGGCGCCGGCCCGAACCCGCTGCCTGGTCTGCGGAGGCACGGCCGGTGCACACGATGTCCTCACCCCCGTATCCCTGGGCACTTCTGCGGCAGTGCGCGTGCTGGCCGAAGGCGTGGTGGAGGGGCTTGCGGGGCAGAACACCGGACGGCCCGCCCATGACGGCAAGGAGCGCCTTCTTATCTTTTCCGACAGCCGACAGGACGCGGCACACCAGGCCCGTTTCATAACCTACGCGGGCCGCTACGACCGGATGCGGCGGCGCTGTGTCCGGATCCTCCAGGACCTTCCCGGATCTCGTGCAACCATAGACCAGATGTTGACACGGCTTGTTGCCATGGGCGTGGAGCGCGGTGACAACCCCCATTGCCGCAGTTACAAAGATGCGGAGTTCTTGCCGCGCCAGGTCCAGGACCGTGCCAGGGCATGGGAGGAAGCCCCCTTGCTCGATGACCTCGCGGTGAGCAGCGGCTATCGCGCATCCCTTCTGAACCTGGGCCTCATGGGGATACGCTACGAGCACCTGGACAAGCACGTGGAGAAAAACGGCGGCGGTGTTGCCGGGAGCCTTGGGATCGGTGGCGGTCAATTGAGCTCTCTGTGCCGGTGCCTTCTCGACGAAATATGCCATCGATCGGCCCTGTCCCGACCCATGCTGTGCTACCATCCCGGAAGCCCCGGTTGCCCGGACGAGTTCAAGGGCCCCGCGGACTGGGAGCGAAGGATCAAGAATCCTTCCGGATACGCCTGCGACGCCCAAGGACGCCCCGTGGGCTCTCTGGACAGCTCGGAGGTGCCGGAGGGAATCACCCTGAACAACGCATGGCGCCGGCCCAAAGCCGGCGGGCGGGGGCCGAGCCTGGAACGACGGCTGCGCCACCTGCTCGGCCGGGTGGGGGGCAGCGAGGCCACCGAGGAGCTCATGGTGGAGGTCCTCGAGTTCCTCATGGGGGGGCCGCGGCTGCTGGTCGCCCAGACCCTGCACGGGTATCGGAAAGACCGGCGTTTACTCCAGATAAACGCTGACGTTTTGAGTCTGGAGCTGCTTTCCCCTGAGGACCGCTTTCGATGTTCGATATGCAATGTGCGGATGCCATGGGCCGAGGACGGCAGTCCGTGCCCGAGCTGTCACGGCATATTGCGCCGCTGGCCGCGCAGCGAAATCGAAAGGAACCGTTACGTCCAGCGCATCCTGAAGCTCGGCCTCATGCCTCTCAACGCGGGCGAGCACACGGCGCAGGTCACCGGAGAGGACCGCATCGAGATCGAGGAGGACTTCAAGGCCCCCCCTCCCGGGTTCCACCCACCTTTAGGATGGAGCGGCACGGAGCGACGCTCGGCGATAAACGTGCTGGCATGCTCTCCCACCCTGGAGATGGGCATAGACGTTGGCGGGCTCGATGCCGTGGTCATGCGCAACATCCCTCCGCGACCCGACAACTACGCACAGCGGGGCGGTCGCGCGGGCCGCCGCTCTCGCGTGGGGATCGTACTCGGCTACGCCCGCAGCACCCCCCATGATGGGTACTTTTTCGACAAACCGGTGGAAATGATCGCGGGCGAAATCTCGGCCCCTGCCATCGGCCTTGGCAACCGCGATGTGATTGTACGTCATCTGTATGCACTGGCCTTCGGGGCCGCCGAGCCGGGCCTGGCGGGACGCATGGGCGAGTACGTCAACATACGCGGCGAGATGCAACAGGAGAAGGTCGAGACCCTCATCGATGCGGTCCGCACCCAGTTTCCGGCCACGACACGCCTTGCCCTCGATGCCTGGGGGGCTGACGTGCTCGGTCCGGCCGGTCTGGATTCTGGTGAGGCTCTGGGGAAGGTGCTCGATCAACTGCCGGACCGCATTCGGGACCTCTTCGATCGGGTTCGCCTGCAAATCCTCAAGCTGCAAGAGACGATCGACCGCTGGAACGAGCTCGGGAAAGGCGATTGGTCGGCAATGCACGCCCAGGACCTCAAACGCAAGTTGCTCGGCCTAAAGGACGATCGCGGGGACTGGGAAGCCGACGATCGGAGCAGCGGCCATCCCATGCGGCGGTTTGCCGAGTTCGGCATACTGCCGGGCTATGAGTTTCCGACGGCGCCCTGTACGCTGCGCCTCTGGGGTGAAGAGCACGAGGAGTCTCCCATCGCAGTTGCCCGCAGATTCGGGATCGGACAGTACCAGCCCGAGGCGATCGTTCACGCGCGGAACCACAGATGGAGGGTTGTCGGACTGGATCTGTCGTCCCCATGGAACCCGAAATCCCAGGCGCCCGACTGGATCTACGTGCGCTGCAACGGATCTTCCCTCCAAATCGAAACGGATGGGTTCATGTAACCATCTATATTATTTTTGAATTCTCTCAGATTGCAGTTTCTTTTTTGTGTGCACATTAGCCGTTCGTGAGGGAAGCATGGATGGCAATGTTATTCCCGCCTTTTCGAGGAGCTCTTTCCCGATTCTATTTGGCTCCGGAATGTTCTGGATGCATGTGCTTCCTATTTCGAATTTTCAGTGTTCGAGAGTCTGTTGCGTGCTTTGCGCCGCTTCGTGCCGAGGTTCGAGTTTTGATACTGCGATCTTGCATCAACCCGGAACAGATATCCGGCCCACCGTCGTGCACGAACAAGGGAGCGACCCGCTGAGAGACTCGGTCACATGGATCCTGTAGCAAATTATCCTTGATCCCGAACGTGGTCTCCCCTACTTTGCAGTTCACTAGTGCCCATCCACAAATGCATCTTGTGGCCCATGCCGGCGTTCTCGCATCTTGGAAATCCTCAACGTAGCGCCGCTACGCCTGCGGTTTCGAACATCCTGCGGCCTTGGCCTGAACCACAATCTGCGCTTTGTGCAAGGAGACTCGATAGGAGCGTGCCTGTGAGTTCCCATTCGGGGTCAGCTGGGACTCGGGACGGCGGTTCTTTCCGCAGTCTGCAGGCAGGAAGCCCGATTTTCAGACACGCTCTGAGCCGTTCTGATTCCCGGCCGGAGGCGGAATCACTCATCAAGACCATCTGGCGAAACAAAATTAGGCCTGAAGATGCCAGGGATCGCGAGGCTGCTCAAAAAGAGAAGATGAACAAGAGGAGCCATAGACAAAAGATCTGATCCGGCATCTCAGGCAAATCGGTTTTGACGGGCGAGACTTGGATGGCAGGCGATATGAATGTGATCTTTTTTTCCATTGTGTTCATTGCTTTTGTGACGGCTGGATGGCAGCAGTTTGGTTGGGTCCCTTCGGGTGATGTGGTCGCACCCATGGAGCGGCTCTCCAAGGCCATGGTAGATTCGGCGGCCGGATCGGTTGATCTGGCCATAAGCCTCGTCGGCCTGATGACCCTATTCCTGGGACTGATGAAGGTAGCCGAAGAAGGAGGGCTTCTCAAAATCATCGGGCGTCTTATCCGACCCTTCATGGTATGGCTCTTTCCAGAGGTACCGGCCGGGCACCCGGCAATGGGGGCCATGATCCTCAATCTCTCGGCCAACCTCATGGGGCTGGGAAATGCCGCCACACCATTTGGCATCCGGGCCATGCAGGAGCTCGAAAAACTCAATCCCCGCGCCGGCACGGCCACCAACGCCATGGTCCTGTTCATCGCCATCAACACGGCCAGTGTGACCCTGCTGCCCACGGGCGTCATCGCTCTGCGGGCCGCGGCGAATTCGGCCAACCCCGCCGGCATTCTCCCCACGACCCTCTTTGCAAGTGTGTGTGCGACTCTGGTCACCATCTTGGCCACAAGAGTCTATCAGAGGTTTTTCCCGGTGCCGCGGGAGCCCCTACCAGCAGCAAACTGCGACGCGCCTGGAAATTGCTTAGAAAGCGGCGAACACGCCACAAACCAGGAGAGTGCAGCATACCGAAAAGGCGCCGAGGCGCTTGCAGAGTCGGACGAATCCTCCGAGCCGTATCCTGCTTGGGTGAGTGCGCTGGCTTTGGGTTTCATTATGTCCGTCATTCCTATTACCATCGTCTACGGCCGTGCCATCACCCCATGGGTCATTCCGGGCATCATGATGGGTTTCCTCGGCTTTGGGGTGATCAGGAAGGTACGGGCCTATGAGGTTTTCGTTGAAGGAGCAAAGGACGGCTTCCAGGTTGCCGTGAGGATCATCCCGTACTTGGTCGCTATTCTGGTCGCCATCGGGATGCTTCGGGCGAGCGGCACCCTCGATGCCCTCGTGGGGAAGGTCGGTGCATGGACGGCCGTGGTAGGACTTCCGGCCGAAGGCCTCCTGATGGCCTTGATGCGTTCCCTCTCCGGCTCGGGCGCTTATGGAGTCCTGGCTTCTATCATCAACAATCCTGCCATCGGACCTGACAGTTACACCGGATATCTGGTCTCCACCCTTCAGGGATCGAGCGAGACAACCTTTTATGTCCTTGCCGTTTACTTCGGGGCCGTGCAGGTGAAACGAATCCGTCACGCGCTGATCGCAGGCCTGACAGGCGACGTCATCGCCGTGATCAGCTCTGTGGCGATCTGCTGGTACCTATACGGTTAGGCGCTGAGAGGGGACGCCCATGTTTTCAGACTCTTCGCTCGCAAATGTTTGTGAGATGCGGCGACGAGACATGGGGCCTGGAGGTCACGTCCTTGGTGCATTGCCTTTCCCCCATCCTGGCCTATTTCGGCTCGGTCCAAAGAGCGGGGTTCACGCACTATCGCCCTGCTCACAGGCAAGCCGCTTTTCCAATGGGCCTATGATTACACGGTGAAGTGCCGCGGCGAGCGCCCACGCTTTTTTGAGGTCCCATTGGGTCTTACCTGTGCGACTTGGATTGCACTGCCGCAGCAGTATGCCCAGTATGTCCTGAACGTTGCCAACTATCCGGTTCACTTCGACACCGGGCCGGCAAGAAACTGTAGGGGCAAGCCCACAGCAGTTATCCCAGGCAATTCCGAGGGGGACATCGGAAGCCACGGAAATAACAGGTCGGCACGCTACCGCATTTTGGGCTTGAACCATATGTCGGGCCACAAGGCATGGGCATATGGCGGCGGGGTTAGCCCGGGGGAACTTATCACCGCCACCGTTCAACGAGTCCCTGTGTCGCGATTTCGATCGGACCCGCCCTCACTCCCTACCGGAGTGGCTTTTTCGTTTGATATTGGTGGGTTGCGGACCAATGGGGAGGCCCAGGGAGGGTCCGGTATGGCCGGCGCTGAGGGGTCCGGTAGTCACCGGCCGTGACAGGGAACTGGATTTCGGGTTGAGCCCGGAATGACGGCGTTTTGATCTGCGGGGTGGTCAGGGATGGGAGATAGCTTGAGCCGCTGGCCGAAGGTTGGCTCAATTCGGTGGCCCAAGTGGTGACCAAGCCTGGGGCTTTGATGGTTGATAGGCAGCTTGTCATTTGTTATTGGTTGGAAGCGATTCCAAAGCGACCTTTCCAAGGAGCGGGTCACAATGCAGGTCAGTGTCACAGTCACAGAGGCAATGGATAAACTGGAGACGCTTCTCAGTCGTGTGGCAAGAGGTGAGGAAATCACCATATTGCACCACGGCAAGGAAGTCGCTCGCATAGTGCCGCCCAGGGCGGAAGCCAAACCGCTGCCCGGTCTTGAGCATTTCCGGGCCAGCATTCGAGTTTCGGGTGAGGCTGTCAGCTCCACCGTCGCGCGAATGAGAAGCGAGGGGCGCTATTGACGTACTGCATTGACACGAACGCCTTGGTTGCCCACTGCTGCTATGACCCCCTGAGCAAGAATGGAGATGAGCCCCGCTGAAGCGGTTCTTTTCAGACAAGCTCTCAGATGGATCTGGCCACGACCGCCCCTTCCAGGATGGCGGTTCGCGCATTGCGGGGTTCTACGCAGTCACCGATTTGGTGGACCTCAAACCCCAAGGACTTGAGTGGTTCGTGAAGAATGTTGAGCGGCCTGACCCCGGTGCTGAGCAAGACCCGGTCCGCAGGGAGCAATTGCACCTCGCCCTGCTTGTTGCAGACCAGCACGCCGCTTTCTTCCACCCTCAACACCTTGCACTCGGTCAGGACCTTCACGCGGTTGTCCCGCAGCTTCCTGAACAGGATCTTCCTCGTCATGCTTTCAAGGCCCTTGCCGATCTGGGCAAGCATCTCCACGATGGTGACGGCGCAACCGTTCTCCGACAGATGGAGGGCCACCTCGCATCCGGTGGCTCCGCCGCCGATCGCCACGATCCGATTCCCGAGGGGCCTCCCCCCGTTGAGAACCTGGGTAAAAGGAACCACGGTTTGCCTTTCGATTCCCTCCACCCGGGGAATCAAGGGCTGGGAGCCGGTGGCCAGAATCACCACTTCCGGATTTTCGGCTTGCACCAGCGCGGGGTTGACCACCGAATCGAGGTGAATCCGCACCCCGAATTTCTCGGCCTGGCTCTCCTGGAATCTTATCAGGCTTCCCATCTCTTTCTTGAAGCCGATCAGGCTGCTCAAAAGAAGCATCCCCCCCAGGGCCGATGCCTTTTCGAAAAGCTGAACATGGTGTCCCCTCCTCGCCGCAACCCACGCGGCGTTCAGTCCAGCCGGCCCCCCTCCGACCACCATCACCCTCCTTACCTTGCTGGCGGGGCGCAACGCCATTTCCTTTTCTCTGCCGAGGGAGGGGTTGACGAGACACTCCACGCGGCCCCTTCGGAAAATGGACTCCATGCAGGTGTTGCATGCAATGCAGGTGCGAATTTCATCCAGACGCCCTTCCCGGGCCTTGTTGGGCAATTCAGGGTCCGCCAGCAGGCCCCTTCCGATACAGACCAGGTCGGCCTTGCCGTTTGCGATGATCTCGTTTGCCAGGACAGGATCGTTGATTCTGCCCACAGCCATGACCGGGATACCCAGGGCCTTTCTCACCTGCTGGGCCGAGTTTGCCAGACAGGCCTTCTCCATGAACATGGGCTGGGAGATCCACTCGGGGGTAGCGTCGTTTCCCGCGGATACCTGCACCATATCGATCCCCGCGGCCGCCAGTATCCTGAGAATTGCGATGCTCTCATTGATTTCAAGTCCGTTTTCCACGAATTCCTGGGCGCTTATCTTGAAGGAGACAGGGAACTGCTTTCCGAGCCGCTTCCTGATTTCCTCCACTATTTCCCTGGCAAAACGTGCCCTTGCCGCCACGCTCCCTCCGTATTCGTCTTGCCGGATGTTGGAGAAACGGGAGAGAAACTGATTGATCAGGTATCCGTGGGCTCCGTGGACCTCCAACAATTCGAAGCCCGCTGCGACCGCTCTTTGGGCCGCGGCAGCAAACTTGTCAACCAGATCCTGGATTCCGCCAATGCTAAGGGGCTCCACTTCCCCTTTTATAGAGGGACAGGCAAGGGGAGAAGGGGCCAGGGGCTTTCTATTGATCACCCGGGCCGGGGTTTGTCTGCCTCCGTGATGGATTTGGATCGCCGGCACCGCTCCCTCGGACCTGATCGCCGCGGCAACCTTCGCCAGCCCTTCCACGAAGCGATCGTCGTCAATCCTGGCCTGGTGGGGCGAAACAATACCCTCGGGGGAAACGGCACAGGCTTCTGTGATCACCATGGCAACCCCGCCGGAGGCCCTCATCCTGTAATGTTCGACGATGGCGTCGGTGAGGATGCCGTCATCTTCTATCAAGAAAGACGCCACACTGGGCATCACGATCCGGTTCTTCAGCTCCAGATCCTTCATTCGGTAGGATGAAAAGAGATGTTCCATGGAGCCGCTCCATTTCAAGGCACTGTCGATATTTGCCGGGGGACGCTCGGCCCTCCGACCGCTTTGCCCACATACCACTTACCGCATCCTAAATCCACCGCCCACCCGCCAGGCCCTGTGAGACACGACCTTGGCCGGGACCAGGGGGAAACACCGGGACCTGCTGGTTCTCCTGTCCGATTGGCCCTGCCTTTTTCATATTTTTTGCTTGACAACGGCCCGTTAATAGGTTTCGTAGTACCTAACATCTTGAGAAATAGGACGATCAGGTGCACCTGCGTTTCCCCCTAAGGGAGGCCGCCGCACATTCGGACGACCGAGACACAAATTCGGGACACGATGTCAACCGAATACGCAGCCGCCCCCTCCCGCTGAAACCTGACACCTGGGCAAGACAGGCACATGACCAGTTCTGGCCGGGCAACCCGGCAAGGCACGTCGTACACCGCGCTGCTGATCTCACAACCTGCCCGTCGCCGGTGCCGGCCGGCGGCGCCCTCATTCCAGTGGCTACCATGCTCCAGAAGGGGGCTTTACAGAAGGACACTGGGGTGCATACACTCCGGACGCCCCGGGGGTTCAGCGCGGAGGTCATCCGACGCGCGGGAACGAATCTGAACCTGTGTTTCCACTGCCTTGCCTGTGCCGGGGCCTGCCCGTTTCCGGAACGCCTCGACTTGCCGCCCGGGGGGGTGATCCGGATGGTGCAACTCGCTCTCGAGGAGGAGGTATTGAAATCGTCGGCAATTTGGGGGTGCGTGATATGCCACACGTGCAGTGGCGGCTGCCCCAATGCCATAGACGTGGCTTGATCACAACTTCGACCACACGGCCTTTCTCATTGTTGCGGCAACGTTCGAGGACGGATGGAACACTGCGTTTATGGTGGGCAGTGCCCACCCTACGAAAACTGCTCGCAGGCGCATGGAGCGAGAGCATCTTACCCGCACCCACGCCGGAAGGCAGCCGAGACGCCCGTGCGTGCGGAACCGAATGCATCGTCACGGCCTGCGCCATGCGCCAAATGAACCTCGAGGTGCGCTGCACCCTTGCCGGGAAACTGCCGTCATGCACTTTTCCGAGATCGTGGGCCTGGCGCTTGGAAAAGGCGATGTGCGCGCCTGGTCCTCCAGGCACCTAATGGACCCGGCGCCTTTTCTCGAGAGCAGGGGGGTGGTCTGACACCTTCTCCCCCTTCGGACGGCATCCGGCCCCGTGCTACAAGAGGCTTCCCGACCATGAAAAAGACCCTCAAGCCGTTGCTCCTGATTGTGGCAGGGCTGGTACTCGGGTTCCCGCTATTCAGTCTGACCTATTATACGATGGTCCGTACCTCCACGCCCCAGTTTTGTGCCTCCTGTCACGAGATCCAGCCCGCCTTCCACAGTTGGAAAACATCGAGCCACGCCAGCAACAGGAGAGGATTCGTGGCCGATTGCATGGACTGTCACTTGCCGGCGCCCCACGACACGTGGAACTTTTTTTACACAAAGACCTTGCACGGCATCAAGGACATCGCCGTGCACGTGGCCGGTGGCCAATACGACCGAGCGAGGCAGAGAGAAAAGGCCTATGCCTCCTTTTCCAATCATCAATGCATGAAATGCCACAGGAATCTTCTCCACATTCCGGGTAAACGGGGGGCGATGCTGGCACACAGGACGGTGCTCTACCCACGACCGGGTTACGAAAAGCGATGTACGGACTGTCACCGCAACCTCGTACACGTGGACAGGGATCGTTACGCCTATGGACTTTGAGTGCCCTCCTGAACGAAAACAGGACGGGAAAGGAAGGAACAAGGGGAAATGAAAGGGATATGTGCACGACCGGGCGGCGGGATGGTGTGGGCGGCGGTGTTGGCTTTCGTCATGGTCTTCGCGGTGCGCGCCGTCCAGGGACAGGGGGGGGAAAACCTTCCCAAAATCAAGGAATTTCGGATAGAGCGCAGCCTTTCCAAGGAGGCGGTGGCGTGCATCGAATGCCACAGGCGTGAGCATCCCGGTCTTTTCGCCGACTGGGCGGCAAGCCGGCACGCGAGTGCCAACATCACCTGCATTGACTGTCACCAGGCCGAATCCTTCGACCCCGATGTTTCCAAGCAGCACTACGAGCAGTACGAAAAGAGCAGCAGTCCCTACGGCACCAGGGAGTATCGCGTGCCCGTTGCCGGTGTGGTCACCCCCAAGGACTGTTCGAGGTGCCATCCCGACGAGGCCCTCCAGTACGGGAGAAGCAAACACGCCAATACGGTGGGGATCATGTGGAAGATCGACCCCTGGCTGAACCAGGGGTTGAACTCGAGCCTCGAGCGCCAGTCCGGCTGTTTCCATTGCCACGGCACGGTGCTCAAGACAAAGGACGGAAAGCTCGATCCCGACACCTGGCCCAATGTGGGTGTGGGCAGGGTCAATATGGACGGGAGCAAGGGGAGCTGCACGAGCTGCCACACACGCCACCGGTTTTCCGTAATGGAAGCCAGGAAACCGGAGGCGTGCGGTCAGTGCCACCTGGGCCCCGATCATCCCCAGATAGAGATATACATGGAATCCAAACATGGCGACATCTACACGGCCTTCGGGCAGGAATACAACTGGCAGGCCGCACCGGGAACCTGGACACCGGGGGTGGATTACAGGGGACCCACCTGCGCCTCCTGCCATATGTCCGGCGCGGGCACGGTGCTCACCTCGCACGATGTGACCGAAAGGCTTTCATGGGAGCTCCAGGCTCCCCTGACCGTTCGCCCGGAAGACTTCGAGGCCTTCCCGGCAAAGACAAACTGGAAGGTGGAGCGGGAGAAGATGATCGCCGTCTGTGTCCAGTGCCATGGCCGCAATTGGGTGGACGCTCACTACACCAAGCTGGACGGGGTGGTGCGGGAGTACAACGAGGTCTACTTCAAGCCGGCCAAAGCCATGCTCGATGAGCTTTACGGGAAGGGCCTTCTCGGCAAAGAGCGTTTTTTTGATGAACGGCTGGAGGTGGAGTACTACGAGTTGTGGCATCACGAGGGGCGAAGGGCCAGGATGGGTGCCGCCATGATGGCCCCCGACTACGCATGGTGGCACGGCTTTTACGAGTGCAAGAAGCGCTACAACAACTTCATGGAGGAAGCACGCCATCTGGCGGAGACCGGTCAAAAGGCTTACAAGGCCCCGGACTTTCCCAACGCCACCGGCGATACCGCCAAGCCCCGGGAGGTGTTCGGAAAGTAACATGCAGCCTCACCTGTGAACAGGAGGACCAATGACAGCGACCGAGACCAGGCCAGTGCCTGCAGAGGACCATCTCGATCTTCGGACCCTCGAGACACGCGAGATCCCGGAAGCGCTGGCCGATTATCTGCGTGCCTGCCGGCTCGCAGGGATCTTCACGGTGCGTATCGTGCACGGCGAGGACGGCGTCCTGCGCGAGACCGTGTGGCAGTGCCTCATGAAGGACGCGCTCGTGGCTTTTTTCGGGCAGGCACCTCCCGAGAAAGGGGGGCAGAACGCAACGGTGGTGAAGCTCAAGAAGCCGGTGTGATGTATGGGCTTCTAATCCATCTTCCCGCATAATTTGTCTGTCCTTAATTTCGGCAGGCTTTCCGGATAGTTTTTCTGCACGAATTCGATGAGCCTTTCCCGCACCTCGCAACGCAGCTCCCAGGCCGAGGAGGAGTCCGCGGCGCTGATTAGGGCCCGGAGCTCGACCGTGCGCTCGGTGGCGCTCGTAACCTGGAGTACGCACACGCGGCCGTCCCACCGTGGGGAGGCCTTTGCGATCCGCTCGAGCTCCTCCCGCACGGCCTGAATGGGAACGCTGTAGTCCATGTAGAAAAAGACCGTGCCCAGAAGATCCGAGGACACACGGGTCCAGTTCTGAAAGGGTTTTTCCAGGAAATAGCCGATGGGTACGATGAGCCGGCGAAGGTCCCATATGCGCACCACCACATAGGTGAGGGTGATCTCCTCGATCCTTCCCCATTCGTTTTCCACGATGACCACGTCGTCCAATCGGATCGGCTGGGTCAGGGCTATTTGGATGCCGGCGAGCAGGTTGGCAAGGGTCTTCTGGGCCGCAAGACCCACCACCAGGCCGGCAAGCCCTGCTGAAGCCAGGATGCTCGTCCCAAGCTGTCGAAGCTTTCCGAAGGTCATCAGGATCGCGCCCAGTGCCAAGACGGTCACCACCGCGATGACCACCTTGCGCAGGACCTGCATCTGTGTCTGGATCATTCTTGCCCGCAGGTTGTCCTTGACGTCTACCTGGTACCGGCTGGCCACTACCTCCTGGAAAACCGACGTCAGTCTTATAATCGTCCATGCGACCGCGATGATAAAAAGCAGGCTGAGGATTTGGGTGATGAAAGTCAGAACCTGCTGGGGCACCCTCATGAGGGGAAGCAGAAACTGGATCGTGAGCACCGGGATCATCAGCCGTGAAGGCTTGCGAAGGTGCGCGAGAAAGATATCGCCTATCGGAGTATCCGCCTCCTTGACGAGGCGTCCGGCGACCCGGAAGACGATCTGGTGGATGATCATTCCCAGGACAATCGCCGTCAAAAACAGACTTGCCGGGCGCATCCAGTTTTCCCAGCTCCATTGTATCCAGCTCACGTATATTCCCTCCATCCGCGACCTCCTCGGACAAATAGAGCAATTCCCGTTGCCTCGTTCCCTGGCGCAACCAAGAGGCGATTTAGCATCAAAGGCACCGGCCGGTCAAAGGGCAGGGACCGCCTACCGGGCACCTGCCCGGCGGCCTTGACGAAAATGTCCTGCTCGGAAGAAATGTTTTCGGTTTTCGGGTTTTACCCCTCCTGTTCAACTCCCTGTCGATCCGTGGTCCGAAAGCGGCCGAACCCGTTACAACCGCAAGAGAGTGAGAGGCGCCCTTGCGCACCGGGCGCGGCGGGTCATCGACCGAAATGCCGTTCTGTGAGCTCCGTGCGGCCTTATTTCCTGGAGCCTGGCAGGTCAAAACCTCAAGGGTGGAGGTGTCTGTATGCGAACTTGGGGCGGTGCATGCTATCCCCTGGCCGAGACATGGGATGGGGTGGGGGTGAACTTCGCCCTTTTCTCCGTACATGCGGAGAAGGTGGGGCTTTGTTTTTGGCTCATCCGGTGTTGCCGGGTGGTCTTGGGCGATGGTTCATCGCTTGCCTGGGAGCGCGGGCATCCTGCCCGCACCCCAGGAGCGGGCGAGACACACGCGCTCCCAGGCACCAGCAAACGCTCAACGCCCTGGTTTGCCTCGAAAGGCAGTGCGCTCCTGTAGGGCCTACCTGGCCTGCTGGTCCTCCTTTTGGCCCGGCACCCGGCAACACCGGATGAGCCAACTTCTCAGCCCTTACCCTGACCTGATCCGGTGCAGCGGGTAGAACAGGGCCCTGCAGGGTTGTGTCATCGCCGAGAGTGATCGTGATCGGTTCTTCCGTGCGAAGGTTCTCGACTTGTTCCCACTTGATGGAAATATCCCCCGCATAGGTTGTGCTGAAAAGGAGACTCCCCTGTTGGAGAGATACCCCTTGCCGGGGAAGCGGTCTCCGTTCTTGATCCAGCCCTCCTCGCCAGACGCGCTGCGGGCCTTTTCCTTTCATTTCACTGGGTCGTCGCCCATTGGAGGAAATGGGGGTTGCAGGCGAAATTTGCAGCCCCCATCCGATCGATGTCCACGGACGCGCTCTTATGGCGACGGTCAGGCGTCGGGCCCATGTTTGTAAATATGCACGTCCCGCTGGGGGTAGGGTATGGTGATGCCGTTGGCGTCGAACGCCTTCTTGACCTTCTCCATGGTGTCGAAATAGACACCCCAGTAATTTTCGATCCTGACCCACGGCCGGACAACGAAGTCCACGCTGCTGTCACCCAGTGCGATCAATGCGATCTGGGGTGGTGGATCTTTCAGTATCCGTTCATCCTCGGCCAACACAGCGGCTATGGTCTGCTTGGCCTTGTCGATGTCATCCCCGTAACCGATGCCGAATACCATGTCCACTCTGCGGGTGCCCTTGGTGGACCAGTTCACGATGTTGTCCCCAGTGACCTTGGCGTTGGGGATGATCACCGTTTTGTTGTCCGGTGTTTTCAGCGTGATGGTGAATATCTGGATATCCTCCACCGTGCCGGCCACGCCCCCCCCCTCGATGTAATCACCCACCCGAAAGGGTCGGAACAGGATCATCAGAAAACCGGCCGCGAAGTTGGCCAAAGAGCCCTGTAAAGCCAAACCGACGGCCAAACCGGCGGCACCGAGAACGGCGATAAAGGAGGTGGTTTGAATGCCTATCTGGCTCAAGGCGGCGATCACCACAAAAACCAGCAGACCCACATAAGCCAAGTTGCCCACGAAACTGTTGATGGTTTCGTCGATGGCCCCGCGACGCATGATCCTGCGCAGCAGGTTGCGCAGGGCCATGGCGACCCAGCGCCCTATGACAAGGATCACGATGGCCGCGAACACCTTCAAACCATACAGCACGATGAGCTCCCACATCCTCTCCACCAACACATTAATGTCCATAAACCCTCCTGCGTCTGAATCTGGTCGCTGCTGAGTTCTCCCATCAGTCTGGGTCTTTGAAGAACCGAATATACTGCAATGAGGTCACAAAACGGCCCAATGCCCATACACAAATGCATCTTGCAGCCAATGCCGGCGTCCTCCGGTCTCCGAAATCCGTAGGCATAGTGCCGTTGGGCCTCGGGTTTCGGAGACCCTACGGCCTTGGCCTGAATCATAATCTACAACTTGTGGACGGACACTGTCTAATGAAGTCCCGCCTGGCACATATAATTCCCTCACCCTTGTGGGACAAGGGTGGGATGAGGGTGCAGCCGTGCGATTTTTGAAGCCCTCGCCGGGTCTTTCCCGTTCAAAAGGGAAGGGGAGATTTGAGTTGTGCGTCAATTCCCTCACCCCGCCCCTCTCCCACGGCCGGAGAGCGAGTATCAGGAACTGGCCGAAACAACTTGTCAAGGCCCTCTTCCGAGCCGACCTCACTTCGGGCAGTGCCGGTCTCACATGGCCGCAGCCTTGCCCGAATTGGGGTCTTCGTAACGTAGGCGTCGCCCACGGAAAAGACAGGATTCCGAGACTGGTCGAATGTGGCCGAAACGATGATCAATGCCGCATTCCGGGTCGCGTGCCTGCACGATCGCGTTGATGAACGTTTCTCTGCGTGACTAACTGCATCACGTTCACCGGGTCGCGGCTTTCCCACACATCCGATGAAAAATCCTACAGGCCTTCAGATATTACATTTCACAAGGATAGAGGGATCTGCCCGAGTAAGGCGTACACGGGTGTACGTCGTGGAGGGCAGCGGCCAATAACGCCGCAAAAGTCGATACATGGACGTCCGTAGTAAAGAATCCAAAGCCTTGTCGCCCTGCGTGCACTTGCCGCACGTTGGAGGGCTGTCAACACACCGACGGATTGAGGGATGAAAAAGGACCTCGCACACGCCACATGAGCCTTGCGGGGTCCCTTCTCGACTCTGTCGCCTTCCCGTTGAGACTGAACGCTGCCACCTAGCGGGGAGCAATCCCCAGGCTTCTTATTGTCTCGTAAGTCAGCGCTCCCACAGCGATGCCCTTTTGTCTCTGATATGCCTTCATGGCGGCCTCGGTTCGCCATCCGATAACCCCATCAATGGGCCCAGGGTTGTGTCCCGCATCGGACAGGGCGGTTTGGAATCTCCTTATGAAATCAGGGGATACATTGGTCTCACACAGGATCTGTTTCCATTCCATCCTTCCCTCTGTCACCTGTTCGGTTTTCGTGAGGCTCTGATACTCAGCAGGTATGGGGGTCTTTCTCTCCTGGGGAGGCGACACCATTTTCTTGACCTTCACGGTATTGTAAACAGCCGGGATCTCGATGGTTCGTGTCGTCGGAGACTTTACCATCACCCTCTTTTTCACCGTCTCATATTCCGCAGGTATGGGTATCTCCCGCGTGGTTGGGGGGCTCACCATCACCTTTTTCCTCACTGCTTCATACACTGCGGGGATCTCCACAAGGCACATGATTTCACCTGTCGCATTATCCATTTTCTCAATGGGCCCCCGCCCCTTCTTCCACACAGTTTCCGCGGGCTTTACCAAAACCCTCTCCTCCTGCCATTCATACTTGGCCTCGACTCTCTCCTTGCGGGAGGAGGCTTCTTTAACGAGGACCCTCTCTTCCACCCACTCATACTGCGCCGGGACCACCTCCAGCTTTTTGGAAGGCCCGCTGACAAGCACCTGCTGCTCCACCCATTCGTATTTCGCAGGTATCACCTCGATCCGTTCGGAAGCCCCTCGTTTCAGCACTGTTTCCGTTACCGCCTTGTAAGTGGGAGGTATGAATACCCTTGCGTAGCACTCTCCCGCTTTGGCGTTCGGGGGCAGCAACATTGCATCGCCGGCAGCCCCTGGTTTCTCCATCGCTTCCCTGGCTTTCGTCTCCGATGCCTCGGCCAACTTGGATTCTTGTTCCAATTTCCTCTCATATTCGGCCAGGGCGGCCTGTTGTTCTTTGGTGGTGGATTCAAGCTGTTTTATTTGCTTGTTTTTTTCTGCCAATTCACGCTGTAACTGACCAGGGTCATGCGCACAACCGAAAGAGATAAATAGGGCACCCAAACTAAAAAAAGCCATGATTCTCTTAACCATCTTCTTCCCTCCTTTGACGTTGTCGCTTGTTGGCGACTCCGTTTTGCTTAAACTCAAAACGCGCAAAAATAACCTCCGACGCTGATGGGCCGGTCCATCACCCCTGTATTCGGCTGGGCGCTGCGATGATTGCGCATCGAGTCCTCGCCCCTCTATTATTGCACGAGCACCGAGTCAAAGCTCTGTCACCTCACAACCCCAGATCGTTTCCTTTTTCTGTGAAGCAGGTCCTGCCGAACCTCAACCTCGGTGCGTAGCTTTATCCGTGCTCCCCTTAAAGACCCTGAAACCCTGTCTGGCGAATTGGCTACGGGAATCCTGTTCCCACATCTCCCTCGCCCTCTAGAAGACTGTTTCGAAAGCGCAATTTGTGCACGCAGGAGGTTTGGATGGGGACATTCCTAACATACCAAAAATCTCCTGCCTACAACAAAAACTATTGCAAAAAACGAATTGCCTGTCAAGATGTAAGAATCTCATTCTCGGGGATGTCACTATCTCACATCTCGCAGGATAGGTACGAAATGTCGGCTCCATTACGTTATGCCGTAATACTCTGCAATCCGGAGGCCAGTCGATCAGCAATTGCCGCTGGTCACCCGATGAAGAGGCGGCGTGGATTTATCCGTAATCCGTCCCCTTTTCCAGAGCTCCGGGCACTCGAAACCGCCTGCTTGGGCAAAGGGCGGGGCGTCTTTCAGGCCTAGGATTGTGCTCACGCTAAGCAGTGGGCCTGGCGAGGGGACACTCCACCTGTTGGATCCCTTGATCGCTGGGCAACGCAAGGCGGAGCAAGGACAGGGGACTGTAAGGGTAGCGCATCCAAATCGGTCCTCAACCGTTGATCGGTTTTTGGCCCTTCGCATTTGTGGCCCTCTGGCCGCTATGCCATGGCTCCGGAGGACTTCTACAAGGTCCAAAAACCTGGGAGCAAATCTCCCCGATTTCGGTCGATTTTCGACACCCCAGTATGAAGAAGGAAGGGTTTTACAATGGGTTTTGTTTCTGATTTTAAACATCCTGATAGGATTGAGCATAACTCACTCTGGTTCATGGTTCATGAGCAAAAGATAGTCGTGTTCTCGCAAAATGAAGCAGCATTAATCCCCCGATACAAACGTTTGGTAGAAAATAGTATCATATCCGATCATATCCAGTACATGGGTGCATACAACACTGTACCATGCTATGCTGCTGAAATAGTAACAAACGAGGATCTCCCGAAGTGTTTCTCCGTTCATCCACCTCTTTCCCTCGTAAATGAAATAGGAGTTGACCTTGTCCGGGTTGCTGGTCTTGCTATCCAGTTTATCAACTGGAGCAGAAATCACAGGTATTGCGGTAAGTGTGGAAAGCTAACGGAAGATAAAAAGGATGAAAGGGCAAAGATATGCATTGACTGCGGTCAAGTCTATTATCCCCGTCTTTCACCTGCCATAATAGTCGCGGTGGTTAGAGATGATCTGCTTCTCATGGCAAGTTCTCCCCGTTTTCCATCAAACTTCTACAGTGTTCTCGCAGGCTTTGTGGAACCTGGTGAAACCCTTGAGGAATGTGTAAAGCGTGAAGTACGTGAAGAGGTTGGCATTGAGGTTAAAAACATAAAATATTTCGGAAGCCAGCCTTGGCCATTTCCGGACTCACTTATGATCGGCTTCACAGCAGAGTATGAGAGCGGTGAGATAAATACTGATGAAAATGAAATATCAGCGGCAGCCTGGTTTGCACGGGATCAGATACCTCGCATTCCCTTGAGTATAAGCATCGCGAGAAAACTTATAGACTGGTTTATGGAAGGTAAGAATAGGATATTAATTGGTTAACAACAGTGCTATATCCAAATCACTGTAATATACAAGTCACTGTAATCTGCTATACGTAAAACATCACTTCTGTTTTTATAGATGTTTCCTTATATTTTTTCACCTCCGTTCTGGATTTTACATTTATCGCTCTTATATTAACTCGATAGAAGGGATATAATTCAAAAGCTTTTAAGTTCCAACTCTTTTGACCATGAAAAGGAGGTTTTGATATGAGATCATTGATGATATTTTCCGTGGTTATGGTATGCTTGATTCCATTTTTTGGTATGATTTGCAGTATTTCCACTGGACAACCTACGGACATTTCAAGAAAGAAAACAGAAAGAGCAACAGTGGCAGGGGGATGCTTCTGGTGTGTGGAATCTGACTTTGAAAAGGTTGAAGGTGTTATCAAAGTAAATTCAGGGTATACGGGTGGTGAGAAGGTGGAGCCTTCCTATAACGAAGTCTCAAGCGGAACAACCGGTCATGTTGAAGCTGTACAGGTGATTTATGATCCTCAAAAGATAACCTATAAAGAAATCCTCGATGTTCTATGGAGACATATCGACCCCACTGATGCCGGGGGACAATTTGTCGACAGGGGAAATCAGTACAGGAGTGCCATATTTTATCATAATGAAGAGCAAAAACGGATCGCCGAACAATCGAAAAGAGAGCTCGAAAAGTCCGGTGTCTTTGAGAAACCCATAGTAACCGATATTATCAGGTTTGATAAATTTTACACTGCTGAGGATTACCATCAGGATTATTATAAAAAGAACCCCATAAGGTATAAATACTACAGGTGGAATTCCGGAAGAGATCAGTTTCTTGAAAAGGTATGGAAAGATCAAAAAAAGGATAAGAATATGGGCAACTCAAAGTACCATAAACCCAATGATGAGATACTCAGAGCAAAGTTGACCGATCTCCAGTATGATGTAACACAGAATGAGGGCACAGAACCGCCCTTTAAAAACGAATACTGGAATAATAAAAAGGAAGGTATTTATGTTGATATTGTCTCAGGGGAGCCGCTCTTCAGTTCAACAGATAAATATGATTCCGGCACCGGATGGCCGAGTTTTATGAGACCACTCGTAAAGGAGAATATTGTTGAAAAGGCCGACAAAAAGCTATTTGTGACCAGGACCGAAGTGCGAAGTAAGTATGGGGATTCACACCTTGGCCATGTTTTCACGGATGGACCTCCTCCGACCGGGCTCAGGTACTGCATGAATTCCGCTTCATTAAAATTTATCCCCAAAGAGGATCTCGAGAAGGAAGGGTATGGAGACTTTAAAAAGCTTTTTGTGGAGTAAGTCGACATCAGGAGATATTTGAGGGTTAACAGTAGGGGCGAAGAGATTCTTCGTCCCTACGTTTTCAAGCGTAGTGTTCCTTTGAATTATATGACTCACTCCACGCCCGGTATCCCCGGCCTTACCTTCAAAACAGATTCCTTCTTAATTGTAACCGTACCCGGCTTGGCCCCTTTCGGCTTTGAAACATATTTTGCCTGTGTGCACGACACAGCAGTGACTCCGCCAATCCTTGCTTTGCTGTGATAGGCCGCAATAGCTGCCGCCTCCTTCAATACAGCCTTATCCGGCGCTTCCCCGCTCTTTTCTCTCAATATGACATGACTGCCAGGCATACCTCTTACATGAAACCAGTAATCGTTAGGCTTGGCGATTTTAAGGCTCAAATAATCATTGTCAGCGTCTGTTTTGCCAGCAAGCACAGTCCAATCTCCCCGGAGGCGGTACTCAGTTATGCTATGCTTTTCTCTTTCCATCGCTCCTTTAACGTTATGCAGACTTGATAACGATAACATAGCTCTTGTTAAATGAACGTGTCTTTATGAAATTACTTAACACCGGATCTCTTCGCATATCTCTCTTCTTACATCAAACTCGTTGATAACACCTTTCCTAAATCATGGCGAGGCTGCTGTCAAGCCGATAAAGCTTATCCCCGCCAGCGTGAAATAGAGCGCCTTCGGGTCGGAATCCACCATCTGCGTACACCGCTATCCCTTGAGGGCGAAAATGGTCGAACGCCTGGCGGATTACCGGTCGAGCAGCTATCGCCTCTAAATTTAGGATACCGGGGGCCTGAATGGCTGAAGACCGAGACGATTCTCTCTCAATTCAACGCCCTGAATGCCCATCAGGCATAAAGGGCTAAAGTGCTGCTCTATACCGAAGAGCAAAAGCGGCTGTGTGAAGACTTGGAACATGGTCTCATTTTGGGAACGAGCGAATTCGTGAAAAGACTCCGGGACGCGTTTCTGTCCGATTCTCCGCAAAAAAAAGAGCGGTGTCAGCACCGAAAAGTGCGGATAGATGCCGATCCGTTCGAGATCATCCACAAGGCGGCGGCGATGTTTGAGGTCGACATTCGGTTTTGCGGACATTCCAGAAGGATACCCAAAGAAGCCAAGGAGAGCCGGGATCTTCTCGCATTTTTCCATAGGGAAACCAGGATTGCTGACAAATGAGAGAATCGGTGAGCTTTTCTGCGTCAGCTATTATTCGATCACTCATATTGTGAAAACGGTGCAAGAGAGACTGGGGACGGCTAAAGTGCTTATGGAGAAGTTCATGAATGTTTATTCACTATTCAAGATTTGACCCCATTCCGCCAAAAAACGCGTGTGTATAAGCATTCTTGGTCGGTGCAGCGAACACGGATCATGGTGTTGTCTCGGATTCTGTTTTACCCCGAAAACCATGCACGAGTTCAATCACGACTTCAACAAGAAAAAGAGCCAGTCCAATAGGTGCGACCCATCTCATGAACCAGACGGGTACCAGATAGGAGCCAAACCATGCATCCTCTCCGCTGCGCGTAAAGTCAAAAGCCGCAATGAGAGTGGCGTAAAAAAACAAAGCCCCAAAGAAGAGCATCAAAAACAGGTCCACTATCCGAACCAGTCTTCGTGTGCCCCCGGACAGGCGGTTGAACAAGAGATCCACATCCACGTGGGCACCGAGTTTTTGGGCCCGTGCAAGACCCAGGAACCCCACAAAGATCATCATGTACTCGCCCATTTCGACACTCCCAGGGATGCCGGAAGAAAGAAAAGAGCGTCCGAAGATATCAGCAGGAATGTAGCCCACCATGGCCAGATGGCATGCGACGACAACGCCCCAAAAAGCAAAGTCCACGCTCCAATACAGCCGGAGAAGCCACCTAAAGGGCTTATTCATGTTCTCAATCCCGCGCGTTCTGCTTATTCCCGGGGTGGAAGTCCAAGCTTGGCACTGCCACCCCGACTCCTCAATGTGGCTATTGCTTCCCGCTCAATTGTGCGGCCACTTCAGACGGGCTGATGTACTTCTTGTGGATCTCGGCAGCTTTCACCTCAGTCTTGTATATTTCCATAAATTCCTCTGCCGGAACACCTTTTCCTTTCGCCTCCTCCAGCCAGGATTCCCAGATCATAGGGACGACCTTCTCTCGTGCTTTTCTTTTTTCTTCGGGTGCCCACTCAATGAATTTCACACCCATTTCCAGGAGCGCCTTCACATCATTCTTGGTCCAGGTCGCGATATAATCCTCCCACTTGCCGACCATCTCTTCACGCAACGTGTCCAACGTCTTTCGGTCTTCAGGAGACAAACTGTTATAGGTCTTCAGAGACATTGCCGTGTAGGTCAATGAGTACACGCCTGCACCACAGTCGATAACGTATTTGGCATTTTCCCAGTGTTTGGCGCCTAAGACCGACATGTACGGAACCCCTGTCGCCCCATCGATGACCCCACGCTGCAGTGCCTCATAAATCTCGGGATATGACAGTGCTACGGGTTGAGCTCCCCATGCGGCCATCATTTTCCCAATAAGTGCATAGCTGCGCAATCGCAGACCCTTCATATCTTCGACCTGGTCTGCCGGTTTTTTGAGCTGCGTCGCCATGATGTCGCAATTGGAAGGCCACAGCAAAACGAGACCGTTCTGCTTCTCCCATTCGTCTCGGAGAGGCTGGTAGGTGTGGTACATCTTCCAAATCGCCCGACCCTGTGCATATGGACTCTCTGTAATGAAGGGGAGCTCAAAGCCACGTGTCAACACGAACTGGTGGGGACTGTATCCGACTGCGCAGAAAATCATGTCGGCCAGACCCTTGCCGCACAAACTCGCCAGATCCTGGGCTTTCCCAAGTGTCCCGGAAAAGTAAGGTTCCACTTTGTATTTGCCGCCTGTCCGCTTTTCAAATTCCTTCAGAAAATAATCCTCGGCTTTCCACTCGGCTTTGGCCAAAGTACAGACGCGCTAGGTGCGTAGCGCAATACGTCGAGCAGTGACTCGAGCGGCTCACCTTCGAAATAGGTCAAGTCAGCGTCGCAGAATGAGTTGTTGTAATTTTTCGCGCGCCGAACATTCGACGGATGGAGGCGATCACATCGGTGAACGTCGGGTCTCAC
>ENA-OSEO01000333-OSEO01000333.1-sediment-metagenome-genome-assembly--contig:-NODE-333-length-128243-cov-6.895128_pt1 | contig 128243 bp, 111 predicted proteins | sample MGYA00237883_ERZ534232 | MGnify/ENA metagenome assembly ERZ534232
GAACCCTTTTTGACAAAAAAGGGTTCCCCCCAAATCTCCCCCTATCCTTCCCCATACTCAAAATGCACGGCATCCCGCAGTTTTTGCCAGCGGCCGCCCCAGACACCGCCCAGGGATTCCCATTTTTTCCCTAGGAATTCGTAATCCTCGACCTTCCAGGTGATCCGGCCGTCCAGCCACAGGAACAGATCGATGGCCAGGCGTTGGCAGTGCAAGGAATGGGCGGTGCGGCTCTTGCCGGCCTTGACGTACAGGGCCTGTTGCTCGGGCGTGCGGAAGGCCTCGCCCAGGGTGATGTCCACGCCGGGCCGGGCCAGGGCAAAGGCCAGAAGGTCAGCCACCATACGGGTAAATTGGCGCTGTTTTTTTGACAGAATCACGGGGCCTTGCCTCCAAGACAGACGGGAAGTTCTGCCGCCATTAGCGAAGATCGACACGGGTTTTCAGACAATTTCATGGCACGGTTCCTCTCGAAAGACCGGGGTGACCCGCACCTGGCCGCTTGAGGGCAGGAGGGCGTCGCCGGGCCGGTCCAGGCAAAAGGCGAACAGGTCCCGGCCGCCGGTGAAGGTCTTGTAGGTCTCGTCGCCTCGGGAGTAGGCCGCTTTGATCCAAGCGCGCATGACATGGGCCTTGACGTGGCGGCTCTGCCGGCGGCCCCAGGCCTCGCCCACGAAAACCTCGCCCAGGATGCGTTCCAGCTCCGCCTGCTCGGTTGGGATGGGGATGTTCTCTCCGGCTTCGAGCTGCGCCCGGAATTCGGGGCAGGCCCGGGTGAGCATCACGGGCGTGTCGGCCGCCACCTCCCGCTTGACCTCGGCGCTGACCCGGGCCAGGGCCTCCTCGGCCGCGGCCCGGCTGTCCAGGTAGAAGTAGCCGCGATACGCGGGACAGTCTCCTTCGGGCGGTTCGCTCAGTCCGCACTTGGCGGCGAGGCTCAGGCGGTGCTGGAGCCCGTGCAGCCGGAACAGCTCGGCCACGGTCTGAGGGAAAACCTCGATCTTCCAGCAGCTCCGGCAGCGGCTGTGGATCAGGCCGTAGTATGTGAAGAAAATTTTGTGGAAGAGGTGGCAGTCGCGGCCGGCCGGGCGGGTGAAGAGCCAGGCCGCGTCGTGGTCGTGCCCACGGCGGCGATCGATGCGGAAGTCGGGCCGAAGGAAATAGCGGCCTCTGTCCAGCAGGGGTTTCACCCGGGAGATCACGTCCCAGCGAAGCAAGTGGCTGTAAAAATTTTCGGGCATCGGTTCACTCCTTTATCTGTCGAGCTTGCTGTTCAGCGGAAGAAACTCGGTCCAGCCGCGCAGGGTCCAGCGGGTGACGAGGCGGGCCGGGGCGTTGCGGATTTCCTCGACGGTGATGTCCAGGGCTTGGACCACGTCCGCGCCCGCGAGGTGGGCCTCGTAAATCTCCTCGGCCAGCGGCTCGATCTCGGGCGGGGCGTAGAGGTTCTTGACCAGGAGTCCATCCGGGCCGGGCTTGATCCAGAGGTTGCGGGCGATGGGAACCTGGAGCGGCCCGGGACCGAGCAGGATGAAGGGCCGCCGGCGGAAGGGGCGCTGGCACAGGCCGTCGAATCGGAGCACTTCCCCGGGCCGGTCCGTGGCCGGGAAAGGCAGCCAAAAGACGACCTGCCGGTTGGCGGCCGCTTGACGGCGCTTTATCGGCCGGCTGGTCGCCGTTCGACGGCTGGTTTCGGGATGCGGGCTGCTTTGGATGATGTACATGGGTTTTCCTTGGCTTTGGGGCGCGCGCCAGGGGAGAGTGTGAGGGCGGGGCGGGGCTGGGTCAAGGCGGCCGGGCGCGTCTAATCGCGTCCAGGCCCGTGGTCAAATTGCGTCAGGTTCGCGTCAGATCGCAGCTTGGTTTGACAGGATCGATGGCTTGGGATACCTTTTCCGCATCAGCATACAACCAAGGGTCGGTTCGGCCGGCCCGCGAGGGAGGACGATCCGCATGGTCCTCGGCAGAAGACTCAAGGTCTCGGCCCCGGTTTTCCTGGACATGACCCGGGAGAAGTTTCAAACCGCCCTGGCTACCGAGTCCGGGCCGCACCTGGCCTGGTTCAGTCTGAACGACGCCTGCAACCTGGATTGCAAGTACTGCTTCGCCGACGCCCGGTATCTGTCCATGGACCCGGACAAGCCCATCGAGGATTTCCTCAGCACGGCCGACGTCAAACAGATCGTGGACAACGTGGTGGACAGCGGCACGCAGCAGATCATGTTCGCCGGCGGAGAACCCACGCTCCGGCGGGACCTGGCCGAGATCGTGGCCCATGCCTCGGCGCGCATCCCGGTGGCCATGAACACCAACGGCTATCTGATGACCGAGGCCATGGCCCGTGAGCTGGCCCAGGCCGGGCTGACCCAGGTCAAGGTCAGCGTGGACGGCCTTCGGGAGCGGCACGACTGGAACCGCGGGCCCGGGTCCTACGACCGGGCCATGGAGGCCTTGCGGATGTGCAAGGAGGCCGGCATCCCCACGGTCATCCTCATCATGACCCTGTCGGCCGTGAACTACGACGACCTGCCCGCGCTGCTCGAACTGACGCTCAAGTCCGGCGCGGACTTCACCCTGGTCGAGTTCCTGCCCATCGGCAAGGCGGCCGGCCGCAAGGAATGGTGCCTGACCCGGGACCAGGTGCGGGATTTCCAACACCTCCTGGCCCAGGCCCAACAGGACCACGGCTGGACCCGGGTGGCCTTCGAGAACCGCTACATCGTCTCCGAGGACGAGCACTGCAAGGAGGTCTGCCTGGACCCGTTCCGGCCCTGTGGTTTCGAGGATTTTTGCGTGGGCTGCATCAGCGGGATATACAGCTACGTGATCAACGCCCGGGGCCAGGTGGCGGCCGGGGACATCATGACCCTCGAATGCGGGGACCTGCGCCAGGAAAGTCTGGCTTCAATCTGGAAGAATGCGGAGTTGTTTCAGAGGCTTAGGGACAGGGAAGGGTTGGGTGGCAAATGCGGCCGGTGCAAATATCGGTACATCTGCGGGGGATGCCGGCGGCGGGCCTATGCCCTGACCGGGGACCTGATGGCCGCGGATCCGGGTTGTTGGGTGGATCCGGCGGATTGTTTGGTGGATTAAGGGGGCGGTTTCAAATCACCCCGTAAATCACCCTTTGGGGTGATGTTCCATTTTCTGAGAGGATTATAGTTAAATCATCAATGAGCAATCATTGTTTGCCTCTTAACTCCCTCCGGGAGCCCTGATCCGCCTGGCCAAGGCATTAAAGATCAGGGCTCCCCTCCCCTCTTTTTTTAGGCAAGTTTTTTCAATGACTTAGAGCGCCTGTTGGTACATAGCCAAAAGGTCCGCCTCGCTACAGGGTACCGGATTGCGTCTGATCGACACGTCTCGGGAGGCGTCCCCGGCGAGCCGAGAGAGGTCGGCCTCGGAAACGCCCACGTCTCTAAGGCGCGTGGGCAGGCCCACGTCCTGGGCCAGGGCGGTCATGGCCTGGGCGGTTTCCTCGGCCGTGGAGGCCTTGAATCCCATGTAACGCGAGGCCTCGACGTATCGCGGACCCACTTCCTTAGCGTTGTAGCGCATGACGTGGGGCAGCATGAGCGAATTGGCCAGCCCGTGGGGCACGCCAAACGCGCCGCCCAGCGGGTGGGCCAGGGCGTGAACCGCGCCCAGGGCGGTCATGCTGAAGGCGATGCCGGCCAGCATGGAGGCCATGGCCATGTCGGAGCGGGCGTCCAGGTCATCGCCTTTATCCACGGCCTTTTTCAGGCTCTTGCCCACCAGCTCGAAGCATACCCGGTTCAGGCCGTCGGCCACCGGGTTGTAGGTCTTGACCACGTAGGATTCAAGCGAATGCACCAGGGCGTCGAAGCCCGTGGCCGCCGTGACCTTGGGCGGCATGGATTGGGTCAGCTCCGGGTCCAGGATGGCCATGGTCGAGCGCAGGAAAGGGCTGAAGACCACGAATTTGACCTTGGTCTCCGGGTCGGTGATGACCGCGGCCCGGGTGGCCTCGCTGCCCGTGCCCGAGGTGGTGGGCACGGCGATGTAGGGCGGCAGGTCCCGGCTGATCTTGGCCATGCCGCCTTTGAGCACGTTGTAGTCCCCGGCCGAGCCGCCGAAGCGGGCCACCGCGCCCAGCACCTTGGCCTGGTCCATGGGAGACCCGCCGCCGATGGCGATCAGGCCGTCGCAGCCCGCGCTCTTAAAAAGGGCCGCTCCCCGGTCGATGTCCGGAATTTTCGGATTTTCCACGCATTGATCGTACACTTGGGTTTCGATCCCGGCTTTGGCGAGCAGGTCCTGGACCCGTCCGACAATGCCCAATTTGACCATGGTCGGGTCGCAGACGATCAGGGGTTTTTTCATGCCCAGGGCGCCGGCCTGCTGGCCGATGTTTTCGATGGCGCCCACGCCGAATTGTGCGTCAAAGCCGAGCGAGATATCGGTGATACCGCTACTCATCCTAGCCTCCTTGGGTCGATTCCGTTATCGGTTTGAGATTTTGAGTGAAGAAACGCGCTTATTTCTTTTGCCGCAGCCGGGAAGCCGGGACCGGGGCCTCGATGGGGTAGATGGGATTGGCCATGGTCCACCAGCCGGGTTCGGCTTGGTCGGTCAATGCGATGCGGGTGATAAACTTGGCGCCCTTGTATCCCAGTTCCAGGGGGGCTACCAGGCGCAGGGGCGCGCCGCGGTCGTGGCTGAGGGGTTGGCCGTCCAGGTCCAAGGCCAGCAGAATCTCGCGGCCCGGGTCCAGGAGTTCTTTCAGCGGGAAGGATTCCCGGTAATGGGACAGGCCTCCGGGTTGGTGGCCGGTCGTGCCCAGGGAATGAAACACGGCGTAGCGCGCGCCGGCCTTCGGTTTCACGCGCTTCAGAATCTCGGCAAAGCGAAATCCGCCCCATCGAACGTCCTTCACGGACCAGCCCTCCACGCAGTGAAAGTCCGACACCTGTTCGATTTGGGTGAAGGCGCGCAGGTCCGGGTAGCTGAAAGAGGCCGGCTTTTCCACCAGGCCCTCCACGAGGAGCTGATACGGCTTCGGCCCCTCTCCCTCGATGGATACCCGGCCGGTGGCGGGATGGAAGGAGAAATTTTCCTTCTCCACCGTGCGGGTCTGGAAGGAGGACATGAAAAAGGCGTAGGCCGCCCTGGGCAGACTCAGGAAGGCGGCCGCCGCGGCCGTAAGTTTTAGAAACGTCCGCCGGCTCTTGAAACTAGCGTCTGGCGGGATAGAATCATCGATCATGGCTTGATTCGGCAGCCGACCCGTAAGTTTTTATCCGAAAGATTCGGTCTCTGCCTGGCATAGTTTTTACTATATTTCAAGTCGGCGGGAATTGCAAAAGCCGGCAAGAATCCCGGGCGGGACCGGGGCTTTTTCCCTTGAAAACACGGGGTCGAAGGTCTATGGTTGACCCGCCAAGAAAATTTTTTAGGTGTGTCGAAGGAGTGATCCCCATGCGTAATCGAATCGTCGCGTTGGCCCTGGTCGCGGTCTTTTTGCTGGCCGCGCCCGCCTTGGCCGCTTCGTGGTACCAAGACAAGAAGTTCCCGCCGGACGCCCTGGTGGCCAAGGTTTGCAACAACGCCTTCAGTAAATCCGACTTCACCTTTTTGAAGATCGCCGGCAAGTATTTGGACGTCAACGGCGCCTATCGCGTCTTCGTGCTGGTCAAGGACAAGCAGGGCCAGGAGAAATTTTTCCCCCAGCCCTTTATCTTCGTTCGTCTGGACACGAACTTCTGGGTCCTCAGTGTCGGCCAGGAAAAGATGACTCTGCTGCCCAAGTGACGGAGCGCCTCAGGCGGAGTACAATCCCACCAGATAAGGCTTTTGCGCGGCAAAGGCCTTGGCCTGTTCTTCGATGGCCTGTTCGGCGTAGCGGATGCTGTAACGCCAGGTCATGTAGTTGAAACTCACGGCCCGGGCGAAGTAGAGCGGCTTCAGGGACTCCACGATGTCCCGCTTCACGCGCGGCGAGCCGGTGTCATAGATGTACAGGAGCTGGTACACAACCTGCGTCCACATGAGGATGTCCAGGTAGTAATGGTCCTGTTCGAACATGTTGGCCAGGGATGTCGTGTCATAGTCGTTCAGGTATTTCTTCAGCAATTTCTCCCGCTTGGCGTACTCGACCTGCAGGTTGTGCTTGAGGGCCCGGATGTCGATCTTGAGGTCCTGGGGCGGGTCCAACTTGGTCAGGCCGAACCGTTTGAGTGGTATGGGTTGCACGCCCGGCTTGTGGTTCAGCCATTCGTTCTTGCGGGTCAGGATCAGTTCGAAGAGGGTGTTGACCACCTGGGTGAACATGGGTCCCAGCTTGGGCGCGCTGGCCTTGTGAATCTTGGCCCCCAACCCGACTTCGCACATCTTGAACCCGCCCAGGATGGCGTTCAGGCTCATGAAGATATCGATGCCGTACTGCCGCGTGGTCTGGGTCCATTTTTTATCCAGCCAGTATTTGGCCATGGCCGGGGAAAATCCGAATTCCCCGCCGATGGGCTGCCGGATGTTCCTTCCCAAGAGACCGTACAGGAGCGGGAAACAGATGTGGTTGGTGATGCTGCCGTCGAACTGGTGCCGGGAGTAGTAGGGCAGGACAAAGTCGTAGCCCAGGAGCAGCGGTTCGGCCAGATACCGGACCCACTCCGGCGTGATGGACTCAAGGTCCGCGTCCACCACGACCACGCCTTTAAGCGTCTCCGCGTTTTTTCGGGTCAGCCGGAACAGGTTGAGGAAATTGTTGCCCTTGCCCCGCACGCCCTTGGGCGTCGAGATGTAATGCTTGGGCGTCTGGGTTTCGGTGCGGAGAAAGGCTTCCCGGGTGTTGTCCGGGCTATGGTTGTCCACGTTGACGATGAGCGTGTTCAGGTTGCCCAGGTACTGGGTGAGGCCCTGATCCACCTGCTGGGTAACGTACCCGATGGAATCGGCCTCCATGTAGGAGGGAATGCCGACAATAAATTCGAGACCGTTGAGCGCGCGGGCCATGGCGGGGGCTCCTTTGAGTCGAAGCGTTGTGATGATGCGGGGTGAAAGCTCTGTAAGATGCCTTGAGTATAGGGAAAACGGCATAGAGTGTCAACCCTGATTCGACCGGGAGATCGGGTGGGCCTGGTCCGCGTTGACAGCTTGAACCGCGTCTCGTTATACTTAAATTTTATTGAATCAGACGAGATGAAACTTCTTTGGTAAAGGAGCGTTGCACATGCCCCAAATTCCCTCGGTTCTCGGCCCGTTGGATACATCCAACCTGGGTTTCACCCTGATGCACGAACACCTCTTGGTATCGCCCCCGGCAACCCTTCGCGACTACCCCGAGCTGCTCGGGCCGGACCCCTTGGAACGGGCCGTGACCAGCCTCAAGGCGGCCAAGGCCGGCGGGGTGGACACCATCGTGGACCTGACCACGCTTGACCTGGGCCGCAACGTGGAGTTCCTGGCCGACGCGGCGCTGAGGAGCGGCGTGAACATCATCGCCAGCACGGGCTGGTGGCTGGACTACCCCCGCTGGTTCGAAGGCGTCTCGGCCGACCAACTGGCCGACCTGTTCGTCCGCGAGATCGAAAAAGGCATCGCCGGCACGGACATCAAGGCCGGGCTGCTTAAATCGGCCAGCGACCTGGGCGGGGTCACGACCGGGGCCGAGACCGTGCTTCGGGCCGTGGCCCGGGCACATCACCGGACCGGCACGCCCATCGTGCTGCACTCCTACGCGCCCGGCCGCGTGGCCTTCGAACAACTGGCCATCCTCAAGCAGGAGAACGTGCCGCTCAGCCGGGTCAAAATCGACCACTGCAACGACACCACCGACGTCGAGTATTTGCTCAAACTCCTGGACCAGGGCTGCTACCTCGGCCTGGACCGCTACCCCGGCCGCCTGGTCAGCCCCACGGCCCGCACCCGCACGCTCAAGGCCCTCATCGACGCCGGCCACGCGGACAGGCTCTGCCCATCGCACGACCACATCACCGTCTGGGTCGAGGCCGAACACCCCATGATCTCCAAAGAGGACCGGCTCAAGGCCAACCCCTACGGCTACTTGTACATGAAAAAGTCGGTCTTCCCCGAGCTTCTGGAAATGGGCGTCTCCCAAAAGGTCATCGACCGTTTGTGCGTGGTCGGACCGAGGAAGTTTCTGGAAGGCAGCTGAGGGAAATGATGAATGACGAGTGAAAGACAAAGGCCCCAAAGTCAAAATTCATCACCCCTCATTCATTTTTTTCACCTAATAAACCGATTCGCTCAGGGAGCGAGTGCTCAAATAAAGCGGGCGACGCATGCGTCGCCCCTGCAATTTTGCCTGGTACTTTTCCCTCGTTCCAGGGCAGAGTTTTGGAATGAGAAAAAGCCACGTCCCGTCATTGCGAGGAGCGAAGCGACGCGGCAATCTCTCATCTTCAGGATTTACTGGCATATTTCATCATATAAATCCTTCCATTTGAGGTTTATTTTTTCAATCAATGCGATTTTCTTATTCCTTGAGCCGGATTTTATCTGCTTCTCGCGTTCAATGGCTTCAGTAATATGCTGAAACACCTCGAAATAAACCAATTTATCAACACAATATCGGGTCGTGAAAGAAGATCCCCGTTTCTCCCGATGTTCTGAAACCCGTCGAATTATATTGTTCGTAATTCCTGTATAGAGGACACGATTAGACTTATTGGTCATAATGTAGACATAGAATTGTTTTGCCATATTAAAAACCAGAGATTGCCGCGTCGTCAGCCATCTTGCGCTAGAGCGCAAGATGGCTGACTCCTCGCAATGACTTTAAACTACAGCGTAATATTTTGCTCGTTTCAGCTTTGATCTATAGAATGAAAAGAGTTAGTTATCTAACATATTGTTTCCTTTGAAGATTTTACTCTATTGGCGTCTTTTTCCCGGTAACGGCTCTTTGCTGCGCTGAACTAACCGGTGGTTGCCTGTTTTGATTCTCGGAAGCCTGTCGCAATGTATCGAGTCTATTAGCTACTATCGGGATCTCCAATACGGCCTTTGTTAATTGCTCTAACGCTCCTACCTGTTTTTCCAAGGCATCGGCTTGTTTTGCTGACCCTTTGTGAAGTTTATAAGCAACAATTGTGTATGCAATCGTTGATATTGCAAGAACGCCGGTAAATACGGCTAATACCCATGTTGCTGCTTCCATTTGAGATAGCCTTTCATCTGGGTGAAATTAGTGTAGTAAAGGAAAGACTAAAATACCAATTTATTTCATCACTCATCATTGCCACTCTCCCGGCCAATGCGGGTGCCAGGGCCGCTCGATCTCGAAGACGCGGGCGGCCTGGAGGACCAGGTCCTCCCGGAACCTGGGGCCCACGATCTGCAGGCCCATGGGCAGCCTGGTCTTGGACAGGCCGGCTCGGACCGTGGCCGCCGGGTGGCCGGTCAAATTAAAGGGGATGGTGAAGGAGGCCACGCCGGCCGGCGGTTGCAAACGGCCCTCGACCTTTTCGGGGAACGGCCCCTGAGCCGGCGGCGGGTCGTAGGGCACGGTCGGGGTGATCAACAGATCGTAGCGCTCGAAAATCCCGGTGCTCCAGTCGTTGATGGCCGTGCGCTTGCGGGCGGCCCGGCCCCAGGCCTCGGCCGTGACGGTCATGGTCTGTTTGACCCCGGCCAGGAAGGTCCGGCCGAACTCGGCCTCATGCTCGGCCAGCAGGGGATAAATCTCGGCGGCGATTTCGAAGGAGCCAAGCAGCCCCCATTCCAGGCCGGCCTGGGGAGGTCCGCCGGGCACGGTTTCCAGGCGGTGTCCCAGCTTTTCAAAGACCTTGGCTCCTTCTTCCACGGCCGCGGCCACGTCGGACTGAACCACGGCGTATCCCAGGTCCGGGGAGAAGCCGATTTTGAGCTTCTGATCGAGGCCGGCCCGTACCGCGTTCAGATAGGAGATGCCCGGGTGGGGCAGGCTGGAGAAGTCCAGGGGCGAGGGGCCCACGACCTGGTCGAGGTAGAGGGCCGCGTCCTCGACGGTCTTGGTCAAGGGCCCCAGGACCGTGGTGTCGCCGTAATACCACAGGGGCAGGGGGGCGCGCGGGATGCGGCCGAAGGTCGGTTTCAACCCGAAGGCGCCGGTGAAACTGGCCGGGATGCGGATCGAGCCTCCCCCGTCGCTGGCCGTGACCAGGGGCAGGACGCAGCCGGTCAGGGCCGCGGACGACCCGCCGCTGGAGCCGCCCGGGGTTCGTTCCAGGTTCCAGGGCGACCGGGTGACGCCGTAAACCAGGTTCTTGGTGATGGCCGTGTAGCCGAACTCGGGCGCGTTGGTCTTGCCGATGGCAATGGCCCCGGCCGCTTTCAGACGCTCGACCAGGACCGAGTCCCGCTCGGCCACGTGGTCCTTGTAGGGCAGGGAGCCGAGCGAGGTGACCAGGCCGGCCACGTCGTCCAGGTCTTTCACGCCCAGGGGCACGCCTTCGAGCGGCCGGGCCTGGCCGCTGGCCGCCCGTTTTTCGGCTTCCCGGGCCTCGGCCAACAGGGTCTCGCGGTCCCGCATCGCCACGACCGCGTTCAGGTCCCCGTGGGTTTCGTCGATCCGGGCCAGCACGGCCTCCATGAGTTCCACGGGCGAGCAGGCGCGGCTTTTGATCCGGGAGGTCAGGTCGATCAGGCTGAGTTCAAGTAGCTCGTTCATGGAGTCACCTCTGAAGAGAATGATGAGTTATGAGGCAGCTTGCCTCCGCCTTGGCGGAGAGCAAGCGGGATGAATGATGAATGAAAGGCGAAGAGTCTAACCACGAAATACACGAAACACACAAACCAAGAATCACTGTTCGTGGCTTTCGTGTATTTCGTGGTTTATGGTTTTATTCACATTCCTCATTTAGTTGATCGTTTGTGGGGCGTCCAGGATCACGTTTTGCGCGGGCGGCGCGAGGTTGAAGGCGAGGTCCCACTCGGCTTTTTGAACGGCTTCGACCAAGAGCTTGCGGATGAGGTGGACGATGTTCAGGTCCACGGTCAGGTTGATGCCCTGGCCCTGGGCCGGCAGCAGGCTCAAGGTGTGGAGTCCCTGTCCCTGGGGCGTGAGTTTCAGCTTGGTGACGAGGATGGGGTCCGGCCCCAGGGGGGTGTCGGCCGCCTCCTGCTGATAGGGCGTGGTGAAGTCGGCCTTTTCCAGGGCCGCTTCCTGCTGGAATTGCTTGAGGGCCTCGCGGCTGTCCGGCGAGACGCGGGGGTCCTGGGCCACGAAGGCTTCCCGCACCTGTTCCAGGACTTGCCAGAAGAGGCGGGTGAAGCGGCGGGTCAGCCAGAAGCGGAACTCGGCGTTTCCGTTCTCGCTGCGGGTCAGTATGCGCATGAGCAGCCGGTCCTCGACCGGGCTGAAGCCGATATTGATTTGGTGCAGGTTGGCCATGCCGCCTTTCCGGCGCGTGAAAGCGATGGGTCGAGTATAGGATCAAGCGGCCCGGCTGTCAACGCGACGTACGGAACCAGGAGGATGGATTTCCCGGCAAGCTTCAGTCCACCATGGGTTCCGACGGGTTCGGCGCATCCCCATCGGACCCTTCGGTTCCGGACCCGGCCCCGTTCGGGGCGGCATAGATGTTGAACAGCGCCTCGGGCCGGGAGGCCGTGTCCCGCGCCTCCTTGAGCAGAAAGCGCTGGTAGGCCTGAATCCAGTGGGAGAGGTCTTCGAAGGACATCCAGGTCGCGGGCCGGAAGGAGACGCTTCGGGAGACCGCGTTCAGGGACCCGCGTTCGACGAACATGAGCCGGAGCTGTTTTTGGCTGGATGGCGCGTCCGGTGGAGTCTCGCAGGCCACGACACTGGCGGCCAAGAAGAAGTCCGCGGGCATGTTTTCCAGGCCCAGCTCCCGGACCGGAAGATTGAAGTGCAGGTAGATGATGTCGTTGGGCCTGAGGTCCAACTTGGTCATCTGACGAACCAGCTTGGCCTTGATCCCTCCGATGCTGATGTCCTCGACCTCGGCCTTGGCCAAAAGCTTCATCTGCTTGAGCGGGATCAGTTCCTTGGGCGAGGACGGCCGGACGATGTTGAGACTGATGGCGAACGGACCGCGCGGTTCGACCCGGACGAAGCGCCGTTTCTGGCCCAGGGTGATCAGCTCGGGTATTTCCAGCCGGATGGCCTTTTCCCGATACCCGCGCGTGGTGGTGTATCCGATGCCCCGGGACTGGGTCTCGAAATTGTAAAACTCCTGCCGGCCGCGCCGGGCCATGCGAAAGGCGACCCGGACCCGTTTGTCCGCGAAGTCCAGGTTGGGGTCGGTGTAGGCGCTGACGTCCATTTCGATCTGCCCCTCGCTGTTCAGTCCCAGGGGCATGCACTTGTAGATTTGGCGGTAGCTCGGGTCGTACACCTCGAGGTCGTACACGCCTCTCAGGTCGATGGAGCGACGGATGATGCCTCGGATCTGGCGGGGGTGGACGACGCGGTCCATGTTGGGGTTGGCCAGCAGGGTCTGGGTCTGCTTGAGAATCCGGCGCAGCACCAGCAGAAAGAGAAGCAGGGCCGCAATCACGCCAAAGATCAGTAGAAACCTTTCCATGTTTTGGCTGAGGTCCACGGTCTGGAAGGTCTGTTGCACCTTCCTGAGGTACGGGCTGACCGAGGCGGCGCGCGGCGCGGGCAGGGGCCCCGCCGTTAGCCATCCGAAAATGTTTGGGGAGAAAAACATGCCTTCTCCAAATCCGCCTCGTAAGAAACTGAGGCGCGTCGCGGTATTCAGGCTTCCTTGCGTGCCCGTCTGGAAAACATATCGGCCGGCGCGCTGGATAAGGATAAGGATTTAAACCAAATTCTGTCCAAAAGTCTTGGCCGTGTCAAGCGCTGGCGGCCGGGCCGGCTGAAAAAAAAGGTAAGCATTCCCCAGCGTTGGCCGGGGCAGGGGAAACGCTCCGGTCTTTCCCGCCCCGGCCTTGTCGGCTATTCCAGGAGCTGATCCCGCAGGGACTGGATCGTTTCGTCGCTGAGTTTCACGTGCTCGCGAAGATAGGCCTCGGGACCGCCGTAGGCGGCGTGCAAATGGTCGAGCAGGCCGGTGATGCAGACCTTGGGCGCGGTGAACCAGGGCTTCAGCTTTTCCGGGTCCAGGCCCCGCTTGCGCATGTTTTCGTTCAAGCGGTCGAGGATGTCGGCGATATAGACGTTGGACAGGCCGTGGTCGTAGATCACGGTCTCCTCGGGCACGCCCAGGGCCAAGAGGATCAGGGCGGCGCAGGTGCCGGCCCGGTCCTTGCCGCCGGTGCAGTGGAAGACCAGGGGTCGGTGCCGGGGTTCGGCCAGGCGGTGCAGGACCGTGCCCCAGGTTTCGGGGTGCTTGTCCACGTTGCGGATGTAACCGTGGGTCATGAAATCGTCGTTCAACCAGTCGGTGTCGCCCTCCATGAGGCGCTTTTGGGAGGCCACTGGGTCGAAGGCGCCGTCAAAAACCGGCAGGTGCAGGTACTCAACGGATTCGTCCGGGAGCCGGTCCGGCTGATTGGCGGCCTCGTTCGGGCTGCGAAGGTCGCAGACCACCTTCAGCCCCAACCGCCTGAGCCGCTCCAGGTCGTTGTCCGTGAGCCGGGCCAGGCTGTCCGAGCGGAAGATGTGGCCCCATTTGACCCGCCGGCCGTCCGCGGTTTCGTAACCGCCCAGGTCCCGGAAATTGACCGAGCCTTGAAGCCGCACGCGGCGCTTGGCCGTGATGGCCGCCGGCCCGTCCTGGGGAACGACCTCGAAATAGTGCCTTAGCGTGGGGTCCAGCCCGGTGATGGTCGCGGCCCGGCCCTCCCGCACCTCGACCAGCGGACGGTTCCGGTCAATGGTCTCGGGCGACGCCCCGGTAAAAATGGTCACGCAGGTGTTGTCCGGCGCGTCCCAACAGACGGTAAAGGCTTCACCTTCGCGGTCCACACGCAGACCGGACAGCCGGCATGTGTTTTCAACCATAAGTCATGTTTCCTTTTTCTCTTTACGAAATGGCGATGCGCAGCGCGCCTCCCTCGGCCGTGACCGGGAAGGGCGTCAGCGGCCCCTTGGCCGGTCCGGAGACGACCCGCCCCTCATAGTCGAACGTCGATTTGGAGACGCTGCAGCAGCGGACCTGATCCGTTCCCGGCAGGGGGTCGATCCGACGTCCGCCGTGGGTGCATTTGTTGTGAAAGGCCAGATAGCGGTTGTCCGGGCCGTGCACCACCAGCACCCGCATGGGCAGACCTTGCCCTTCCAAACGAACAGCCCCGCCCGGCGCGGACAGCTCGGGCGCCCGGGCCAGCTCGATCTCCACCTGCCCCTCCTTGACCTGCCAGCATCCGGCGTCGGCCGGCGGCTGGGTCTCGCAGATTCCAAGGATGCGTTTCAGTAGCCCCATGGCCCCCTCCTCTTTTGGGATCAATGTGCTTTCCAGGCAGTATAGCAAATCCGATGGGCAAGATAAACTTTTTCGCGCTCTACCCCGGGAACCGGCGATTAGGCGACGGGTGTAAAGTGAGGGAGGGAGCCCCGACCGATTTGTGCCCAAGAACGGGCTGCGATCGGGGCTCCGGCAGGAAAATAAGCGGGGTATGATCTATCGACCAAATATAGAAGGGAGATTGAATCTCAATCGTGAGTGCATTTTATGAGATTCTCGGCCAATGTCATCACCCGAACGGGTGATTCGAGGGGGTGATTTATCTTTTTTCCCTCCGGCCGCAAAGGCCGCACAAAAAAGCCCGGCCGGAAAGTCCGGCCGGGCAGGGTGCGACATGGAATGAATTTTTTAATTTTTTCTCCGTCTTATGGAGCCGTTGCCGGCCCGGGTCCGCTATTGAGGCTCGCCCGGCCACTGGGGCAAGGGCGTGCGAGCCGGCACTTGGGACGGAACGGTCGGCGGCAGAGGCAGCACCGGATTGGTGGTGGTCGTGGTGGTGGTGGTCGAGGTGCTGGTGGTGGTTGACGTGGTCGTGGTCGTGGTATTCGTGGAAGAGGAGGAGGACGACGAAGAGGATGAGGTGGTGCCGGTCGTCTCTTCCCCGGTTTCCTGGGTGGCGGGCGTGGTCTGCTGCCCGCTCATGTCCACCTGGTCTTCGTTGAGCAGACCATCTTGAAGTTCCTGAAGCTGCTCGGCGGTCATGAGCACCGGTTTTCCAGGCGTCTGGCCGGCCAGGATGTCGGTGATCATGTTCGGTTCGACCACCACGAACTGCGAGGTGTCGAAAACGCCCCGTACTTCAACCTCGTTCTTGAAGGACGCCACCCGGGTGATCTGGTTGTCCACGATCCAGACCAGGAAGACGGTCCCGCGCACCCCCACGATCGAGGTGTTGGTCGAGACGTTGAACTTCCGGTTGCGGTAGCCGGTGAAGTCGTTGACGTAGCACTTGACTTTGCCCCAAAGGAGACGCAGCCCCGAGGAACGCTCCTGCTGCTGAGGCCGGAAGACGTACTCGTTGATGATCAGGGCGCTGCTGGACCCCACGGAGATGATGCTTTGGTCGATGAAGGTGATGCGGACCTTGGCGTTCCTTTCCGACTTGACGCGGTCGTACAGGTGAATAGGGGCGCCCAGCCGGAGCCGCAGGGCCCGGTTCTGTCCCTGACGGGTGACAAAGGCCGGACCCTCGATTTTGGTCACGGTTCCCACCCGCTGGGTGGCGGCTGACGAAAGGGAGGGCCAAACCAGAATACAGGCCAGGAAGAGCAGGCTGGCGAAGACCACAGCACGTTTCATCGTCATCTCAACTGTCCCATCCTTACGTTACGTTCGGCTTCGGTCACCCGGATCGTCTCAGGCGAACGGATTTCTCAGGACCGCCTTTGACGGCCGACCGAAGCCGCGCCGGCCAGCACCGCCAAGAGCAACAGCAAGACCGCGACCCACGGCCGGTCGGGCCGGCCCGCGCTGGTCACGAAACAGCCGCCGCCGGCGCCGCCGCCCGAGGAACCGCTTTGGTCTCCGGACAGGGTCTGCGGCGGAGACGGAGGTTGCTCCAGGTCCTCGCGTACCGAGGACGCTTCGCGCGCCGCGGCTGCCGCTTCGACCTGCGCGGCGTTGAAGAAGGCCGTGCCTTGGCCGGGGGTGTATTTCAGCAGCCAGCCGCCCTCACCGGGCAGCAGGGCCGTGGCCTGGACATACTGTCCATCTCTCCAAACCCAGAAGACGGGCTGGGTGAGGTGGTTGTCGGCGCTGGTCAGCTCCGCGGCCTCGGCGCCTTGGGCCACCACAATCCGCGCCACCTCGATTTCGTAGCCGAAGGGATTGCCGATCAGGTTCCAGCCTTCCTCAATGGCCACGCCGAAGCCGAGGCTTTCGAGAGGCCCTTCGGACACCGCGGTGCTCGTGCCGTTGATGGTCAACTGGAAGTCCGCGCGGGAAATGATCCATGCCGAGGCGCCCGGCGTCAACGCGCTCAGATTCGGGAATTCCTGGAAGCTCTGGTTGGCCGCGTTCCAGCCGAAGATGCGCACCTGGGCGGTGTTGTAGCCCCCGATCTGGCTGTTGAAGAAGGTGACCGCGTCGGTGTTGGCCAGGGTCAGGGGCACGGCCACGATCTTGTAGGCCGAGACGTCTTCTCCGCCGCGCAGGTCAACCGCGAGCTCTTGGGCGGTCGGGATGAAGGCCGGCCCCGAGGGATCGACGATGACGCCGTTGGCCGCGCCGTCCGCGTCGCCGGCTCCGCCGTCGGTCAAGGTAACGGTGGCCTGGGTGCGATCGGCGTTGTAGGTGACGTGGGCGCTGAAATCAACCCATCCCGGCGGTGGACCTTGGTACTTGTACCAGACAAATCCGGGCGGCAGCGGGTTCGGGAAGTAGAAGGTGACCAGCACCGAGCTCCCGGCCGGGTCCACGTTGACCATCAGTTCGAATACGCCATAGGGCAGCAGGTCGGGCTTGCCCGCCGCGTCCGGGATGCCGTCCGGCGACACGGGCAGAATGCTGACCAGGTCGGCGCTCACCCCGAGGCCCGCGTTCACGGCCAATCCCACCGGCCGGCCCGTGGAACTGATCAGGGTCGCGGTATCGAGCGGGAAACCGGCCAGTCCATTGTCGCGCACGGTGACCGTCACCGTGTCCGTGGTGGACGCGCCCGCCGGGTCCGAAACTTCCACCTCGAAGGTGAGAACCGTGTCCGCGTCCACGGACGGAGCAATGAAGGTCGGACTGGAGGACACGGAGCTGGACAACACGACCGCGTTTGCCCCGGGCAGAAGCTGGGACCAGAAATAGGTCTTGGCGTCCCCGTCCGCGTCGGTGGACCCCCGGGCGTTCAGGAAGACGGTCTGGCCCTCATAGACAATCTGGTCCGGCCCGGCGTTGGCCACCGGAGCCTGGTTGCCGAACTCGGCGTGAATGGTATGGGCGGCCGTGACCGGATCAAACGTGTACACGTTGGTCAAGGGCACCGGTGTGCCGTCCACCAGAAGCTGGGTCAGATGGTAGCCCAGGTCCGGGGTCAGGGTGAAGGTCGGCGTGGACCCGTATTCGACAATCAGCGGGCCGTCCGGGGAGATGGAACCGTTGTCCCCGACATCGGGCGTGATGGTGTAGGTGTCGATCTCGAAAATCGCGTTGAGGGTGTAATTCTGGGTGACGTTGGTGAACTGGTAAAGGTCGGTCAGGCCCACGGGCGAATCGTTCACGGTCAGTTCGGAGAGGTGATAGTTCGGATCGGCCTGAATGGTGAAGTCGATATCGCCGCCGTAAGCCACGGTCTGGTCGCCGCCCGGTGTGATCACACCGCCCTCGGAGTAAAAAGGAGAAATGGCAAACGTATCGATGGCGAAGGTGGCCACGATGACGTGATTCTCGGTCACGTCGGTAAACTCGTAGTCGGTCACGGCCCCCATGGAGCAGCCGTCCACCTCGACGTCCTGGACGTGGTGGTTGGCGTTGGGGGTGATGGTGTAGTGCTGACCATTGCCTTTGACCACCAGGGTGTTGCCGGCCGGGGAGATGGAGCCGTTCGCTCCGGCCTGGGCGGTGATGGTGTAGCGCGGGATCGCGGTGAAGGTCCAGACATAATCGCTGGCGATGGGTATGCCGTGGGTGTCGGTCGCGTCCGCGGTGATGGTGACTGTGTACTCGGCGCCGTAGGTCAGGTTCGCGTCCGGCGTGAAGACGGCGGCGCGGGTGTTGATGTCGTAGTTCACGGTTCCGGAGATGTATCGAATGCCGTCATGGACGAGGTAAGAGTCAATGGTGAACGTGGCCGGGTTCATGGGCACGGAGAAGAAGGCCGTTATCGGGGCGTTCACCGCCACGTCCAGTTCCGTAAGCTCGGGTATGGTTTGACCGATGAGCGGCACCACGTCGCCGGTGTGGAAGGCGTCGCGCTTGAACAGGGGCCAACAAAATTGCGGGGCGCCGCCGGTGGCGTAGATGCTGTAGAGCTTGCCGTCGGTGGAGCCGACATACACCCGGCCGTCCATGCCGATGATGGGCGACGAATTGGCCACGCCGATGGGGACAGTCCATTTCAGCGAGCCCGCGGCCGTGAAGGCGAAAAGGTAGCTCGCTCCGGCGCCGAAGGTGCCCACGTAGATCGTCCCGTCGGCGGCGATGGCCGGCGATCCCGAGATCGCGTCTCCGCCGGTGCCGTAGGGGAAGGGAGCCACGGTCAGGTGGGTGGTCGGGTCCACGACATAGAGCTGTCCGTCGTTCGCCCCGAAACAGATGCGTCCGCTGGAGTCAATGACCGGCGAGGAGCCGATCGCCCCGCCGGCGGTGAACGTCCACAGCGGCGCTCCCCCGGTCGGAGCAAAGGCGTACAGCTTGGCGTCGTTGCTCCCCACGTAAATGGTGCCGTCCGCGGCGATGGCCGGCGAGGAGTCCACGTCTCCGCCGGTCAGGTATTGCCAGTACAGGGTGCCGTCCGGGTGGATGGCATAAAGCTTGTTGTCGGCCGAGCCCACATAGATCGTCCCGTCTTCGGCGATGGCCGGCGAGGAGGAGATGGCGCCGCCCGTGACGAACGGAGAGACCCAGGCCGCGCTTCCGTCCGGGGTTATGGCGTACAGCTTGCCGTCGCCCGAGCCCACGTAGATGATGCCGTCGGTGGCGATGGACGGCGAGGAGGAAATGATGTCCCCCGTGGGGAACGTCCATTTCAGCGTACCGTCCGGCCAGAGGGCGATCAGATTGTTAAAGGACCCGAAATAGATCGTGCCGTCATTGCCTACGGTCGGTGAGGAAAAAACCTGGAAGGGCAGCGCCGGCGTGTAGGACCAGAGCAAGGTTCCGTCCGGATTCAAGGCGTACAGCTTGCCGTCGTCGGCTCCGACGAGAATCGCACCCGTGGGTCCGATGGCCGGGGACGAGTTGATGTTGGGCAAGGCTCCACCGGTTTGGTAGGACCAGACAATGTCCCCGTCGTCGTAAGCCCAGGCGGCCGCACTGAAACCGAAGACCAGGACCAGGATCAGAACCGCCAGTTTCCAGTACGCTTTGTCTGCCATGTGACCCGCCTCGTTTCGCTTTCGTCTATGATGCCGCCCGACGGGACCCCGGACTTGGATCGACCGTCTCCCGTGAAGGCACGCCTTTCGGCATGAGACTATAATAATGCCCTGAACTTATCATCAGAGAGGCGGGTAAATCAAGGAAAAAAGTGACCGCCTCGCCCTGGACGGCCGCCCTTTTTGCATATGGGTTCGACAAGTTAGTCTCGGAGGGCGCCGGGTTTGTCCCGGCCAAGCCCCCCTGGATCAGCCCGTCCGCGATCTTGCCAGACGGCGGCCTTCCTGTTATTCTGAAAATATACCCGTTCAGGACAAGCCACGTGGAACGACCGAACTGCCACCATTGCCGCTTTTTCAAGATTTCCTGGAACCCGGACTGGCCCTATATCTGTCAGGCCATGAACTTCAGGTCCCGGGACATCCCCTGGCGCGTGGTGGCGAATGCCTCGGGCCTGCCCTGCCAGATGTTCGTCCGCAAAGAACGCCGGCCGTCTCCGCCCAAATCCTCGGGCAAGCGCTATATCTGAAAAGCAATTTCTGTTTTGTCGAGACCCGAGACCGCCTCTCGGGCGCGTGGTTTCTTTGGCCGAAGCCGCCGGGGGCCGGGTGTAACTTTGGGTCCTGCTCCGGCGACTAAAGAGCAGGTGAAAACGATTCAAAGACCGGAGGTGCAACCATGAAAAAGCGTTTGTTCGTTATCGGCCTTTTGGTTCTGGCCCTGGCCGCCGCGCCGGCTTTGGCCCGGGAAATGGGCGGTCCCCAAGGCCTGTCCCGGCCCGGACACAGGAATTGGTCCCCGCTTCGGACCTACTATCTGATGAAGCATCTGCAAGACCGCCTTCAACTGACCGACGAGCAACTGGCCAAGATCAAAACCCTTTCTTTTGCCCTGGAAGAAAAACGGATGGACATGTGGACCCAGAACGCCAAACTGGGCCTTGACCTGAAGAAACTCCTGGACACGGACCAACCCGATTACGCGGCCGTGGAAAAGGTCATGAACGCCCGCTCGGCCAGCCGGAGCGGGTACTGGGTCGAATGGATCAAGACCCGCCGGGAGCTGGCCAAGGTCTTCACCCCGGCCCAAACGGCCCAACTGAAAGAGATGAAAAAGGCCTGGCTGCTTAAAGCCTGGGAGAGACGGGGCGACAGACAGCCCGGTCAAGGCCAGGGCCGAGGCCCCATGGGCGGCTGAGCCCGGTATCAATCAAAAGTCGCGGCGGCCGCGCGCCTGCCCCAGGGCCAGGCGAACGGTCCGCCGCGTTTCTAGGACGTCCGTGCCAGCGATGTGGGTTCGGAAACGGCGCGCTTTCGGCCGGCCGTGTTCCTTTTTTTCGCGATGAGACCTTCCCGCCATTCAAGGTAGGCCTTGGTGTCCAAGGTGGGGGTGGGTCCTTCATAAAGGACAGGCAGCCCCTGCCGACGGCTCAACCGCTGGGCCGTGGAAATGGACCCGCCGATCATGTGCGCTATCGCCTTCCAACCCCGCGCCACTTCCACATGAATGACCATCATGGGCGTTCTCCTTTGGCCTGTTCAGGGCAGGGTCCTGAGCTGCGGCGGGCGGTCGCCTGTGCGGGTCGGCCTCGCGGAGGAGCGCAGGTTCACGGTGCAAACTGAAGCCATCGGTCGGGCAGACGTGAATGGGGCCATGGGAATCTCCTCGCCGTTCATCTGGGCAACCAATCGGTCGGTTCATTAGAAATTTGTGAGTTCGAATACTTAATTCGCATGGAAGCCGGTCGGCCGTCTGCAAGGGCGGACTCACGTCCTTTTCCAGTAGCCCACCTTTTACCGGAATACAACAACTGTTGTTTGCTGTCAAGGCTTTTTTGGGCCGCCTTGCGCTTTTTACTTGCAAATAGCTGTTTGTTGTATATAATGGGGCAAATGGCAGCATCAAGGCATATCCCAAGCCCAGGGGGCCCGGCATGAACCCTTCCTTCGGCCAACTCGTCAAAACCAAAAGAAAAGAGCTGGGCCTATCCCAAAAACGCCTTGGCCAGCTCGTCGGCGTGACCGGCACTTACATCGCTGATATGGAGAACTTCGGCAAAATCCCCACCGACGGCATCATCCTCAAAATGGCCGAGTACCTCCACCTGGACCCGGTCTTTTTTCTCCTGGCCGCGGTCAAGGAGCGGTACGGCGAGGAGGATGACGTCACGCGGATTTACGAAAAGGTCTTTCGGGCCTATTCCCAGGCCCGCGCCCGGGGCGAAATCGACAGCCCGCCGGACGAGGCCTTGCACCCGGACGTGGAGGAGGCCAAGCTGGCCCAGGCGCTCAGGCGCGGACTCAAGGTGATCATCGCCGACCCCGATCATATCCAGGACGAACCTTTTCGGTCCGTGGTCCGGGAGATCGAGCAGCACGTACGAGAGGCTTGGGAGGACGATCCGTTCTTCCAGACGGACGTGGTCTCGGGCGAACCGCTGCCCTATCGTTTCACCGTGCCGGTCATCAGCTACGTCAGCGCCGGTGAGCCCATCATGTGGACGGACGCGGGTTATGGTCCGGGAAACGGGTTCGAGCAGGTGGAGCTGCCGCCCGGCGTGGACCCGGAGCTGGCCTCCAGCATCTATGCCGTGCGGGTGCGGGGCAACTCCATGTTTCCCTACCTCAAGGACGGGGCCACGCTCTATGTCAAACCCGAAAGCCGCGCCGAGATCCGGCACGGCGACTACGTGGTCTTCAAGGATCAGAACTTCAACGCCTGGGTGAAAATGGTCCTGTTCCGCGACGACAAGATCGTCCTGCGCTCCCTCAACCCGGAATACGAGGACATGGTCCGGCAGGAGGACGACCTGGTGCTCATGGAAAAGGTCATCGCCGTCACCTTTTAGATCATGTCCCCAAAATCTCTTGAGTATCAGGCAGGCCTCGGTCTTGTCTTGCCATTTCGAGGTGTCACGCCAGGGGGGACCGCGATGAACGACGTGGCAATCTCGTATTTTCTTGTTTCCAGGCGAAAACGAAACAATGAAAAAGGCCGGCATGCGCCGGCCTTGGTGGTTGTTGGCAATTTTTGTTTAGGTGATCTTTTCCACCCAACCGTGGGTGTCCGGCTTGGTGCCGTACTGGATGCCCGTGATCTCGTCGAACAGCTTCCGGGCCAGGGGACCGGTCTGGCCGTCGCCGATCTGAACGTGCGCTTCCTTGTAGTGGATTTCCGACACCGGCGAGATGACCACGGCCGTGCCCGAGGCAAAGGCCTCGGTCAATTTTCCCTGCTTGGCCTGGGTCATGACCTCGTCGATGCTCACCGCGCGTTCTTCGACCTTCATCCCCCACTCGCGGGCCAGGTCCAGCACGGTCAAGCGGGTGATGCCGGGCAGGATGCTGCCGGACAACTCGGGCGTGACCACGGTGTCTTCGAAGAGGAAGAACATATTGGAAGTGCCCAGTTCCTCCACGTATTTGTGCTCGGTCGCGTCGAGCCACAGAATCTGGGTGAACCCCTGGGCCTGGGCCTCCCGGGCCGCGTACAGGCTGGCCGCGTAGTTGCCGGCCGCCTTGACGTGGCCCACTCCGCCCCGGGCGGCTCGGCTGTACTTGTCCGAGACCAGAATCTTGACCGGGTTGAATCCGGTCTTGTAGTAGGCGCCCACCGGCGAGAGGATGACGAAGTAGAGATATTCGTTGCCGGGCCGGACTCCCAGGTGAGGCTCGGTGGCCATCATGGTCGGCCGTACATACAAAGAAGAGCCCTGGCTGCTCGGCACCCAGTCTTGTTCGATGTCCAGCAGTTTTTTCAGCGATGCCAGGGCGAAGTCGCGATCGATCTGCGGCATGCACATCCGTTCGGCCGTCTGGTTGAGCCGGGTGAAGTTGTCCCGGGGCCGGAAGAGCTGCAAGCCGTTGTCCTGGCGACGGTAGCACTTCATGCCTTCGAACAGGGACTGCGCGTAATGGATGGTGATGGCCGCCGGGCTGAGACAGATATCGGCGAAGGGTACGATGCGGGCGTTGAACCAGCCCTGTCCCTCCTTGTAATCGACCATGAGCATATGGTCGGTGTAGATGTCCCCGAAGGGGAGGTCATCATCGGGCGCAGGCTTGGCCTTGCGCTGCTCGGGCGGCAAAAGGTCTAGGTCGATTTCCATACGCTTTCTCCTCCGGATGGGATTCTTTTGCATGCCCGCTCCCTGCGAGCGAGCCTTTTCCGGGTAACAAAAGATATTACCTCAACCCGGACCGGCGATGCCAGGAAAATTTTCAGGGCCGGGTCAGGGGCGTCCGGTATCGTTCTGGCCGCGCCGTGACCATTGACGATTTTCCAGGCCGCGGGTACTCTTACCACGAGTTTTCTTTTGGCTTTTTTTCGGTCGGACCCGGGATATTTTATGAAGGCGAGGCAAAATAGGGAAGGGCGGACACCTGTCGGTCAGCGGCGCGGGGGACGATTTTTGCTCTTTTTATTGTGCTTCGCGCCCGTTTTATTTTCCGTTTTTCCAGTTAGGGCCGCCGGGCTTGGTCTCGATTACACGCTCGGCTTCGATTCCCGGTTTCGGCTCGGGGCTTGGACGCCCCTGACCGTGGTTCTCGAAAATCAGGGCGCACCGCTTCGCGGTGTGCTGGAAGTGGTGGTCACCACCGGCAGCGAGTACTACCAAAACGTTCATGCCACGACCCATGCCGCGTCCGTGGACCTGCCCGCCCATACCCGGAAAGCCTATGCCTTCAGCCTCAGGATCGACGCCTTCAGCCATCCGCTGATCATGCGGGTGAAATCCGGCGGTCGCGTGGTGCTGAGGCGCAGTGTGAATCTCCGCCCCCATTACGTGACCGAGCCGCTCTTTCTGGTGCTGGGCGAGCGCATCTCGCCCGACCTCTTCGGCCAGCTCCCGGCCGGAGGCGTGCCCTTGGCCCCGCTGGCCCGGCTGCTGCCCCGGACCTGGTACGGCTTCGAGGGTGTGGGCATGATCCTGATGGAAGCCGCCGTCCTGTCCGCGCTGGACCAGGACCAGGCCGCGGCCCTGGCCGAGTGGGTGCGTGGCGGCGGGTTCGTGGTCCTTTGCGGCGGCTGGCGCTACGAGCCATTGCTCGGCCCCCAGGCCCAAAGACTGCTGCCGTTGACCGTGAGCGGTCTTGAACAAGTGGCGTCCCTCAAGTCCCTGGCGGCCTTTGCCGGCCGGCCCTGGACCCAACCGGGTCCGGCCCCGGTGGTGCGGGCCGCCATCCAGGGCGCGGAACCCCTGGCCGTGGAAGACGGCCTGCCCTTGATCCTGCAAAAGGACCTGGGCTACGGACGGGTGATCTTCCTGGCCTTCGATCCCTTTGCGCCGTCCTTTTCCCGCTGGGCCGGGCAGGCGCGCTTCTGGGAGCGGGTGTACGGCTTGAAACCCCCGGCCGGACCCGGACCGATGCCGCTGCCCCTCGCTGGTCTGGAGAAGGAAATGCTGGCCGAACTGCCGGCCGGATTCCCTTCCTTTATATGGACGGCGCTGTTCCTGGGAGTCTATGTGGTCCTGGTGGGCCTGCTGCTGCACCGGATCGAGCACACCCGGACCCGGCAACGCCTGCTGGCCCTGGGCCTACCGCTTGCGGCCGCGATCTTTTCCCTGCTCTGCCTCGGACTGCTCTACGCCCGGCAGGCGGACCGCGGCCGCAGTTACAGCCGCTTCGTCCACGTTATGATACCGGAGGACGGACGCCCGGCCCGGCTTGAAGCCGTGGTGGGGCTCTATGCCGTTCGGCCGACGTTCTTTCGCGTCCATCTGGCCCGGGCGGGCTTTCCGCTCCGTCCTCTGGGCGCGCCCCTGGTCGCGGATCAGGCCCGGCAGGACGAGGTGCTTTCAGATGAAGCCGGCGGACAGACGCTCGAAGCCCGAATGCCGGCCTGGTCCCACAGGTTTTTTTATCTGAGAGGCGTGGTCGATCTGGACCTCAAGGCCGAGGCGCGGCTCGGTGACGCCGGGCTGGAAGTCGCGGTGGACAACCCGACCGGCCGGGCGATTCGCGGGGTGCGGCTCGCTTATGACGGCCGTTTGTTCGATTTTGGAGACGTACCGGCCGGCCGGCGGCTGGTCCGGCGGCTGGGCCAGGCTCGGCTTCGGCTGGAAAGCGGCCTGGATACGGCCGATTTGAAGCGGGAAAGCGAATCATCGGCCTCGGACTATCAGGAACGGTTGCGACAACGGATCGAGCGGTGGGCCTTCGAGTTCATTTTGTCTTCGGTCAAATCCCGGTCCCATCCCGAGTCGGTCGCGCTGTACGGTTGGCTGGACGAGGACCCGCTCGGCCTCGCGGTCCGGCCCGGTGACGCCTCCGGTTCGGTGGTGCGGCTCTTGGAGTGGCGGGTTCCCCTGAAAAGGTCCGGGACCGCCGCGACCGGGCATGGCCAGGGAACGGATCATGCGGGCTGAGTATCTGTTCGACGCCCAGGGCAGGTCTTTGGCGCCCTTTTTCTCCCGCACCATGCTGGGCATGAGCTTCAACAGCCTCTTTGTCCTCTCCCTGATCTTTCTGCTTTTTTGGCCCTACCGCGATCTGCCGGCTTATGTGGCCAGCCTCAAGACGCCGCTCTCTTTCCTGGGCGTTTTCACCGCGGCCGTGCTCATCAACGGCTACGTGGGCCTGGTCTGCGGCGCGAACGAGGCCCACCCCCGGGATTATTTCTCCCGGATCGAGCGCCGCCGGGTGGTGACCTTCGAGGAGGAACGGGACTTTTTGTCTTACGGCCTGCCGGGTTTCGTCCTGCACACGCTGTTTCTGCTGGGCCTGCAACTGCCGTTTCTCCTGGCGGCCGCGGCTCTGACCGGCGTTCCCTGGATCGGCCTGGGCCAGGGCCTATCCATTATTATGGTCACGGCCTTGCTTTGCCGCCTGGCCGGCTTTCTGACCTACCTCCACTTCGGGGCCTGGACCCGTTTCGGCTATATGACCACGCGGGCCTTCCTGCTGGCTTACCTGCTGGCCACCGGCCTGCTGCTCCCGGCGGCCAACCCGGTGCTGCAAATTTACGCTCTCCATGAGGGGCGACCCCTGGATTTTCTACCGACCCTGGGCGGCTATGCCGGCTTCCTGCTGATCTCGCTGGCGGTCCTGCTGGCCCTCATCCTGGCCGCGCAGGTCCGTGTCCGCCGAGGCCCGGCGGGTCGGCAAGGAGGCGGTTGAGCATGGTCGAGATCGCGTCTTTCCAAGCACTGCTCCCGCGCCTCAAGCGACGGATCCTGATGCAAGAAGTCCGGCGCGGGCTGAAGACCGCCGTGCTTCTGGCTCTGATCCTGGGTCTGGTCGAGATCGGGCTGGTCAAGCTGTTCGGCTTGGCCTGGGCCGGTTGGAGCGCCCATGTCGGACTGGTGCTCCTGGCCGCGCTCCTGGCCGCGCTGCACACCCTGCGTACCTTTCCGGGCGTCCTGGAGGAGCTTCGACGGCTCGACCAACGCTTGGGGCTCAAGGACCGGCTGAGCACGGCCTACGAGTGCCACCGGGCCGGCCGGAAGTCCCTCTTCGTGGGTCTGCTTTACCAAGACGCGGCGCGGCAATTGGCCGACGCGCCGGAACCGTCCTGGTTCCCGTTCTCTTTTTCCCGGTTCGATTTGCTTATCCCGGCCTTGGCCGTTGTCCTGGTCGTTGTGTTGTTTGTGAGCTTTCCCGGCCCGTCCATGAAAACATCCACCGAGAAACAGCTTCTCGGCCGCGTGTCCCAGAAGATGGCCGCCTTTGCCCGCCCCGAAAAGAAAGCGCCATCTCAACCAAAAGAGGAAAAGCGCCCGTCCGAGGCCTACGAAAAGCTGAGGAACCTGGCCGAGGCCGCGCAGAACGAGAAGATGGACCGCCAGGAGCTGACTAAGCAGCTTGGCGACATGCTGGAGTCCCTCAAGGAAAAACGGCTGGGCCAGGTCCAGCGACTCGAAGCCGAGCTTTCCCCCACCGAGGGCGCTTCCATGGCCCAGCTTCGGCCCTTGGGAAAGCAGGAGGTCCGGCCCGAGGACGTGCGCCAGGTTCAGGCCCAACTTGAACCCTATTTCGGCGGCGAACTGCCGGGTTCGTTGGCCCGATCCCTGGGCGAGATCGAGGAAAGCGGCCGAGTGGAGGCCTTTCTCCAGGAGGCCTTGAAGGACCTTGGCGCCGGCAAATCGGAGCAGGCCCGGCCGCTGGATTTGGCCGAGAACGCCCCGGCCGGCGGACGTTCCTCGGGGGAGGATCGGTCCCAAGGACAACCGGAAGGTAAAGGCTCATCGCCGGGTTCCGACGAAAAGACCGCTCCGAGCACGGGAGAAAAGCAAGGCGCGGCCCAGGGCGGCGACCAGACTCCGACGGACCAGGCCGGCGACCGGGCCGAAAAGAACGAGGACAATGCACCTTACGTGGCCGGGGTGGGAACCTCGAAAGAAAAGACGGCTCCCTCCGAACTGAAAGGGACCACCCGGCAGCCCGAGCCTGACGCCGGCCTTCCCGGCCAGGGCGAGCGTTACAGTATCCACGTGCGTTCTCTGCCCGCGCCGGTTCGGGCCGGGGCCTCGGAAGAAGAGGTGCTGCGGCCCTACGAGAAGGCGGCGGCCGAGGCGCTGCGGCGCGAGGACATCCCGCCGGCCTTTCGCGCCTACATCAAAAATTATTTCCTGGCCATCGGACTTGGCCGGGAGGCGACAGGAGGAAAGGACGACCATGGAAGACGCAGCCCGGATTGAAAAGGCCCATCTGGTTCAGACGACCTTTGAACGGGTCATGACCGAGATGCGAAAGGTCATCGTTGGGCAGGAGAACCTGCTCCGGCACCTCTTCACCTGCCTGCTCTGCGGCGGACACGGCCTGATCGAGGGCGTGCCCGGCCTGGGCAAGACCCTGATCGTGCGCAGCCTCGGCCGGGTGCTGCACCTCAAATACTCGCGCATCCAGTTCACGCCCGACCTCATGCCGGCCGACATCCTGGGCACGAACATCGTCAACCAGGACGAGGAGGGACGTCGCTTCTTCCAGTTCTACCCCGGCCCCATTTTCGGTCAGATCATCCTGGCCGACGAGATCAACCGGGCCACGCCCAAGACCCAGTCCGCCCTGCTGGAAGCCATGCAGGAGGAAAGGGTGACCGTCTTCGGCAAGGAGTATCCCCTGGAACCGCCCTTCATTGTCCTGGCCACCCAGAACCCCTTGGAAATGGAGGGCACCTACCCCCTGCCCGAGGCCCAGGTGGACCGCTTCTTTTTCAAGCTCAAGATCGCCTATCCCAGCGCCGAGGAACTGGGCGAGATTCTGGACAAGACCACCGAGGAGACCTTGCCCGAGCTTGCACCCGTGGTCATGGCCGAGACCATCCTCGAAATGAAGCAGCTCATCCGGCAGGTGCCCGTGGCCGAGCACGTCAAGGCCTATGCCATCCGGTTGGTCCTGGCCAGCCATCCCGGCGACCCGCTGGCCGTGGCCAAGGCCCGGGAGTTCGTCCGCATCGGAGCCAGCCCGCGGGGCGTGCAGAGTTTGATCCTGGGGGCCAAGGCGGCCGCGCTGTTCGACGGACGGTACAACGCCTCGATCGATGACGTACAGGCCGTGGCCCTGCCCGCGCTCCGGCACCGCATTCTGCTCAACCTGCGCGGCGAGGCCGAGGGCGTGGACACGGACGCGGTGGTGACCGACCTGGTCAACGGCGTGCCCACGCGGACGCGTGTCTGAGAGGGTCGAGGGAGCGTTCGTGACCGCCACGCCCGAAATGGCCGAATTCCTGGACGAGGAGTTCCTGCGCAAGCTGGAGCAGCTTCGGATGCTGGCCAGGCGCGGGATCAAGGGCCCGGCCAAGGGCGAGCACCGCTCCTGGCGATCCGGCGGCAGCCTCGAATTCCTGGACTACCGCCGCTACCAGGCCGGCGACGACTTCCGCTACGTGGACTGGAACGTCTATGGTCGATTGGACCGGCTCTTTCTCAAGCTGTTCCAATCCGAGGAAGACCTGACCGTCCACGTCCTGCTGGACCGAAGCCGGTCCATGGGCGCGGGCCGGCCCAACAAGTTCCTGCACGCCCAGCGCATCGCCGCGGCCCTGGCCTACATCGCCCTGGCCAATCTGGACCGGGTGGGCCTGTACACCTTTGACGACGGGCTACGGGCGGGCCGGCCGCCGGAGCGGGGCCGCCAGGCCTACGCCGGCCTGATTCGGGACCTGGTCGGTCTCAAACCCGAAGGCCGGACGGACGTTTCCGCCTGCCTGTCCGCTTATGCCCAAACCGTGCGCCGGCCCGGGGTGGTGGTCATCCTGAGCGACCTCATGGACCCCCAGGGCTGCGAGGCCGGTCTTTCCGCCCTGGCCCAGCGCCGTTTTGACGTGGCCCTCATCCAGGTGTTGGACTCCGAAGAGATTGCGCCCACGGCCTCGGGCCTGACGACCCTTCGCGAGATGGAGACCGGCCAGACGCGCAAGCTCACCCTGGACCCGGCCCTGCTCGAAGCCTACCGCCGGCGGGCGGACGAGTGGCTGGCCGGCATCCGGGCCGCGTGCCTCAAGACCGGCGCGGACTATGCCTTGGCCGAGACGCGGCTGCCCTTCGAGGAATTTCTCCTCAGCTACCTGAGCGCGGGCCGGATTTTCGGCCGGAAGCGCGGGTGAGGGCGAACATGCAGCTTCTCCAGCCCCAGGCTCTCTGGCTCCTCGGACTCGTCCCGGTCCTGATCCTCATCCACGCGCTCCGGCCCAAGCCCCGATCCCTGGAGGTGACCAACCTCTTTCTCTGGCGGGAGGCGCAACGGGAAAGGCAGGGCGGGTGGGGCCTGTCGCGGTTCGTGCGGAATCTTCCGCTCCTGCTTCAGATTCTGGCCGTGCTCCTGGCCTCCCTGGCTTTGGCCCGGCCCACGGTGGCCCGGCCGGCCCGGATCGGTCAGGACGCGGTGCTGGTCCTGGACGTCAGCGCCAGCATGAAGGCCCATGGCCAGGCCGGCGGCCGGTTCGACCTGGCCCGTAAGGCGGCTCTGGACTTGGTGGACACCCTGCCGCGCGGCCGGCGGATGATGGTCATCGAGGCCGGGGCAAGGCCCGTGGTGCGGCTGGCCTATTCCCAGGACCGGGGCCGCGTCCGCCAGGCCGTGGAAAGTATCCGGCCCACGGACGCGCCGGGTGAACTGAAAAAATCCCTGGAGCTGGCCCTGTCCTTTCTGGACCCGGAGCAAGAGGGCCGCGTCTATCTGGTCAGCGACGGCGCGGACCGCTCGGTCGAGGATTTGGTCAAGGGGCACCCGCGCGTCCAGTTGGTCTTGGTTGCGGCCGGCCGCAAGAACGTGGGCCTGGTCCGCTTCGAGGTCCGGCAGACGCCAACTCTACAGGGCGAATACCAGATCATGGTCGAGGTGATGAACTTCAGTCCCGCGCCGGTGCTCTGCCCGCTGCTGGTCGAAGTGGACAGCGAAACGGTCGCTGCCGAGACCATCGGGCTGAAGCCTCGGGAAAAGAAGCGGCTCTTCTTTCCCTATGCCGGGCCCATCGCCCACGTTGCCGCGGCCAAGCTCGAGATCAAGGACGATTTCGAGACCGACAACCGGGCCTGGATCGTGCTCAACGAGGCCCAGGACATCTGGGTCCTGCTCGTCTCGCCGGGCAATTATTTTTTGGAGACGCTGCTTGCGGCCTACCCCAACCTCAAGGTCAACGCGGTGCGGGAGATCGCCGCCTCGTCCTGGCGCGAACAGACCGCCCGGCACGACGTGGTCATCCTGGACCGCGTCTCGCCGCCCTCGACTCCGCCCGGCTCGTACCTGCTCATCCAGGCCTTTTCCCCGAACGTGCCCATCAGCGGAAGGGGGGAGGTCCGCCAACCCCGGATCGTGGACTGGGACGAGAAAAGCCCGCTCCTGGCCGGCCTCAGCCTGACGGGCGTGAACATCGAAAGCGCGGTCCGCGCCGAGGCCCCGCGCGGCCTCAAACCCCTGGTCGAGTCCCGGCAGACGCCGCTTCTGTTCGCCTACGAAAAAGGCGACCTCCGCGCGGTCTGGCTGGGCTTCGACCTGCTCCGCTCCGACCTGCCGCTCAAGGTGGCCTTCCCGGTGCTCATGGGCAACATCCTGAGCTGGCTGCACCCGGACCGCTTCCGCGTTTCCATGCCGTCCCTCACTGCCGGGGAACCTCTGGTGGTCCGCTTGCTCCCCGGCACCCAGGAGTTTTCCATCCGTCGGCCCTCGGGCCTCTGGATCAAGCAGATGGCTTCGTCCAATCCTTTCGAGTACGCCAATACGGATGAGGTTGGAATCTACACGGTCATTGAAGGCGAGAGCTGGCGGCGGTTCGCGGTCAACCTGTTGAACGAGGCCGAGTCCGACATCCAGCCCGTGTCCTACGAAACGCCGCGTCAGGCCGAGGCCGCCGGCCCCGGACCCGCGCCGGTCCAGGCCCGGGCGGCGCTGTGGACCCTGTGTCTGTTGTTGGCCGCGTTTTCGCTCCTCTTCGAGTGGCTGGCCTGGCTGAGGGAAGGGTAAGCCGCGCATGCCTATCGTTTTCCTCAAACCCCTCTTTCTGCTGACCTGGCTGCTCATTCCGGCCGCCTGGCTGCTGATGCTTCGCTTCCAACGCGCGCCGCTCGGCCGTCGTCATCGGCTTCGCATCGGCATTCTACGGAGTGTGCTTTTCTTCCTTCTGGGGCTGGCCCTGGCCGACCCGGCTTGGATCAAAGATTCGGACCGGGTGGACCTTTTGTTCCTGTTGGACGTTTCGGAATCGGTTCAGGCTCCAAGCCTACGGGAAGCCATGGATTTCATGGCGCGGGCCGCTGGTGGCATGCGGGGCGAGGACCGGGCCGGACTCATTGTCTTCGGCGAGACCGCTTCGTTGGAGCGCGATTTTTCGCGCGCGTTTCGGCTGGAGGCCCCGCGTTCCGAGGTCGAGACCGGCGGGACCGATCTGGCCGAGGCCCTACGGTTGGCCGTGGGTCGGTTCCCGGTCAAGGGGCAGAGCCGGGTGGTGCTGCTGACCGACGGCAATCAGAACCGGGGCGACGCCCTGGAGATGGCCGGCGTGGCCCGGTCGCTCGGGATCGAGATCGACGCGCTGCCCCTGGCTGGTTGGTTCAGCCCGTATGAAGTCTATATGGAGAAGCTGATAAGCCCGGACCGGATCGATCTGGAGACGCCTTTTGAAATCCGGGCCGTGGTACATAGCGCCTTTGACGGCCCGGCCGATCTGCTCTTGTTCAAAAACGGCGCGCTGCTTGAACACCGCCAAGCCGCGCTTGGGGCCGGCAAGAACGATTTTCTGTTCACGGATCGGCTGACCGAGCCGGGCCTGTATCTGTACCGGGCCGTGGTCCAGGCGCGGGGTGACGCGATCTTTCAGAACAACGAAGGCCTGGCCTTCACCCAGGGCGCGCGCCGGCCCAAGGTGCTCTATCTGACCGGCGCGAACCGGCGCGAGCCCGAGCTGCTTCGCGCTCTTAAGCGGCAGGGGATCGAGGTCGAGCGGAGGGCCGTGGCCGACCTGCCCGAGTTCACCCACGGCCTGCTGGACTACAGCGCCATCGTCCTGGACAACGTCTCGGCCCGGACCATGAGCGCCTCGATGCTGGAACGGCTGGGCGAGTACGCGCGGGACATCGGCGGCGGCTTGATCATGATCGGCGGGGATTCGAGTTTCGGCGCGGGCGGCTACCTCAAGACGCCCGTGGAAGAGGCCCTGCCCGTGTTCATGGACGTGCCCACCACGGTGGACGTGCCCGGTTTGGTGCTGGTCCTGGTCCTGGACAAATCCGCCAGCATGGCCGGCAACATCGCCACCAAGAACAAGCTGGAAGGGGCCAAGATCGCGGCCTTCAGCGCGGTCGAGATGCTCAACCCCTTGGACAAGGTGGGCATCCTGGCCTTTGATTCGGCTTACGAATGGCTGCTGCCCATCGTCCGTGCCGATCAGCGCCCAGAGATCGCCCGCCGGCTGTCCACGCTCAAGGAGGGCGGCGGCACCGACCTGTACCCGGCTTTGAAACAGGCCTTCCAGGTGCTCAAGGCCAATCCGGCGGCCAAGAAGCATGTCATCGTGCTGTCCGACGGTCTGACCGAGAAAGCCGATTTCGAGACCCTGGTGAACGACATGCGGCGGCAAAAGGTCTCGATTTCCACCGTGGCCGTGGGCAGCGACGCCGACCAACGGCTGCTGGGCGACATCGCCCGCTGGGGCGGCGGCCGGAGTTATTATACCGACAACCCGGAGAACATTCCCCGCATCTTTGCCGGCGAGACCCGCATCGCCGCCCAAAAGCTCATCGTCGAACAGCCCTTGGCCGTCGAGGCGTCCGGGTCCGGGGAGATGCTGGCCGGCATTCCCCTGGAAAAAATTCCGGCGGTGTACGGGCAGGTGGTGACCTATGCCAAACCCGGCGCGGACGTGCTGCTGAAAACCTCGGAAGGCCCGCTGCTGGCGGTCTGGCGGTACGGGCTGGGGCGGAGCGTGGCTTTCACTTCTGACCTGAGCGGCCGATGGGGCCGGGATATTCTCAAGTGGCCCTATTTCGAAAAGCTGGCCGCCCAGATGACGGCCTGGGTACGGCGTAAGGAGACGCCGGAGGAGATGACCGCGACCGTGACCCGGACCAACGGCCGGGCGCGGATCACGGCCGAGGTCATCGAAGGTGGAAACCGCTTCGCCAATGACCTGTCGCTGACGGCCACGGTCCTCTTTCCATCCAAGACCGACGCGGCCTTCAGCCTGGCCCAGATCGCGCCCGGCCTGTACCAGGGCGATTTCCCGGCCCGGGAGAGCGGGGCCTATTATCTGAACCTGGTCTCCCGGGCCGGCAAGGGTCCGGCCGGCTCCCAGACCTTTGGCTTCGGCCTGCCTTACACCGACGAGTATCTTTCCGGACGAACGGACACGGCCCTGCTAAAGCGGCTGACCGCGCTCACCGGCGGCCGGGTGCTGTCGCCGTCGGACCGGGCCGAGGACCTGTTTCGGGCCGCTCCGGGCCACAAGGACCTTTCCCTCAGGCTGTGGCCTTTCCTGGCTTTGGCCGCCTTGGTTGTGCTCCTGGCGGACGTGGCCTACCGCCGCCTCCAGCGGGTCGGGCGGCTGGGCGATTGACCCGGCCGGCTCCGGCCAGGGACAAAAGAAGTGGACGGCCGCGCGGTTTTCAGAGATAATAATACGACGCGGCTTGGCCCCAAAACCGGCTGGCATCCGATCAAACTTCCGAGGAGATACGAATGAGCGGCGACGTGTATATCTTGGGCGTGGGCATGATCAAGTTCGGCAAGTATTTGAACCGTAGCGTCAAGGACCTGACCGGCGAGGCGCTGAGAAACGTACTGGCCGACTGCGGCCTGGAACTGGCCGACATCGAGGCGGCCTGGTTTTCCAACAGCTTCTGGGGGATGTACACCTTCCAGCACTCCATTCGCGGCCAGGTGGCCCTCAGCGCCAACGGGTTGGACGGCATCCCCATCACCAACGTGGAAAACGCCTGCGCCAGCGCCAGCACGGCGCTCAACCAGGCCTGGATTTCGATCAAGGCCGGCCTGTACGACTGCGCGCTGGCCATTGGCGCTGAAAAGCTCTACGACGAGGACCGGGTCAAGGTCATGCGCAGCTTCGGCGCGGGCGTGGACGTCGAGGAAATGGCCGAGCGCATGGCCAAATGGCGGGCGGACGAGGCCAAGCAGAAGACCGAGGCCGGGACGAGCGAGGCGCCCAAAGAAAAGGCCGGCGGGCATTCCGTGTTTATGGATTTCTACGCCGCCGGCGCTCGGCGGCACATGGAGCAGTTCGGCACCACCCAGCGCCAACTGGCCGTCATCGCGGCCAAGGCCCACAACAACTCGGTGCTCAACCCCCTGGCCCAGTACACGTTTCCTCAGACCGTCGAGCAGGTCCTCGAAGACCGGCCCGTGGCCTATCCCCTGACCCGGGCCATGTGCGCGCCCATCGGCGACGGCGCGGCCGCGGCCATCGTGGTCAGCGAGCGGTTCCTCAAAAGCCATCCGTCCAGCCGGGCCATACGCATCCGGGCCTCGGTGCTCAAATCGGGCAAGCGGACCGGCGAGAACGACATCTGCGGCCGGGCCTCCAAGGCGGCCTACGAGGCGGCCGGGGTGGGACCCGAGGACCTGAACGCCATCGAGGTGCATGACGCCACCGCTTTTGGCGAGCTGTACCAGACCGAGCAGATGGGTCTCTGCCCCCAGGGCCAGGGTGGGCCGTTCGCCGAGAGCGGGGCCACGGCGCTCACTGGCAAGATTCCGGTCAATCCGAGCGGCGGGTTGATTTCCCGGGGTCACCCCATCGGCGCCTCGGGTCTGGCCCAGATTTACGAGTTGGTGACCCAACTTCGGGGCGAGGCCGGACCGCGGCAGATCGAAAAGGCGCGCCTGGCCATGGCCGAAAACGGCGGCGGCACCATCGGCAACGGCGAAGCGGCCATGACCATTCATATCATGGAGAAGATGTGAGCGGGAGCGACCCGCTTACGGAGCGCGGATGATCAGAAAGGGCGCGGTTCCAAGACCGGCGGATCATGACGCGGCCGCGTCCGAGCTGCGCCGCGCCGTCGAGGAATGCGCCTTCTGCTCCCTGGACGAAGTCAAGATCAAGCTGGTGGACGAGTGCAACCTGCGCTGCGTCAAGTGCGGGCACTGGCGGGCCGAACGCCGCAGCTCCCCGGATCGGCTTAGGCCCCTTGAAGCCGCCGAGTGGCTGGACGCGGCCTCCCAGATGATCGACCTGGGCGCGCGCAAGGTGAAAATTTCGGGCGGGGAGCCGGCCCTGCATCCGGCCCTGGTACCGCTCACGGCCCGTTTGGCCGAAAGAGGCGTCCGCTGCTCCCTGACCACCAACGGCACCTTGCTCGCCGGGGACCTGGGCCAAGACCTGGTCGAGGCCGGCATGGAGCGGATTCGTTTTTCCGTGGACGGCCCCGACGCCGAGACCCACGACCGCATCGTGGGCGTGCCAGGCGCGTTCGAGCGGTTGAGCGCCGGGCTGGCCTCGGTGCAGGCCGCGGCCAAGGCCTCGGGCCGCCGGGTGCGCCGCACGGTGAACACGGTCGTCTGCCGGGAGAACCTTGCCCGGCTTTCGGACCTGGTGGATTGGGCGGCCGGGCAAAAGATCAAGCAGATGGCCCTGGTGCGCATCCACACGGCCCATTTGCCGGCCGAAGTGCGGGGAAGACTCGGACTCACGGCCAAGGACCTTGAAACCTACGAGCAGGAGACGCTGCCCGGGTTGATCGTCAAGGGCCGCGAGGTCGGCGTCGAGGTCTCGCCCACCGGCTACCGGGTCACCGAATCCGGCGGCGTCGAGGAAATCCCGGCCCCGGCGCTGCGGGACGTGCCCTGCTTCAACGCCTTCACCGGCGCGGCCGTTTATCCGGCCGGGGACGTGTACGTCTGCTGTCATGTGCGGGACGAAAGGCTGCGGCTGGGCAATCTGCGGGGCGGGCGGTTGGAGAAAATTCTCGGCGGAGACCAGGCCCGCCGGGTGCGGGCCGTCTGCCGGGCTCCGGGCCGGGAGATCGCGGCCTGTTTGACCTGCGACGTGAACATCGCCGACCGGCTGCTTCAGGCCCGGCACCTGGGATTTCTGCCTCTTTAATCCCCCTCGACCTTGACCACCACCAGGGTGATGTCGTCCTCCTGGGCCCGGCTGCCCTGGAAGGTGGACACCCGCTCGATGACCGCGGCCACGATCTCCTTGGCCGGCTCGCTCTGATAGGCGCGCACGACCTCCCGCAAGGCCTCCTTGCCCAACATCTCGTCGGCTTCGTTTCTGGCCTCCCAAATGCCGTCCGTGCCGAAAACCAGAATCTGGTGGGGCGCGAGCTTGCGGGTCACCCCGCCGTATTCGAAGGCCGGTTGGAGGCCCAGGGCCGGGCCGGGTCCGATCAATTCCTCGAAGGTGTCCGTGGCCGGGTCGTAGAGCAGGGCCGGTTCGTGCCCGGCCCGGACCCACTCGACGGTCTTTTGCCGATGATCGATTTCAGCATAGAACAGGGTCATGAACTGACCGGTGAGGGCCGTATCCTGGCTGAAATGGTAGTTGATGTCGCCGATGATGCCCGCCGCGGTTGAACTGGGGATCGAGGCGCGCAGGCGGACAAAGGCCCGGGCCGTGGCCATGAGCAGGGCCGAGGGGATGCCGTGGCCGGAGACATCGCCCACGACCACGGCGAAGCGGTTGGTGCCCACGTCGAAGAAGTCGTAGTAATCCCCGCCGGTCTCGTCGCAGTAAAGGCTGGTGCCGGAGATATCGAAGCCGGGGTATTCCGGGCTTTCCCGGGGCAGCAGGTTCTGTTGGACTTCCTGGGCCAGCCCCATGATCTGCTTGAGCTGGAGGTACTGTTCGAGCGCGGGGACCATGTCATTGAAACAGTCGCAGACCATGTCGCGCTCGTCCTGGAAGCGTTTGTCCATGCGGGCGGAAAAGTCCCCGCCGGTCAGGCGCTTGGCCGCGGACATCAGGTCGGTGAACATGGCCACGCTCGCCCGAGAACCGGCCAGGGCGGCCAGGGCCACGGCCAGGAGGACCAAAAGGACCACGATGAGGGTCAGGCCGCGCTCGCGCCGGATCGTGTCCCGGATGGTCCGGCCGGTTTGGGCCGCCTGGGCGGCGATGGCCGATTCGGGCAGAACGGCGAGCAGGATATGCCCGTGGACCGGCGCGCTGTGGACCCAGAGGGCCTCCCGCCCCTGGAACGGCAGCCGGAGAACGCCGGCGCTTTTTCGTCGCAGGTCGCCAAACAGGGGGTCCAGGGTGTTCGGCGTCGCCGCGCGGATCCAGGTTTGGTCCGCGTCCTTTTCAGCCGGGGAGGCGTCATGGCCTTGCTCGGCCAGAAGGTTCAGGCCCGGCTGAAAGGTCTCCGGGTCTTGGACCTGCGCGGCCAGGAACAGGCGGGCCGCCTTGGAGAAGGGCGGGGCCACCCGAATCTCGTCCAGAACGGCGTTCAGCTGAAGGTCCAGGGCCAGCAGCCCCCGGCGGCGGGAGGGGTCGGGCAGGGTGAAGGCCATGAGGCAGGAGAGGACCGCCTGTCCGGTGGCTTCGTCACGGAAGGCTGAGGTCCAGAACAGGGTCGGGCCGACCCCGCCGATCAACCGCCTGCGGTTTTGCATGGGGGTATAATCTTCCGACGGCGCCTGCTGGCCGGGATAGACCATGGTCAGGCCGTTGTCCAGGGTGACGGTCAGCCGGAAGAGGTGGAGGGGCGTTCGGCCGAGGGCCTGTTTGAAGGCCGGAGCGAGCGCGGCCAGGCGCTTCATGTCGGTCTCGGCCTGGGCCGGGGCCAGTCCATGGCGGAGCAAAAAGGCCGGGGAGCCGAAGCTGACGGGCAGGGGCTGGTTTCCGTGGGTGGCTTGGCGATAATAGCCCGGAGACTCGGCCAAGTCCGGCGGGGCGGTTTCGGCGCGGTCGAAATCTTGAGCGAGATAGGTTCGTCCGGCGCCGCCCGGGGTCTGGGTCAAGGCGTTTTTCACGGATTCGGCCGCAAGGAGCAGCGTGGCTTCGGCCCCGGCCATATTTTTCCCCAACTCGTCGGGATAGGCCTGGGCCGTTTGCAGAAGTTCCTCGCGGACCACTCGGCTCAGGTTTTGGCTGGCGGTCTCGGCCAGGGTCTGGCTGAGGTTCAGGCGGCCAAACTCGCTGACCGCGGTCACGGCCACCAGCGGGGTCAGGCTGAATACGAGGAGAATAAGAAAGAGTTTCCAGCGAAGTTTCATGTCGGTCTCGTTCGGTTTCGGCCGGCGCGATCCAGCCGGGCGGCCTTGATTTGGGACCGCTGAAGTTAGCATACCAGGGCGGCGGGGAATAATCCAGGGGTTGCGGAGACGGGCGCCGGGGAGGCGGTTCTGGCCGGATGGAAAAGTTATCTGTTGTCATTTTAATAAATTTTTTATACGAATAGAGCATGAACTTAACTCAGGGATGCCTCAGGCTCGCCTCCGGCTCGGGATCGGGCCCTGGAGGCGGCTTTTCGGAAGGCGGGGGAGGATACTCCTTGGAGATGGGAGCGGACGAGACCGCGCGGCTGAAAGCGGAACTGGTCCGACTTCTTGGGGAAATCGGTCCGGAAAACATCTGGCGTCCGGTGTATGACGCCGAAGACAATCTTTTGGCCGAGGGCGTGGCCGACCGCCGCGACGGTTCGGCCGAGGACCTGGACGGGGTGGATTTTCGCGGCCGAAGCGTGGTTGATCTGGGCTGCAACTTCGGCTATTTTTCGTTTCTGGCCCGAAGGTTGGGGGCAATATCCGTGGTCGGGGTGGACATCGATCCCCGGGCCGTGCGGGGCGCCGAGATTCTGAGGGACCTTCAAGGCTTAGGCGGGGTTTCGTTTCACCAGGGCGACTTTGCCTCGTTTGGGCCGGGCGAACAATTCGATATCGGTCTTCTGGTCAACTACATCGGCAAGCGGTCGGTGCGTAAAGGGGTTCAGACCGTGCTGAGGGCCGTGGAGCGGCTTTCCCGCCGCCAGATGGTCGTCTCGGCCCGGCCCGTGTATCATGGCCCGACCCACCTGGGTCTCGACACGGAGGCCCTTGCCCGGTTGTACCCTTCGCGTTACCTTGAGGGGGGGGAATTCTTTCTCATGGACTTTGTCATCGATTTCTTTCATGATGACTGGGAGGCGAGAATACTCTCTCCGAATTACCCGGATCGCAGCGTCAAAAGGACGCTCTTGTTCAGTAGAAGGCAAGCGCGCCGATGAAATCCTGTTACAACATCCTGATGTACTCCCACGATACCTACGGCTTGGGCCATATCCGCCGGACCATGGCCATTGCCTTGCATCTGCGGGACCCCAACACCAACATCCTCATCCTGACCGGTTCGCCCATCGTGGGCCGGTTCGATCTGCCGGACCAGATCGACTTCGTGCGCATCCCGGGCATGATCAAGAAGACCAACGAGGAGTACCAGCCGCTCTCCATCAAAATCCATCCGCAGCACGCCCTGGAAATCCGCAAGAGCATCATCCTGGCCACGGCCAAGACCTTTCAGCCCGAGCTTTTCATCGTGGACAAGGAACCCCTGGGCCTGAAAAAGGAAATCCTGCCCACCCTTCAGTGGCTCCGCCGCGCCCGTCCCCAGACCCGCACCATCCTCGGCCTGCGCGACGTCATGGACGACGCCGACCTCATCCGCCAGGACTGGGAGGAAAAGGGCGTCTATCAGGCCATGGGCGACCTCTACAGCGAAATTTGGGTTTACGGCATCCAGGACTTCTACGATCCGGTGCGCGAGTACAACATCCCCGAGGACATCAGCCGCAAGATGACCTTCACCGGCTACATCCCCCGCCGGGTGCCCAGCGAAAAGGAGGTCCGCAAGGTCCGCCGGAAGTATCGCCTCCGAAACGGCGACAAGCTGGTCGTGGCCACCACCGGCGGCGGCGGCGACGGCTACAAGGTCATGAACGCCTTCCTGGGCATGCTGGAGCACGAACAGAACGGTCTGCCCTTCAAAAGCGTGCTGGTCACCGGACCCTTCATGCCGCAGCGGGAGCAGGCGGAGATCGCCGACCGGGCCCACCGGCTCGGGGTCCGCACCTGGCATTTCCACCAGCGCATGGAGGAACTCCTGGCCGCGGCCGACCTGGTGGTGACCATGGGCGGCTACAACACCGTCTGTGAGGCCCTCAGCCAAAAAACCATCTCCCTCATCATTCCCAGGGAGACCCCGCGCATGGAGCAGCTCATCCGGGCCAAGGTCTTCCATGACCGCCACATGGTGGACTACATCCCCTGGAACGAACTGGTCCCGGATATGCTCAAGCAGAAGATCCTCTATCTTCTGGCCAACCCCGATCCTTTCAAGGAGGCGGTCTCCGGCCTGACCCTCTCCGGGCTGGACGTCATGCGCCAGCGGTTGCAAACCTTCAAGGACGAGACCCCATGAGTCGGCCGGGCAGACCCTTTCTGGGGATGATCCTCAAAGGGTATCCCCGCATCTCCGAAACCTTCATCTCCAATGAGATTCTCCTGCTCGAAAGCCTGGGATTCAACATCCGCATCTTTTCCATGCGCCGGCCGCGTGAGTCTTTCACCCACGAAAGCGTCAGCCGCATCCGGGCTCGGGCCGACTACCTGCCCGAATCCATACTCAAGGGACTGCCCCGGCTCGTGCCCGCCAACCTCCACCTGGCCCAGAGACGACCCGCCGAATACCGCCGCGCCCTGGCCTTGATGGTCCGGCGCTACCGCCGCACGCGCAAAACGGCCACGATCAAGCACCTGCTCCAGGCCGGTCTCCTGGTCGATCGGCTCCTGCCCGGCCAAGGCGTGGCCCATCTGCACGCCCATTTCGCCCACTCCCCGGCCTCGGTGGCCATGTTCTCCTCCATGCTCTCCGGGCTGCCCTTCAGCTTCACGGCCCACGCCAAGGACATCTACACCTCGGACCCGGCCCAGCTTCGGGAAAAACTTCATCTGGCGCGGTTCGCGGCCACTTGCACCGAGGCCAACCGGCGCTACCTGGCGGACCTGGCCGGCCCGGACGCCGGCCCCATCCACCGGGTCTATCACGGCATCGACCTGTCCCTTTTTCAGGCTAGCCTCAACGGACACCGGCCCGAGCCGCCTTACCGCGTTCTGACCGTGGCCCGGCTGACGGCCAAGAAGGGTCTGCCCACGGTGCTCAGGGCCGTTCGATGCCTGATCGATCAGGGGGTGGCCGTCGAGCACACCCTGATCGGCGACGGGGAGGAACGCAAGGCCACCCTGGCGCTTATCCAGTCCCTGGGACTCTCACAGGTGACGCGCTACCTGGGCACGCTGCCTCACGAGGAGGTTGTCCAACACTATCGCCGGGCCGACTTGTTCGTGTTGGGCTGCGAAATCACGCCCAACGGCGACCGGGACGGCATCCCCAACGTCATCCTGGAGAGCATGGCCATGGGCGTGCCCGTGGTGGCCACCCCGATTTCGGCCATCCCCGAAGTGGTCAAGCACGAAAAGACCGGGCTTCTGGTCGAACCCGGCCGGCCCGAGGACATGGCCGGGGCCATGACCCGGCTCCTGACCGACGAACCGCTACGGCGAGGTCTGGTCAACGCGGCTCGGGCCATGGTGGCCGAAAATTTCGACAACCGGGTGTTGATCCGGGACCTGGCCGCGATCTTTTCCCAGGCCGGGCTGTAAACCGGGCGGCCTTTGGGTATGCGTCTTTTCTTCTATCCGCCGTTCAAGCCGCTGGAGCACAAGCATCCGTCCGGAGATCTGGTCATCGCCAATTCCCTGGTCCGGTTTCTAACCGGGCAAGGGCACGAGGTCGTGCCGGTCAGCCGGCTGCGGGCCCGCTGGATTTACTGGCGGCCCTGGCTTTGGCCTCGGGTGCTGAACGAGCGCAGGCGGGCGGTCCGGTGGGTTCGGAGGCGACGGCCGGACCTGTGGCTTTCCTACCATACCTATTACAAGGCCCCGGACCTGTTGGGACCGTACGTCCGCCAGCGGACCGGGCTGCCCTACGTTATTTTTCAGGCCAGCTACGCCACGCGGCGGCGGCGGGCGCTTCGAACCTGGCCCGGCTTTATCCTCAACCGGCGGGCGATTCTCACGGCGGATCACATCTTCACCAACCGCCGGGACGACACCGTGAACCTGGCCCGGGTGACGCCGGCCGAGCGGCTGACCTACGTGGCTCCAGGCATCCGGCCGACCGAGTTCATTTTCGATCAAGAAGAACGGGAGCGGCTGCGGAGCGCCTGGGGCGTGGGGGAGGAACCTCTGGTCGTCACGGCGGCCATGTTCCGACCGGGGGTCAAGACCTGGGGGCTGGCCTGGGTCATTCGGGCCTGCGGCCGCTTGGCCCGGCAAGGCTCGCCCCTGATGCTGGCCGTGGCCGGGGACGGGTCCGAGCGGGAAAAACTCGAACGGCTGGCCCGGCGAGAACTGCCCGGCCGGGTGCGCTTTGCCGGCCGTTTGGCCCGGGAGGAGATGTACCGTTTTTACAGCGCCGGGGACGTATTCGCCTTTCCCGGCTTCGAGGAATCCCTGGGCATGGTCTATCTCGAAGCCCAGTCCTGCGGGCTGCCCGTGCTGGCCTGCGCGGACGGCGGCGTGGCCGAAGTGGTGAATAACGGCCGAACCGGCGTGCTGACGCCCAAGACCGATTTCGAGGCCTTTGCCCGGGAACTGGGCCGATTGCTGGTCGAGCCTGATCGGCGGCAAACCCTGGGCCGGGCCGCGTCCGAATATGTTCGGGAGCATCACGATCTGGACGTGAACTACGGGGTGTTGGACCAGAAGCTGCGTGAGATCGCGGCCGGTCGGTCGGCGTGGGGAAAATCGTGACCGGCGGCCGGATCACGCGCTTCGGGCTGGTGCGCCACGCCCAGACGGTCTGGAACCGCGATCGGCTCATCCAGGGTCAGAGCGACAGCCCGCTCACCCCGGAAGGCCGGGACCAGGCCCGGCGCTGGGTCGGGCGGCTGAAGAGCCGGGAGTGGGATCGGATTCTGTCCAGCGATTTGGGGCGCGCCCGGGAGACCGCTGAGCTGCTTAACGCGGTCCTTGACCTGTCCATGGACGAGGACCCCCGTCTTCGGGAGCAGGACTGGGGCCGCTGGGTGGGTCTGTCCGTGGCCGAGATCGAACGGGACTGGGCCGAGACTTTGGCCGAGGCCGAGGCCGCGGGGTGGGGCTTCCGGCCGCCGGGCGGCGAGGACCGGCGCCAGGTGCTGGAGCGGAGCCGGGCCGCTTTGATCGAGGCGGCCGAACGCTGGCCCGGACAACGCGTGCTGGTGGTTACCCACGAGGGCGTCATCAAGTGCCTGATCTACCGTTTCTGGGGCCGGCGGCTGGTGCCCGGCGAAGGACCGGCCCTGACCGGCTATGGCCTGCATCTGATCTCGCACGACGGCCGGGACCTGGTCTTGGAAGCGGCCGGGGCCGTGTCCCTGGCCGGACCCGGTGAGGCGGCGTCATGAAGATTCTCATGTACTGCCAATACGTGCTGGGCATCGGCCATTTTTTTCGCAGCCTGGAGATCGCCCGGGCGCTCGACCGGCACGAGGTGGTCATGGTTTTGGGCGGACCCGAGATCGAGGCGGCGTTGCCCGCGCACGTGCGCGCGGCGCGGCTGCCCGGCCTGGCCATGGACGCCGAGTTCAACGGCCTGTATGCCACCGAGCCGGGCAGGTCCGTGGAGGAGGTGAAAAGTCAGCGGGTCGAGACGCTGCTGCGGCTCTTCGAGGAGGAATCGCCGGACCTGTTTCTGGTGGAACTCTATCCCTTCGGCCGGGGTTCCTTTCGTTTCGAGCTGGAGCCGCTGCTCGACGCCGCGCGGCGGGACCGGTCGCCCAAGTGCCGCGTGGTTTCGAGTCTTCGGGACATCCTGGTGGAAAAGAAAGACCCCTGGGCCTACGAGGCGCGCGTGGTTCGCACCCTGAACCAGCGTTTCGACGCCCTCTTGATCCACGCCGACCCAGGCCTGGTGCGGCTGGAAGAGACTTTTAGCCGGGTGAAGGACATCGCCGTGCCCGTGGTCTATACGGGCTTTGTCACGGCCCGGCCCGCTCCCGGTGCCCGGGAGCGACTGCGCGCTCGGTTGGGGATTGGTCCGTCCGAGCGCCTGATCGTGGCCAGCGCCGGTGGAGGCGGCGTGGGCGGCCGGCTGCTGGAGGCGGTTCTGGCCGCCTTTGACCTGCTAGCGGACGAACCGGCCGCGTACCTTCAGGTTTTCGCCGGCCCGTTCATGGACAAGGCCTCTTACGAGGCCCTGGCCGCGCGCGGCGGCGGCCGGGCGACCGTGGCCCGCTTCACTCCGGACTTTTTGGACCATCTGGCCGCGGCCGACCTGTCGGTCAGCCTGGCCGGGTACAACACCTCGATGAACGTCCTGGCCGCGGGCGTGCCGGCTTTGCTCTGGCCCTTTGCCCAGAACCGGGAGCAGCGCCTGCGGGCCGAGGCCCTGGCTGAACGCGGCGCGGCCCGGGTACTGGACGACGCCGATCTTGATCCGGCGCGTCTGGCCAGGCGCATGACCGAGGCCTTGGCCCGGCCCCAGCGAACCGAGACGGCCATCGATCTGGGTGGCGCGGCCAACACGGCCCGGTGGCTGGAAACCTTCATGGGGGGCGCGGCATGAGTTCGAATTCCGACGTCTCGTCGCTCTGGCTGTCTCCACGGTCCGACGCGGAGGCGCGGCTCCAACGGCTGATCGACAAGGTGGAACGGCCGGTCGAGGTTTTTTTCCGGGCGGACGACGTGGGCGTACCCAGCGCGGCCTTCACCCGTCTGGCCGAGATTTTCCGGGCGCGGCGCGCGCCGCTCTGCCTGGCCGCGGTCCCGAGCTGGCTGACCCGGCCCCGCGCGCGCCTCCTCCTGGACGCCACCGGCCCGGACCGGGCGCTTTGGTGCTGGCACCAGCACGGTTGGCGGCATATGAGCCACGTTCGCAGAGGCAAAAAGCAGGAGTTCGGGCCGGAGCGGTCCCGGCAGGCGCTGCGGCGAGACCTGGAAAGCGGCCGGAAGCGGCTGGAGACCGTGCTCGGGGAAAATTTCCTGCCGGTTTTCACCCCGCCGTGGAACCGGTGCGACGCCAAGACCCTTGAACTCCTGTCGGAACTCGGGTACCATGCAATCTCCCGAAGCATGAACAGCCGGCCGCCGACGCGGGACGGGTTGCCGGACTTCCAGGTGAACGTGGACCTGCATACCCGAGGCGAGGCCGACCCGGTCACCGGCTGGCAACGGTTGTGGCAGGAATTCGAAAAGGCCTTGGCCGGGGAGCGGCTGGGGATCATGATCCATCACCGGCGGATGAACGACGCGGCCTTCGAATTTTTGGAGCTTCTGCTCGAAGCCGTGGGTCGCGATCCGAGGCTAACGGCCGTGCACTTCGGCCATCTGACCGCCGGGGGTCGAGGGAAAGGAGGGGCGCGGGCATGAGCGCGTCCGGACAGGTCGGGGGGGTGACCGCGCGGTCGGCCGGGGTCGAGCGGCTGGTGGTGCTGCCCTGGTTGAAATCGGTCCAGATCTCGTTTCAAAGCATCCGGGTGCGGTTCTTCCGGTCCCTCATCACCACCTTGTCCCTGGTCCTGGCCGTCTCTTTCCTCAGCTTCGTGCGGGTGAACACGGACGTGGCCAACGGCATGCTGACCACGGGCGACCCGGACCTCAGGCAGGCCTTGATCCGCTCCGGGTACGATCTGGACACCGAGGACGCGAGCGTGGGCAGCAGCCCCAAACAGCGCTGGATCGTGGTCCTGTCGCTGCTGGTCTGCGCGGTGGGGATCGTGAACGCGCAGCTTATGGCCGTGACCGAGCGGTTTCGGGAGATCGGGACCATGAAATGTCTGGGGGCCTTGGACCGGTTCATTTTACGGTTGTTTTTATTGGAGGCGGGCATGCAGGGGCTTTCGGGCGCGGCCGCGGGCGCCGTGGCCGGGGCGTTGTTCGCCGTGCTCGGCGGGCTGTTTCATTTCGGGTCCCCGGCCGTGGTTCACCTTTCGCTTTCCGCCTTGGGACTGTCACTGGTCATATCCATCGGCGTGGGGGTGGGCCTCAGTCTGCTCGGGGTTCTGTATCCGGCCATCATAGCCGCCCGGATGCAACCGGTGGAGGCCATGCGCGTGGAGCATTGACCGGGCCGGGAGAGGGGGCGCGGACAGCGGATGTCGGAAGAACGCAACATCGTGCGGGTCTCGGGCGTGACCAAGGTTTTCCGCCTGGGCAAGATCGAGGTCCAGGCCCTCAAGGGCGTGGACCTGCAAATCCAGGCCGGCCGGTACATTTCGATCATGGGGCCGTCCGGGTCGGGCAAGAGCACCCTGTTCAACATGATCGGCGGCCTGGACAAGCCCAGCGAGGGCAAGGTCTTCATCGACGAGGTGGACATCGCCCAGTTGGACGCCTATGAACTGGCCTGGCTCCGATGCCGCAAGATCGGCTACATTTTTCAGACCTTCAACCTGATTCAGGTCATGACCGCGCTCGAAAACGTGACCCTGCCCATGATCTTCGCCGGCATGGGCAACGACGAGGCGGTCAAGAAGGGGCTGGCGCTCTTGGACCTGGTGGGGCTGGGGGACCGGTTCCGGCACAAGCCGTTCGAACTTTCGGGCGGCCAGCAGCAGCGGGTGGCCGTGGCCCGGTCGCTGGCCAACGATCCCAGCATCGTCCTGGCCGACGAACCGACCGGCAACCTGGACCTGGCCACGGGCGAGGAGATTATCACCCTGCTCAAGCGGCTCAGCCTGGAACGGGGCGTGACGATCATTTCGGCCACGCACGACTTCAAGATGCTCAACGTTTCGGATCAGGTGGTCTGGGTCCGGGACGGCCGGGTCGATCGCATCGAGGCCCGGGACGAGCTTTCCATCTCCGTGGGAGAGATTGTGGGGACCAAACGCTGAACCGGCGCCGGGCGATCTGTCGTCCTGCGGCGCCGGCCGCGGTGTGCGCCGGTATGTCCATTTGGCTGCGAACGCTTTCCGGGCAGCGTCTTGTCCAGGCCGGCCTGGCCCTGTGGGCCATGCTGCTTCTGGCCGGGACCGCGCTGGCGGCCGCGCCGGGCCCGCGCGATGGCGGGGTCATGGCCACGATTTCCCACCTGGCCTCCCTGGGCGACCGCTCCACCGGCACGCCGGGTTCGAAAGCGGCCGCGGATTACATTTACGAACGTTTCTCCGACCTCGGCTTCGAAGACGTGGGTCGCCATGCCTTCGGGGTGGCCGCGGTCCGCCACGGCGGCAGCCAGCTTCTTCTGGACGGCGGCCGCGTCTCCGCGCCTCTCCAGCCCCTGAGAAGCAACGCCATCACCCCGGAAGAGACGCCGCCCCAGGGCCTGGAGGGACCCCTCATCTACGTCGGCTCGGGCGGACTGAGCGATTTCAACGGCAAGCCCATCTCCGGCTCCATCCTGCTCATGGACCTGGCCTCGGACACGAACTGGGTCCAGGCCGCCTCCCTGGGCGCGCAGGCCGTTATCTATATCGATCACGGCCCCGCGACCCCCCGCTTCCTCTTCGAAGACAAACTGGAACTCTCGCCCGTCCAGTTCCCCCGCTTCTGGATGTCCCTCGAACAGGCCAGAAAGCTCTTCGGCGACTTCGAACACGCCCCGGACGGCCACGTGGCCGACCAGGTCACCCTTTTCTCCACCCTGACCTGGGAGGAAGCCGAGGCCGAAAACATCTACTGCCTCGTGCCGGGCGTCCACCAGGTCCGGGCCGACGAACTGATCGTGGTCGAGGCCTTTTACGACAGCACGGCCTGGGTCTATGGCCGTTCCCCGGGCGCGGACGAGGCCCTCGGCGCGGCCGCGCTGCTGGCCCTGGCCAAGTCCCTCAAGGAACATCCGCCCGAGCGGTCGGTCCTGCTCGTGGCCACCGCCGGTCACGCCCAATCCCTGGCCGGCATGCGGGAGATGGTGGACGCCATCCGGGCCAGTTCCCGGGACCTGCGGGCCCAGGAGCGGGACCTCAAGGCCGTCATCGACGACGAAAAAAAGACGCTGGACCAACTCAGCCGCTTCACTTCGGCCGGACCGCCGCCGGGCCTGACCTACGACGACATCCGCGAGGCCGTGCTCGACCGCATCAAGACCGAGGTGGACAAGACCTCCCGCCAGCTCATGCAGCTTCGCCTTGAACAGCCGCAGCAGGCCCGGGAGACCATCCAGGCCCTGGCCCACCAGCGTTTGGTGCTCCGACGGCTCAGTCTTCGGACCAGCTTCACCAATCTCACGGATGAGGAAGAGCGCCTTTTAAGCGGGTTGATCTTTCTGGCGGCCAAGGACCACCGGGCCATCCTGGCGGACGTCCAGCGTCAGCAGAAGTGGATGCGCAGCGCCCGGCGCTTCCGCAACCTGGCCCTGGAACGCGAGGTGGCGGCCATGGTCTCGCTGCACCTTTCCAGCCACGGCGACGGCCTGGGCGCCTTCAACAACGGCTGGCTGTATGGGCTGAAGCCGGAGATCAATCGGACCTTCATTTACAGCCGGATCGACGAGGTGCTGCGCTTCGCGGCCGCGGAGATCGAGCAAGCGCGCGGCCTGCCGCCGCTGTTCCGGGATTCGCTCCGCCCGAGCCGGCTCAAGACCCGCCAGAGCTTCCTGCCGGACCGTCCGGCCCTGGGCGGGGAGGTGAGCGCCATGGGCGGGTATCTGGGGGTGACCCTGGCCACGGTGCACGACGCCCGCGCGGTCTGGGGCACGCCCGAGGATTATCCGGAGCGGGTGCTGCCCGGCCCGGCCGAGGACCAGAGCGCGTTGATCTCCGATCTGGTGCGATATCTGGCCAAATCCCCCAGCCTGACCGTGGGCTTTCGGCTGCCGGGCAACGGTTTTTCCACGGTGACCGGCCAGGCGAAATTCATTCGTCACGGCGAGCTTTTCCCGGATCAGGCCGCGCCGGGCACGGTGCTGTTGGCTTTTCAGGGGCGGTCCCGTTACCACACCATCGTGGACGCCCGGGGTCGCTTCCAGCTGACGGGCATGGCCGACAGCACGTACGTCTATGACAAGGTTATCATCGAGGGCTACCGTTTCGACGAGGTGACCGGCGAGGCCATCTGGGCCATCGACAAGCCGCAGACCGGCAAGGACGCCTACCGGGTCAAGATGTCGCGGCGCAGCATGGAGACCAGCCTGATCATGTTCGGCTGCCGGCAGACCACGGTGTTCAACCTGCTGGAGCCGCGCAGTTTCCGGCCCATGACCCGCATTCAGCTCATCGACGCCCGGCGCGAGGCCCCGCCCTCGCGCTACTGGTACAGCCGCATCGACACCCGCACCTCGGTTTTGGCCTCGATCTATCTCGAACCCCGCACGCGCCTCAAGCTGACCCTTTCGGACACGGTGTTGCGCAAGAAGCTGATCCTGACCAACGCGGCCGGAGGCGATCCCCAGGGCATCGGCTACATGGCGGACGAGTGGCCGATCGTGGACCGGTCCGCCTACCGGGTGGCCCGGGACATGTGGTCCCTGCTCGGCCCGCGCATCGAGAACCTCGAATCCCACGGCATCTACGACCGGAAGCTTCAAGACCTGAAGGAGCAAGGCCTGGCCGCCCTGGACCGGGCCTCCCAGGCTTACGAGGCCCAGCGTTACGACACGTATGTCGAGGCCGCGGAACGATCCTGGGCATTGGCCAGCCGCGTGTACGACCAGGTCGAACAGACGCAGAAGGACGTGCTCTTCGGGGTGCTGTTCTACATCGCCCTGTTCGTGCCCTTCGCCTTCTGCATGGAGCGGCTCCTGTTCTCCTTCACCGACATCCACAAGCGCATCGTGGCCTTTCTGGCCATCCTGCTGCTGCTCATCGTGGTCATCTATCACGTGCACCCGGCCTTTCAACTGGCCTACAGCCCCATGGTGGTCATTCTGGCCTTTTTCATCATGGGCCTGTCCCTCATCGTGACGCTCATCATCTTCTTCCGCTTCGAGGAGGAGATGGTGTTGTTGCAGCGGCGGGCCAACCAGATGACGGTCACGGAGATCAGCCGCTGGCAGGCCTTCACGGCCGCCTTCCTGCTGGGGGTGAGCAACCTCCGGCGCCGGCGGCTGCGGACGCTTTTGACCACCCTGACCCTGATCATCCTGACCTTCACGGTCATGAGCTTCACCTCGGTGCAAAGCCTCCGGCACCTAGCCCGGGTTCGGTTCACGGACCAGGCGGCCTACCAGGGCTTTCTGCTCAAGAATTTCAACTGGCAGAGCCTTCTGCCCGAGTCCGAGACCACGCTGAAGAACGCTTTCGAGGGGCTGGGCACGGTGGCTCCGCGGGTCTTTTTCGAGGATGAGGACCGGACGCGGCCGACCGAGGTCTTGCTCGAAGCCGGGGACAAGCGGTTCGAGGCCCAGGGCCTGGTGGGACTTTCCGCGGCCGAGGGGGAGGTCACGGGCCTGGACCGCACCCTGATCGGGGGGCGGTGGTTCCAGCCGGGCGAGCGGCGGGTGATCCTGATTTCGGAGCGGGCGGCCCTGGCCTTGGGCCTGAACCCGACCGCGCCCTCGGGCCGGGTGTTGGTCTGGGGCGAGCCTTACGAGGTGGTGGGGGTCTTTTCCGGCCGGGCCTACCAGGAACGGCCGGACCTGGACGGCGAACCCATCACGCCGGTGGTCTTCCCGGAGGAGGCCGCCCAGGCCATGACCGAGGTCGAGATGGAGGCCCTGGAATCGGGCGAGGACGTGCAGGCCTTTCAGAGCCGGTACAGCCACGTGGCCGCCGACCTGACCGTGATCATGCCGTACCAGACCCTCCTGGCCGCGGGCGGGCGGTTCATGGGCGTGGCGGTCAAACCCGGGCCGGGGAAGGACGCGCGGGTCATGGCCGAGGACTTGGTGGACCGCTTCCGGTTGACCATTTTCCTGGGTGAGGCGGGGGGCACCTTTCTCTACCAGGCCAGCGACACGCTCAGCTACTCGGGCGTGCCCAACGTGATCGTGCCCTTGCTCATCGCCGTCTTCATCGTGCTCAACACCATGATCGGCAGCGTGTACGAGCGCAAGCGGGAGATCGCCATTTACACCTCGGTCGGCCTGGCCCCGTCCCACGTGGCTTTTCTGTTCATCGCCGAGTCCATGGCCTTTGCCGTGCTCAGCGTGGTGCTGGGCTATCTCCTGGCCCAGGGCGCGGCCGCGGTCTTCGCCGGCACGGCCCTGTGGAGCGGCATCACGGTGAATTATTCCTCGCTGGCCGGCGTGGCGGCCATGCTGCTGGTCTTCCTGGTGGTGCTGGTCTCGGTGCTTTATCCCGCCCGGGTGGCGGCCCAGATCGCCATCCCGGACGTGAACCGTTCCTGGAAGCTGCCCACGACCGAGGGCAACCTCATCCAGGTGACCCTGCCTTTCCTGATGAAATACGAGGAGCACCGCGGCGTGGCCGGCTACATCTACAATTATCTCGACGGCCACCGGGACGTGTCCCACGGCCTGTTTTCGACCGCGGCCACCCGGTTCGATTTCGCCTGCTCCATCCGGGACGGGCTGATCTTCGTGGACGGCAAATCCTGCTGCGAGACCCCCTGCCTGCGGTTTCACACCGACGTCTGGCTGGCCCCTTTTGATTTCGGCATCATGCAGCGCGTCATCCTCGAATTCAGCCAGGACGAGGAGGACCCGAAATATTTGGTGGTCCAGGTCACCCTGGTGCGGCAGGCCGGCGAGGCCAATGCCTGGCGGCGCATGAACAAGGCCTTTGTCAATCGGCTGCGGAAGCAGCTTCTGATCTGGCGGTCGCTTTCCGACTCGGTCCACGACCGGTTCGCCCGGCAGATGGAGGAGACCCTGGCCCAGGCCGGCCTGTGGACTTGGGAGGAAAGCTGAGGGAATGATGAACAATGAGTGATGCGTGATGCAAGAAACCCGCGAGCGGGGCTTGATCAGGAAGAAGCAGGCCTGGCAATTTGTGGGGGCGACGCATGCGTTGTCCGGGGGATGGTCGCTGCGAGCGAGGCGCGGGTTGGTTCGGCTGGCTAAAGCGAAATACAACGTGGGCATTCGATAGGAGCCGCATGGGCATCGAGCAGGAAAATCTGGAACAGACCGCGCCGCCGGTGTCGCCGGTTCGGGTCCGGGCCGTGGTGCTGGGCCTGGCCCTGGCCATGGGCATCTGTCTGCTCACGCCCCTGAACAACGCCTACCACAAAGGCACGCCCCTGGGCGGCGGGCATTTCCCTTTGGCCCCCTTCTTCATCCTCATCTGGCTGACCCTCCTGGTGGCCGTGGTCGGCAAAATCTTTCGAGGCCGCTCCCTGCTGACCGGCCGCGAGCTGCTGCTGAGCTGGGTGCTCATGGTCGTGGTCTCGGGCATCGCCTACACCGGCCTGGTCCGCACCTTTTTCATCAACCTGACCGCGCCCTACCATTTCGCCACGGCCGGCAACGGCTGGCAGGAGGTGCTCCAGCCCCTGCTGCCCAAGGCCCTGCACCCCCAAAGCAGCACCGCCATCGAGGAACTCTACAACGGCCTGGCCGGCGGACGCGACCTCGGCTGGCTCCAGGTTCTGGCCCGCGTCCCCTGGCAGGCCTGGCTCCGGCCCCTGATCGTCTGGACCAGCTTCGTCTTCCTCTGCTATTTCATCATGATCTGCCTGGTCAACCTCTTCAGCCGGCAGTGGGTGCACAACGAACGCATGAACTTCCCGCTGCTCCAGGTGCCCTTGCTCCTGGAGGAGGCCGTGGACCAGAACGGACTGGCCCGCTTCCTGGGCAACCCCTTTCTTCTGGTCGGACTCATGGTTCCGGTCGTGCTCCATCTTCTCAACGGACTGAGCTTCTACTTCCCCTCGGTGCCCCAGGTGCCCACCCTGATCCTGGCCGGGACCTATTTCCCCAAGTACGGCCTGTTTTCCGCCTTCTACAAACTCAAAATCTACATCTACCCGGCCTTCATCGGCTTCGCCTTCCTGGCCTCAAGGCAGATTTCCTTCAGCTTCTGGCTCTTCTTCGTCCTGGGCGGGTTGTTCATCGGTCTGCTGAGCGTCATGGGTTATGACATTCCGTCCGCGGCCCTGGGCGTGACCTTCGGACCGAACCTGTCCCGGCCCGAGGAGACCCAGATGATCGGGGCCTATTTGGTCTTCTTCCTGTTCATCGTCTGGCTGGCCCGCTATCATCTCTGGGAGACCGCCGGCCGGGCCCTCCGGCTGCTGCCGCCGCCGGTCGAGGAGCAGGAGCAGGTGGAATGGTTTTCCGCGCCGGTCTCCCTGTGGGGCAGCGTGTTGGGGCTGGCGGCTCTGGCCGTGTGGTGCCGCTTGTTCGGGCTGCCGCTTCTGCCCGCGTTTTTCCTGGTGGGCGTCTTTTTCCTGGTGATGCTGGTGGCCAGCCGGGTCATCTGCCAGGGCGGGCTGGCCTACTTCACCTTGACCATCGCCCCCATGGACGGGCTGTTGGCCTTTTTCGGCTCCGGGTTTTTCGGCAAGGTGGGGCTGCTGGTGGGCGCGGTCACGCAGAAGATGCTTTTCCTGGACCTTCGGGAATCGCTCATGCCCAGCCTGTTTCACGCGGGCAAGGTGACGCACGAGGTCAAGGGGAGGCGGCTGGTCTTCACCGGTCTGGTCCTGGCCCTGGCGGGCGGGGTGATCGTCTCCTTTCTGGCCATGCTGGTGCTGTGTTACAAATACGGCCTCCGGGAGCTGCAACTGGACTGGGCCACGCGGACCACCATCGCCACGCTGGACAACGTCAAGGTGCTGGTGGATTCTCCGGCCGAGCCCGGGCATTGGGTGCGTCTGTTCACCCTGGTGGGCGGAGCGATCATGCTGGTCTTGGTGGTCTGTTACCATCGGTTCCATTGGTGGCCGGTGCATCCCATCGGCTACCTCATGGCCTACAGCTCGTCCATGCGCATTCTGTGGTTCAGCTTTTTCGTGGGCTGGCTGGTCAACAGCCTGTGCATGCGCTACGGCGGGGTGGTGCTGTTCAAGAAGCTCAGGATGTTTTTTATCGGACTGATCATCGGCGATTTTCTCATGGGCGGACTGTGGGCCGTGATCGGGCTTCTGTCCGACGCGAGCTACCTGGTGCTGCCGGATTAGCGGCATATGGTGAAACAAGTTCCATCAAGCCGTCATGGCGGGGAGCGAAGCGGCGTGGCCATCTCATCGAACGGAAATTGTTGGGTTTCGCTTCGCTCTACCCAACCTAGAACGAGGACTTGGCGCGGGGACTCCGGCTGATGTACGAGGACAAGGAACTCGCGGAATATAGAGACCTGCTCAAGCCCCCGACGCATTTCGAGGAGGGCTTTGACTGGAAGACCATCATCGGGGCCATCTTCATCGGGTTCCTGATGATGCCCGGCAGCATGTACCTGCAACTGGTCATCGGCACGGGCATCGGTCCGGCGGCGCGGTGGGTGACCATCATCCTCTTCGCCGAGATCGCCAAAAGGTCCTACACCGAACTCAAGCAGCAGGAGATTTTCCTGCTGTACTACATGGCCGGCGCGGCCCTGGCCTCGCCCTTCCAGGGGTTGCTCTGGAGCCAATACCTGGTCCAATCGGACGCGGCCAAGATGCTGGGGCTGGTCGAGCTGATCCCCACCTGGGTGGCGCCCGGACCGGATTCCCTGTCCCTGGTCGAGCGCACGTTTTTACATCGGGACTGGCTCATCCCCATCCTGCTGCTGGTCGGGTCGCAGATCATCCAGCGCATCGACCACTTCGGCCTGGGCTACACCCTGTACCGCATCACCTCGGACGTGGAAAAGCTGCCCTTTCCCATGGCTCCAGTCGGCGCCCTGGGCACCATGGCCTTGGCCGAATCCACCGAGGAGCGGGAGAAGAGCTGGAAGTGGCGGGTCTTTTCCATCGGCGGGGTCATCGGCCTGGCCTTCGGCGCGATTTACGTGCTGCTGCCCGTGGTCTCAGGGCTGCTCTTCACCGAGCCCATCCGCCTCATCCCCATCCCCTGGATCGACCTGACCCGGCACACCGAGGACGTGCTGCCGGCCGTGGCCACCGGCATCCAGCTCGACCTGGGCCTGGTCTTCGTGGGCATGGTCCTGCCCTTCTGGGCGGTCATGGGCGGTTTGATCGGCCTGTTCATCACCATCGGGGCTAACCCCATCCTGTACCACCACGGCATCCTGCACCGCTGGAGTCCGGGCATGGGCACGGTGGACACGGTCTTCGCCAACAACTTCGACTTTTACATGAGCTTCGGCATCGGGCTGGGCCTGGCCATCGCCGCGGTGGGCATCTGGCACGTGGTCCGCTCCTTTGGCAAGGCCTCGGCCGGGCAGCGGGCCGACTGGCGGATATTGCTCAAACCCCCGCCCGGGCGGGGCGACATCCACATCTACATCTCCCTGGCCATCTACGTCTGTTCGACCCTGGCCTACGTGGGTCTCTGCGTCTTGCTGGTGCCCAACTTCCCCTGGATTTTCTTCCTGGGCTATGGCTTCATCTACACCCCCCTGGTCTCCTACATCACCGCCCGGATGGAGGGCATCGCCGGCCAGTTCGTCAGCCTGCCCCTGGTTCGGGAGGCCAGTTTCATCGCCGGGGCCCGGTTCTTCGGCTACCACGGCATCGAGATCTGGTACGCGCCCATTCCCATTCACAACTACGGGGACGCCACCGTGCATTTCCGGCAGATCGAGCTGACCGGCACGAGCATCCGGGGGATCATCAAGGCCGAGATCGTGGTCTTTCCCGTGGTCATCACGGCCAGTCTGCTCTTTTCCCAGTTCATCTGGCAACTGGCTCCGATCCCGTCCAGCAGCTATCCCTACGCCCAGGAACTTTGGCACCTCCAGGCCCTGAACACGCTGCTCATGCAGACCTCGACCCTGGAGGGCCACTCGCCCTTTTTCCAGGCGCTCAGCGCCTCGTCGCTCCTGGCCGGTTTCGGTTTCGGGGTGGTGACCTATGTCCTGCTCATGCTTTTGGGCCTGCCCATCCTGCTTATTTACGGCGTGGTGCGGGGTTTGGGTCAGAGCACGCCGCACGGCATGATTCTCGAAGTGGCCGGCGCGCTCTTGGGGCGTTTCTATTTCCTCAAGCGTTACGGCACCCAATGGCGGCAGTACGCGCCGGTGCTGTTGGCCGGGTTCTCCTGCGGCATGGGCCTGACCGGCATGTTCGCCATGGGCTTCGCCCTGATTCTCAAATCCCTCAGCCGCCTGCCGTACTAAAATCCGTCGATTTGTTGTATAATCCCTGGAAGCAGGTTCCGCGCCTGCTGGCGAGGGGGCAATTCCGCCTTTGAGGGGAGGGTTGCCCTCATAAAAGAAGATTCTAGTCTCCGTGGGGGCGGCCCCCTGTGGCCGCCCTTCATGTGGTGATCACCACCGGGGAATGGTTCCAGGGATGAAAGGACACGGCATGAAACGGCTTTTACCCATCGTGGCGACGCTGGCGATTTTGGGGTTCGGCTTGGCGGCCTGGGGCGTGAACGCTCCGCGGCAGGCGGCCGGTTTCGTATTGGGCGAGAACATCGATCAATTCAAGGACAAAATCCGGAGCGGCTCGGCCCTGCCCGTCCGCTATCTGGAAAGCATCAAGGAAGTGGAGATGAAGGACGTCCGCGGCTTCAAGAGCGGGATCGTCAGCTACGGCACCTGCGCCGCCGGCAACCGCATCGTGGGGCTTTCCCTCAAGTACGAGGACGCCAGCCGGGACTTTTACCTGCGCCTTCTGGAAAAGCTCAAGGACCGTTTCGGCGAGCCCGAGGAATGGAAGGGCGACGCCTTCGGCGTGGTCCTGTCCTGGAAGTGGTACTTCAACGCCGCCAACGGCGACCGGATCAGCATGATCCTTCAGCACAACGTCAAGGACGAAACCTTTAAAAAAGGCAACGTGCTCAAGCTGACCTACTCCTCCCTCATGGAGCAGGAGATCACCTGTTTCCACCAGCGAAACCCCAAAGCGGCGGAACGGCCCTCGGCCAAGTCGCGTTCCCGGCGGATCGAGGACTGGGAGTCCTTGATGCCTCGCTGACCCGCCGTTCGTGGACCCTCCCCCATGGCCCCGCTCCAGGAACTGGGTTGGAACAGTCTCCGTTTCCAGGCCCCGGCCGACTGGCAGGTCGATCGCATCGGCCTCAGGTACCTGCTGCTCGCCTCCGAGGCCGGACCGGCCCTGGAAGTGACTTTCAACCCGGTGCGGGGCCGTTTTTCCCACAAGAAGGCGCTCAAGAAACTGGCCGCGGTCGCGGCGCGCGCGGGGTTCAAGGCCGCGCCTTTGCCCCAGGCCTGGCAGACGGCCCTCGGCCGGTACGAGACGGCCGGGTTCGCCTGGGCCGGGAACCAGGGTTCGGGCCGGGGCGCGGTGCTCTATTGCCCGGTCTGCCATAGGGCCGTTGTCCTCCAGTTCTATGGGGCCGGGGCCGGTCTCAAAACCGAGACGGCCGTTCAGGTGCTGTCCTCGTTCGAGGACCATGCGAGGGGCGGGGAGACGCTCTGGTCGATCTTCGGCTTTCGGGCCGAGACGCCGGAGCGGTTTCGGCTGACCAAGTACCGCCTGGCCGCCGGGTACGTCGAGCTGACCCTGGCGGCGCGGGCTCAGACCTTGCGGCTGTATCGCTGGGGGCCGGCCTCGGCGCTGCTGGCCGACCGGGACCTGGCCGCCTTTGCCCGGGAGCGGCTCGGACTGCCTCGGGGGGCCTCGTTTTCCGGGGCCGGGGAAGAGGCGCTGGCCTGGTCGGCCGCGCGGGTCGGGCCGTGGCTGTGGCTGGTCCGGCCCAAGAGCCGTCACGACCGGGTCCGGGTCTGGCGGCTCGAAGAAAAAAACCGGATTCTGGCCGTGCGCCTTGCTGGCCGGCGACCCTCAGAGGCCGGGCTGTTGGAGGCGCTGGCGGCCAAGGTGACCAGTGTTTAGACGGCGCAAAAAAGGTCCCCAGTTGACGCGGACCCAGGCCCTGGGCCTGACCCCGGTGAAAAGTCCGGGCCTCATCAGGGAGGAACGGCTGTCCCCGGAGGCGCTCCGGCTGACCTATCCCTTGACCCTCCGGCCCTGGACCGCGGCGCTCATGCGCCGGTTTTCCCGGCAGGAGCCGGCGGCCATGACCGGCCGGCTGGAACTGGACGAGATGGGCGCGGCCGTCTGGGACCTGATCGACGGCCGGCGATCGGTGAAGCGCATCGCCGAGCTTTTCGGGGAGTCCTATCAGGTGCATCCGCGGGAGGCCGAGGTTTCGGTGACCCGGTTTTTAAGGGAGCTGGGTCGGCGCGGCCTGGTGGGCATGACCGAAGGGCCGGGAGGGAAGCCGTTGTGAGGCCGCGGTCCCAAGCGCGGGACCGCGGCCGTCAGACGGTGGCGAGGGCGTCCTCCAGACTGCCAACGATCGGCAAGAAGAGATAGAACCCGGCGATCTCGAAGACCTCCTTGATGTAATCCGCCACCGAGCAGAGCACGATCTTACCGTTGTTGCGTTTGAGTTTCTTCGAAGCCAGGTTGAGAACCCGGAGACCGGCGCTCGAGATGTAGTCCACGTGCTCGAAATCGACCACCAGCCGGTTGGACCCGTCCTGGATGGCCTTCAGGACTTTCTGCTCGAACTCGGGCGAGGTGTTGGAGTCCAGGTTGCCGCTCAGCTTGAAGATGTGAATGCCGTCTTTTTTGGTTTCGGTGATCTCCATGGGAATTCTCCTCCTGGCCCCGGCCAGTGGGTTGAAAATAGAATACGTTCGAAGCTGTCTCAGCTTTCTTTCAGGTTTTTCCTCACCGTCAGGACGTTTTTGCCGCCCCTGCGCCGGTAATGGAGGTCGCTCATCAGGTGCTTGGTCAGGTGCAGGCCCAACCCGCCGACCTGGCGGTCCTCGATGGGGCAGGCCACGTCCGGCGTCGCGCTTTCCAACGGGTTGAAGGGCTGGCCGTCGTCTTCGATGCAGACCGCCAGGACGCCGTTTTCGTGGCGGATGGTGATGCGGATGCGATGCTCCTTGTCGTCGCTGAAGCCGTACGAGATGATGTTGACGAAGATTTCCTCGATGGCGAACTTGAGCTGGAAGACGGTCTTGGGGGGCAGGTCCAGGCCCTCGCAGAATTTTTCAAGCCGCTCGCCGAGGGTGTCCAGTTCGGAGGGCTTGTTGGTGACTTCGAGAGTGAGGCTGCCTTGGGACATTGCTCTCCCGCCGGGCTCAGATCATGCTGACGCCGATCTTGTGAAGACAGGCCTCGCAGCCCTCGGATCGGGATACGAGGAAGCGTTCCTCCCAGGCGTTGATCTGCCGGACCAGGAGTTTCAGAATCTTGGGCGCGGCCTGGGGGAACTGCTGAAGGGTCGAGTTGAACTTTTCCCGGGTCAGGATGAGGCAGGTGACGTCGGTGACGGCCCGGAGCGAAAAGAGGCGGTGCATCTCCCCGAGCAGGGCCATGCTGCCCACGAAGGCGCCCGGTCCGTACTCGAGAATTTCGCTCTCCTTGTCGTTGTCCTCCCGCAGCAGCACGGCCCGGCCGTCCATGACGAGCAGGGCCTGGCCGTCATCCTCACCCTGGCGATAGAGGTAGTCGCCCGCCTTGATGGTCTCCCGCGTGCACATATAGGCGAAGACCTTCAGGCTTTCCATGGGCAGGGCCGGGAAGAGATAGGTCTGGCGCAGCAGGTTCAGGTTCTCCTGCAGCTCCCCGGTCCGATAGCCCTCACTGCCTTCCTGAGGCGAGTTCATAGAGCATCCCCTTCTTGGCCATGAGTTCGTTGTAACTGCCCATTTCGATGATGTTTCCCGCCTTCATTACTCCAATTTTATCATAGTTCTTGGTGATGTCCAAGCGATGGACCACCGCGATGAGCGTGGTCCGGCCCTTCCAGCGGGTTTCGAGCTGGTTCTGGATGCGGGCCTGGGACCGGTTGTCCAGGGCCGAGGTGGCCTCGTCCATGATCAGGATATGGGGGTTCTTGAGAAAGGCCCGGGCGATGGCCACTTTCTGGCGCTGCCCGCCGGAGAGCCGTTCGCCCTTGCTGCCCACCCGGAACTGCATGCCGATGGCCACGACCGCTTCGAGCAGGTCTTCCTCGATGAGGAGTTGGATGATGGACTGGTTGATCTTCTCCTGGGCCTCGGACCGGGTCGTCTTCAGCTTGCCGAAGAGGATGTTGTTGAGGATGGTTTGGGAGAAGATGTATTCCTCTTGGTTGAAGAAGGTGACGGCCTGGGGATCGGCCTTGGAAATCCGCTCCCTAAAGATGGACCGGCCTTCCAAAAGAAGCTCCCTGAGGATGCCCGGCAGGGAGACCATCTTGTGCTGGCCCGGCACGAACCGCAGGGCCAGGCCCAGCAGCCGGAAGCGGTCCTCCTCGTCCAGCTGGTGGAGGTGCAGCTTTTTCAGGTGCTCGACAATGGTTTTGTAGTCCTCGAGTTCCTCGGGCATGATCGGGCTCTGCTCGTAAAAGACCTTGTCCGGCGGCAGATTGCCCAGAATGTCCACCGCCTGTTTGGACAATTCGCCGCCCAGGCTGAGCAGCGGCCGGGTCAGGTCGGCGTCGTCCAGGAAATCCAGGAAAATGCTGTTCCGGCTGAGGTTCTGTTCCAGCCATTCCTCGCGGTTGGGCGTGCCGAAGACCAGGTTCTCGGCCACGTTGGAGAAGATCAGGTAGCGGGCCGGGTCGAAGAACTCGACGTAATCGGCCAGGTCCCGTCCGAAGCTCTCCTGGAATTCCTTGCGCACCCGGATTAGCCGCTCGATCAGGTCCTGGTGCCGGCGGGGGTCCAGGATGGCGTTCAGGCCGAAGCGCAACACGTCCACGAAGACCCCGGTCTGCTGCAAGACCTCGATGACATTGTCCAGGTTGGGCAGTTCGCGGCCTGTGGCCCGGCCGTTGCCATCGACCAGGGAGGCGCAGCCGTAGAGCAGGTTCTCCTCGATGGTGCCGTCGAAGATGAACGGGTTCTGGGCCACGTAGCCCACGTTCGAGACCATGTCCCGCTTGGTCATGTCCATGACCTCGAGGTCGCCCACCCGGATGTGCCCGCCCGTGTACTTGTACAACTGCCCCACGCACTGGGCCAGGGTGCTCTTGCCGCTGCCCGAAAAGCCCACCAGGGCCAGGTGTTCGCCCGGCTTCAGGGTGAAGTTGATGTTGTCCAGGAGCCGGATGCCGTCCTCGGTCTCGAAGGACAGGTTCTCGACGTTCACGCTGGCCGCGAGATCGTAAGGGTCCCGGCCCTCGGGCTCGATGGGGAACTCGGGTATTTCGTCGAAATATTCCATGGTTCGATAGTAGCGCACCGAGGCGTCCTGGTAGACCTGGTAGAAATCGATCAGCTCCCGCCACGGATCGTAGAGCTTTTCCTGGGCCGACAGAAAGGCCACCAGGGCGCCCAGTTCGAGCTGGCCCTTCATGGCCAGGTAGCCTCCCACGAGGAAGATGAGAAAGGGGCTGAGGCCGGTGAAGAAATTGTTGGTGGTGTTGACCCCCTGCTTGAACAGGGTCCAGACGATGCGGATGTGGAAGAGCCGGTCCACCAGCCGGTCGAATTTCTTGCTTTCGATGGCGTAGGAACCGTTGCCGTGAACCTCGTGGATGCCGGTGATGGTGTCTGAAATCTGGCTGGACATGGCCCGGGTCTCGTCCACCCGTTTCTTGTTGGCCTGGTTGGCCTTTCTTTGGAGCAGGGGGACCAGGATCAGGACCAAGGGGTAGATGCTGAGGGAGATAACGGCCAACATCCAGTTCAGGGTGAAAAGATAGACGCCGAAGGAGACGAGGGTCAGGATGTTGATGACCGGCACGGCCAGGGCCATGCCGGCGAAGTCCCCGGCCGTGGTCAGTTCGGTGACCAACGAGGAAACGATCATGCCGGGCTGGGTCTTGCGGAAGAAATTGAGGGGCAGGGTCAGGGTGTGGCTATAAACCTCCTTGCGCATGCTGGCCAGGACTCGCTGGGCGATGATGGTCTGGATCAGGGCGATGACGTACTTGAGGCCGGTGCTGAGCAGGACCGCGGCCACGTAAATGCCGCAGTACATGTACAAGAGGTCCAGTTTTTTCAGCCGGATGGCCTCGTTGATGATCCGTTTCTGCATTTCCAGGGGAAGAACCCGGGTGAAGACCGTGACGCTGATAACCAGCAGCACGGCCACCTGCAACTTGACGTTGCCCGGGAAGACCCAGGAAAGCAGGGATCGTTTGACCACGGGGGTGTCTGCCTTTTTCATCACGCATGGCCCCTTTTGAAAAATCGATCGGTGAAAAGCGCGTGGGTCGCGGCCGGAGACGAAACCGACCGCTGGGCGCCATTATGCCATAAAATCTTGAAGTTGTCTTTAATTGTCTTGGGAACGACGCGCGGTGAACCGGGAAGAACAGCCGGCCGAACACGCGGGCGCGGCATGGGGAAATTTACCGGACCCCCGCCTTGACCGCGATGAAACCAAAATGGGCCTCGCCCGCCTTCCTTCACGGGCGCCAATTGCCATTGGGCCGAAAAACAGTGTAAACTGAAAAGAAACGAGGGCTCGAAAAGGACGAAGTTCCGGCCTCGTGGAGGTGGGCCATCCGTTACCGCTGGAAACTGCTGATCCTGTTTCTGTGCATCTCCCTGATCCCGTTCCTGGTGATGCGCCTTCTGGTCGTTTCTCGGGTGCAGGAGGCCATTGCCACCGCGTTGCATGAAATCCACGGCCAGTTGGACGCGGAGCGGGTGAACCACATGCGGCGGACCATCGCCCAGTTTTCGGCCATGATCTCGGCCAGCCGCCTGACCCTCGAAACCGCGCTGCGTCTTCAGGCCGTGGAGGTCGAACGTCTATTGGCCGCGCCCCCGCCCCGGGCGGCCCGGGTCTTTTTCGAGCGGGATTTCAGTCAGGGGCGCGCGCCCGTCCCGGGCCTTTATCCCTCCTTGCGGCACATGTACCTGGCCGCGGGCAACATGTCTTACATGGAAGTCACCTATGCCGCGCCGGTTTTCTCCCTGGCGCCCGGCGCCGATCAATCCGCCACGGCTCCGGACGCGGCCCGGCTCTCCAAGCTGGCCGTTTTTCGCGACCTCATGAGCCCCTGGCACCAGGATATGGTGCTCTGGCAGACCGTCACCTTGAACAACGGCCTTAAGGCCGTCTATCCCGGCCACGGCGGCCGGACCGGAGCGCCCGCGGCCGAACCGCCGGCTTCGATGCGCCTCAAATCCCCGGACTCGAAAGTCACCTGGGTCGGCCCCCAAATCGACCCGGCCACCCTCCATGTGGCTTGGTCCGCGACCCTGCCCATCCGCCGGCCCGACGGTTCCCCGGCCGGGGTCACGGGCATGGTCGTGCCTTTGCGGCCCCTGCTGGAACGGCCCTGGTCCAACGGCAACCTGCCGGCCCACACGCGGTTTTTCGTCTGTCTGCTTCCCGACCAGACCGGGCGACCCGGCCTCGGGCCTCTTCAGATTCTGGCCGAGGACGTCGGCCAAGACGAGGAGCGCCGGACCTGGCGCACGCCCCTGACGCCGACCTTTATCCGCTCCGACAACGAAAACACCTACCAGGCCATGATCGCGGACCTGACCCTGGGCCAGTCCGGCGTGCAGCGCATGCCCTACCGGGGCCGAGACAGCCTGTGGTCCTTCGGACCCATTACCCAGGGCGCGGGCCGGGAGTCGTACCTGGTGCTCATCACGCCTTACGCCGAGGTCCAGCGGTCGGCCGAGCGGGTGGTGGACGTTCTGGACGATCTGCTGGCCACGTTATTGAACATGACCCGCTATTTCGCATTCGGTGTGGCCGTGGGCGTGACCGTGCTGGCCCTGTTCTTTTCCAAGACCGTGACGCGGCCGATCGAACGGCTCCAGCGCGGGGCGCGCCGGTTGGCCCAGGGGGATTTCGACACCCGGATCGACATTCGTTCCCGGGACGAACTGGGCGATCTGGCCCGGATGTTCAACCAGGTCGGTCCCCGGCTCAAGGAGCACTACATGCTGACCCAGGCCCTGGACGTGGCCGTGGAGGTGCAGCAGAACCTGTTGCCCAAGGGCGGTCTTCAGCGGGACGGCATCGAGATCATGGGCCGGAGCCTGTACTGCGACGAGACCGGCGGCGACTATTTCGACTATTTCGAAACGGCCGGCTCCGGGGCCGGGCGGATTCTGGTTCTGGTGGGGGACGTGTCCGGCCACGGCCTCCAGTCCGCGCTGCTCATGACCACGGCCCGGGCGCATCTGCGCCAGCGCTCGGCCCTGCCCGGCGACCTGTCGCGCATCGTGACCGACGTCAACCGGCAACTGGTGCGGGACGTGGAGGAGACGGGCGGGTTCATGACGCTCTTCTGCCTGTCCGTGGACACGGCCGCCGGCACGGTGCGCTGGGTGCGGGCCGGCCATGAACCGGGATTGCTCTACGACGCCCAGGATGACCAGTTCGAGACCCTGGAAGGCCCCGGCGTCTCCCTGGGCGTGATGGCGGCCTTTGACTTCGAGGAGCAGAGCCGGCCCATCCGGCCGGGCGAGATCATCCTTTTGGGCACGGACGGCATCTGGGAGGCCCGTGACAGGTCCGGCGAGATGTTCGGACGGAAGCGCATCCGTCAGATTCTCAGGGAAGAGGCCGGTAGGTCCGCCCGGGAGATCGTCGAGGCCATTATCCAGGCCGTCCAGGTCTTCCGTGAAGGGGCCGCTCAGATGGACGACGTGACCCTGGTGGTGGTTAAGATCACCGGGGAGGCGGGTCCGCGAGATAGCGGCTGATGGTCCCGGCCCGGTCCTGGTAGGTGTGGCTTAGCGCCCGGTCGCGGCCCATGTCCATGAGCCGCCTCCGTTCGTCCTCGCGGCTCAGGTAAAAATCCACCAGCTCCCGCAAATGCCCGGCCGACGTATATTCGGGCACGGCCTCGCCGAAAATCGCCTTGAGTCCCCGGTTTCGGTCGGAGATGCAAAAACCGCCCGAGGCCAGCACGTCGAAGACCTTGTTCGAGACAAAGCCTTCCCGGGCCATGTCCGGGTGGTGGTCGGTCAGGGTGACGCGGGCCGAGGCGTATAGCTCCTCCAGCCGCTCGTAAGGCCAGTAAGGCCCGCCGTAGTACCGGGCCGGCAGCAGCCCCTCCCAGCGGTTCCCCCAGACCTTGAGATCGTGGGCCGTCTCCCCCAGGTCCCGCATCACGGCCCGGCCGCCGGGCAGGTCTTGCCGGGCGTTGCCCAGGAAGAGCAGGTCGTGCTTGAGCTTCGCGGCATAAGGTTTCTTGGCCGTGCAGGCCGGAAGCAGCGAAACGCGGCCATAGCCCAGGGCTTGGAGCCGGGGGACGAACAGGGCCGAGGCGCAGAAGACCTGCTCGAAGGGCTTCAGGTTGTCCGCGTCCACCTGGTCCGGGTGGCTGTACAGCCAGACCACCTTGCGGGCCTGGGAGGGGAACAATTTGCGGGGCGGCGAGCCGAACAGGTGCACGATCGCCTCGGTCTCGGGCGCGGGTTCCTCCAGCACCTCGTGGCCCAGCGCGGCCAGGGCCAGGCCCAGTTCGCGCTTGACCCAATGGTCGCCCCACATGAGACGCCGGGCTTCGTCCTGGTCCCGGTCCGAACGTGACTGGATGTAGATGCGCATCTTTCGCCCTGATTCCCTTTCCTCGCGTCGTCTTCCCACCGCCGTGGTTGTACCATTTTCCGCCCGGCCGAGGCAACCGCGGAAGGCGCCGGGTCCGCCGCGGTCGCGGTTTTACAAGGGCTGCGTCTTGTGGTACTCATAGGCGGAGATTCCCACATGGTAAGTGAGCTGAAGGCGCTTGGGCCAAAGCCGGCCGAGCGGCGGAAACGAACCTTTTTTTTAAACGCGAAAGGAGATCCAATGACAGCGACCGACGATCTTTATCGAAATTTGCAGAAGTATCTTGACGAGAAAACCCTTGGATTTCCAGCCACGCCCTCGGGTTCGGACATCCGCCTCTTGAGAGTGTTGTTCAGCCCCGAGCAGGCCAAGGCCACCATGTGCCTGACCCACAAGTTCGAACCGATCGATCAAATCCATGAACGCGCGAATCAGGACGACATGTCCAGACCGGAATTGGAAAGCGCGCTCTATGAAGCGGCCCGGCGCGGCCTGATTTTTCACCAGGAAAAAGACGGGCGCCATTATTACAGCAACCGGCCGTACGTCGTGGGCTTTTACGAGGGGCAGGTGGATAACCTGACCCCGGAATTTCGAGCGGCCCATCAGGCCTATATGAACGATGGAACCTTTGGCGCGGCCTTCCTGGGAGCCAAGCTGCCCCAGATGCGGACCATTCCCGTTCAGAAAAGCATTACCCCGGAAAATGTGGTCAGCACCTACGATGAAATAAAAAAGTTCGTGGAAAGCTCCCCCGGACCCATCGCCATCCTCGAATGCATATGCCGAAAACAAGCGGAGATCGAAGGGAATCCTTGCCAGAAGACCTCCCGCAAGGAAACCTGCATGGCCTTTGACGTCTGGGCCGAGAACGAACTGGAATTCGGCCGGGGGCGGCAAATCAACACCGAGGAAGCCCTGGATATCCTGCGGCAAAACGAGGAGGACGGTCTTGTCTTCCAACCCAACAACGCCCAGGAACCCTCGTTCATCTGCTCCTGCTGCGGGTGCTGCTGCGGCATGCTGACGCTTCACAAGCTTTTGCCGCGACCCCTGGATTTTTGGACCAGCAACTATCAAGCGCAAGTGGACCCGGACGTCTGCAGCGGCTGCCAGACCTGCATCGAAGTCTGCCAGGTCGCGGCCATGAAGTTCGATGAGGACCAAGGCGTTTCCTACGTTGACGTGGATCGGTGCATCGGCTGCGGGAACTGTATTGACGCCTGTCCGGAGGAGGCCATCCGGCTGAATAAGAAAGAAGCGGCGGTTGTTCCTCCCCGAACCGTTGACGATCTGTACGATGCGATCATGGCCAACAAGCGGTGATGGCCTTTTAGCGGGATTCCATAGGTTGACCGGGCCTGGCTTGGACGCATCGAACGCGGCCGGATCCGCGTTCCCAGGTCGGGGGGCGTGACATGGCAAACGAGGCAGACATCCTCCGCCAAAGGCTGGCCGAGCTGCGGGCCGAAAACGAGGCCTACAAGGTGCAGGCCAAGCTTCTGGAAAGTTTCGTCTCCATGGCCCGCTCACCCGGCCGCGACCATCTGCTCCGAGACACCCTCCAGACCGTCCTGGACTCGACCTTGGAACTGACCCGCGCGGAAAAGGGCAGCCTGTTCCTGTTCGACGAGGAAGGCCGGGTGGTGGAAAGCATCCTCAGCCGGGCCCAGGTTTCCACGCCGGAAAGCCTGCGTCTGATCGGCCGGGTCATGGACGACGGCCTGGCCGGCTGGGTGGGCCGCACCCGGGAGATCGGCCTGATCGAGGACACGGAAAAAGACGCCCGCTGGGTGAACCTGCCGGATCAGCCCTACACGGTCCGCTCGGCCCTGGTCGTGCCCATCAGCCGGGGCGAGCGGCTGCTCGGCCTCCTGACCCTGCTCCACGCCAGCCCCGGACACTTCGACCGGCCCATGGCCGGCGTGACCCAGGCCGCCTGCGACCAGATCGCCCTGACCCTGGAAAACGCCCGGCTTTACGACCGGGTCGAGGCCATCTCCCTGGCCTTGAACGAGGAACTGGAAAAGGGCCGCCGGATTCAGCGCGATTTTCTGCCGCAGTCCCTGCCTCGGCCGGCGGGCTGGGAGATCGCCTTTGATTTCCAGCCGGCCAAGCAGGTTTCCGGCGATTTCCTGGACGTGATTCAGCGCCAAAACGGGGCCCTGGTCTTTCTGGTGGGCGACGTGAGCGACAAGGGCGTGGGCGCGGCGCTGTTCATGGCCGTGCTGCGGACCATGATCCGTTTTTATCTGGAATCGGCCGTACCGGAAAGGCCGGGGGACCCGGACGAGGCCAGCGCATTCGCGGCCATCGGCCGGATCAACCGCTATCTGCACGAAAATCACCCGGAAGGCGGCATGTTCGCCACCCTGTTTTTCGGGGTGCTTGATCCGAAATCGGGCAAGCTCTCCTATATCAACTGCGGCCACGAGCCGGCCATGATCTTGGGGGCAGGCGGCCTGCGTCAAAAGCTTTCGGCGGGCGGACCGGCCCTGGGTCTGGTGCCGATCTTTGATTGGCGGATCGAGTCCGAGCGACTTAGCCCCGGCGAGCAGATTCTGTGCTTCACCGACGGCGTGACCGACGCCCGCTCGCCCGAGGGCGCGCTTTTCACCCGGCCGCGGTTGGAACAATTGCTACTCACGCCGCCTCCGGCTTCGGCCCTGGGCCTGATCCAAACGATCCAGGGCGAGCTGTCCAAACACACCGGTCGGGCCGACCAGAACGACGACATCACCCTTTTGTGCCTGCGCCGGGGTTTGCGACAAATCGCCGCGTCGGTGGTGGGTCAGTTTTAGAATCATGAAGAAAACGTATATTAGGCGCTGCTATTCACTTGAAAGTAAATCCCGGCATGATGGCGTTTCAGCCGCTTTCCTAAGAACAATGCCCCTGTCGATGGCAGTCGGTTTTTTTGCCACCCAAGCTCCCCTCGTCATTCCCGCCTGCGCGGGAATGACGTTTCAAACCCTGGGGAAGGGAGACACGTTACTCCGGCGAAAGAAAGGGACCGGAAATTCGTGAGAAATCATCCGCGTACCCTTTTTCACTGAACAGCGGCCGCGACCAGAGAGGATATGAAAATTCCCAAACTGATCCACTACCCCCGCGCCCGTCCGGTTTTACAACCGCGCCCATCTCGTGTATAGTCCCGCTTGAAAGCAAAGATGGTCGGGTGGATGAACGCGTAACCCCTCGCCGGGCAAAGAGGTGACGAACGTGAGCGAAGACAGCTTGCGGCGCAGGCTGGCCGCCATCATGAGCGCGGACGTCAAGGACTACAGCCGCCTGATGCGTCAGGACGAGGCGGCCACGGTCATGACCCTCAAGTCCTACCGCGAAATGATGGCCATGCTCGTGGCCCAGCATCACGGCCGGGTGGTGGATTCGCCCGGGGACAACATGCTGGCCGAATTTGGCAGCGTGGTGGACGCGGTGCAGAGCGCGGTGGCCATCCAGAAGGAACTGGGGCTGCGCAACACCGAGCTGGAGCCGGACCGCCGCATGGAGTACCGCATCGGCATCAACCTGGGGGACGTCATCTCCGACGGCGAACGCATCTACGGCGACGGGGTCAACATCGCCGCGCGGCTGGAGGGTCTGGCCGAACCGGGCGGCATCTGCATCTCCCGCACGGCCTACGATCAGATCGAGGACAAGCTGCCCTTCGGCTACGAGTATTTGGGAGAGCGGGAGGTCAAGAACATCGCCCGTCCGGTCCCGGCCTATAAGGTGCTTTTGGACCCGAACGGGCCCACGAGGTCCTCGGAGGCGGCCGCCCAGGCCCGGTCGGCCGGGCCTACGGAAGCGCGGCGGCCGGAAGAGACGCGCGGGCTGTCCGAGAAAGAGAAAGCCGAAAAAGAGGAAGTCGGTTTTTTTTGGCACCTGCGGACTTACATTGCCGTAATGGTGTTCCTCTTTTTTATCGATATCATCACGGGCGGCGGTCTCTGGTTTTTCTGGGTGGCCGCGCCCTGGGGATTGGCCCTGTTCTTCCATTGGTCGTCGGTCCAGGTCCGTCGCCGTTATCCTTCCGCGGCATCTCCCAAGAAGCGGGATTGGAATCCCAGAAGCGCCCGGGAGGTCCGGCGTTTCATCCGTCGGCGGGTCAAGGAACGGGTCCATGGGGAGGCGGGCGATCTGAAATATCTGAGGCTCCAGGTCGAGCCCAAAGCGCCGCGCGACTCCAGGCACGGCCGGGTCAACATGCGCGTGCCCCTGAGCCTGCTGCGGACCGGGGTCAAGCTGGGCGCGGTCCTGCCCGAGCACGCCAAGGACAAGATCAACGCCGCCCTCCGGGACAAAGGCCTGGACATCGACCTCTGGTCTCTCGAAGGCGAGGAGCTGGAAGCCCTCCTGGTCTCGCTCTCCGAGGTGGGCATCGAAGTGGACGAGCAGGACCAGGTCGTTCATATTTTCGTCGAGTAAAAACCCATCCGACAAGGAAATCGCGAAAGAGACCATGGCCTTTCAGCTCGGCACCGTGGATTTCATCGCGCGGGAATTGCTGCCCCGCCTCGAACGGCGCGGCCGGGTCATCAGCCTGGCCCGGCAGCGCATCACCTGCCCGCCCGATCTGTTGATCGATTATCTGGGCAAGGCCGGGTTCTCGACCGACGTGCCGGGTCTGAGTGAACTCTCGACCGTCACCTCCAAGGAACTCTTCGCCAGCTTCGGTTTCGAACACTACGACGACTTGGATTTCACGCCGGAAGAACCCTGCACCATCACCCATGACCTGAACCGGCCCATCCCCCGCAAGTACCGGGGCCGCTACGACTTGGTCTTCGAAACGGGCACCCTGGAGCACGTCTTTGACCAGCGGGCCGCCTTCGCCAATATCGTCAGGCTCCTGCGCGTGGGCGGCACGGTCTTTCACCTCTCCCCGCTCACCTTTGTCAACCACGGCTTCTACAACTATTCGCTGACCGTCTTCCATGACGTGTACCGGGTCAACGGCTTCGAGGACATGGCCTTTTACCTGGCCGACTTTCCCCTCAAATGGTGGAAGAACCAGAGCCTCCCCTACCGGCCCGTGGATTTCACCACCGAGGCCTTGCCCGATCAGCCACCCAAGGGCTATTTTCTCATGGCCGGGTTCATGGCCCGCAAGGCGGCCGACTTGGGTAAATTCCGCGTGCCCCTCCAGGCCTTTTACGACCCGGCGCTGAAAAATGATGAGTGATGAATGGAAGAGAAGACTCGTGGCCAGGATTCATCATGCCGCACTCATCATTCATCACTGACTCCGTGCCCTTTATGCCTTCGAGGCGCAAGTAAATTGGAGAACCCCGTGCAGCCGCCTCCCCCCCTCGTCTCGGTCATCATGCCGACCTACAACCGCGCCGATCTCATCGGGCGTTCGATCAAGAGCGTGCTCCGGCAGTCGCTGCCCGATTTCGAACTGATCGTCATCGACGACGTCTCGACCGACGACACCGAGGCGACGGTGCGGGCCTTCGAGGACCCGCGCATCCGCTTTATCCGCCGCCAGGTCAACCACCTGAAGCTCTACCGGGAGACCGGGGAAGAGGACAACCCGCGCAACGACGGCCTGAAGGTCGCTCGGGGCCAATACATTTGTTACCTGGACAGCGACGACATGTACCGGGTGGATTTTTTGAGGGAGATGGTCGCTTATCTGGAGGCGCACCCGGAGGTGGGCCTGGCCTACGCCAACGCCATCTGGCACCGGAACCTGACCGGCAAAAAGGAAGAGGCCAACTGCAACCTGGCCGTGGACTTCGGACCCAAGCTCATGCGCATCCGCAACCCCATCCGCACGCCCACGGTCATGCACCGGCGCGAGGTGATTGACAGGATCGGGTATTTCAAACCCGTCAAGGTCCGGGTGCCGCACGCGGACAGCGAGTACGTGGGCATCGAGGACTGGGACTACTGGCTGCGCGCCTCCGAGCATTTCACCGTGAAACAGCACCCGGTCATCCTGGCCCACAAGATTCACGAGACCAGCGACCATTACCTGGACCCGGATTTCGATCCCGAGTTCGAGGCCGCGCCCCAGCCGCCGCCCCAGACCGAGAGCCGGGATTTGTTCTACCGCCTGGGCGTGGTGGCCGATTTCAAGGCCCATGAGGCAGCGTTGGCCGGAGTCGAGGGGCACCTCAACCCGGCCGAGGGGTATGCGCTTCTGCTTCTGGCCGCTCACGGCGCCGGGCAAGGCGAGATCGTGGAGATCGGCAGCTTCATGGGCCTGTCCACCTGCTGGCTGGCTTTGGGGACCCAATCCGCCGGACGGGAGCCGGTCACGGCCGTGGACCATTTCAAAGGCTCCAAGGAGCACCAGGCCGGCCGGCGGCACGAATGCGCCGTGCTGGTCCGGGACGGCTCGACCTACCCCCAGTTCCTGGAAAACATCGAGCGGGTGGGCGTTAGCGGCCAGGTGCGGCCCGTCCAGGCCAGCTCCGAGGAGGCGGCTTCGGCGTGGGACCGGCCCATCCGGCTGCTGTTCATCGACGGCGATCACCGCTACGAAGCCACGCGCCGGGATTTCGAGCTGTGGTCGCCCTTTGTCGCGCCCGGCGGCTACATCGTCTTCCACGACGTGGAAACCACCTGGCCCGGCGTGACCCAATTTTACCGCGAACTGATGGCTCAAAGCGGCTATCAAGAGGTCTTCGCGGTGGAGTCTTTGAGAATCGTGCGAAAGATCAAACAGGAAGCGTGACGGGTCGCTCGCCGCGACCTTCAAGGAGAACCACGACCATGCCCATGCGCGACGCCATCCAGCGCCTTGTCCAGGAGAACCGTTTCCTGGTCCTGGCCACGGCCTCGAACAACCTGCCCCATACCTCGCTCATGTCCTACGCCGCGGACGAGGCGGGCCACATTTTTTATATGACCACTCTCAAGGAGACGGCCAAGTACCGGAACCTGTCCCGCAACCCCAACGCCAGCCTGCTCCTGGACACGCGCCTCGATCAGCCCGACCAGAGCGCGGATCAGATGATGGCCCTGACCGTGGACGGCGAGTACGTCCGGGCCTGGGGCTCCAAGGAACAGGAGCAGGCCGAGGCCCTGCTGATCCAGCGTCATCCCCACCTGGCCGCGTTCCTGCAAGAACCCGACGCGGTGCTGGTCAAAATCCAGGCCCGCTCGTTCCTGCTGCTGCACGGGCTGCGCGAGGCCTACTTCAAGGCGCTCTGACGGGGCGGCCATGAACGGTCCAACACGTAAGCGCGGAATCCCGTCCGCCGCTAGGGAAAGGGGCCAGGCATGACCGGCGTGTTCGTTGGCGTGGACGTGGGCACGGGCGGCGTGCGGGTGGGCGCCTTTGATTGCCAAGGCCGGATGCGCGGGCAGGGCCAGGCCGCCATACGCTCCTGGCGGCCCCGGCCCGACTTCGTGGAACAATCCTCGGAAGACATCTGGCGGGCCACGGCCCGGGCCATGGGCCAATGCCTGGCCGCCGGCCGTCTCAAGGCCAGGGATGTTCGGGGAATCGCATTTGATGCAACCTGCTCGCTGGTGGCCCTGGGCGCAAACGGGAGGCCGATCACGGTTTCGCCCACGGGCAGGCCCAGCCGCAACGTCATCCTCTGGATGGACCACCGCGCCGCCCAAGAGGCCGAAACCATCAACGCCACCCGGCACAAGGTCCTGCGCTACGTGGGCGGCCGGATCTCGCCGGAGATGGAAACGCCCAAGCTGCTCTGGTTGAAAAAAAACCTGAAAGAGACCTGGCGCGACGCGGCCAAATTCATGGACCTGGCCGACTTCATGGTCTTCAAGGCCTGCGGCAATGACGTCCGGAGCGTGTGCACCACGGTCTGCAAATGGACCTATCTCGGCCATGACGGACCGAGCGGCCGTTACGACAGGAGCTTCTTCCGCCGAATCGGCCTGGCCGACCTTTTCGACAGCGAAAAGGTTCCGCTGGTTTCGCGGCCCATCGGCGGGCTGGCCGGCGAACTGACCGTCGCCTCGGCCAAGCATCTGGGCCTGGCGGCCGGAACGCCGGTGGGCGTGGGCATCATCGACGCCCATGCCGGCGGCATCGGGCTGTTGGGGCCGGTGCTCGGCGGAGCCGAAGGCCAAGGCGAGCCGTTCGACCGGGCCATCGCCTTGATCGGCGGCACGTCGTCCTGCCATATGGCCGTGTCCGGGTCGCCGCGCTTCATTCCGGGCGTGTGGGGGCCTTACCACGGGGCCATGATCCCGGGCATGTGGCTGAACGAAGGCGGCCAGTCCGCCACCGGCTCGCTTCTGGATTACACCATCCGCGACAACGCGGCCTACCCTCAACTGGTCAAGGCGGCCCGGGCCGAGGGCCTGGACGTTTACGCCTGGTTGAACCGTGAGCTTAGTAAACTCAAAGCCGAGCGCGGGCCGGGCGTCCTGGGCAACCTGCACATGCTGCCGGACCATCACGGCAACCGGTCGCCAAGAGCCGATCCCTCGGCCCGGGGCATGGTCAGCGGGCTGACCCTGAACACGACCGCGCGCGAAACCGCGCTCTGGTACGGGGCGACCCTGCAGGCCATCGCCTACGGCACGCGGCACATTGTCGAAGCCATGAACGCCAAGGGCTACCGCGTCTCTCAGATATACATGTGCGGCGGGCATTTGAAGAACGAGGTCTTCATTCAGGAGCACGCCGACGTGACCGGCTGCGACATGGTCATCCCCCAGGAACCCGAGGCCGTGCTCTTGGGGGCCGCGATTCTGGCGGCCACGGCCGCCGGGGAACACGCGGACGTTCCGGCGGCCATGCGGGCCATGTCCCGGGCGGGCCGGGTGTACCGTCCCGATCCGGCCACGGAAAAATTCCACCAGGAAAAATACGCGGTGTACCAAGAGATGTTCAGGTTCCAGAACCGCATCCACAAACGCATGGCCGGCGTATCCTGAGCCGAGGCGGGAGCGATGAGCAAAAAGGTCTATTTGATTTCCAACGGCGATTTCCGGGACGCGGCCTGCGAGGTCGGCTGGCCCAAACAGCAAGAGACCCTGGACGCGGCGGCGGGCGCCTTGGCCCGGCTCGGTTACGAAACCGAAATCCGGCCGGACTACGACCCGGCCAGGCAGCACGGATTCATCACCCGGCAATGCGACGGGGCGCGCGTCTTTGCCGCGATCGACCCGGCCGCGCCCGTGATCGTGGTGCTTGGCATCTGGGCCTACTCCCATCACGTCTGCGGGAACTTGCAGACCCACAAAGGCCCCATCCTCCTGCTGGCCAATTTCGACGGCACCTGGCCCGGCCTGGTGGCCCTTCTCAATCACGCCGCCACCCTGGACCGTTTGTGCGTGCCGCATGCCCGGCTGTGGAGCGAAACCTTCGAACAGGACCCGGCCTTCATGAGCCGGCTTAAGACCTGGTGCGAAACCGGCCGGATCGATTACGACGCCTCGCACCTGGCCAACGCCCGGGATTTGAAATTGTCCGAGGCGGCCAAAACATTCGGCCGGGAGTTGGCCGAGGACATCGTCAAGAACAAGCGCATCATCGGCCAGTTCGATCCGGGCTGCATGGGCATGCTCAACGCGGTCATGAACCCGGCCAAGCTCGGGGCCTTGGGCCTGCCCATCGAACTCCTCAGCCAATCCGACCTGGTGGCCGAAATGAACCTGGTCGCAGATGGCGAAGCGCGACGGCATCTGGATTGGCTCAAGGACAGAGGCGTCTGGTTCGACTGGGGCACCGATGGGGCTCAGCATCTGACCGAGGCGCAGGTGCTGGAGCAGATGAAGATGTACTCGGCCGCGGCGCGGTTCGCGCAACGCTACGGCCTCAGCGCCATCGGCATCCCTTACCAGATCGGCCTGGTGCGTTCCGTGGCCGCGTCGGACCTGGCCGAGGGCATGTTGAACAACGCCGAACGGCCCAGCGTGATCGATCCGGATTCCGGGAGCGTGGTCCGGCCGGGTCGGCCCATCGTGCACTTCAACGAAGGCGACATGGGCTCGGCCGTCCCCCAGGTGCTGATGAACGACATATACGCCCGCAAGGGTTTGCCGCCGGAAACCACCCTGCACGACATCCGCTGGGGACGAGCCTACGAGGGCAAATTCGTGTGGGTCTTTGAAATCTCGGGCGGCGCGCCGCCCGCTCATTTCGGCGGGTGGTCCAAGACCAAGGTCTATCGCCAGCCGCCCATGTATTTCCCGCTGGGCGGCGGGACCTGCACCGGCGTTTCCAAACCCGGCGTTTTCACCTGGGCGCGGTTTTACGAAAGCTTCGGCCAGATCGGCCTGGACTGCGGCACCGGCGAGATTCTCGAACTGCCGGAGGCCGAGACCCAGGACCGGCTGGACAAGACCACGCCGGAATGGCCCATCGCCCACGCCTATATCCCGGGATACGGCCGGGACGCGTGCATGGCCACCCACATGTCCAATCACATCACCATGGGCTACGGCGATATTCTCGAAGAGCTGGCGGCCGCCTGCCTGGCGCTCGGGATTCCGACCCGGGTGGCCGGAGACGCCCGGAACGGTCTGCGGGCTTGACCTGTCTGCGAACGCCGGGATGCCGCCGTTTGCCGCCGCCTCACCCCGGCCATGGCGCGGGTGTCACGTGACCTGGCCGCCCCCTTTGAAAAACGCCCGGAGCGCCTTTTCGCGCTCGGTGATTTCCTGGGACCTGCGTTCGATCATGCCCTCGATGTTGTCCAGCCGCTCCCGCATCATCTCCAGGGAATTGGAATGCGTGAGCACGCGGAAGGTGTTGGACTTGATCGCTTGAATGGTCTGTGCGGCCACGTCCTCGGGCATGAGCACCTCGGCGTCGCGCAGTTGTTGCGTGTCCTTCCAGTTCTTGCCTTTCATGGCCTCCCGCAGGCGCTCCCGGATGACGTCCATCTCATCCCCGGACTTGATCCGGCGCGAGGCCTCGCCGATGTTGGTCTGCACCAGCCCGGGGCAGACCACGGACACGCCCACGCCCTTGTCCCGCAAAAACACGGCCAGACCCTCGGAAAAGCCGACCACCCCGAATTTGGTCACGGTGTAGGGAATGGCCGGATCGGCCACGCCGACCTGGCCGGCGATGGACGCGGTGTTGACGATGTGACCGCCGCCGCGTTCGAGGAAATGCGGCAGGAAGACGTGCACGCCGTTGATGACGCCCCACAGATTGATGCCCACGATCCACTCCCAATCGCCGTGGGTGACCTTGTCGAAGGGACCGGACATATGCACCCCGGCGTTGTTCACCAGGATGTCCGCCCGGCCCATCTCGGCCAGGGTCCGATCGTGGAGATTCTGGATGCTGTCCAGCCTGGACACGTCGGTCCGCACCGAAAGCGCCTTTCTGCCCAGGCTTTCAATCTCGCGGCAGACCTCTTCCCGGCCCTCGTCGTTGACGTCGGCCGCCGCCACGTCGGCCCCTTCCGCGGCCAGGCCCAGGGCGATGGCCCGGCCGATGCCGCTTCCGGCGCCGGTCACCACGGCCACGCAATCTTTGATCTCCATCCTCCACCTCCTGTATCTAGCGGTTTCTCCATCACCGGATCAAATCGGACAGCCTCTAGACAATTCCCGGCCTCATGGTTTTCCGGCCGCAGCACGAAAAACTTGTGGACCGTCAAGAAGCAACTCGGGAATTTTTCAACGATTGTCTATCTGGATCTGCTTAAAAATACCTGGGCGAAAAAAGAAAAAACAAGCGCCATCATTTCGCACAAAATCCGCGCATTCGTTTCCTTGGCGAAAGGCGCGTCAATTCCAATCCTCGCTCAATATCTCCTTCAACAACTCAACCTTTTCCCGCCCGATTTCATGGGCCAAGTCCTCTTCCGCCTGATCGATCATTTTTTGCGACCACAACAGCATCCGGCGTCCTTTGTCCGTAACCTTGATCAGCTTGGCGCTTCGATTTTCCGGGGACTCGGCCAATTCCAGCAGCCCATGATCCACCAAGGTGGCAATCGTTTTTTGCACCGCTTGGCGGCTGACGTTCATCAATTTGGCCAGGTCGGATATGGTCAGGTCGCATTCGCCCATGAACGAGAATACGCGGACCTGGGAAAGCGTGAGGTAATCGAATTCGGAGTTTTTCGCCTGGCTGAGCAGATAGTTTTCGACCCACTTGAAGCGGCGGAAAAGCAGCACCCGCAGGTTTCCCGGAAAATTGGTTTTATCCATTGCGTCAAGGTAGTTGACGCTTAAACAGAAGTCAAGCGCAATCTGTCCCGGCCGGAGAGCGGGCGGGTTGGGCGCGGCCGGGCAAAAGATGTGGGGCAAAGACGGCGACGGGACCCGCGCGTTCGCGGACCGGCCTAGGAAACCTCCTCGCCGGCCGAGGCCCGCGGCGGGTCCGGCGGGGGCGACGGGGAAGCCGCGGGAGCGTCGGTCAGGGGCTCTTGAAGGGCCTGGCGGGCGAACCGGGACAGGAACACGTAAAGGGCGATGAGGGCCGCCAGGCCGACCACGACCATGGCCTCCCAAGCCGGCGAGGCGGACCTGGCCCTGGCCAGGGCCTCGGGCAGGGAACGCGCCGCCGAGGCCAGGTAGAGGAAAAGCAGCGTTTCGGGCAGCATGCCCAGCAGGGAGGCGGCCAGGTATTTCCAGTAAGGCATGCTGGACAGCCCGAAAAAGTAGTTCATGAAATTGTACGGCAGGACAAAACTAAGCCGCGACAGGAAGACGATGCGAAACCCTCTCTCGCCCAGGACCTTGTCCAGCCGGGCGAACCTGGGATGTTGCCCGACCCGGCTGGCGACCCATTCCCGGGCCAGGTAGCGGCCCAGGAAAAAGGAGGTGCTCATGCCCAGGGTCTGACCCACGAACACGATGAGCAGGCCCAAGGGAACCCCGAACAGGTAGCCCACGCCCAGGGTCAGCAGGGTGCCCGGGATGAGCAGCACCGCGGCCGGCAGGTACAGGATGCCGGCCATCACCGGCCCCCAGGCCTTCAGGTCCCGGACCCATTCGAGGACCGGCTCCAGGCGGCTTTCCACCGGCCCCAACAGGAGCAGCCCCAGGACCGTGGTGACCAGGGCCGCGGCCAAGGCCAGCCGGGGGCGCTTGAACAGGGGTTCGGGAGCCGTTTCCATGGAATGATCCCGCTTGATTTCGGACAAAAACCTGATTCATTTTAGCAGACCGACCCTTTGAATACAATCGGCCGGGGGCGGAGAACGGCTCTAGGCCTTATCAGACGAGACCGCGCGGACGAACAGGGCGCAGGTCATGTCCCGCCAGGCTGCGAAGCCCATGTCCGCGCTGACGAAATAGGCGCTGGTGAAGGTCCGGCGGTCCGCGCTCCACAGCCACGGTTTGCGCGGGTCGAAGACCGGGGCCAGGCAGAAGTCCGTGGTGTGCGGGGTGGGGGTCAGCAGCGAGATCAGCTCCGGCGCGGTGGGCAAGCGCCAGGAGTCGCGGCCGGCGAAGCGGGTTTGGTTGAGTTCGGCCACGTAGGCTTGGGCCTCGGGCCAGGTCAGTCGCTCCGGCGAGCCGGACTGCTGCCAGGTCAGGCCGGCGGTCCGGTCCAGCACCGTGCCGTCGCCAGCGGGGATCAGGTCGTGGGCCGGGTAGGCGATCGGCCGCCACAGCGCGTCCAGGCCCAGGCTTTCGCGGGCCTGGGCAAAGCCGATTTTTCGAGGCGCGGCGCGTAAGCCAGACCCGGCCGGCGCGGCCTCGGGCTTCGGGACTTCAGGCGCGGGCAGTTCGCAGATTTGCTCCTGCTGCGCCCGCCAGGCCTTTTCCAATGCTTCGAGCGCCCCCCGCATTTCGGCCGCTTGGGAAAACCGCTCGGCCGGGTCCTTGGCCAAGGCCCGCCCCAAAAAACGATCCCAGCCCGCATCCAGGTCCGGGTTCAATCGCTCGGCCGGGCCCTCGGCCTGTTCGGGCAAAAGCCCGGTCAGCAGCCGATGCGCGGTCACGCCCACGGCGTAGAGGTCGGCCGCGGGGCCGGCCCGGTCCGGGTCCCGGGCCTGCTCCGGAGCGGCATAGTACGGCGAGCCGATGTGGAGACGGGTCGGCGAGGTTCGGGTTTCGCCCTTCAGCCGGGACAGGCCGAAGTCGCCGACCTTGATCTCGTCATGGTCGTCCAGCAGCAGGTTCGAGGGCTTGACGTCGCGGTGCACGACGCCGGCCTCGTGCAGCCGGCTAAGAGCGTCCAGGGTCTGGGTGAGGTACTTCACGGCCCGGCTGAAAGGCACGACGCGGGTGGGGGCCTCCAGCCGGACCATCTCGCCGATGAGCAGACCCACGTCGTGGCAGAAATAGGTCATGACGAAATAGGGCGGCTCGGCGTCCAGGTCGCGGTCTTCCACGTCCAGGATATGGGGGTGGCGGAGCCGGGCCATGATCCCGGCCTCGCGGACAAAACGGCTTCTGACTTCGGCCTCGCCCCACAGTTTGACCAGGGCCGGGGCCGGGGTCAGTTGCTTGAGGGCCAGGACGCGGCCGTCGCCCGTCCGGCGCACCTTGTACACCCGGCCCATGCCGCCGCGGCCCAGCAGCCCGATGACCTCGTATGGACCGATTTTTTTCATGCGTCCCGACGGGGCAGCCCGACTTCCAAACGCCGGGCGTGGGCCTCGGGCAGCCCCAAGGCCCGGATGCGCGCCGCGGTGCGGGCCGCGTCGTAGGGCACCTGCCTGAGTTCGATCGTGTCGGCGTCTTGGTCCCAGATGACGTACTTGGCCCTGGGATCGCCGTCCCGGGGCTGACCCACGCTGCCCACGTTGACCAGGAAGCGGCCTTGGGCCGGGAGCGGGGTGGGGTTTTCTTTGACGGTGCGCCAGCGAAGGCGGCCGTCTTTGAGCACGGCCAGGGCCAGGTCATGGGTGTGGCCCACGAAACAGCCCCGGCCGGGCAGGGCGGCCAGGGTTCCGATCAGCTCCAAGTTGGACACCTCGAACAGATAGATCGTGGCCGAATCGGGCGGAAAGCCGTGGACGAACAGAGCGCCGTGCGCGTCGAGGCAAGGCGGCAGGCTTTTCAGAAAGGCCAGGGTCTCGTCCGAAAGCATCTCGGCGGTGCGGCGCAGCGAGGCTTGGGCCAGGGCGTTGAACCACTCCAGTTCCCGGGGGTCGCTCAAGGCCAGTTCGTGGTTGCCGCGCACCACGGGCATGCCGGCGCCACGGATCGCCCGCACCACGGCCTCGGGGTCGGGGCCATAGCCCACCAGGTCTCCCAGGCAAATGCTCTCGTCCGCGCCCGCGCGGTCGAGGTCGCGGAGCACCTCGGTCAAGGCCTCCAGATTGGCGTGGATGTCGGACAGCACGGCCAGTCGCATGGGTTAAAGATACCACATTTTTCTTTTTCGTTTCAGGCCTTCGCCCTGGAACAAGAAAGGCCTTGGCCCTCGCTCGCGCCAGGGTGACGTGTTTACCTGTCCTGTGTTGTGAAACGTCATTCCCGCGCAGGCGGGAATCCAGTCTTGTTCGTTTGGGAATCCGGGCTGTCTGGCAATGGAAGTCATGGCGACCTGATGACCCTTTAGGCGGGATTACCGCGCCAGGAGCCGTTACGCCTGGATTCCCGGTTTCGCGGGAATGACGAGAGGGCCTTGGATGGTGGTGAAAAATCCGTACTTCGCGGCTGTTTCCCTCCTTGTGCATCAGCCCGCGCCGCGTCCGGGGTTTTTTTTCGGCGGCGAACCGTTTATACTGGGGGAACCGAGCGTTCCTGAATACGAGGGCCGGATGCGGTCCGGCGGAGGCCACATGACGGACAAGGTGATCAAGACCGACGAGGAATGGCGGCGGGTCCTGGGCCGCTATCGCTATGTCATCACGCGGCGGCGGGGGACCGAGCAGGCTTTTTCCGGCGAGTATCACGATTTCGACGAGCCGGGCGCGTACTCGTGCGCCTGTTGCGGGGCCGAGCTGTTTCGGTCCGAGGCCAAGTTCGACGACGGGAACGGCTGGCCCTGCTTTTTCCGGTCCGTGGACGAGACCCTGCTGACGATCATGCCGGACATGCGCCAGGGCGAACTGCGCATGCAAGTGGCCTGCGCGCGCTGCGACGGGCACCTGGGCTTTGTTTACGAGGACGGCCCGCCGCCCACGGGCAAACGCTTTTGCCTGAACAGCGCCTCCCTGGATTTCGAGCCGGACGAGGGATGAACGCCTTGGGACCCACGGCCGCGCCAGCGCGGCCTTTGTTTTTTCTTTTCGGCCCGCGCGCGTTTTCAGCCAAGGGACGCGGGGGCGTGAGGAGCCTGCTTCGGTGAGAAGCGTTTTGGGGTGGATTTTGTTTCTGCTCACCTTCCTGTCGATTTACGGCGGCATGCACGCCTACATCTTTTTCCGCGCCCGGGCCGCCTTCCGTTTCGGCTGGCCCGTGGGCCTGGCCCTGGCCCTGGTCATGGCCGTCATGATTTCGACCATCATCGTGGGCCGCATGGTGGAGAGCACCGGCTGGGTGAGCCTGGCCCATCTGATCCAGCGGGTGGGATACCTCTGGTTCGGCCTGATCTTCCTTTGTTTCGTCTGGTCCGTGCTGGTGGACGTGGTCAGCCTGGGGGTGCGGGTGCAGGGCCTCTGGCTGGCCGGGGGGACGTTCTTCGGTCCGATCCCGGCTCAGGCCCGGTTTTACCTGCCGGTGGCCCTGGCCCTGCTCATGAACGTCTATGGCTACATCGAGGCGCTGAACATCCGGGTCGAGAATCAGACCGTGGTCACGGACAAGCTGCCCGCGGGCACGGACCGGCTGCGGCTGGTCATGATCTCGGACCTGCATTTGGGGGCGAGCGTCAGCGAGGGGCGGCTCCGCCGGGTCGTGAACCTGGTCAAAAAGGCCCGGCCGGACGTTTTGATTTCGGCCGGTGACCTGGTGGATTCGTCCAACGGCTGGTCCCGGGGGGAGATGACCATCTGGGACGAGCTTCAGCCGCGGCTGGGCAAATACGCGGTCACGGGCAACCACGAGATGTACGCCGGGCTGGACCGCGCGCTTGAAGAAACGGCCCGGGCCGGGTTCCGGCTGCTGCGGGGCGAGGCCGTCACCCTCGGAAACGCGGTGACCCTGGCCGGGGTGGACGATCCGGCCGTGATCGGGTCCAGGGCCGTGGTCCAGGAGGCCCGGGCGCTGGACGGGCTTTCCCGCGAGACTTACGTGATCCTGCTCAAACACCGGCCGTTCATCGACCCGGCCTCGGTGGGCCGGTTCGACCTCCAGCTTTCGGGCCACGCCCACAAGGGGCAGATTTGGCCCTTCACCTATGTCACCCGCTGGTACTACGTCAAGGACGCGGGTTGGCTGGACCTGGACCGAGGCTCGCGGCTGTATGTCAGCCGGGGCACCGGGTTTTGGGGTCCGCCCATCCGGGTGATGGCCCCGCCGGAGATCACCGTGATCGACCTGGTGCGCGGGCCCGGGAAAGGCGGTCGGCCATGAAGTATTGCAGCCGCTGCGGCGGACCGGTGGAAAGCCGGGTGCCGGAAGGCGACGACCGGCCGCGCTTCGTCTGCTCGGCCTGCGGCCTGGTCCACTACCAGAACCCAAGGATGGTGGTGGGCTGCCTGCCCGAGTGGGAGGACCGGATTCTGCTCTGCAAGCGGGCCATCGAGCCGCGCTACGGCTGGTGGACCCTGCCGGCCGGGTACCTGGAAAACGGGGAGAGCCTGATCGAGGGCGCCCGGCGGGAGACCCTGGAGGAGGCCGGCGCCCGGATCGAGGACCTGAGTTTGTACACGGTCTTCGACCTGATCCAGATTCACCAGATATACATGATCTTCCGCTGCCGCCTGGCGGACACGGACTTTGCTCCGGGCAAGGAGAGCCTGGAGACGCGGCTCTTCAGCGAGGACGAAATCCCCTGGGACACGGTGGCCTTCTCGGCCATCCGCGAGACCCTCCGGCGCTATTTCCAGGACCGGCGGAGCGGTCGCTTCCCGGTGCACGTCGGCCCGGTCAAGCTGTGGCACGGTTGATCCGCGCGGCGGGTTTTCGGTAAAAAGGGGAGGGCGAGTGCGGTTATCTTTTTTTGACTTCGGCCAGCGCGGTCAGGCAGCCTTCCAGGCAGGTCCGGCATTGGCTGAGGTCCATTTCCACCTTTTGCCGGCAGACGTCATGAAAGGCTTCCAGCCAGTCGGCTCCGCCCCGGGGGCAATGGCGGACGAACTCCAGGAACTGGATCAGGCGCTCCAACACTTGGCTGTCGATGGCGTGTTCCATGCGGCAGGCGTTGGCCTCGGCCAGTTCCGAATCGAGTCGGAGGAAATTTTCGAAGAAGTCCTTGAGCGTCCGGTGGCGTTCGAGCACCTGGCGGGCCACGATCTCGCCCTGGGCGGTCAAGGTGATGAAACTGTAAGGTTCGTAGTGGATGAGCCCGCGTTCGGCCAGGGTTTTGAGCGCGCCGGAGACCGAGGCGCGGGACACGCCCAGGCGCTCGGCGATGTCCTTGGCCCGGGCCACGCGGTTTTCGGCCTGGAGGATGGAGATGGCCTCGAGGTAGTCTTCCAGGTTGGAGGAGAGGGCCAGCCGGTCCTTGGTGCCCATGCGCTTCCTCGTGCCGAGCCGGGCTCGGAGCAGGGGGTGAACGTTAAAACCAGCATAACGTGGAACGGATTTTTTTTCAAGGACGAAAAATTTTTTTAGGCTTTCCTAACTAGTTACGGAACCCGAGCGAATAAGGACCCTTTCGCCTGACCATCGAAAGGATCGCCGTCATCTCCAGTTACGCTTCATCCAGCCCGCCTTTTATCCTGCCCGTGCCCTGGGCCTTGGCCTCGGAGTGGCGGGAAGTACACCGGACACTTGATTATCTCTTCGAACGCCACGGCCCGGCGCTGGACGACGTGCGAAACCTGGCCCGGCAAATCGAGGCGGGTCTCCAGCCCCTGTTCGAGCTGTTCGACCGGATGGCGGCCGTGTGCTGTCCCGGCTGTAGGACGGTCTGCTGCTTCGTGGCCCGGGTCGAGTTTGACTTCAAGGACCTGCTGTTGTTCCACGCCTTGGACCTTACCCCGCCCCCGCACCAGCTCCGGCGGCTAAACGACGAGCATTGCCGCTATTTGGGGCCGGACGGCTGCGCCTTGCCTCGCCTGATGCGGCCCTTCATCTGCACCTGGTACTATTGCGCGCCCATGCTCAAACTCTTCCGCGAGGAACCGCCCCGGGCCCAACGGTTCTATACCCAGCGCATGACCGCAATGCAAGAGGCTCGGCGGCGAATGGAGGCCGAGTTCATCCGGGTGGTGACGGGGCAGGAAGTGCGCGCGTAGGGGCACGTTGCACGTGCCCCGGTGCGAAAGTGCGTGGTGCGTGGTGCGCAGTGCGAAGAGGAAAAGGTTTAACCACGAAAGACACGAAAGATACGAAATAGACGAAGAGAGAAAAGGGGTCTTTGGCTCCTTTTTTGATGGCATTGCGGGGCGGATAGCTATTGCGTCTGGATTCCGGCTTCAGTCATGCCGGAATGACGATGTCGTGACCCAGGCAGCCCTTGGCCGTCATTCCCGCGCAGGTGGAAATCCAGGTCTTCAATGCGTTTTTTTCTTCCGCCATCCCAGCCCACGGCGTGTGTATTCAGCATTGACCTCGCCCTTACGTGAGATTGCTATGTCATCACGTCAAGGCGTGACTCCTCGCAATGACGGTTTGAACTTGGATGGTGAAAAAACGGTGCGGGCCGGATGGCGCGAAGCGCGATACGGCCCGCACGGCATAAGTTTTTGGGAGGGGGTGCGGGGGGACCTTTTTTTCAAAAAAGGTCCCCCCGCAAAATTCCCCCACTCACCCCCTTAGCCTATATTCCTTGATTTTGTTCAGCAGGGTCTGGCGGGTGATGCCCAGCATGGCCGCGGACTTGGTGCGGTTGCCGTCGTTTTCCTCGAGGGTTCGTTGGATCAGCTCGGCCTCGACCTCCTTGATGGTCATGCCGGCCTGGAGGCCCACGTCGGCCTTGCCCTTGTCCCGGCCCTCGCGCACGGTCAGGGGCAGGTCCTCGACCTCGATATGGTCGCCTTGGGCCAGGATCACGGCCCGTTCCACCGCGTTGATCAGCTCGCGCACGTTGCCCGGCCAGGCGTGCGCGGTCAGGGCCTTGAGCGCCCGAGGCCGGAAGCCCTTGATGGGCTTGTTGTTCCGGCCGGCGGATTCGGAGAGAAAATGTTCGGCCAGGAGCGCGATCTCCGGCCCGCCCCGCTCCCGAAGGCTGGGCACCTTCACGGGCACCACGTTCAGACGGTAGAACAGGTCCTCGCGGAAGCGGCCGGCCGCGATCTCCTCTTCGAGGTCCCGGCTGGTGGCGGTCACCAGGCGGACGTCGGCGGTCAGGCTCCTGGTCCCGCCCAGGCGTTCGAAGGTGCGTTCCTGGAGCACGCGCAGGAGTTTGGCCTGGGTGGTGGGGGAGAGTTCGGCGATCTCGTCCAGGAAGAGCACGCCGCCTTCGGCCATTTCGAATCGCCCGCTCCGCTGGGCCACGGCGCCGGTGAAGGCGCCTTTTTCGTGGCCGAAGAGTTCGCTTTCCAGCAGGGTTTCGGGCAGGGCCGCGCAGTTGACGGCCACGAAAGGCCCGGAGGCCCTGGGGCTGTTTTTGTGCACGGCCTGGGCCACGAGTTCCTTGCCCGAGCCGCTTTCGCCCAGGATGAGCACCGTGGCTTCGGCCGGGGAGACCAGGGCCAGGATTTCCTTGAGGGCCAGCATCTGCGGGCTTTTGCCCTTGAGGTCGCCGAAGTCGAAGCGGTCGGCCAGGTTTTGTTCGCGGCGGGTCTGGATTTCCTCGAGGTCCCGGAGCTTGAGGATTTTTTCGATCTTGAGCAGGAGTTCGTCCGTGTCCAAAGGTTTGGTCAGGTAATCCTCGGCCCCGACCTTGAGGGCCTGCACGGCCGAGTCGATGGTGCCGTAGGCGGTCATGATGACGGCCGGCGGGGCGTTGCCCTGCTCCTGGAGCCGTTCCAGGACGTCGAGTCCGGACAGGCCGGGCATTTTGAGGTCCAGGAGGATGAGGTCCACGGGATCGGCGGCCAGCAGGTCCAGGGCCTCCTGGCCCGAGGCGGCCTCCAGGGCCTCGAAGCCGGCCTCTTCGAGGTGGGCGCGGAGCATGAGTCGGTGGGCGTGTTCGTCGTCCACGATGAGGATGCGTTTGGGGGTCACGATTTCTCCTGGGGGCTGGGGTCGGTGATGGGGAAATAGAGGGAAACCACGGCGCCGGCCGGCTGGGCCTGGCCCACGGTCACGCGGCCGTGGTGGGCTTCCATGATGCGGGCCACCTGGGCCAGTCCCAACCCGGTGCCCTGTTTCTTGGTGGTGTAGAACGGGTCGAAGAGCCGGGAGCGGTCGTCCGGCGGGATGCCAGGGCCGGTGTCCTGAACCAGGACGCGGCCAAAGCCGTCTTCGGCGGCGCTGGCCACGGTCAGCCGTCCGCCTTCGGGCATGGCTTCGATGGCGTTGAGCAAAATGTTGAGCACGGCCTGGGTGGCTTGGTCCCGGTCGGCCAGGACCTGCACCGGACCCGCGGACAGGTTTTCCTTAAGGTCCACGCCCTGGTGCGAGGCGTCGTCGCGCACCAGGTCCAGGGTGTGACGAACGACGTCGTTCAGATCGAGCCGGGCGAGTTCGGGCTGGCGGGGCCGGGCAAAGTCTAAGAGGCCGGTCACCACGCGGTTCAGCCGGTCGATCTCCTCGACCATGACCTTGAGGTACTCGGCCTCCCGGCTCTTTTCGTCCAGGCCTCTAGCCAGGAACCGGGCCAATCCCCGCATGGAGCTGAGCGGGTTCCGCACCTCGTGGGCCACGCCCGCGGCCAGCCGGCCGACCGCGGCCAGCTTTTCGCTCTGGCGCACCTGGGCTTCGAGTTCCTTGATCTCGCGGAGGTCGCGCAGGATGATGATCGTGCCCGGACCCTGTCCGCCCTCGACTCCGGCCGGGGCCGAGGCGGCGCTGACCGCCAGGGGCACTTCCCGGCCCTGGCCGATCTCGACGGTGAATTCCTGTTCGAGCATCCGGCCGCCCTTAGCCAGGCGGGGCAGAAAGTTTTTGGACAGGGCGATCAGGGCGGGATGGCGGGAGAGGTTCCTGCCCTCGCCCTTGCCCATGTCCAGCATCTCCCGAGCGGCCCGGTTGACCATGACGGGCTGTCCGCTCTCGTCCAGGGTGACCAGGCCGTTGGGCATGTTGTCCACGATGCCCGCGGTGTAGGTGCTCAGGTTGGACAGGGTCTTGTCCACGGTGCGGTAGGTTTGGAGCACGAAAACGAGGTAGATGCCGCCCAGGCCCACCAGGAACAACAGCCCGCCCAGCATCAGGGCGCGGCGCATGCGTTCGTGCTGGCTGGCCACGTAGGAATCGGTCTTGAGCCCCACCAGGATGACCCGGGGTTCGGGCGGCCGGAAGAACTCGGGTATGTGGCGCATCATCGGGCTGGAGCGGTGCATCATGGACAGGCCGGTCTCGGCCTGACTGAGCCGCCGGCCGGCCAGGTAAAGCGCCGGACCCCGGAACCAGCCCACCACGCGGTCCGAGCGGAGCGGGGCGGTGATCTCCTGGTAATCCTGAAGCACCGCGCCGGTCAGCTCAGGCCGGGAATGGGCCAGGACCTCGCCCCGCGCGTCCAACAGGGCGATGAAGGCCACGTCGCTGTCCCGGGACATCTCGTGGATCAGCCCCTGAAGCGACTTGGGCTCCCAGGTCCAAAACCGCCAGCCCGCGCGCAGACCCGCGGCCAGACCCGAGACCACGGCCGTGCCCTGGGCCGAAAGCACCCGCTCCGCCTGCCTCCGGCCGCGTTCCAGGTTCAGGTACGTGCTCACGGCGAAAAGCGCCAAAAGGACCACGGCCGCGGCCAAAAGCCCCAGCACGGGCAGAAAGAGAATCCTGGGACTGGGTCGTGCTTCCGCCAATCAGTTCGCCTCGTACCCGGCTTCCTTGACCGCGGCGATCAGGGCCTCGCGCGTGACCTTGCCTTTTTCCGCGCTGACCTCGGCCTTCTGGGCCTTGTGATCGGCGATGGCCTTTTTCACGCCCTCGATCTCGAGCAGGGCCTTCTGCACCCGGGCCTCGCAATGCCCGCAGCTCATGCCCGTCACTTTGAGTTCGATCTTTTCGTCTTTGCCAAAGATGCCCATGATTGTCCTCCTCGACTTTGGGGTTCGAATTTTTAATCGTTCGGCAATCGTTCCGTCCTCATCAATCCATCATTGTTTGCCTTTTGTTCGCGGCAAACGTGACGCCCTGAAGACCGCCATGAAACCGCCGATGAACTGCCACGAAACGGCCATTTTACACCCTTTAGTATAAGTCCGGAGGACCTCCTTCGCCACCGCGCCCGGCCCGCCGCACAGACCTGGAGCCGGCGGGCGCGGGCCTGGAAACTGTTAAGGCAAGAGGCGTGCCGCAAGGGCGGCCGGCATGCCTTTCTGTGTATCTTATTGAAATCGATTGATTTCTATAATAGGGGTTTCAGGCGGCCTTTGTCCGCCGCCTGGCGTGTGTATGATTTTTTGTCGCCTAAAGGTTGGACGTAAAAATTTTATGCACCGCGCGCCAGGCGCGCTCAGGCCTCGGGTTCCTGGCCCGCCTCTTGCCTGACCGTGGCCTTGAGCGGGCTGATGGTCATGACCGGGACCGGGCTGTTGCGGGAGACCCGGGCGGCCACCGAGCCGAAGAAGATGCGGTTGAGTCCGGTGCGTCCGTGGGAACCCATGATGACCAGATCGATGTCGTTTTGATCTATGAAATTAAGTATTTCCGTGCCGGGGTCCCCGTCGAGAATCTTGCAGATCACGTCCCGGCCCTCGAGGTGCGCGGCGCAGAATTCGCTCATTTTCTTCTCCGCGCCCTGGTGAATGTCCTGGTTGAAGCTGTAGATGGAGGGGTAGGGGATGTCCAACTCGGTGAAGTAGGTCAGGTCCCGGGTGACGTGGACGATGTAAATCTTTGACCCGTATTTCTCAGCAATGGAAAGCACATAGGACAACACCAGCTCGGAGATGCCGGAGAAATCCACGGGAAACAGAATCTTGCTGAACATGGAACCACCTCCCTGTAAACTGTTTTATTTCAAACGCTTATAAGACACGTCGCCACATCGGCCGGCATGGCGGTTCCAAGTCCCAGGACCTGCCGGGCCGGTTCGCCCGCGCGACCGCTCACCTCGTATATAAGCGATTTATATTATAAAATAAAGCCGGTTGCAAGCCATGTTTGGCCCGGCGCGAAAGGGACGCCGCGGCCGGGTCAATCGATCTCGCCCACGCGTTTGAGATACACGGCAAAGCCGTTGACGATGGAGGCCAGCATGGGGTCGGCGCCGCGTTTCGGGCCGGCGAACTCGGCCATGATGTCGGCCGGGCTGGCCCCTTTTCTGAATCGTATCGATAGGATATCGTAGTAGGCGTCGAGCTGGCGCAGGGCCTCGTTCAGGGCCGCCACCGGGTCGTGGTGGGGGCCGAACTGGGAGAAGCCGAGAATCTTGGGCTTCAGCCAACGGATCTTTTCGATGGTCCGTTTGGAGTCCAGGAGATCAAAGGACGGCGGGGCCACGGCCGGGTAGAGGCGATCCTTGTCCGGGTCGTAATGGCCGACCGCCTCCCCGGAAAAGAGCACCCCGCTTTGGGGTTCGAACAGGCAGAGGTGGTGGGGCGCGTGCCCAGGTCCGTCAATGATATCCAGATGTTGGCCGTTGCCCAGGTCGATCTTGCCCTCGGTCACGCCCACCAGATTGGCCTCGGGCACGGGCAGAATCTCGCCGTGTCCGGCCAGCACGGCCTGCATGGAGCCGTACACCGCGGCCGCGCTGTCCAGCAGCCGGCTCGGGTCGGCCATGTGGGGCAGGCCCTTGTCATGCACGTACACCTGAATGTGAGGCGCCTGCTTGACCAGCCAGCCCGTGGCCCCGGCATGGTCCAGGTGGACGTGGGTCAGCACGACGCGCTGAATGTCGGCTAGGCTAAAGCCGAGCGATTCCAAGGCCTTGAGCATGTGGGGCAGGACCAGGCTGGTGGACGTTTCAATCAGGGTCAGGCCGTCGCCCTGGATGGCGTACACCCCGCTCACCCCGGCCGATCCCAGCCGCCTGGGGTCCAGAAACACCATGCCCGGCATCACTCTGACCACGCCTTGCGGAAGCATGCCTTCCTTCCTCCACGATCTCACGAAATGACCGCGTGGTCCCGCCCGGGCCGGGCCGGGACCGTGTCGGCCTCGCCACTATAAGTCATTGAAATCGCGAAATCAAACGAGAAAATGCGGCTAGGGTCGCTTGGCCAGGTGGCGGCCGATGAGGATGCGCTGCACCTCGGAGGTGCCTTCCACAATTTGCAATAGTTTCGAGCCCTTATAGTAGCGGGAGACCGGGTAGTCGGCCATGTAGCCGTATCCGCCGTGAATCTGTAGGGCCTCGCTGGCCGCCTTTTCGGCCGTCTCCGAGGCGAACAGCTTGGCCGCCGAGGCCTCGAAGGTGTGCGGCCGGCCCTGGTCCTTGAGCCAGGAGGCCTTGAGATACAGGTTCCGGGCCAGCTCGATGGCCACGGCCATATCGGCCAATTTGAACTGGATGGCCTGGAAATCGAACAGGGGTTGACCGAATTGCTCCCGTTGCCGGGCATAGGCCAGCGCCTCGTCCAGGCAGGCCTGGCTTAGTCCCACGCTGACCGCGGCTATGCTGATCCGCCCGGTCTCCAAGGCCGCGAGATGCTGGGCAAATCCCCGGGCCGGGTCGCCGAGCAGGTTGTCTTTGGGCACGCGGCAGTCCTCCAGGATCACCTCGTGGGTGGCCGAGGCGCTCCAGGCCATCTTTTCGTACCGCCGGCCCAGGCGGAAGCCCGGTGCGTCCTTGGGAACGATGAAAGCCGAGATGGTATGTCCGGATTGTCCTGGGATTTCGGTACGGGCCGCCACTAAAATCAGCGAACAGTTGTCCAGACCGACATTGGTGATGAACTGCTTGGACCCGTTCAGCACCCAGTTGTCGCCGTCCAGCCGGGCCGTGGTGCGCAACGCCCGGGCGTCCGACCCGGAATCCGGCTCGGTCAGGCCGAAGGCCCCGACTTTATTACCCTTTGCGATCGGTATCAGCCATTGGGTTTTCTGCTCCTCGGAGCCGAAGGTGACCAGTTCCTGACCCACCACGGACGCGGTCACTTCCAGGACGATGCTCATGGCCGCGTCGGCCCGGGCGATCTCCTCCAGGCAGACGTTCAGGCCCACCCAGTCGCCGCCGCTGCCGCCATAGGCCTCGGGAAAGGGGATGCCCATCATGCCCAGTTCGGCCATTTTGGCAATGATATCATAGCCATAATCGCCCTGCCGGTCCATGTCCTCGGCCCGGGGCGCGATCACCTCCCGGGCGAAATTCCGGGACATCTCCTGGATCATTTTCTGTTCGTCACTTAGATCGAAATCCATTTTTTTCCCCCTGGGCTGGGCCGCTTAATCCCCCGATGCGGCGGGACCGCGCGTTTTTAGGCTTGGGGCGGGGTTTCCTGGGCCGCTTCCGTCTCCTCGGGCTTGCGCTGGACGACGCGGACCAACAGGATGCTGATTTCGTACAGAATATAAAGCGGCAGGGCCATGAGCATCTGGCTGATGACGTCCGGCGGGGTCAGCACGGCCCCGATCACGAAGATGAGCAATATGGCGTACTTGCGCTGCCGGGACAAAAAATTCGCCCGCACCAGGCCCATGCGGGCCAGAAAGACCATGATGACCGGCAGCTCGAAGATGAGGCCGAAACCGAACAGGAACTTGAGGGACAGGGAAAAATACTGGGCCACGGCCGGCAGGGCCCGCATGGTCTCGTCGGAAAAGCCGAGAAAAAACCTGAAACCCAGCGGAAAAACGACCAGATAGCCGAATACCGCGCCCACGATGAACAGCAGCATCGAACAAAACACGAAGGGGATCACGTAGCTTCGCTCGTTGCGGTACAGGCCGGGAGCGATAAATCCCCACAACTGATAAAAGACCACGGGCAGGGCCAACACCAGACCGCCCCACAGGCCCACCTTGAGATAGGTGATAAAGGCCTCGGGCAGGCCCGTGTAGACCATGGTCTGGCCCTCGGGCAGGAGCTTGATGAGCGGCGCGGTCAGAAGCCGAAAGATGGGCTTGGCAAAGGAATAGCAGATGACGAACCCCGCTGCCACGGCGATGAAACAGATGATCAGCCGGCGCCTCAATTCTTCGAGGTGCTGAAAAAAGGACATGTGAGCCCCGTTCCGCAGGTCCAGCTTCTGGTCCTCGGCGGCCTTTTCTTCGCTCATGCGTCTTTTTCCGGAATTTTTTCGCCGGTTTGGTCCGCGGTTTCGGTTTCGTCCGCGACCTGGGCTTCACCCGGGGCCTCGGCGGTCTTACCGGCCCGAAGCTCTTCCTTGGCCTCTTCCAAAAAGCGGGCTTTCAGGGTCTCGTCGTCCACCGGCTCCGGGATGTCCTCCATGGTTTCGAAGGCGGTGTTTTGAATCTCGGCCGTGGGTTCCTCGGTCTGACGGGCCGATTCCTCGATCATCTCGGTCACCCCGGTCTTGGCCTCCTTGAGCGTCTTCGAGACCTCCTGAAACTGCTCGTCCGCTTCGACCGTCTGCTTGAGTTCGTTGGTCGCCCGACGGAATTCGCCCAGCCCCTTGCCCAACATCCGGGCCAGCTCGGGCAGCCGCTTGGGTCCGAAGACCACCAGGGCCAAAACCAGGATGAGCAACAATTCCTGCGTGCCGATACCGAACATGACCTGCCTCCCGCAACCTGGGATTATTCTATGGGCCGGGCGGCGCGGCTGTCAAGATGAAGAAAGCTCAGGGCGGGCGTGGGGACCCGGAATGCGGACCCCCACCGGGGAGGGGAACAGGCGGAGACTAGACGTAATCTCCGCGCCGGAACTTGGCTGCTTCCACGGCGGCCAGGATGGCCGTGCGGTTGATCAGGTCGTGGGCCGGGCTGGTTTCAGGCAGAGACTGCCCGATTTCGAGCAGGCGACTCGAGGCCTGCTCCAGGTCGGTGACTTGGGTGGATACCTCTTTCAGGGTCACGGTCGGGTCGGCCAGGGCCTCCTGGTACTGCTCCAGCAATCCGAAGGTCCGTTCCACCTCTCCCAGAGGCGAGGTCAAGGTGCTGGCCATGATTTTTCCTATGGAATCCGCCTGTTGAAGCGACGGTGTGGTCGAGGTCTCGGCCGAGGTCGCGGCTTGCGCGGTCCGCTGGGCCAGGGTCTCGGCAAAACTCGATGATCCGGTCTCCTGGGAGGCGGGTTCGTTGTTTTTCGCTCCGGGCCAGGACGAAATGGGGGGCTGGTCAGTTATCTTCACGGTCTTTCTCCTGCCTGCTGGGCTGCACCGGAAATAGAGCAAAAAGCGTACCAGGAGGAGCGCCCGGCACTACCCGGCATAAACCTCGAATCTCAGGGCATTTTTGGGGCATGGATTTATAGATGCCGCCAGCGGCCGGGGAGGAGGCGGCATTTTCTGCCTCTCCGACTGGGTCCAGACGGGCAAGCGCGGTTCTTTTCGTCAAAACATTGACGATCCCTTTATAAAGTATTGAGGCAAAAAAGGATTAACTATTTGGAGAACGAATCCCAGCTATAGATAATCCTGGCATCTTGGCCCGCGACCTGATACAGTTTGATCCAGGAGGTTTGCTTATGGACACGTTGGATTGCCGTGGGCTGGCCTGCCCTCAGCCCGTGATCAACACCAAGGACGCCCTGGAAAAGCAAGGGGCGGCCGAGCTTGAGGTCCTGGTGGACAACGAGGCGGCCCGGGACAACGTGACCCGCTTCGCCCAGTCCCAGGGTTGCCGGGTCGAGGTCGAGGCCCGGGATTCGGACTTTGCCTTGACTATCCGCAAGACCGGGCCGCTTTCCGGCGCGCCGGTGGAGACCACATGCCAGGTTCCGGCGGGTCAACCCCGCCTAGTGGTGAAGATAGCGAATCAATTCATGGGTTTGGGCGACGAGGCGCTGGGCCGCGTCCTCATTAAGGCCTTTATCAAGACGCTCAGCGAAGCCACGCTCAAGCCGAGCGCCCTTGTTTTTTACAACGCGGGGGTCAAGCTGACCGTGGAGGGTTCGGAGCATATCGAGACCTTGAAGGCGCTCAGCGATTCCGGCGTGGACATTCTGGCCTGTGGAACCTGCCTGGATTTCTTCCGGCTGAAGGACACGCTGGCCGTGGGCCGCGTGACCAACATGTTCGAGATCATCGAAACCCTGTCGGCCGCGGACCGGGTCGTTTCGCCGTAAGACCTGCACCAGCGCGTGGAAGAACAGGTGAGCTGATGAGGGAGGGACGCCATTAGCGATCCCGTAGGGGCGACGCATGCGTCGCCCGCATTTTGTTGCTATGGCCCGGGCGAGGCATGCCTCGCCCCTACACAGGAATTGAACCGCGACGATCCGTGGGGATGCTTTCCAACATACACTACCCCGCCGGCCGTGCTAATATCTCGACATGAAACGCCAGACTAAAAACGAGTATCCCGCTAGGGTCGTCCCATGACTCCCATCTACCTGGACCAGGCGGCCACCAGCTTTCCCAAGCCGCCGGCCGTGGCCGAGGCCATGCACCGGGCGCTGACCGAATCCGCGGCCAGCCCGGGCCGATCGGCCCACCGTTTTTCCTTGTCCGCGGCCCGGGCCATTTTCGACGCCCGGGAGCTGGTCGCCCGTCTGTTCTCGGTCGAGGATTCGAGCCGCATCGCCTTCACGGCCAATGTCACCCAGGCCTTGAACACGGCCCTCTTCGGCCTGATCCGGTCCGGAGACCATGTGCTGACCACCGGCCTGGAACACAACTCGGTCATGCGGCCCCTGGGATGGCTGGCCGAGCGTCTCGGCGTCGAGGTGACCGTGGTGGACTGCCCGGGCGGCGGGCCGGCCGATCCAGAGGATTTCGCTGGGGCGAAAACCGCCCGGACCCGCCTGGCCGTGGTCAACCACGCTTCGAATGTGACCGGCGTCATCCAGCCCCTGGCCGAGATCAAGGCGGCCCTGGGCGACGTGCCCCTGGTCGTGGACGCGGCCCAGACCGCCGGGGCCTTGCCCTTGACCGCGGCCGACTCCGGAGCCGATGTCTTGGCCTTCACCGGCCACAAGGCCCTCTGCGGGCCCACGGGCACGGGCGGGCTGTGGGTCTCGCCCGACCTGGACATCGAACCGCTCGTTCACGGCGGCACGGGCAGCCGCTCCGAACACGAGGCCCAGCCCGAGTTCATGCCCGACCGCCTGGAAGCGGGCACGCCCAACACCATCGGCCTGGCCGGCCTGGCCGCGGGTCTGGATTTCGTGCTGACCACCGGCGTTCAAAGCATCCGGGACCACGAAAAAAACCTGACCGCCCGTTTTCTCACGGGCGCGGCCGATGTCCCGGGCCTGACCGTTTACGGCCCGCTCGACCCGGACCGCCGCGTGGCCGTGGTCTCGCTGAACATCCAGGGCTGGTCGCCCTCGGACCTGGCCAGAAGCCTGGAACAGGATTTCCACATCCTGACCCGGTCCGGGCTGCACTGCGCGCCGCGCGCCCACCGCACCATCGGCGCCTTTCCCCAGGGCGCGGTCCGCTTCTCCTTCGGCCTGTTCAACACCCCGGACGAAATCGACGCGGCCATAGGCGCCCTCGGCCGACTCGCCCGCCGGACCTGATGTAGCCCATGGACCGCGTCAGCACCGTCTTTATCCTGCAATCCATCCACCAGGTGCTCAAGGCCGAAAAGGCCCTGGAACGCGCCGGCCTACCCTTTGACCTCATCCCGGTGCCCAAGGAGGTCAACCCCGAGTGCGGCATGGCCGTCGAGACCCCGCCCGACCAGGCCAACCGCGTCCGTGATCTGCTCGATCAGACCGGCCTGCGCGTCGTGGCCGCCTACCACAGAAGCGGCCGGGAGTTCACCCCCCTGGACCCGGTTCCGACGACCTGATTTCCTATCTGCTTCTTCTCCTAGGCGCTTTTCTCCGGATAGTCGATTTTGAACGTACGTTCGAAATAGCCCTTGACAAGGACTGGTGCCGGCCCCATAGTTATGAACGTAGGTTCATTACGAACCGGAAAGAGAGGCCGATGCCGAACACACGATTCCAAGACGCTATGGAGGCTGGGGAGGATCAGGGCCGCTTGTTTGGCTCGCCGCCCCGCTAGACGAAGTTTGGCGACGATCTCAAGGAGAAAAGATGCCCAGACCGCGGAAATGCAGATGGATCGAAGCCCTGCCGGATGTCCGCTATTTCAAGCCGCAAGGCGTGCCGCTTCGGTTCGCGAGCGAAACCGTCCTGGCCGTGGAAGGCCTGGAGGCGCTGAGGCTGGCCGATGTCGAGGGTCTGGATCAGGAAACCGCGGCCGAGCGGATGAAAGTGTCCCGGCCGACCTTCACCCGGATTCTGGCCGAGGCCCGACGGGCAGTGGCCGAAGCATTGGTCAACGGTTGGGCCATCCGGGTGGAGGGAGGCCATTTTGTCGTGGCCGGCGAGGCGGAAGGCGAAATGCCCCAGGGGGGCGGACCGGGCCGAGGCCGTCGTCGGCGAGGGCGCGGAAACGAATAACGTTACAGAAGGAAGCGGGGCCGAGGCCCCGTGCAAGGGCCAAGGAGGTTGATCATGCCTGGTGGAGATAGAACAGGACCCACGGGTCAAGGACCCATGACCGGCGGCGGTTTCGGGCAGTGTGGCTCGGGTAGAGCCGGTCGAGGCGGCGGAACAGGCCAGCAACAGGGATACGGCGCCGGCCAGGGCCGGGCCGCGGGAGGTCGCGGCTGGAGACGCTGGCTGGATTTCGGGTTTTTGGGTAGAGGCCGGCGGCGGAACCCCCGGTCCGGGAATTCGGGTTATTAAAAAAAGGGAAACGGGGCCGAGGCTCCGAGGAAGGCAAAGGAGGTACGAATATGCCTGGAAGGGATAGAACGGGACCCATGGGCGAAGGACCCATGACCGGCGGTGGTTTTGGACTCTGCGGCCGGGCCGGAGCCGGACGAGGCGGCTGGCCGGGTCGGCGGATGGGATACGGGGCCGGCTGGGGCCGGGCCGCGGGAGGCCGCGGCTTCGGACGCCGGTTCGATTTCGAGTTCATGGGCAGAGGCGGGCGGCCCTATGGATGGGGCGGGCCCTACGCGGCCGATGTCGATGAGGAAAAGGATTTTCTCAAGGCCCAGGCCGAAGACCTGAAAGCCGAATTGACCCGTCTGGAGAAGCGTTTGGCCGACTTGGAGCGAGCCGAGGCCACCGAGACCGAAACGTAAAAAGGCGCGTGGGAAATTCCACGCGGGAAAGGATAAATTTATGAGCCGCATCGCGGTCAGCAGCGAAGGTCCGGGCCTGGACGAGCGGGTCGATCCCCGTTTCGGCCGGGCCGCCGGCTTCGTGCTGGTGGATCCGGAAACCATGGAACACGAATATTTGGACAACGGGGCCTCCCAGGCCAGGAGCCAGGGCGCGGGTATTCAGGCCGCGGAGATGGTGGCCCGGGCCGGGGTGAAGACGGTTTTGACCGGCTTTGTCGGGCCCAAGGCCTTCCAGGCCCTGAGCGCGGCCCGGATCGAGGTCGGTCAAAACCTCGAAGGGCTCACCGTGCGCGAAGCCATCGAACAATATAAACAGGGTCGGGTCGCAGTCGCCGACCGGCCCAACCGTTAGGGAGGGATCGATGCGAATCGTCGTTGCCAGCGGCAAAGGCGGGACCGGCAAAACCTTGGTCACCGCCTCCCTGGCCCAGGTCTGGGACGGGCCGGTCGGGGCCGTGGACCTGGACGTCGAGGAGCCGAACCTGCATTTGTTCCTCGAACCCGATATCTGGCTGTGCGAGGAGGCCCGGATGGAGGTGCCCGAGGCGGACGAGTCTCTGTGCACCCACTGCCGGGCCTGCGCCGAAATCTGTCAGTTCAAGGCCATCAGCGTGCTGGGAGAGGTGCTGTTAACCTTCCCGGAGATGTGCCACGGTTGCGGCGGGTGTCTGGCCGTCTGTCCGGAAAACGCCCTGAAGCCCTCGTCGCGGCTGCTGGGCGAAATCTGTTTCGGCCGGGCCGGGGACATCTCCTTTCTCATGGGCCGGCTGCGCGTGGGTGAGGCCATGAGCCCGCCGCTCATCCGGGCGGTTAAAAAGGCCGTTCAAAATTTTCCGCCCGAAATCCGGTCCGGCGACGTGCTTTTCGACGCGCCGCCGGGGGTCAGTTGCCCGGCCGTGAACGCGGTCATGGATGCCGACGCGGCCGTGCTGGTCACCGAACCTACGCCTTTCGGCTTTCACGATCTGAAGCTGGCCGTGGAGGCCTTCCGGCCCCTGGGCTGTCCCCTGGGCCTGGTCATCAACAAGGCCGGCCTGGGAAACCTCGCCGTGTATGACTTTGCCGTGGCCGAGGGCCTGCCCGTGCTGACCGAAATTCCCTATGACCGCCACATCGCCGAGGCCTATTCCCAGGGGAAGACTGCGGCCCAGGCCCTGCCGGAGATGCGGGCGTTGTTTCGGGAACTCGCGGCCCGGGTTAAGGACCTGGCCCGCCCAGCGCCGGGGGAACGCCGTTATGCATGAAGTCCTGATTATCAGCGGCAAGGGCGGCACGGGCAAGACCACCCTGACCGCCGCCTTCGCCCACCTGGCTTCGAACCATGTCATCTGCGACCTGGACGTGGACGCCCCGGACATGCACCTGCTGCTCGCCCCCGACGTCCAGGCCTCCCACGATTTCATCTCAGGGAACAAGGCCGAAATCGACCCGGACAAGTGCACCAACTGCGGCCTCTGTCTGGACCATTGCCGCTTCGAAGCCGTCGAGCAACGCGGCGATGTCGCCTGGATCGATCCCCTCAAATGCGAGGGGTGCAAGGTCTGCGTGCACTTCTGCCCGACCGAGGCCATCGCCTTCCCGGAAAACCATTGCGGCAGCTGGTACGTGTCCAACACCCGTTTCGGAACCCTGGTCCACGCCCGGCTCTTTCCGGGCCAGGAGAATTCGGGCCGGCTGGTGGACCTGCTGCGGCGTCAGGCCCGGGAGTTGGCCGAGGCCGGGGGCAAGACGCTCATCCTCTCGGACGGCCCGCCCGGCTTGGGCTGCCCGGTGATCAGCTCGCTCAGCGGCGTGAACCTGGCCGTGGTGGTCACCGAACCCACGCCCTCGGGCGTGCACGACCTGGGCCGGGTGGTCGAGCTGTGCCGGCATTTCCGCGCGGACGCCGGGGTGATCGTCAACAAGTACGATTTGAACATCGAGCGGACCGAGGAGATCGAGGCCTACTGCCGGGAGGAAAACCTACCGGTCTTCGCCCGTCTGGCCCACGACACGATCATGACCGAGGCCATGGTGCAGGGTCTGGCCGTCACCGAGTTCAGCACCGGGCCGCTGTCGGCCTCGATCCGCCAGGCTTGGACCCGGATAGAAAGCAGTTTGTCAAGCGAGGAAAAGCAATCCAAACAAACAGTAGGAGGAGCGATATGAACAGCGTTGTGGCGCTGCCTTGTGAATCCCCCGGAGGACTCGAAGCCAGAGTCGGCTTCCATTTCGGTCACTGCGAAATTTTCACCATCATCTCCCTGGAAGAGGGGCGGATCAAAGAGGTCAAGACCCTGCCCGGCGTGCCCCACGAACAGGGCGGCTGCATGGCCCCGGTCATGTACCTGGCCCAAAACGGCGTGAAAACCCTGATCGCCGGCGGCATGGGCATGCGGCCCCTCATGGGGTTCAACCAGGTGGGCATCGACGTCTATCACGTCGGGGACGCCTCGACCGTGGAGGAAGCCGTCCAGGCCTTGGCCGACGGCCGGCTGCCTCAATTCAGCCAGGACTTCACCTGCGGCGGGCGCGGCTAAGCCGGCCGGGCGCGGTGTATGATTTGGGGGAAGCCTTCCGAAGGCTTCCCCCAAAACCCCCTCCCCAAACGGATACGCGGATTTCGCGGGGCCGTTCGTTGACGGCCCCCGCGGCATGCGCGGCGCGCCGGCAGGGGCGGGGTGCATGTCTGCCCAAGCGTCGGATGGGACAGACGGCAGGGGCGGGTTGGGTTCAACGCGTCCCTGCCGCTTTATTTGAGCGCCTCGGCGGCCCGGGATTTCATCCAGCCGGTCAATCGTTCCAGATTCTCGCCCCAGCCCAGGGCCGAGAGGTATTTCACCGTCCGGCTGGGATGGCGCCGCCGCATCCACACCAACTGTCGCCAATACAGGCCACGGCTCTTCTTACGCAGCCCCCAGTTGAGGCTGAGGCCCAGGAAAGCCTTGAGATTGTTGTACTGCCCGCCCCGCTTCTCTTCCCGGCCCCGCGACGTGACCGGCGCAGCCTCCCCCTTCTTCTCGGCCAAGGCCTTGCGCGTGGGACGCATGGCCCGGTAATAGGCGAAGGCGCGGCGCATGAAATTGGTCGGATCGTACAGGGTCTCCCAGACCTGAACGAACTCCCCGTAGATCTCCTCCCGCGGCCGGGTGGGCACGAAGTTGAATCCGCCCACCACGGTGTCGCCATAGGTCCGTTCGGTCACCAAGCGGCCTTCGGCTTCCAGCCGGTCCCACAGCTTGGTGTTGGGCAGGATATGCAGCGTGTTCAGGGCCACGACCGGGATGTGCGTATGTTCCACGAAGTCGATCAGCCGCTGGCCCGCGCCCGGTTTTTCGCCGTCAAAGCCGATGACAAAGCTGGGGATGACGTCCAGACCGTTGGTGTAGAGGTTGATCAGGGATTCGGCCAAAGGGTTCCTGACGTTCTGGTGCTTGTGCACCGAGCGGAGCACCTCCTCGTCCGGCGACTCCACGCCGACCAGCACGGTCATGAAATTGGCCGCGGTCATCAGGTCGATCAGCTCCGGGTTCTGGCCGAGTTCCAGAGAGGCCTGGGTCATGAAGTCAAAGGGCATGCCGTGGGCTTCCTGCCAGGCGAGCATGGCTTCGAGCAGGTCGCGGGCGTATTTTTTGTCGCCGATGAAATTGTCGTCACAGATGAAGATGGCGCCGCGCCAGCCCAGGCCGTACAGGGCGTCGAGGTTGTCGATGATTTGGGCCGGGGATTTGTACCGGGGTCGGCGGCCGTACAGGTTGGTGATATCGCAGAATTCGCATTCATAGGGGCAGCCCCGGGAGGTCTGGACGGTCATGGATAAATAGCGGTCCATGTTCAGGAGATCGAAGCGGGGCGTGGGCGAATCGGCCATTTCGGGCTTCTGATCACCTTCGATCACCCGGCCGGTCCCGCCGGCTTCGAGGGCCTCCAACAGGGCCGGCATCAGGTATTCGGCCTCGCCCTTGACCAGGATGTCGCACCCGGCCTCGATCACGTCCTCGGGCTGGGAGGTCGGGCAGGGTCCACCGCAGACCACGGTCTTGCCGCGGCGTTTGGCTTTTCGGACGAGGTCGAGCAGTCCGGCTTTCTGGACCAGCATGCCCGTGATCAGAACCGTGTCGGCCCAGGCCCAGTCTTCCTCGGACACGGACCCGCCCGCGTTCAGATCGATCAACCGCGGGTTCCAGTCCTGGGGCAAGAGCGCGGCCAGGGTGACCAGGCTGAGCGGCGCGGCCAGGGCCTTTCCGCCCTGGCGCCGGCCGATGGTGTCCAGGGACCAAAAGGAAAGCGGCAGGGCCGGGTTGAGAAGCAGCGCGTTCATGGGACCTCCCTAGTCTAAACGTGGGAAAAGAAACGCCCCAAGCCATGCGGGAGCGGGCGGAAGAAGACGAAACTTCCAACTCTCCCAAGCGGTTTGGTCGGCGCTCCGGGGTCGGCTGCATAACGTTTTGTATAATTAAAAAATACCCCGGGCCGGGCCGTACGTCAACGGGCCAACCCGCCGGGCGCGCCCCGGGCGGTTCTCAACCCGGCTAAAAATCCACTTCGTCGAGATGGCTTTTGATCAAGGGCCGGTGCAGGCCCAGGGTCTCGGTTTGGCCGAAATAGACCTGGCGGTAGGTGTGCTGGAAGGTCAGAATCTTTTTCACGTACTCCCGGGTCTGGTCAAAGGGAATCTGCTCGACAAAGGCGTCCAGGCTTTGGCAATCGGTCTGGTCCAGCCAGCGTTTGACGCGAAAGGGACCGGCGTTGTATGCGGCCAGGGCCAGGGGCGTCTGCCCGTGGAACTCCTTGAGCAGCGCCCCCAGGTACCACGCGCCCAGGCGGATGTTGGTCTCCGGTTCGAAGAGAACCTCGGGACCCGGCCAGTCGATCCCCAACTCCTGGGCGATGCGGCGGCCGGTACTGGGCAGAATCTGCATCAGCCCGATGGCGTTCATGGGCGAGACGACCGTGTGGCGGTAGTGGGACTCGGCCCGGATCACGGCCAGGATGAGCGTGGGGTCCAGGTCCCGGGCCTGGGCCTCTTGCCGGACCGTGTTCGGGTTGACCAGGGGCCAGCGCATGAACTGAAGCCGGCCCTCGTCTTCGTCCTCCCCGTTGGACAGCCAGGCGGACCGGCGGCCGGCCAAGCGGGCCAAGAGGAAATGCCGGTCGGTGGATTCGTAGCAGGCGGCGATGAAGCCGGCCAGCGCGACCTGGGCGTCTTGGATGGCCTCCCGCCGCTGGCGCAGCCGGTCCCGGCTGAGCCCACGGGGTTTGACGCGGGCTTCTTTAACGGTCAGGGCCATCGCGGCCTCGGCCTCGGGCAGAGCCAGGTCCAAAGTCCCGGCCTCGGCCAGGGTTCGGGCGCGGGTCAAGGCCTGGTTCAACCCCGTCGATCCGTGGGGCGTGGGTTTGAGCCGGATCAGGGCGGACCGGCGTTGCCACAGGGCCTCGGGGTCCGAAGGTCTGACCAAGGCCGAGGCCGGATCGAAGTCGGGCGGAAGCGCGGGACCGGCCGACCCCTCGGCCAGAACCCAGTTGCCGCCGGGCCTTAGGACCCGTAGCCGCTCCGAGGCCAGGAGGCGGTAATACTCGGGGCAGGAGGCGGCCACGGTCTCCTCAAAGGCCCGGATCGCGTCCGTTTCCCGGCCCTGGCGTTCGAAAACCCGGCCCAGCCAATAGAAGGCGGCCTTGCCCTGGTTCCGGTTGGCATACTTTTCCTTCAGACGGCTGAAATCCTCGGCCGCGCCCTCAAGCTCTCCCCGGTCATAGTGGCTCCAGGCCGAAATCCAGAGTCGGTCGTCGGCCACGGCCCTAATGACCGACCGGGAACGCAGGCCCTTCCAGATTTCGAGCGCCTTTTCCCCCAGGTTCGCCCGGAAAAAATACTCGCCGGCCGCGAAACGGCTCCGGTCCCCCCGAGCCGCCGGCGAGGCCTCGGCCGCCTCCAGATACGCGGCCCCGGCCTCCTCCCAGCGGCCCAACCCGGCCAGGCAGCGGGCCCGCATCTTCAGGAACTCCGGGCGATAGTGGGGTCCGGCCCGCGCGGCCGCCTCGGTGCTGAAGGCGAGGGCCTCGTCCAGGCGGTCCATCCAGCCAAGGACCCGGGCCTTTTCCAAGGCCAGATCGTCCAGAAAGTCCTGGGACCCGCCCGCCTCCAGCCGCTCGTCGATCAGGGCCAGGCACTCCTTCAGCCGCCAGGTCCCGGCCAGCAGATCGACCAGCTCGAAGACCCGGTCCTCCCCGGCTCCAAGGGCCACGATCTTACGCAGCAGGGCCTCGTAGCGGCGCTGGGATTCGGCCCAGACCGAGCCTGATTCGGCCTGCTCCATGGCCCGCCGGTAGGCGGCCAAGGCCCCGCTAATGCCGCCCTGGCCTTCGAGAATCCGACCGAGACCCAGGTCGGCCTGTCCGTTCCCTTCCTCCCGGCCCAGCCGCTGGTACAGGGCCGAGGCCTCGTTGGTCCGGCCCAGACGCATCAGGCTCTCGGCCCTGGCCAGCGAGGCCTGCTCCCGGAATGCTCCCGTGGAATGTCGGTTCAGGCAGGTCTGGAGCCGCTTGGCCGCGATTGCCCAATCCTCTTTCCCGAACGCGGTTTGGCCGGCGAAATAGGCCCCGTACCCCTCCAGGCCGGCGGGCAAGGGCAGACGGCCGGCAAAGATTCGCTCGGCCCGGTCGTAGCGTTTCAGCCGTACCGCGATGACGCCTTGGAAGAAACGCGCCAGTCGGTTCTGCCGGGGCGTCAGCTTGAGCTTATATATCCGGTCCAGCAGGGCCAGGGCCTCTTCCAGGCGTCCGTCATGGTACAGTCGAACGGCCCAGGCATGGTCCTGCCAGGTCACGATTTGGGGAGCGGAAGCGGCGGGTTTGGAGGCGATCGTTCGGGAGGTGGAACCGGCCAAGACGACCCCGTTCCGGTCCAGGCTGAGCACCTGGACCAGGATCAAGGTCAGAAATAGGAGTCCAACGCGCCGGAGGATTTTCATTGCCGTTAAGACGTCAATCTTCGATATATCCCCATGGTATCGGGCCTCCCGGACACTGTCAATCGTTTCCGGCTGACCGGACGAGGGAATCTTGGCCGTAAATCATAGCCGAACCTGTCTCGCTGACATGCGCTACGGCGACGTCGCGCGAAGTACACCCCTCTTCGTCAAGGAATGAAAATGGACAAGGGGCCTTTACCGGGCGCGCCTGGCCCCTGGATTAAAGCATTCCAGGGTGACGGATTCACCTTCCCCAAAACTCGAAACGTCATTCCCGCGGAAGCGGGAATGACGAAAGGGACTTGAGTGGCAGAGAAAAAAACCGACCACAGTCGAGAGAAGCATTTTACAGGAAAAGCAACCGATCCTTAAACTGACCCACTGCCGGGCGGCAAAAAGGCTTGACAAGAAGGCGGTACGTGGCCTACCGTCTCGGCATTAGCGTCAAGTTATGCCCAGGCCACAAGGCCATCCCGGCTTGCGCGGGATGGCCTTTTCCTATTTTTGAGCCCGAAAGGAGGCAGGCATGGCCGTCAAGATACTCGTCCTCTTGGTGTACGTGGGGGGGCTGTTCATCATTGGATGGTACGCCCGGACCCGGTGGTCGGACTCGGCCGAAAGCTACTTCCTGGCCCACCGCAGCTTGGGGCCGGTCATCTTTCTGGCCACCATGGCCGCGACCAACTTTTCCGCCTTCACCGTGTTCGGATGCAGCGGCGCGGGCTACCGGGACGGCTACGCCTTTTACCCGATCATCGGTTTCGGGACCGGGTTCATGGCCGTGACCTTCTGGGCCATCGGCCGGCGCGCCCGGGAGCTGGGGCACGAAAAAATGGCCCTGACCCCGCCGGAGCTGGTGCGGGCCGCGTATGACCATCAGGGCCTGTCCACGCTGGTGGCCGTCATCATGATTGTCTTCACCATCCCCTACCTGGCCCTGCAACCCATCGCGGCCGGGTACGCGCTGCAGGAACTTCTGGGCGTGCCCTACCTGTGGGGGGCGGTGTTGGTCACGGGCGTGATCCTGCTCTACACCCTGCGCGGGGGTCTCAAGGCCGTGGCCTGGACCGACGCTTTCCAGGGCCTGATCATGATGGTGGTGCTGCTGGTGGCCGCTGTTGTCATCGCCGGCCAGGCCGGCGGACTGGTCCCGGCCGGGAAACGGCTGCTGGCCGAGCACCCGAACCTCTTCTCCCGGCCCGGCGGGCAGGGACACTACCTGCCGCTCATCTGGCTGTCCTACATCGCCTTGTGGTTCTTTTGCGACCCCATGTTCCCCCAGCTCTTCCAGCGTTTCCTGGCCGCGCGAGACAACCGAACCATCCGTCGCACCGCCCTGGCCTATCCCTTTGTCTGTTCGCTGGTCTTTCTTCTGCCCGTGACCATCGGCGTGCTGGGCCACTTGACCCACCCGGATTTGACCGGCAAGGCGGCCGACCGTATCCTGCCCATCCTGGCCGCGGACCTCACCTCGCCCATCCTGGGCACACTGATCATCGCCGCCGGCCTGGCCGCGCTCATGTCCACCATGGACTCCCAACTGCTGACCCTGTCCTCCATGGTGGTGCGGGACCTGTACCCGCTGGTGCGCAAGGACCGCCCGCTGACCGCCGCCGGCGGACGGATCGTGGTCTTCATCCTGGCCGCGGCCGGATTGGCCCTGGCCGTGCACCCGCCCGGAACCATCCTGGCCATCGCCCGCCAGACCTTCACCGGCCTGGCCGTGGTCTTCCCCACGGTGCTCTTCGGCCTCTACCCGGGCTGGCGCTCGCCCCGGGGGGCCATCGTCTCCCTGGTGGTCGGCGAAGGCGCCCTGCTGCTGGCTTTCCTCGGCTGGCTGCCCACCTTCGGCTTCCTGTCCGTGATCCCCATCCTGGCCCTGACCTTTGGCAGCTATCTGGTGGTGGCGGCCGCGGAACGGCTGGCCGCCGGCCAACCGCTGCCCTGGCCCAAGGCTTTCTTCAGCTCGCCCTACACCTGGGCGCTCTTGGCCGTTTTCGTCCTGGCCATGGATTTCTGGCGCTGGGGAAAAATTCCGAGCCTCGTCCTGGGCTGGCCCTCGTGGATACTCTACTTCCTGCTGCTCTCCGCGGCCCAGACAGTCATCATGGCCTTGTGGAGCCGCGAGGGGAGAAAATAGCCGTGGCTGGTTTTCGGTAGGGGGCATGCATGAAGTGGGAGGGTGGCCATACTTCCCGATCTCACGTTCTTTTAGCGCGTTCAGACGATCAATGGAGCATGAGCTTCCGAAATGGCTTTTACCCGTTTCCATTCCTTGGAACTGTGAACCGCCCGCCAGAGGTCGTAATTTTGCTGGAGGGTAAGCCAGAGGTCAGGCGTTGTGCTGAAGGCCCGGGACAGGCGCAAGGCCATCTCCGGCGTAACTGAGCCGCGCTCGTTGACGATCTTGGAAACTGTCTTGCGGCTCACGCCCAGGGTTTTGGCCAAGTCGGTCACATTGATCGAAAGGGGCTGAAGATAATGCTCTCTGACGATGCGCCCGGGATGAAGGGGCGGCCTATTTCTTTCTCTCATTTTCTTGATCTCCCGCTAATGATAATCCTCATACTGAACTTCATAGGCGTCGCCTTTTTCAAAACGAAAGGTAACGCGCCAGTTGCCGGAGACTCTGACCGCCCAGCGTCCTTGATGCCTGGGTTCCGGCAAATGCAGCCCTGCGCCGGGGAAATGCATATCGCCGATTTCGTGGGCGGCATCCAGCCGGTCTAAGATGGCTTCAAGCCTGTTCGCATGTTTGGGTTGGATGCCCTTCTTGGTTCCATCATAGAAGAAATCTTCCAAACCCTTGTGGGCAAACGACTTGATCATGTTGAAAGTGTAACCTATAAGGTTCCGCTTGTCAAGCGAGCACCAATCATTTTTTACCAGAATCTTTGGTTACAGGCTACGATGGTTAGTTTTTACTTCCGGCTGTGAAGAGGCACAAATAGAAGGCGCGGACAATGGGGAGCTACCTCTGGTAACGCCTCACGGCCCGGACGTGTTCGGTCAGGGTGCGGGAAAACTGGTGGGTGCCGTCGTTCTTGGAGACGAAATAAAGGTACTTGACGTCGGCCGGGTGCAGCACGGCCGTTAGGCTGGCCAGGCCCGGGCTGGCGATGGGGCCGGGCGGGAGGCCGCGGATCACGTAGGTGTTGTATGGGGTGGGGGTTTCCAGGTCCTTGCGGGTCAGGTTGCCGTCAAAGTCGGACAAGCCGTAGATGACCGTGGGGTCGCTTTCCAGGCGCATGCCCAGCTTGAGCCGCCGGAGGAAGACGGCCGCGATCAAAGGCCGCTCCGAGGGTTGGCCGGTCTCCCGTTCCACGATCGAGGCCAGGGTGACGACATCGTGCCGTTCCAGGCCCTGTCGAGCCGCCTCGGCCGCGAGGCCCTGCCAGACGGTCAGAAAGCGCCGGACCATGGCCCGGACGATCTCCCGGGCCGAAGTCCCGGCCGTGAAGTAATAGGTCTCGGGGAAGAGATAACCCTCCAGGCTGTCCAGGCCCAGTCCCAGGCCGCGGATAAAATTCGTATCCCGGCAGAGCCGCTTGACCGCCTCCTCCTTGGCCAAGCCGGTCTGGGCGATCCGGGCCGCGATCTGGTCCATGGTCAGCCCCTCGGGCACGGTCAACCGCCTGAGCAGGAAGCGTCCCTTGATCAGAGCGTCCAGGACTTGGGAGGTGCTGAAGGAAGGGTCCAGCCGGTGTTCCCCGGCCAACAGCCGGCCGTGGGCCTTGCGCCAGCCCACCAGGAGCAGGAAGGCCTGCGGGGAGCGGATGATCCCGGCCTGTTTGAGCTGCCGGGCGATGCTGACCGGCGTGGCCCCGGATGGAATGGCGATCACCACCTCGCGGGAGACCGAATCCACCGGCGAAACGGCGCGCCGAAACCAGAGCCCGGCCCCGACCAAACCCAAGAGGACCAGGGCCAGCACCACGGCGGGGATCGGAGACAGCGGGCGGCGCATGAACCGGGGACCTTACTCGGAGGACCCGTGGGCGTCGAGGTAGCCTTGGAGGATATAGGCCGCGGCCACCTTGTCCCGCACGGTCTTGCGCTTTTTGCGGCTGAGGTCCGCTTCGATCAGGACCCGCTCGACGGCCTGGGTCGAGAAGCGTTCGTCCCAGGTGACCACGGGCAGTCCCAGCGCGGCCTCCAGGGATTCGGCCAAGGCTTGGGCCTGCAATGCCTCGGGGCCGAGGGAACCGTCCATGCGGATGGGCAGTCCGACCACGATGCGTTCCACGCCGAGCTGACGGGCCAAGTCGCCGATCTCGGCCACCAGGTCCTCGTCCCGGCGGTGGATCAGGGTGGTCAGGCTCGAAGCGATCAGGCCCAGCGCGTCGCTGACGGCCACGCCCACCCGCTTTGACCCGGGGTCCAGGCCCATGATTTTCAATGTCTCCTCCTTACGCCAAGGGTCCAGTTCTATGTACCACCCATGGCCGGGCTTGACAAGGGCGGGGTCCCGCATGCGTCCGAGTGCGAAAGCGCGTGCGTGCGTGGCGCGATGTGTTACCCCGCCGCACTCGCGCACCACGCACGCTTCTTTGATGTTCCCGCCTTGACCCGCCAAAACCGGGTATGATAGCGTGAATGGATGAATTGAGTTATCCCGTTTGTCAGTCTTCAGGGGGCAGCCGCGACCATGAGCAGACCCATTATCCTGGGCACCGCCGGTCACATCGACCACGGCAAAACCAGCCTGATCCGGGCCTTGACCGGCATCGACACCGACCGGCTAAAGGAGGAAAAGGAACGCGGCATCACCATCGAGCTGGGCTTTGCCCATCTGACCCTGCCCGGCGGGCAGACCCTGGGTATCGTGGACGTGCCGGGCCACGAGAGATTCGTGCGCCACATGGTGGCCGGAGCCACGGGCATCGATCTGGTGGCCCTGGTCATCGCCGCGGACGAAGGGGTCATGCCACAGACCCGGGAGCACTTGGACATCTGCCGGCTCCTGGGCGTGCGTTACGGCCTGATCGTGCTGACCAAGATCGACCTGGCCGACGAGGAACTGCGGGAACTGGTCGAGGACGACGTTCGGGAATTCGTCAAGGGCACCTTCCTGGAAGGCGCGCCCTTGGTGCCTTTCTCGGCCGTGGACGGCCGGGGGACCCCGGAGGTGCTGGCCGCCATCGCCGAGGTGGCCGCCAAAGTGCGGGAGCGGGCCGCGGGCGCCCTGTTCCGCATGCCGCTCGATCGGGTCTTCACCATGCGGGGCTTCGGCACGGTGGTCACGGGAACGGCCCTGTCCGGCGACCTGTCCGTGGGCGAGTCGGCCATGATCTATCCGGGCGGCCGCACGGCCAAGGTGCGCGGGCTTCAGGTGCACGGCCAGACCGTGACCCAGGTCACGGCCGGGCAGCGGAGCGCGGTCAACCTGCAGGGCCTGGACCGGGGTCAGGTGCTCCGGGGACAGGTGCTGGCCCGTCCGGGCGCGCTGCGGCCCAGCCCGAGGCTGGACGTCTTTGTCGAGTACCTGGCCGCCAGTCCCAAACCGCTCAAGAACCGGGCCCGGGTCCGCTTCCACGTGGGCACCAGCGAAATCCTGGGCCGGCTGCTGCTCTTGGACGCCGAGGAACTCGCGCCGGGCGGTTCCGGTTTTGCCCAGGCCCAGCTTGAAGAAGAGACCGTGGCCCTGGCCGGGGACCGCTTCGTGCTGCGGAGCTACTCGCCGGTGCGGACCATTGCCGGCGGCGAGATTCTGCACCCGGCGCCCACCCGCCACAAACGCTTTCAGGAGCCGCTTCTGAGCGACCTGGGGGTGCTCAAGTCCGGCGAGCCGGTGGCCTGCCTGCGGGTGCTCATCCACGGCGCGGGCAGCCGGGGCGTCACGGCCGCGGATTTGGCCGGGTTGATCGATCTTCCCGAGGCGGCCATCCGGGACGGGCTGCAAAAGCTGTTGGCCGCCGGCGAGGTGACGGCCCTGGAGGCCCGCTACTTCGACCGGGAAGCCCTGGCCGAGCTTTCCGGGCAGGTGCTCGAACGCTTGACAAAGTACCACCAGGAGTTTCCGCTCCGGGCCGGGTTGAACAAGGAGGAACTCAAGAGCCGCGTGCCGGCGCTGGCCGACGTGAAGCTGTTGGGCCTGGTCCTGGACGGGCTGCTGGCCGCCAAGAAGATCGGCATGAACAAGGACGAGGTCCACCTGGCCGAGCACCGGCCCCGTCTGGCCGAGGAGCTTCAGGCCACGGAAACCAAGCTGGTGGCGGCTTACAAGGCCGGAGGGCTCACCCCGCCCAACCTCAAGGACGTGCTGGAAGGCCTACCGGGCGCGGCTCCGGAAAAGCGCGAGGTCCTGGACCTGGTGGTCAAGAAGGGGGTTCTGGTGCGGGTCAAGGGCGACCTGTTCTTTCACCAGGAGGCCCTGGCCCGGGCCAAAGATTTGCTGCTTGGGCATTTCCGGGCAAACGACATGCTGACCACCCAGGCATTCAAGGAACTGACCGGCCTGTCCCGCAAGTACCTCATCCCGCTGCTCGAATATTTCGACGTCACGGGCCTGACCATGCGCGTGGGCGAAAACCGCGTCCTCCGCAAGGATCAGGGATAAAAACGTAGGGGCACGTTGCACGCGCCCCTCGCGGATATGCAGCACCCAGGTCATTTTGAGGGGCACGTGCAACGTGCCCCTACGAATTGGTCTCCAATTTGCCCACGAAGGCATCCAGGTTCGGGATGTCGTGCGCGGCAAAATATTCCTCGATGCCTTCCAGGATTTTTATTGCCGCCATGGGGTCCACGAAGCTGGCCGTGCCGATCTGAACGGCCCGCGCCCCGACCAGCAGGAACTCCAGCGCGTCCCGGACGGTCAGGATGCCGCCAATGCCCACCACCGGGACGTTTACCGCCCGGGCCACCTGCCAGACCAGGCGCAGGGCCACCGGCCGGATGGCCGGCCCGGACAGGCCGCCGATGGTGTTGGCCAGAACCGGCCGTTTCTTCTCGATGTCCACGGCCATGGCCGGCAGGGTGTTGATGAGCGACAGGGCGCTCGCCCCGGCCTGGACCGCGGCCTGGGCAATGGTCACGATGTCCGTGACCAGCGGGGTGAGCTTGACCATGACCGGCTGGCGCGCGGCCCGGACCACGGCCCGGGTCACGTCGTTCGTGGCCTGGGGATCGGCTCCGAAGTACATGCCGCCCGCGGCCACGTTGGGGCAGGAGACGTTGACCTCGATCAGGGCCACGCCCGGCTCGGCGGACAGGCCCTCGGCCAGGGCCGCGTATTCCTCGATGGTCTCGCCCAAAATATTGACCGCCACGGTCACCCCGCGCTCGACCAGCCAGGGCAGCTTGTCCCGGCGAAAAACCTCCAGGCCCACGTTCTCCATGCCGATGGCGTTGAGCATGCCCGAGGGCGTCTCGACGATGCGCGGCGGCGGGTTGCCGGCGCGGGGCTTCAGGGTCAAACCCTTGACCACCACCGCGCCCAGGCGGGCCGGGTCGAAGAAATCGGCGAACTCCCGGCCATAGCCGAACGTACCCGAGGCGGTCATGACCGGGTTCTTGAGGCGCGCGCCGCCGATATCCAGGTGAAGGTCCGGCGTCGTCACCAGGCCACCTCCTCGGCTGGGAAAACCGGGCCTTCGGTGCAGACCCGGCCCCAGCGCACCGCGCCGGTTCGATCCAGCAGCTCTGTCACGCAGCCCTGGCAGACGCCAAACCCGCAAGCCATGTGGGTTTCCAGAGACACCTGAGCCGGGACATTGAACTCCTTAGCCAACTCGGCCACGCGCTTCAGCATGGGCCTCGGCCCGCAAGCGAAGATGGGGCGGGGGTCGCCAGTAAGCCAATCCGCCGGAGGTTCAGTTACCAAACCTTGGTAGGACCTTGCCCACGGTCCGAAAGGTATCCCCTCCTCGCCAGTCATTACCAACTCGTTACTGAATTGCTCAAAATGATTCGACACCGCTGGAATCACTTCCGCTGTGGAGCGTACGCCATAGAATACGGTTAGGTATACGCTATCCTTGAATAGTACTTCAGCCAGGGCCGCAAGAGGGGCCACACCCATGCCGCCGGCCACGAGGTACGCGGCTTCGAGGTTATCGTTGATCTCGAACCCGCGCCCCAGCGGCCCGGTCACGCTCAGCCGCTCGCCCGCTTGAACGCGGGACAGTTCCCGCGTCCCCTCGCCCACGACCTTGTAAAGCAAGGCGGCTTGGCCCTTTTCCTTATCCATGCGATAGAGCGACAAGGGCCGAGGCAGCAGCGGCGCGGTCTCGCGCCCATCGGGTCGGACCATGACGAATTGTCCTGGTTTCCCAAGTTGCGCGATCTCAGGGGCGTCGAAATCCAGCCGGAAGACGCACGGCCCGACCTCGATGTTCGAGATGACCGCGAAGCGGCCGGCGATCTTGGCGCTCACGGCTGACCTCCCGGAAGCAGCCCGGCGACCATGCCGAAACGGTTCTCGGTCTTGTCGCGGCGGTAGCTGTAAAAGGCCGGGTCGCAGACCGTGCACAGGCCCGCGACCTCGATGTTTTCGGGCTTGAGGCCGGCCCCTGTGAGCTGGTCCCGGCTGACGGCCCAGAGGTCGAAATGGTTTTCGCCTGTCCGGTAGGCCAGGAACGACGGCGGCAGTTCGCGCTCAAAGTTGACGAACTCGGCGCAGCAGGGCCCCAGCGACGGGCCGATGGCGGCCACGAGGTCGGCCGGGGTCACATCAAAATCCGCGCTCAGGCGCTCGATGGTGCGGGCCAAAACATTGGCCACGTTGCCCCGCCAGCCGCAATGGACCAGGGCCAGGACCCTAAGGCCGGGGTCGTAGAGGATGACGCCCTGGCAGTCGCCGAGCTTGACCAGGAGGCCGACGTTCGGGTCCGGGGTGATGAGGGCGTCGAAGCCGCGAACCATGTCCGCCGGTCTGCGGGGCCGGTAGCCAGCCTCGGCTGTCAGGATCACGGCCCTGTCCCCGTGGGCCTGGCCGACAAAGGCCAGATGCGGGAGCCCCACGGCCTGGGCCGCGCGGCCCAGGTTCTGCCGCACGTTTTCCTCGACGTCGTGCGGGCCGAAAGCCAGGTTGAGGCCCTGGGGGCTGACCCCGCCGTCGCGGGTGAAGACGCCGTGGGCCAGCTCGGGCCAGGCGGCCAGGGACTCGAAGCGATAGTAGGACAGCCCGTTGTCGCTGATCCGAATCATTCGGCTTTAGGCTCCGTCTCCTTGGGCAGTTCGTTGACGAACATGACCTCGTCCAGCGGAATCTTGGGCACGGTGTGCACGCCCTTTTCGTCGCGCCAGTACTTGACCACGTCGGACCGATCCACGAAAACCGGCGTCTCGTCAGGGTATCCCAGGGCCACGACCAAGTCGGGCCGCAGGTGTTCGGGCAGGCCGAAGGATTCGACGATCTTTTTCGGATCGAAGGCCTTGAGCAGGCAGCCGGCCACGCCCTCTGCCAGCCCGGCCAGGAGCAGGTTCTCGGTGGAGTGGCCCACGTCGTAGCGGAAGATGGCCTGGTTGGCCTTGCGCTCGTCCACCAGCACGATGACGTAGGCCATGGGTTCGTGGCCCGGTTCGGGATTGCCCGCGGGCTGGATGTAGGCGGCCCACTTGAGATGGGCGAAGACCTCGGCCCGCTTGGCCGGGTTCGTGACCACCAGGTAGCGCAGCGGCTGGAGATTCGCTCCGGACGGCGCCAGCCGGGCCGCGTCCACCATGCGTTTCAGCAGGTCCTCGGGCACGGGTTTAGGTTTGAAGCTGCGCACCGAGCGCCGGGAACGGATCAGTTCGTACACGTTCATGGTCGTCTCCTGTTGAAGTTTTTTTTAACCACGAAATACACGAAATACACAAACATTATATTTTTTAGGGTACTTGGTGTGTTTCGTGGTTAAAATTTTTTTCCATCGTCCATTTCCGCATGGATAGAGGGCACGTGCAACGTGCCCCTTCTTTTAAAAATGCCACCAGACCCAGGCCAGCAGGCCGGCCAAAAGGAAATTGGCGTCGGCCAGAACCTCGAAGGGCAGGCTGACCACGAAGCGCTGCTTCTGGTAGAGGACAAGGTAAAAAGCGGCCCAGACCGGCAGAACCAGCAGCCACAAGGCCAACGACGGCAGCCAGCCCACGATCCATCCGCCGGCCAGGGCCAACGCGGCCAAGGCGCAGGCCCCGTACAAAAGCCGCAGCGTCTTGTCCTCGCCGATCAGGATGGGGATCGACTCCTGGCCCACGATGCGGTCACCCTGGATGTCGAAGATGCCGGACAGGGCGCTGCGTACGAAGACCAGCAAAAAGACCACACCGGCCACGAGAACGACCGCCGGGCCGAGCCTCTGCCCCTCGGCCAAAAGCGGCATCAGGCTGAGGCTGAGGGCCCAGCCGCCGGCCACGGAAAAGGTCTTGGAGGCCGGGATGTCCTTCAGCCGGGTAAAGCGGGTACGGCCTCTGAACCGTTCCGGAACCAGACGCACCGAATAGAGCAGGCCCACCACGCCCGTGATCAGGATGAGCAGGAACACATCGAGGCTGACCAGCAGGCCCAGCCCCAGGCCGGCCGCGGCCGAGAAGAGGCTGCCCCCGAACAAAAGGCCCCGGTGCGATTCCAGGAACATGGCCCGGTCCGGGTCGTTGAAACGCGCCGCCTCCTTGTCCAGGTAGAGGTTGAGCATGTGCATGGCGTGGACGTAAAAAAAGGCCGCGCCCAAGAGGGCCAGGGTCGGCGCGAGTCCCTGGAGCAACGCCCCGGCCGCCATCAACCCGGCCGCGCCCAGGGCCACGTAGCCGTTGCTCAGCACCAGGATGCGCAACAGCCGGTGGCCAAGCGTGGTCAGGCTGACCGTGCGTTCCCGGGCGATGCGTTCGAGCTGCCGGACCACGCGCTTGATCATCCAGTTGGGGGTCGATGCCCCGGCGGTCACGCCCACGGCCTCGATGCCCTCCAGAAACTCCGGGCTCAGCTCCTCCTCGGTCTCCAGATGGATCGTGCGCAGCCCCTCGGACCGGGCCACCTCGGCCAGCCGCGTGGTGTTGCCGCTGTCGTGGCCGCCGACCACGACCATGGCCTGCACCTGGCCGCTGAGGCGCCGGATTTCCTGCTGCCGGCGGTGGGTGGCCCCGCAGATGGTGTCGAAGATGAGCGCGTCGGGCCAGCAGGCCCGGACGGCCTCGACCATCTCCTGAAACAGGGCCGGGCTCTGGGTCGTCTGGGCCACGACCAGGACGCGTTCGGGTTCGGGCAAGGCGTCCACGTCCGAGGCTCGGCGGATGACATGGCCCCGGCCCTTGGCGTGGCCCAGCAAACCGACCACCTCGGCATGGTCGGCGTCGCCCACGATAAGCGGGGTGTAGCCTTGGGCCGCGTGGCGCTGGATAATGGCCTGGACGCGGATGACCCGGGGGCAGGTGGCGTCGATGACGGTCAGGCCGGCCTTTTGCAGAGCCTCCCGTTCCTCGGGCGGGACCCCGTGGGCCCGGATGATGACCGCGCCCGGGGTTTCGATATGGGGCAGGTCCTCGCGGCGGATGACGCGCAGCCCTTTGCTTTTCAGCATTTCGAGAGCCTGGGGATTGTGGATCAACGGCCCGTAGGAGTAAATCGGGCCCTGGCCGCGATGCAAGGCTTCCAGGGCGATCTCCATGGCCCGGCGCACGCCCATGCAAAAGCCCGATTCCCTGGCCACCCGCACTTTCATCGCGCCACCGCTATCCTATTCCAGACTCAGCCTCGCGGGATGGATTTTCCGCGTCGTCGCCCCAGCATTCGGGATTATGGACGATGTACTCACGGACGAGGTTCCACTCCGCGTCGTCGCGGATCACGTGTTCATAATAATTGCGTTGCCACCAAGTTACGCCTCGGCGGCGCCTCTTGGCATTGATTCTTTTGGTCACTGCAGATTTGTACGCACCCACCATGGCTCCTACAGATCCCCGTTTCGGCCCCCGAGATCCCCGTAGGGGCGACGCATGCGTCGCCCGATTTGTTCCACCTGCGATGTCGCGCGCGGGCGACGCATGCGTCGCCCCTACGGCCGGCGTCTCGGTGATAACCAAAATTCCATGGACATGATTCGGCATAACGATAAATGCATCCAATTCCACATTCATAAAATGCATGGGGATTGCTTGCCAACAATCTACGGCGACCTTCCCCCATCGATTCAATTGCATCTCGCCGGCAGAGATCTGGCCAAACAGGCATTTCTTGCCCTGGACGCAGACAGTCACGAAATATACTCCCGGCTCCGTGTAATCATATCCGGCCAGGCGAATGGAACGTCGGCGGGGTTTTTCCGGGTCGAACTCCACCCCAAGGCCTCCATCATGCCCAAGCAATCCCTTGCGCTTTCTCAACGCTTTGGTCCGCGTCATCCTCGGGTTCGGCTTCGAGCCGATCGAAAAAACCCTCGACCAGGTCCATGAGCGTGCCGTAATCGCCGACCTGGTTGATCCGGCCCCGAAAGGCGGCCGAGTTCCGCAGCCCGCGCGTGTACCACATCAGCACCGAGCGGAGCATGAAGACCGCCCGGCCCGATCCCACATAATCGGCCAGCATGGCCGCGTGGTTCAGGGCCATGGCCCGCCGCTCCTCCAGGCTCACCGGCTCCGGGGTCCGGCCCGCCAGCAGGGCCAGGGTCTGCCCGAATATCCAGGGATTGCCCAAGGCCCCCCGGCCGATCATCACCCCGGCGCACTTGGTCCGCTCCAGCATTTCGAGCGCGTCCTCGGGAGTCTTGACGTCCCCGTTGCCGATCACCGGACCGGGAAAACGCTCAACGGTCCGGCCGATCATGTCCCAGTCGGCCCGGCCGGAAAAACCCTGCCTGGCGTAACGCCCGTGCAGGATCAAGGCGTCCGCCCCGGCCTCGGCCAAGCGCGGGGCCAAATCCAGGATCGTTTCGCAACCCGGCTCCCAGCCCAACCGCGTCTTGACCGTGAGCGGAATGGTGGTCGCCCGCCGCGCGGCCCGGACGAGCCGCTCGATCAGATCGAAGTCCTTGAGCAAGGCCGCGCCCGCGCCGTGACGCACCACCTTGCGCACCGGGCAGCCCATGTTGATGTCGAGGATGTCGGCCCCGGCCTCCTGAACCTGGGCCGCTGCCCGTTCCATCCAAGCCGGCTTGGCCCCGAAAAGCTGCACGGCCAACGGCCGTTCCTCTGGCGTGGACATCAACAGCTTGCGGCTCAGCGGCGCACCCTGGCAAAGCCCGGCCGCGCTGACCATTTCCGAGAAGACCAGGGCCGCGCCCTCGCGCCGGACCAGCAGGCGAAAGGGCGGGTTGGTGATCCCGGCCATGGGGGCCAGCACCAGGGGATTTTCCAGACGGACGCTCCCGATGTCGAATTCGCGCCAAGACATAAGTATCTTGTATCTTAGACCATGCCCCGGACGAATTCAATGCGCGGGTGGCGGGAGGAGGAGGTTTGGGTGGGGGAACCTTTTTTTCAAAAAAGGTTCCCCCACTCCCCCTCCCAAAAACTGAAACAGCGCGGGCTGGATTTTGCGGCGCAAAATCCAGCCCGCGAGCATTCTTGGACGACTTGAATCAACCAACCGTCATTCCGGCATGATTAAAACCGGAATCCAGGCGAAACGGCACGCGGCCCGATGTCTCCCCCTTTTTTGGTTTTCAATCAAAGGGCCAAAGGACATCCTCCCGCCTCGAAACGATCGGTAGTGGGTCAGTTTGGGAATTTTTATATCCCCTGGGGTTGTGTGGCCGCCGTGAAGTAAAAACGAGTACGCGGGCAGATTCTCCGGAATTTCGGCCCCTCGTTTGCACCGAAGTAACCTGTTTCGCTCCCCTGGCGTTTGAACCGTCATTCCCGCGCAGGCGGGAATCCAGTCTTGTCCCCTGGGAATCCGAACGGCTTGGAAATGAAACAACGGCGGGCGAATGGTGTTTAAGCGTTCATACTGAACGGGGAGGCTTCACCTCTGGATTCCCGCCTGCGCGGGAATGACGAGAGGGGCTTGGAGGCCAGTGAAAAAGGCCGACGGCAGTTGATAGGGGCATTTTCCGGGCAAGGGATCAAGATGCCGGCATACCGGGGCTTCCCTTTAAATGAGGGGCATTGTTTTACATCATCCTCAAACTGACCCACTACCAAACGATCCGCATGATTGACAGGCGCATGGCGAGGCTATAAATTGGAGGCAAATAGACCGTCGCCAAATTTCGGCTTCCGGCTTGGAATCCTGTGCTCGCAACGGTCTAGGGACGGAAGTGGATAGTACCCTGGTGGGGCTCCTGGACTTCAAATCCAGTGGCCGGCGCTGGAAACGTCGGCGGTGGGTTCGATTCCCATGCACTTCCGCCATTTTTTTATGGGCGGCCTGGAGGGGGCAGCCGGAACTTGTTATGGTTTCGATTCAGCCACGGTAAGACCTGATTGCCTCTCAAACAGCAAGACCGCATAGCCAGTGCATCGCGGGAGCCCTGGCCGGGTCGCGGTTGAAGGCGGATTTAGCGGCGGCGCAGAGAGACGGAGAGGTTGAGGGAAGGCATTCATATAGGGGTTCAAAGCCTCAAAGGGAAGGCATTCATATAGGGGTTCAAAGCCTCAATCGGTATGGCCTTTGATCATGCCCGTCGAGTAAGATTTTATCAAATCCCGGTAAACGCCAACCGCGATCCCGTTCATCTCCGCTTCCTCGTCGGTCAGTTCCCGAACCAGAACCGCGGGCGATCCCAGGATCAAGGACCTGGGAGGAAATTTTTTGTGATACGGAATCAATGAGCCCGCCCCGACCACGCAATCGTCTCCGATTTCCACGCGGGTCATGATGGTGCAGTTCATGCCGATCATGACGTTGCGCCCGATGCGGCAGCCGCGCAACACCGCCCCGTGACCGATTGTCGTTCGATCCCCGATCTCGGCTTCCACCATCAAATCGCTGTGTATAACCGAATTGTCCTGAACATTGACTTCGCGACCGATGCTGATCCGGCCTTCGTCGCCCCGGAGAACGGCGTTGAACCATATGCTCGAGCCTTCGCCTACAACAACGTCACCGTATATCCTAGCACCTTCGGCGACAAACACCGACCGGTGAATGCGGGGCTTCAATATCCGATTGTCTTCCCGGGTCATATCTGCCTTCTTCGATCATGCGGCCCAGACCGCGATTTTTTTATTCCCGGCTCCCTCAGATGGACTACGTGAAAACGCAGAAAGAAAAGGGACGCTCCAGCGAAAATGGGTTAGCAGGAATCCGTGCTAACCCATCAGGTTTCATTTGGCGTCCCCAGGGGGATTTGAACCCTTGTTACCGGTCGGGAAAGATGCGAACCGATTTTTTCAGGGTCAAATCCAGACGCCGATTGACAGTTGAAATTATCTGACAACAGAAAAGCGCATTCCTCCCATCTCCCTGGGACCTACTTGACGCTGCCGATGTAGCTGGGGTAGCGGTACTCAACGGAGTCGTCGGTCGAGACTTTCCTGTGGGTCTTGTTCTCAATGTCGTACTCGAAAACTTTCCCGTCGACCGTGTAAAGGATACGTTTGTCGTCGGGCGAAAAGCTGGTGTACCAGATGAGGCTTTTGTAATTCTGCTCGGTGAAGGCCACTTCATTGGTGATGGCCGGCGCGGAAGCATCGAAATCCGCGATGCAGAGAACGGCGCCCATGTACTCATCCTTCTTCAGGTTCTCCATGGTCTGCTTCATGTAGGAAATCTTGGTTTCGTCGTGGGATATGCAGATTTTGTGCAAGTGCATGGGATCGAAGGGGTAGCTGACCGGCTCGTAAACCGGCTGGCCCACGGGATCGGGCGTCATCAGGAAGTTCCTTCTGCTGCCGCGCAGAATCCAGAGACGTCCATCCCTGAGACTCGAGTGGCCGAATTCGCGATAATAGTCCGGATCGTTCGGATCGGAAAGCATCTCCTCTTCGCCGGGAACAGCGTCCCAGGAGGTCCGCCAGGTTTTCACCTTGGAATACGTGAACGGCTCACCGGTATCGTTGGTGATGCGGAACCAGGTGATGCGATTGGTGTTGTCCCGCGTCCAGTGCAGGTTGCCGTTGAAGTAGGTGTCGTCCGTGAGTTCCCGGACGTCCGTGCCGTCCGGATTCATCACGCAGATCCTGGATCGCCAAAGCGTCACGTCGCCCGTTTTTTTGTCCATCTCATTGGTCACCCGGAAGAAGGCGATCTTGCTGCCGTCCGGGGGGGTGATGGGCTTGTAGTCGCCGTATTGCGACTCGGTCAGGTAGGTGATGGTCGAGGTCTGACCGTCGCTGGTGGTGGAGGCGATGCGCCTGCCCTTCTCCTTGGTCCATACGGAGGCGAGCCATGTCACTGGGTCTGGTTTGCCGGTCATGATATTATCCTTTATAGCTAATACAATAGGTGATGTTGAATCTCCGTCCAACTATGAATCGGCGTTCTGCCGGGATGTCTAAACTTTCCGATTCCTCCCACGGTCAACTTCGCTGCGGATGGCGGCTTGGTCTTAAAGAATGTGTTGACTCCCAAAGCCGCCACAGCCGCTTGACGCGACAACAGATGATACTAAATTGATTTCTTGAAATCAACCCGTGGGAAAGAATACGTTATTTCGGCAGGGTGATCGTGAAGACCGAACCTTTGCCCTGTTCGCTTTCGACCGCGATGGAACCGCCGTGCGCCTCGACAATCGTCTTGGCCCCGGCCAGCCCCAAGCCCACGCCTTTTTTGCGATCGCTGTCATGGCCTTGATGAAAGGGCTCAAAGATATAAGGCAGTTCAGAGGCTTCGATGCCTATTCCCTGGTCTTCAATTTGCACGACCACTTCCTCCGGGGATTGTTTGGTGATGATGGTGATGGTTCCGCTTTCCCGGGAATACTTGACGGCATTGTCCAAAACATTGGTGAATACGCGACGCAACCGGTCTGTGTCCGCGGTAATAATGGGAAGGGGTTCTTCCAATACGAGTTTTATTTCAAGATTCTTGTCCGCGGCGATTGGTTTGTAAACTTCGTAAAGATCATAGAGCTCCATGTCGATCGAAGTGGCGCTTGCGTTTAGCTGAATCTGTCCTGTTTGCAGACGGGAAAATTCCAGGAATTCCATGATGAGGGATTCCAGCTTTTCGGTCTCGCTTTCTATGATTTTTAGATACTTTATTTCTTTCCCGCTCGGTTCCGGCTTTTCCTTCAACAGCCGATGAGCAAACCCATGAATACTGATAATCGGCGACTTCATGTCATGGGCGATCATCGAGATCAGATTGCTCTTTTCTCTTTCCAAGGACTTAAAGCGCGAGATATCCTGGAAGGCCTCGACGCCACCGATAAGATTTCCAGATTGGTCAAACAGACCGCCGGTACTCAATCGAACCGGGATTAAATTGTTGTCCTTGCCATGTATGACCGTTTCCGCCCCGATCACCGGCCGTTCGCGGGACAACACGGATCGCAATGGACAGGTACGCCCGCACATGTTCCCCCGTAAAATTTCTCCACAAAAACGACCCAGCACCTCTTCTTGGGTAAAACCCGTGATCTGTTCCGCGCGAACATTAAATCCGGTTATTCTAACATCCGAATCAACGGTCAGCACTCCGATGGGCAAGCTATTGATAATAAATTTATAAAATAGCAATTCGTGAGGCTGGCTGCCGTCATCCTTTGTATCTTTTGGAAGCATCTTATCCCTCCCAAGAATTCATAAGAGTTAAACCCTTTCTCGCGAACCGCATCACCAGCCTCTTTTTCATTGATCGATAAAAAGCGGCGGTATTCCGCAACTTATCTCATTCATTGTCGAATCAAGAAATAGCGCATTCCTTCATTTTTTGTCCGACCATCTTAAACACATCTGAAAATCTTAGTAACGCAATAATTTCATTGCGTTCCATTACGAAAAGCGTGTCATGCCGGTTCATGACGAAAAGATGAAAACATTTGTCCAAAGGATCATCCGGACCCACGATTTGTCCCTCTGGCGGAGGCTTGATAAAGTCCTTTACTTTCACCTCCGCGGCCTTGCGGCATAGGTCTTTGAACGGATTCTGCCACAACTGGAAGTCCTTTTGCATGCTCTCCCAGATATATCTCAGCCCGAAACGCTTCAGGGTTTCCCCAACGTCTATCCGGCTGTAGTTTGCTTCCAACCCACGAATAAGATCGATCGGGGATATTTTGGAGATCACCTTTCCTTTCGCGTTCTCCACAAGAACGATTCTCTGCTCGAATTTTCCGGACGAAAAATTATCCTGGGCGCTTTCCAGCGCTGCCAGCGCCTCATAGAAAAGTGTACTCTCCGATATTCTCGGGAATTTTTCCACAGGAGTCATTAGATCCCTTACTTTCATTTTATCCATGATATTTCCTCCTTATGAATAGGGCGCACGGGACGCGGGTTTTCATCTTCATTCTTCCAAAACGCTTGCGGATTGTTTTATTGGTTTGGTTGAAAGTGGTATAAATACATTTTGTGAAGATGGGTTACGCTTTTTATACTACTCAGAGCGGAAAGTGAGTTGCATAAACATCACTTGACAACCAAGCGGAAGGGAACGCGCGAAGAAGCTGGACCCTGGATTAAATCATTCCAGGGTGACGGTTTATGGAACACCGGCAAGCCAACAACGTCATTCTGGCATGTTTTAAGCCAGAATCCCTGGGGTATCCTTCCGCCATGAAAGGGATCGCTCCCGCAAGGCGGACCGCCTTGGCTGAAAAATCAATACGATAATGCAATCTATTTAATGACCCCATCAATAAAATTGACTTGTTTTCGGGAAGAAGGTCAAACAACATCTATCCCAAAAACTTGAGGCTCTTTCCGAGTGCTGCAATTTTCATATAACCAGTTGGCAGTAGTTTTCATCCTGCTATCTTCCCAAACCCTTGCACCCGTGGGACAGTTTTTAATACAAGCGCAACAGCGAATGCATAGCTCGGTTTTGGTTGCCACGCTCCCATTGATTGAAATGGCCGCGGTTGGACATACGCTGGCGCACGTGCCGCAAACCGTGCATATGTCTTCTTGGCTCACGGGTGAAACAGCCATGGCCCGCGCTCCGCCTTCATAGGGAAACCTGCCGGGAATTTCCAAATCCATTTGGGCATCCGGTGATTGCAACGCGGTAACTTTATCCTTAATTTTTGCTCCAAAATCCATGGCCTTTTGAACATCCCTATCATCCGGACGTCCATTGGCGATGGGCACATCCTCTGTTGCAAAAGAGTGCTCCCCAATGAATGCGCCGCCGGCAACCGGGATAAAGCCCAACTCAATGGCCAGATTTTTTAATTCCAACAAGGCATCTTCAAACTCCCGGTTGCCATAGACAACGATGAGAATGGCCAAGGTTTTATTTGCTTTCAACCGTTGAAATCGCTTGATGGCGTCAACGGGCAGACGTCCACCGTAAACAGGAGCGCCTAGAATGACAAGTTCGTCTGAAAAGGCCGGGATGGTCTGCTTGGCCCCCTCCGGGAGTGTTAGATTAATTTCCTCGACATCTCCGACAGCAATACCCTTCGCAATGCTTTCCAATACTTTTTTCGTGGTGCCAGTGGGTGAAAAATAGACGAGTTTTACCTGCTTAACTTCCATTATTATCTCCTCCTGCTTTTATTTATCGGAGTAATGCGCAACCACGAAGCCCTATTCCCCCAAGGCGATCTCCACGGCCTTGCGGGCGTGGATGGCCGTGGTGTCGAAAATCGGAACCGACGCGTCGGCCTGCCCAACCAACAGGGGCAGTTCGGTGCATCCCAAGACCACGCCTTCGGCCCCGTGAGCCTCAAGGTCCCGGATAATTCCCAGGAGCGCTTGCTTCGAGGCTTCGGTCACCTGGCCCTGGCAGAGTTCATCGTAAATGATATCGTGCACGATTCTTCTTGAGCCGGCTTCGGGAACCAGCACGTCCAGACCATGGGCTTGTCTCAGCCGGACCTTGAAAAAATCCTGTTCCATGGTGAAGCGCGTCCCTAGCAAGCCGACCCGGGTCAGACCCATGCCGGTGACCTGCTCCCCCAGGGCGTCGGCGATGTGCAGCAGGGGGATTTTGGCGGCCGCCCGGACCTGATCGGCGACCTTGTGCATGGTATTGGTGCAGATGAGGATGAGGTCGGCTCCACCTCTGGCCAGCCGCCCGGCCGCGTCTTCGAGAACGGCGGCGGCTTCTTCCCACTGGTCCAGCCTTTGCAAGGTTTCGATCTCGTGAAAATCCAGGCTGTACATCAGGATGCGGGCCGAATGGAATCCCCCGAGTTTTTCCCGGACGGCTTCGTTGATCAGGCGGTAATAGACCAGGGTGGACTCCCAACTCATGCCGCCGATCAGCCCGATGACTTGCATCTGGTTACCCCCGATTGTTCTTGTAGATCAAAAGACAGGCCTCGTCCCCCTTGGTCAAATACGAGGGGACCTCCAAAACCAGCTCCGGGTTGTATCCCCGGAGGATGGCTTGATCGATATGCTCGCAGTAGATTCGGCCGAAGGCCTGGCGACCCGTTTTCGCCCAGCCCGCCTGAAACGGACACCGGGTAATCCGCAGGCAAAATTCTCCGTTACGGAGGGAGCGTTCCACGTCGTGCCCCTCCAAGGGCCACAGATCCCCGTAAATCAAAAAATTGGCCAGGGTGAGTTCCCCACCCAGAGCCTTCACGGTTTCCGCGATCCGGCGGCCTCTTTCCTCCCCGAACTTTTTAACCACATCGCCCATCATCCGCCGGCCCTCGTCCTCGAACTTCGAGATCGCCTCCTCGGCCATCAGGCCGAAGAGATGGGCGAAGAGGGCATAGGGATGCGTCTTGTATTGAGTCCCCGCGGCCTTCGACAGGTCGGGCACTTCCTTCAAATCTTCTTCGGTTACCGTGCCTTTGAGCCCAGGCATCTTTTCCTCCCCCATGGAGCCGGATTTTGCGCTATCAACCGAAAAGCTCCTATTTCAAAACATGATAAGGCATTAAATCCCGAGCAGTCAAACAGATAGGCGCCCATCTGGGTTTCGAGAGCTTCCATTGGAACATCGCCAACGGCGACGCCAACCCCACGAATACGGCGCCGGCGTGAGGGTCGCGGTTCAGCAAGGGAGTCAAGAAAAGAGAACAACGGCCAAGCCGCCTGCTCATGGAGGAACAAGACCCGGGCAGGCGGCTTTGTGTTGCAGAAAAAAACCCATTGATGGGGTCATTAAATAGATAGCATTATCGTATTGATTTTTCAGCCAAGGCCGTCCGCCTTGCAGGAGCGATCCCATTCATGGCGGAAGGATACCCCGGGGATTCTGGATTCTGGCTTAAAACGTGCCAGAATGACGTTGTTGGGTTGCCGGTGTTCCATAAACCGTCACCCTGGAATGATTTAATCCAGGGTCCAGCTTCTTCGCGCGTTCCCTCCCGCTTGGTTGTCAAGGATGTTTATGCAACTTACTTTCCGCTCTGGGTAATATAAGGCTAATTTGCGATTTGGAGAATTATTGTTCAATTGTAACCGGTCCGTCCGCCGGGTGGTCGAATCCCCGGATCAGCTCTGGTGATGAAGCGGTTTGTGTTTCGTCAGAATAAGCAGAACCAGGGAAACGGCGCAGCAGACGGTGGAACCGATGAACGCCGGACAGTATCCGCCCGTGTGATCGAAAATCCAGCCGAAGATCCATGCGCCGGAACCGCCGATGATCCCGCCCAGCAGGATGAGCAACCCATACAGGGTGGCCATGGATTTACGGCCGTAAATATCGCCCATATAGGCAGCCCAGATGGTGATGCCCAGCCCGTAGGTCGAGGCGTTGATGAAGGTCCAGACCGGGACCTGCCACATCTTGGTGACAAAGCATCCAAAGATCCAGCAGATGCCGAAGAGGATGAAACTCAGGCTGGTGATGAATTTCCGGCCGAAACGGTCTGACAGGGGGCCGCCGACAATGGTTCCGATAATGGCCCCGATGGCCATCATGAAAACGCCGAGTTTGACCATGGGCATGGCCTGGGCCTTGGCGACCCCACCTTTGTTCGCCACGTCCAGGGCCCACATGGCCACGTGACCGAGGGCACCCGTAACCGGAATGGCGGCAATGGCATGACCCATGACCAGGAACCAGTAAGCCGAGGTTTTCATGGCCTGCTTGACCGTCCAGGATTCTACCTCCTCGATGGGGACGGCAACCGCGTCCACCTGATCGGCGTTTGGTACAGGCAACGGCGGATCGCCATCCGGACGGAGTCCCATGGATTCCGGATCCTTCCGAATGACCAGCCAGGCCAGGATAATCGTCGGCGTGCCGGTGATCACTCCGAGCCAGAGCCAAGCCGATCGCCAGCCCAGGGCCTTGATCATGGGCGGAGCCAAAAAAGCGATCACGGCGATGCCCAGGGTCCCGCCGATCGAGGATATGGCCACAGCCAACCCGGCCTTACGCGTGAACCATTTTCGGCCGGTGATGTGCGTCGGGATACCATGGGTCGCGGCGCCGGCAATGGATAGAACGCAACCGAACCAGAAGTAAAACCCCCACATGCTTTCCACCTGGGAACTCATGGCCAGACCGAGGATGGTCAATGCCCCGCCAAAAGTCATCAGGACCCTCGGCCCATAGCGGTCCAAGAGCATACCGGCGGCCAGGGCCATGAAAGAAGCCAACCAGGAGTGAAGCGTCGTGCCAAAACCCAGATTGGTTCGCGTGGCCCCCTCAAGGCCTGTCAGCAGATGAGGGAACCACATCGTAAAGGAGGTGCGAGCCACGTTGGTAAAAAGGCCGATGGTGAAACAGGCCATGACAATGTACCAGCCGTAAAAAAGGCGGGGCTGTCTGGTTGTCCGGATCATGGTTCCCGTTGCCTGCGTCATGATTAACCCCTTTCGCCAGTAACCTGCTCCCGGTCATTGAGCCATATTGAAAATTACGCTAAGATCAGGTGACCTTCCCTCGATAAACTGGCTGATTTTTTATGTTAATCTCAAGAAATAGATCGGAATGAGAGGCAAGTTACACCACTCAGGCAAAGTCAAGCATATTTGGGTAGTGGTTCACTTTGAGGATGCTGTAAGACGCCGCCCCTCATTTGAAGGGAAGCCCCGGTACGCCGGCATCTTGA